>Ga0255774_10000002_pt1 | contig 449457 bp, 397 predicted proteins | sample 101ome_17_FD_179972 | JGI IMG/M metagenome (GOLD analysis project Ga0255774, IMG submission 179972) | Coastal salt marsh microbial communities from the Groves Creek Marsh, Skidaway Island, Georgia - 101407AT metaG (version 2) | ecosystem: Environmental > Aquatic > Marine > Intertidal zone >... | reverse complement strand
CGATCTGATACGCGGTCATCGTCTCTCCCCTTAACGAGTATTTTGTTGCTGACTCTGCCAGTTTGATCTGTGGACTGGGTCAATCCTGACTGTTCCTACGTTTATCGAGCACCGCTTCGGTGCCAGAGGGCAGTTTATGGGCCCTGTCACCACAAAGGAATCGCTTTCCCCCAAGAAGCAGATATTTCTAGCCGTAAGCCTGGGTGGGCAGCCAGGTGACGATGGCCTGCCAGTTAAAAATGATCAGCATGCCGATCACCTGAAGCACGATGAAGGGCACCACGCCACGATAAATGGTGGTCACCCCGATGCCTTCTGGCGCTACGCCTTTGAGATAAAAAATGGCAAAGCCCACCGGGGGGGTCAGGAAGCTGGTTTGCAGGCAGACGGCAAACAAGATGGTGAACCACACCGGATCGAATCCCAAATTGGCTACAACCGGAGCAACCAGCGGCAGCACGATCAGCGTCAGTTCGATCCAATCCAGAAAAAATCCCAGCAGAAACGTTGCCACCAAAATCGCCACGATGATGCCGGTGGGTTCAAAGGGCAGCGACAACAGCGCGCCTTCGATGAGCTCGTCACCGCCCAGACCTCTTAACACCAGCGAAAACGCTGTGGCGCCGAGCAGCACAGCAAAAATGTAGGCAGTGGTGCGCGTGGTTTCTTGCAGCACCTCCGCCATAACCGCTCGGTTCATTTGTTTTTTGATTACCGCCAACAGCAATGCCCCGCCAGCACCGACGCCGGCGGCTTCGGTGGGTGACGCTAAACCAAAAAAGATGCTGCCCAAGACCGCCAGAATCAAAAAGCCCGGTGGCAAGATGGCCCAGAACAAGGCGCGGATAGCCGCCCAGTCAAAAGGCTCAGCCGGTGACGCCGGGGCCCGGTGAGGCTGCAGCCAGCCCACCAGCAGCAGGTAGCCAATGTAAAGGCCGCCGAGCAGAGCGCCGGGAAAAACCGCGCCCAGGAACAGATCCCCGACGCTCATGGACATGCGATCTGCCATCAGCACCAGCATGATGCTTGGGGGAATCAAAATGCCTAGGGTCCCCACGGCGCAGACTGTGCCCGCCGCCAGCGACTTGTCGTAGTTTTGCTGCAGCATGGCCGGCAGTCCCAGCAGGGCCAGCAGCACCACGGATGCGCCGATGATGCCCGTGGTGGCCGCCAGCAACAGACCGATCACCGTTACCGTAATGGCCAGCCCACCGCGCAGGTTGCCAAAAAGGCGTGCAAAGCTGTGCATGAGTTGGTTGGCGATACCGGATCGATCCAGCAGCAGGCCCATCAGGATAAACATGGGCAGGGCCACCATGACCCAGTTCTCCATCACGTTCCAAATACGCTCTACGGTCAGGGAGGTGTAGTTCCAATCCACGCCGGTAGCGAGTTGAAAATCCGCTTCCAAGACAATGGCCAGGGCGCTAAAGACCATGGCAAGGCCGCCGAGCAGCCACGCCACCGGGAAGCCGGTAAAGACCAGGGCGATGAAACTGACAAACATGCCGATGGCCAGAATTTCATTGGCTGGCATGAGAGCTCCCGGGGTCGTTGAAAAATAAAAAGTGCCACACCCTCAGCAGGCGCGCGGTCACCGTGAGCAGTAGCAGCGCAAAGCCCAAGGGTAGGGCGCTCTTGATGAGCCAGCGCATGGGCAGTCCACCCGGCGAACCGGATACCTCGGCGGCGGCAAAGGACGTGGTGACAAAGGGGATGCTGTAAATCAGCACCAAGGCGATAAAGGGTATGAGCAGCAGCACAATGCCGTACAGCTCGATCCAGGCCTTGGTGCGATGCGCCATGCGCTCGTGCAGTACGTCCACCCGAATGTGTGCATCGGCTTGGTAGGCATACCCCAGACCCAGCAAAAAACCCACGGAGTACAGGTGCCACTGCAATTCTTCCAGCTCGATGCGGCCCTGGTTGAAGGCGTAGCGCATGGACACGTTGAGGACGATGACCGCCAGCAACAACAGCCAGATCAGCGACAGCACGCGGCCTATCTGGGCTGCGGTTTGGTCAATACGTTGGGACCAGGGGGTATGGGGTAAATAATCCTGACTCACTAGAAATCCCGTGGCAGGTAAGCCCGGGATTTCCAATGGGCGTACTGGGTTCGAAAGGCCCGTTGGGATTCTAAGATGCGCGCAAAGTCTGGGTCGTTCGCGGCCTCTTCTTCGAGGATTTCATCAGCGACCCGATTGAGTTCACGCAACAGCGGTTCTGGCAATATCTCCGCAGTAACGCCGATGTCGGCAAATTTTTCGATGACCTCTCCTTGCAGCGCTTCGGCCTGAGCTAGGTTTCTCGTCACCGCAGCGGTGCAGCCCAGTCGCAGCAGGGCCTGATCAGCATCGGCTAACTGCTGCCAAAGCGCCAAGTTAATCACCAGATGCGAAGAGGTGAACGGTTGATGCCAGCCGGGGTAGTAGTTGTAGGGTGCGACCCGATTGAAGCCAAGCGATTGATCCACCACCGGCAAGGCGAACTCAGTGGCGTCAATGGCGCCTTTTTCTAGCGCCTGAAAAATTTCGCCACCGGGCAACATGGTGACGCTGGCGCCCAGGCGCTCTATGACCTGTCCCCCAAGACCCGCAAAGCGGATCTTGAGACCTTTGACGTCCTCTAGGGAATCGATACGCCGCCGAAACCAGCCAGCGGTTTCTGGACCGGTGATGCCGCACAAAATCGGGTAGATGTTGTAGCGCTGATACAGCGTTTCGGTCAGCTGCCGACCGCCGCCTTCGTACCACCAGGCCGTGTACTCCCAGGGCTCCATGCCAAAGGGTACCGCTGAGACTAGTGGCGATGCGGGAATTTTGCCCTGGTCATAGCCAAGCCAGGTATAGCCAGCAGAAACCTTGCCGTCGCGAACCGCGTCGGTAATCGAAAAAGCCGGGACAATCTCGCCTGGCTCAAAAATCTGCAGATCGATAGCGCCACCGCTGGCCTTGCGGAGCATGTCCGTTAGGTAAACCGGGTTGTCCCCAAGCACAGGCATGGTGGTTTGAAAAACGATAGGCAATCGCCAGGCGATGCGTGAGGCTGTAACGGTGGCGTTGTCTGGGGTGCTGGCCACGGTGGGGGCGTTGACTGGACGCACCGCCAGAGTGCCTATCATGCCCACGGCGAAAGCCACGACAACCGCGAACAAAGCCGCTCTATTGCTAATCGAATGTCTGGACAAGTGGCATCTCTCCCCATGGCTCCAGCGTCAGTAACGCTGGAAAAAGTAGGGTCAGATTGTGAGAAGCGCGCCACAGACATGCAAGGTTAACGTGGAGATTCGCGGTTTCTTTTTCCACGCCAAGAACACAAACGGATGGATAACCTCAATTTTGGCGTAATTTATGACTTTTCCTGTTTGGAAAGTATTGCTTGTGAGTTATTCCTTTTTTTAGCGGCGGGCAGACTGATAGTTTGCCGCGCGCCAAACGACCCCAAGTTGGACAAATCATGCCACGGGGTCAGACAGAGCCGTTTTGGCTCGTCGGGTGGATGAATTTTGACCAATTATTATTGGGGGCTTTATGCAGATCGGAGTACCGAAGGAAACCTGGCCGGGTGAAGTGCGCACCGCCATGGTGCCTGCAAACGCGAGCAAACTGATCAACCAAGGATTCAGTGTGGTCGTGCAATCTGGCACCGGAACTGAGTCAGGGTATACAGATGCTGACTATGCAGATGCCGGAGCGACGGTGACGGAAGATCGTGGCGCGGTGCTCGGCAGCTCGGACATCGTCATGTCGGTTCGCAAACCCAATGCGGACGATGTAGCCAAATTAAAGAGCGGAGCGGTTTACATCAGCTTCCTCGATCCCTTCAACGAAAAACCGCTGGTGGAAAGTATTGCGGCCCAAGGCGCTACTGCTATTTCTATGGAGATGGTGCCGCGCAGCACGCGAGCCCAAAAGATGGACGCGCTGTCATCCCAAGCGAACTTGGCGGGATACGTCACGGTTATTCAGGCGTCTTATCACCTGCCGAAGATCATGCCGATGATGATGACGCCTTCCGGCACCATCCCACCCGCTCGGGTCTTCGTGATTGGTGCAGGGGTTGCTGGCTTGCAAGCCATCGCCACCGCCAAGCGCCTAGGTGCGAGGGTTGAGGCCTTCGATACACGTCCGGTTGTGGCGGAACAGGTGCAAAGTCTGGGTGCCAAGTTCGTCGAGATTGACTTGGGTGACACCGGTCAGACCGATCAAGGCTACGCTAAAGAGCTCACGCCAGAACAAGTGGAACTGCAGCGCGAAGGCCAAAAGGCCGTTATCAGTCAGTCTGACGTGGTGATCACCACCGCCCAGCTGTTTGGTCGCCCAGCGCCGCAGATTGTTAGCCGCGACATGGTGGAATCTATGAAGCCCGGTAGCGTCGTCATCGACATGGCGGTAGAGACCGGCGGCAACGTTGAAGGTTCCGTCATGAACGAAGTGGTAGACATCAACGGCGTAAAAGTCGTCGGTCAAGGCAACTTGCCCGGCGAGGTGGCGCGCAATGCCAGCGACATGTATTCCAACAACCTGCTGAATCTAGTGCTGGAATTTTGGGATGCCGAAGCCAAGGCCCTAAACCTAGACCCGGAAGATGAAATCATTCAGGCCTGCGTCATTACGCGTGACGGCGCCGTGGTCAACGAAACCATCAAAAACATTTATAGCGGAGGCTAAACAATGGAAGCCGTATTTCTTGCAATGGTCCTGATGCTGTCGATCTTCCTCGGCTTCGAGTTGATCTCCAAAGTACCTGCGACGCTGCATACGCCCCTGATGTCAGGAGCCAATGCCATCTCAGGTATCACCATCGTCGGCGCGCTGGTTTCTGCGGGCGGCGAGTCCGGCGCGATGTCTACCTATTTGGGTGCCGCCGCGGTGCTGTTTGCCATGATCAACGTGGCAGGTGGTTACCTAGTGACCAATCGCATGCTGGCCATGTTCAAAAAGAAAGATACCAATCAGCCGGGAGGTAACTCATGAGCCCAGTGGCAATTAACCTATGGTACGTGCTTGCAGCCGCACTATTCGTCTTCGGGTTGAAACAGCTCGGTTCGCCAGCAACCGCCGTGCGGGGCAACGTGCTTTCTTCCGTGGCTATGATCATCGCCGTTGCGGTGACCCTGCTCAGCAAAGAAATCTTGTCCTATGAAATGATCCTCCTCACCGCTGTGGCGGGCGCGGTGATTGGGGCCGTCGTGGCACAAAAGGTCGAAATGACCAGCATGCCGGAAATGGTCGCGCTGTTTAACGGCTCCGGCGGTATCGCCAGTTTGATGGTGGGCTGGGCAGCGTTGTATAGCACCGGTAACACGACGTTTACCGATGTGACGATTTTGCTGTCCATCGTGATTGGCGGTATGACCTTCAGTGGAAGCATTCTGGCCTGGGGTAAGCTCAGCGAAGTAATGACGTCCGCGGCGGTGGTCTTTGGTGCGCAGCGCATCGTTAACGCCGGCATCTTGGTGGGTTTGGTGGCCTGTTCCGTGCTCTTCTGCATGAACCCCGCCGTTGACTCACCCTACCTGTATGCAGTGATTGCCCTGTCCTTGCTCTTCGGCGTCATGGCCGTACTGCCCATCGGTGGCGCCGATATGCCTGTTGTTATCTCGCTGCTGAACAGCTACTCGGGCCTAGCTGCCTGTGCGGCTGGTTTCGCCATCAATAACAACATTCTTATCGTGGCAGGTTCTATGGTGGGTGCTGCCGGTATCATCCTGACCAACATCATGTGTAAGGCCATGAATCGTTCCTTGGGGCATGTGTTGTTCTCCGGTTTCGGTGCGGTTAAGCAAGCCACCAAGGTGGAAGGTGAGGTTAAGCCTATCGTTGCCGAAGACGCTTACCTGATTTTGGAAGCGGCCCAGTCTGTCACCTTCGTACCCGGTTACGGCATGGCAGTAGCCCAAGCTCAGCACGTGGTGCGAGAACTTGGCGAATTGCTGGAGAAGAATGGCGCAGAAGTCACCTACGCTATCCATCCGGTGGCGGGTCGTATGCCAGGGCATATGAACGTGTTACTGGCTGAAGCCAACGTTCCCTACGATCAACTGGTGGAGATGGAGGACATCAATCCTCGTATCGACAACGTGGACGTTGCGGTGGTGATTGGTGCCAACGACGTGGTTAACCCTGCGGCGCGAAATGACGAAAACAGCCCCATATATGGCATGCCTATCATTAACGTGGATCAGGCCCGTACGGTATTCGTACTGAAGCGCTCCATGGGCTCTGGCTTCTCGGGTGTAGATAACCCACTGTTCTTCGGTGACAACACCCGCATGTTGTTCGGTGACGCCAAAGAGTCCATCGCAGCGGTGGTAGCCGAGTTCAAGGGCTAACCCCAGCGTTAGCCTGCTGGGTGCCAGCAGCGGCAGAGGCTTACCTGTGGTGAGCTCTGCCCTGTTAGCGGTGGACTGAGCGGCAATCTAAAAACCACAGGACGGAACAAAATCGATGACGGATGCAGACAGCCCCCTGAATAGCGCCGACTTTTCACAGCGTTTGGCCGGAGCCGCCGCAGATCCCCAGTTTCGTTCGCGCTGGTCGCCCCGATCCATGAGTGGTCAGGCGTTGACGGTAAGCCAAGTACAAGTGTTGTGCGAAGCGGGCCGTTGGGCGCCATCGTGCTTCAACTCTCAGCCCTGGCGATTCATCTACGCTCTCCCGGACACACCACAATGGCAGCCGCTTTTTGATTTGCTCATGGATGTGAATCAAATCTGGGCGGCCAAAGCCGGCGCGCTAGTGGCGCTGGTGGCTCGCACGACTTTTGAAGGTAACGACAATCCAGCGCCGACCCACGGCTTTGATGCGGGCAGTGCCTGGATGAGTATGGCGCTACAAGCCCAAAGTCTGGGCTTAGCGGCCCATGCCATGTGGGGCTTTCATCACGACCAAGCCGCTCAGGTGTTAAATCTGGATGAGAATTTCGCTACCCAAGCAGTGATCGCTTTTGGCTATCCGGCGTCAGCAGAGGCCCTACCGGATCCCCTGCGCGAGCGGGAAGTGCCCTCTCCCCGCAAGCCCCTAGAGGACTTGATGTTTGAGGGGGCGCTGCCCAAGGCCTAACGCCTTGCTGCTAACGCCTAACGCTTGAAGAAAAAAAGACCGCGGATACCGCTGGTCTTTTTTCAGCAGTCCACCTTTCTCGGGTAAGTCCCTAAAGCTCCCGCCACTGACCGGGTTCCAGCCCATCCAAAGTCCACGACCCGACTCGATAGCGAATTAAGCGCAAAACCGGAAACCCCAAGTGCGCGCACATTCGTCGCACCTGGCGGTTTCTTCCCTCCCTCAGGGTCAGGGTTATCCAAGTGTCCGGGATGGTTTTGCGCACCCGAATGGGTGGATCGCGCTGCCAAACCCGGTGTCCGCCAATACCTAACTGCCACTTGCCGGGCAGGGTCATGCCGTCTTTGAGGGCCAGACCATCACTGATGGGGGCCAGATCTTCTTCCGTAGGAGCGCCTTCCACTTGGGCCCAGTAGGTCTTGCTCATCTTGTTGTCTGGGTGGGCGATTTTGTGCTGCGTTGATCCGTCGTTGGTGAGAATCATCAAGCCCTCGCTGTCCCGGTCCAGGCGTCCGGCGGGATAGACGTCGCGAATGGGCACAAAATCACCCAGATGCGAGCGGCCCTGAGTGTCCGAGAATTGCGGCAGTACCCCATAAGGCTTGTGAAAAAGAATGGTCGTTGGCATGGGTCCATTATCCGCCCATCCAAGTGATAAGCCCATGCCACAGTACGGCTGGTTCTTCGCCTTTGACATCACTGGCGCAACACCCGCAGGATACGGGCTTCGCGTTGGTCTGTCTGACCACTGAGCTTAGGGGTCATTAAGGGGAAATCATGGAGCTTTATGAGGTGATGCGCACGACCTTTGCTGCGCGCGAGTTTACCGATGCACCCGTTACCGACGAGATGATCGCCAGCATTTTAGAGCAAGCTCGCTTTGCTCCCAGCGGCGGCAATCGCCAGGGCTGGAAAGTGCTGGTGGTTCGCGAAGACGCCTCTCGAGCAAAACTGCGGGAGCTGATCGAGCCTCAGATGCAGCGCTATGTGGCCCAAGTCAAAGCCGGGGAAGCGCCGCTGAATACCGTTAACCCGTCCAAGGTTTCTGCTGCCGAGATAGCACAGACTCAGGTGCCTGCCACGATGCTGGATAATTTGACCGGTGCGCCGGTTATTTTGCTGGTGTTCGTGGACCTGTCCGTGGTGGCCTCATTCGATAGCGAGCTGGATCGGGTGGGGGTGATTTCCGGCGCTTCGATTTACCCCTTTGTTTGGAATATTTTGCTGGCGGCGCGCAATGAAGGTTTGGGCGGGACCCTGACCACCTTCGTGGCGGGCGCCGAACCTCAGGTCAAAGATTACTTTGGCGTGCCGGACGAAATGGCCTTTGCGGCCATGATTCCGCTGGGACAACCGGTCAAGCAATTGACCAAACTTACACGTAAACCGGTTGCAGACTTTGTGATGAAGGAGCGCTGGAATGGGGAGAATTTGCTTGACTGATACGCATCAAGGCAACGCCGACGAGGTTCAAACACATACTGCGGATGCACAGCAGTCACCGACACCCATTGGGCAAGTAGGCGGCCCCAACTATGGCCGCTACGTGCTGTTCGTTCTGATTATTGTCTATATTTTCAATTTCGTAGATCGCCAGATTCTGTCGATTTTGGCCGAAGAAATTAAGCTCGATCTGGGGATTGGCGACGCAGAAATTGGTTTCCTCTATGGCACCGCCTTCGCGGTTTTCTACGCGGTATTTGGTATTCCGTTGGGGCGCTTGGCGGATGTTTGGAACCGCAAAAAACTCATCTCCATCGGCTTGTCGTTTTGGAGCGCCATGACCGCGCTGTCGGGTTTCTCCCAGAATTTTGGTCAGCTGGCGGTGTGTCGCTTCGGCGTGGGCATTGGTGAGGCCAGCGCCACGCCGGCGGCGTTTTCCATGATTTCCGATTATTTCTCGCCCAAGGTGCGAGCCACGGTATTGGCCATCTACTCCAGCGGCATTTATCTGGGGGCGGGTATCGGTTTGTTTTTGGGTGGCGCCATCGTTGCGGCCTGGCATTCCTGGTATCCCGATCCGGCGCTGGCGCCTCTGGGCATCAAGGCTTGGCAGGCAGCCTTCTTGGCAGTGGGCTTACCCGGCATCCTAATGGCTTTTTGGGTATGGACGTTGCGTGAGCCCATTCGCGGAGCCTCAGAAGGTTTAGTCACTCCCGTGCACCCACATCCGTTTAAAGCCACCACCAGTTCTTTTATGAGCGTATTGCCCGGCTTTTCGCTCTTTGCGCTATACGCCGCTGGCGGCACTCGAGCGGTGCTCATGAACCTGCTTACTGGGGCCATTGTGATCGCTCTTTTTGTTGGCTTGTATGCGGCGATGCCGACACTACTGCAGTGGATCGCCTTGGGCATCGGCGTCTACATCACCGTGACCTGGATCCATTATCAGAAGCTCACGGATCCCGCCTGCTACGGCATGATGTTTAAATCCAAGGCCTTTCTGGCATCGACGGTGGGGTTCCCAGCGATTTCCTTTGTGACCTACGGCATCGGTTTTTGGTCGGCGCCGTTTATGCAGCGCTTCCACGGCGAATCCATTGCCGATGCTGGACTCTACCTTGGGCTGGGTTCTGCGGTAGGTGGCTTCATCGGCATCGTGCTGGGTGGTGTGGTGGCGGATTATTTTCGCAGCAAAACCGCCAACGCCAGACTCTACGTGGGCTTGGCGATCCCCGTATTAGCGATCCCTCTAGCGTTGGGCTTTTTGTATACCGACAGCGTGATGATGGCCTATATCTACAGTTTCTTGTTCAGCGTTATTTCACCGGCTTGGATTGGCTGCGCGGCCAGCACCGTTAATGACTTGGTGATGCCGCGCATGCGAGCAACGGCTTCGGCTTATTACTTGCTGATGAATACCTTTGTCGGGCTGGCCTTAGGACCATTTTTGATCGGTCAGTTCAGTGACCTGTACTTCCGCGCCGGGGTAGACAGTGCCACAGCCCTGCAATCGGCGATGTCCTGGGGTCTGGCTGCCTTTGGTTTAAGCGCAGTGGCGCTGTTGTTGGCCTGTCGATACTTGGCCGACGATGAGACGAACCGATTAGAACGCGCCGCCGCCCTTGGCGAACCCGTATAGTAGGCGGCAACGAAGACTTGAGGTAAGACGTACGTGCAGCAGCAAGGTGAATATAGGATTGGCGCTGATATTCAGGCGGTTTGGCAGGCGCTGAACGACCCCGAGGTGCTACGCGCCAGTATTCCTGGATGTGAGAGTATTGAGCAGATCGACGAAGGCAATTTGCAGGCGTCGGTGCGGGCCAAGGTGGGTCCGGTAAATGCGGTATTTAAGGCGGCGATTGCGCTGAGTGATGTGCAGGAACCGCACAGCTACACCCTGAGCGGCGAGGTGAAAGGGGGGGCTGGGGTCGCCAAGGGAGAGGCTCGAGTGCAATTGGCGGAGGTGAGTGATGAAGGCCAAACCACCGCTACCCTGCTCACCTATCAGGTGCAGGCTTCCGTTGGCGGTAAACTGGCGCAAATTGGCTCACGACTCGTTGACGGTGCAGCGGCCAAAATGGCAGACGATTTTTTTGCCGCCTTCAGTAACACCTTCGCCACAGGAATAAGCATGCAAGATGAACAAAGCGGGGAAGCATCATCAGGGCAGCAAGCCCCTGCCGATGCAGCCAAGCCCGCAGCAGAAAGTCCACAAGAACGTGCCCAAGATGGCTTAGGCTTTATCTGGGTAACCGCCTTTGTGGTGTTAATTACCGCCATGGTGTTAGCGCTTTAAGCGCGCCGCGAGGAGCGTCAATCCATGAAACTTACGATCACCGTAAACGGACAGGTTCAGGACCTCGACGTGCCAGCCAACACCTTGTTGGTTAACTTGCTGCGAGACAAATTGGGTTTGACCGGCACCCATGTGGGTTGCGACACCTCTCAATGCGGTGCCTGTACCCTGCATCTGAATGGCCGGGCGGTGAAGTCTTGTGCGGTGCTGGCAGTACAGGCCCAAGGCGCAGAGGTGGTGACCATTGAGGGCATTGGTTCCACAGACGCGCTGCACCCCATGCAGGATGCCTTTCGGGAGTGTCATGCCCTGCAGTGCGGATTTTGCACGCCAGGGATGATTATGCAGGCCATTGACCTGGTCCAGCAGGGCTCGTCGTTGGAGCCCGAGAGCATTCGGCAAGGTCTGGAAGGCAATTTATGCCGCTGCACGGGCTATCAGAATATTGTGGCGGCGGTGGCAAAGGGTGGTGCGGTGTTACGCGCCGGCGAGTCACAATCGGCCCCGCAAACCGCGGCCAATACCGACCGGGTGGAGGGATAGCACCGTGTACGCTTTTGATTATCACCGACCCGATAGCCTGACAGCGGCTCGAGATCTGTTCGCGAATGCGGAAGATCCCATGTACCTCAGCGGCGGCATGACGTTGATTCCCAGCATGAAGCAGCGCCTGGCCGCCCCCTCGGATTTGATCGACCTGTCCGCAGTGGCTGAGCTGCGCGGTATCGAGCGGGTTCAGGGCCCAGCCGGAGACGGCATTCGAGTTGGCGCGCTGAGCTGTCATAACGAGGTGGCCAAGCACCCGTTGATTCAGCAGCATTTACCGGTGCTGGCTCAGGTGGCCGGCGCCATTGGTGATAACCAGGTTCGCAATCGCGGCACGTTAGGCGGATCTGTTGCCAATAGCGATCCCGCCGCTGATCTGCCCGCGGCCTTGCTGGCGTTGCAGGCCACCGTGCATACCCAAGACCGGCAAATTTCCGGCGATAGTTTTTTCCTCGACTTGTTCGAAACGGCGCTAGCCGCTGACGATATTGTGGTCGCCATAGACTTTGTCATACCGCACCGGGCCACCTATCAGAAGTTTCGGCATCCGGCTTCTGGGTATGCAGTGGTCGGGGTGCTGGTGGCGGAACACGCCAACGGTATTCGGGTTGGCGTGACCGGAGCTGGTCCCTGTGCCTTCCGCGCCTGCGCGTTGGAAGATGCGTTGAGTGAATCCTTCACCGAAGCCGCCGTTGATGGCGTCGATGTGCCGGATGCGGGCTTCAATAGCGATGTTCACGCCTCGGCGGAGTATCGCGCTCACTTGGTCAAGGTGCTCACCAAACGCGCGGTGGCTCAACTCAGCGCCTGATCCGCCCGTGCATTGGTGTCGAGCCAATGCGCATCCAGATAAGCCAGCTTGGGTGCACCCAGTTTCGGCGAAGATCCTAAGAGGGCTGTTAGCCCTTGCTCTTTTTGTTTTTCCTCGTTGATTTTTTTAGCCGTCTTGGATTACGGTTGCCCCGCGCTTGCATCGACAGGGCTCAGTGCCCGGCGAACGAGACGCGAACAAAAAAATAGAGCGAAACGCCAGACCATGACCGGGCCCCTGTGCCCAGCTGATGGAACGGCAACAGAGGGGCGAGAAAACCACGTTTTCTCATCACAAAAAAATAATAGGACTTGATCCGCCCAATGGGACTTCTCGGCGCGCAACGGGCCAAGAAGCAGGACAGGTACCGGAGAAGCAAATGAATATTCACGATTTCCATCGTCGCAAGGTTGCGTCGGAAAAAATTTCCATGGTGACCTGCTACGACTACTGGTCTGCCCAACTACTCAACGATACCGACCTCGACACGCTTTTGGTGGGGGATAGCCTGGCCATGGTGATGCATGGCTACACCAGCACTGTGCATGCCACGGTACCCATGATGGCCACCCACGTTGCCGCCGTGCGGCGCGGTGCTCCAGACAAATTCATCGTTGGCGACATGCCGTTTTTGGCCGCCCGGCGCGAGCGCAATGAGGTGCTGGATGCGGTAGCGGATTTGATGCAGGCGGGCAGCAATGCCATCAAAATTGAGGGCGCGGCTGGCCAGCTGGATACCATCGCTCATGTGGTGGAGTCCGGGGTGCCGGTGATGGGCCACCTGGGCCTAACGCCGCAATCGGTAGAGGGACTTGGGGGGCACAAAGTGCAAGGTCGTACCGAATCCGATGCAGAAAAAATCTACCGGGATGCCCTGGCCCTCCAAGAAGCGGGTTGTTTTGCCCTGGTGCTGGAATGTGTGCCGCAAACTCTGGGCAGACAAATTACGCGCAGCTTGGATATTCCCACCATTGGTATTGGCGCTGGGGTATACACGGATGGGCAAGTGTTGGTGCTGCAAGACATGCTCGGTATGCAGCCAGGCTTTAAGCCTAAGTTTTTGCGCCATTATCTGGACGGTCATGCCCAGTTAAGCGGCGCCGTAAATGCCTTCCATCGAGATGTGGTCGCTGGCGAATTCCCGAACTGCGAAGAGATTTATCGGTGAAGATCATTCACTGCATGGCCGACTGGCAACAGCAGCGGCAATGTCTAGCGGGCAGTATGGGTTTTGTCCCCACCATGGGTGCTTTGCATGCCGGGCATCTGTCGCTGTTGCAGCGCAGCGTGGCCGAGAATGACACGACGGTTTTGTCCATTTACGTTAACGCCACCCAATTCAACGATCCCGCGGATTTGGCGAAATACCCCAGTACGTTAGAGGCGGATTTGGCTCAGGCCAGAGATGCCGGTGTGGATGTGGTGTTGCTGCCAGACTATGCCCAGATGTACGTCGACGATTTTCGGTTTCAGCTGACCGAGCAAGAGTTTTCCACACGGCTTTGCGGCACCGACCGGCCAGGGCACTTTACCGGTGTGCTGACGGTAGTCATGAAGCTGCTCAATCTGGTGCGCCCAGACAGAGCTTACTTTGGACTCAAGGATTATCAGCAGTACCTCTTGATTCGCGATATGTGCGCGGCGTTTTTCATGCCCACGCAAATTCTGGGCTGTGACATCCTGCGCGAGAGCGACGGCTTGGCCATGTCCTCGCGCAACCGCTTGTTAAGCCCGGAAGGTCGACAGTTGGCGGGTCGGTTTAACGTGCTCTTGGCTGCGGCGGCTTCAGACAGCGAAGCACATCAAAGTCTTACTCAGGCCGGTTTTGATGTGGCCTATGTGGACACGGTGGGTGATCGCCGCTGCGCAGCGGTGGTGGTGGGCACAGGCGCCCACGCGGTCAGGTTAATCGACAATGTGCCTACGTATGCCTCTGCTGCTGTGCAAGTGGATAGTTCCGAGGTGGAGCTCAGGGAGAAAGTGTCATGATTTTGGTTCTAGATGTGGGCAACAGCCAGATCTATTGCGGTGTCTTTGCGGAGCAACAGCTGGTCAGCCAGTTTCGCTATGCCTCAACGGGACGCGGTACGTCCGATGAGATTGGCGTGTTTTTGCGTGGCGCCCTGCGAGAAAACGGTATTGATCCCGAGGCACTGAAAACCGTGGCCATTTCGTCGGTGGTTCCAGAGCTGAACTACACCCTGCGTGCCTGCTGCCAAAAGTACTTTGGTATCGAGCCCATGATTTTGCGGCCTGGATTAAAGACCGGGCTTAAAATCGCCTATAAGGACCCGAAAGAGGTGGGCAGCGATCGCATCGCGGATGCCATGGGTGCGATCAAATTGCATCCGGATCGAAATTTGATTGTGGTGGACTTTGGCACCGCGACCACGGTGTGCGCCATCACCAAAGACCGGGTATTTCTGGGCGGCAACATCATGCCTGGAATTCGTTTGGCCATGGAGGCGCTAGAAGCCAAAACCGCTAAGCTGCCGTCGGTGGAGATCAAGCCCACGCGCACCGCCATCGGCAAAACCACCACCGAAAGCATTCAAAGCGGCCTTTACTGGAGCAATGTGGGCATGGTGAGGGAACTGGTGTCTCGCATCTCCGCTGAAGCCTTTCCTGATGAGCCCCCCTTGGTCATCGCCACCGGTGGTTTTTCCAATTTGTTTCATCGAGAAGCTCTGTTTGATCACGTTGTGCCGGACCTCATTTTAGTGGGGCTGATCGAGGCCCTGCGCCTGAATGGTTACCTAGAAGACTGACGCTGTGGGGAAGAATTTCCCCTCCAAGGGCACAGTGCTGGTTTCCCCAGCGCGAATGTTGCATAGACCTTTGCCGGGTCGGATTTTATAGTGGCGAGCTGGTCTGCTTAGGGCAGATCAGTACTCGCTGATTGACTGGATAAAATCATGGCCCAAGAAACACCAACTGCCGCCAGGGCGCAACGCTATGGCTGGGTCATCGTGGCAGTCATGCTGCTTGTGCAAACCGTCAGTTCTGGACTGGGTTTTTACAATATGTCGGTTTACATCAACCGACTGTCTGCGGAGCTGGCAGCGCCAGTGGCGCAGATCTCCTTTGCCGTGAGTTTGTTTTTTGTTGTGGGTGGTATTGCGGGTTTGTACGTCGCAACCCTGCTCAGTCGCTTCCACGTGCGCACCATTATGATTACCGGAGCGCTGATTTGCGGCCTAGCCCTAGGCAACGTGGGTCAGGCCACGCAGGTTTGGCATGTTTATTTGCTGTTCACGATTTTTGGTATTGGCAATGCCGGGGTGTCCATTGTCATTGCCACGACGCTGATTACCCAGTGGTTTCCCGGGCCGCAACGATCGATGGCGTTAGCGGTGGCGTCCACCGGACTGTCCCTTGGAGGCGTGGTCCTCACTCCGATTTCAGCTTGGTTACTCAGCACCCAAGGTGTTGCCAGTACCATGCCGATGCTGGGCACTCTGCTGGTTGTGGTGCTGGTGCCCCTGTCCCTGCTTATTCGCCAGGCGCCTGGCACACAAGTTGCGCCATCGGCCCAAGCTACCTTGGACAATGCCGCGTTGATGAAATCGGCTGTAAACAGTCGTTTTTATGTGCTCATGGCCATTGCCTATGTGCTCATCATGGCGGCCCAGGTGGGCGGCATCGCGCATTTATACAGCCGGGTAACGCTGATTGCGGATTTTCAGACCGCGGCTTATGCAGTACAGGCGTTATCCATTTGTAGTATCAGCGGTCGATTTATCGGCGGCTGGCTGGTGTCGCGCATTCCCATTCGCTGGTTCGCGCTAGGTAACCTCACGCTGCAAGCGCTTGGCCTAACCTGTATCGCCTTTGCCACTAGCGGCACCTTTGCGGTATTGGCGGCGGGACTATTTGGTCTGAGCGTGGGTAATTTGCTGATGACCCAACCCCTGTGGCTGGCCGAGGTTTATCCCACGCAAATTTATGCTCGGGTCTTTGCCCGAGCCAATGCTATCAGCGTTCTGGGTTTGGCCGTTGGGCCCTACACCATGGGCATGATTTTTGATGCCACCGGTGGCGCTACCTATACTTATTCCTATCTGGGTGGGCTGGTCGTGTCCCTGGTGGCATTGGTCATTGTGGTGAGCGCCAGCGCCGGACCGTCACTCGCTGCCTACCGGGACGTGACGCCCGATCAGCAAGGCGTGACGCAACATTAGGGGAGGGCCATTCATGGTATCTGCTGCTTGTTCAATGCTGTCGGGCCGATTGGCCAGATTGGCGCTGGTTGTTTGGGCTGGGTTGCTGAGTATCCCAGTCCTGGCCCAGCCAGCGGAGTTTTCCGCCACGCCGGTGGTTTTTCCTAGCGCGATTCCGTCCAACGACCCTGGTGGTCAGCCCCAACCGTTGCCAAGCCTGGCGGACATGTTGGAGCGGGTGAATCCGGCGGTCGTCAACATCGCGACGCGATCATTGGTGCGTGAGAGCAATCGGCTTTTGGAGGATCCGTTTTTTCGTCGTTTCTTTAATGTGCCAGAGCGCCGACAGCGCTACCGACGCACACAAAGCGCAGGGTCCGGCGTGGTGATTGATGCGGGGCAGGGCTACATCGTGACCAATGCCCATGTGGTGAAAAACGCTGATGAAATCAGTATCGGTCTTTCCGATGGCCGCACCCTAGAAGCCACATTGATCGGCGCCGATCCAGAAGTGGATCTGGCCTTGCTGCAAGTGCGAGCAGAGGGCTTGCAGGCGATTGAGTACGCCGATAGCGCCAAACTGCGCGTGGGGGATTTTGTGGTCGCCATTGGCAACCCCTTCGGTCTGAATCAAACCGTCACTTCAGGCATCGTCAGCGCCCTGGGGCGCAGTGGTTTGGGTATCGAAGGCTATGAGGACTTCATCCAGACCGATGCGCCGATTAACCCCGGTAATTCTGGCGGCGCGCTAGTGGATCTGGGTGGCCGTCTGGTAGGGATCAATACCGCCATATTTGCGCCCTCGGGGGGCAATATCGGTATTGGATTTGCCATACCTGCGAACATGGTGAGCGCGGTTACCGCCCAGTTGATTGCCAAAGGCGAAGTTAATCGAGGCTTTGTTGGCGCTATCGTCCAGCCCCTGAATCGAGAATTGGCCAAAGCTTTTGGCGTGGTGTCTCCCGAGGGGACACCTCAGGGCGTGGTGATTGTGGACGTGCTGGAGGGCAGTTCTGCCCAGCAAGCGGGTCTCGAGCCCGGTGATGTCATCGTAAAAATGGGCACAAGCCCCATTGAAAGTGTCGCGGATTTTTCTGCCCGGGCAGCCACCATGTTCATCGGTGATGAAATTGCAGTGCACTTTGTCCGCCAGGGCGAAAAATCCCAAACCTTGCTGCGCATCGTAGCTGACCAACAGCAGGCCATTGAGGGCAGAAGCCTCACGCCACGGCTGCGCGGGGTGGAACTGCAGAACCTGCGAGGGGACGAGGAATCCATGCCCGGAGCAGGGGTGGTGACAACCGCTGTGGACGATGCCAGTCCGGCCTATGCCTTTGGTTTGCGAGCTGGGGATGTGATCGTGGGTGCTAATCGCATTCCGATACAGGACATTGCGACGCTGCGCGACGCTATACGCCGTGATGCGCGGCAGCTACTGCTGAGAATCTTCCGTAATGGCCGCTTCTATTACGTGGTGATCCGTTAGTGAGCTTGAGTACTCACTAACGGATCAAAAACGAATCTAAAACCGGAAGGGGTCGTTACTGGTCAAACATAATGACGCTGCGAGCTACCTCGCCAGTGCGCAGTTCGTCCATGCCCTTGTTGATGTCCTCGAGGCGTATGCGCTTGGAGATCAAGTCATCCAAATGCAAACGGCCCTGTAAGTACAGTTCTACGAAACGCGGCATATCCACGCGGAAGCGATTGGAACCCATGTTGGATCCCTGCATTTTGCGTTCCATGAGGAATTCAGGGCCATGCAGTTCGACCATGGTGCCAACGGGAATCATGCCGATGATGGTCGCCGTGCCGCCAAAGCGCAGCATCTTGAAGGCCTGCTGGGCAGTGGCCGCCAAACCAATGGCTTCGAAAGAATAGTGCACGCCGCCGGAGGTGAGCTCGCGGATGGCTTCAACGGGATCGCATTCGCCAGCGTTAACCACATCGGTAGCGCCGAACTTGCGCGCAAGTTCCAGTTTGCTGGGCACCATGTCCACGGCGATGATGCGGGAGGCGCCAGCCAGGGCCGCGCCATTGATGGCCGAAAGACCGACCCCGCCACAACCGATAACCGCAACGGTGCTGCCCGGCTCAACCTTGGCGGTATGGATCACTGCGCCAACGCCGGTGGTGACGCCGCAGCCGATCAGCGCGGCAATATCTAGGGGCATATCTTCGCGGATTTTGGCCACGGTATGTTCGTGAACGAGCATGTATTCAGCAAACGATGACAAATTCAAAAACTGTGCGATTTTTTCATCGCCCTTGGCCAGTCGGCTGGGCTCGTCTTCACCGCGCTGCAGTTCCGGCTCGCTGCACAAGGACATGCGCCCAGTCAGGCAGGGTTCGCAATGGCCACAGAAGGCAGATAAGCAGGTGATGACGTGATCGCCGGGTTTGACGTAAGTCACGTCGGAACCGACGGCTTCAACGATGCCAGCAGACTCGTGGCCCAAAATCGCGGGCAGCATGTAAGGGTAGGAACCGTCCTGGAAGTGCAGGTCCGAGTGGCAGACACCGGCAGCGGCAGTGCGAATTAGGACCTCTCGCGGTCCGGGTTTGCCATGTTGCACATCCTCTATTTCTAAAGGCTTGTTGATTTCTCTGAGTACGGCAGCTTTCATTCGTTGTCCCCCGGTAGCTGTTCCAAGATCCGCGGATTTGCGGTTAGCTCGATGGTGCCAAAGGCCGCTGGTGATTACTACCAAATTGATCTTGGTCGATGATACTTGGCGTCGGATTTCGGCCCCAGTGCCGATTCACAGTGCTACCATGTCGCTCGGCGAAGAAAAAAGGAACAACAAAGCCATGGTGTTAGTGGGGCTTGGATCCAATCAGGGTGAGTCAACGGACATTGTCGTTGCGGCCATTGAGGCGCTGGTGTCTTTCGCGGAACCCAATACCCTGCGCAGCTCCCAACTTTTTCGAACTTCGCCGGTAAATTGCCCGCCGGGATCCGGTGACTTTGTTAATGCCGCGGTGACGTTTGATGCCCGGGCCGGGTTAACGCCCGATGAGTTGTTGCAGGCGTTAAAAACCATTGAGCGAGATTTTGGGCGGGCCGAGAAATACCAGCGTAACGCCCCCCGAGAATTGGACCTGGATTTACTGCTGTTTGACGAACAAACCCGGGATACCGATGTATTTACCTTGCCCCACCCTCGTGCCGTAGACCGGCTGTTTGTGCTCAAGCCCGCCGCGCAACTGGTCCCGGATGTGATTTGGCCAGGCCTGGACAAATCTATTGCCCACTTACTGAACGAGCTGATAACCGATGAAGAAGTGCATGCCTTGGAGGAACGCCCTCCTTATTGCTGCGCTGCTGGCTAGCAGCACAGTTCAATCCTACCAGCCAGAGCTGCATCAGCAGCTCACCTTCCTTGCCGCCAAACAAGCCAGCCGCTGCGCGGCGCAGTGGGCGCAAACCGATGCCGCTTTGACCGTAGGCAAGCTGTCAGCCTTGGATATGCGCTATGTGGTGCGAGCCAACGTTGCTCGGGCCAAGGGTAATTTCTTTGGGCGTATGTTTCGCTGGAACTACTTAGATGTATCACAGCATTCCAGCCAGCCTCTGTGGGGCATGTTCGATACCCGATTTAACGCCCGCTTTCATGGCACCACAGTGCAAATAACTGGAGAGGCGGAAAAACGTGAACGGCTGCAGGCCCTGGGTGACGTGCTTAGTTACCTGCAGGACGTTTCCACGCCGTCGCGGGTGGTGCCAGTGTATACCGGACGTTGGTGGTCGTTTTCGCTGCAAGACCGTTTCGACCGCTATCCCGTGGATGAAGCGCGACTGGAAAGTGCGGCAACGGGTATCTGTGAGTCGGTGCTGGCCCAGTACCAACAGCTGGATGCGCAAACAGAAAAGGCGCTGTCGCAACTGCTCTTTGACAGTGCCCGGCAAACGATCATGGCAGTAAGCCGAGAAATCGACGGCATGCCCGCCCAATGGACGGCTTTTTGGCAACCGGCCAACCCCAGTCTTGGCGACGATGGCGAGCAGGCTTTCGGCGAATATGGCGTGGCCGGGAATAAATTTGGCGAACGTGTGGAGTTCCCATGCGGCGACGGCAAAGGTTCCCCGTTGCGGTGCCTGTTGCTGGATGATGATCCTTTGTATCAGGATTTTGCGTTCGCCCGACATCTCAGCGCTTTGCAGGCCACCATGGTGGCCATGCTGGTCGTGCAGCAGCGGGACATTTTATGACCTTGCATCTTGGGGTGACGCCCTGGCAACTCAACCCGCCTTCAGCGGCGAGCATTGGTGAGCAGGCGGCTTTCGCCGAGGCTCACGGCTATCAATCGTTCTGGTTGCCTGAAAATCACTTTGGCGAGGGCGCGCTGCCAGACCCACTCATGTTGTTAGCCAGCGCTGCTACCGCGACTCGGACCATTCAGTTAGCCACCACTTCTTATCTGCTGACGCTGCGTAACCCGCTGCAGGCGGCGGAACAGGTAGCGGTGTTGGATCAATTGAGTGACGGCCGCGTCCTCCTGGGCGTTGGTCGTGGTTACGCGCCGGAAATGCTGCGAGCGTTTCATGTGCCCGTTGCGGAAAAGCGGCGAATATTTGCGTGGACCTTGGATCTGATGCAAAAAGCCTGGGCGGGGGAAGCGATCTCATTAGATGGTGACCCGGAACACGCGGTAGCGGTGCATCCACGCCCGGTGCAGCAGCCCCACCCGCCAATTTGGGTGGCGGCCTTTGGTCCTAAGGCATTGGCTCAAGCCGGACGCATGGGCCTGCCGTACCTGTCATCACCCATGGAAAGCCTGCAAACCCTGGCCGACAACTATGCCCAGCATCGGCAAGCGTCCCTTGATGAGGGCGTCCAGCCAGCGTCAGAGATACCGCTGATGCGGACGGTCTTCGTCAGTCGCGACGCCGCCGAGGTGGCCGCGCTGCGGCAGCGCATGAGCGATGAGGTGGACAATACTCGCCTGCAATCTGGCGAAACCGTGGATGATTGGACGTTGATTGGTGATCCCGCATTTGTCAGCGATGGGATCGCTCGATATCAGGAAACCTTAGGCATGACGCACTTGGTCGTGACGCGCCTGCGCCTTGCCGGATTGCCAGACGACAGACTGCGGGCCAGCTTAGCCCTGCTCGCCGAAACTTGCTCGTTGGCATAGCCTGCCGGGAAGGTTGGGCTACCCAATCTTGGGTCCGAGACAGTACGGCGCTCTGGTGATCTAGCAGCGCGATTTACCAAGGGTGGCAGGATAAAAGTAACGTCGAAAAAGTGCCTACAAGGACGTAATATCACCGGTCTCGGTTTTGCCGAGCTTTATCTGAGGGGAGAACTATGAGTTATCGAATTTTATGGCCCGCCATGCGTTGGCCGGATGGACGTCACATCGAAGAGTCCAGTGTGGAAGGGCACAGCGCTGAATTTAGCGAACGTTATACGGATGTCACCGACGAGCAGTGGGCAAACTGCGACGCCGTAGTTAGCGTCAACGACATTCCGGAAGAGTATCGGCAGAAAATGACCAAGTGCCGAATCTTCGTTACCCCCAAGGTGGGGTTCGACAACATTGACGGCAAAGCCTGGGCGGAAATGGGGATTCCCCTGTGTAACGTGCCGGACTACGGCACTCAGGAAGTGGCCGATCACGCCATGGCTCTGATGCTGTCTTTGATGAAAGGCATCACCTTTCATACCCGTGAATTAAAGAAAGACCCCAATGGCCTGTGGCGTCCGGCGCTGAATCCTTACGGTAAACGCCTTTCGGCCTGCACCTTTGGCATTGTTGGACTGGGCCGAATTGGTACCGCGGCGGCGCTGCGCGCCAAAGCGTTTGGCATGGATGTGGTCATGTATGACCCCTACCGTGAAAATGGCGCTGAGCTGGCAGTCGGCATTCGCCGGGTCCACTCGTTAGAGGAGTTGTTTGGGCAATGCGATGTGGTCAGCTTGCACCTGCCGCTTTCTGCCGCCACGGAAAAACTGATCAACGCTGAGGTGTTGTCCCATTCCAAGCCGGGATTGATTTTGGTCAATACCGCTCGGGGACCCATCATCGATCTGGACGGATTGTACGAAGCCATGCGCGCCGACCATGTACAAGCGGCGGGTCTGGATGTGTTGCCTGAAGAGCCAGCGAATCCGGAGCATCCGCTGATTAAGGCCTGGGCAGCAGATGAAGAATGGATTGACCATCGACTGCTGATCACGCCGCATTCGGCGTTCTTCACGCCTGAGAGTGTCCACGACATGCGCTACAAAGGTGGCGAGGTGATCGTCAAATACCTGGACACGGGTATGTTGGACAACTGCGTCAACCAACAGTGGCTCAGCCAACCGCGATAGCCCCAAAATCGCGATAGCCCCAAGGTGAAACCACGGGCTGAGACCTCTCAGCCCGGCAAAGGAAATCCTCATGACCGTCACTCCAGAAGTTTATGAACGGCGACGTCAGCGACTGTTTCTGATTTTATCTGGGATGTTTCTTGGCACCTTAGCCATGCTCAACATCCTCGGTATCAGCCGTTTTCTGGATCTGTCCTTCGATGTGTTTGGCGTCACCATTCCCATGGTGGTGGCCATTGGGGTGCTGCCTTATCCAGTAACCTTCATTTGCACCGATCTCATCAGCGAGCTGTATGGCGAAAAAAAAGCCCGAGACATGGTGTGGATGGGTGTGCTGCTCAATGCCTGGGTCATTTTTTTGCTTTGGATTGGCGGCGTACTGCCCGGGTTTGATCTGGACGCTAATGGTCAGCCACTGTTAGATGCCGCTGGGCGAGAACCTGCGTTTTTTGAAATTCGCGAACTGGCCTTTGGTGCGGTCGCCGCGTCCATGGTGGCCTATCTGGCAGCTCAGCTTTGCGATGTGCGTCTGTTTCACTTTTGGAAGCGCGTGACCAACGGCAAGCACTTATGGCTGCGCAACAACGCCTCTACCATGGTGAGCCAAATCGTGGATACCACGGCGGTAATATTGGTTACACACTTCTACGCCGCCGCGTTGCCGGTGAACGCCGATGAGCCCATTTGGCCCCAGCTTATGGTGTTTATCGCTTCGGGCTATGTGTTTAAGTTGCTGGTGGCAGCCTTAGATACCGGGCCGATTTACCTAGCCGTACATTATTTACGGCCATGGTTAGGCCTTGAGAAAAATCAGGAAGCGACGGGGTAGTAGAGCTAGGGCTTTTGAGCGACGTTATCTTGCTGATTTTGTAACCATTCTTCTTCGAGTAAGCCAAACACCGCGGTGTCGCGAACATAGCCGGTCCAAGTGACGCGATTTTGTCGCAATGTGCCTTCTCTTTTTGCCCCAAGTTTTAGCACCGCTGCCATGGAGCGAGCATTTCGGGTGTCCACCCGAAATTCCACTTTGCGATATCCGCAGGCGAAGGCGTGGTCCAGCATGAGCTTCTTCATCACCCGATTAAATCCGCTGCCTCTTACCGCTGGGCTGATATAGGTGCCGCCAATCTCCACAACACCCTCTGGGTTAGGGTTAATGTAGCTGGTCATGCCTACCACTTGGTTGGTGGTGCTTTGGATCACCGCAAATAGTGGCCGGTTGTTAGCAGACCTGATCCCTGCCAGAGAAGGGGCAAAGTGCTCGCCCAGCATACTCACCGGATAGATGTCCCAGATGTCCTGGTCGGCTTCACAGGCCAGGCGCAGAGGTTCCACGTGATTGTCGGTAAAGGGTTGGAGTAAAACTGGATCTGTCTTCAGTTCAATCTGACCTATGGGTTGTAATGTCACGACCTTCTCTTAACTGGGGAATTATCGACACAGGGGTCTAGTGTTGCAGGGTTCTCGTTTTGCAGCCAGAAAAACGGATATAAGCGCCGCCTCATTCTTGAGCCAGATAGGTTGTCGGCCGCGGGCCATACTCGGAAGGAGTGATGGACGTGTCAATCGATGACTTGTAAACCAACTCCCGATTGAGAAACGTGAACAGCCCAAGAGCGATAAAAGTAGCGACGATAAGTGTCAGCAAAGCTATTTGAGCCAACGCCGAGGCGGGGCTGAAAGCCAGCCCACCCAAAACGGCTAGGCTAGACATCAGTGCTAGCCGCGGGGTCCATAGAGCTACCTTACTGATGCTTAAACCAAATCGAACCGACTTGGGTAGCTTTGCACTCTCTATGCCCGTCGCAGCTGACAACCTATCAACGATGTCTTGGTGGGCTTCGCGCAGGGGTCTGACAACGTGACCTAGCAGACTTAGCGACCAAACCAGTGACACCTCGGCAAGTACTGCGATGGCTTCGTAAACGGACGCAGAGGTTTCCACAGAGGTCTAATCGGTCGTGGCGTAACGCTGGTGAGCCGCGATTAAGGTTTCAACCGCAGCGGGTTCGTGGAAATTCGCTTTTGCGGCGTAAGACTCTGGGTCATCCTCATAGCGAAAAAATCCACCTGTGGTGCATAAAAAGTGATTGGGCCGGGGTTTGCTGATTTTTTGTATGGTTAGGCTGTTACCGCGGCGGGCGATGATTGGCTCAAGCCATTCTAAGTTGCTGTCGTCATCCACGAGGATGGCAATGTGTTGGGCCCGGGTAACTTCCAACCAAGGGGAATAAACATCCTGAGGTAAGTCGCCACTGTAAATGTAGACGCTCTCATCGCTACGAGTATTGGTCAGCATGATTTCAATTAAGATCTTGGCGTGATCGTAGGATCTATTGGGCAGTCTTGCGTCTACCCGGTCTAAAGCCAGACGCAGAGCGAGGTCTCGATAGTGCTCAAGATTGTCCATGCACAGCCTCCTTGAGAAAGAACATATCAACCTTATTTAGGGTGGGCCTTTCGGATCTAGGGTACGTCTCTTATATCGAGGGTGCGTCTTTCCTATCTAGGGACGCCGCTCACATCTAGGGCACGCCTCTGAGATATGCCTCTAAGGCACGCCCACGTAGGACCCTTGTTAGGTCGGCAAAGCTAACAAACAAGCAAATTTGTTGTCTATAGCTGGGTGCTAGCGTGAAAACACGTTTTTGTAGCGCCGCTGAAAAATGTGTTTTACCTCACAGGAATCTGCGGAGCGGATTCCGTGTAAAAACCCGAAAGTCCCGTTTCGATAGGCTTGTCGACGCTGGGCTTGTGGACGCAGGACTTATGGGTGCGGGACCACTCGGTACTCTGGAGCCCATACCGAATACTTGCTGGATAAGAACGTCGTAATATCCACCAGTTGCTGAACCGTCATGACTTCGTTGTAGACCGGCATGCGAGATACGCCGTCCTCATCGACGTGTCTGAAATCCGGGCCTCTGGCCAGTTTATGGGACGGATTGATGATGGAGGTCACAAGTTCCCCATAGGTTTTGACCCGAGTTTTCTCGCCGCCCAGCGTGACGTAAATTTGCGGATGGCCATCTTCTCGTTGGCGCTTGACGCTGTCTTTTACGCTGTGACAGTGGTTGCACTGAAGTGCCAAAAATGCCGCCTCTCCGCGTTGGGCATCACCCGGTGGCAAAGCAAATTCTTGATCGTTTAATCCGCACCCGGACATCAGCCCCAGGACGATTAAAACCCCGTATAGGGCATGAGTCATGTTTGTCATAACCAGTGTCTCCCACTGTGTCACTGCCGGTTCTTAGCTACGTGAATCGCGCCGGGATGCTTGATCACACCCGGGCAGATTCATCTGAGTGATGTGCCCTCAACAGGTATGCCTTAGCCAGTAAACCGGGAGCCGGCTCTGAGGCAGCGGCATGCACGCTAATGGTCCGAGAGTGGTTTGTTTGCCGTTGAATGTTTGTGTGCTGATTAGCCTATCCCAATGGACATTTGGCGGCGTGAATAGGCTGAGAACTGGCCCACAAGTTTCAACTTCGGCCCAGAGTCAGCGTTGGTCTGGCCAGCGCGAACAGGACCTGGTGTGAGCTAAATCGGTGTTGTGCGAATGGATCTATCTGACTCAAGGCCGCTTCTCTTGCCAGTCAGCGGGGTTGGCAGTTTTGGTCGGTTGAACCCGTTTGTAGCTCGATTTTTCAAAGCGCAAAAGGAGCGCTTCAATATTCTATTAATCCATGAAATGTCGTAGCATTCAGCGCCCAACGCACGAAGGCCGTCCCTAACTCTGGAGACCCTGTCTATGGCTAAGAAAAACACTCAAGACGCCGTCGATAAACTAGCCGCTATCGCTCATGAAGGGCGCCTCAAATTGATGCGGCGGCTGATCAAGGCGGGTGATGCGGGTATGGCCGCCGGGGATTTGGCTCGCTTTGCGGGAGTCAGTGCGACCACGGCTTCTGCCCAGCTCCAAGTGTTAGGGAACGCCGATTTGGTGAGTGTCAGGCGATCGGGTCGAATGATGATCTACGCTGCGAATTATCAATCCATGCGGGGCCTATTGCGATTTTTGATGGAGGACTGCTGTGCGGATCGTCCCGAGATTTGCGGCCCGCTCAAAGAGAGCGTGGCGGGATGAGTCTTTGTCCACCAACCGCTAATGATCCGGGATTGCTGTCTCTCAACGCCTCCTGTTACTGCGCCCACATCGACTCTCAAGTCGTCAGTGATCAAATCCGGCAGTCACTGCCACCTGACTTCGATACTAGCCAGCTGGAAAGTCTGATCGCCGAGACCACGGTATTTTTAGCGAAGTCTGATTTTGTGCAAATGCAGGGTCAGATTGCCGCCATTGAACGGATCGCCGGGTTGGATAGCTATCGACGCCTGGTTGCCCAAAGAACGCCTTTTGCATGGGTGCCTGGTTTGAACACTCGGGGATTGTTTACCGGCTATGACTTTCACATCAGCGCGGATGGCCCGCGGTTGATCGAGATCAATACCAACGCCGGCGGCGCATTTGTGGTGCACGCCTTATTGGCCGCGTTAGATGCTGAACAAAATGGTTCCTACCCGGGGCTGGCCGATCCAAACCAAGTGATTGAATGGGTTGTGAGTTCGTTTCGGCAGGAGTGGTCCCGAGCTACTGGGGATGCCAAGCGTTTGCGTCGCGTGGCAATTGTGGACGATAACCCGGAAGGCGAGTTTTTATACCTAGACATGCAGCTGGCCCAGCAGCGGCTGAGGGAACACGGTATTGAGGCGTTAATCGTCGATCCGCGTCACTTATCCCTAGACGGCGATCAACTCTACGCCGCAGGCCAACCGATAGATTTGGTTTACAACAGGCTCACCGACTTTTCCTTAAGTCAGGCCGGGCATGAGGTTTTGCGACAGGCCCATGAGTCCGGCGCTGCTGTTGTATCACCAGCGCCGGAGCATCACGCGCTGCTGGCGGATAAGCGCAATTTGGTCACGCTGACGGACACCGGCGCGCTTAACGAATTAGGGGTCAGCGCCGCCGATATTGATGCACTCGCTAACGTCCCCAATACCGTGGCTGTGACGCCAGCCAATGCACAAGCGCTTTGGGCTCGGCGCCGTCAGCTGTTTTTTAAGCCCGCGTGCGGCTACGGCTCCAAAGCCACCTATCGTGGCGCAAAAATCACACAGCGAGTGTGGCGAGAAATTGAGACAGGTGAGTATGTCGCTCAGGAGTTATCTCTGCCTGGCGAGCGGCAGGTGCCCACCGAAAAAGCGAGCGTCTTGAAGTACGACGTGCGGGTGTTCAGCTACGCCGCACAGTCCATGTTATTGGCGGCAAGGTTATATCGCGGTCAGACCACGAACTTTCGTACCGAGGAGGGCGGGTTTGCTCCGGTCATCGTTGTGGACACAGCGGATTAGCGAGGGCCTTGGTGGGCCGTTTCTGGCCAGGGGTGCGGCGTTAAAGCCCGGGCCGACTTATTGGCAAGGTTGCCGCGGAAACAGCGCTGCTACAGATCCGTGGCCTTAGCGCTGAATCTGCCCCATATCCGCGTTGATGACAGAACCGTTGAGCACTGGCGACTGGGCGGCGAAGAGCACCGCTTCACCGATCTCCGCTGGGGCAATCAGGCGCCCAAAGGTGCTCATGGCAGCAATATCAGGCATCACGTCCGCGGGGATGTGGTCGCGCAGCATTTCGGTATCGGTAAAGCCCGGATTGATGCAGACCGTGTGAATGCCGGTGCCTGCCAAGTCCTGACAGGTAGCCCGCATCATGCCGATGGTGGCGTGCTTTGACGTCACGTAGCTAAAGCTGCCGGGCACGGCTTTTTCGCCCAAGGTTGAGCCGATATACAAAATACTGGAGCCAGGCCCCATGCCGGGTAGTAACGCCCGATTTAAAATGGTGGGTGCGATTAAATTGATCTCATAGGTCCGGCGAAGATCCTCCGGCTGAGCGTTTTGCACCGTGTCGTGGGCCAAATGCGCCGCGTTGTGCACGATGCAGATTTCCTGAGATCCCTGGGTTCGGCTGACCAAGGACTGGCTGATGCCGTTCCAGGCGTTCGCATCAGCTAAATCGCAGTTGATGTTGAAGGCGCTGGGCAAGTCGCAGGGTCTTCGAGATAAGTTGATGACCTCATAACCTGCTGCAGCAAAGGCTTCTGCCGTTGCAAGGCCGATTCCTGAACTTGCACCGGTGATGATCAAACATTTCATGGTTGTTCCCCTGTGCGCGTCAGCGGTTAAAGCGCAACTAGCCTCGGCTAGACCAAGTGGCGCTGGCCCATTGGCCCTCACCCGAAGCGCAGCGCAGCACCAAGTGCTGTATGTCCAGCGCCTTTATTTCTTCGCGCTGAATCAGCGTATCCAGCAGATAATGGGCTAGTTCTTCGACAGTGACGTTACGGATGGGCAGCAAAGTCAGATCGCGCTCTAAGAACGGAATGCGTTCGCCGTTAAACACAGCGTAGGTGTATTGATCGTCAGACTCGATGGTCAGATGCGGTGACTGGGTTGGCATGATGACCTGTTCGTCTAGGTCGTCGCACATCTGCTTTAACGCCTTCTTGAGAATGTTGTAGTCGAAAGTCAGGCCGTCCTCGGCGATGGCGGCTTCTGCATCCAGAGTCACCTGAAAGTTGTGGCCATGCAGATTTTCCCGTTCCGTGTCGCTGAACAGGGTGAAATGTGCGGCGGCAAAGTGCAGATACTCTTTGCTGATCTCAATAGTGGTGGTTTGCATGGGCTCAGACTACCACCTGCCGGGGTCAAAACCCCGTGAAGATCTGGTCAGGGCTTTGCTGGGTCGTGTAGGGTTCAGCTATCGGAGACAGGAGGGTTACGCCGATGAGTGATTTGATCTACGACGTGAATGAGCATGTGGGGGTACTAACCCTAAACCGGCCCGACGCCATGAACTCGCTTACCTATCAGCTATACGCGGATATCGAAGACACCGTGCGTAGCAGTGAAGCCAGAGTGCTGGTCATTACCGGTAGCGGCAAAGCTTTCTGCGCCGGTGATGATATGAAACAAATTTTAGGCAGCGCTGAGCCTGCACCTGCGGAATTTCGTGATCGGGCCAAAGCCACGGGCGGTCTGACTCCCGCCGCGGACGCATTGCTGCACACGGACATTCCGGTGATCGCGGCGGTGAACGGGCCAGCGGTGGGTTGGGGGATGGAACTGGCGCTGATGGCTGACATTCGGGTTGCCTCCGAGCGTGCCAAATTTGGCGAACTGTTTGTGGTTCGAGGGCTGTGTTGCGATGCACCAGGCCTGGGTCGGCTAGCACACTTGGTGGGGCGCGAACGTGCGGCAGAGCTGCTCTTTACCGGTGACGTTATCGACGCCCATGAAGCCAAAGCCATTGGTTTGGTGGGGCGAACGGTCCCCCACGAATCGTTAATGCCAACGGCGTTAGAGATTGCCGCCAAGATAGCGCGCAACCCGCCCTTGGCGGTGCAGGCGTTGAAGGCTGGATTGCGCCGCACCACAGAACCGGATTGGCGCGACACCGGGCGCTGGGCGATAGAGCAGATTACCCGGCTGCGGGGGACCGAGGATTCCAAGGAGGGTGTCGCCGCATTCTTAGAAAAACGGGAGCCGGTCTACCAAGGTCGCTAGGCAAGGCAGGATCTTGCCTGGATCTGGGCCATGCAGGGATACTTGGCCACCACGGGGCGGGTTTTAGTTAATGGGGAGCATCGATGCGTTTTGATTTGACACCAGAGCAACGGGTTTTCAAGGAAGAAGTAGAAACATTTTTGGCGGACAACTTGCCGCCGGAGGTTGCTGCCAAGGTCAAACGTGGCGCTAGCGTCTCCAAGGACGAACTCACCCAATGGACTCGCACGCTCAACGCCAAAGGTTGGGCGGCACCAGCCTGGCCCGTGGAGCACGGTGGCACTGGTTGGAATTTGGTGCAGCGACATATTTTTGATGTGGCCTGTCGGGCGGCTCATGCCCCAGCGCTCTCCGGCTTCGGTTTTAACATGGTTGGGCCTGCCATCATCAAGTTTGGTACCGCCGAACAACAGGCGGATTGGCTGCCAAAAATTCTGAACGCGGATATGTGGTTCTGTCAGGGATATTCAGAACCCCAAGCGGGCTCTGATCTGGCCAGCGTGCGGACCCGGGCAGAAAAAGACGGCGATGACTATGTGGTTAACGGTTCTAAGATCTGGACATCTGGTGCCGAGATGGCGGACTGGATTTTCTGTTTGGTGCGGACTAATCCAGACGTGCAGCAACAAAAAGGCATCAGCTTTTTGCTCTTCGACATCACATCGCCTGGGGTAGCCGTAGAGCCTCTATACGCCTTCAACGGTAAGCGACTTTGGAATCAGGTTTTTTTCGAGGACGTTCGGGTACCCATAGCTCAGCGCTTAGGCGATGAAGACCGGGGCTGGACCGTGGCCAAAAGTCTGCTGGGGGACGAGCGATTGATGGTTTCCCGCGTTGCAGAAAACAAACGGGTGCTTGGTGTGGTGAAAGAGGCCGTGGCGGAACAGGCCGCCAGAGGTGTGGTGTTGCCCGAGAGCGTGCAAGGGGAAATCAGCGAGCTGGAAATTCGGCTGCAGGCGCTAGAAGCCACCAGTTTGCGCATTCTGACCCAAGCGGACAGCGGGGCGCAGATTGGCGCCGAGCCCAGCATGTTAAAGCTCAAGGGCAGTGAATTGGTCCAGGCCCAGGACGAGCTGCTGTTTCGCATCGTTGACCATTTGGCCCTGCCTCAGGATTCGTCCAACACCGGCGCCGAGCCAGTGACGCCGCCCTGGGCGGAGTTCGTCGCCTCTGGGCGCTACCACCATCGTGGTTACACCATTGCTGGTGGCACGTCTGAAGTGCAACACAACATCATCGCCAAACAGGTGCTGGGGCTCTAACCCAGCCACGGTTTAGCGAGTTTGTTGGTGTTAGGCCAGCAGCGCTTTTAGATCGGCTTCTGGATCTGCCAGTAAGGCTGGGTCCGCGGTCTTGCCGACCAACTGCTTGCACAGCATGAATTCTTTGGGGCTGTTGACCGCGTCTGCGGCGACGACTTTACCGTTCTTGAGATAGAACACGGCGAATTGGTTGGCCGCCATATCCCCGCGCACAACCTGAGTATCACCGTCTGCCGAGAATCCCACCATTTGCAGCTTCAGCTCGTACTGATCTGACCAGAACCAGGGAATGGCCGCATAGGTTTTGTCCTCGCCCAGCATGTTCGCGGTGCTGACGCGGGCTTGATCCATGGCGTTGGGCACCGATTCCAGCCGCAGGCGACGATCGAGCAGTGGGTTCGGATGATTGGTGCAATCCCCGGCAGCATAGACGTGAGGGTCTGAGGTACGGCAGTGGTCGTCTACCACGATGCCGTTATCGCAATGAATGCCAGCGGCTTCTGCTAACTCGGTATTCGGAATAATGCCGATGCCCACAATCACGATATCCGCAGCAAAACGCTGGTCGCCACAGATCACTTCCTCGACTTTGCCGTTGCCAGCAAAGCCGGTAACTCCGGTATTGGTGTGAATATTCACGCCGCGTCCTTCGTGGAGCTGGTGGTAATAGGCCGACATTTCCGGGGTGGTGACTCGCTGCAGGATACGATCTTCCATTTCCAGAACGTGAACATTCAGCCCGAGCTCGCGGCCTACCGCCGCCACTTCTAGGCCGATGTAACCACCGCCAACGATGACCAGATTTGCACCGGCCTGCATGCCATCACGCAAGCCGTCCACGTCGTCCATGGTGCGCAAATAGTGAATGCCCGGCAGATCCGAGCCTTCGATGCTGAGTTTGCGCGGACGCGATCCGGTGCTGATAAGCAGGTGATCGTAAGCAAGGGTCTCGCCATTATCTAAGGCAACGGTCTGGGCTGCGGTGTCGATGGCCGTGGCTGTGGTACTCAGTTTGAGCGTAATGTCGCGCTCTTGATAAAACGTTGCGGCTCGCAAATAGACTTTGTCCGCTCCCTGCTCGCCCTTCAAGTAAGCCTTGGACAGGGGTGGACGCTGGTAGGGGATATGAGCTTCATCGCCAACGATGGTGATATCACCTTCGAATTTAGCTTGGCGCAGACTTGCTGCGGCTTGGCCGGCTGCGTGACCCGCTCCAATGATGACCACACCTGACATGGCACTTACCTTAACTGTTCAAAGGGCGGCAGTTTACCTTGTTCGCGGCGGCTGAGGCAGCTAACTTTGTCGACAAAGGGGAGAAGTCGACATGTCCAAAGAAGAGAAAATGAATTTCCGTAGCCTGACGGAGATGGTGCAGCTTGCGCGTAAAAACTTGGCCGATGGCGAGTGGGATTATCTGGTTGGGGCCGCTGATACCGAGGCGAGCTTGCGGCGCAATCGCGCAGCGCTGGATTCCTGGGTATTTAAGCCGCGCATTCTCAATGATGTTAGTGCGGTGGAAGTGGCCAGCGAACTGCTGGGCAGTCCTATGCGCATTCCCGTGCTGCTGCCGCCTATTGGCTCAGTACAGGCATTCGAAGCAGGTGGCGGCATGAGCGTGGCCAAGGCAGCCAAAGATTTTGGCATCCTGCAGATATTAAGTTCGGCTTGCGCCCCAGACTATGAGGCGGTGGCCCAAGGGGTGCCTGGCCCCCGGATTTATCAGCTCTACCTTGTGGGCGACAACGCGTGGATGGACGATCATATCGAGCGCGCGCTGGCGGCGGGGTATACGGGCTTCTGCCTGACCGCGGATACCCAAGTTTATTCTCGACGCGAGCGCGACGTCATGAAGGGCTATGTGCCGCAGTCTGGTCGCACCGCAACCGCGGGCGGGGATTTTTCTCATCAAGCCACCATGACCTGGGACACCATTGCCCACGTCAAAGAAAACCACGACATCCCGCTGGTGGTGAAGGGCGTTATGCACGGCGAAGACGCCAATCGTTGCGTGGAAGCGGGTGTTGACGTGATTTACGTCTCCAACCACGGCGGCCGACAACTGGACCATACCAAGGCCTGTGTAGACGCCTTACCCGAGGTCGCCGAGGCGGTAGCGGGCAGGGTGCCGGTGGTCGTAGATGGCGGCTTTATGCGCGGTGCTGATGTGGTGAAGGGGCTTTGCTTAGGCGCGGATTTTGTTGGCATGGGCCGGTTTGAAGGGTTAGCTATGGCCGCTGGTGGTTATGCCGGATTGATGCGCGCGCTGACGATCCTCGAGCAGGAAATTCGTATCAGCATGGCGTTGCTTGGCGCGCCGAACCTTGATGCGCTAAACCCGGCCTTGATGGAACGCTCGGTGCCGCTGGCAGAACCCGGTGTGCTCAGCGCCTTCCCGCTGCTGCACGATTACTAAGGGTTAGAGAGATAAGAGGTAGAGATAAAGGCCGCAAGTGAAGCGCGGCAAAGTCGGCACTGAATCCGGCACTGAAGCCAGCGCTGAAACTGGCACAAAGACAGCTCAAAGAACGAGGGTGCCGCGTGGCACCCTAGCGGTTAACGACTGTTAACGAGGGTTAGCGATCCGTAGGAACCGGCATGGGGAAGGGGGTTACCGTGCTGCCATCGGTTGAGGTGATTTTCGCCACACCTTCTTTCTCCACTTCATCAATACGAACCACGGCGTGCATGGGAATGAAGGAGCGCTGCACGCCGTCAAATTCGTTGCGCAGTTTTTCTTCGCTGGGGTCAATAACGACCTGAGACTTGTTCCCGAAGGTGTAATCCTCAATTTCAACGAAGCCATAAAGCTCGCTCTGGTAAATGTTGCGCGCGTAGACCTCGTAGATTTGTCCCTGATTTTGGAACAGTACTCGGTACACGTGTTGAGATTCGTCTTTGCCAGCCATAGGTGATCGTCTGCGTTGAATGAAGCGGATAGTTGGGGATCGTCTAGGATTTTTCAAGGTGAACCGCAGTTACCTTTTAGGTCCTAATACTGGGTATTGTGGGCGGATCGCGTATACTTGCGCTCCTTTTTTTACAGCTATAACAGCCCTTTCGGGTGCTATGACAAAAAAACTCTTTGTAAAAACCCACGGCTGCCAGATGAACGAGTACGACTCGGCGCGGATGTATGACGTGCTGAAAGATGCTCAGGGTTATGAAATGGCAGCCAGTGAAGAAGAAGCGGATGTGCTGCTGCTGAACACCTGCTCGATCCGTGAGAAGGCTCAAGAGAAAGTGTTTCACCAGTTGGGGCGCTGGCAGAAGCTGAAGCAAGAACGCCCTGATCTAGTCATCGGTGTGGGCGGGTGCGTGGCCAGTCAGGAAGGTGACGCCATCATGCGCAGAGCGCCCATCGTGGACATGGTTTTTGGTCCACAAACCATCCATCGACTGCCTGACATGGTGACTTCACGGCAACAACAACTCCTGCCGGTGGTGGATATTACCTTTCCAGAAGTCGAAAAATTCGATCGTTTGCCGGAACCCAGTGTGGACGGCCCAGCGGCCTTTGTTTCCATCATGGAAGGTTGCAGCAAGTACTGCAGTTTTTGCGTGGTGCCCTACACCCGGGGTGAAGAAGTCAGCCGCTCCGTGGCGTCGGTGCTCGAAGAAGTGGAAACCCTGGCAAGCAAAGGGGTGAAAGAAATTCACCTGCTGGGCCAAAACGTGAACTCCTACTTGGGCGAAATCGACGGCGATACTGCAGATCTGGCTGAGCTCATTTACTACGTGGCCGAGGTGCCAGGTGTCGAGCGCATTCGCTTTACCACCTCCCACCCTATGGATTTTTCCGACAACCTGATTCAGGCCTATGCCGACATTCCAGCCCTGGTGGATCACCTGCATCTGCCGGTGCAATCCGGCTCGGATCGCATTTTGGAAGCCATGAAGCGTGGCCACACCGCGGATGATTATCGCGAGCGCATCCAAAAGCTGCGCCAAGTGCGGCCCAACATCAGTCTGTCGTCAGACTTTATTGTGGGCTTCCCCGGCGAAACCGAGGCCGAGTTTGACGAAACCATGACCCTGATTGACGAGATTGGCTTCGATACATCCTTCAGCTTTATCTACAGCGCCAGACCGGGCACGCCTGCGGCGGGTTTGGTAGACGACGTGCCGGAAAGCACCAAAAAAGTCTGGCTGCAGCGTTTGCAGGCCAAGATCCGCGAGCAGGCAGACGGTATCTCCGCCGCCATGGTAGGAAATACCGAGCGGGTGTTGGTTATGGGTGAAGCGAAAAAGGGAGTGGGTCAGCTGGCCGCGCGCACCGAAAATAATCGAGTGGTGAATTTTGCCGGTGGCTCAGAGCTGATCGGCCAATTTGCGCAAGTGCGTATCACCCAGGCGCTGCCGAACTCTTTGCGCGGTGAGCTTCTCGATCACTAAGACCAACGACCACGCTACCCCCCGGGATTTAACCTGCTAGCAATCTAGCCGACTCAGGGTAGGCTAACGAATATCGACACAAAGATGGTGAACCTTGCAAGAACGCTCTAACTCCGCTTCGGCCCTAGCGAAAAAAATCAGTCTGGAACCCAATGATCCAAGGCGGCTAGCCGCGCTGGTAGGACCGGTGGATCAGAACATCAAACATCTGGAACGACGGCTGGGCGTGAGCATTCGCAACCGAGGTAACGAATTTCAGATCAGCGGCATACCCAGGGCAGTGCAGTCCGCAGAAGCGTTACTGCATCAGCTTTATCGAGAAACCGTGGACCGTGAAGAAATCGAACCAGATTTTGTGCACCTATTTTTGCAACAGGCAGGGTTGGATGACCTAATGAGCGAGAACAATACCAACGGCGCGCCGGTGGTGATGCAAAGCGATGCCGACCGCAGTGCGGAAGGCGACGGCGGTGGTGAAAACAGCGGCGTAACCATACGCACGCCGAAGAAATCCATTAAGCCTCGGGGCAAAAACCAACAAAGTTATTGTCTGGCCATTCGCAAAAACGACATCAACTTTGGTATCGGTCCTGCGGGCACCGGCAAAACTTATCTGGCCGTGGCCTGTGCGGTGGAAGCCCTAGAGTCCCAGCAAGTATCGCGAATTTTGCTGGTGCGCCCGGCGGTTGAAGCCGGCGAAAAACTCGGCTTCTTACCCGGCGATTTGGCGCAAAAAATCGATCCTTACCTGCGACCGTTGTACGACGCGCTGTACGAGATGCTCGGGGTTGAGCGCGTGAACAAGTACATTGAGCGCAACATCATTGAAGTCGCGCCGCTGGCTTATATGCGCGGCCGCACGTTGAACAACGCCTTCATCATTTTGGACGAGTCGCAAAACACTACGGTGGCGCAGATGAAGATGTTTCTGACCCGGATAGGTTTTGGTTCAACGGCGGTGGTTACCGGTGATATCACCCAGATCGACCTGCCCCGTGGCGAGCAATCCGGCCTCATTAATGTGCGCGATGTCTTGGCCCAAATTGCCGGTATCCAGTTCACGCACTTCGGCTCTAAGGATGTGGTTCGGCATCCCTTGGTACAGAAAATCGTCGATGCCTATGAAGCGTTTCAGGGCGCTAGCCTGAGCCGGCGTGATGATGATCGGCGCGGTCAGGGACGCTCCTAGTCGCAAATGGCTACAAGCAACCCGCTCCGGGAAACCGCATTTTGACGGCGACGACATGATCAAATCCTTGGATGTTCAGATCGCAACGGCGCTGCAAGATCCGCCTTCGGCACAGTCACTAGAAGCGGGATTGGACGCTTGTCTGGAAGCGCTGAATGCCGTGGTCAGTGCCCCCCAGCGACAAGAGTTAGCCAGAGCCATCTGTCTGCGCCTTTGTGACGAGGCCGAATCACAAGCGCTGAACAACACCTATCGCGGCCAGGACAAGCCCACCAATGTGCTGAGTTTTGGCGTGCTCCCCGAGGATTTGGGGCTACATGAGGTAGCGCCGGAAGAGGTGCCTTTGGGGGACCTAGCCATTTGCTGGCCTGTAGTGCTCACTCAGGCGACGGAGCAAAAAAAGCAGCTCATGGATCATCTGAGCCACCTCTTTATCCACGGCGTGCTGCATCTTTTGGGTCATGACCATGAAGAGCCAGTGCAGGCTGCCAGCATGGAAGCGCTAGAAGTGCGCGCCTTGCAGGTCATGGGAATCCCGGATCCCTATGTCGATGTCAGCACTGATACAGCTGCCAACCACGACGCACAAAATGCCTAGGGCTGTTATGCAGATTGAACAGGGTCAGGTAAACGAGCCTTGCATTTCAGGACGACCCACCCTAAAACGAACCAAGGAACAGGAGCCACAGGTTGGCGATAACAATTTATGAGTGATCAACAGGAGTCCGGGCGAGAAAACGCCGAGCGCCCCCCGCGCAGAACCATGCGCGAGTGGATTGGCGGTTTGTTTTCTGGCGAGCCGGACAACGTTTCACAATTACTGGAAATTCTTGAGGATGCCGCCCAGCGCCAGCTGATTGAGGTAGATGCGCTGAACATGATTTTTGGCGCTCTGCATGTCAGCGAAATGCATGCTCGCGACATCATGATTCCCCGCTCAGCCCTGGTGGTGGTGCAGGAAGATCAACAGCCCGCTGAGTTTTTGCCTACCGTCATCGAATCCAGACATTCGCGCTTTCCTGTGGTGGGTGACGATGTGGATGACATTAAGGGAATACTGCACGCCAAGGATCTGCTGCCCTTAGTGCTGCAGGAGGGCGGAAATCGTTTCAACATGAAGGACAGCATTCGGCCCGCAGCGGTGGTGCCCGAAAGCAAACGCTTGAACATTTTGCTGCAAGAATTTCGCGCGAACCGCAATCACATGGCCTTGGTGGTGGACGAATACGGCCAGATATCTGGCGCGGTGACCATTGAGGATGTGTTGGAACAGATCGTTGGCGAGATCGAAGACGAGCACGATGTGGATGACGATAGCTTCGTTAAGCAGTTAGAGCCCCGGTCTTTCCACGTGAAGGCCACCACCACCATCGAGGACTTCAACGAGTACTTTGGTGCCACGTTCTCTGATGAAGAGTTCGACACCATAGGCGGGATCGTGCTGCAAGCCTTCGGTCATGTACCCGAGTTGGGCGAAACCGTGGAAATTGGCGAGTTGCGATTCGAGGTACTCAATGCGGACTCTCGGCGCCTGCGCCTGCTACGTGTGGATACCCCGCAAGCCATTGATCCGCAGTCGCAAAGTTAGAACGCCAGAACCGTAGCTGGAACATGCCATGACCGCGAGCCCGAGGTACAATAGCGAGCTTTCCCGGTCGGCACCCAGCCTGGTGGCGCTGCTTGCCGGAGCAAGCTATCCGCTGGCCTTCGCGCCGTTTCACTTGTATCCCGCGTTGTTGCTCTCCATCGCTGCGCTGTTTGGCTTGCTTTGCAGCCGACCCCATCAGGGCGCTTGGCTAGGGTGGCTGTTTGGCGTGGGCAAATACGCGGTCGGAGTTTCTTGGGTTTATGTCAGCATCCACGATCACGGTGGCGCGTCGCCTGCTTTGGCAGGAGGACTGGTGGCGGGCTTCGTGGCGTTTATGGCTTTGTTTTGTTGGCCCATCGGGTGGTTCGTTGGCGCGGTGGAGCAACGCCAACACAAGCCCAGCAAGCTGATTCTTGGTATAGCTTTTGTCGCCGCCTGGGTGCTGATGGAATGGTTGCTGACCTGGTTTTTGACGGGTTTCCCGTGGCTTTTTGCGGGTCATGCAGTGACCGGCATGCCGCTGCAAAGCTTGCTGCCGGTGATGGGCACCTTGGGTGTCAGCCTGGTGATTGTGGGCGCGGCAGTGGGTCTGGTCTTAGCCATAGACCCCCAACCCGGCTCCAGACAACGTCCTGTGGCGCTGTTGGGACTCGTCGCAATAGCGGCGCTAAGCCTGTGGCTGAATGGGCTTTCTTGGACCACGCCCCAGGGGACTTATTCGGCAGCGTTGGTTCAAGGCAATCTCAATCAGGCAGAGAAGTGGGATAACGACAAACGTCTGACCCATGTGCGCACGCACCTGGATCTGTCAGCCCAGCATTGGGATGTGGATGTCTTGGTTTGGCCTGAATTCGCGCTGACCGTTTACGGTGAGGAAGCCGATGCGGTCACCCAGCGATTGCATCAACAAGGACGGGACCAAAACACCAATGTGATCATCGGTATGCCAGACCTGCAGTGGCAGGACGACGGGGGCTACCAGATTTTCAACTCGGCCCAAGGTTTTGGCGCGGCTGCAGGAAAATTCGCCAAGCACCATCTGGTGCCCTTTGGCGACTACGTGCCAATGCAGGCATACCTGCGGGGCATCATCGAGTTTTTTGATTTGCCTATGTCCGCGGCAACCCCGGGTCAACGAGAACAAGGCCACATAGCACTGCAGCTGTTGGGACAGTCAGATCCGGTGCTGGTAGCCACCGGCATTTGCTACGAAATCGCCTACGGTGAATCCCTGCGCCGGCAGGCGGTGGATAGCGGTTTGCTGCTGACCCTGTCCAATGACACATGGTTTGGTCGTTCCATCGGCCCTCACCAGCATATGCAGATCGCCCAAGTGCGGGCGCTGGAAAATGGCCGCTGGCTGCTGCGGGCAACCAACAGCGGTGTGACCGGCATGGTGAATCCCCGGGGTGAACTGGTGGCGGCGTTACCGCAATTTGAAGCCAGGGTGTTAAGAGGCGAGTTTCAGGTGATGTCGGGTCGAACGCCCTACAGTTATCTGGGCGATTGGCCGGTATTCATGGTGACGCTAATGGCGTTAGTGGCCTTGGTATTGCGCTTGGGTCCTGGCCAACGTGCAAAATCCCCTCACTGATTAGCGCTAGGGCGCTGCTGAAGTGTTACCCTACGCCTTTGCCTGCACGGCGCATTTGAGAACTAAGTAGACCCCTTCATGAATCCAGTTTACGACCCCCAAACCGTTGAAAAAAACGCACAAGCGGCCTGGGATGCCAGCGCCTGTTTCGTTGGCGATGAAAGCAAACCCGGCGAGAAGTACTACTGCCTGGCCATGTTTCCCTACCCAAGCGGTCGCCTGCATATGGGTCATGTGCGTTGTTATACGCTGGGTGATGTGATCGCCCGCTATCGACGGCTGAAGGGTTACAACGTGCTGCACCCCATGGGATGGGATGCCTTTGGCCTTCCGGCGGAAAATGCCGCCATCAAAAACAACATTCCACCCGCCAAATGGACGCGAGAAAACATCGATTACATGCGCGGGCAGATGCAGCGTTTGGGCTTTGGCATGGATTGGTCCCGGGAGTTTGCGACCTGCGACAGCGACTACTACCGCTGGGAGCAATGGCTGTTTTTGCGCCTGTTGGAAAAAGGCTTGGTTTACCGCAAAAACGCGGTGGTGAACTGGGACCCAGAGGATCAAACCGTGCTGGCCAACGAACAGGTTGTGGATGGCCGCGGTTGGCGTTCTGGCGCCATTGTTGAGCGCCGGGAAATGGCTCAGTGGTTTTTGAAAATCACTGACTACGCCAAAGAGTTGTTGGACGAGTTGGATGACATGCCTGGCTGGCCAGAGTCGGTGAAGAGCATGCAGCGTAACTGGATTGGCCGCTCGGAAGGCGCCGAAATTGACTTTGTGACCGAGCACGATGCGGAGCAAAAGCTCACGGTGTTTACCACTCGGCCAGACACGCTGCTGGGCGCGACCTACGTTGCGGTAGCAGCGGAACACCCGTTGGCGGCGTTAGCCGCAGCCAGCGACGAGTCCGTGGCGGACTTTATTGAGCAATGTAAAAAGAACACGACTGCCGAAGCGGATATGGCGACCTTAGAAAAAGCCGGGGTGCCAACGTCTTTGCAGGTGCGTCATCCGCTGACTGGGAAGCTGCTGCCGGTTTGGGTAGCCAACTTCGTGCTGATGGAATATGGCTCGGGGGCCGTGATGTCGGTGCCCGCTCACGATCAGCGGGATTGGGAGTTCGCGCAAAAGTATGGAATCGATATTGTCCAAGTGATCGAACCCACCGGTGATGAGTCCTGTGACCTAGATCAGGCGGCCTTTGTTGATAAAGGTCGGCTGGTGAATTCCGGGGAATTTGACGGCATGGACTTCGACCAAGCCTTTGCCGCCATCATTGGCGCGTTAGAGCAAAAAGGCGCAGGACGGTCGGTGACGAATTATCGTCTGCGTGATTGGGGTGTCTCCCGCCAGCGCTATTGGGGTTGTCCCATTCCGGTGATCCACTGCGAAAGCTGCGGTGTGCAGCCTGTGCCAGAAGAAGATTTGCCGGTAGAGCTGCCAACGCAAGTCACCTTTGAAGGTGTGTCTTCACCCCTGCACAAAATGGACGAATTTCTCAATGTGCCTTGCCCCAAGTGTGCGGCACCGGCTCGGCGCGAAACCGATACCTTCGACACCTTTATGGAGTCCTCTTGGTACTTTGCGCGCTTCGCTTCGCCGGATGCGACCACCATGGTGGATCAGCGGGCGAATTTTTGGGCGCCGGTGGATCACTACGTCGGAGGCATCGAGCATGCGATTTTGCATCTGCTGTATGCACGTTTTTACTTCAAGCTGATGCGGGATGAGGGTCTGGTTGAGGCGGACGAGCCCTTCAAAAAACTCATGATGCTGGGCATGGTGTTGCAAGACGGCAAGAAAATGTCCAAATCCGCCGGAGATGCCGGTGACCCCCAGAAGCTGCTGGATCGTTATGGTGCCGACACCGTGCGCACCGCCATGATGTTTGCGGCTCCTCCGGAGCAGTCCTTTGAGTGGAGCGAGGCAGGTTTGGAAGGGGCAGCGCGATTCCTCAAGCGGCTGTGGAATTTGGTGCACGAACACATGGCCAGTGGCCCGGTGCCAGCACTACAGGTTGAGCAATTGTCCTCAGCGGGTAAGGCCCTGCGCCGCAAAGTGCACGAAACCCTGCAGAAGGCAGACGACGACTATGGCCGACGCCAGCAGTTCAATACCGTGGTGTCAGCGGTGATGGAGTTGTTGAATGCGGTCAGTAAGGCAGAGCTCGCCAACGACGCGGATCGAGCCGCGGTGCACGAGGCTTGGACCAGTGCCGTGCTGATCATATCCCCCATTGCGCCACACATAGCCCATGAGCTGTGGGGGGCACTGGGTAACGACAGTCTCCTGGTCGGGCAACCCTGGCCCCAGGTAGACCCTCAGGCCATAGAGCAAGATTCCCTGACCTTGGTGGTTCAGGTTAACGGCAAGGTGCGTGGGCAGATCGATGTCAGCGCAGATGCCGATGATGGCACCATTCTCGCCTTGGCCCGCAGTGACGCGAATGTTCAGCGTCATCTGGAAGGCAAAACCGTACGCAAAGAAATTGTGGTACCGAAGAAACTCGTCAACATCGTGGTGAGCTAGCGATGACGCTGCTGCGATGGGTGGTTGCGCTGTCTTGGATCCTGCTGGCTGGCTGCGGATTTCAGTTGCGTGGCACCAGTTTGGCGCAAAGTGACTTGAGCATCGCCGTGGTCAGTGAGGTAACGAGCAAGTCCGCGTCGTACAACGACTTCCTGCGCGTGGTGGAGGCGACTCTGGTGCGCTCCGGGGCAAAGGATCAATCATCAGCGGATATCACCCTGAAAATTTCTGGCTTTGCCTTTGATACCGTGAATGGCGCAGTGGACGCTGACGTAAGGGTGGCAGAAAGAATTGCCACGGTGACGGTGGAAGTCGTTGCTCTTGATCGTGTCGGGGAACCACTGGCGGAACCTTGGATTATGGAAGCTAGCCGGGGGTTTCGAACCGATCGCACCCAGCTACTGGGCAGCTATGAGCGGGAGTCGGCAGTGGAGCAAGCCCTGTATCAAAGTCTGGCTAACCGTATCTTGCGTTCCCTACAGGTACTGGGGCGGGGCTTAGCGGCTCCAGATCAAGCCGCTGTGCGCCACAGCGGTACAGCATTGGACGGGGTACCTAGCGCCAGTCCGCGAACACCACCTCACAGCAAAGACCACGCGCCAAAGCGCAACCTAAGTAACGTTAATGACGGCGGTGCCCTTGGGTTGGTGAGTGCAGATGCAGGTTAAGCATCAACAGCTTCAGACCACCTTGTCTCGGGGTTTGCAGGGGGTCTATCTCATCAGCGGTGAAGAAACGCTCCTTGTCTCTGAAGCCTGCGATCTTATTTTGCAGCAGGCTCGCCAGCAGGGCTTTACTGAACGCTCAGTACATCACGTAGAAACCGGTTTTAAGTGGCATGACGTGCTTAACGACGCCGCCAGCATGTCGTTGTTTGCGGAACGTAAAGTCATTGATTTACGTATGCCCTCAGGCAAGTTCGACAAAGAAGCCAGCCAGATTTTGCGCGACTGGTGTGAAGGGTCAGGGGGTAATCCGGACACGCTGCTGTTGATTCGCACGGATCGTTTGCAGCCCAAACAGCGCAGCAGCGCTTGGTTTAAAGCCATTGAAGCTGCGGGCACCGTAGTGCTGATTTGGCCCTTGGCGCCACGCGAATTGCCGGGTTGGTTGGATGATCGGTTGCGCTCTCGGGGCTTGGAACTGCAGCGGGACGCGCTATTAGCCCTGTGCGAGCGAGTGGAAGGCAATTTGCTGGCTGCGGCTCAAGAGGTGGAGAAACTGTCCCTGCAAGATCTGCCTCAACCCATTGGCCTGGAAGATTTGTTGCAGTGTTTAGAGGATGCCTCTCGGTTCAACAGCTTTGACCTGATCGATGCCGCCATGGCGGGCCAAGGCGAAAGGGTGAGCAAAATATTGCTTACCCTGCGCGAAGACCGGGGCAGCTTGTTTGGCATTCTTGGGGCCTTGACCAGTCAGCTGCGCCGGCTGGGTCAAACCAAAGGTTTGCCACCGGCCAGAGCGCGCACCATGGAGGCTTTTGCCCAGCGGGGGCCGTCGGCAAAAGCGTTGCTGGCAGAGTGCGCATTGTTGGATGAGCAGGGTAAGGGGCAGCGCCTGGGCGATGCCTGGCTGGGGCTAGAGCAATTGTTGCTGTGCATGGCCCAGTATCCGGGACAGCGACCGCCGTCTTATTACCAGCGAAAACTCAAGGGGCGCTGAACAATCCTCAAACACCGGCCCTAGGTATTGGCCTTAGCTGTTACTCAGTTGATAAAGGTGTCGGCAACCTTGCCTAGCTCTATGACCTGCAATTGGCCTCCAGCATTGTCCAGCGTGGTTACCGAACAGTTGTCCGGGGCAAAAATACGCATGCGATCATCGCCAGTCGCCGCGCCTACCGCCGCGTTAATCGCGACATAGTGGCTAAAGATGATGCAGTCTTCTTGGATGCCCACTAAAAAATCCGCCAGATCCGTTTGCCATCGACGTACATCGTCATCTAATTCTGACCAAGTGCCTGCCATGGCGTTGCTGAGCCAGGCCGCTCGGGCCTGTAGATCCTCAGTGGGTGAAGGAATTTCGGCCACCCTTTTTTCCACGGTGATGTCGGCTTGCCATCGTGAGGCTAGGGCCTGGGCTGTCTCAAAGGCTCGGGCCAGTGGGCTCGATAGCAGCCGAGGACGTGTTGTTGTGTGCTGGGCATCCAGCATTTTGGCTACAGCCTCGGCTTGAGCGCGGCCTAAATCATCTAAGCCCGGGTCCGGGTGAGCGCCAAATCCGGCTGCGGCTTTTCCGTGTCTAACAAGTTGGACGATGGCCATTTTCTACTGCCCTTTTGATATGGGTTCTCTACAATGTCGGTTTGCAATTCAAGATAGGAAAAGCAGTGACGGATCACAAAGCCCCGGGAATAAACCCTCAAATGACTCCCGATACACAGGTGAGTGTGCGTGAGGTCTTCGCCATTGATCAAGACCTGATGGTTCCCGCCTTCAGTGAGCGTACAGAATACGTGCCGGATTTGGATCCGGATTACCGCTTTGATCGTGACACCACGTTGGCGATCCTAGCCGGCTTTGCTCACAACCGGCGGGTCATGGTGCAGGGTTATCACGGCACCGGTAAGTCCACTCATATCGAGCAGGTGGCGGCGCGGCTGAACTGGCCATGTATTCGCGTCAATCTGGACAGCCACATTTCCAGAATCGATTTGATTGGTAAGGACGCCATCGTTCTTCAGGATGGCAAGCAAATTACCGAGTTTCGCGAAGGCATCCTGCCCTGGGCCCTGCAAAACCCAGTGGCCCTGGTCTTTGATGAATACGATGCCGGCCGTCCTGATGTGATGTTTGTGATTCAGCGTATCCTTGAGGTGGAGGGTAAGTTGACCCTGTTGGACCAGAACAAAGTGATTACACCTCATTCGCACTTTAGGTTGTTTGCAACAACGAACACCGTGGGTCTGGGTGATACCACAGGCCTTTACCACGGCACCCAGCAAATCAACCAAGGCCAGATGGACCGCTGGAGCATTGTCTCTACGTTGAACTATCTGGAGCATGAAGCCGAAAGTAATATCGTCTTAGGCAAAGTGCCTTCCTATCAGGAAAGCGACGACGGCAAGCGCATCATCGGCAACATGGTCAGCGTGGCGGACCTAACACGCAAAGGCTTTATCAATGGCGATGTGTCCACGGTGATGTCACCGCGAACGGTACTGACCTGGGCGCAAAACGCAGAAATCTTCGGCGACGTTGGATTCGCGTTCCGGGTCACCTTTTTGAACAAGTGTGATGAATTGGAAAGAGCCATTGTGGCGGAGTACTACCAGCGCTGTATGGGCGAGGATCTGGGTGATGCCACGGCTGGTATTACTCTGAAGTCTGCCTAGCAAGTCGATGAACGACGCTGACAATCCTTTAGACCCATTCAAGCGGGCGACCACGGCGACCATTCGTGCCATAGCCGGGGACGACGAGCTGGATGTGACCTTTGGCGCCGGACCACCGGTGGTTCGAGGCGGCACCCTACGTTTGCCCTTGCCCGCGGTGGGCGCCAGTCAAAGTGAGATCGACGCTGTGCGCGGCGTGGGTGATGAATTTGCCTTGCGCTTTCGCCACCACAATCCGCGACTGCACGCGCTATACAGCCCAGAAGGCGGTCCCGCTCAGGAAATGTTCGAATGGATTGAATCTGCTCGCATTGCCTCCATTGGCGCCATGCGCATGCAGGGCGTGGCCCAGAACTTGGACGCCCATTTGGAAGTGCAGTGTAAGCAAGCGGCCTTCGACACCATTACTGCCGAGTCGGATGCGCCACTGTCGGTAGCGGTGGGATTGTTAGTACGTCAGCAGCTCACCGGTCGAGAGCTACCGCCCAGCGCCGAGCATGTGGTGCAGTACTGGCGTGATCACGTCATGGAAAACGCCGGCGAGCACATCGAAGCCTTGCGCGACCATGTATCGGACCAAGACACCTTTGCCAGTCTGTGCCGCAACATCATTGCGGATTTAGGGCTGCCGGTGGATTTAAGCGATCCCAACGACGGCGAAAGCAATCCCGAGGACATGGACACCATGGACCAGTCCGAGGAGGCCGATTCTGACTTCAGCCCTGAAGATGTGGTGTTGGATGAGGACTCTGCCGGCGAAGAAAACAGCGACGGCGATGCCGCTACGGTCGAGATGGATGCCCATGCAGACATGGATGAAGCGGCGTCTGAATCCGATCCGGATGAAGCGCCTATGCCCATGCCGGATGAGGCAGGTCGCATACCCGTTGACAACAATTACAAAGCCTACAGCGAGCGCTTTGACGAAATTGTCCGGGCCGAGGAACTGTGCGATCCCGATGAATTGATTCGACTGCGCCAGTTGTTGGATCAGCAATTGGTATCGCTCCAACACGCGACGTCCAAATTGGCGAATCGCTTGCAGCGGCGTTTGATGGCCAAGCAAAACCGTACCTGGGAGTTTGATCTGGAGGAGGGCATTTTGGATGCGGCCCGCCTCACTCAGGTGGTGGTGGATCCCATGAATCCGCTGGCTTACAAACAGGAGAAAGAGACTAAGTTCCGGGATACCGTGGTCACGCTGTTGATCGACAGTTCCGGCTCCATGCGCGGCCGCTCCATCACCATCGCTGCCATGTGCGCAGACATCATGGGCCGCACGCTGGAGCGCTGCTCGGTGCGAGTGGAAATACTGGGTTTTACCACTCGCGCATGGCGTGGGGGCGAATCTCGGGAAGCGTGGATCAATGACAACAAGCCGTCTAACCCCGGCCGGTTAAACGATCTGCGCCACATCATTTATAAAGGCGCCGATGATTCTTGGTCACGTACCCGTCGCAATCTCGGTCTGATGATGCGCGAGGAATTGCTGAAGGAAAACATCGACGGTGAGGCGCTGATTTGGGCCCACAATCGAATTGTTACCCGACCGGAACAGCGCAAGGTAATGATGGTGATCTCTGACGGACTGCCCGTGGATAACTCCACGTTATTGGTTAACCCCAGTAACTTTCTGGAACAGCACCTCAAGTACGCCATCAGCATGATTGAAGACCGATCACCGGTGGAGCTGGTGGCTATTGGTATCGGCCACGATGTGACCCATCACTATAAGCGGGCCGTGACCATAACCGACGCAGAACAATTGGGCGGGGCTATGACGGACCAACTTGCACAACTGTTTGAGATTCGCGGTTAGGGCGAAAAGATCTAGGTCGGTGATGTGAGCCTGCAGATGGCCGGCATGTAATCTATCGCCTGGGAGCAAACGTCAGGATCTTAACGTAGGGGATCTAAGGTAGGGGATCTAAGGTACGGGGATTAAGGCCTAAGAATTGGGGCCAGAGTACTCAGGCAGCGCTGAAAGCTTGGGTTCTAAGAAGGATTTCCGAGCCGTAATAACAGCCCCGCACTGACTATGCGGGGCCGTAGCTGGAGGCTGGGTTAGCCAACCACTTCCATACGAATGATCTCTGGCGCACCGCCCATCAAACCTTTGAAGCCCGCGCCCGCGGCCTTGAAATGTTCTGAAGCGCCGTGGGCTGCCATGGCGTCAGCATCTTCGTACAGTTCCATGACGGTGTAACCGCCTTCTGAGTCCTTGCACAATTTATATAGGTGGCAGCCGGGTTCATTGGCATTGACCTTGGCAGCCAGGTCCAGCATGACCGCTTCAAATTCCGATTCTTTCCCCGCCAGCACATTCAATTTAGCGATAACTGCAAGCATGTCTCTCTCCCTTTTTCGTCGGTGTCTTTTCGATTGATTACAAATATGGTCAATGGTTTGTGATCGGTGTTGTGGCTGGCTCGGGTGCTTGCACACTCGATGCCGTCCAAGCCGGTCTGACCAAGAAGGCCTACCAACAACCTGCGCACGCCAAGTCCATATGCGCTAAGGTCGTGGCTTTTTCGAGAATAAGGACTCTCATGCAGCGACGCAAATTGCTTGAGGCCCTTGGTCGTTACGCCAAGCGCTATCCCGAAGAACAAAGTACCGTGGATCGTTTCCTAGCGCTGCTAAACAACCATGCTAACTGCTTTGATCGGGATTGCTGGGAAGGTCACATTACCGGCTCTGCCTGGCTTCTGGATCCCAGTCAGTCCCGGCTATTGCTGACCCACCACCGCAAACTGGACATGTGGGTGCAGTTAGGCGGACACAGCGACGGCGATATGGATACCGCTGGGGTTGCAAAGCGAGAGGCCGAGGAAGAATCCGGTTTGCCAGTGACCCTGCTCGATGACGAAATATTTGATATCGACGTGCATGTGATTCCCCCTCGTAAAGAGGATCCGGCCCATTGTCACTTCGATATTCGCTATGCATTGCAGGCCTTAGGCGAGGATTTTGTGGTCAGTTCCGAGTCCATTGATCTGGCTTGGGTGCCCCTGACAGCGTTACAAAATTACACAAACGAGGACTCTATTCTGCGTATGCTGCGCAAATGGCAGGCCTGATTCAGGCCAAACCCCACATAAAGTGTCCGAATCCGTAACATTTTCTTCGTAAATCTAGGGGAATAATGTCTTGTTACTGGGGACGGCATCCCCTAGGCTAGCGCTTCTCGCCCGATTTTACGCATTTGATCACTCGAGAATTGACTGAAGTATCAGGTATTAATGACCTGATAACGAAGGTTAATACTTAGCGATCAGATACAGGATAGGAATGCTGCGGTATTTCTGCTTCTAGGTTGGATTGGTCGAATTCTCCAGAGAGAGAAAAATTTAGTACTTATCAATCAAGGAGCTATAGAAAGCTGTGAAAAAACTATATGTAGGTAACCTCGCATGGGCGGTCACCGATGAAGATCTGCAGTCATTGTTCTCAGAGCATGGCGGCGTTGCGTCTGCGTCTGTTATTACGGATCGTGAAACCGGACGTTCGCGCGGATTTGGTTTTGTAGAAATGGAAGACGGCGCGGATGCGGCTATCGAGGCGCTGAACGGGTTAGATTTCAAGGGTCGTGCTCTTCGTGTCAACGAAGCCCAAAGCAAGCAACGCCCTGGTGGCGGTGGTCGCTTCTAAAGCACCGCTGCGTTAGACCTAAAACCCGAGATTCTCATCTCGGGTTTTTTTTGCCTGTGATGTTTGTATTGGGCCGACTGGATCAGTCGTATAGGTGACAGGCGACTAGGCGCTGGCTCGTCGAGCTGGCTGCAGTGGATACGGGTCTTAGGGCTGGGGTCTGAGTCGCGCAATGGGCCAGCGCGCTGGGGCATCGATTGGCGAAGCGGCAGCCTGGGGGTACGTTGATGGGTGAGGGTATTTCACCTTGAATGGTCGTGGACGGGCGTTGGCGCTCGTGTTCCGGATCCGCCTCGGGGTTGGAGGCAATCAGCGTTTGGGTGTAGGGGTGTTTGGGGTCAAAAAAGACCTCGTCGGATGTGCCTACTTCCACCAAGCTTCCCAGGTACATCACCGCCATGCGATCACTGATGTACCGAACCATGGACAGATCGTGGGCAATGAACAGCAAGGTCAGCCCCAGCTCCTTAGTGAGTTCGCCCAGCAGATTGACCACCTGAGCTTGCACGGACACGTCCAAGGCGGAGATGGGTTCGTCGCACACCACAAATTCGGGTTCCAGAATCAGCGCCCTAGCGATGCCTATGCGCTGACGTTGGCCACCGGAAAACTCATGGGGATATCGGGACTGATGATCTGGACTCAAGCCAACGAGGTTGAGCCAATGGGCCACACGTTGCTGCACCGCAGCGGAATCCAAGTCCTTTCTCAAGCGTAAACCCTCGCCAACGATTTCGCCCACGGTCATGCGGGGGTTCAAGGAGGAGTAAGGGTCCTGAAAGATCATCTGCATTTTCGTTGCCATGGCCCGAAAATCTTGGCCTTGATAGCGCATGGGCAGGGTTTCGCCATTGAAGCTGACGCTGCCGGAAGTCTTGTCGTGAAGGCCAACCACGGCCTTGCCTAGGGTTGATTTGCCAGAGCCGCTTTCACCCACCAACCCCACCACTTCTCGGGGGAAAATGGACAGACTGACATCGTCCACCGCATGAACTTTTTGCCCGCCACCCAAATCAAAGTGTTTGACCAGATGTTGAATATCCACCAAGGGCTTCATGACTGGGTCCCCGGTTGACGGCTCAGTTCGTGGTGCAGCCAGCATGTAGCAAAGTGCCCATCGCCCAAATGCTGGCGCGGCGCCGGCTGCTGGGCACAAATGCGCATGGCCCGGGGGCACCGGGGGTGGTAGGCGCATCCCTGTGGCGGGTGGAACAGATCTGGTGGCGATCCATCGATGGCGATCAATGTTTGTTCATCCGCGGCAACGCCTCGGTTCGTGGGCATAGCCTGGCGAAGACCCTGAGTATAGGGATGTCCAGAACGATAGAAGATATCGTCCACGTTGCCCCGCTCCACGACCTCACCGGCGTACATCACCATGACGTCATCGGCCATGCGCGCCACTACGCCAAGGTCATGAGTAATCAAAATAATCGCCATGCCGGTTTGCTGCTGCAGGTCACCAAGCAAATCCAGAATCTGCGCTTGGATGGTCACGTCCAAGGCGGTGGTGGGCTCGTCGGCAATCAAGATGGCGGGCTCACAGGCAATGGCCATGGCGATCATGGCTCGCTGCAGCATGCCGCCAGAAAATTCAAAGGGATACTGATTGGCGCGCTGGGCCGCTTCGGGAATCTTGGTCATCTCCAACAGTTCGATGGCACGCTGCAACGCTTGGGACCGGGTATAACCCCGGTGCACTTCCAAGGTCTCGGCAATTTGCCGACCAATGGTCATGGTGGGGTTCAAAGACGTCATGGGGTCTTGGAAGATCATGCTGATTTCCCGCCCGCGAATATCCTGACCGTCCACGATTTTGGAGCCAAGAATGTCCCGGCCTTTCAGGGTCGCTGTACCCTGATGAATTCTGCCCGGAGGCATCGGAATCAAACCCAGCAGGCTCTGTACAGTGACTGATTTGCCGCAGCCGGATTCGCCAACAATAGCCAGGGTTTGCCCAGGCATGACCTCAAAGCTGACCCCCCGCACGGCCTGAACCACGCCGCCGTAGGTTTGAAAATCTACCTGCAGGTTATCCACCTTAAGCAGCGGCTCTACGTGAGCGGTTTGGGTTGGCCTGGAAGACCTATCGTGCGTTGCCTGTGTCATTGAGCACCTATTCTTCTGTGCCGCGCATGCGCGCATCCAGTGCGTCTCGCAAGCCATCGCCCAGTAAGTTAAAGGCGAGCACCGTGATGCTGATCATCAACGCCGGAAACATCAGTTCATGGGGGCGGGTGAGCATGGACTTAATACCCTCGTTACACATGGCTCCCCAGGACGGCGTGGGCGGCGCGACACCCATGCCAATGAACGACAAAAATGCTTCGGTAAATATGGCGCTGGGTACCTGGAAGGTAATGGTGACCAAAATGACGCCCATGGTGTTTGGCAGCATATGACGCGCCACCACGTAGGGCGTCGTGGCACCCAGCAGCTTGGAGGCGCTAACGTAACCTTCCTCACGAATCTGCAAAATCTGTCCTCTAACCAGGCGCGCCGGGGCGGGCCAAAGCAGAATAATCATCGCCACTAGCATGGGCCAAATGCCGCTTTCTCCCGGGCCAATCCCGAAGACCACCTTGAACAAAATCATGAACAGCAAAAAGGGCAGCGCCACCACAAAGTCCGCAAAGCGCATCATGGCCTGGTCTGTCATGCCGCCGAGGAAGCCAGCAATACTGCCGTAGATTACCCCCAAGAGTACAAAGGCTAGGGGTGCCAGCAGGCCGATAAACAGCGAAACCTGACCGCCATACATCAGTCGCGCCAGCATATCCCGGCCTAGATAGTCGGTACCCATGGGATGCCAGCCAAGTTCTAAGGCAGCGCCAATTTCACCCGGCTCATCCGGCGCAAGAATGCCCCGAGCCTTGGCCTCGGCAATGGATATTACCCGGGTGACGTTGGCTGTTAAGGATTGCGTCATGAGGGTTTCCTGACCCGCTGGGTCTAGGGTTACGAGGGTGTAGAAGTAGGTCCCGGGCTGCAGATCCAATCGATCTTCAAAGTAAGGTTGCTGCAGGTCCGCCAAAGGCAGCCCAAATGCACCGGTGTCTTGGGGGTTGAAGATATTGCGATACAGCCGATAGCTTGTGCCCGCGTCCGGCCAGACCAGACGTACTGCTTGAGTGGTCGCGGGTTGCGCAAGTCTTAGGTCCGTGTCTGGGCTGAGCGTGGTAGCGGCCAGGCGTTGGGCCAGTGTCCAGGGCGTAAAGGGTTGGGCCAACGTCACGCTGCGATCTGCGCCGGGGCTGATGCCGATTTGGTCCAGATCTTGGGCCGATGGATCCACGGTCCAGACTACGGGGCCAACGGTAACGAAGGCCATTAAAGCTAAGATCAGTCCCAAGGAGGCCATGGCTCGGGGGTTGCCGCGCAGCCGTCGCCAGGCGTCCGCCCAGTAAGAAAGGGATGGGCGCGTGAGTTGCTCGGCGGTTTGCTGAGTTGGTAAGGGCTGAAAGTCTTCTGGAGTTAACTCGGTGGTGCTCATTGATCCACCCTTACACGCGGGTCGATGAAGCCATAGATCACATCAACCGCAATCACCATAAAGACCAGGAAGGCTCCGTAGAACACGGTGGTACCCATAATCACCGTGTAGTCCAGCTGCTGAATGGCCTGAACAAAGTAGCGCCCTAAGCCCGGTATGGCGAAAACGATTTCCACCACGAAGCCGCCAGTCGTGATACCGGCAATCGCCGGTCCCAGCACGGTGATGACCGGCAGAATGGCGTTGCGTAATTGATGTTGGCTGAAAATCCGCGTGGCCGGTAGGCCCTTGGACTTTGCCGTGCGCACGTAGTCGGTGTTGACCACCTCAAGCAGCGAAGAGCGCATCAAGCGGGTGAGGTAGGCCATGGTGGATAGTCCCAGGACCAAGGCCGGTACCAGCATATGCCAAATACTGCCCCAACCGCCGATGGGCAAGACCGTGGCGCCAACCCCTTGGTTGAGGTTGACTAAGGACCACTGGCTAATGGCCGCCACCACGAAACTGGGCACGGAAATACCCAGAATGACCAAAAACATGATGACCACGTCTGGCCAACGGTTGCGGTATAGGGCGGTTAGTGCACCCCACAAAATGCCCCCTAAGGCGGCGAACACAATGGCCAAAATGCCTAACGTGGCCGACACCGGAAAATGCTCCCGGATAATGTCATTCACTTTGCGATTCTCTTGGGTGTACGAAATACCGAAATCCCCCTGAGCGATGTTGCCCAGATAAATCCAGTATTGGGTGGCCAACGGCTTATCCAAACCGTATTTGGCCGCCAGGTTTGCCCGGATTTGCGCGGTTGTGGCCTTGTCCCCGGCCAAGGGATCGCCGGGCACCGCGTGCATGCCAAAAAACGTGGCGCTGGCGATAAACCAAATGGTGACCAGCCCCAGCAATACGCGTTTGGCAACGTACTTCAACATAGTGATGGCTTCATTGATGGGACTGTCATCGGTTAATCACTGCCGGTTTCGATATAGGCGCGGCTAAAATCCGGATCCGGGCCGATAACACGTCGTTTAAGCTGTTTTAGTTTGGCATCAACCACATAGGTTACGCCGCGTTCGTACATGGGCAGTATCACCGCGTTGTCGATGAGGTGTTGTTGAATGTCGCCAAACGCCGCCATGCGCACGGCGGGGTCTACGTTGCTCTGTGCCTTATTGACCAAGGCGTCTAGCTCGGCGCTGTTGTATTGCCCCCGGTTGTTTTTGTTCCAAGACGCGAACAAATCGCCAAAGGTCAGAGGGTCGTTGTAGTCCGGTCCCCAGCCCGCCAGTACCAAATCAAAGTCGCCAGCGGTCATTTTGGCTAAACGCTGTTTGAAAATTTGCTTATCAATTTTGACCTCAATGCCCAATTGGGTTTTCAGGGTTTGCTGCACCCATTCGGCTTGCACCGACGCGATGGGGTTGTCGCCGCTGAGTAAGACCAGTGTTGGGGGTTCGCTCAGCCCTAACTCCTGCAGCGCTTGATCCAACAGCATTTTGCCTTTGGCCGGATCCGGCGTGATTCGCGTCGGCGGGTATTCCTGACGCAGCGGTGCTGCTTCGCCCATCAACCAACCTGGGAATAAGGACACGCCAGGTTCGTATCCTGGTAGCTTGGTCACCTTGTAAACCAACTCATCCATGTCCAGAACCAACTGCAGGGCTTGGCGCAGTTTGAGATTGCTGGTGGGGTGTTCTGGGCGATGGTTCATTTCCATAAAGAAGACGGTGCCGTCTCGATGCTGGCGAATCTGCCAGCCCAAGCGCATGGCTTCCGTTAAGTTCTCCGCTTGCAGACCGGTCGTGGCGATTTTGGCGTCTTTGAAAAAATTCAGTGAGGCCGTGGCGTCTGAGGTGATGTAAGGCACATGAATGGCGTCCAGATGAATCTCATCCTGATTCCAGTAATGGGGGTTGCGCTCAAAAGTCATGCTAGCGCCATGCACCCAGCGGCTAATGACGAAGGGCCCGTTGTACAACAGCTGGTCCGCCTCGGCGCCAAAGCGGCCTTGGGTGGCGTTATAAAAGTCTTCCCGAATGGGTAAAAACGAGGGGAACACCAGCATCTTGGCAAAAAAGGGCACTGGCCGGGCCAGCTCTACCACCAAGGTGTAGGGGTCCGGGGCGAACACCCCCAGCTTTTTAGGGTCTAGCGCGCCTTGGTTGATGGCTTCAGCGTTTTTGATGGCAAAGAGCAGAAAGGCGTATTGAGAGGCGGTTTCGGGTTTTAGCGCGGTTTGCCAAGCAAACACAAAATCCGCCGCGGTGACCGGCTTACCATCACTCCACTTGGCATCGTTGCGCAACCAAAAGGTGGCGTGAGTTGGAGTCACTTCCCAGCGCTGGGCCACGGCGCCTTCCAAACGATCATCAAGGCCCATGCGCACTAAGCCTTCCATCACGTGGCCCAGCACCATGCCAGATATCGCATCCGTGGCTCGGCTGCTGTCCAACTGGGGCGGCTCTTCTCGCAGCGTGATGGCGATGCTGTTGTTTGCTGGATCCACCGCAATAGCGTTTTGGTTGCCGCCACTTAGCGCGCTGCCCGCGTAGTGCAGGACGAACATCAGCGCTGCAACGGCAATGAAGGCCAACGCAAAAAATTGGGCTAATTGCTTATTGGGTGAGGAGGTGCTGATGGGCAGATTCCTGAAAAAACAGGCCCAGATAGTGGCGTAAATTGTCGGGTATGCCAATGCAGCATAGCCCCAGAATGTCGACTAGCTTGTTTGTCGCAGCAAGTTACTGACCACACGCTCTAGGTGCATCAGTGAATTGCATTCTTCCACCTGGTGGGAGTAGGCACCGTACTTACGCATCTCTGAATCGCCGGTGTTCCAAGCCAACTTGGCTTCCGGATTCAACCAAATGACGCGCTTGGAGCGGTCGTACAGTTCTTTGAGCACTTCGGCGTGGGCCTCGCCATGGTTGTTGCGGGCATCGCCCAAAATAATGATGGTGGTGCGGTTATCCACATCGTCGAGGCACAGCTTTTTGAAGTCTAAGAGCGCTTGGCCATAGTCCGTGGAACCACCGCTGTAATCGTGCAGGGTTTTGGCGATAGCGTCTTCGATCTTGTTGCGGTTGAACAGCTCCGTGACTTCAGCCAAGTCTGACGAAAAGGCGAAGCTGCGCACCTTGGGCATGACCTCATCTAGGCTGTACAAAAACATCAGCATGAAGCGGGCGTAGTTGGCCACAGACCCAGAAACGTCACAGATGGCAAAGACCTTGGGCCGATCCACCTTTACGGATTTCCAATACAAATCAAAAATGGCGCCGTCGTAGGACATGTTGTTACGCAAGGTTTTGGGCACATTGAGCTGGCCCCGTTTAAACACTTTGCGCCGGCGGCTGTGCAGGGTGCTCAGCTTTTTCGCCATCTTGTAGACCATTTCCTGAATCAGGCGAAAGTTGCGATGTTCAACATTGGATAGCTTTACCGAGCGGAGCATTTCTTCCCGTAAACGCTTGCCAGAAACATCGGCATTAAGCATGAACTGCTGTTCTACGTAGTCGCGCACCTGTTCGCGCAAAAAGTCTCGTCGCTGTTTTAGCTGCTGGCCAAGGCGTCGAGCAGGTACTCGGGAATCTACGCGCAGGTCGCTGATTTCTCGGTTTAAGTCTGGCAAGCCCATATGGTCCATGATGCGTCGAGCGTAGAGACCCTTCTGGGTGAAGATCTGAATCTCCCGCACGTTGATGGCTTCCCCAGCCTCTGCCATGGACTGAGCCAGCTCCACCCGGGAATCTGCCATCAGCAGTTTGCCCAAGGGTGATGAGGCCTCGGTAACGGCGCCGGGTCCTAGGTCAGCTTCTTCCTCTTCCTCGTACAGGTTGTTCTGCTTGGACTTGGATTTGGACTTCTTCTTGCCCTTGTTCTGCATTTGCGGATCGCCGCCCGCGCCGCCGCCTTCACCATCACCCCCTTCGCCGCTTTCGTCACCTTCCTGATCATCCAGTTCCGCATTGTTGGCTGCGCTGGCGTCCCCCCGCACATCCTGAAACTGAAAAAATTGGTCGAAGCAGGCGTCGAAGGTTTCTTTTTCGTCAGCGGTTTTTGGCAGCACCATGGACAGCGAACGTTTGAGGTGCGCTTTGTCTGCATAGCCCACCAGTTCCACGGCGCTGATCGCATCCAGAGTTTCCGCGGTGGATACCCGCACCTCTGCATTTCGCAGGGCGCGAATAAAGTTACTGATGGTGCGGTCCATGCCCATGGTTGGTTAGCCGCTGACTTTGGCGGTTAGAGCTGGCACTTCGCTTTTGACGTTATCAATGTCCTCTTGGAATTTGAGAATGACATTGAGGGTGTCTTTGACCATGTTGGCATCCAGCGCTTCGGCATGCAGTAGGACTAGCGTGCGCGCCCAGTCGATGGTCTCGGAAATGGCAGGCATTTTCTTCAGGTCCAGATTGCGCAGTTCGTGGATAAAGGCCACCAGTTGTTTTTGCAGCGCTGGCGGAATCTCAGGTACCCGGGCCGCAATAATGCGCTGTTCGATCTCCACATCGGGAAACGGAATGTACAAATGCAGGCAGCGTCGCTTCAGTGCATCGGATATTTCCCGGGTGTTGTTGGAGGTCAAAAAGACCAGGGGTGGCTCAGCGGCTGCCTTGATGGTGCCAATTTCTGGAATGGACAGCTGATAGTCGGACAAAATTTCCAGCAGCAAGGACTCAAACTCATGGTCCGCCTTGTCAATTTCGTCAATCAGCAGAATACAGCCGTCCTCTTCTTTCAGCGCCTTCATCAAAGGTCGAGGCTCCAGAAATTCCTCGGAGAAGAAGATGTCGCCAAAGTTATGCAGCTGCTGCACAGATTCTCTGAAGCCCTTGGCGTCGCCCAGCACTTCGTTCAGCGCTTCTTTTAACACCTGGGTGTAAAGCAACTGCTTGCCGTATTTCCACTCGTAGATGGCCTTGGACTCGTCTAAGCCCTCGTAACATTGCAGGCGGATCAGTGGCAGCGCGAACATTTCCGCTGCGGTCTTGGCCAGTTCGGTTTTGCCGACGCCTGGAGGACCTTCGATCAGGATGGGTTTGCGCAGCTGGTAGGCAAGAAAAACCGCGGTAGCGATTTCGTCGCTGCAAATGTATCGGTGCGCTTCGAAGGATGACTGCAGGGACGCCACAGATTCAGCCAGTTTTTCGATATCCCCCATGATGATCCTTATCGTTGTTGCAGGTGTGGTGCCAAGTTCTCACCTATGAGTGAAAGGCCCTTGGCGCAAAGCCATCGATTATCCATTTGCAGCCCCCACTTGTACACCGACAGTGCTCAGCCCGGGCGCTTGTGTCTGACTTGGCGGTATGGCTGGATCTGAGACAGCGGTAATCTTTGGTGGCTAGATTCAATGTCTAGGTCTCAGGACTGGCTCCAAAGACTAGCGTTCAGAACTAGACCGCCAGATCTCGAACGACTTGCCTTAAACGCGCCGAGGCCTGCTGCATATCCAGCTCGGTAAGATCCACCATATGGTTGGCATAGCGTTGGTACAGGGGCGCCCGTTCGGCTTCGATCTCGTCAAGGGACTGACCTGGTGGGGCCGCAATACCTCGATCTGCCATGCTGGCAATGCGTTGATCCAATTTGGCCAGTGAGCAGCGTAGGTAAATGATGTGGCCGCCGGTGCCTAAGTGGGTCATGGCGGTGTCGCTGTACACGGCGCTGCCTCCCGTCGCAATGACGGTTTGCTTCACGTCGAGGCTGGAGATGACTTCCGCCTCCAGGGTCCGTAATGCTTGATAGCCATGATCCTGGATGAAGCCCGCCAGGGTTTGTTTAGCGCGATGCTGAATCAGCAGGTCCGTGTCCACAAAGTCGTAACCCAAGTCCTTGGCCAGCACCACACCCAGAGTGCTTTTGCCGACTCCGGGCATGCCAATCAGCACGATATTCCGGTTTTGATTCGTGCCCATTTAGCGGATGCTCAACTGAAATACCCGTACAGCATGATCTGGAACAGAATCAGCCCAGTGGCCCACCAGCGCAGGTCTCGCCAGCTTTGATGGGCAAACTCCGGGGGCACCAAAACGGATTTGGGAATGCTCCAGACGACGACGCCCAGAATCACAAACAACAGCATAGAAATGGGGTTGGCCCAAGCCACGGGTAAATCCATATCAAGTGCTCCAATCAATGCATAACCGCCAACAAATCATCGATCGCTCCAAGGGGAGTAGGTCAGATTTTTCAGGTATTCGTCGCTGTGTGGCTGAGTAAAACCGCTGATGACCCACAACGTGGGCAGCGCATAGCAGAAGGTGAAAAACGCTACGTACAGTAGGTTGAGTTCCACGACCACGGACAAAAATCCCGCGAGAGCAACGCCGCTAACTAAGGTGCAAATACCGGCGGTGGCGGTGGCTCGTTTACTCAGTGCTCCCAACAGCAGCAAGGCCAGCATGGGACCCTGGAATAGCGACAGCAAAAACTGCAAGAAGTTAAAGATGCCGCCCAGATCGCCAATGTATGGGGCAATGGTCATCGCCGTCAGCAACAAGCCTAGGGTCAAAAAGCGACCGATTTTTAGGTCCGATTCTGGGTTGTGGTTTTTGATCAGCACATGCCGGATGTCTCGAGTAATCATCAGCGCGGTGGAATTGATACTGGAATCGATGGAGGACTGCAGCGCCGCAATGATGGCTACGAACATCAGCCCCGATACGCCGACGGGCAGCACATTCTTAATCACCCAGGGCAAGGCCATGTCCGGGTATTCGATATCCGCCATCATGACCAGAGCCAGCAGTCCTGGGAACACGATCAGCAGGGGAACAAACGTCTTCGCCACAGCTGCGAACATCATGCCAGCGCTGGCGTCCCACTGACTGCGCGCGCCCAGGGTGCGCTGCAAAATAGCCTGCCCGCCCACCCAATAGGCTGGCGACAGTACCAAGCCCAGGCCCAAAATGACTCCATGCCAGGGGTAGCCTTCGTGATCCGCGGGGAGGTAGGCCTGCATGTGAGTAGGATTTTGCGCAGTCAGTTTGCTGATAAAGCTCCCGGTACCGCCGGCGTCCTGAATGCCGATGGCGACGATGATCAAACCGCAGGCAAACATAATGCAGACTTGAATGCTGTCAGTGATGGCCACGGCGCCCAGACCACCCGAGATGCTGTATAGGCCCACCACGGTGCCGGACACCAAGATGCCCAGCCAGATGGGCCAGCCAATAAAAGTTTGCAGGGTGATGGCTAAGGCCCACATGGCGACCCCCATGGCGAACACGGACACCGTAGTCACGATGGTGGCGGCGATGACTCGCACTGCTTGGTTGTACCTCAAGCCTAAGTATTCAGCGATGGAATAGACCCCCGCGCGCCAATACAGGGGAATGAAAATCAAAGAGGCGATGATCATGGCCGGGATGGCGCCGATCCACTCAAAGTTGGCCTGAGCGATGCCAATACTGTAGGCGTTACCTGAAGCCCCAATGTAGCCGTTGGTGTCGATATTGGTGCCGATGATGGACAGGCCGATTACCCACCAGGTAAGCGATCGGCCAGCCAAGAAAAAATCCCTGGCCGACTTAACCTGTTGTGACAGGCGCAGACCAACAAAGGTGATCAGCGCCACGTAGGCCAGAACAACGGTGAGATCGATGGGGTGCAAAGCGTGCTCCTGCTATGAGCGGATACTGCCCGAATGTTAGGGCGTGGCTTTCATGAACCGCGCGTTCATGTGCAAGTAACCTTTCTCGTTAGGATGCTTGGCCCAAATGGCCCGCCACTCTGGTGAGCCCATGATGGTCGTAAAGTTGGCCCGGCGGTCTTTAATGCTGTCCCAACGAATGATCCAGGTGATGTTGGGTTGGCCATTAGCGGAAACCTGAGGATTGCTGCCACTGACTTCGGCTTCGATGCCGTCGTCGACCCAGAAGTCGATCACATCGAGATTGGCTTTTAGCCAAGGTACAGCCAGCTCTTCGGCCCAGACTTTGTAAGCCTCGAAGGTTTCTTGTTCAAAGGTGTAGTCACGGATTTCGACGATGGCATCAGACATGATGTTCTCCCAGTAGTTGATCTGGATGATGAATAAAGGTGATTAGCACTCTAAGCAGGGAAGCTTTGATGAAGCAAGGGCCGTCACAACCTGTGCGGCCCGTTTCGCATGGCTCCAGGGCGAACAGAACGCGCTCTGTTTGCCACTAACGCATGGCTCCAGAGCTAACAGAACGCGCTCTGTTTGCCACTAACGCATGGCGCCGGGCATGCCGCCATCGATCACGATGGTTTGGCCGGTAATCGAAGTGGACTGCACAAAGGCCAGCACCTGATTGGCAATATCATCGGCTTGGCCAACCCGGCCCAGTACTGCGGTTTGGCGAGCGCCTTCAGCCACGTTGTCAGGCAGGCGTTTGGCCATTCGAGTGTTTTCGACCAAGCCCGGTGCAATGCAGTTGACGGCAACTTGGGGGGACATGGCCACCGCCAAGCAGCGTGTTAGATGATTCAAGCCAGCTTTGCTGGATGAATAGGCAATACTGCTGCTGCCGGGACTGATGCCGCCGGCGGAAGAAATATTGACGATGTGCCCACCTTCCCCAGCGCTGAGCAGCTTGGCGCCAGCACGGGCCAGCAAGAACGGTGCGCGAAGATTGGTTTCGAGCACCCGATCCCAAATGTCCGAGGTCAGGTCGTCCAGTCGACGGAAGGGGATACCAATATTCCAGGCTGCGTTGTTCACCAAGACGTCCAGACGGCCGTGGCGATCTTCAATGGTTTTCATCAAGGCGTCGATGGCCTCAGGATCTCGTTGATCCAACTGCATGATCTCGGCACTGCCTCCGGCATCGACAATGTCGGCCTTTGTGGCCGCAGCGGCGTCTTCAGCGCCAACATAGGTGCCGATGACGTGCCAGCCGTTGGCGCCCAAAGTGCGGGCGATGGCGTTGCCGATGTCTCCAGAAGCGCCGGTAACTAAGGCGATCGGTTGTGGGGTGCTCATGGGTTTCTCCCTCTCTCAGTGTTGCTATGAGTCGAGTCTCTCATGGAGACCGTTGCTGTAGGTTTCGTTCCGTCCGCTGCAGCAGACCCGGCGAGGCCCGTTTATTTTCAGGCGCGTCTTTTGTTTTGTTTCTCACGCTGGGCTAGGGTTCCAGAGTAACCCAGTTTGGAGCCCCTATGTCGTCACCCCTGCCATTAGCCAATATTCGCGTGATCGATTTAACCCAAGTATTCGCTGGCCCTTATTGCACCTATCAACTGGCCTTGTTGGGTGCCCAGGTCATTAAGGTTGAACCTCCCGGAGGCGAAATGACGCGCTGGGGTGGGGCCCTGCCGGAGCTTTCGCAACAGGGACTAGGTCTGAGTTTTTGTACCCAAAATGCCCAAAAAGAATGTTTGGAGATGGATCTCAAAGACCCAGCTCAGGTGGAGAAACTGTTGCAGCTCGCAGCTACGGCTGATGTCTTTGTGCAGAATTTTCGCCCCGGCGTAGCCCGGCGATTGGGTTTGGGTGAAGCCGTTCTGGCGAAAGTTAACCCGCGCCTGGTTTATTGCTCCATCTCTGCCTATGGCGAGGTTGGTCCCATTGGCCATCGACCCGCCTACGATCATGTGGTGCAAGCCATGAGCGGAATCATGTCTACCACCGGCACCGATGAGATGGGGCCGGTGAAAGTCGGGGCGCCCTATATCGACTACGCCACCGGGCTGAACGCGGCATTCGCCGTGATGACGGGTTTGCGTCAACGGGATTTGACCGGTGAATTTCAGCACGTTGACGTCAGCATGTTAGACACGGCTTTGATGATGATGGCCAACAATACGGTAACGGTAGCGGCCACTGGCGAAGATCTCCCCAAACTGGGCAACGAAGCTGCCAGTCGCGCACCGTCGTCGGGTTGCTTTGTGACCGCCTGTGGTGGGTTGTTGATGTTGGCGGCCAATAACGAGCGGCAATTTGCCGATCTGTGCCAAGTGCTAGGACACCCGGAGTGGTTAGATGACCCGCGCTGGGCCAGCCCATCTGCCCGCAGCCAGCATCAAGACTCCTTGCGCGCGGTGTTTGCAGACATTTTCTTAACCAAACCAGCCGCCGAGTGGGAAGCGTTGCTGGACGCAGCAGGCGTGCCTGCCAGCCGGGTGCGTAAGCTGAGTGAGACCTTGGCAGAGGGCCAGCCCCAGGCCAGAGAGCTGTTGCACCCGTTGCCTGTTGGCGATGAAGGCACCAGCGTTTCGCTGCCTGGGGTAGGGTTTCGCTTGAATGGCCACAGCCCGGGACCCAGCGACCCGCCCCATAAGATAGGGGCAGATAACCAGCGGTGGTTGGACGCTTAGGGTTGGAGTGAATGGGTTTTAGCGAATCGGCGCAGCGATTAGAGCAAGCCCGAGTGCTTGAAGCGGTGCCGGAGTGCAGCTGTTAGCGAGAACGATTCGACGAACGGTTGGTTTTGGCGATAAACGGCAGCTCGCACGATTTATTGATCGCACATATGTGTGCGAGCATACTGCCCGTGAAAGGCAAGCAACTCATTCGAAAATTGAGGGCGATGGGCGTTCAGATTGAGACTGGGCGCGGTAAAGGCGGCCATATTCAGGCCCGGCACAAGGGCAACAAAACGGTAATTAAGACACACGGTGCCAAGGACTTAAGCAGCGCTTACATCGCGCTTGTTTGCAAACAACTCGGTATCAATCCAGAGGATTTGTGATGCAATTTTTATATCCGGTTACTTTGCAACGCGATGGGGAAAGCACAATCCTTCGATTTGTTGATGTTCCTGAAGCCATTACGTTTGGTGATGACGATGAGCACGCCTTATATGAAGCCCAGGATGCCCTCATTGTCGCTTTGGCAATGTACGTCGATGACCGTCAATTCATTCCCGTTGGCAGCAAGGCCAAGCGCGGTCAGCCCGTTGTTCGATTGCGACCGCTGATTGCGGCTAAGGTTGCGCTGCATAACGCCTTGATCGAAACCAAAACCAGCAACGTCAAGCTAGCAGCGATGATGGGTTTGCGAGAAAACCAAGTGCGCCGAATGTTAGATCTTGACCACCAGTCGCATATCGGGCCGATAGAGCAGGGTTTGCGGTTGCTCGGTTACGAACTGATCACCCATGCTGCAAAAGTGGCTTAGTGCCGACCCTCAATGCTCGCGGTGCTAACCGTGAGAGCGGCATAGAGGACTTGTAGCAAATGGCCACAGCCCGGGACCCAGCGAGCCGCCCCACAAGGTAGGGGCGGATAACCAGCGTTGGTTAGACGATTAAATGTCGTCGTTGTTCAGGCGACGTTGATCTAAGGATAAGCGCATGGCTTGGGGGCCAGCGGCTAGGGCTAACAGTCCCGCCATGATGGCGAGGTTTTTGACGAAATTCTGGGTTTCGTGGGCTTGGTTCAAACCCTCATAGACGTTCCAAAAGTCGTGTATGAACACGTTGATGGTCAAGGTCATCGCCGCCAGCATGAGGGCCGTCGCGCGAGTTCGCCAACCCAAGATCAGCGCAGCGCCACCGCCAATTTGCAGTACGATGGTGATGAGCAAAAGCACGGTCACCATGGGAACGCCGTGGGTTGCCATGTACTGGGCTGTGCCATCAAAACCGGGGATCTTGCTGATGCCGGGCAATAAAAAGTAAAGGCCCAGCAGCCCTCGGCCCAGAACGCCGATGACCGGTTGTATGGTTTGCAGAGTTTTGTCCACCGTGGTGTCCTCGTTAGATGAGTTATGGCCAGCCAGCACGGTCATAAACTTTTACCGCCTGGCTTTGGCGCTGTCCGAGAACAGCAGCGTTGATGTCGTCTTCGTTAAAGTTACCCAGTTGGGCAACGGGTCCTGAGACCGGGCCTACGATGGGGTATTCGTTGTTGCCTTCAGCGAACAGTCGCTGAGCGAAATCGCTGGTCAAATATTCAAGAAACTTGATGGCGTTTTCTTTGTTCGGTGCATAACGGGTAATACCAGCGCCGCTGATGTTCACGTGGGCGCCGCGATCTTGCTGATTGGGAAAGATTACGGTCAGTGCATTGGCGATAGCTCGGTCCTTGGGGTCGTCAGATCCGATCAGTCGCCCCAGATAGTACGTGTTAGCAACCGTGATGCCGCATTCTCCCGAAGCTACCGCTTTGAGTTGCGCTGTGTCATTGCCTTGGGGTTTACGGGCGAAATTAGCGACCACGCCCTGGGCCCACTGCGCCGCCGCCTCTTCACCGTTCGCTTCGATGATGGAGCCCATCAGCGACAAATTGTAAATGTTGGACGAGCTGCGCATGCAGACCGAGCCGATCAGCGCCGGATGAGCCAGGTCTTCATAGCGAGTTACGGGTACCGGCTGTCCGGCGGCTTTATTGATGGCAATGACGCGCAGGCGCTTAGACAGGCCAAACCACAATTGATCTGGGTCTCGCAGGTGGGCGGGGACCCGGGCTTGCAGCACGTCGCTTTGAATCGGCTGAAAGATACCGCGCTGGCTGGCGCGCCAAATTCTGCCGGCGTCCACGGTGATCAGCATGTCCGCTGGGCTGAACTCGCCTTCGTTGACGATACGTTCGATGAGGGCGTCACTGCCGCCTTCGATCAAATTGACTTCAATCCCGGTCTGGCGCGTGAATTCTTGATACAGCGCCATATCGGTGTCGTAGTGGCGCGCAGAGTAAACGTTGACGACTTCCTCAGCACTGGCCCAGCAGGGCAAGGCTGAAAGCAACAGTAGGGTAGCGTTCGCTAATGCACGGCTGCGAGGCATGCTTGAAAAGCAAAAAAGTCCAGAAAAGGTAGAGGTGTGCATAACAATTTTTAAATGAGAATGATTATCAATGATAGGCGACAGCCTGAGTATGGGTAAAGCTGAGATTCACCGATGCTGCGGGTGTCAGCGCTTGCTCGTTGTTTAACGTGACCTTGAGTCGGTCATCACCGGATCGGATAAGTGCCGACCAGCGCTGGCCGTCGAAGCGAACGTCTTCCACGGTCAGTGGGGGCGCGCTCTGACTTGGGTCAGGCTCAGTGATCAGATCGATATCACTGCCGCGCACGCCAAAGACGATGGACTTGCCTTCAACTTGAGGTGGCGGATTCAGCAGATTTTCCCAGGGTAAATTGCCAAACGCCGTAACGATCTGGTCACCTGCAATCTGGCCCCGCAAGGATTGCATGCCACCAAGACTTTCGGCCACAAACGGATGAGCCGGGGTCTGCCAAAGTTCATGGGGGCTGCCGCTTTGCACCATGGTGCCTTCGCTGAGCACCAAAATTTGATCGGCCATGGCCATGGCTTCTTCTGGGTCATGGGTCACCATAATGGTGGCGGTGCCGGATGCTTTGAGTCGCAGTCGCGCATCTTCCCGCAGTTGACGCCGCAGTGGGGTGTCGACGCTGGCGAAGGGTTCGTCCAGCAACATCACTCTGGGCCGGGTCGCCAAGGCTCGAACCAGAGCCACCCGCTGTTGTTGCCCACCGGATAAGGTATGCGGATATCGCTGGGCCAGGTCTGCTAAGCCGACGCTGGCAAGCTGCTCATCTACCTGACGTTGTCGCTGATCACGATGTTGATCTTGCAGGCCGAAGGCCACGTTGTCAGCGACGTTGAGGTGCGGAAACAGCGCGTGGTCTTGGAATACCAAACCAATGGGTCGTTGTTCTGGGGGCGGATTGCGGCCCGGTTCGCTGATCGTCGCGCCGTCGAGCACAAGGCGTCCCTGCTGCAGTGGCTCAAGGCCAGCGATGATGCGCAGCAACGTACTCTTGCCGCTGCCTGACGCGCCGATCACGCAGAGAATGTCGCCATCGGGTACCGCAAAAGAAATCTCAGTCAGCACGGGTTTGGGGCCAAAACGATGACTGATGCTGTGTACCTGAATACTCATGAGAAGCGCTGCTGATGGATTGGTCGTAATAGTGCACGAATGCACCCGCCAAGCCCAATGCTCAGTAGGCAGACATAGCCTTGGTTTTGTACTGATGCTCGCTTTGTCTGTCTGCGGCGGTTCCGGGCCGGTATAGTGCTCGGATGTTGTCTACCCGATCTCATTCTGTCGCCTGGCCCTTGGGTACGCTGCTGATCGCAGTGCCTGTCAGCCTGCCTATCTTGGTGCTGCTGGTGGCTGCCCTAGCGCCTAGCAGTGATGCCTGGAGTCATTTGCAGGCAACGGTGCTGTCTACGTACTTGGTGAATACGCTGGCGCTGATGATTTTAGTGGCGCTACTGGCTGGGGCTCTGGGTGTCGCCACCGCCTGGATCACCGTGCGCTATCAATTTCCTTGTCGTGACTGGCTGGTGCCGATGCTGGTGCTGCCCCTAGCCGCTCCAGCATACGTCATTGGCTATGTGTATGCGGATTTGCTGGACTTCTCTGGACCGGTTCAGGCCCAGCTACGACTTTGGTTGGACCTTGCGCCGCAAACTGCTGCGCTGCCGAATATTCGCAGCTTGCCCGGTGCTGCCTTGGTTATCAGCCTAGTCCTTTACCCCTATGTCTATCTTCTGGCCCGAGGGAGTTTTTTGCATCAGTCCGGCGCGTTACACGAAGCTGCGCGCACCTTAGGGGTATCTGGGGCGCGTTTGTTTCAACGCGTTGCTTTGCCCGTGGCTTGGCCGGGCATCGCGGCAGGCTTAGCGTTGGTGCTGATGGAAACCATCGCAGACTACGGAGTGGTGGATCACTACGGGGTGCCCACCCTGACCACGGGTATTTTTCGCACCTGGTTCGCCATGGGAGAGTCTGCCGCCGCTTTACAATTGGCCGGCTGGCTTTTTCTGTTGGTCTGCCTGCTGGTGCTGGCGGAACAATTTGCCCGTCGAGGACAGCGCTTCAACCCCTTGAGTCGGCAGGCACCCGCGCCCCAGCGGGTTGTGGGTGGGGCCGTCGGTTGGGCGTTGTGTCTGTGTTGCGCTCTCCCAGTGCTGCTGGGACTGGTGGTGCCGGTTGCGGCGTTGATCGTGATGACGGTCCAGCATTTGGATAGCGACCAGGTGGCGGTGCTGGCAGACCTGTTTGCGAACAGTGCCAGTGTTGCTGCCATCGCGGCGATCTTGTGCAGTGTTTTTGCGCTTTGGCTGGCTTACGCCGAGCGATTGCAGGCGGGTTACTTTGTTCGGGTCGGGGTTCGTGTGGCCACCCTTGGTTATGCGGTGCCGGGCTTGGTGCTGGCGGTCGCTCTTATGGGCCCATTGTTGGCGTTAGATAAAAGTCTGGCCCGGGCATTGCAAAGCGCCTTTGAAATACGGCCAGGGCTTTTGTTAACAGGTACCACCGCGGCATTGATATTTGTTTATGTGGGCCGGTTTCTCACCGTCGCCTTTAACAGTACTCAAGCTGGATTGGCCCAAGTGCATCCTCAGCTGGATGCCGCCGCGCGTAGTTTAGGGGCGTCACCACGGCGAGTTTTGAGTGCAGTCCACCGGCCGTTGTTGCGATCCGCCTTGCTGACCGGATTTCTGTTGGTGTTTATCGACGTGATGAAGGAGCTGCCCGCCACACTGATCATGCGTCCGTTCAATTTCGAAACGCTAGCTACCTGGGTTTATCGCTTTGCTGCGGATGAACGTTTGGCTCAGGCAGCACCAGCAGCCTTGGGTATTGTGCTGGTAAGCCTGATACCCACGGTTGTGCTGGCGCGGACGGGCTCCCGGGAAGCAGCCTAACTATTTTAGATGTAAACAATAGGTGAACAAAGAACATTGTTGTATCCTGCTGAGAGGCTATAAAAAGATATCACGGTGTCGATCCACTACAACGAAACAATTTATCGTCAATCCCAGTGGGCTTTTTCATTTGAAGGTGAATATCGCATTTATAGCGAGGCGTTGGAGCGTTCTGCTGCAGCACTGAACGATGCTAAAGCGGTCATTGAAAGCGGAGAGCTGATTATCAAAGAGGGCTTGGTCTGGAGCTCTTGGCTAATGGGCATTCATGAACTTTTGGTGTTTGTCGGCCTGTGTGGTTTGGGAGAATCCGCGCTGGGCTTTCGCTTTGGTTTACCTCTGGCTACTGACGCCACCATCATTCGTACGCAGCTGATAGCGATGCGTCACGAGCTTGAGCTTACTGCTGATCAAGTCACCGAGATTTATAGAGAGGATTTGCGTCGGGCTGGTATGCCTTGGCCAGCGCTTTGTGCCTGGTGCTCGTCCTGGTTTATGCCTCGGGACGGCTGGCATAAGCACACCTGACCTATTTTTACTAAACACCCAGGTTTCACCTAGGCTTCACGAGCACCTGCTTAGCGTTAGCGGCTTGTTATAAACCACTTGGGTTTGGAGCCGGTTTGGCTAAACACTCCAAGGCGTTCTTGCCGCAAAAAATCTGTGAAACCTGCAATAAACCCTATGTCTGGCGCAAAAAATGGGCCCGAGACTGGGATCAGGTTCGCTACTGCTCCGAGCGCTGCCGTCGCCAGAAAAACACGCATCCCGGTGCCGATCACGCCCCAGCATTGGAGACGGATCGTGCCTGAAGGTCCGGAAATTCGGCGAGTAGCCACTCGTATCCATAAAGTGCTGGCAGGCCGCGAAGCGGAACAAGTGGTGTTTACCCAGCCCGGCGTGGCCGGGTTTGGTCCCAAACTTTCCGGCCAGCAGGTGCAGTGGGTCAGTAGCCGCGGTAAGGCGTTACTGACCCACTTCGAAGGCGGCTTGACGGTTTACAGCCACAATCAGCTTTATGGCCGCTGGTATGTGACCCGCCGGGACAAACCGCCAGCCACCAACCGCACGTTGCGCCTGGCTATTCACACGCGTACCCACAGTGCGTTGCTGTATAGCGCTTCGGATATTGAAGTGCTTACCCCTGAAGAGCTGCCGTTGCAAAAGTACCTGGCTCGCTTGGGTCCCGATGTCTTGGATGACGAAGTGACTTGGCGAGAGGTATTGGCGCGCCTTCAGGCCCCGGCCTTTGCGGGACGGTCTTTGGCGGCGCTCTACTTAGATCAGGGTTTTGTCGCAGGCATTGGCAACTACCTGCGCTCGGAGATTTTGTTTAACGCCAAGGTGAATCCCTTTGATCGCCCTAAAGACTTATCCCGCAAGCAGTTGGGAGCGTTAGCCCGCAACACATTGGATCTGACTCGACAGGCTTATCAGACCTCTGGCGTCACCAATACCGCAGCCAGAGTAAAACGTTTGCAGTCACAGGGGGTGTCGCGTCGCCACTACCGTTTTTTGGCCTTTGATCGTGAGGAGCAGCCCTGTTACCACTGCCAAGACACCGTTGTGCGCCTAGAGGTCAGTGGCAGGCGAATTTACCTGTGTCCCACCTGTCAGCCGGCGTTGCGCGCTCCAGCGCCTAGGTCCGCACCTAACCCAGCACACCTTCCGCTGCCAAAGGAGGCCAAATGAGCCAATCGTCTGCCCTATTAGTCCTGGGCAATCAGCTCTTTCCTCTGGAGTGCTTGGATCGCGCTCAGGTAGAGCGGGTCATCATGATCGAGGATGGTTTTTTGTGCCGGCACTTTGCCTACCACCAGCAAAAGCTGGTGCTGGTGTTGGCGGCTATGCGGGCCTACGCCCAGGAGCTTCGAGAGGCTGGTTTGGAAGTAAGCTATGTGGCTTTGTCGGATGCGGGCTCAACTGAGCCCGGCTCGGCCAGCCCAACGGATTACATCCAATGCTTGCAGCAGACCCTGGAACATTGGTCGATTACTGAGTTGGTGCGATTCGAAGTCGAGGGCAAAGCCATGGAAGCTCGGCTGAGCGCCTTGGCGACGCAGATGGGTATTGAGGAACGCGTGCTTCCTTCACCGATGTTTTTGTGTTCCCGGGATGATTTTTCTTCTTTCTTGAAAGGACGGGCCAAGGTGCAAATGGCTTCCTTCTACAAGTTCCAGCGCACGCGACTGAACCTGTTGTTGGACCCGGATGGAGGTCCCCAAGGTGGCCGCTGGAGTTTTGATGAGGACAACCGCAAAAAACTGCCCAAGGACATAGAGCCTCCGCTCATGCCTGAAGTTGTCCAGCATCCTGAGGTGGCTGAAGTGCTTGAGTTGGTGCGAACCCAATTTGCCGATCATCCTGGCAAGGCTGAGCCTTTTGCTTGGCCGGTGACCCGACAGGGCGCCTTGGTCTGGCTTGAGGATTTTCTGGCTCAACGTTTGACGCTGTTTGGGCCCTATGAGGACGCCATCAGCCAGCGTTCTAAGACCCTGTTTCACAGTGTGTTGAGCCCGCTGATGAACATCGGCTTGCTCACGCCTCAGGAAGTGGTGGAGCGCACCCTGGCCGTGGCCGAAGAAAAACAAATACCGCTGCAGAGTCTGGAAGGCTTTGTTCGGCAAGTGATCGGCTGGCGGGAATTTGTTCGGGGGGTGCATCAGCAATTCAGTGCTCAGCAGCATGCAACGAATTTTTGGGGTCATAAAGGCAAGCTGACGGATGCTTGGTACAGCGGCACCACCGGAATAAAGCCCTTAGATGTCGCTATTTTAGAAGCTCAAGAGCAGGGCTGGTCCCATCACATACCTCGACTCATGGTGGTAGCGAATCTCATGACTCTGTGCGAGATTGCGCCCCACGAAGCGCATCGGTGGTTTATGGAAATGTACGTCGATTCTGCTTCTTGGGTCATGGGTCCGAACGTTTACGGTATGGGCCTGTTCAGTGATGGCGGTATATTCGCCACCAAGCCCTATATCTGTGGTTCAAATTACTTGTTAAAAATGAGCGATTACAAAAAAGGCCCATGGTGCGACGTGATGGATGGCCTGTATTGGCGTTTCATCCATCGCAACCGAGATTTTTTTGCCACCAACCCTCGGTTGGCGCTGATGCCTCGAGCCTTAGATCGGCTCAAACCTGAGCGCAGGGACCATATCTTTGCCGCAGCGGAATCGTTTTTGTCCACCCACACGCGCTAACGCGCTTTGAGAAAGTCCACTGTGAATACACCCGAGCCAAGTTTTGCATCCCTGGCCTTGCGTCCAGAGCTGTTGCAGCGCATTCAAGCCATGAACTACGCGCAGATGACAGCGGTGCAGGCTGCCGCGTTACCGGCGGTATTGGCGGGGCAGGACGTGGTGGCCCGGGCCAATACCGGCAGCGGCAAAACCGCTGCGTTCGCCTTGGGCTGTCTGCAGAAGTTGCAGAACGGCCAGTTTCACGTGCAATCCTTGGTGCTGTGTCCTACCCGAGAATTAGCGGAACAAGTGGCTAACAGTTTTCGTGAGCTGGCAAAACACTTGGCCAACACCAAGATCATCACGCTTTGTGGTGGTGTGGCTATAGGACCGCAGATCGGTTCTCTACAGCACAGTGCGCATGTGGTGGTGGGCACTCCAGGCCGAGTGCTCAAACACCTGCAAAAGGGCACGCTACATCTGCACGGGCTGGATACGTTGGTGCTGGACGAGGCGGATCGCATGCTGGATATGGGATTTGCCGATGAGCTTCAGGCCATCTTGGACTACCTGCCGTCCCCCCGGCAAAACCTGTTGTTTTCTGCCACCTATCCCGATGAAGTGGAATCGGTGGTGGCTGCCCTTAGCCCCAACGCAGTGCGTATTGATGTCACCGAGGCTGAGCAAGCGCCGGCCATCGAGGAATACTGGTGTCACGCTGCATCTGCACGACAGCGTCAAGAGCGCGTGTCGGCTTTGGCTGCAGGTTTGCAGCGCTGGGGAGGCAAACTCAACCTAGTGTTTTGCAATACCAAGGTGGATTGCGCCGAGGTGAGCGGGCAATTGAGTCGGTTGGGATGCAACAGTGTGGCCTTGCATGGGGATATGGAGCAGGCCGATCGCACACGCACCTTGATTCAGTTCGCCAACGGCAGCGCTAGGGTGCTGGTGGCTACCGACGTAGCGGCTCGGGGTTTGGATATTGATAACGTCGATGCGGTATTTAATTTTGAGCTACCCCACCAAGCTGAGGTCTATGTGCATCGCATCGGCCGTACCGCTCGCGGTGGCAAAAACGGTGTGTCTCTCAGTTTGGTTGCGGATAACGAAATGAATCGGCTGCGTGGTATCGAGGCAGAACGCGGCTCGGGCCCCATGCGTTTGTGGCGCGCCGACGACGAAGCAGGCAATAGCGTGGGTGATGCCCTGCCAGAACCCGACGTGTACACGCTAGAGATTAACGGCGGACGCAAGCATAAGCTGCGGCCCGGCGATATTCTGGGTGCGTTGACGGCAGGAGGGGAGCTGGACGCCAGTGCTGTGGGCAAAATCGATATCCTGCCCATGGTCAGTTACGTGGCTATTGCCAAGGCCCAGTCCGGCAAAGCTCAGGCGCTGATCAACCGAGGTAAAATCAAAGGCCGTCAATATCGGGTGCGAGGCCTCGGTTAGACGCTAGCGCAAGCCATTTTCCGGTCGTCCTCGGCTTTGGCTGCGACGACGTCGGCGCGGCGGACGCGTACCGCTGTCTACCCCAGCAACGTTTGTGTATTTACGCTTGCCATTGGCATGGCGCTGATCCGCGAAGGGATCAACATTGGCGTTGCTCACGTCAGGACGATTGCCGTTGACTTCCACCAGTTTGGTGGGCGCTTCGGGTTCGGCACGATTGCCATTGACCCGACCCGCCTTATGACGGCTGTTTCGGTTTTGATCTTCACCACTGCGGCTGCGGGCCTGGTTCGCGTTGTCGCCCCCAGGCTTGCGGCGGCGAGAACGCTGGCGTTTGGCGCCAGCGTCGTTGTTGCCGCGGCCGCTGGGTTTGCTGGGGGCGGCTTGGTTTTTGGCGCCCGTGTCGTCGTTACGGATTTCTGGCAGTTCAATATCCAGGGTTACCGGGGCCAGGTTTACCTTGGTCAGGCGCTGAATGGCTTTCAAACGACTGACTTCTGCTGCATCCACCAACGCCCAAGCGACACCGCCGGCGCCGGCCCGAGCTGTACGGCCGATGCGATGCACATAACTCTCCGGCTCGTGAGGCAGCTCGTAGTTGAAGACGTGCGAGACCTCACGAATATCGATGCCCCGTGCGGCGATGTCAGTAGCAACCAACACCCAAGCATCGCCGGCTTTGAAATTATCCAGTGCCCGCTGGCGAGCGGCTTGGGATTTGTTGCCGTGAATAACCTCGGCAACGAACCCAGAGGCATTGAGCTGGCGGGCGACTTTATTGGCCCCATGTTTGGTGCGGGTAAAGACGATGGCTCGCACCACGCTCTTGTCTCTCAACAGATGCTCCAGCACCGCCCGCTTTTGCTGGGTGGCGATGTGCACCACCCGTTGATCGATTTTAGCGACGGTGACTTCTTCTGGAGAGACATCGATGCTTACCGGGCTGCGCAAGATCTCCTTGGCCAGCTTGTCGATTTCTTGGGGCATGGTGGCGGAGAACAACAAGGTTTGCCGTTCGGTGGGCAGCGCGCTGATGATGCGTCGCACATCGGGAATAAAGCCCATATCCAGTAATCGATCGCACTCATCCAGCACCAAAAACCGGGTTTCGGCCAGGCTTACGTGCCCTTGATTCATTAGGTCTAGCAGTCGGCCCGGTGCCGCCACCAAGATATCGACCCCGCCTCGCAGTTTTTTAACCTGGGGGTTTTGATTAACGCCGCCAATGACGCAGACAAAGTTCATGTTGGTGGAGCTGCCCAGACGTTCCAGTTCGCCATGAATTTGCAGGGCCAATTCCCGGGTGGGAGCCAAGATCAGTGCTCTGGGGTGACGAGGTTTGGCGCGCATTTCGCCTTTGTTCTGGGCTGCAGCATTCACCAAGTTTTGTAGTAGCGGTAGTCCAAAGGCGGCGGTTTTACCGGTGCCGGTTTGGGCGATACCCAAGATATCTTCGCTGGCCAACACATGGGGGATGGCGGCTTGTTGAATCTCACTGGGGTCCGTAAAACCTAATTCGGCTACGGTTGCGCAGTAGGCGCTGTGTAATCCCAGCGCGGCAAAAGCGTCTTCGCTCATTAATCGTCCTTATTCGTCAGCCTATGTCAGGCTGCATCGGTTGCTGTTGGATGTCTGCCGCGTTAAATCTGGGTCTGCCCAACAAGAGCTGACGTAGTTTGAGTCGATCGAGAGCAGTTAACCTGGGACGGCAGTCAGGGGACTACGGTCTGTATGGGGTGATGCTGCAATGAATCGACGGCGCAGTTTGCATCGGTAGTTCAAGCAAACTCGCGCACCGGGAAGGTGGGGTAGGCTTGTCAGGACGGGACTGTTACCTCCGGTACCTGTTTTCCTTCGGCCTGATGTTGTCAAATCCAATGGCCGCTGGAAGGTGCGCAGACTGAAGGCGATTCAAGGGTGAGTCAAGTCTTTGTCGCCATGCGCTTTTGGCTGCAGGGTCGCGGTTGCAATGCCTAAATCACGGGGTATGCCCAGCTTGATGGATACTTGATTCGCCGCCCGGTGTTTTTGCTCGCGCTTTTTTCATGGCCCCGGGCCTAAACTATTCATCATCGCTCACCAATCGCTAAGGAGATCCACTTGAACGCCAGATTAATGCCTACTTGGATGGTTCGTTGTTTGCAGGGCCTGCTGATTGGCGGTGGCCTGAGTGGGTGTTCTGCTCCCGAATTCCTCGCTGACGACTATCTGTATCTGGGCGATTTGTACGACGTCACCATACGGCGGGATGTGCGCGGGGTGCCCCATGTTCTGGGCAACACCAACGAGGACGCTGCCTTTGGTCTGGGCTACTCCCAGGCGGAAGACAACTGGCAGCTGATTGAAGAATCCATGCCAGTGTATCGCGGCAACAACGCTCTGTATCAAGGACAGGACGGGGCGGCCACGGACTTTTTGGTGCGCTGGCTGGGGCTTTGGGAAACGCTGGAAGAAAACTACCGTTGGGACTTGAGTCCTGAGGCGCGCAGCTTTGTCGAAGCCTACGCTGATGGTTTGAATTTTTACGCGGCCACGCATCCCAATGAGGTGGATGCCAGCGTGTTACCGATTAGCGGCCAGGATGTAGTGGCCGGCTTTATGGTGCGCCACCTGCTGTTTTACGGTTTCGAAAAGGCTGTTGGAGAACTGTTAGAGGAAGAGCGTCAGCGTCCGGTCAGTGAAATCCTTCGCCCGATCAAAGTGCAAGATCTGCAGATACCTGAGCAAGAGGATGGTTTGAGCCCACCGGCGCTGCTGAACACGCCACCACCGGAGATCATGATGAGGGGTGTGCCCATTGGCTCCAATGCCTTTGCCGTCGCGCCAAGCAAGTCGGCGGACGGAGCCACCCGGCTGGCGATTAACTCGCATCAGCCCACCACCGGGCCGGTGGCTTGGTATGAAGCGCATCTGAAAAGTGCCCAAGGCTTAAACGTGATGGGGGGGCTGTTTCCCGGCAGTCCGGTGATTCACGTTGGTTTTACGCAGAACCTCGCTTGGGCGGCGACGGTGAATAACCCCGATCTGGTGGACGTCTATGTGCTGGAGATCAATCCGGATAACCCCAACCAATACCGGCTGGATGGCCAGTGGCGGGATTTGGAAGTTCGCGACATCGAAATAAAGCTGCGGCTATGGGGTTTCTTCCCTTGGACGGTAACTCGTGAGGGTCTGCGGTCCGCTCACGGCCCAGTGCTGCGGACTGATCATGGCACCTATGCGGTTCGATACGCGGGCATGGATGAACTGCGGCAGGTGGAGCAGTGGTATCGCATGAATCAGGCCAAGGATTTCCTCGATTGGAAAGAAGCCATGCGCATGCGGTCATTTGCCAGCTTTAATTTTGTGTATGCGGACAAAGTGGGCAACATCATGTTTGTGCACAATTCGCTGACCCCCAAGCGAGATCCGCGCTACGACTGGCAACAGTATTTACCCGGCGACGATTCGGCGCTGATTTGGAAAGAGTATTTGGGCTTTTCCCAATTGCCCCAGGTCATCAATCCCCGCAGCGGCTATGTACTGAGCGCCAACCAAACACCGTTTAATGTCTCCGGGCCCGAGGATAATCCCAAAATCGACGCCTTTAAGCCGGGCCATGGGTTTCAGATGGATATGACCAATCGCGCCCAACGGGGTTTAGAGCTGTTTTTAGCATACGGTCCAACCATTAGCGCCGACGAGTTCTCGGCCATCAAGCACGACAAGTACTATTCAGCGAATACCCATTACGTTGCCTACATTGGCCAAGTGACCCTACAAGCATTTACCGATCCGCTGTTGCAGCAGGCCAGTGAGATTTTGGCTGGGTGGGACTTAGGCACCGATGTGGCAAACACTGGCGCTGCCCTTGGCACCTGTTTTTTGCGTAAAGCGGTGAAAGCTGACGGGGAACGTCAGCGCCAGCCGCCGGCGCAGCAAGCCCAGGATTCGACTGATCCAACTGCAACGGATCTCGCATCAGGTGCGCAGCTGCGCCAAAGTACCGAAGACTTAGCGGCGATGCTGTCCCAGTGCGCTGAATCGCTGCAGCGTGCGGTGGGGCGACTGGACCCGGCCTGGGGCGATATTAACCGTCATGTGCGTGGTGATCTGAATTTGCCCATCGCCGGTGGGCCGGATATCTTGCGTGCCGTTTACGGCAGCGGTTTGGACGACGATGGTTTTCTGACCAATGTGGCTGGCGATGGTCTTTACTATTTGGTCAGCTGGGACGCTGACGGAGAACTATCCGTGCAGGGTGTGCATCAGTATGGCAGCGCCACGTTGGATGCTCAGTCTCCTCACTATGCCGATCAGGCCGAGGATTTCGTCAACGAGGTGCTTCACGCGCCGCTATTTGATGAGCTGTCTTTGCAAAACAACTTGCTGCGGGCTTATCGGCCCGGACAAGAACCCTAAATGTACGTTGTTCTTAGGAACACCGATGAGCTCCTAGTTTTGGCTGGGTAAGGATTCAAGTCATGTCATCTCTGCAGCCCATGAGCGAACAGGGTCAGGCCCTGCCCGGTCTGCCCCAGCAAAGCGATGCGCCTCTGATCGTGTATATCGACTTTAAAAGTCCCTATGCCTTTTTGGCCGTGGAGCCCACCCGAAAGATGCTGGCGGCCAACGGCATACTGGCGGATTGGCGGCCCTTCGTTTTGAACATAGGTAGCTATCTTGGGACCGCTAAGCTGGCCAAAGACGGTTCGGTGCAGCAACAAAGCCGCAGTCAGGAACAGTGGTCTGGGGTGAAGTATGCGTATTTCGATTGCCGTCGTTACGCCAATTTAACGGCCAATACTATCCGCGGAACGGTAAAGATTTGGGATACCAACCTACCTGCCATCGGTATGTGGTGGTTAAAGCTCCACGAAAGTCTGGCCCAACAAAACGACCCCGAGGGCTTGCTGCAGCGTTACATCGACGCGGTGTACTTGCCTTTCTGGCGCCGAGAATTCGATGCCGAGGATATCCATGCGGTAACAGCCGCGTTAGCCCAAATCGGCGCGCCTGTGGAAGGATTTGAAGCCTTTGCCGCTGCACAGGGCGGGTCCTTTAACCAGAGTTTCCAGATTGAGGCTTTTAACAGTGGTGTTTATGGGGTGCCGACGTATCTGCTTCCCGGTCAGCAGGACGCTACCGGTGAACCCTGCCGATTCTTCGGCCGCGAACACTTGCCCCGGATTAAGTGGTTGCTGACCCAAGGCACTGGGACCGCGCCAGATGTGGCCTATAGCCTGCCTCAGCCCCTAGACGCTCAGGTCCTAGAAAAATGCGCGTCCCAGCCCGGAGTCACGGCAGGGGCAAAAGAGCTGCCGGTCTATTTTGATTTCAAAAGCCCCAACAGCTACTTAGCCCTGGCCGAACTGTTAGCCATGCGCGGCCACGGCATTACCTTGCAATGGCATCCGTTTGATCACAAACCGTTAAATAATCCGGTGCCTGCCAAGGCGGATGATGATCGAAGCGTAATGCATCGACGTATTCGCGGCGAATACATTGCTGCGGACATTCAGCGCTATGCGCCTCATCCATTAGCAGATATCTACCTCACCACGGATTGTGATGTGGCCAATATGGGTCTGCTGTGGGTCGCTAAGGCAGCGCCGAACGTTGTGGACGATTACGTTGAAGCGGTGTTTCTGGCGCTGTGGCGTGAGCATGAGGATATTGCGCAAACAGAAGTGGTGCTGGAACTGCTGGTCAGGGTCATGGGTGATGACTTTGATGTTGCCGCTTGGACGGAATTTTCTGCGGGTCCGGGCAAACAAGCACTGGCTGCCGCGACAGCGCGTGCCGCTGATGCTGGCATCACTTATGCACCAACCATGACCCTGGGCGACGAGCCCTTTCAGGGACGTGCGCAACTGCCCTTGGTGCGGGCCCGTTTGCTCGCCGGTATCTGATTCGGGCCTTTGACTGGTTTATGTGGAGTGGTCTGTTGACAGGGATATGAAGGCTCCGTCAGCATCGCCGCCCCGTTTTGCCTTATTGATCGGCGGGGATCGACAAATTTGAAAAGAGATAGCTAATGAAAACACGCATCACGGAACTTTTTGGCATTGAACATCCGGTGATTCAGGGAGGCATGCACTACGTTGGGTTGGCGGAAATGGCTGCAGCAGTTTCCAACGCCGGTGGTTTGGGCATCATCACAGGACTGACTCAAGGCACGCCAGAAAAGCTAGCCAACGAAATTGCTCGTTGTCAGGCCATGACCGATAAGCCTTTTGGGGTCAATTTGACGTTTTTGCCTTCAGTGACACCGCCGGATTATCCGGGGTTGGTGAATACCATTGTCGAAAGCGGCGTTAAAGTGGTGGAAACCGCGGGTAATAACCCGGCGAAATGGATGCCTCAGCTCAAGGAAGCTGGCATCAAGGTCATCCATAAATGCACCTCTGTGCGTCACTCCATCAAGGCTCAAGACATTGGTTGCGATGCCGTGTCTGTGGACGGATTTGAGTGTGGTGGTCATCCCGGAGAGGACGATATTCCAAACTTTATTTTGCTACCCCGGGCTGCCGACGAGCTAGACATTCCTTTTGTTGCCTCAGGCGGTATGGCGGATGCGCGATCTCTTGTTGCGGCGTTGGCCATGGGCGCTGAAGGCATGAACATGGGTACTCGCTTCATTGCCACCAAGGAAGCGCCAGTGCATGAGAACGTCAAACAAGCCATCTTGAATGCCTCAGAACTGGACACGCGTTTGGTGATGCGACCGTTGCGCAATACCGAGCGGGTTCTCACAAACCCTGCGGTAGAGCGTTTGCTGGAAAAAGAAAAAGCCATGGGCAGTGAGCTGAAGTTCGAAGACATTGCTGCTGAAGTCGCCGGTGTGTATCCCAAGGTCATGACCGAAGGCGATATGGATGTCGGCGCATGGTCATGTGGCATGGTTGCTGGCTTGGTTTACGACATTCCCACGGTTCAAGAACTGATGGATCGCATCATGAGCGAAGCCGAGACACTGATCTCCCAGCGACTGGCGCGATTCACCGCCTAGCAAACGGGGCATTCTGTCCAGCGACCTAGACTTAGGGCTGCTTAGGGCAGCCCAGAGCAGTCCTGAACAGCCCAGAGCAGCCCGATTCGTCGTCGCAAATCATGTTTGCTCAGCCCAAGCTCAGTGAGTTACGGTCAGCTAGGAACGACACGTAACACGCAACATCAGTGAGCTAAGCCCATGCAGGAATTTGATATTCGCCCGGCAAAACCCGAAGAAATGGGGCAGCTGGGTTTGATGGCGTCCTATTCCTACGGAGGCGCTTTTGGTGACGGCGAGGACAATATTTCCGCGTCGGGCACCTTGCCGGAATGGACGCTCTGCGCCTTTGATCCCAACCTGCAGGATGTCAGCGGTCAGGCGCTGATGGCCACATCCTTTGCCGCATTTCCCTTCACCATTCGTGCCAACGGGCGCGCCATGGCCATGGCCGGTATTTCAGTCGTTGGCACGCGTCCGGAATATCGGCGGCGGGGTCTGGTGCGCAAGATCATGACCCAAGCCTTTGCCCAGCAGCGGGAGCAGGGGCAGAGCATTGCTGGGCTTTGGGCATCCCAGGCGGCGATCTATCAACGCTATGGTTTCGCACCGGCAGGCTTGAATAGAAGTTATGCCATCGATACCGCGGATATCCTGCTTCAGGATGCCGTCGACGAATCCTTACCGGTGACCCGATATCGGCCAGGCGAAGCGCTAGAAGCCATTCGCGACGTTTACAAAACCTTTATAGCCCAGCGCACGGGCTATATTCATCGCGGTAAATCCCTATGGCTGAACAGCGTTCTGACAGAGAGCGACGCCAGTGCTGAAGATGGCCCGGTGTATGTGGCGCTGGCCGGCACGATGGAGGCTCCTCTGGGTTATGTGGTCTATACCTTGCGTGCAGCTAAGGTTCTGCATCGCTCCCGACCTCAGGAAATCAAGATTCGCGATATGGCATGGTTGAACATGCCTGCCTGTCGCAGCCTTTGGCAGTTCTTAGCCAGACACGACTTGGTGGGCCGGGTGGCCAGGCCCAATGCCCCCATGGACGACCCGGCCCAAGTCATGATGGTGGAGCCGCGGATGCTGCATATTCAGGATACCGAAGCGACCTGGTGGCGGGTGGTGGATGTGCCTAGAGCACTGGCCCAACGCGGTTACAGCCAGTCCGGGAGCTTGGTGATCAACGTCGCTGGAGACGACTTAGCGCCATGGAACAACGGCCGCTGGCAGTTGCAAACAGCCCCGAGTAGCGATGACGAGTCCCAAGTCAGTGAATCTACCGCGGCGCCGGATATCGAGGTGTCCCCTCGGGCCTTGGCGGGTCTGTTCAGCGGCATGTACAGCGCGCGAAATCTGGCAAATTGGGGCATGCTGACGGGTACGGTTAGTGGTATTGCCAAGGCGGATACGCTGTTTGCCACGCAGTACGCGCCACACTGTCCGGATCACTATTGAAGCGATTTGGGTTTAACTCCTCGGTGCGTTTTTGCCGCGGGTTAGTAAGAGCATTAGAGAGAGCAAAAGAGCGAGCAAAAGAGCGAGCATAAGAGAGACTGAGAGGGAATGAAGGGGAGATGGCTATGTTAGAGACCGTCGTGCCAGCCATGGCTGGCTTTTCTGAGGAACGCTTACAGCGTGTGACCCAGTGGCTAGAAGATCAGGTCAGCCAAGGCCGTTTGGCCGGCGCCAGCGCGTTGATTGCCAGGCACGGAAAAATTGCCTATCAACAGTGCACGGGCTTTGCGGATAAAGAAGCTGGCAAAGCCTTCTCCTTAGATACCATTGTGCGGATTTACTCCATGAGTAAGCCGGTGACCACGGTAGCCGCCATGATGCTCTACGAGCGTGGTTGCTTTCAGCTGGACGATCCGGTGGCTAAGTACCTACCGGAATTTGCCGATACCCCAGTCTGGACAGGCGGCGATACGCCCATCACGTCCACGGTGCCCCAGCAGTCGCCCATGCAGGTGCGGCAGTTAATGAATCACACCGCCGGGCTTACCTATGGCTTCATGAGCACCACGCCGGTGGATGCTCTGTATCGTGAACGGGCAATTGAGTTTCAAAGTCGCAGCGAATCCCTGGCGGATATCGTCACGCGATTGGCGGGTATTCCGCTGCTTTGTCAGCCTGGCTGTCAGTGGAACTACTCTGTGGCCACCGATGTACTGGGTCGTTTGGTGGAAGTGTGGTCTGGCATGAGCTTGGCGGATTTTTGCCAGCAGCATATTTTTGCGCCGCTGCAGATGCACGACACCGCTTTTTGGGTGCCGGAGGATAAACAGGATCGGTTTGCCGCGTTATACCTGCCAGCCGTGGGTGGTGATATGAGTAGCATCGGCAGTGACGCTGGGCGTGTGGCGCCGGAGTTGCGTGGTGGCCTGAAGTTGGCCGAAAGCTCTGAGAATTCCGTGTATTTGTCGCCGCCCACCTCAGATTCGGGGGGCGGTGGTTTGGTGGGCACCATTGGTGACTACGCCAGGTTCTGCCAGATGATCATCAATGCCGGGGAACTGGATGGACAGCGGTTGCTGGCGCCTAAAACGGTCAAGTTTATGCGTTCGAATCAGCTTCCCGATAACAACGACATGGCCGCAATGGGACAGCCGGTCTGGAGCGAAACCAGTTACGACGGTATAGGCTTTGGGCTTGGTTTTGCTGTTGTGCTGGATCCGGCTAAAGCTGCGATCGTAGCGTCGGTTGGCGAGCATCATTGGGGCGGCGCTGCCAGCACGTTTTTTTGGATTGATCCGGAAGAAGATCTGTTCGTGATCTTCTTTACCCAGCTGCGGCCTTCCTCTACCTATCCCATACGTCGGGAGCTCAGAGTTCGGGTCTATCAAGCCTTGGTCGAAGGCTAAGTCGTACCGGGGCCGCCAAAGACTCACAGACGAAAAGACATCAAGGGCGTTAGAGCATGGACATTAAAACCTTTCAAAATCATGGGTTGCACCAGTCTTGGGAAGACCTGCACCCCAGAGATTTTCGGGTCAATGGCCGCGCGAATGTAGAGATCGAGCAGGTGTTAAGCACCCAGGAAGATCGCCAATACCATCCGTGCCCCGAAGCTCATCACGCTGAACCGCTGCAGGGGCAAATGCATGTCTTTGACGATTGGCGGGAAACCAGCGTGTTTGCGAACACCCGGCGCAAATTGGCGGTCTACGTGCCCCCGGTCCAGGACCTGTCCGAACCGCTGGGCCTGTTGATTTGCAATGACGGTGAAGGTTATCGATACGACAAAGGACCCGTAAGAGCGCCAGCGGTGCTGGAAAATCTCTACCTGAGTGGCGAGCTGGCACCGACGGTTGGGGTCTTTGTGATGCCGGGCATACCCGATGGTGACCAGACCGAAACGCCCAGACATCCGAAAACAGCACCGGCAAAACATCAGCGCAGTGTGGAATACGATACCTGTTCAGAACGGTACGGTGCGTTTTTGCTGCAGGACGTGTTGCCCTTTGTGAATCAGGCGCTTGGGATACAGTTCAGCGCGGATCCCGGTCGGCGGGCGCTATGCGGTATTTCCAGCGGCGGCATCTGCGCCTTTAACGCTGCATGGCATTATCCGGGGGAGTTTGCCCGAGTCATTAGTCACTGTGGTTCCTTTACCAATATTCGTGGCGGCCACAACTATCCCTACCTCATTCGCAGCACCCCGCGTAAACCCCTGCGGGTATTTCTGCAAAGCGGAGAGCGGGACGCCAACATTGTGACCGGCAGCTGGTCTCTGGCGAATCAGAGCATGGCGGCAGCTCTGGAATTCGCTGGTTACGACTATCGTTTTGAGTTCGGTCGTGGTGGTCACAACCTGAGCCACGGTGGCGCGTTGTTTGCGCAAACCCTGCGCTGGCTCTTTCGTAGCTGAGTAGGCGGGCCTGATGGGACCAGTTTTGCCAATTTTTGGTGTACTGGTAATCGGGTGTCTCGCTGGCTCAGCTGACGGCTAAGAAGTCTGAGTCAGGGCTTTGATCATGTCCCGAATGACTTTGCGCTGAGATCGATTCAGCAAAAAGTAGCTATTCGCTACTTTTAAGGTCTCCTGATCGAAGAGCACCCCATAGTCAGGATGCTTTTCCAGCACGACGATATCTTTGCTTTTGTTTTCTTTCGACGCCTTGGTATGGGTGGCTTCTAAGGCCTCTCGGGTCTTGCCGCTGATCAACCAACTGGGATCAACACCCAAGACATTGGCGATTTTTTCAAGGTGTTTGGTCGATGGATTCGATCGTCCTGCTTCCCAATGACTGACAGCGGTTCTGGTGACGCCGAGGCGTTCCGCCAAGTTAGTCTGAGACAGCGATCGCTGTTCTCGGGCCTTGGTCAGTCGTTGGTTGAGTTGGGACATGCACCAAAGATTAGCTTTAGGCATGTGCTGGAAATATGATAATATCGTTCAAGATCAATTGATGAGTAAAAATCATCAGTTGATCGCAATCATGCTGATATCTCGATTTGGAGTTGCGTCCATTTTTCGTGGTCGCACGCTTGCCCGTCCCTTTGGCCTCGGATGCAGGATGGCGCGCAACTCCCTTTTTACCCGGTTGTTTTTTACCTGATGGTTTTTGCCGGGTCGTTTTTAGGCTGTCGTTTTTTAGCTTATGGTTGTCGCTGACCGCTGACTTTTATCCGCATTTATCTGCTTGTTCTTTGTTGTCTCTATCCCTATCTCAAATCCTGGTCCTGACCCCGCTAAGCTCAGTGCAGCTCAACCCGCCATAGCCATTGCATGGTTGGACATCTCCCTGAGCTGCTGGCTGGGTTTTCGCCGATTCGGTCATTTATGCCGAATATGGTTCTGCCCTGGTGTTGTGGTTAGGATGGAAAATTTGGAGGCAAGATGAGTATTTACGTTGTCGCGCAAATCCGCATTCATGACCGAGCTGAATACGCCAAGTATGAAGCCGGGTTTATGGAGATTTTCAGCCAACATGGTGGCGAAATGCTGGCGGTGGATGAATCGCCGACGGTGCTGGAAGGGCAATGGTCCCACACGCGCACGGTCATCATAAAATTCGACGATAAAAGCGCCGTGGACGCTTGGTATCACAGCGAGGCCTATCAACGTTTGGCGGAGCATCGCTGGGCTGCGTCAGTGGCGGACATTGCCTTGATCCAAGGTTTGCCCTCTGTCGGCTAGCGCAATCGTTAAATAATTGTCGGTTATGCAATCTGGATTAAGACCAGAGATCAGTAAAGATCAGCAAAGATAAATAGAACAATAACTTGAGGAGAGTTCAGTGCTCACAACCACACAAGATCAGGGGGCTGTGCGTATTTTACGGTTCAACCGTCCCGAGGCGTTAAACGCATTTAATGGGGCCATGTTTGACGCCTTGGCGGAAGACTTGATCGCTGCCACCGAAGATGACGCCGTGAAAGTGCTTGTCATCACCGGTGAGGGCCGGGCGTTTTCAGCGGGCATGGATTTGACGGACAAGCCGGATCCCAAACATCCTCCGGTGCACGGTTTTGACGGCATGTTCGAAGCATTGATTGAATTTCCTAAGCCGGTGATTTTGGCTATTAACGGCCTGGGCGTGGGTTTTGGATGCACGATCACCGGCCTTGCGGACCTGGTGTTAATGGCAAAAAGCGCCCGCTTGCGCTGCCCCTTTACCGCCCTGGGGCTGACCGCCGAAGCAGCGAGTACTGTTACCTTCCCAGCCATGATGGGTCCTCAAGCCGCTAATTGGGTGTTGCTCAGTTCCCAATGGCTGGATGCCGATACCTGCAACGACATGGGTATGGTTTTTGAGGTGGTTGAGGATGACGCGCTGATGCAGCGAGCCATGGAGCGAGCACAGGTGTTGGCAGAAAAACCGTTAGCGTCGTTGATTACCACCAAAGAAATGCTCATGGCGCCCAGACGAGAAGCGCTTCGCGAAGCCCATGAAATAGAAACCGCTGGTTTGGGCAGCTTGATGGGTGGACCAGCTAATGCCGAGGCCGTGGCGGCCTTTAAGGAACGCCGAGAGCCAGATTTTTCGGCGTTCTAGGCAGTCTTGACGCAGTGGTTCACGGATCCTGCTTTGCTGCGCCTTAGCGCAATTTGGTCATGAAGAAGGATGAGGTGAACGACGGGTTGTCGCGCTGGCTCTAGCGCACCTACCAGGTTTGGCGGGCAGCGATACACCGGGCCGCTTCAAAGGTTTTTGTCCTCAGATGATCCAGTCGGCCGTTTAAATTTCGGTAGCGTATCGGGTCGTCGTGGAAGAGGTTTCTGGCCAGTTCTAAGTCAGAAAAGGTGTCCATGCCGCCATAACAGCCCAGCACCAAGGTAGCACCGGCCAGCTCATGGTTTTCGATTTTTGGCAAAGCCCGTTGCATGCACATGACCCAAAAGCTCTCGTTGGCCTCGGTTAACAGGCCAATAAGCTCCCGGGTAGCGTTGCCCAGATCGATAAATTGTTGGTTTAGGGTCGGCATGGCTAGACCTAGGGTGTTAGTACTCTTCGAGGGTGCAAGAGTGTCATATAGCGGGCTGGCATTGGCCAGTGATTGTTGGACAGGGTCTGTCTCTGGGTGAGTACACGTGTAGTATCGTGGTTGATTAAAGCTGTCTAGGAGAGAAGCGAGATGAGGGAAAATACGGCATTAGCGGCCTGGCGCCGTGATGAGCAAACCATTGGATGTTGGCTCAGTTTGGCCAATGGCTATTCCGCAGAGGTTATGGCGGGCCTGGGTTTTGATTGGGTATGCGTAGACCTCCAGCACGGTTTGATTGATTACACGGATCTGGTGCGAATGCTGCCAGGCATATCCACAACCCAAGCGACACCTTTGGTGCGTGTGCCGTGGAATGAACCCTACGAAATCATGAAGGCGTTAGATGCCGGTGCTTATGGAGTGATCGTGCCCATGGTCAACAACCGGGCCGAGGCAGAGCAGGCGGTGATGGCCTGTCGTTACCCGCCCCTGGGGAACCGTTCGTTCGGGCCTATTCGTGCAGCGGTCTATGGCGGACGGGGCTATGCCGTCGAAGCCAATGATCAAATCGCCTGTATCGCCATGATCGAAACCGCTGAAGGTATTGCGAATGCGGACGACATCATGAGTACTCCGGGTTTGAATGGTGTCTACATTGGTCCTGCGGATTTGGCATTGTCCCTTGGGCTTCCAGCCATGGGCGATCAGCCTCAGGAAGAACACTTGGTGGTGGTGAAGGATTTGTTGGCGAAGTGCAAATCCCACGGCATTGCAGCGGGAATTCACACCTCGAGCCTGGAATACGCGCAAAAGTACCTGGCCCTTGGGTTCAATTTTGTGACCTTGGGCAGTGACTCCGGGCATATGACCAAAAATGCCGTTAAAGAGCTGGCGGCGGCTCGGGGGAGTGCGGAAAACCAGCGAGAAAACACCGGTTACTAGGAGCCTCGGGGCAGCATGCAACGATTACCGCTTCGGAGCGCTGTCGGATGATGTATCTGGCAGCGGCTGTGCTGGTCTTGGTCTTTTTACCTACCCTTTGGGTACGTTGGGTAATGAAACGCTACGGGCGGGAAATACCCGATCTGCCTGGCACCGGCGGTGAACTGGCACAACATCTGATCCGACGCTTTGAGCTGGACGGCGTCAACGCGGAGGTGTCAGATCTAGGCGACCACTACGATCCCCAGGCCCAGATGGTTCGATTGAGCCCAGCCAATTGGCACGGGCGCTCGCTAACGGCGGTGGCAGTTGCGGCTCACGAAGTGGGACATGCCATACAGCATCACCAAAACGATCCTCGACTGCAGGCACGCACGAAACTGGCGCCCTGGGTGAATGTGCTTGGACAAATCGGCGTAGCGGTTGTGGCGGCGGCTCCCTTGGTGGGCCTGTTGTTGCGGCATCCGGTGCCCATTGTGCTGATCGGGGTGATCGGATTGTCCGGGCTTATCCTGCGCATGTTGTTGCACTTAGTGACATTGCCTACGGAATGGGATGCCAGTTTTGGTAAGGCGCTGCCCATATTGGCGCAGGGTCAATACATTGCTCCGGCTCAGCAACCTGCGGTTCAGCGCGTGTTGCGCGCAGCGGCGCTGACCTACTTTGCGGCGGCTCTGGCAGACGCGTTTAACATTTTTCGTTGGGCCACATTATTAATACGTCGGTAACGAAACCGCAGTTCATCCTGTTTTTTGCACCATTCATCCTCTGTTTGGCGGTAAGTGGTGGATGCGGTGCTACATATACAAAGGATCGAAGGTGGGAAAAGTGACAGACCCGATGCGAATTGTTGGGTGGAATGTGAACGGATTGCGAGCCTGTATTAAAAAAGGGTTCATTCCGTTTTTGAAAAATAGCCAAGCGGATGTGATTGCCTTGCAAGAGGTACGTGCTTTTCCGGATCAATTGCCTACGGAAATTACCGAATCTGAGGATTGGCATGCCTGTTTCGCACCGGCCAAACGGCCGGGTTACAGTGGGGTAGCCATTCTCAGTCGAGTGGCACCCAGCAAGGTGGAAACCAGCCTTGGGGATCCCCGGTTCGATGACGAAGGTCGATTCATCGTGGCTTATTTTGGCCGCATGGCCATCGCCAGCGTTTACTTCCCAAAGGGTAATGGCAAGGATCGTGATAATTCCCGTGTGCCCTACAAACTGGATTTCTATAAGGCTGTATTCGATCGAGTGAGTGAGCTGCGGCGTCGGGGTAGGGTTTACGTGCTCGGGGACTTTAATACCGCTCATCAGGAAATCGACCTCGCCCGGCCCAAGGGCAATCGCAAATCCAGTGGCTTTCTTGACGAAGAACGACAGGTGTTAACAGACATTCAGGCCGATGGTTGGATCGACACATTCCGGGCTCTGCATCCCGATGCGCCGGACCATTACACTTGGTGGCGGCAATTTGGTGGCGCCAGAGAGGCCAATGTGGGTTGGCGCATCGACTATGTCTATGCTTCTGTATCGGGCATGCGGAGGGTCAAAGACGCCTTTATCTGGCCACATATCTTGGGGTCAGATCATTGTCCTGTTGGCGTCGACTTAAAGTAGACTGGTCTGCCCTAGTTTTCTGGAGTCGATCATGGCTCAACCTTTTCCCAATCATCCTAACTTGCGAGGTGGTTTTGCCCCTGTGCAAATGGAATGCGATGTTCACGATCTCATTATCGAAGGCGAGGTACCCAAGGAGCTGAACGGCAGCTTCTATCGCAACGGCCCTAATCCCCAGTTTGCTCCTCGCGGCTATTATCATTGGTTTGCCGGGGACGGCATGATTCATGCCTTTAACCTCGAAGACGGGCGAGTGTCTTATCGCAATCGCTGGGTGCGCACGCAAAAGTGGCAAAAGGAACGAGAGGCCGGCCGGGCACTGTTTAATCCCTTCAATCCCATGGATAACGACGCAAGCGTTATGGGCATGGAAACCGACGGGGTAGCCAATACCAATATTGTTTGGCATGGCGACAGGTTGCTGGCTTTAGAAGAAGGCCATGCTCCCTTTGAGCTTGATCCCCACACGTTGGAATCCAAAGGGCCGCATTTTTTTGGTGGCAGACTGACTGGTCCCATGACGGCCCATCCAAAAATAGATCCGGACAATGGCGAGATGCTGTTCTTTGGCTATAACGCGGACGGCGGTATTTCCTCGCATATGACCTTCAGCGTGGTTGATCGCGCCGGCCAATTGCTGCGAACCGAGTCGTTTGAAGCGCCGTATGCATCCATGGTGCACGATTTTGTGGTCACTCAAGACCACGTTATTTTTCCCATCATGCCGCTGACCGGGAGTTTAGAACGTGCTTTTGCCGGCGGTCCGGTATACGCCTGGGAACCCGAAAAAGGTGTGCACATCGGGGTGATGCCCAGAAACGGGTCCGTGCAAGATCTGCAGTGGTTTCGCGGCGAAGCCAGCTACGTATTTCATCCCATGAATGCCTATAGCACCGCCGATGGAAAGATCATTTGCGATGTCTGTGAGTATCCAGAAGCACCCTTGTTTCCGGCTGTGGACGGCACGCCGGGCGATCCTAAGAATGCCCTAGCGAAATTGGTGCGCTGGACTTTCGATTTGAACGCTGAAACGGACCGCTATCAGGTTGAGCAACTGGACGACTTGGTCTGCGAGTTCCCGCGTTTGGACGAGCGCCGGGCAGGTCTGGCGTATCGTTACGGTTACTTTGCCGGGGATACCCAGCCGCCGGAAAAAGTCGGTGGGTTTAATGTTATCGCCAGCATCGATCATCATACGGGCAAACTGGACATGTATGACGTTGGCCAAGGCTGCGCCACCAGTGAGCCGATCTTTGTGCCCCGATCTGCTCAGGCACCAGAAGGAGATGGTTTTTTGCTGGCCTACGTGTTCGACGCAAATCGCGGTGCCAGCCACCTAGTCATTATGGACGCGCAAAATCTTGCACAGGGCCCCTTGGCTAAGGCCTTGCTGGATCACCGTATACCCTACGGGTTTCACGGCAATTGGCGCGCTAACAATCCCTAGCTGATCCCTTGGACAGGTCGCTACCCTGCTGGGCTAGCGATCCGCGCGCTTTTGATCAACGCAAAAATGGGTGTGCCGGGACCTAGCTTTAGGTCCTGGCAGGCTGCAGCAGAAATGTGCGAAACGATGCGTTGTTTATCTGTTGGGGTCCCGTGGTTCTGGTTGTCTAAGTCCGAGGAGTCCAAATGGATGTCCACCGCGACCAAACCAAATTGAGCGCCGTCCAGAGGTCGAATATCGCTGATGACCCCAGCCAAGGCATTGCGGATGCTCAGTTGTCGCGGCTTCTCAAGGGCAATGGCAACATCCGAGGCCGCTAAAAACAGCCGCAATTGCGCGGTGGCGGGTTTCGTTGGGCTGATGATGTTCAGTGATTGACCACCCAGCTGTAGGGTGACCATGGCAGTTCCTTGGTCAAAGCCGATGACCTGCGCTTCAAGTAGGCTGCCGCTTTCCCCCAGATTTTGTTGAGAGGCCGCGGAGCTTTGCCACAGCCGTCCCAGGACCTTGGCGGTGTCGCCCTGGTCCACGAGTTTGCCGTCGGCCATCACTAAGGTATGCGCACAAAGATGAGCTATTTCATCGTTGATATGACTGACGTATAGAGTTGGGATGCTCAGATCCCGGGTGATGGCGGCCAGGTAGGGGAGGATTTCGGTTTTACGTTGATGATCTAAGCCGGTTAGGGGTTCGTCCAGCAGCAGCAATTGTGGTTGGGCGCACAATGCTCTGGCGATACTAACGCGGCGGGATTCACCTCCTGAAAGCGTTGTTGGACTGCGCTGAAGCAGCGGCGCGAGGTCAAAACGCGAGATCACGTCGTCTAGATTTAAACGCATATCCAGTTGTTTCTTTTGTGCGCGCACATAGCCATAGCGGAGATTTTCCAGAACGCTGAGGTGAGGGAACAACCGGTCGTCCTGAAAAACGTAACCTACCTGACGTTTGTGTACAGGCAGTCGGGATTGTTGCTGCTGCCAAACGTGCTGGTGAAACCGAATCGATCCCTGACAGGGGATCAGTCCCGCGATGGCGTGTAGCAGGGTGGTCTTGCCACAGCCGCTGGGACCAAAGATGGCGCTAACGCCCTCGGGTATGTCGGTACAAATCTTGAGGGTGAGGTCGCCAGTTTTCGCTTCAATGTCTAAGCTCAGCATCAGCGCGTTCCTTTAGGCGCGATGCTCAGGGCGGCTTGTCGGTTGAATTGATACACGGCAACGAGCACCAAAAACGAAAACGCCACCAGCCCCGCAGACAAAATGTGGGCTTCGCGATAGTTCAACGTTTCGACGCTTTCGTATATGGCGATAGATATCAGGCGCGTTTCGCCGGCAATGTTGCCCCCAACCATTAACACAATGCCAAATTCCCCCACGGTATGAGCAAAGGTCAGCACCGCGGCGGTGAGGTATCCGCTTCGGGCTAACGGCAAGATCGTGGTTCGCCATGCTTCCCAGGGACTGGCGCCCAGAGTAGCGGCAGTTTCCAGCGGTTTTCTGCCCAGCTGGGCAAAGGTTGCTGTCAGCGGCTGGACCATGAAGGGCAGGGAGTAAATTAGCGAGGCCAGCACTAGGCCGGTAAACGAAAAGGCCAAGGTTGAGCCGGTCAGTGCCAGCCAAGATCCGCCCAGGCCGCTGTTGGGGCTGAACAGCAGTAAAAGATAAAAACCCAGAACAGTGGGCGGCATCACCAGGGGCATGGCGGTTGTGGCTTCAACCAGCGGTCGTAGAGGATGCTGAGTATGCGCCAGCCACCAAGCCAGGGGCGTCGCCACCATGATGAGCGTGACTGTGGTAATGGCCGCAAGTTGAACAGTGAGCCAGATGGCGCTGAGTTCGGTCAAAGTAATCAGTCCTCGAAGATAAGGTGGCTCATGTTGGGCCACCTCGTCGGGTCGGCGCTATTGAGTGACGGGCTTGCGAAAACGCAAGGTCATACGGTTGGTTTCGCCAATGGCCTGCATTGCGGCGGCGGCTTCTGGATTATTTTTGCTGCCGCTGAGGGTCGGCGGCAACCGCCATACCACATCGCCATCCTGGGGCTGATCTTTGGCATTTGCATTGATGCTTGAGGCTTCCTCAAACACAAATCCCGCTTCTTCCAGACGGGCGATAACAAAGCTCTGCTTGAGGTAACCACGACTGCCGTTAGCCCAGCTATCCGGTCTATCCTCGGGCATCTGATGCTGCACGACGCCCAGCACGCCACCGGGTTTGAGGACCGTGTAAACATCGCTTAGGGCCTGGCTCAGGTATCCGCCCTGTGGTTCAAATCGGGCCAGGTTGTGCAGGGCTCGAATCAACACCACCGCGTCGGCGCTACCAGCCATCTCGTCGGGCATGGCTCCCAAGGCGAACGCCGATATTTTCGGTTTCGCGCTGCCGGTCCAAGCCTGAGCTCTTTGGGGCCAGTCCGTAGTCCAAGTCTCTGCCTTTTTGAGTTGTTCTTCGGAATAGAATCCAAACAGCCGCTGCATGTCGACGGCGTAGTTAGCTCCGATCAGCGCGCCCTCATCCCCCAGATAGGGCAGCAAAATCTTGCTATACCACCCACCGCCAGGTAGTGCTTCTACCACGGTCATTCCCGGTTCAATGCCAAAGAACGTTAGGGTCTCGCCAGGATTGCGAAAAGCAAAACGCGCCTTAGCCTCATCGGGTTGGCTGGCAAGCACGGCAGCCAGTTTTGCCGTACTTTGCTCTGCCGTGTTGGTGTCATTGACGGCGCTTTGATTGGTGCCGCAGGCGGCAAATGCAAAGCTGGTCGCTAAAACTAAAATAAATCGCATACTCGTTTCTCCAATGGTTAACCGCGTTATGCCTGTGTTCCGCCAAGGCCTTTTCAGCCAACTGTGTCCAACGCCTGAGCGACGATGGGCGCAATGGATCGTACGTCCTCTGGCGAGGCGGTAAACGGTGGTCCAAATTGCAGGGTGTCGCCGCCCCATCTTACATAGAGCCCTAATTCCCAGCATTTAATGCCAAGCTCAAAGGGTCGAACCACCGGATCGCCATCCCGTGGGGCAATTTGCAAGGCTCCCGCTAAGCCGAAATTTCGAACGTCGGTCACCAGCGGGTGGTCTTTTAGGCTGTGTAAGGTTTCCTCTAGAACCGGCGCCAGAGCTTGGGATCGCGCAACCATGTTGTCTTGTTGAAACACATCCAGCGCCGCGAGGGCTGCAGCACAGGCAACCGGGTGGGCGCTGTAAGTGTAGCCGTGGGGGAGCTCGATCATGTGCTCGGGCTGGTCCACAGCCATCAGGCATTCGTAAATTTTGCTGGAAGCTAGAACGGCCCCCATGGGTATGGCCCCGTTTGTTAGGCCCTTGGCGATGTTCATCATATCCGGCTCAACGCCGAAGGCATCTGCGCCAAAAGGTGCCCCAACTCGACCAAACCCGGTAATCACTTCGTCGAAGATCAGCAAGATATCGTTTTCGTCGCAGATTTGCCGCAGCCGCTGTAGATAGCCCTTGGGCGGCACGATGACGCCAGCGGAACCGGACATGGGCTCGACGATGACCGCAGCAATATTGGAAGCATCGTGAAGCATGATCAGCTGCGTTAAGTGGTCAGCCAGCTCTGCACCGGTTTCTGCTTGACCCTTTGTGAAGGCCAGTTCGGGCTGCAGTGTGTGGGGTAAATGATCTGCATCCCCAAGTTGTCCGAAGAGTTTTCGGTTGGCGCCAATTCCCCCAAGGCTGGTGCCGCCGAAGTTCACACCGTGATAGCCCTTGTGGCGCGAAATGAATCGGGTTTTGGTTGGTTGGCCTTTACAGCGCCAATAAGCCCGCGCCAGCTTTAGAGCGGTGTCGGCACATTCTGAGCCAGAGTTCGTAAACAACGTGTGGTTCAAGTTGCCCGGACTGATGGCGGCTAATCGCTCAGCTAGGGCGGTAGCGCCAGGGTGGGTATATTGAAAGGCCGGGGCATAGTCCATGATTTGCAGCTGGTTGTTGATGGCTGCTGAAATTTCTGGCCGATTGTGGCCATAACCACAGCACCATAGACCGGATAGGGAATCAAAAACCCGGCGCCCATCCTCGCTGATAAAGTGATTTTGCTCTGCCGCCACAATGACCCTTGGATCTTTGTGGAATTGGCGATTCGCCGTAAAAGGCATCCAATGCGCAGGCGTAGAACTCAAATTAGTGGCGTTGCGTTGGCGGCTCTGGTTGAGCTGTTGGGTTGGTTCGCTGTGCATGGATTTAGCTCACGGATTTTTTGAAGGCTGGCCGAGCGGATAGCCTCTGCCAGTAGGGGACCACGGTAGCTGGCAAGCCCTCAGGCAGAAAACGCTCAGCCAACATGAGGGTATAGCCCAGCATAATGTCGGCGGCGCTAAAAGACTCACCCAGGATATAGTGTTGATCGCCGATGGCCGCACCTACCGCTTCCGCGCATTGGCGGCCTCGGGCCTGCATTTCTGCAATCACGGGTTCAATACGCTGGTCACCGGGAAAGGCTCGTCCATGGTTGACGATTTCGCCCAGAGGTCGGGCGAAAGTTGCTTCGGCGAACCAACTCCACTGCAAATAAAGGCCGTGCTCAGCGGTGCCCGGCGTTGGCTGCAGTTGGCCTTCGCCGTATCGATCCAAAATGTATTGCACCATGGCTCCGGACTCGAACATGACAAAATTTGGATGCTCGCTGTCGGTCATTGCCGGCACCTTTCCTACCGGGTTCATCGCACGCCATTCGGCGCTGTTGCGAAACTCAGGACTGAAATCCACCTGTTCAAGTTGATAAGGGATGTTCAACTCTTCACATAGCCAGATGGCTCGGACACCCCGAGTCCCGGGAACGTGATAAATGGTCAGCATGGTGGCTCCTAATTTGTTGGCAAAGTTGAGTTTATTTTTTGTCCCGTGCCGGCGGTCCAGCGCTGGTATACCGGGTGCCAGGCGGGTCAACGGCCCATTGGGCGCTTTGGTTCCAACTGTCCGCAAAAACCAACTCCTGCATAGGGCGGCGACGAACGGGGCCATGCCGACCCTGGGGCTTACCCATGGTCACGGTGCAGGCGATAAACACCTCTTCCGGAATATCCAATAAAGCTTTGAGTTCGGTTTCTACGGGTTTGTGGAAACCGGTGATGACGCCGCCGTAACCCAGCCCTCGGGCCGCTAGCAACAAGTTCTGAACCGCAGGATAAACCGAAGCGCCTTCCATGGGATCTGGAGCCCGATAGCGAACCAGACAAGGCAGGATTAACGCAGGAACCTCGGCAAAGCCCTGCACGTAGCCACGCATGGTTTTTGCCATTCGGGATTTGGGCGAATCCGGGTCAGCTCCAGAGCCTTGGTCGTAACCGTCGTTTTGTTCTTTTTGCGCCCAGATCTTTTGCGCCGCTTGGGCGATAAGACTTTTGGCTTTGCTGGCTTTGGCGCCCTGAGTCAGCACCATAAATCGAAAGGGTTGGCGATTTGAGCCACTGGGGGCTCGTGTGGCAGCGAACAGCATGTCTCTCAGGTGTGCTTCGGGAATGGGCTCATCTTGATACCGACGGATCGCCCGAGTCGTGGCCAAGCCTTCCAACAGTGAAATATCGGATTGTTCGGTCGGTAACTGTTGTAGTGGGTGCTCTGACCGACTCATGCAGCCTGCTCCTGTCGTCTGAGAGAGTGAATTTGGCCAGCGTTCAGGGCGCTGGAATGGCTCCAAGTGTGCCTTGAAAGCTAGGCCTTGGCGAGCTGTCAGCCAAGGCGCGACAAGCCTTGGCAATTGCGCCCATGAACAAACCTCGCCACACTGAACCAAACCATTACTCAAAACCTAGGGGGAAGAATGATAGATCTGGATCGTCAAGGCGACGTTTTTACGATGACCTGGAAGGCTGGCGAAAACCGCTGGAATACGACCTTTGTACGCGCAGTCAGTGCGGCCCTGGACGAAGTTGAGGCTTCCACTGGCCCAGCCGCATTGGTGACCACATCCGCCAGCGACAAGTTCTTTTCCAACGGCCTGGATTTGGATTGGGTGCAAGACCCCCAGGGGCATCCTGACGCCGGAGATCGGGACGCATTTGGTCCTGAATTTATGGCGTTAATGGGCCGAATCATGACGTTCCCTATGCCCACTGTTTGCGCCGTGAACGGGCATGCGTTTGGCGCTGGGTTTATGGCCGCACTGTGTCATGACGTGCGCTTCATGCGCGCAGATCGGGGGTTTATGTGTGCCAACGAGCTGCAAATAGGGCTAACGATTCCAAGCCCAGAGCTGGCTTTGTTTAAGCACAAATTGCCAGCATCTGTGTTCTTTGAAACCGTGCAGCTGGCAAAGCGCTGGACCGGTACCGCTGCCCATGCCGCTGGTTTTGTCGAACAGGCCTGTGACGTAGAAACGCTGTTGGCATCAGCACAGGATCGAGCGGCCCAATTGGCTCCGTTGGCGGCTCATCGAGAAAACTACGGCGGCCAAAAACAGCGCCTGTTTGGTGAACATGCGGCGATCAACGATGTGCATGGAGCAGCCTACATGCTGGCTAATCCCGGTCAGTATGCGCACTGAAACTTAATTTCTGCTACGCAACTGGATTCTGGCGGATGTTGTTTCGCCAGAATCCATCCTCTTTTCGATTTCGATATCTCCAGAGCCACCGTTCGTCCACTAATTCCTACAGCTTGTCGGATCCCAAGCGGATCTTCTGGACTCAATCGCTATAAATGGCACCGCAGTCGGCGACCGCCGGGTTTCGATGTGACGGTAACCCTTTCGTTGGATCCAAAAACGGAGTTGCCAAAGGGTTCTAGGTAGAAGGTTTCTACCTAGATGTTGGTATGCAATGTATTACTAGCGACGAATGTCAGGCCGGCAATTGGGCGGCTTGTGTTAGCGCAACAAAGACCCCGAAGGCCTGAGGAAAGGGGCGGCAACCTCTGTTTGCTCCTCCTTTGGAGGCGCATAGAGACATACAAAAAGAGGAATCAGTATGAAAGAGACAAGAAAGCTAATCAGCGCGCTTGGGATCGGATTGGCTATGATCAGTTCACCAGTCGCTCTTGCTGAAGACGATGCCGCAGGTGCTGCTGTTAACTCCGGGAATACCGGGGCTGCCGGTGCTGGCGCAGTCGGAGGGCTCAGTGTGGGCACTGCGGTTGCCTTAGGTGTCTTGGGGGCGGCGATTCTGGTGGAGTCTGGTGACGATGGCCCAAAGGTCAGTCCTCCTGCGCGACCAACCACTCCGCCGACGAATACCTCAACGACAACCGCGACTTCCACTGCCGTTAACTAGGCATTGTCCGTCCCAGCCTACCTGTGGCTGTCATGGTGAAATTGATCTAGAGCTTTTCAGTATGTTGCTCCGGCCAGTTTACTGGCCGGAGCTCTTGGTTTGAGGGCATCCTGTGTTGGTAAGCGCGTTGGCTAAGCGTTGCTCTGACGGGTGTCGCTTTCACTTACCCACTTACCCATTCCCCAGCTGCTCGTATTCCTCCGCATCCTAGTGCCATTGCTGTCCATGGATTTATGCGCACGACTGCGTCAAGGATGCTGATACCTGCATCGGTACCTTAAGGCTGTGGTCAATCGGTCCAGCCAAACCCCTACGCAGCCCGGGGTCGGCGCCGACACTCTTCAGTCCGTGAGTTCAGGTGAACAGCAAACTTAGAACGGATTGCGCCCTCTGTGCGGGCAAATCTATGGCCAGCGGGCCTGCATCATTCGACTGAATCTACTGCATCAAACTAGGCGTTGACTGGGGTGGGGAAAGCGTTCCACCAAGGGCATGACCTGGGGTCGATAGACGTCCACAAAGTGCGGGGCGTTGCGATGGGCGTCTAAGTCTGCTTGGCTTGCCCACCATTCCACTAGAATAAATACCTCGGGTTCGCTTTCGGAATGGTAGACCTCAAACCGTTCGCAGCCGGGCTCGGTTAGCGAGGTTTGGGCCTGAGTGGTCAGCAGGGACTTCAAGGTTTCGATATCAGCGCTGTCACGCGCTTTGAGAATGACGTTGTTGTAAACCATAGGTTTTAGGCACCTTTATGCAATAGGTCAGCGCCTGAGTCTGACACAAATTTGGAAGTAATCCGCGCCGGCCAATGGTGTTGCTACCGGCTGAGTGCATCGTGGCAAGGGGGCCATGCTGATGTTTGAATCGATAACCTCAAGTGACCAAGTAGTGCCCCTATGGCAGTCCTTGCCTCACGTGGCCCCACAATCCTTGCCCCAACTGACAGTGCACCTTGCCTCAGCGCCGAATGGGGCAGGGGTGATTGTTTGCCCTGGCGGCGGCTATCGCACTTTGGCCAGTGATCATGAAGGTTTGCAGGTGGCCCAGTGGCTTAATGGGTTTGGGATTCATGCCTTCGTGCTGCGCTATCGCTTGGGTCCTGACTATCACTCGTCGGTATCGTTGCGAGACGGTAAACGGGCGGTGCGCTTGGTTCGGCATTGGGCGCAACAATGGGGTTTAGATCCCCAGCGGTTAGGCATGCTGGGTTTCTCGGCGGGCGGTCATTTGGCGTTGGCCACGGCCCTGTCTGCCGATGCTGTCGAGGCGGATACGCATCCAATTGACCGGGAAGATTGCCGTCCCAACTTTTTGGTGCCGGTTTATGCGGTCACCAATGGAGTCGAGCGGGGCAGAAAAGCGGATGAATATTGGCCCGTAGATACGTTGGTTAATGACCAAACGCCGCCCACCTTTATTGTGCATACCCATGAAGACTCGGTAGTACCTGCCACCCAGGCGACGTTGCTATACGACGCGTTGCTACGAGCAGGCGTTGGGGCGGAACTGCATATTTTCAATCATGGGGATCATGGGCTTGGCCTAAATCGGGGAGGCTCTGCTGGTGCAAGCAACCAAAGCGCTTGGGGAAACCTGTTGCTGAATTGGCTGAGTCGCGAAGGTTTTTTACTCGACGCCACCGCGGTGGGGCAGCGTTGCGAGATCCACGGTGAAATCCTGTTGGACGGCAAGCCTGTGGGCTTAGGTTGGTTAAGTTTGATTCCGCATCAGCAGCAAGCGCCCATGGCCCGGGTCCGGGTAACCGCCGCAAGCCAAGGACAGTTTGCCCTAGCCGCTGCAAAGGGCCCCACACCGGGACGCCACCGAATGGTGCTTCATGTGGTGAGTCGCAAGTATCCAGCAGATTCCAGCGGTAGCTATTCCATGGATCGAGCGCTGGTGTTCGAGCAACAAGTCAACATCGTCCCAGGTCAGCCCATTCAATGGCACTTGAGTGAGTCTGACGGAGAGGCTTTGTAGGCGCTGAAAGCCCGCAATTGGGATCCTCGTCCACAGGCCAAGGCCCCTTTTTATGAGCGGCTTGCAGCGAGTCAGAACGTCTTGCTGACTCGCGTTATCTGCCCTAGCGCAGCTCTATGCCCCGTAGTTGGCCGTCCTCGCGCCACTGTTCCAGCAAGCGGAAGAACTTTATCGGCCCGCCACCGAACATATCGGAAAAGAACCCGGTGGCGTTTCCGCTTTTGCCTTCGCTGTTGTAATAGCCCGGGGTGCATTCCCGGTAAAAACGCGCACCCGTATTCGAGGACTGCCGAATCAAATCTACATAATCCTGCTCAGCTTCAGCGGTTGCCTCCACGGTTTGGGTGCCCCGGCTGCGGGCTTCGCTGAGCACATAGGCCAGATGTTTGGCTTGCTCGTTCAGAGCATGCGGTACGTTCACTGTTACTGCGGTTTGCGTAAATCCCAGAAAAAAACAGTTAGGAAACCCGTGGCTGGTCAAACCATGCAAGGTTCTCAATCCTTCGCCCCAATGCTCGCTCAGGGTTTTGCCACCGCGACCCACTACATCGTAGCCAGCTCTGCGCGTGAAGGTTGTACCCACCTCAAAGCCAGTGGCAAAGATCAGGCAATCCACCTCGTAGTGCTGGTCACCTATCTGGACACCCGTTTCTGTTAGCGCGTCGACGCCTTTGCCTTGGGTATCTACCAGCGTGACGTTGTCGCGATTGTAGGTATCCAGATATTCATCGTGGAAACACGGGCGTTTGCAGAACTGTCGGTACCAGGGTTTAAGGCTCTCGGCTACGTTAGGATCTTTAACCACTTCTTCCGCCCGGGCGCGAATGAAATTCATCTTTTTGTAGTCAGACAGTTCCATTAACTCTGCGCGTTCGGCACCGGTCAGTCGGCGTCCCAGCTTGCGGCTGGCCAGTTTGGCTGCGATGCCGGTGAGGTTGCGGAAGATATCCGTCCAGCCGTCATTGATCAGATCCACGTCCTGATCGCCGCCGCTCACCAGAATGTTGAAGTTATCCATGCGCTCCTGCTGCCAACCAGGTTTCAAACTGGCAGCCCATTGCGGATCCGTTTCGCCATTGTTGCGTACATCAATAGAGGACGGGGTGCGTTGGAATACATACAGTTCTTTGGCCCACTGACCCAAGTGGGGAATGCACTGCACCGCAGTGGCGCCGGTACCGATAATGCCCACACGCTTGTTCTGTAAACCGGTCAAATTGCCGTAAGAGTCGCCCCCGGTGTAGTTATAGTCCCAGCGGCTGGTGTGGAAAGTGTGGCCTTTGTAGTCGTTAATGCCGGGTATGCCCGGTAGTTTTGGGCGGCTCAAGGGGCCATTTGCCATAGCGACATAGCGGGCTCGCATTTTGTCGTTGCGATCGGTTTCGATAATCCATTGTTGCTTGGATTCATCCCAGCTGAGATTGGTAATGCTGGTTTGCAGGCAGGCGTTGTCGTACAAGTCGTAGTGGCGGGCGATGCGTCGGCTGTGTTCCAAAATCTCTGGCGCAAAGGAGTATTTGTGCTGAGGAATGTAGTTCAGTTCTTCCAGTAGCGGCAGGTAGCAGTAGGACTCTACATCGCACATGGCCCCGGGGTAACGATTCCAGTACCAAGTGCCGCCGAAATCGCCAGCGGTCTCAATCATGCGAATGTCATTGAATCCGGCTTCTTTCATTCTGGCGGCCATGAGAAGTCCGCCAAAACCGCCGCCAATGATGGCTATCTCTACCTCGTCGGTGAGGGGTTCGCGGGTGAAACCGGGTTCCACATAGGGGTCGTCGATGTAATGGGAAAATTCCGCGGTGACCTCAACGTATTGGTCGTTGGCATCGTCGCGCAGACGCTTATCTCGTTCTGCAAGATACTTCGCCTTCAAAGCCGCTGGATCAAAATCGATATCGCCCAGTAGCTCTGCCATGTTTGCTTGTTCTGCCATCGTCCTTCCCCTCTTCTTGCTGACTAAGGTTATACAAAGGAAATAGCGCCAAGAAAAGCACGCTGGCGTCAAAATAGGGCGTATTCTGAACGCTCTTTAGCCGCGGATTACCTCATGGACAAGCAATCGATGAACGAAGTTTGGCGTCTTGCCAGAACTCCCACTCAAGGCTGGCCTGCAGACGGCGACTTCAAATGGAGCGAAGAATCGTTGCCGGAACCCGCTCAGAATCAGATGCTGACGCGCACGATCTACCTGTCTTTAGATCCGTACCAGTGGGGCCGGCGGCGTAGTGGGGTCGAGGTGCCAGGAGATGTGTGTCATGGGCGAACCGTGTCTCAGGTGGTGCGCAGTCGACTAGACGGGTTTGCCGAAGGGGATTTGGTCTTCAACACCAACGGCTGGCAGAGCCACGGCCTGACAGGAGAGGGTATTGGCGTCTTTGGCTATATGTTTCCCCGCCAGATTGATCCGAGCTTGGCGCCCATTTCCACTGCGGTGGGCGTCATGGGGATGCTCGGGCTTACCGCCTATTCGGGGTTAATTGTCCAGTGTCAGCCCAAACCCGGTGAAACCCTGGTCGTATCAGCGGCGTCGGGTGGTGTGGGTCAAGTAGTCGTGCAGCTAGGCCGTCTTTACGGTTGCCGTGTGGTGGCCATAGCCGGTTCGCAAGAGAAGGTTGAGTATTTGCAAGCCTTAGGCGTTGATGCGGCGATTTCGCATCGGTCCGCTGGCTTTGCTGACCAGCTCAAGGCGGCATGTCCGGATGGCTGCGATGTGTATTTTGAAAACGTCGGTGGCCGGATATTTGAGGCGGTTTTACCGCTGCTCAATCTGGACGCGCGTATTTCCTTGTGCGGCCTGATCTCTCAGTACGGCAATGTGGACGGGGGTGATCCCCGGACCCAATGGCGAGCCCAGGGCGAGGCAACGTTTAGCCGACAACGGGTGCAGGTACACGATTTATTCGTGGGCAATTATGTCGCTGAGTATCAGGACCAATTCTTAAGTGAAATGGGTGAGTACGTGCGATCCGGTGACGTGCAATATCAAGAGGATCGAAGCCACGGATTGCACCAAGCGCCCGCCGCTTTTGCGCGGATGCTGCAAGGGGATAATTTTGGCAAAACCCTAGTCGTGGTGGGTGACGACCCCACGTTGGAGTGACCTTGTCCCGGCAGTGACGTGCACACCGTTAGGTGAATGGGCGAGATTGGGGTACTTTCTGTCCAGGAGAGACAACAGCACAAGGGGGGAGCATGGCTGAATTGGGTACATCGAGGGAGGGTTTTTGGCAGACCCGCTACTCCATCATCGCCATGTGTTTTGCAGCCACCTTTGTCTGCTACATCGATCGCGTCAATATTTCCGTAGCCATCATTCCAATGGCCGAAGACTATCAATGGAGCCTAGAAACCCAAGGCTACATTCTGTCGTCTTTTTACATCGGTTACCTGCTGATGCAGATTGGCGGCGGTCGGTTAGCCGACACATTTGGTGGCAAAGTCGTCCTGGGCTGTGGCGTGTTGATCTGGAGCTTGTTTACGCTGATAACGCCGTGGGCAGCCATGGGCGGCTTGATGATGCTGTATCTCGCGCGAATTGGCATGGGTTTAGGCGAAGCCGTGACGTTTCCATCGGTATACAGTTTGGTCACTCGGTGGTTTCCTGCCGGTGAAACGGCCAAAGCCATCGCGCTCAATGCCAGCGCCATCCCCATCGGCACAGTCTTCGCCCTAGTCGTCACGCCCATTATCGTCACCCACCTAGGTTGGGAGTGGGCGTTTTATTTGTTTGGACTGGTAGGCGTACTGTGGTTTGTGGCATGGCAATACATCGTCAGTACCCGGCCCCAGGATCATCCGCGCATCTCCGCCACAGAGCTCGAGTTCATCAAAAGCAATGCGCGATTTAGCGAGGCCGCTGACGGACAGAAAGCGCCACCAATTTGGGTGTTTCTCAAAAGCAAGGCGGTCTGGGCCATTTTGGTGGCCCACTTTTGCAACAACTGGACGCTGTACGTGATTTTGTCTTGGCTCCCCAAGTACGTTAACGAAGGCTTGGGTGTGCCTTTTGGTGATATCGGCTACGTGGCCATGTTGCCGCATATCACCTCATTCTTATGTCTTAACGTGGCGGGAAACATTGCCGATCGCATGATTGTCAGCGGCATGTCGGTAACCCGAGTGCGTAAGATCATGCAAACCATCGCATTCGGTGGTTTGGCTATTTGCCTGTTGTTAGTGACAACCGTGGATAATGTTTGGGCGGCCATCGGCATTCTCTGTCTGGGCAAACTCTTTGGTGCTGCCGGTATTGGCGGATTCAACGTCAATCATATGGACGTTGCGCCGCGACATGCAGGAACGCTGATGGGCATTACCAATACAGCCGGCACCATTCCAGGCATTGTGGGCGTGGCCGTGACCGGTTTGATTCTCGAGTACACCGGTTCTTGGGATTTGGTGTTTCAGGTGACTGCCGGCGTCACACTTTTTGGCATGGTGTTCTACCTGCTGTTTGCCAGCGGCGAAAAAGAGTTCGACTAGCCATTAGCTCTCGCTAGAGCGAAGCCAATGACTGGGGAGAAGGGCAGGCGTTGATGCTGAATTTGCTGGAAGGGATCAAGGTGGTGGATTTCACCACCGTGGTATTGGGGCCTTACGCCACCCAATTTCTTGGGGACTTTGGTGCCGAGGTCATTAAAGTAGAGCCCCCAGAGGGAGACGGTTTTCGCTCGGTTAGACCCGGTCCCAGTCCGGATGTGGGTGCTGGCTTTGCCAACTTCAACCGCAATAAGCGCAGTCTGGTCTTAGACCTCAAGCAGCCTGGCGGACAAGAGATTTTAGCCAAGCTGGTGGCCCAAGCCGATGTGGTGGTGCACAACATGCGGGCTAAATCCGCAGCGGCGCTGGGCATCGATTACGCTCAACTCAAGGGCATTAAGCCGGATTTGGTGTACTGCTGGTCACCGGGTTTTGCCAGTCTTGGACCCGATGCGGATAGCCCAGCCTACGATGACATCATTCAGGCTCGTTCTGGCATGGCCGCCCTGAATGCGGATGCCAGCGGCGCGCCGCAGTTTTTTCGCAGCATTCTCTGCGACAAGGTCGTGGGCCTGCACTTGGCCATGGCCATCGCCTCAGCCCTGGTGCACAAACTTCGCACAGGACAGGGACAGAGCATTGAAGTGCCCATGCTGGAAACCATGACCAGCTTTCTGCTGGCGGAACACTTGGCCGGCCACACCATGGATCCGCCCCAGGGCGAACTGGGTTACCAACGGCTCATGTCGGCTCATCGGCGACCGTTTCGCACGCGAGATGGGTTTATGGCCATCATGCCCTACAGTACGCGACAGTGGGTTCGCTTCCTTGAATTGGTGCAAGCCCATGAGCTGGCTACCGCTGCTTGGGTGAATGACGCCGGTGCGCGTTCGGATCGCATAGACGAACTCTATGAACTGATCGCTCGGGTAGCGCCGGACAAGACTAACGAACAGTGGCTTTCGCAGCTGCAAGAGCGAGACATCCCTTGCGCGCCGGTCAATGGGCTTGCTGATGTCTTTGCAGACCCCCAACTTCAAGCCTCCGGGGTGCTGCAGAAGTTATCCGATCAAGGCCTGGGGCCGATGCAGTACCTGCGCCCGAGTTTTTATGCAGAGCAAGAAAGCGATGCGGAGCCGCGGCGGGCCCCCAAGTTAGGCGAGCACGGCTTAACCGTGCTCCAGCAACTGGGTCTGTCGGAGGTTGAAATTAAAGCCGCGATTGATAGCGGCATTGTTGGGTTGTCTGGGGACTGAGCCGGGTTTGCAAGAGCTAAGCGTCCTGTAGATTCCAGCGGATACCGCAGATCTCCACTTGATCGTCGGTGGCATGGCAATGACGAGCTCTGGCCTCGCGCAAAATGTGCTCTCGGTCAGCTACCGCAATATCGATAGCGCCTAGCCCAGGGCCTCGTCCGTCGGTCACTGGCACGAAGCGCAGGGTTACGTTGTTGAAATGAATGCAGGGTTGTCCTGCGGAGTCGGACTGGACCGGCAAGTCTGTGCACTGGCCCCATAGCGCGGCTAATGCGTCGGGGTTGTCGCCTTGCAGTTCGATACCGACAAAGTCCACGGTCACGTCTTGTTTGACCTGGTCCTCCCAGCCGGTACCTCCCACCGGATCCCAATGTCCGGAAAAGTCCTCACGGCTGCTGTATTCCAGTTCCAGGAACGCAGCCTGCAAATCCCCGGGGTGCAGCTGGGTCAGGGTCCAATGTTCGTTAGAATGCTCATGAGCTACGCGCACGCCACTGTCCAGGGCCCTTTGCCGCAAGCGCTGGTGCTCGGCATAGGTATCGATTTGGGTGATGACCATGTAACCGCCGTCACCGTCACGCCGCTGCAAATATCGGCCTGCTGCCGTGTTTTCCTGTATCGGCGCGACCACCTCCAGAAAGTTCCTGCCCACCGGCATCAAGTTGTTCGCGAGGCCAAACTTGGCCACACCAGGATCGATGTAGCAGCTGTTGATGCCCAGAATGCCTCGTAGATCGTCAACAACCTGATCCAGGTCGCTGGCAACCAGGCAAATTTGTCGCAGCTGAATGGTCATGGCGTGGTCCTTAGTTTGAGCCGAAACTCTGGGTTCTTTTGGGCAGGTCCACAAAATCGCCAGGGCGCTTTTCGGCATTGGCGATCATGGCTTCCTGCATTTCCGGACTTTGTAGGAAAGACGCGTTCCAGATGGCGATGTAGTCCAGCGTATCTGCGGTTGTATGATCTTTGCTGTAGTTGATCATGCGTTTGCAGCCGTAAACCGCCAGCGGAGCCTTCGAGGCTATTTCTTTGGCGATGTCCATAACGCCAGCCAGCATGTCTTCATGGCTAGCGAATACCCGGTTTACCAAGCCGGTACTCATGGCTTCATCAGCGGCCATGCGTCTGCCGGTGTAGGCGAGTTCTCTCACCAAGCCTTCAGGCATCTGCTGCACCAGTCGGGGGAAGGTGCCGACATCCGCGGTCATGCCGATATTGATTTCGAAGATGGTGAAAAAGGCGTCCTGGGTGCAGTACCGCATATCGCAAGCTGTCACCATGTCTAGACCGCCGCCGACACAGCCACCTTGAATGGCCGCCAATACGGGCAGCCGGCAGGCTTCCAGCGCATTGAAGGCGGCTTGGGTTTTGCGTGCGGTGTCGTAAAACGCGGCGCCATGACTGATCCGGGCACGTTTGGCGTCCTCGGGGCTGCTATGTTGCTTGGGCGTAAACGCGTTGAGATCCATCCCGGCGGTGAACACTGGACCCGTGGATGAAATGACAATGACCCGAGCCTTGGCATTGTCGTCGATGTCCTCAACCACCCGTGGCAGGTCTTCCCAAAAAGACGGGATCATGCTGTTGCGCTTTTCAGGTCGGTTCAGACGAATGTGGGCAATGTCGTCTTCGATAAAGAGATCGAAAGTTTCGAAGGTTTGCTGACTCATGGTGTGTTTCCCCGGTTGATTGCCACCAGAGTACACGCAAAGGTTAGCCCAGTAGAAGCTGGTTCAAGTAGCGACCTGGCGCCAACGCAAAGCCGCCGGCGGCAAGTACGCCGCCTACGTAGACCCCAATCATGGCGAATTTGTGGCGGCGCAGATCGTGCTGTCGAGCTGCGAAGTAAGCTGAGGGAACGGAATAAATCACCACAAAGCACAGAATGTGGATGTAGCCGAAGTGACCAAAAAATTGCGGACCCACAGCTGCGGGAATAAACAGGGCGATCAGCGCCGTGCCGAACATCAGCACCATATAAATTTTGCCCAGTAAGCGATGCACAGCAGTCCCCTTGGGCTGCAACATCAGGTAAGTCCCCAACACGGCTGCGGGCAGGACGGTGAACAGGTGAGCAGTCATCACGGGGGTTAGCATTTCGGATCCTCCAACAAGCGAAACGTTTAGTGCCCCGAAGTCGTCAAAAGAGGCCGTCAAAAGAAGCGGTCAAAAGCAGTCAAAGATCAGCCTTTGATCGGGGCGGGTCTGTGCTTTTTTGCCTAACTTGTTACTCTCAAGGGACGCGAAAGAAAGTAACACGATGACAGAGGAAATAGCATGGACAAGAACGAATACATGGATATAGACACCGGAACTGAGGACTTGTTGGCACGATTGTCTTCAGGCGTACTTACCCTGACGTTGAATCGCCCCGAGGCTCGCAACGCCATGAGCGGCGAGATGACCTCAGCACTTGCCGCTCAGCTTGCGGATGCGGAACTCAATCCCCAGGTGCGATGCGTCGTGCTGACCGGCTCGGGCAAAGGGTTTTGCGCTGGCGGCGATGTGAAAGGCATGGCCGCCAGAGGTGACGGCGCTGAGGGCGACAACACCATCGACGCGGCGATTCATCGTCAGCGTCTGAATCAGCGAGCGACCGCAGGGCGTTTGTACAGTATGCCCAAACCGACCATTGCTGCTTTGCCTGGCGCTGCGGCTGGGGCGGGGTTGTCTCTGGCTTTGGCCTGTGATCTGCGCATCATGGCGGATAACGCCATCATGACGACAGCGTTTGCCAAGGTTGGTTTTTCCGGCGATTACGGTGGCACGTTTTTCATGTCTCAGTTGGTGGGTGCCGCTAAGGCGCGACAGCTGTACTTCTTATCCGAGCGAGTCAGTGCTGCGGAGGCGCTAGATCTGGGGCTGACCAACTGGGTGTGTGGTGCGGAAGAACTAGAGACCAAGACCGCAGAAATCGCGTCCCAGTTGGCCTCGGGTCCTGCAGTGGCATACCGCTATATGAAGGAGAATTTTGCCCGGGCTATGTCAACCGGGGACCTTGAGGACTGTCTGGACTTAGAGGCCACGCATCACGTGCACTGTGGGCAAACCCAAGATCATCGCAACGCCACCAAGGCCTTTGTGGAAAAACGAGAGCCGGTCTTTCAAGGACGTTAAGAAAAGGCTATTGGCTCAGTTCAGGCGGCGGCACGCTGGATCTGCTTTGCACAAAGTTCAGAAAGTGTGCTGCTGCCTCGGGTTTTGCGGTCGCGCCGATGATTACGGCGGCTTGGACAATGGGTTCGTGTAGATGTTCCGGTACCAGCGTATAGGTGTGCTCGGGTAGCCTTTGTTCCCGTATTTGCGATAGCGCCACAAAGCCAGCGCTGGCGTTGCCTGAGGCGACGATTGCCCAGGTCTGGCCAACGTTTTCCAAGGTGATTAAAGAAACCTGATGCGGGGGGTTCCATCCCAAACCATCAAGGGTCTGACGGGCCGCAAGGCCGTAGGGGGCTAAACGAGGATTGGCAATCGCAATGCTGGTGCTCTGTTTTACTTGGTTAGGCAATTCTGGCCGTTTGGCATCCTTGGGGTGCCAAAAAACCAATCGGCCCTGGGTGTAGGGTTGGGCTGGGCCAAGCGTCAGTCCCGCTTGAACAAGCTGGTTCGGGCGCTCTTCATCTGCGGCAAAGAACAGATCCAAAGGCGCACCCTGTTGAATCTGAGCATAAAGTTTGCCTGTGGAACCGATGCTGATGGCAATGGCATCTGCGGTTGGGTAAGCCTGGTGATATTCCGCAATCAAGGCTTCCATCGGTTTCGCGAAATTGCTGGCTACGCCAATGCGTAGGGGCTGTGTCGCGGCCAGAGCGGGCGAGGCACAGATTTGCAACAGGCAAATTGGCAGGACACAAAAGCACAAAACGGACAGCAGTCGATACTTCATGAGGGCAGGATTGCTCGAGGCTCGTTATTGATATCAATTTGGTTATGATGAACCAAGTGTGTGCCGGAGGGGAATCCAGTAACACGGTGGTGGCAACGGTTGGTTTAGCGAGTAGTGCTAATGAGGCAGTTCTATTACCCCTAAACGGTTGGCACCGGGTATCGCAACGGTACAAGCAAACGGTACAACGAAACGGTACAACGAAACGGTACAACGAAACGGAAAAAGGTAACGGTTCAAGGATAAGCAAACCATGACTGATGACAATCAATCACACCAGCCAGAGGGCAAGCACGAACCTACTGCCCGTTCCATGCGCACAGTGGCGGTAACCGCATTAGGCGGCACCAGTATCGAGTGGTATGACTTTTTTATTTACGGCACCGCTGCGGCGCTGATTTTTCCTACCTTATTTTTTTCCGAGGACATGCCTCGGTACGTCGCCTTGCTGGCCTCTTTCAGCACCTTCGCCGTGGGCTTCATTGCTCGACCCATTGGCGGCCTGCTGTTTGGCCATTTTGGCGATCGGGTGGGGCGAAAAGCCGCATTGGTGACGGCGCTGATGATGATGGGGGTCGCGACCACGCTGATTGGTTTGCTTCCTGGATACGCCGCCATCGGGCCGTTAGCGCCGCTGTTGCTGATTTTTCTGCGTTTTGTGCAGGGGCTGGCGGTAGGTGGCCAGTGGGGTGGAGCCATGCTGCTGGTGACAGAAAATGCGCCGTCCCATCAACGAGGTTTTTACGGCGCCTTCGCTCAGGCGGGTGCGCCGGCTGGGTTGGTGCTGGCAAATTTGGCTTTCTTGGCCGTCAGCGGCAGCCTGACCGATGAGGCGTTTTTGGACTGGGGCTGGCGGGTGCCCTTCATCTCCAGCGTGTTGCTGATCGGTTTGAGTCTGTATGTACAGTTAAAGCTGGAAGATACCGAGGCCTTCAAGGAGTTGGCGGAATCCGCCGAACCTGCCCAGGCCCAACCAAAGTCACCTGTGCTTCAGGCCATAAAAACCTACCCTCGCGAAATCGTTCTGGCCGCCGGGGCCTTTCTGGGGGTTCAGGTGACCTTTTATATCTGTATTGCGTTCATTATTTCCTATGGAACAGACCCGGAAGGCTTGGCCATCCCACGCTCTGACATGCTCACGGCAGTGTTGATCAGCACCCTGTTTGCCATCCCTGCAAACTTTTTCTTCGGCGCTTGGTCCGATAGACATGGTCGCCGCGGCATATACAAGTTTGGTGCGATTTGCACCGCGGTTTGGGGTTTCATCATGTTTGCCATGATCGACACCGGTAACTGGTTTTTGATTACCGCGGCGCTGGCCATTGGGCATATCTGCATTTCCATGATGTATGGGCCTCAAGCAGCGCTGCTGGCAGAACTGTTTAGTACCGAGGTTCGTTACTCCGGCGCTTCATTGGGTTATCAGCTGGGCGCCATTCTTGGCGGCGGTTTTGCACCCATGATCGCCACGACGCTGTTGGTGGTATTCGGCAATTCCATGTGGATAGCTGCCTACATCGCCCTGGCGAATGTGCTGACCTGGTTCTCGATCAATGCGTTGAAAGAAAGCCACAACACGGATTTGGACAACGTGGCCTGAAATTTGCCGGGAGGCTGTGCTTATAGTGGGATGGGGCAGAACACAGCCCAATCAGGCACCGTGGATTAGGTGAAACTTAAAAAACCCCGGCTAATGGCTTCTTCACCGTGCTCGTTGAACACGCGGAAGCTGATGTTGCCGTCCTGAGCTTCACCAATTTCCAGCGCGATCTCGCTGGGCATTAACACCATGGCGGAAAATCGCCCGCCAAGCCTTGATACCCGCTTGGGGTTTCCGCCCAAGCACTGGTCGACCAGCGTGCTCACGGCCAAGGCCAGTGTCGCTGTGCCGTGCAAAATGATGTCTGGAAGACCTGCATCCAGCGCAACCTGTTTGTCCGTGTGGATAGGGTTAAAAATCCGCGCGCACTCGGTATAGCTATGAGCCAGGTTACCGGGTATGGCGATGTTGTGGCGCGCCGTAGCGACAAAGGACGAGTCCGAATTCGGCCAGGCAGGAGGAGCATCCGTCATCTGCTCAGTTGTTTCTGCGCTAACGGACACGCCGCGATAGATACTGGTCTGATAGGTTCGACACACCAATTCGCCCTGTTCGTCTAGGGTGTCCAAGCGCATAACCAAGGCCGCACCCGGAGGAATGGATCGAGCGTCAATGATGGTTGTGGTGGTTGCCAGACGTTCGCCCGGGACGATGGGTCGATACAAATGCAAATCGTGGGATGCGTGCACACCCCTGCTGGATTCGCTGTCCGTCATGCCGCTTGCGCTGGTGAGCTCCCGGGTCGCCAAAATAGCCGGCCACTCTAGGCACACGGGGAACACAGGATGAGCCGTGATGGCTTGGGTGGTATCCATATAGTGCGGGTTGAGGTCCCCCAGACTGGCCGCATAGGCCATAAGCCAGCGCTCGTCGGTTTGGTGTAGGACTGGCCTCGTGGTTGCGCTGATCGTGCGGGCGCTTAACGGCATCGATATTCCTCCATGGTGGACTCGGCTTTAGTCTAACCCCAAGTGTTTGCTTCACGATGTCTTTTGCTCCAGAGCAAATGTGCCTGCTATGGTTCGTAGACGAACTTCCTCAGAGGAAAACCCTGCGATGCAAATACAGCAAATGGCCGCGCCCCTAGGCGCCATCGTTAAGGACTTGGACGTACGGACCGTCGATGCCTCCGTTGCCAAGGAACTCAATCAGCTATTCTGCCAGCACCATGTGCTGGTTTTTCCCGGTCAGCAGTTAACGCCCGACGACCAGATTGCCTTTGCTGAACATTGGGGTGAGTTGGTGCCGTTTCCCTACGGCAGTTTGCCCGGTTATCCCAACATCATTGAGCTGCGCAATAAGGGCAAAAAACGCGACGTGAATCAGCACTGGCACTCGGATATGACCTATGACCCGGTGCCGCCAAAGCTCACCATGCTCTATGCCTTAGAAGCGCCAGCCATTGGTGGCGAAACCGCGTTCGCCAATCAAATTCAGGCCTATCAGGATCTCAGTGAAGGTATGAAAACCCTGGTGGACTCGCTTGTCGCAAAACACTCCGCCAAGGATCTGGCCCGGCTTTATGGTCAGGACCCGGACCAAGCATCCGAGGCGGAACATCCGGTTGTGCGTACCCACGATGAGAGCGGCGAAAAGGCGCTTTATGTTTGTCGTGCCTTTACCCGTCAATTTCGGCATTGGTCCCGCGAAGAGAGCAAAGTGTTGTTGGAGTACCTCTACCAACATTGCGTGAGGCCCGAATATCAAGCTCGCCACCAATGGCAGCCGGGGGATTTGGTTATGTGGGACAACCGCTGCTTGCTGCACTACGCGGTCCACGACCATGGCGACGACCCACGATTGATTCATCGTCTGCAGGTGCGTGGCGAGGCGCCCCGGTAGTGGTGGATTACGCCGACCTCCTCGCCAGCCACAGCAGCCAGAGTTTTCCCGACGAAGCCAGTTACGGCGAAGCTTGGCTAAAGCAAAACGCGGGTGCTGGAACGCTTTTGGCAAGCGCGGTAGCTGCCGGATTGCTGGCAGACCGCATGGCTTGGGTCTTTGTTGCCGGTTATCAATGTGCCATGCGCCATACCTTTAGCGATATTCCTTGGGATGGCCTAGCCGCATTTGCGGTTTCTGAAGATCGTAAAGGTACGCCCCCATTGCCCGGGGTAAGTAGTCACTATCGTCAAGGTGAAACCTGCGTCAGTGGTTACAAGACTTGGGTCGCCTGTAGCAGTGCTCTCCAGTACTTAGTGATCAAAGCCGATCGTGGCGAACAAGCGCGCTATTACTGTTTACCTCGACAAACACCGGGTCTAACGCTGACAGACAAGTACGGTGACTTTCTGTCAGAGATGAGTCAGGGCGTGGCCCAGCTGGAGAATGTGGTTGTGCCCCAACCCTTGGACGCCAGCAGGGTGCGGGACTTTGGGATTCGCGAGAGTCTGTATATCTACATTGCCTTTTGCGCATGGGCGGGTAGCAGGGGTGCTCCAGCCGCCGATTGCGAACTGCTGATTCATGGCTTGGCGCCCTTAGTAGAAACGCCGCCAACCGATGCCGAGGGCCTGGCGCGTTTGCGTGATTTGGATAACGCAGTACAGAACCTGCGTCTGGGTTTGTCTGGGTCTAGCTCACCAAGCTGGGAGCAGGATCAACGTTTGATAGCCATGTATTCCCCTGGCATGCAGAAGCGTCAGCCTAGCAATTAGGCTGCAGTCTGGATGACTGGAGTTGCCCGAGTTGCGGAGTGGTTCAGAGTAGGGCCTGGATAAACCTGTTAGGTTCTACTCACTCTAAATAGACAGCGCCGCATAATTAATGAACACATCGGCATACGGCAGCCAATTTGATCAGATCATTCAAGCTGCCAGCGGGATAATCCTCGGCAAAGAACACCAACTTAAATTGTCGCTGGCCTGCATACTCGCCAAAGGCCATCTGTTAATCGAGGATTTGCCAGGGGTCGGTAAGACCACGCTGGCTCAGGTGCTCTCAAGGCTGCTGGATCTTCAGTTCAACCGTATCCAGTTCACCAGTGATATGTTGCCCGCGGACGTTTTGGGGATTTCGGTTTACGTCCAAAATTCAGAGCAATTTACGTTCCATCCCGGCCCGATTTTTTCCAACATTGTCCTCGCTGATGAAATAAATCGCGCTACGCCGAAAGCGCAAAGTGCGTTACTGGAAGCAATGGAAGAGCAGCAAGTCAGCCTAGAGGGAATCACGCACCAACTGCCCAGCCCGTTTTTTGTCATCGCTACGCAAAATCCAACTGACCAAATCGGAACCTTCCCTCTCCCTGAGTCCCAGTTAGATCGTTTTTTGCTGTCTATTTCTTTGGGTTATCCCGATGAACGGGCCGAGCGGGAACTGTTGCTGGCCCAAGATCCGAGGCAAAAACTGGTATCCCTGCAGCCTTGCTTGTCACCAGAGCAACTGGCAGAGATGCAAGCCAACGTATCCGAAATTACCGTGTCTGCTGCGCTATTGGATTATGTCCAAGCGTTAGTACGCGCCTCGCGCGAATCAACCCGGTTTTATCATGGCTTGTCGCCGCGTGCGGCGCTTGCACTTATGCAGGTGAGCAAAGCTTGGGCCATGCTCCATGGGCGGCTTTTTGTTATCCCCGAAGATGTGCAAGCTGTCCTGCCTGCGGTGGTCGGGCACCGGTTGATCAGTACTGACTCGGACAACCAAGCCGACGCAATCGAAAGTTTGCTAAACATTCCCATTCCCTGAACAGTCACGTGTTTCACGGAATCCAGAAAACATTCCATTTGCAGCGATTTTTTGTCGGCGAGGGTCCGCAAAATCCGCCTTATTTTTTAAACCAGCGGCGAGTTTTTATTCTTCCTACTAAGCAAGGCCTGGGTTTTGCTTTGTTGTTACTGATTATGTTGCTGGGTTCGTCAAACTATAATAACGGCCTGGGTTATTTTCTAACGTTTTTGCTCTGCGGTCTTTTCGTGGTGGCCATGTTCCACACCTACAATAACCTTCTGCATCTATCGATCGGTCCGGCGATCACCGCACCAATTTTTGCCAACGCGGCAGGCGGTTTTACCGTCCAGATTGATAATTCCAACTACCGGCAGCGATGTTCGATTCAGGTTTTTGTACCGAATAACCAGCGCCACACAGTGGACTGTGAAGCTCATGGTTTAGCCACGTGGTTAATTTCCTATCGGTTTAGTCGTCGCGGCTGGTTTCCTTTGCCGCGTTTTACCCTAGAAACCACCTATCCCTTGGGGCTCTTTCGGGCTTGGGCCAATATCGAGCTGGATCAACGTCAGTTGGTTTATCCCGAACCACTGGCAAATGCTTTGCTGCCCACCGAACAGCGGGGCGCAGTAGCAGGCAATCTGCAGGTCGAAAAGGGTGACGACGATTTTAGGAATCTGCGCGCCTATGTCCCCGGGGACCCTTTGCAACATGTGCACTGGAAGAACTATGCCCGGCACCAGAGTATGCAAACGAAAGAGTTCTCCGCCGCAATGGCGAAAGGGCTTTGGCTCGATTGGAAAGACACGACGGTTTACGGGACAGAGCAAAAAATTTCCCAGCTAACACGCTGGGTGGTTTTGGCTAATGAGGACAACAAACCGTTTGGCCTCAGATTGCCCGCGACAACGATTCAGCCAGGTTCTGGCGCTAAGCACTATCACAGCTGTTTAAAACAGTTAGCGTTGTTTGACGATGTTGGCGGGTAAAATCAATCTAGGTCATCCATCCGTGAATTCGGCGGCGTTAATTGTATTAGTCGCGCTGACGTTGGTGGTGATTCCACATTTTTTCCATTTGCCCAAGTGGTTGAGCCTGCTCTGCCTGGGGCTGATTGCGTGGCGGGCTGGGTTTGAGTTTGGCCTTGTTACCTTGCCAGGCAAATCGGCGCTTCTCCTCGTAACGATTGGTCTCGTAGTGGGTGTATCCATGGAGTACAACGCGACGGTGGGTAAGGACTCAGGATCCGCTTTGCTGATCGGCCTGCTGTGCTTGAAGTTATTTGAAACCCAGACGTTTCGTGATGTCAGCATGCTTTCGAACATCGCGATATTTTCGCTCGTCGTTAACTTTCTCTACGATCAGTCCATTCTCGTTGCCATTGTCACGCTAGTTGCGTTGGTGTTTTTGTTCAGCGGAGTCATCGGCTACGGGCATCGTCATCCCCGCCCTCATCGCCACCCCCGTCGCAGAGGGTGGGCCAAGCCCGAGGCGCTAGCTTTCCCCGGTGCCGATCATGAGCGCATGCATTTCATTTTGGCTGGCAAGATGCTGCTGCAAGCCTTTCCCTTCGCCATCGCGTTATTTCTGCTGTTTCCTCGCATTGACGGTTCGTTGTGGGGGCTTCCAGAGGACGCTTTTTCCGGCTCGACGGGGCTAACCGAAGAGATGTCGCCAGGCCTGATCAGTCAATTGAGTAACAATGACGACATCGCATTTCGCGTGAAGTTCGATACACCGATGCCGGCTGCGGCGCAGCTTTACTGGCGCGGGCCGGTTATGGGCCACTTCGATGGATTTACCTGGTCTGCCGCTGCAAAAAAAGAACCCATGACCGACCCTATGGATTATTCGGCTTTTGACCAGGTAGCGCGTTACACCATCACTTTGCAGCCCCACAATCGTTATTGGTTGTTCGCGCTAGATTCGCCGGTAGACCTCCCCGAAAACAGTTTTTTGAGCGCAGAAAATCAGGTGTTATCCCAAGCCAGAGTCAACCAGGTGCAACGTTACCAACTGGTATCGAAAACCCACTATTTATTACCTGCGGAAGCCAACACGCTGTCAGGGTATTTGCAGGTACCCCAGCAATCCTCGCCTCGCAGCCGTCAGTTGGTTCGAACACTGTCTGTCCCGAACGATCCCGAAGCGACGCTGGCTGCGGTTCTCAACTATTTTTCCGAGCACGGATTCTTCTATACCCGCAACGCTCCTCGATTGTCGCAACAGCCAATCGATGAGTTTCTGTTTGACAGCAAACGCGGGTATTGCGAGCACTTTGCTTCCAGTTTTACGGTCTTGATGCGTCTTGCCGGAGTGCCTTCCCGAGTCGTAACCGGATATCTGGGCGGTGAGGTGAATCCGTTAGATGACGTTCTGGCGGTGCGGCAATCTGATGCTCATGCCTGGTCAGAAGTGTACCTGGGGCCAAACAAAGGTTGGGTGAGAATAGATCCCACTGCCTATATCCCGCCGTCGAACATAGAAAGTCCCGAGGACCAGCGGCGTTTGAGTTCAGGGGCAGTTCAGCCCTTTGTGGCCGCGGAACAAACTTGGTTAGCCCAAGGCCTGCGCCAGGCGGGTTACGCATGGGATTTGGTTAATAACCAGTGGAGTCAATGGGTGCTGGATTACAACAGTCGGCAGCAGCAAGCGTTTTTTGCCGCGTTGGGTTTTCCTGAACTTACCTGGCAGGGTCTAACCCAAGGGATGCTACTGGCTGTTGGAATGCTTGCTGCACTTTTAGCAGCTGGGATTTTTGCCCGGCCTTTCCAGCGTCGACAGAGAGTGCAAGCCTACTACGCGAGGTTTGTTAAGCGGTTTGGCAAATACGGAATCCGCAAGAGTGGCTCAGAAGGGGCCAGCGATTTTTCACAGCGTGCGTCAGCAGAGTTTCCGGAGAAACGCTCACAAATTCAGGAGATCAGCGATTTATACAATCAGCTCCGATATGGCGAAGGAGGAAATATCGATCTGTTAAAAGAGAAGGTTAAGGCGTTTCGCCTATGACGTCAGCGGCCTGCCAATCGCCTTTTGGGTATGAAACACCGATTGCCCGATGGTCCAGGTTTGATGACGCCCTCAATACGATCTATCTCCAAGTATGCGGAGCCCCCGGCGAACTAATCCGATCAGCAGTGGGTGCTCCGATCAGAGCCTATGAAACCACCGAGCCACCATCGCAGGTAATGACATCACCAACGGTAAATCCGCAGGCTCGAGAACTTAAGAAAATCGCCAAGCCTGCGATGTCTTCTGGTGTGCCCACGCGACCTCTGGGGTTGCCTTTGCCTAGGGCATCCCAGTCGGTGTTTTCGGTATCACCGCCGCCGCCGACGCCGGCACTGAGCATGTAGGTAGGAAAGGGGCCCGGTGCGATACCGTTAACGATGATGTTGCGTTTGACCAAGTGAGCCGCCAACACTCGAGTCAAATGATGCACCGCAGCCTTGGATGGTCCGTAAGAAAAGTTGTCAAAAATGGGCGTCTTAATGCCGTCGATGGAACCCACGTTAATGACATGAGCTGGGCTTTCGTGAGTCGCTGAGCTCTCTAGGTAGGGCAGCAATTTTTGGGTTAGGAAAAAAACGCCTTTGACGTTGGTATCCATGACTTTATCCCAGCCTACTTCGGGGAATTCTTCTAGTGGTGCACCCCAGGCCACGCCCGCATTGTTGACCAGCACATCTAGGCGAGATTCATGCTCGCCAAACGTTTTAACGAAACCCTCAATGCCTTCAAGGGTGGCCATGTCTGCTGGAATGGACACGCACTCCCCACCATAGGTCTGAGCCAAGCGCGCGGCGGTGGCGTCGCAGACCTCAGCCTTGCGGGAGGTGATGTAGACCTTCGCGCCGTTGGCTAGATAGCCCGCTGCGATCATCTCGCCAATACCCCGAGAGCCACCGGTGACGACGACGATTTTATTTTTAACGGAAAACAGGTCCTGCATGGGAAGCTCCTATGGATTAGTCAGTTTTGGTGGGTCAGCGCGTTTAGGACGGCTGACATACCCGGTTAATCATCTCGTCTCGGCTGGCTCCGTTTTGGATACGCGCAGCCGCGTTTTTCTTGCGTCCTCGCAGCATGTAGCGCAGCACCGTATTGCGAGTTTTTTTGTCCTTTAAAAAAGCGCCGGGTTTTTCCACCAAGTTAACGGTGCGCATGACGCCTCGGTGTACATGAAGCTGGTACTTTGCCGCGGCTACCAGGGCGTCACTAAAGGCCAAACCAAACCAGGAAGAAAGGGATTTAGCCCGATCCACGGTTTTGCCGGCCCGTACCGCAGCCGCTTTTTTGATGCCCTTTTTGTCCTCGGCCAAGCTAGCGTTGAAGATGGGCCGAATCTCTTCCTCGGTTTTTAGGCGAAACGCTAAGGCCCGCTGCCATGGATCCTGTTCGCTGGCCAAAATTTCACCGAGCAGGTGCGCATGCAGCGTGCCGGTACTGCAGCCTCGCCCGTAAAGCGGATTGGTGCGAGCGGCGGCATCCCCCACGGCAAAATAATTCAGCAGTTTGGGCCCGCTCTCGTCGGGAATGTAGTCGCGCCAGACCGCGTGTATTTCTCCAATACCGAAGGGCGCCGTCGTCGCGGTGGCCTTGCCTGGGCTGATCCAGGGAACCAGGCCAGGAATGTTCATGCAGATTTCGTCGAATTTGCTGCCGTCTTTTACCGCCTCGCGGAGTTCGCTCTCGTGGTTTGGCAGACAAATGATGATGGCGAAGTGGCCGTTATCGCCTGGGAAGACGCCGTACTTCAAGTAACCCAGATCGCCGGCGGAGGGGTTGTCGCTATCCCGCTCGGGTTCGTTAACGCCTTCGCACAGCGCATAGTGCCGGGTGTAGTAAACGATTTCGGCGTCGTCGCGTTGTTCGGTGCCTTGAGCACCTTTGTTTTTTAGCCACTGATAGAACTTGTCAGCCCGACCGGACGCATTCACCACAATGTCTGCGTTGTGGATGCTTTTGCGGTTTTGATTCTGCCGGTCGGTTAACTCCAGGCCCGTCACCGTCAGGGTTGGCTGTCCATCGTCGTCAGTGTTTGTATCCACAATGACGTCAGTGACGTAGGTCTGGCTGCGAATGGTTAGGTTGGGTTCTCTTTCCACATAGTGGCGAAGTACGGTTTCGATGGTGGCTCGGCGGCACAACAGCATCCACAGTTTTTCGTCTCCAGGCTCTGGCTGATATTGATGCTGCAGGTGTTTGGGCACCATCTCTTCAAAGGTCATTTTTCGGGCGCCAGCATTGAGCAACTCAGATAGGAGGTCCGGGTAGTTTTCGCCCAGCACGCTGCACATCAAACCCAAAAAGGCATGAGGGTGTCGGAATTGGGCTGCACCTCTGCGCTGCCAAGAGAAGAAGGCCTCTTCAGCATTGCCTTCCGGTGGCGGCACATCGCGTTCAAACAGAGTGACGTTGAAACCTTTTCGGGCTAGCGACAGGCCTGTAAACAGGCCGCAAATACCTGCGCCCACAACCGCTATGGATTGGTTCATGGTGGTGCTCAAAACTTCGGGTGAGCAAAGGTAACAAAGCCTGGGGACCTGTGGGAATAGGTTGGTGTGATTCCGGTGAATTGAGGTCTTTGGCCGGGCTGTTTTCTGCTATAACAGCAGTCTTTGCAGCAATTGAAAGAGGAGAGGGCATGTTAAAGGCTGTGCAACTGGGTAAAAGCGGACTTCGGGTATCTCAACTGTGTTTAGGCACCATGAACTTTGGTATCCCTGGCCGCGGACATCAGGGCGATTGGACCCTGACCCTAGATGAGGCCCGACCCATCATCAAAGCCGCTATAGATCATGGCTTGTTCTATTTTGATTGCGCGGATATCTACGGCTTAGGCGCATCCGAGGAAGTGGTTGGGGCGTTGCTAAAAGAAATGCTGCCGCGTGATGAATACGTGTTGGCGACCAAAATCGCTATGCCCATGGGCCCAGGAGCGAACCAGGGGGGCCTGTCCCGCAAACACGTGCGCGAGGGCATCGATGCCTGCTTGCAGCGCACGGGCCACGATTACATTGATCATTTGGTGATTCACCGCCATCCCCACGGTATTCCGGGTTCGGCTCAGGCGCCGATCGAAGAAACCTTAGAGGCGCTGCACGATGCGGTGAAAGCTGGCAAGGTCCTATACCTCGGCGGGTCCTCCATGTTTGCTTGGCAGTTTGCTGAGCTGCAATTGACAGCAAAAATGAACAATTGGACCCAGTTCGTGTCCATGCAAAATCACCACAACCTGGTGTACCGGGAAGAAGAGCGGGAGATGAATCCTTACTGTGCCAGCACGGGCGTAGCGTTAACGCCTTGGTCGCCCCTAGCTAGGGGTATTTTGGCGGGGTCTTATCAGGGCGGCTTTGGCGGCGGCAGCACCAGTCGTTCTCAAGGCCGCGACCGGGTCAGAACCGAGAGTCTCTATCATGGCGACCACGTATTTCCTATCGCCGAGCGAGTGATCGAAACGGCCAGCAAGTATGAATGCTCGCCGGCACAAATTGCGGTGGCTTGGCTGCTAGGCAAAGAAGAAGTCACAGCGCCCATCGTGGGGGTTTCCAAGGTCAGTCAATTAGACGATCTGGTAGCCGCGGCTGCCATCGAATTGGCGGCAGAAGACGTCACCTACTTGGAAGAGCTGTATCAGCCGGTGGAGAATTTGCTTTCCATTGGTAGCAGCTAAGGTATCGGCTTCGCGCCAGCAATATTAACGTCAGGCAAAATCGGCGGGAACAGAACAAGCGAGCACTTGGGGGGACAGATGAACGTAGTACCTATCGACGCCACATTGGGCGCCACCGTTACCGGAATCAGTCTTAACGCTTTGACAGACGAACAATGGCAAGCCATCGAGCAGGCTTGGTATCAATACGCGGTATTGGTGTTTCCGGGACAACACATCGAGGAGGCGGCACAGATCGCTCTGGGCGAGCGCATTGGCAACCTAGAAACCCTCCAGCGTGACCGTAAGGCCGTGCCCATCAGCAATCGCCGGGCCGACGGCACATCGGTGGATCATGACAGTGACCACTTTCAGATTCTGAAGGGGAATGAAGGCTGGCATACCGACAGCACCTACATGCCGCTATCCGCGCGAGCCTCCATTTTGTCAGCTCAGGTAGTGCCAGAACGTGGTGGCGAAACGGAATGGGCAGATATGCGAGCGGCGTTTGATGCCCTGGATGAATCCACGCGCCAGCGCATTCAAGACTTAGCCGCTTACCATTCGCTCTATTACTCCCAGGCCAAGGTGGGCCACAGAGCCAGCGAGGGCTCATCCTATGGTCTGAGCAATCAAGCCATTCCCCTGCGACCGTTGGTGAAAGTTCATCCCATCACTGGCCGGCCCTCTCTGTTCATCGGCAGGCATGCCTATGGCATCCCGGGGCTCAGCGAATCGGAGTCAGAGTCGTTGCTGCAGGAACTCACAGACTTCGCCTGTCAGTCGCCTAGAGTGTTCGCACATAAGTGGGAGAGTGGTGATGTTGTGATGTGGGACAACCGCTGTGTGCTGCACCGGGCGCGGCCGTACGACTATTCGCTGCCGCGTATCATGCGCCACGTGCGAGTGGCGGGAGATCCGAACACCGAGGCGGGGATCTCCGCATAGTCAGGATGTTGTCCAGCGACGCTGCTAGCTGAGCAAAGCTAGAGCGAATAGCCCACCGACGGAACCCGCCAAGCTCGCTCGCTGAAAGTGCTGTTTAGACAGTTGCCCCAGTGTCTCCGATGGATCAGAGCCATTCAGCGTCTGGCGCAGGATGCCGGTCTCGATGACCGTCGCAAAGACCACGAAGCCGAACACCGAACTCACCAACGCGACTCTGCCGATGCTATCGAAGGGGATGGCGAGCAGAAGAATGATCAACAGTCCCCAGTGAAAGACCCAGCCGCCAAAACTCATCCAGTGAAACTGGCGTGGGGTGTTGCTGGCCATATCAAAATTGAAGCGAAAAAGAGAGAAGCCCTTGGGCTGCACCCGGGGAGCGATTGCTCCCGAAGCCTTGGCGCCGCTGTAGTGACCCCACTCATGGAGTAGGGCGCCCAGGATATAGCCCACGAAGATTGCATCCACGACGCTCACCGCCTGGGCAAACCAAAGCCCAGACACCAGATACCAGGTGTCCGCTGCGGCCCAAACGGATATGGCAGCCATGGCTAAGGCGATATCTCTGGATAGCATGGAAAACAAAGTGGGTTCGGGCTTGCGGGTTTCTTCAGACACGTTAGCTGCTCTCTTATGTCGACGGTGGCTCGAGGGTGTTGATGTTGCTTGATGGTAGCCCAAGATTCGGACCTTGAATATGGCTGCCAACACCGGGCCCAGAGCGTCTTAGTCCGGGGTTAGGGTTAACTCAACTTCGCCAATACCTAGGCTGAAGTGGCCAGCAAATTGCCCAGGTGCGAAAGGGGTCTTGCCATAAGCTCCGGTAATCACCTGCTGACCCGGGGCCAGAGCATGACCAAACTCCGCTAGGCGTCGGGCCAAAATAGCTAAGGATTCGTAATGAGGGTCCATGTGTCCCGCGCTGGCGACTCGTTCTATCTCTGTGGTTCCGGCAGCGGAGTGCTCGCTTAAGGTCACCACCAGATCATCGAGCTGACCGGTCAGGGCGTGGGGGGCGATGGGGTCACCATAGACGATGCCCCAGTTGGATAAATCGTCGGCAATGCGTAGCCCCGCAGCTGAGCCGGGGGGCAGCCGCTTTTGATTGATTTCGAAGCCGGGTGCAATGCCGGCCATGGCCTGCCGGGCATCCTCGGCAGTGGCGCCAGCGCCAAGTGGCTGGCCCACCACAAAGCACAGTTCGTTTTCCACGCCGCCGCTGAATAGGCGGCTGCGAGGTATTTGCGCACCGCTCGCAAAGATGCGGCTTTTGAGCACGAATCCTGAGGGGCGCACGCCCACGCCCAGGGCATCTCTGGATTCACCCGACGTCATGCCTATCTTCCAGCCGCCCAGCTCTTCGCCTTCGTTTAACCAGCGATCTAAGAGTTGGAACTGTATGGCCTGACCTTCGTCAGCACTGATTTCGGGCAGCTCAAACAGCGCGCTGGCGTCGCTGTCTGGATCACGATGGAGCTGCCAAAGAATGTCCAAATGGTTTTGCATGGGTGAAACGCCTTGGCTATTTGCATGGATTGCTCCTCAGTAAAGCGGAGCAGTTCGATGGATTTCATCCTAAACCATCAATGGCTAAACGCCACCTAGGAACCCTAGGCCAATGGTGGTCGGATCTTTTCTCTGTGCCCGTGCATGGGGTATGTTTAGCCCTTAAATATTCAGGAGAGACTCATGGCCTATGCATCACCCGATCGCGCGTATTACGACGCCGACAGCCACATCATGGAGCTGCCGAATTTTTTGAAGGCCTACGCAGATCCCGATATTCGCGATGACATTCCCGAAGTCAGCTATTCCGCGTCGGTGGTCACCGACGAAGAGGTGGAGCTCATCATGAGTCAGGGTGGACGCCACTCGGAAGAGCATGTGGCTGCGCAGTTAGCCATGGGCGATGCCTTGATTGAGAACTCCAAAGAAATTCAGGCCCTAGGAGCCTTTAACGGCAGCGATCGTTCTGCCGCCATGGATCTGTTGGGGTTTAAGAAACAACTGGTTTTTGCCACTCACTCAGTGGCTTTCCCATTTCACCCCAGCAGCAAAAAAGATCCGGTACTGCGTTATGGCGCCACCCGAGCGCATAACCGCCACATGCTGGATTTTTGCTCGGCAGACAATCGGCTGATGGGCGTAGGCATTGTTCCACTGGATGATCCCGCTCGGGCCATTGAAGAAGTGGAGTGGGCCATTAAAGAGGGCCTTCAAGCCATTTGGATACCTCATCGTGCACCCCTGGACCGGTCGCCAGGTCATGTTGATCTTGAAGGGTTTTGGGCGCGTTTGGCGGAAGCTCAAGTGCCCTTCGTGTTGCATGTAGGCGGTGCGCCACTGCAAGTATCCAAGACCTGGGGTAACAATGGTCGTGCCCCGGTAAAAGACTGGCTGGGCGGCGGTGAAAATGTCCGCACCAAGGACGCCGCTGTGCTCCATCAATCACCGGAGATGTTTTTAAGCGTGCTGCTGCTGGATGGCGTTTTTGACCGTCATCCGGGATTGCGCGGAGCTGCGGTTGAACTGGGCGCCGGCTGGGTGCCGGAAATGTGCCGTCGACTGGATTGGGTGACCCGCATCTACGGTCGCTCGGATAAGTCTGTGCGCTTCGAACGCGCACCCTCTCAGCAGCTGATCGACCAGATGGCGTTTACGCCGTTTTCCCATGAAGACGTAGCCTACTTGATGCAGGACTCCCACCCGGATCTGTACCTGTTTTCCAGTGATTATCCGCACCTGGAGGGCACCAAGGACCCCATCGGTCGGTTCGAGCGCTTTCTTGAAGATTCTGAGCCCGCGATTCGGGACGCGTTTTATAGCGAGAACTTTTTGCGCTTGTGGCCTAACGCTCGGGTTTAGCCCTTGAGCTCCGTGCCGCAACCTAACGCACCGGCGCGAACCTTGCTGTTGGCGCTGTTGGGCATTGTGGTCATCGGGTTGCTCATGACTTACCTGTTGCGCTGCCCCTGTGAGCGCATACCTGGGTCAACGCTGTCTGGCCAGACCGTTAGCGATGTGATTACCGATTGGTCCTTCGCCAATGACGTGGCTTTGTGCCAGGTTCAAGTTCAGGGTCTGGTGCCTTGGTCGATCAATTTGAACTGCATGGCCGATGTCGAAGGTGCCTTGTACCTGAGCTGTTCTCGATGCGATGGCAAGTATTGGTCGGGCAGAGCGTTGGCAAATCCTCAGGCCAGACTGCGGGTGGGTAACCGGGTGTATCCGGTATTGCTCAATCGCTTAAAGGATCCAGACGCGCTAGATCACGCTTGGCGCACCCGCGCCGCCAAGACCGGACTGGGCTTGGATCAATCCCGTCCTGACCATTGGTGGTCTTTTCGCGTCACCACCGATCAGAGCGGGGCTCGGTAACATTCGGCGATTGCCGCTTGCGCCTGCTGCTTGGGCTTTGCATGCTTGAGTCGAACGTCGAATACAGTGACCTATGCAAAACCCGGGGGGAGAATGAGTGAAGCAGTGAGTGTGCCAAAACGTCCAGTGGGCCTGTGGACTAAGTGTACCTATGGCTTTGGTGCGGCGGCTTACGGAATCAAAAACAACGGCTTCGACTATTTCTTTCTCATCTTTTACAGCCAAGTCATGGGGGTCAGTGCCTATCTGGTGAGCTTGGCGCTGCTGATCGCTTTGACCTTTGATGCGGTAAGCGACCCTCTGATCGGCTACATCTCAGACAACACACGATCGCGGTGGGGTAGGCGTCACCCCTATATGTACGCGGCCGCACTGCCGGTGGCCATCGGTTATTTCTTTGTGTGGAATCCGCCCCAGGGTCTGACCGGTGACGAACTATTCCCCTTTATCGTGGGCATTTCTATTGTGGTGCGCACGCTGATCACCCTTTACGAAATACCCAGTTCCGCCTTAGTTGCAGAAATTACCGACGACTACGATGAGCGCACCAGCATGCTCACCTACCGCAGCTTTTTTGGTTGGACTGGAGGCACGCTGATGGCCACGGCCACTACGTTGCTGCTGCTGGTGCCCACAGCGCAAGTGAGCAACGGCATGTTCAATGTGGAGGGTTTTAACCAGATGGGTCTGCTGGGCGGTTCCCTGATCTTTATCGTGGTGGTGGGTTCGGCCTTAGGCACCCACGGATTTATTCCCCGTCTGAAAGAACCGCCGCCTCAGCGGCAGCTGTCGGTGAAACGTATTTATCAGGAAATTTTTGAAACCCTGGCAACCAAGTCTTTTCTGGCGCTGTTTCTTGCCGCCATGTGCGGTGCCATTGGTTCAGGGGTTGCAGCGACGCTGAGTTACTACGTCTATACCTTTATCTTCGAGTTTTCCTCCCGCCAGATTGGATACATTTCTGTCAGCGTTGTGTTGTCTGCGCTCATCGCGTTTGTGGCGGCGCCTTGGATCGGTCGTACTCTGGGCAAGAAGCGCGGAGCCATCGTCATAGGCCTATTCGCTTTTACCATTGTCCCGGCGCCGGTCATTTTGTGGCTGTTTGGATTGATGCCGGAGAACGGCAGTCCTGAGCTGTTTCCCTTGTATCTGTGCATCATTATTGTGGATGTGGCTTTGATCATTACCTATCAGATCATGAGCGGCGCCATGATCGCCGACCTGGTTGAAGAGGCGGAGCTGCGAACCGAGCGGCGCAGCGAGGGCATCTTCTTTGCGTCGGTAACCTTCGTTCGAAAAATTACCCAAGGTCTTGGAGCTGCCTTTGCCGGGGTTATTTTGACGGTGAGCCAGTTTCCTGCCGGTGCGCAACCCGGGGAGGTGCCAAACCAAGTGCTTCGAGACTTTGTGATGGTCTATGCACCCACATTGCTGACGGTATGGATGCTGATGATTTTATGCCTGTCCATGTATACCGTGGATCGAGCCCAGCATGAGGAAAATCTGCGAGCGTTGGGGCGAGGATAAGCCATCCAGCCAAGTTGGCGTCTTAAACCACCGACAAAGCGCCGGATAAATCGATGGAGGGTCTATGCACATCTATTGTCACGCGACGTTGAACTACACCGGCGCCGAGGATCACGAACCCACCGTGGTGGCGATCCGTAATGGGCACATGCAGGCGCCGGATCCGGAACAAGCGAACTTTCACTTAATGGCCCATGTTTCTGCGGTGAGGGATTGGCGGGATCAGCAAGAGGTGGCCAGTACCCATGGGCCAGAAATTGCTGCCTTGGCTAAAACCTTGACCGGTTGTTCTCATGCCTTGGTTTACGAACCCCTGATACGCAGCCCGCAGACCGCTAAGAGTCACAGCGACTATGCGCCCATTGAATCCGTGCACTCAGATTTTACGCAAGACTACAGGCGTATGGTGACGACCCCTGAGCATACCTACAGCGGATTTCTGCGACCGCTGCTAGCGGCAAATGGTTTGACCTATGACGACGTGATTCAGGCTGAGCGTATTGCTGTGATTCAGTTTTGGCGAAACATCGGCCACCCTCGTCCTGATCGACCATTGGCGATTTGTGACGCCAGCACCGCACCACTGGATCACTTTATACCCGTCAAGGTGCCTACCTACGGCGGGCAAGCCCTAGATTTCGAAGCGGGCCTGTTTCGTAAACCGGACCCGGAAGACAGTCATCATTGGTATACCTTTCCAGAGATGACTCGGGATGAGGTTCTGGTCTTTAAAACTTACGACAGCGGGCTAGAAGAGGTAGGTCGACCCTTCTATACCCCCCACTCAGCATTCGTTGATCCCCACGCTGGCGAAAACGCGCCCAAACGGGAGAGCGTCGAGATGCGGGCCCTGTGCTTATTTTAACGCTCAGACGGGCTTAAGCTCGCCGTTGAGCTCGGCATCCCAGACCCGGATGACGGGTTCAAAGTCCTAGAGGTGCTGGGGCTGCTTGCAGCATTACTCGGGCAACACACCCTGGTTCAACAGCTGGGCAAAGGGATCTTGGTGAGAGTCACGATGCCACTGGTACTCGGTGTAGTTCACCACACTTTCTGCCAGCTCACTGCCGAACACGCGTTCAATCACGGCCAGCGCCATATCCGTGCCGGCAGAGACTCCGGAAGAGGTCACGTATTGTCCGGCGTCTACCCAGCGCGCGGCTTCCTGCCAAATCACCTTGGCGCCCTGACTACGAGCCAGTTCAAAAAACATTTTGTTGCTGGTGGCCTCAAGTCCGTCCAGCAGCCCAGCCTTAGCCAGTAGCGCAGAGCCAGTACACACACTCATGGTGACCTGAGCCTTGGGGCAGCGTTGCTGCAAAAATGACAGCAGTGCGGGGTTCTCCAGTTCCGGGATCGTGCCGATGCCACCAGGGATGAGAATCAGATCCAGATCCGGTGCATTGTCGAAGCTGTAGTCGGCAATGGTCTTGGGCCCCACCGATGACGAAACGGGCCCGGCCTGTTCGGCAATGGTGACCAATTCAATCTTGTCGCCCAAAGCACCGAACATCTCTAGCGGCCCATAGGCATCCAGCAGTTCGAAGTTGTGATAAAAAATAGCGCCTAATCGCATGGCTAGAGCCTCTTGGTTATTAATTCGTCTGCTTAGCTTGCTTGGGTGTTTGCGTCCCAAGATGTCACTTCCCGCTGAATCAAGTCAGCGGCTTCTTCCAGTGCCGCAGTTCGTTCCTTCCAGCTTTCGCCGCCGGTACCCAAGCGGAAAGTGTTGACGCCGGCATCCCGAAAAGCGCGTATGCGCTGGCGAATCATGTCTTCGGTACCAATCAAATTGGTCAGCAGCACCATTTCGTCCGGCACTCGAGCCACGGCTTGGTCGCGCTTGCCGTCAATCCATAAGCTTTGCACTGCTTTGGCATCGTCTTCGTAGCCTGCCCGGCAGTAGGCGTCGTTGTAGAAGTTGGTTTTGGCCGATCCCATGCCCCCCAGAGTGAAGGCCATGGCAGGTTTGCGGGCGGCGATTAAACGTTCAACGTCATCGCTCATCTCGAAATAGCCGCCGGTTTGAATATCGATGTCGGCCAGACTGCGGCCAGCGCTGGCGGCGCCCGCTCGCAGGTCATCCAAGAAAACATGGCCCTGCTCTGGGAGAAAACAGGTGCCCAACCAGCCATCCGCCAGTTCGCCAGTCATTTGCAGAGACTTGGGCCCCAGAGTGGCCAGATAGATAGGCAGGTTTGGTCGAGGTGGTTGAGACAAGCGGATGGGTTTGCCCTCGCCGCCAGGACGCGGCAGTACGTAATGTTCGCCCTCGAACTGAATTTTTTCGCCATTTAAGGCCATGCGCAAAATAGCCATGCACTCGCGCAGTCGCGATAGGGGTTTGCCGAAGGCCGCCCCGTGGAGCCCCTCGACGACCTGGGGACCGCTGACGCCTAACCCCATGTTGAATCGGCCCTTGGATACCGTGTCTAGGCTTTGGGCGGTCATGGCCATCATGGACGGTACGCGGGAACTGATTTGCATGATGCCGGTGCCCAGGCGAATGTTCTCGGTTTTTGCCGCTAGGTACGCTAGCGGAACGATGGCGTCCATGCCCCAGGCTTCAGCGGACCACGCTTCGTTTACACCCATACGGTCAGCGGCCATGGTGTATTCCACCAGGCTGTCCCATTCCTCGCCGTTGTAATAGGCAGAGCCGATCGAGATGGAAATACGCATGTGGAGTTCTCCCTGAAGTTAGTCATTAAAGAAGGCAACTTCATATGCCATAGAAGCTTTGTCAAGGATGCTTACACACCATAGAATCCACCCATGCATTTTATTGGGGAGAAAATATGCCAACGCTAAAAACAGGTGCTCGTTTCAAGAGCGCGGTCTGTGCCGGAGAAATTATGGTGGTATCTGCGCCTGGCGACGATGTGGAACTGACCTGTGGTGGTCATCCCATGGTCGAACCAGGTAGTGAAGTCGCCGACGGAGCCTCGGTGCATCCAGATCATGCGGTTGGCATAGCCATGGGTAAGCGTTACATCAACGAGGACGAAACCCTCGAGGTGCTTTGCGTCAAAGCGGGTGACGGCGCTTTGGCAGTGAACGGGCAACTGTTGTTGCAGAAGGATACCAAGCAGCTACCCAAAACCGACTAGGCGGCAACAATGAATGTCATGATGTTGCTGGAAATGGCCAGTGGAGCCTTTCCTGACCGCCCCGCGTTTACCGACGGCGAACGCGGCGTAACCTATACCTACAGCGAACTGTTCGAAGCCGCCAGACATCGGGCCGGGTCCATTCGTGCCCAGGGCGCCAGTCGTATGGCCAAGCTGGATGTCAGTAATCTCGGTACGCCGCTGGGGTTGTTTTCCAGTGCCTGGGCCGGCGTGCCCTATGTACCGCTGAACTATCGCCTCACCGACGACGAAATTCAGGCCTTGCTCAAGCGCGTCACGCCAGCCTATCTGGTGACGTCTGCGGACCGAGTGCAAGCCTTGGGTGCATTGGATGATGTGCACGCCATCGCAACAGACACCTTTTTGGACGCCAGCGCCCACAGCGCACCGGTCGAGGGTGAATGGTCCATGGATCCCGAGGAAATCGCCGTGCTGCTTTTCACCAGTGGCACTACCGGCGAGCCGAAGGCGGCGGTGTTGCGCCACAAACATCTGGTTAGCTACATATTGAGTTCAGTGGAATTCGCCAGCGCGCCGGAAGGCGATGCTTCCTTAGTCTGTGTGCCGCCGTACCACATCGCTGGCATTGCGGCGATTATGAGTTCGGTTTACTCAGGCCGTCATGTGATTCAGCTGCCCAATTTCAGCGCCGAACGCTGGATAGAACTGGTGCGCAAACATCAGGTCACCACCGCATTTGTGGTGCCAACCATGCTGGCGCGCATTGTCGATGCGTTAGAGGCAGAGGGTGCGACCAATGCAAACATGCCGCACTTAAACAGCTTGGCTTATGGTGGCGGCAAGATGCCGCTTAGCGTGATCGAAAAGGCCATGGCCTTGTTCCCGGATACGGATTTTTCTAACGCCTACGGTTTGACCGAAACCAGCTCCACGATTTGCGTGCTGGGGCCTGATGCTCACCGGGAGGCGGTGGCCAGTACCACAGAGGCCGGGCGTCGTCGTTTGGTTTCTGTGGGTCAGGCATTGCCTGGCGTAGAAATCGAAATTCGCGATGACGAGGGCAACGTGATGGGCCCGGGCGAGCGCGGCGAGATATACGTGCGCGGCGAACAGGTCTCTGGCGAGTACGAGGGCAAGGGCTCTGTGGTTGACGCCGAGGGCTGGTTCCCTACCCGCGATGCGGGCAGCTTGGACGACGAAGGCTATTTATTCCTCGAAGGCCGGGCCGATGATGTGATCGTGCGCGGCGGCGAAAATCTCTCCCCGGGAGAGATTGAAGATGTGCTGCTGACCCATCCGGCAGTCGCGGATGTGGCGGTAGTTGGCGTGCCTGACGAGCAGTGGGGTGAAGCGGTGGCCGCTGCAATTGTGGCAAAGGCCGGGGCCAGCATCGACATGCAGGAGTTGGCTGAACTGGTGAAAGATCAGCTGCGCAGTTCTCGGGTACCCGCGCATATGGACCAATGGGACGAGCTGCCCTACAACGAAACCGGCAAATTGTTGCGCCGGGTGGTTAAGGCCTCCTTTGTAGAAAAGCTTGGGTAGAAAAACTTGGGTAGAAAAGCTTATTTAGAAAAGCTTGGCTAAGCAGCTACTGAACGTAGCTGCGGCGCATTAACGCAAGGCGTCCACCAGGCCCCAGTCTAAGGCCAGCTTTGCGTCGATGGGCACGCCGCTGATGGCCATTAGGCCAGCCCGATGGCGGCCGATGCGCCGGGGAATACTGACCGTGCCGCCAGCGCCGGGAACTAGGCCGAAGCCGACCTCTGGTAAGGCAAACTGGCTCGCTGGATCGGCGATCACACGTTGGGCAAAAGCCGTCAGTTCAATCCCCGCACCGATACAGGCGCCGTGTAAATGGGCGGTGATCTTGCCGGCCATCGAATCCATGAGCTTGGCCGCTGAGCGAGTGGTTCGGGTTAAATGCGCTAGCGCCGCGTCTCTGGCCTGACCAAATTCATCCAAGTCACCGCCAGCGCAAAACGACGGGCCGTTGCCTTCCAGGCTGACCTCGGTAACGGTCTCGTCCACTAGGGCTACCATCAGTGCTTGGCACAGCTCGTCGCGCATACGGGCAGAAAATGCATTGTGCTTTCGAGGTCGATTCAAGGTGATGGTCAAGCGAGCACCCGCGCGCTGGAGTTCCACCACCGATGCCCCATCGGACTCAGGTACCTCCTTGGGTTGCTGCTGTTGTAACCAGGCCTCAAAAGCAGCGCCGTGCTGAAGAGAACTGTACATCAGCGATTCCAGCATCAGTCCTTGGTCAACGCTGACCTCTAAACTCTGACGCAGCAGCTGCACTAGGGCAGCACTGGCCGCGGGTTGTCTGGCAATTTGGGCCAGAGCGGCATCCAGCAAAGCGGTGGGGTGATCTGGCGTCGCCAACAGGTCCACAAGGTCAATGAGATGGCTGTGGCTGCTACTGAGTTGCGCAAAATTTAGGCCGCTAAAGCCCACCACCACAGTATTGGGTAGCCAGGTTTTTAGCTGTTCTGCGGCCTGTGCTGTTAACGGTTCGGAAATCGCGCTGTCCAAATCCACCGCCAGTAGGTGACAGCCGCTGACAACGCTGCGTTCTTCCGCCAACATGGGCGAACGTAATAGGTGGATATAGGTATCCAAAGACATGGCGCCTTCGGCAGCAGCATTAAGTTCCTTCGACATGGCCATGAGTATACCCGCCAAGGATTTGTTCGCCTGTGTTGATCACGCCCGAGAAGAACTGCATTCCTTTTATCCCCAGGCGTTGTTGCCGGATGCCCAGTGGATATTGAACTCAAGGTCAGAGGAGCTTGGGTTAGAACCTAAGGGGCAAGTGTCCGCCAATGCCAGCTGTCGTTTGATGGCTTGCGAGGACGGTTGGCTGGCGGTCAACCTTGCTCGACAAAGCGACCTGGAGCTGATGAGTCCCTGGCTTGCCACGGAATTAGAGCACCCTAACTGGCAGTCCATTCAGACGGTCTTGGCTAAGCGCGGCGGGCAGGAGTTGCTGTTTCGCGGTCGAGAAATGGGCCTGCCCTTGGCCTTTGTTGCCAAACCCGGCAGTCAATCAAAAACCGTATGCAACAAGCCGCAAATGATTCAGCTGGATGATCGTGCGGGTCAGCCTCGCAACCTAAGCGGGGCCCAGGTGGTGGATTTGTCTGCCCTGTGGGCAGGGCCGCTGTGCGCGCATTTGCTGCACGCCTGCGGCGCCCAAGTGACCAGCGTAAGCAGCTTGCACCGTCCTGATGGAGCCGCTCAGGGCAGCCCACGGCATTATCAGCAACTGCATCGGGGTCACGAACATTGGGTTGTGGATTTTCACGACGCCGAGCAGCGAGGGCGTTTGGCCGCGGCCTTGGCCCAGGCGGATGTGGTGATCGAGGCCTCCCGACCCAGGGCTTTGCAGGGGCTGGGCTTAGACCGCCAGAGCCTTCAAGTAACCAAGCCACAGCTGTGGCTGAGTATTACGGCCTATGGACGCGCAGATCCCCAGGGTCAGTGGGTGGGTTTCGGCGACGACGTGGCGGCCAGTGCTGGTTTGCTGGATTGGCAGGATGGACGGCCAAGTTTTGTTGGCGATGCCATTGCAGATCCATTAACCGGTACGTTTGCCGCCTTAGCGGTGGCAGAGGGCTTGGCTAGAGGCTACAGCGGCTTGTTGGATATGCCCATGGTGGCTATCGCAGACCAGTGCCGGAACAAAATAGAAGCGTCGGGTCGTCCAATTCAATGTCCGCTGTCGTCGGTGCCCCATGCTCATTAAACAAGCAACGGTCAACGGCCAGCGCTTGGATGTCCGGGTTGGTGCCACGGTCGAAGCCATCGCTACGGACCTATCGCCGCTACCCGATGAAACTGTCCTTTGGGCCGACGGCGGGGAATTGTTTCCGGGTCTGCACGATCATCATATTCATCTCTACGCAGCGGCAGCCGCGTTTGCCTCCCTCGATTGTGATGTGGGTCCGGCGGATCCTGAGACAGGCCGCCAGCGACTGGCAGCGCGCTTATCGAATCACCCCGGCGATGGTTGGATTCGCGGCGTGAACTATCACGAACAACAGTTGGGTGAACTTGACCGACATGGGTTGGATGAACTGTGTCCTCATCGCCCCCTGCGAGTACAGCATCGCAGCGGCAAGCTGTGGGTATGTAACTCCATGGCGTTGCAAGAGCTGGGTCTGGACAGCCCCAGCCCAGCCGACGGGGTTGAAGTGAACCCAGCCGGGGAACTGACCGGCCGCATCGTGCGCAACGACAAACTCATGGCCCAGCGGCTGCAGGCCACTGGTGCCGTGGAGCGGCCCGATCTACTGGGGCTGTCCCAGAGCTTAGCGAGCATGGGTATCGTCAGCGTTACCGATACCTCTGCCCATAACGATGCTGCCAGCGCCAAGGATTTTCAGCGCCTGTGCCAGCAGGGCACCTTGCTGCAGCGGGTGCAGATCATGGGCGTAGATGATCTGGAGACGGGATACCTCAAAGTGCTGTTGGACGAAGATCGTTTACCCCCGTTGGATGAACTGGTGCGCAGAATAACGGTAGCCCGAGGCAAGGGGCGTAATGTGGCTTTTCACTGTGTCACCCATTTGGAGCTGGTGTTTGCGTTGGCGGCGCTGGAACAGGCGCCACGACCTGAGCGTGGGTTTGATCGCATTGAACATGGCGCCGAGGTAACGGACGAATTGGCGCTGCGACTGGGTGATCTGGGACTGCCGGTGATTACCCAACCAGGATTTTTGCTCACCAAGGGAGATCAGTATCTGGATGACTTGCCTGCTCCTCGCCAACGCACCCTGTATCGTTTTGCCGGTTTGGTGGAACGTGGCGTTTGCGTGATCGCCAGCAGTGATGCGCCCTATGGTCCCGTTAACCCATGGCAGGTGATTGCGACTGCCGCGAATCGTCAGACCCGGTCCGGGCAAATTGTGACGCTAGAGGAGCGGGTAGAACCCGAAATTGCTCTGAGCGGCTACCTCAAGCCCAGTGATGCGCTAACCCAGGCCCAGTCGTTCGCCAGGCTGACCACCATCGAGATAGGCATGGTTGGAGATTTGTGTTTGCTGAGCGGGCAATGGCAGGACAATCGCCAACGCCCGGAGGGGATAACCATCAGAGCCACCTGGGTTGGTGGCTCCTTGGTTTACGACAGCCAACAAGCTGTCGACGTAGTGGTCTAGTCAGGCAGTCCCAGCACGCGCTTGGCGATGATGTTCTGCTGAACTTCGTTGGTGCCACCGTAAATGGTCACCGCACGGTCGCGCAGCCAGCCGCGAGTGGACTCCAATTCATCATCGGTGAATTCGTTGCTTTCCCAAACCAGGCCAGAGGTGCCGCGCAGTCGCGACTTAAGCTCTGAGCCAGACTTGGTCAAGGAAGAACCCACCATTTTGAAGATGGAGGTTGCGGCACCGGGTGCGCCACTGGAACGACTTTCTTGCACGACGCGAGCCGTGGTCAGAGACAGAGCGCGCTCGTTCATGACCTGCGCTAACACATCGCCGCGCAGTTCTGGGTCAGCAATACGACCTTGAGCGTCTTCGCCCAAATACTGCTTAGCGGTTTCGGCATAAACGTTGAGTTTGGGCTTTTCGCCTTCTTTCTTCTTCGGCTTGGCCCGAGTGGTGGCGTTACGCTCGTACTGCAGCAGTCGCTTACCGACATCCCAGCCTTGGTTGAGTTCGCCAATCAAATCCTCACGCTTGGCGATGGCGTTGTCGAAGAACGTCTCGCAGAACGGTGAGCTACCGGAGATCAGCTTAATGGGTTTGACGGTAACGCCGGGCTGATCCATGGACAGCACGACAAAGCTGATGCCCTGATGCTTGGGCGCATTCGGGTCAGTTCGCACCAAGGCGAACATCCAGTTGGCGTACTGGGCGCCACTGGTCCAGATTTTTTGGCCGTTGATGATGAACTGATCGCCTTCCAACACAGCCTTAGTTTGCAAACCAGCAAGGTCCGATCCCGCGCCGGGCTCGGAGTAACCTTGGCACCACTGGGCTTCACCGGTGATGATCTTAGGAATATGCCGCTGGCGTTGTTCTTCGGTACCCAGTTCCAAGATCGTGGGTCCAATCATGGCTAGGCCCATACCCGTGGCTGCAGGCAGGGCTTTGATGCGAGCCATTTCTTCCGCTAGCACTTTTTGATGTTCGGCATCTAAACCGCCACCGCCGTATTCGGTTGGCCAGGTCGGAGCGGTCCATCCTCGGGTTAGGGCACGATCCCGCCATTCAATGGCCGCATCGGTGCGATACAGCTCGTAGGCATCTTCAAAGTGGATAGCACCTAAGCGCATTTCTTTGGGGCAGTTGGTTTCTAGCCAATCCCGGGTTTCTTCGCGGAAAGTATCGAGTTCCATAATCTCTCTCATCGCTAATGGTCATTGGGTGCAGCGCCTAAGACGCCTAGCCCCAGGGGCTGTTGCGCCGCCTCAGGCTGGCTGGGTCAAAAAGCCCAGCAGCAAGCCGACTATTATGCGGGGTTGAGCGGGGGGTTCCCAGCGCTATTCGTGCTCGGTTTTCGCCGTTGGCGCTGCAAGTCTATGAAATGTCGAGAACCCCCCAGAGGCAGATAGAGGCAGCAGAGGGTTAGCGTGGTGTTTAGGCAAGCACATTGGCTCTGGACATGAAGGTCAATACAGAATTTTCTAAGCGCCTGATTTTAGAGGCGATATGCAAGGTTTCTGGCAGATACGTCGGCGGGTCTGACACCAGGTTGCGTATGCGCAAGCTGCAATCCAGATTGCGGCAAACGTGATTGCCGATACTGCGTCGGCCGTCAGACCCAGCCACATAGACGCTGAAGAGGGCAGTGCCGCGGCTGCGGTAGACGTGGTGGCACCAAGAACACATGCGAGTGCGCGGCCGGGTATTGTTGCTAGCAACGCGTCGCAGACGCAGGCTTCGAAGTTCACCAGACACCGGCATCACCACAAAGGCGGTGGCGCCGGAAGGGTGAACCCAGCCTAAATAGTCCAAGATTCCCCAATCGATGGGTTCCAGATCAGGTAGCGCCAGTTCGCTACCACTGAACTGGCGAAACACGCTTTTGATGTCGTTGGCGGTAAGAGCTTCCACAAAAACAGTCTAAGTGTTGGCTCTGCCGGGGTACAGGGCGATATATCCGTAGATCCAGCAGACAGCCCCACTCAGATCTTTTATCCTCGTGGTCCTTTTTATCGGAGACAAATCATGAGCGATCTGCCAGCCACCAGCCGTCAACTCCTATCTTGCGTCACATCGGGCGGCAAGCTACAGCTCACCATTGGCGAAACGCCCATTGCTGCGCCAGGGGATGCGGAAGTTGTGGTTCGAATTGAGGCTTCACCGATTAACCCATCTGACCTTGGCTTGCTGCTAGGCATGGCGGACGTGACCAATGCTCAGGTTGTCGGTGATCATCATGTAGAGGCTGATGTGCCAGAACACATCCTGCCCATGCTCAAGGCGCGGTTCGACGAGGCCATGCCAGTAGGCAACGAAGGCGCCGGCGTTGTGGTTGCCGCAGGTAGCAGCCCAGAAGCTCAAGCGTTGTTGGGAAAAACCGTCGGTGTATTGGGCGGTGCCATGTACAGCGAGTATCGAACCCTTCATACCAGCCAATGTTTGGTGATGCATGATGGTGTGAGTTCCCGCGAAAGTGCCTCCTGCTTTGTCAATCCGCTGACCGCGCTGGGCATGGTAGAAACCATGCGCAGAGAAGGTTTTTCTGCACTGATTCATACCGCCGCCGCCTCCAACCTGGGGCAGATGCTGCAAAAGATCTGCCTAGCCGATGGCGTTGATTTGGTGAACATCGTGCGCAAACCGGAACAGGCGCAATTGCTTCGAGACATAGGCGCCAAGCATGTGTGCGATTCCAGTCAGCCCACCTTCGCCGAAGATTTGAAGAATGCTGTGGTTGCTACCGGCGCTTATCTCGCGTTTGACGCAACTGGGGGTGGTGAGCTGGCGAACCAAATCCTAGTGGCCATGGAAGCCGCGGCCAACGAAACCGCTACGGAATACAGCCGCTACGGTTCGACTCAGGACAAGCAGGTGTATATCTACGGCGGTTTGGAACGACGGCCCACCACCTTAACTCGAAGCTATGGCATGCAGTGGGGTGTTGGTGGCTGGTTGTTGACGCCGTTTTTGCAGAAGATCGGTCGGGAACGGGCTGGGGAACTGCGTCAGCGAGTCGCCGACGAAATCCGCACCACCTTCGCCAGCAGCTATGCCGAGGAAATTTCGCTCAATCAGGCGTTAGAACTGGATGTGCTGAAAACCTACGCGCTGCAGGCGACGGGTAAGAAATACCTGATCAACCCCAGCCTATAGCAGGCACTGGCTGCAGGAGCCGCGCGGGTCTGGGTTACAGATCCGCGCAGGCTGCAAAGGCGATATCGTAACTTTTGCACCGAGCCTGATGGTCGTGGATCTGAGACACCACGATCAGTTCATCGGCCTGAGTGCGCTGCACAAATTCCGCTACTTGCTCACGCACCGAATCTACCGTTCCCACAGCGGACGCAGGGCTCACTTGTTGCAGCATGGCCTGGTCCGTGCTGGTGAGTTTGTTCTCAAAGTCAGGGTCTGGTTTGGGCAACGGACCGGGTTTGCCCTGTCGCAGATTCAAAAACGCCATCAATCCTGAGGATCGAAGCAGCGTAGCCTCCTCTTCGGTTTCCGCCGCGCAAATGTTGTAGCCCAGAATGACGTGGGGTTTTTCCAGTTGCTCCGAAGGTTGGAATTCCTGTCGATAGAGGCTGATGGCCCGCATCATCGCGTCTGGCGCGAAGTGGGAAGCAAAGGCAAAGGGCAGCCCTAGAATGGCCGCCAATTGGGCGCCAAACAAACTGGAACCAAGAATGTACAGCGGCACCTCAGAGCCAAAGCCGGGCACTGCGGTAACCCGTTGCTGTGGATGGCAGCTGTTGCTGAGATAGCCTTTTAACTCGATGACGTCCTGGGGGAATTGATTCGGATCGCTATGCAGGGTGCGACGCAGCGCATGGGCGGTAATGCCATCGGTGCCAGGTGCCCGGCCCAGACCCAGATCGATGCGCCCGGGATACAGGGCCTCTAGAGTGCCGAACTGTTCCGCCACCATCAGCGGCGAATGATTGGGCAGCATGATGCCTCCTGAGCCCACCCGAATAGAGGTAGTCCCTGCGGCAATATGGCTGATCACCACCGAGGTGGCCGCACTGGCGATGCCCTTCATGTTGTGGTGTTCCGCTACCCAATAGCGGTGATAGCCGGCTTTTTCGCAGTGTTGGGCTAATGCCCGAGAATTATTCAACGCCTGAGCGGCGTCGCCGCCCTCGCAGATCGGCGAAAGGTCTAATACGGACAGTGTCGGCATGGGTTCTCCCCCAAGAACAATTGCGCCATTTTGCCAAACTTTTCAAACGGATGCCCTTGGGAAGCATGGCTTGCTGGCGTAGATTGATCGCGGTCATCAACTCGCGGGAGCTGAGTCATGCAAAAAACACTACTCATTGCGCTGGTGCTTGCACTAGTCGCTTGTGCACGGCAGAGCGAAACACAAGACGCCCCATCGGCGCAGAATGCAGTTCCAGAAACCCCAGCAGAATTTCTCGCTCGCAGCGAGCAAGAGATGCTGGAGCTAGGCAAGGAGGTCGGCCTTGCCCACTGGCTGCGCGCCACCTACATCACGCCAGACACTGGTGAACTTGCTGCCCGGGCTAGCGAACGGTCCCTCGCCTTCGACAGCGCGTTGATCGCCCAGGCGAAAAAGCTCAAAGACACGCCAACAGATCCAGAGAGCGCCCGCGCCATTGGGTTAATTTTGCGCGGTTCCTCCATGCCCGCGCCCAATGACCCCAAGCTGCGCGCCGAGCTGGCCAAATTGTCCACAGACCTTGAAGGCCTGTATGGGGCCGGCAAAGCCTGTGATGCCGATGGCGAGAACTGCAAAACCCTGCCGGAATTGGAAAATGTCTTGGCAGCGTCTCGTGACTATGACGAGCAATTGGCAGCTTGGTTGGCCTGGCGGGAGGTTTCGCCCCCCATGCGACCCATGTACCAGCGCTTTGTGGAGCTGATGAATCTGGGGGCTCAAGAGCTGGGCTACGAGAATTTGGGGGAGCAGTGGAAAAGCGGCTATGACTTGAGCGTGCCGGAATTTGAAGCGGAAACGAATCGACTTTGGGCTCAGGTGGAACCCCTCTATGAGGCCTTGCATTGTCATGTCAGAGATTCCCTAAGCCAGCACTATGGCGAGGCTCTGGTGCCCCGAGAGGGCCCCATTCCTGCTCACTTGTTGGGCAACATGTGGGCTCAGAGTTGGTCGAATCTTTACGATCTGCTGGAGCCTTATCCCGGGGTGGCGCCACTGAATGTCACCGCGGCGCTGCAAGAACAAAATTACGATGCGGTGCGCATGACAGAGACCGCTGAGGATTTTTTCACGTCCTTGGGGCTGCCTGAACTACCGGACAGCTTTTGGCAGAACTCCATGCTCGAGGCGCCAACGGATCACGACGCGGTTTGTCATGCCAGTGCTTGGGATTTGGATAACGGTAATGATCCGCGGATCAAGCAGTGCGTGGAACCCAACGAAGATCAGTTGGTGACCCTGCACCATGAGCTGGGTCATATCTATTACTACCTCATGTACAAAGAGCTTCGGCCATTGTTCAAGGGTGGTGCCCATGACGGATTCCATGAAGCCATTGGCGACACCATGGTGTTGTCCATGACGCCAGGCTATTTGCAGCGCAAGGGTCTGGTCGATCGAGTTGGCGTCAGTGAGCAAGCGGTGATCAACCAACAGATGAAGTTGGCGCTGGATAAAATTGCTTTCTTGCCCTTTGGTAAGTTGATTGATGAATGGCGATGGCAGGTGTTTGCCGGCGAGATACCGCCGGATCAGTACAATCGTGGCTGGTGGACCCTGCGCCAAAGCTATCAGGGTATTGTGCCGCCGGTGGCGCGTTCAGAAGACGACTTTGATCCCGGTGCCAAGTACCACATTCCCGGCAATACGCCTTATACGCGGTACTTTTTATCCCACGTCATGCAGTTTCAGTTTCACCGGGCGCTGTGCGACGCCATGGACTATCAAGGACCCCTTCACGAATGCTCGATTTACGACAGCAAAGAGGCGGGGGCCAAGCTGGGGGCGGTTTTGGCGCTGGGAGCCAGTAAACCCTGGCCGGATGCGATGCAGGCTCTCACTGGTCAGCGAAGTATGGATGCAGCGGCTCTGATCGATTATTTCCAGCCGCTGATGGCTTGGTTGCAAAAGCAAAATGCCTCTCGGCAGTGCGGTTGGTAAGGTCACTAAAGTTGCTGGTGTCGCTAGGAAGCTAAACAGCTAAAGAGCTAAAGAGCTAAAGAGCTAAACAGCTAAAGAGAAACGTCAGCGAGGTCTGGTTCCCTAGCGGGTCCAGCGCACGGGAATCATGTCTTCAAGCAGGCCGTTAATGCTAAACGCGCTGATGCCTTTTTCTGCGCCCACGGATGAAGCGAACTTGGAGTCCGTGTTGGAGCGCACATAGACCTGAGAGGCCGGGTATTTTTGTTTCAGCCACAGGGCGGTACGAATGTTATCCCGGCCGCTGCCGGTACCCAGGATGAACACCGTGTTTTCGCTCTCCAGATTGACCTTGGACGCTACCCGCCGCCAGACATCTGGATTAGAAATGTCGCCACGCAGCACCGAGCGTTCGTAGTTGGACTGCAGCTGTTGCTGTTCTTCCACGACCAACATGCGGCGTTCTGCGTCCTGGTCCACGATCACCACATGCTCCAGTTCTTGGGCCTGGGTTTGTCTTAATTGCTCGACCACGGACTGACCAAACCGACCAAAGCCAGCGATGACCACGGTGTCCAGTCCGCCGGTGCGTTCAAAGTGTTTGTGCAGGCTGCGCCGAACGAACGCCATACCCGCCATGTTGTAGCGGTTAAAGATGATGCAGTGTCGGCCCAAGGAGGTTTGCAGCAAGGTGCGCATGAAGCGCAGGTTGTGACAGTGCACGATCAACCGGAATTTGAGATTGGGCGCGGTTTCCAGAACTCGGGTGGCGGCCTCGAAAGCTTGAAAGTCGTTTCTGCCAAGCAGCAAGACCCGCTTAGCTCGTTTGAGCTTGAGCTGATTGCGCAAAAAGCCCAGGGTCAAATCTCCAACCACGGTAACCGCACCGTATTTTTGCTGCAGTTCTTGCTGGCGAATGGATTCAAATTCTGTGTCCACCACCACAACCGGACACTTGCGGTTTTTTCGCCGCAGTAAGCGCAAATAGCTGATCGTGAGTTCGCCAGAACCGAAGATCACGATGTGGTCATTGAGGTTGCGCAGCAGCCATTGCTGAGGATTGAGCATGCGCAGCACGGCTTCCACCACAGCCGAGGCAGTGAGTAGCGGCGCCCCGAAAAAAGCGGTCCATAGCAAAGACTGGGCCCACATAGGCCCGCCCATGGGTACGCCAAGATCCAGGCCGCCAACCACGAACAAACCCAAAATGTAGTAAAGGCGCTCCAGCATGGGAGCTTCAGTGACCCCAGGTCGCTCGGTGAGCGCCACGCCGTTGGCGAATGCCACCAGACCCAGCAAGAAAATCAGCGCAACGGCGGCCCAGCGCCAGCCCAACAGATTGTCAGTAATGCCTTCGAAGCGACGCTCCTGTTCTGGGCTGCTTTGTGATGAATCCTCGGTCTTGGCCACCGGCCTGGGTCCTTGAGTTGGCGTGGGCTAAGGCATGCAGATGCTCCCAGTCCACGTGAGCAGACGTCCTTGGCTGAGGAACGATTAGCCGTTCTACCTAACGCTGCAATTGCTACTATTGAGCGATTGTAATCTCGGGAGGAGCAGATGTCAGAGTTTTCAACCATCCTTTATCAAGTTGCGGATAACGTAGCGCGCATTACCCTCAATCGGGTGGATGTGCGCAATGCTCAAGACAAAGCCATGCTGTATGAAATCAACAGCGCCTTCGATCTGGCGGCTCAGGACGATGAGGTAAAGGTCATTGTCCTAGATGCCAATGGCCCCCATTTCTCCTCAGGCCATGATCTTGCGGATCAAACCACCATGGCGGAAGTGAGCCCGGTGACCAATTGGGGCGGATTCGACAAACCTGGCGCCGAAGGCTATCAGGCTCAGGAAGAAGAGATTTATCTGGGGCTGTGCTGGCGCTGGCGCAATTTGCCTAAGCCCACCATTGCTCAAGTCCATGGCAAGACCATTGCTGGTGGGCTGATGCTGATTTGGGTTTGCGATCTCATCATCGCCTCGGAGGAAGCCACGTTCTCGGATCCCGTAGTCGCCTTCGGCGTCAATGGCGTCGAGTACTTCGCCCACCCCTGGGAGATGGGTCCACGCAAGGCTAAGGAGCTGTTGTTCACCGGCGACAAGATCACCGCCGCGGAAGCTAAGGACCTGGGCATGGTGAATCATGTGGTGCCAAAGGCAGAGCTGCGGGAGTTCACGGACACTATGGCGGCTCGCATCGCCAGCCGTCCCAGCATGGGTTTGAGGTTAGCGAAGCAGAGCGTGAATCAGGCCCAGGATGCGCAAGGGTTTTGGACCGCCTTGCAGGGGGCGATGTCGCTGCAACAATTGGGTCATGCGAACAATCAAATCGTTCACGGTCGATTGGTCGATCCTGCGGGCGCTCAAGTCATCCGCGACGACGCCAAGCGTTAACGAGCCTAATGCTGAGTGGCCCAGCGTTAACTGGTCCACTTCTGACGAGAAAGGTGCCCGGGGTGGAGGTCTGCCACCCCGGAAGGGCGCTGGTTAGCGTCCGGTGAAGTTGGGTTTGCGCTTTTCTAAAAAGGCCTTCAGACCTTCTTCGAAGTCCTCGCTGGCAAACATGCCGGCCAGGTGAACCATCAGGTGGTCTACCGCGGTGTCGTACGATTCCTCTAGCCCCATACGCATCATGCGCTTGGTGGTCTGTACGGCAATTGGGGCGTTTTCAGCAACTTCCTGGGCCCATTCCATGGCGGTGGGCAGCAGTTCGTCGTGGGGCACCACCGCATTCACCAAGCCCAGTTCTAGGCACTCGTCGGCCAATACGGTGCGGCCGCGGTAGTACAGTTCAGCAGACTTCGCCCAGCCCACCAATCGGGGGAGCAACCAAGTACCGCCGCTTTCGGGCACCACATTGCGTCTGGCCGTGATCGCCGCCATCTTGCCGTGTTCGGACATGATGCGCATATCGCAAAGCAGGGTCAGATCCATGCCGTAACCTGCTGCGGCGCCATTCACCGCGCAGATGATGGGGGTGTCGCAATGCCACATCACGTTGATGGGAGCATCCCGTAGATCGAAGAGCTTGCGTGGTGGACGATTGTGTTCGCCATTGGCGCTGGCTTCTTGCTCGCCTTCGCGGCGGCTGTTGGTGTCAATCAAATCCAGCCCGGCGCAAAAGCCTTTGCCCTCGCCGGTGAGGACGATGCAGCGTATTTCTGGATCTTTGTCCGCTGCCACGACTTTCGCCGACAGTTCATCAAGCATGTCGCGACTGATGGCATTGAGTCGGTCGGGCCTGTTGAGCTTAATCAACAGCACGCGATCGTGCAGTTCTAGGATCAATTCTTCGGTTCTGGATTGGGTAATGCTCATTTTTTCTCCCCATCTAATCGAGTTGAGCGGCCTTCGGACAGGCATGCACCTTGTCCCGATCGGTGCCTTGGGGTCAAGTCAGGGAGGAGGGTGGTTTTCGCCTTAACGCTCCCGTCTATCAATTTTGACCAAATTGTCGCAAAATGCAGGGCTGCGTCAGTCCTGAAGTTTCTCGCCATCTGCTGCTGCGATCGCGTTTCTGATTTGAGAGGTTTAAGTTGTTTTTATTCCCTGTGCCCTCGTTTTTGGCGCGGCTTAGTGCCGCCGGGTCGATTCTCCTTTGCGCACTTGTTCTCAGTATCCCGGTACATGCAGCTCCCTATTCAGATGCGACAAATGCCGGCCAAGCCAGTTCTGGCGTAGTCCTAGGCAGCTTCGGCCAACTCGCGAATGCCGAATCTCGGGCGCAGATGTTGCGCAACGACTTACAGGCCAGCGACGTGGTTTTGCAGGTGCTGCCCGGGCGTAGTGGGGGCAGGGCCGTGTATCGAGTGGTTGCTCAATCCACTAGGATGACCAGCCGCGGCCTGTTGCAGCAGCTGCGTCGTTCGGGTTTTGCCGATGCCTGGCACATCACCGACCCCGCTCTGAATACCGGTATTTATCGAGGCCCCGCCCCGGCCCAAAGTGTGGTGAAGCTGAACCCGACCCCTCAGCGAACCCAACCAACACCCAGACCAGTCGCTCAGCAGCCTGCGGCCCCAGTGGTTGCTCGTGATGAGCAAGCTGCCATCCCGCTAGCGGACTTTGTGGGTCCCGGACCCCAGCGGGTTTTTGATACCGAGGCAGGGGTAGACCTGCACGAAGTGAAAATTCAGACCCTAGATCACGAAGCCGCACAGATCACCATTGATGGTCGTATTGATGAGGCGGTTTGGCGCACGATTCCGTATTACGACAACATGCGCGTATCGATCCCAGATTTGGGCACCGAAGCCGAGTACGCCACTCGCATGCGCATGTTCGCCACAGAGAAAGGCTTTTACATCAGCGCGGATATGGACCAGCCCGCGGATACGCTGGTGGTGCGTTCGACCCGCAGAGATGACTGGGTGGATCGAGATTTGTTCGGCGTCACCATCGATGCCACCGGAGAAGGCAAGCTGGGATATTGGGCCTACGTGGCGTTGAGCAATGACCTCAATGACGGCAAGGTGCTGCCCGAGCGGCGCTTCCAGCGTGACTGGGACGGACACTGGATCGCCAAAGCCGTGCGCACGGAAAACGGCTGGAGCGCAGAGATGTTTTTGCCCTGGTCCATGATGGACATGCCGGCGCGGGAAGGTTTGCGCAACATGGGTTTTGTGGCCAGTCGTTTGGTGTCCCATCGCAACCAGCGCTATCAGTGGCCGGGTTATGGGGTAACGACCAAGCGCTACGTGTCTGCCTTTAACCGCCTGCAGATGGAAAACGTGGACCCGGTACCGCAAAAATCCATTATCCCCTTTATCTCCGCAACTCAGGATCAGGTCTACAGCGATACCGACGTGCGCGTTGGCGCAGACTTCACCTGGAAGCCCACGCCGCTGGCGCAGATTTCCGGTTCCATTAACCCAGATTTTGGTGCGGTTGAGTCTGATGACGTGGTGCTCAACCTCACTGCCAGTGAAACCTTTTTCCCGGAAAAACGGCTGTTTTTCTTAGAGGGCAGCGAAGTGTTCAACGTCATGCCCCGGGACGACTTCAGTTCCATCAGCCGCATCGCGCTGAACGACGACTTCTCAACCACCTCCCGTCGCGTGTACCTGCAGGAACATGTGCCGCTGCCGGTATCACTGCTGAATACTCGCCGTATCGGCGGTACCGCCAGCCAAATGCAGGTGCCTGATGATGTAACCGTTGAACGCGGCCAGCGGGATGTGCCAACGGATCTGATCGGCGCAGCCAAGTTGACTGGCAGCACGGACAGCGTTCGTTATGGCCTGCTGGCGGCGTTTGAAGACGACGTGGAATGGCGTGCTCAAGATGCCAGTAATCAAGACGTAACGCTCACCGGTGAAGGACGGGATTTTGCCATTGCGCGTGTGCTCTACACCGGATTGGACAGCACCTCTTGGGGCTACATGGGAACCTATATGAGCGGCGGCATTTACGATGCCAGTGTTCACAGTCTTGACGGCCACCTTACCGCCGGTGAAGGCAAACTCAACGCAGACGCCCAGATCATCATGAGTGACCGGGACGGTGTGACGGGTTACGGCGGCATGATCGACGCGCTCTATGCAGCAACGCCAAACCTGCGCCACAAGTTTGAGCTCGACGTCATGGATGAGGACATCGACTTTAACGATTTGGGTTTTTTGCGTCGTAACGACTATGTTTTGGGGCGCTATGTGCTGTTGTTCAATAAGCAAAACATCAGCAAACAGCTAACGAATTTCCGTACAACCTTGGTGTTGAAACACCAGCAGAACTTAAGCGAAAACCAAACCACTGATAGCGCTATTTTGTGGCGCTCGTCGGTAGTGCTGCCGGGTCGCAACACCCTGCGGGCAGGCATTGGTTATTTCCCCAAGCGCTATGAGGACATCGATAGCCGTGGTAACGGTGCTTACAAGGTTGATGGCGGCGGTTGGTTTGAGACCTTGTTGTCCACGGATGCCGGCAAAAAAGCCAGCTATACCTTTGGTATTGGTGGCGCTCAGGAGCATTTGGGAGATTGGTCCTATAACGCTTCGGTGGGCGTGACCTACATCCCCGTTGATCAAATTCGTATGTCGTTGGATCTTCGATACAAGGATCGCAACGGCTGGCTGGTACATCAGGGCGGCCGGAATTTCGGCGCCTTTGACGCCGATGAGTGGCAACCGTCATTGGACATCAACTGGTTCATCGCGCCGGGCCATCAGCTGCGCTGGAACCTGCAGTGGGCTGGGGTGCGAGCTACAGATAAAGGCTTTTATGCGGTGCCCGCCGGTGACGGATCGCTGGTTACGGCTGCCCGGGAGCAAGAAAACTACGACTTCAATATTACGCGCCTAACGACACAGCTACGCTATCGTTGGGCCATTGCGCCGCTGACGGATTTCTATTTGGTCTACAACCGAGGCAACTCGCTGCGGCCTACCGATGAATACGATGTATTGGATCTGTTCGACGAGAGCTTTACGGATCCAGTGATCGATAGTTTCGTTGCGAAGCTGCGTTATCGATTCGGCAACTAGGGGTTTTATTCTGGCTTATTGAGAGGGGAAGCCAATGATAAGAACTATGGCATCGGTGCTGTTGGCAGCACTGCTGTGCGCCAGCACCGCGTCGGCTGGCGAAATTCGCCAAAGCTCGCCGCAGCGTCACGGTTTTTCTGAGGCGGGTCTGGACAGACTCACCAACTTTATGGAGGCCCGGGTAGCAGAGGGAGCCATGGTCGGCGGCATGGGGCTGATTGCTCGTGATGGCAAGATTGTCTACCAGCAAACTTACGGAATGGCTGACCGGGAAGCAGGCCGGGCCATGAACGAAGACGCGATCTTCCGGATTTACTCCATGACCAAACCGATTACCGGTGTGGCGCTGATGATGCTCTTCGAAGAGGGTAAATTTAAGCTCAACGACCCGGTAGCAAAGTACCTTCCTGAGTTGGCCGATTTGGAGGTGGCACTGTCCACAGCAGACACGAGCTCGGTTTCGGACGGCATCATCACGCGCAATCAGGGTCAGGTGGACGAGTCGGTGCTGGGCCAAACTCGCCCGGCTGCGCGCCAGCCCACCATTCGTGACCTGCTCATGCACACGGCTGGATTCACCTACGGTGTTTTTGGACGCACGGAAGTGGATCAACAGTATGCGGAGCTATGGGCGAAAGGAGACTTAAGCTTGCAGCAGTTCGTGGCTGAACTGGGCAAAATACCGCTTCAATACGAACCGGGAATCCGATGGCACTACAGCGTTGCCGTGGATGTGCAGGGGCGACTGGTTGAAGTTCTGTCTGGAATGAAATTCAGCGAGTTCCTGCAGCAACGAATCTTTGCCCCCTTGGACATGAGGGACACTTTTTTTACGGTGCCCCAGGACAAGTTGCCTCGGTTAGCACAGCTCTACAAGCCGCAAGGCATCGTGGGCACGGATTTTCTGGCGCCGGTAACGGGCAAGGGGCTGGAAGTCGCCGATGCGGAAACCAGTGCCGGCTTTGTGCAGCCCAGACAGTTTGAAAGTGGCGGGGCAGGACTGCTTTCAACCACCCGTGACTATCTGCGCTTCTCGCAAATGCTGCTGAACGGCGGCGAGCTGGACGGGGTGCGCTTGCTGTCGCCGAAGACTGTGGAGTTTATGACCTCCGATCACATCGGCAATATGGTTGGGCCCTATGGCCGGCCCGGATACGGCTTCGGTTTGGGTTTTGGCGTTACCACGGATCCGGCAGCGGCAGGCACCATTGGGTCTGCTGGAGAGTACAGTTGGGGCGGTGCCGCGGGCACGCGTTTTTGGGTGGATCCGGCGGAAAATCTGATCGGTATTTTTATGACCCAGACCGTTCCTAACCGAACTCGCTTTGCGGATCAGTTCAAAGCGCTGACCTATGGCGCGATGACCGAAAGCAAGACCCAAAGCAATACGGTAGATCGGCGCTAAAGACGCCCGGCCCGTACGGGTCGCCGACGCCAAACTCCTTGGTAGAAAGCTCCGGGGTAAAAAGCTCCAAGCCAAAAAAGACGCTTCGTGAAAGACCTAACTAGCTCCGGATTTACTGGAGCTAGCGAGTGTGCCCATAGTCTCTGCGGATAAAGTCGGCGCCGCGCTCTGCAATCATGACCGTAGGCGCGTTGGTGTTGCCCGATGTGATGGTGGGCATGATGGAGGCGTCGATGACGCGCAGTCCCTGAATACCATGCACCCGTAACTCATCATCAACCACCGCGGTTTCATCGTGCTTGGGCCCCATTTTGCAGGTGCCCACCGGATGAAAAATCGTGGTGCCCAAATCCCCCGCAGCCTGCTGTAACTCTTCGTCAGTCTGTATTTCAGGGCCGGGCTTGAGCTCTACCGGCTGATAAGGAGCCAGCGCCGAGGCTGACATGATTTGGCGGGTAAAGCGCAGTCCTGCCACAGCCACATCCAGATCTTCTTGAGTGCTCAAGTAGTTGGGTGCAATGGCGGGAGCGTCCCCGGGGTTGGCAGATTTCAAGGTCACGCTGCCGCGGCTGGATGGCCGCAGATTACATACCGACGGGGTGATGGCATTGTATTTGTGTAGAGGCGAGCCGAATTTGTCCAAGGACAGCGGCTGCACATGCCACTCGATATTGGCGGACGGCTGGGATGGGTCGCTCTTGGCAAAGGCTCCCAATTGGGACGGCGGCATGGTTAATGGCCCGGTCTTTTTCAGGAAATACTCTAGGCCCATCATGGCCATACCCCAGGGCGTGCGGGCGCGCTGATTGAGGGTGACGGTATTGTTCACCTGATAGATGGTTCGTATTTGCAGATGGTCCTGCAGATTCTGTCCCACCCCCGCCAGTTCATGCTGCACTGGGATGTCATGGGTTTGCAGGTGTGCAGCGCCGCCGATTCCAGAAAGCTGCAGCAGTTGCGGCGAGGCGATGGCGCCTGCCGCCAACAAAACTTCGTTTCTGGCGGTGATGGTGGTCTTCTGCCCCTTATGCAACAGGTGCACGCCGGTTGCGCGCAGGCCGTTAGGTTCCTTAGCCAGAGCCAGGGATTCAACGGTGGCTTCAGTAAGCACCGTAAGATTGGGTCGATGGGCAATATCATCTAAAAACGCCCGGGCGGCGCTCCAGCGTTTGCCCGTGCGTTGATTCATCTGAAAGTAGGCGTTACCAAAGTTGTCACCGCGATTGAATTCATCAATCTTGGGAATGCCGCATTCTTCGGCGGCGTCACGCCAAACGTCCAGGATCTCCCAATTGACGCGGCGTTCCTCGACCCGCAGCTCTCCGCCGCTGCCGTGAAAGTCATCGGCGCCGTGCTGATAATCCTCAGAGCGACGAAACACTGGCAGCACGTCGCTCCAGCTCCAGCCACGATTGCCCAAGCTCGCCCAATGGTCGTAGTCGGACTTTTGGCCGCGCATGTAGATCATGGCGTTGATGGATGAGCAGCCTCCCAGTACTTTGCCCCGGGCATAGCCTATGCTGCGTCCGTTCAGACCCGGTTCTGGCTCTGTTTCAAAGCACCAGTCCGTGCGTGGGTTGCCGATGGTGTACAGATAACCAACGGGTATGTCGATCCAGAAGTAGTTATCTTTTTTGCCCGCTTCAAGCAGCAGTACGGTTTTGCTCGGGTCCTTGGAAAGCCGATTGGCCAAGACACAGCCCGCGGTGCCAGCGCCGACAACGATGTAGTCATATTCTTGCATGAGAGACCTTATTCCTCGCCTGAACCAGGCGCTGGCTGTTAGGCAGGCTTAGTCTGGAGGTTCAGCGACCTAATGGCCTGATAGCGCTCCGGCGGTGGGATGTTGAGCTTGGCTCGCACGTCGCCAATGGGTTGGCTCAGCAACTGTTCCCAGTCTTGAGCTGGCAACCACTGGGCTCTCTTGCCGTCACGATAGGCGCGGTAAGCGGCCTTAGGCACCGCCCACCCCAGACGTTTACTCAGCTGAAAGATCCCCACCAAACAAATAAAGGCGATGCCTCGATTCGGACTTTGCGCGGTGGTAAACGCCAACAGGCATACCTCGCCCAGCTCGTCCCGCCCGTAGGCGGTTAGGGTATGCCACAGGTCATGCATATCTCGCTGACGATTAGCGAACAGCAGTCGGTCGGCATCGAGGTTTCGCGATGCCCGCATGTCTTCGCTGGGCTCAACTAGGCCTTCGGCGCTGATGTTTTCAGAGGTAACGAAATGCAGATAGTTAGCTGCCAAAGAATGTTTGGGCAGGTTTGCCAGAGATTCTCGATCGCGCAACGTGTCCAGTAAGGAGCGCCGTTCAGACAGGATAGTTTGCCCGGTCTTGGTGGCCCGAAAGCGTTGAAAACCTTTTTCCAACGAGTTGCCGGATAGGGCATCAATAATGGTAAACACTTCGCCTGTGGCTTCAGGATTGCCGATCAGGCGTTTGATCGCGCCGAATGCTTTGCGCCATTCAATAGGGCGGCGAGAAGTCCCCGGTTGGGGTTCTGTGCTGTTGGATTGGGTTGTCATGTCGTTGGACCAGATTGGGACGGCGGAAATCCTATTGCCTTGGTGCGGGCATCGCAAGCACGGTGGCTGAGACACAGAGTATCTTTGTGACAGCGTCGGTTTTCACCGCCACAGCGGTAGACCTAACCTGTGCCGGATATCAGGCCGAGCGCCAGGTTAAGCCCCAAGAAACGTGATCTTGACCCTGCCGGGATCAGTTCTTCGCGGGCCAGTACTGGTCTTTGAGCAGGCGCTTATACAGTTTGCCGGTCGGCAGGCGCGGTAGGGCGTCGGTGAAGTCAACGGATCGGGGTACTTTGTAACCTGCTAGGTGGGTTTTGGCGTAAGCCATGATTTCCCCAGCCAATGCATCCGACGGTTCCTGGCCCGGGGCGAGCTCCACCACCGCTTTTACCTCTTCGCCGAAATCCGCATTGGGCACACCGAACACCGCTACGTCCTGAATGGCGTCATGCAGAACCAAGGCATCCTCAATTTCTTGGGGGTAAATGTTCACCCCGCCGGAAATGATCATGTAGGCCTTGCGGTCGGTCAGATACAAATAGCCTTCTTCATCCACATAACCAACGTCGCCCAAGGAGGTCCAGTTATCGTGAATCGGATGGGTGGCGGATTGGGTTTTCTCCGGGGCATTGTGGTATTCGAAGCTGCGCTGGGGTTGCTCGAAATACACCATGCCCTCTTCCCCAGTTGGTACGTCGGCACCGCTTTCATCGCAAATGTGCAGAATGCTGGTGGCTGCACGCCCGACCGATCCAGGGTGAGTTAGCCATTCTTGGGGGCTAATAACGGTGGTGCCATTGCGTTCGGTACCTGCGTAGTACTCCCACAGAATGGGTCCCCACCAATCCATCATCTGATGTTTGATTTCCTTGGGGCAGGGCGCGGCGGCATGAATCGCGCAGCGATGACTGCTCAGGTCATAGCGTTGCCTGATCTCGTCGTCCAGCTTCAACATGCGGATAAACATTGTAGGTACCCACTGACTGTGAGTGACCGAGTATTGCTCGATATGACTCAAGGATTGTTCAGGGTCAAAGCCTCGCATCATCACAACGGTGCCGCCTAGGGCTTGGGTGCGAGTACAAAAACCGAAGGGCGCCGCATGGTAGAGGGGGGCAGGAGACAGATAGATGGTATCTGCATCAAGGCCATAGGGGTTGTTGACCTCCACTCCGGGCAAACCTGCACTGATGTGATCGCCGGAGAGTGGTCGCTTAATGCCCTTGGGATTTCCCGTGGTACCAGAGCTGTAGAGCATGGTGTCGCCGGCACGTTCGTCTTCGATAGGCGCGGTTGTCTGATTCGCCAGCGCCTCTTCGGCACTGGTAAAGCCAGGGATTTCGCCGCCAACGCTGAGTCTGTGCAGGCAGTTGGGGATCAAATCGGGTAGCGCCTGACTTTGGGCGAGTTCCGCCGACGCGAACAGCACCGAACTGGTGGAATCTTCCACAATGTAGGCCGCTTCTTCTGGTGTTAGATAGCGATTGATGCAGGTCAGATACATGCCCGAGCGCAGCACGCCCCAAGCCAGTGAGAAGTACTCAAGATTGTTCTCCATCAAGATGGATACATGATTACCCACGCCCAAGCCCAGCTGGGCCAGCAACTGCGCCACTTGGTTTGAGCGCTGGTCTAGCTCAAGCCAACTGACCTGGGTGCCGCTGGCGGCATCAATGATTGCGGGAGTGTTGGGTTTTACCTGGGCCCAATGTCCTGGATACATATCGTTCCTCTTTTGTCATCCAGGGCCGGATGGCCCTGGGTATCAGTCACCGCCAGCCGCTAGCTGTTTGCTTGGGCCAAACGCTCGTTCATGGATTCGGTGTCCAGCAAATCTCCACGGGCGGTTCTAGCGCCAAGGAAATAGTGCGCTCCGGCCCATAAGTTGATTAGAACCGCGACGCACAGGGCGTAGCGAATCGATTCAATGCCGTAAGTCGGGTTCAACACATCGCTGAGGATGCCAACGAAATAGGGGCCCAGGCCCATACCAATCAGGTTGAGCACAAACAACAAAATAGCCGACGCTACCGCTCGCATGCGTAACGACACCAGGGCCTGGGTCATGGCAAACGAGGGTCCCAAGTAGGCGCTGCCCAAGATGGCGACGATGCACAGGCTAGCAATGGCCGCGGTGGTGCCGTCATACAGATAGGCGACCAGTTGGAAAGGCACCATCGCGGCTGTGGCGATGCCAGGTACCCAGAAGTACCAGCGCTTGTCGCCAGTGCGATCCGATAGTTTGTCGCTGATGTAGCCACCGGCAAAGGTGCCGATAGCGCCCACACCGGCAACCACGGCCAAGGCCGCCCCTAAATCTGTCGAGGACATGTTGTGGATGCGGGTGAAAAACGGCGCGTTCCATGTACCGGCGCCATAGCTGACAAACGCATGTAAGCCCGCGGCCAAGGACATGTGCCGAAACGAAATTTTGGCCCAAAGAAACTTGAGTACTTCCCCAACCGCAGGAGCCTCAACTTTGGGCGCGGCGGTAGTTGCGCCGTTTGCGGCGATTTTGCCATCGGACATACCTCGGGGCGGCTCCCGCAAGGTCAGTGCGATGACCAGGGCCACAAAAATGCCTGGCAGGCCGACCAAAAAGAAGGTGTTACGCCAGCCAATGGTATCTGCACCCCAACCTCCAACGTAGCTACCAATCATGGTGCCAAAAGGAATGCCCAAGGCATAAATGGACAGCGCCGTGGCGCGTTTTTCAATCGGGAAGTAGTCCGAGATCAGCGAGTGACTGGGTGGGCTGGCGCCTGCTTCACCCACCCCGACCCCGATGCGCGCCATCAGCAGCATCCAGAAGTTTGTTGCCAGGCCGCACAGGGCAGTCATGGCGCTCCAGATCACCATGGATACCGCGAGAATTTTTACCCGGCTGCGTCTGTCGGCGAGAGCGGCAATGGGAATGCCCAAAAAGGTGTAGAACAGGGCGAAGGCTAAGCCACCCAACAGTCCCAACTGACTGTCGCTGAGGGAGAGTTCTAATTTGATCGGCTCGAGTAACAGAGAAAGGATAGAGCGATCGACAAAGTTGACGATGTAACCAACGAACAGAATGCCTAGGGCGTAATTGCGATACGCCGGGCTGAATTGATTTTGTTGCGACATGTGCTCCCCTAAATGCTGCCCACTAGTACTGAATGCCGCTGGTTATGGAGCCATGAAGCCAGACCACTGCTGGGTCATTACATCTGGCGTGCGGATCAGTCCCCTCCTCGGACCGCTTGATACTGACATTATTTTCGGCGCAAAAGTAGGGGGTTAATTGACCGTGTTGCGGTAATGGAGAGGGCTCTCTTCAGCCCTATTGCAAGCGTCTTAGCCGCGGACTCGACGCCTGAGTCGATCCAGGCGTTCTTTCCAATATTGAAATTCTTTGCGGTCTCCGCCCCGGTCCGGGTGCAGTTGTTGACACATGCGTCGGGCCTCAATGATCTCTTCCATGGGCAGCACTAAATCGAGGCCTAGCGCTTTGATTTCGGCGGGGCTTAGGGTTTTGACCGGGCTGGCGGATTCCGGTGGGCGATAGAACCCGCCCCAACTACTTTGGGATTTGCTGCCGTAAGATACGGGCCCTGACAAGCCGAGCTTCCAGGGGTGGTTCTTCGCGGGTTTGCGGGACTTGCCGCCACCGGATTTGCTGTTTGTCATGCAGGCAGTCTAATCTGGCCCAGCTTAGGCTCAAGCAGTTTTTCCCCAGGCTTGGGTCGACTGATCAGCGTGCGAGACAAATTTATGACCATTGCTTCCAACGGCTCGGCAACTCTCTCCCTAGCAGGCACAAAGCCCGCTTCTCCCTTGGGTTATTACAGCTGGACCTTTGGACAAGCCGCCCGTGACCCGCTGTACATTCTAGTGGTGATTTACATCTTCTTTCCCTACTTCTCCAACGTCGTGGTTGGTGATCCCGTGCGTGGCCAGGCCTTGGTGGGATACGTCAACACAGCGGCTGGTGTAATCATGGCGCTGACGGTGCCGTTTTTAGGCGCCATCGCGGACAAAGTGGGGCGGCTAAAGCCCTGGCTGGCCGTGGCTGTATCTGTGGTGGCGCTCTGCGCCTTTTTGCTGTGGTGGGTAACCCCGAATGCTCTGGACCAGGGGATGGGTCTGATGCCCATTCTTGGCATGCTCATCGCCATGAACATCGCCTTTGCTTATGCCGAGGTCTTTCATAACGCGATGCTGCCTCGGGTAGCCCCAGCAGATAAGGCGGGATTAATTTCTGGCATGGCATTTGCGCTTGGCAATCTGGGCGGTTTGTCGCTCATGCTGTTGGTGCTCTTGGTTTTTGCTCTGCCGGGAACCGTGTCCTTAAGCTGGGTCGCGGATGCCCCTTGGTTTGGGGTAGTTCAAAGTGCACATGAACACGACCGTCTGGTCGGGCCGCTGTCTGCGGTGTGGCTGTTGGTTTTTACTCTGCCGGTCTTGCTCTTTACTCCGGACGGTGCGCGTTCCTCGCTGTCTTGGCGCCAGGCAGCACGAGCGGGCGTTGGTGAAGTCTGGGAAACCGTCCGTAACCTGCGTCATTACACCAACGTGGCGCGCTACCTGTTAGCTCGCATGTTTTTTAACGACGGTATGGTGGGGGTGCTGATCTTTGGCGGCATCTATGCCTCCGGTGTCTTTGGCTGGGGCTCCTCAGAGCTGTTGATTTTTGGTTTGTGCACCAGCACCACAGCCATGCTGGGGGCCTACGCAGGGGGTACCCTCGACGATTTGCTGGGCTCCAAGCGCACGCTGATGATTGCGGTATCTGCCACCGCGGTGATTTTTCTGGTCATGCTGTCTATTACGCCGGGACAGATTCTCTTTGTGGTCGCGCTCTCCAAGGACGCTGTGTGGTCCCTGCCGTTTTTCAACACGCCCGCAGAAATTTGTTACTTCCTTGCCAACCAGGTTTTCGCCGTCTTTTTCGTAACCGGACTGTCTGCTTCGCGCACCTTAATGGCACGCATCTCGCCGCCGTCCATGACCGCGCAGTTTTTTGCCCTGTACGGTCTGAGCGGCTCGGTTACCGCATTTCTTGCACCGTTAATGGTGGCGACAGTGACGGATTTTTTTGCTTCCGCGCGGCTGGGTATGGGTGCGTTGATCGTACTGATTCTGCTTGGGGTGATGCTGTTGGCCGGTGTCACTCAAGAGCAGGCCTCGGAGTTCTCGGGACAAGGCAAATCCTGAGTGCGCAGTCCTCTGATTTAGGCCCAAGGCTAGTGCCGCAGGGCCTCCAGTATTACTATTGCCGACGCGGCGCTGGGCACTAGCGGTGCATTGATGTATCAGTCGGCATAAGGGAGTGAGATGTCCAGTTCCGAACAACGCTTTGAACACGAAGGCGAAGACGTAGAGCACGATGAGCTGTATACCGTTCGCCACAGCCTGGCCCACGTTATGGCTCAGGCCGTTCTGGAAATGCGCCCTGGCAGTACCCTAGGATTTGGGCCGCCAATCCGCGATGGCTTCTACTACGACTTTATTCTCTCTGCGCCCCTCACCGAAGAGGACTTTCCTGACCTGACTCGGCGCATGAAAAAGATCCTGAAAAAAGGCCAGCGCTTTGACCGAGAAGAACTCAGTGCCGCAGATGCCTTGGCTCGGATCGCCGAAATGGGCGAGCCCTACAAACAGGAATACGGTAGCGAACTGATCGAAAAGAACGGCCTCGACACGCTGACGTTCTACCGCAATGGGCCGTTTTTGGATATGTGCGAGGGTCCCCACGTACACACCACTAAGGACATCCCCCGGGATGCCTTCAAAATTCGCAGTGTTGCCGGGGCCTATTGGCGCGGTAATTCAGACAACGTGATGATGACCCGCATCTACGCTTGGGCGTTCCTGGATAAAGAAACCCTAGATAAGCATGTGGAGGCTTACGAGTTGGCGCTGACCCGAGACCACAAAAAATTGGGTCGGGAGCTGGGCATCTACGCCATCGACAACGATATTGGTAAGGGCTTACCGCTATGGCTGCCCAACGGCACCATTGTGCGCGATGAGCTGGAGAATCTGGCCAAGGAGCTGGAATTCAAAGCGGGCTACGTCCGAGTGGCCACGCCGCACCTGGCCAAAGAATCCCTTTATCACACCACTGGCCACTTGCCGTATTACGCCGAGGACATGTACCCGGCTATGGAGTTGATGGAGACTCAGGAAGACGGTGAAGGCGAAACCCGGGTTAAGGAAGCCTATCGCCTGCGCCCCATGAACTGCCCTCATCACCACAAAGTATTTGCCGCGGAGCCTCGAAGCTACCGGGATTTGCCGCTGCGCCTGGCCGAATACGGTCAGGTCTATCGCTTCGAAGACTCCGGTGCGGTGAGCGGCTTGGTGCGAGTACGCGGCATGTGCATGAACGATGCGCACATTTACTGCACCGCTGAGCAAATCAAAGACGAATTTAAAGCCATCATGGGTATGTATCAGCAGGCCTATGACATTCTCGGCCTCGACACGTTTCATGTGCGCTTGTCCAAGTGGGACCCGGAAGATCCCAAGGGTAAAGAAAAATACGTGGACAACCCTAAGGCCTGGGAGGAATCCGAGCGCATCTTGGAAGAGGTGCTGGTGGAGCTGGGTATCGATTTCAAAGTCGGCATCGGCGAGGGAGCGTTTTACGGCCCAAAAATCGATATTCAATTCAACACCGTGACCGGTCGAGAAGAGTCGGTATCAACGGTGCAATTGGACTTTGCGGTGCCCGGACGTATGGATCTGACCTATACCGGCTCTGATGGCGAAGAACACACTCCGTATTGCATCCATCGCGCGCCCTTTAGTACCCACGAGCGCATGGTGGCTTTTCTGATCGAGCACTATGGCGGCGCCTTCCCAACTTGGTTGGCACCGATACAAGTGCAGTTGCTAACGGTGTCCGAACAGTACGATGACTACGCGAATGAAATTTGTCAGCGTCTGCGCGGGCAGATGGTGCGAGCCGAGCTGGCGCCATCAAACGACACGCTGCCAAAGAAGATTCGTCAGGGGGCTACGCGGAAAATTCCAAACCTGCTGATCATCGGCGAGCGGGAGGTGGCGGATGGTACCGTTACACTGCGCCGTTATGGCCAGCAGGATCAGCACACCATGAGTGCGGAGGAATTTGAAACATCGCTGCTGCAGGCCATTCGCCAGCGCGCCAGTAAAGTAGCCGTGGCCCAAGACGACTAGTTACTAGCCGGTCTTTCTGCCAATGGCGTCATGATCGATCTTGGGATGCTATCGGCGTCGGGCAGGGGAGTTATCAGGGCTGGGCAGTTTTTGCTGCGGTGACCTCGGCGGTTAACGGTGGCGAGGTGGGCGTGCCGGTCATCAGTTCGACGAGGTCGGCAACAATGCGCCCGGATTCTCGAAGCATGGGATCGTCGCCGATTTCCTCAATAACCGCGTCTTTTTCTGCTTCGGTGTCCAATGATGTTTCAGCATCCTGCGTCGCGGTCGGGGTGTTGTCTGAGCCCGTTGCAGCCGTCTCCGATTTGGCAGCCGTTAGGCCTTCTGCTTCGGCTTCCTGCAGATCTTCAAGTTCTTCCAGATTGGCGGCTAAGGTTTTGCCCGTTGCGGCCCGCAGGGTATTTTCTAAATTCAGGCGCCACAAATCGTCTTGTTCTTTTTCTTCCCGGCGCTGGACTTCGTTCAAGGACAAATACGTTCGCTCCGACCGCTCTTGGGCTTTACGCTTGAGCGCTCGGTAGTAATTAAAGTGAGGATCGTTTTTCGTTCGCTCCAGGTGCCGGGTCTGCAAATCGAAGATGTAGGGCGATAGCTCGCTAAAGGGCGCAAACCGAGCTGCCTTTATGACATCCCAAGGCATGGCGCCATCTAAGGAGCTTTCGCCGATCGCCTCTTCATCAAACAGCGAAGGAAATTCGATGTCTGGGATCACCCCCTGGTTCTGTGTGCTTTGTCCGGAAACCCGATAGAACTTTGCAGCGGTTAACTTCAGTTGCCCACGGTTTAGGGGAATCATGGTTTGTACGGTTCCTTTACCGAAGGTCTGGCCGCCCACAATCACCGCCCGGCCATAGTCCTGCATGGCGCCGGCAAAGATCTCGGAAGCTGAGGCGGACAGCCGATTCACCAGCACCGCTATGGGGCCTGCATAGATCACCGCGTCATCGTTATTGCGATAAATGGTGGGGCGGCTGCCATTGGACTTGACCTGCACCGTGGGTCCCGAGGGGATGAACAGCGACGTCATGGTGTCGGCTTCTTGTAGAGAACCACCGCCATTGTTGCGTAGGTCGATGACAAGACCATCGATGCCTTGTTCTTTTAGCTGGTTGATTAGCCGAGTGACGTCCTTGGTGGTGCTGCGGAAATCCGGGTCGCGGTCCTGCTGTCCTTTAAAGTCCAAATAAAAGGTGGGGATATCGATAACGCCAATACGCCGGGTTATCCCAAAATTATCCAGCGTGATGATCTTGGCTTGGGCCGCCTGTTCTTCCAGTTTGATGGTGTTGCGCACAATGGTCACGATGCGGGTCTCGTCGCTATCCGCATCGTCGCTACTGACTTCCAAGCGCACGGTGGAATCCTTGGGTCCGCGGATCAACTCCACGACGTCGTCCAGTCGCCAGCCCACAACGTCAATCATTGGACCTTCTTGACCCTGACCCACGGCTGAGATGGTGTCGGCCGGTTTGAGCTCACCGGATTTGTCTGCCGGCCCTGCGGGCACCAGGCGCACGATTTTTGTCGCGTCTTCATCGGTTTGCAGCACGGCGCCGATGCCTTCCAGAGACAGCGACATGTTGATGTTGAAGTTGGTGGAAGTGCGCGGTGAAAAATACTGGGTGTGTGGGTCAAAGGTCGAGGCAAAGGCGTTGATGAAGGTTTGGAAAGCATCTTCACTGCGATTGCGCAGCGCTACCTTGCGCTGATTGCGGTAGCGTTTTTCCAGTGTTTCGCTGATTTCATCCAAGTCCTTGTCGTTAAGTTTCATGCTCAGCACCTGGGACTTGATGCGTTTGTCCCACAAACGGTCCTGGGCTGCCTCATCGACTGGCCAGGGCGCGTCGGTGCGCTCGATGAGGATGATCTCCTCGGTGGTGAAATCCAAATTTTCTAAGCCGTCGGCAATGCGTTTTTGCGCGTAGGCCGAGCGATTCATGAGTCGTTGCTGCAGGCGGTTAAACATGCGGAAGGCGGGAATCAAATCTCCTCGGTTCAGGGCGTTGTCGAGTTCGAAGCGGTAGCTTTCAAATTCTTCGATGTCAGCGGCGAGGAAGTAATACCGGCCGGGGTCCAGAGCGTCCAGGTAGTTGTCGAACATGCGGCTGGACAGGGCATCGTCTACCTCAAGTTCCACGTAATGATTGCGTCGTAGCTGCTCCACCACGATGCGGGCTGTGCGCGGGTGGGCAGACAGCGGCGCTAACTTGGGCGCCTGGGCCTCAGCAGCGGTGGCGTGGTCGGTATTGACTGGTGCCGTGTCGCTTGGTGTTGAGGCGAGTCCAATGGCGCTGGTCATGACACCTAGCACCAGCATTAAGCCGACAGTCAGTGTTTTCAGGAGATCTGTGCATGCGCCGGGTATTCGCTGGATGAGCCGCAGTTCCGTCATGAATTGTTCTCGTTGGTTTTCACGGTATAAATTATCCAAAGCGCTGTGGGCCACCCAGTCCTGGACCCGATATGTGTCGGAACACGGACTGCCGGGTTTAGGACAGCACGCATAAGTGCCACCAATCCTTGCCACGTCCTTGCCACTTCCTTTCCAGATGGCGAGTTCGGTCACCCTTTTATGGCCAGACGCCCAGCTTCCAGCAATCCTTTCGTGTAATCAACGTGCCGCTGCCGTATCCTGTGACCCGGTCGCTGTCGTTTGTGTGCAATTGGTTCCTACGATTCGTCCAGTATTGCTGGAAGTTCGTTAGTGTAACCACGCCCCATCGCTGGGTGAAGCAGGGCGCTTTCGTCACACTGGTGGTGTGTCGACCCTTGTCCAAATAAACCATTCGGAGACATCAATGAAACAGCTTTTCAAACATATGCCGTCAGCGATGATGATGGCTGCTGGCGTGTTAGTCGCTGGCTGCAACCAAGCGGAGACACCCATGTCCGATAAATCCTTTGATGCCTCTTCCGATGTCGAGAGCGCCAGTTACCTGATCGGTTATCGCCAAGCACAAGGCGTACAGGAACAAGGGGGCGAGATCATCGATATGCAGGCCTACTTGTTGGGCGCTCAGCAAGCCATTGCCGGTGAAGATTCCCAAGTGCCATTGGCTAACGAAGAACAATTAATGATGGCATTGTCCCAAGCGCTGATGGCCAGCAAAGCCGCTTCAGGGGAGGCCTACATGGCTGAAAATGCTGCGCGTCCTGGTGTTGTTACTACCGAATCAGGTCTGCAATACGAAGTGCTGGTGGAAGGCACTGGGCCCAAGCCTCAAGCCACCGATACGGTGGTCACCCATTACCATGGCACATTAACCGACGGCACTGTCTTCGATAGCTCCGTAGAGCGGGGCAGCCCTGCGTCGTTTCCAGTGAATCGTGTGATTGCTGGTTGGACCGAGGCGCTGCAGATGATGGGCGTTGGTGCTAAGTGGCGCTTGGTCGTGCCCCCAGAATTGGCTTACGGCGAGCGCGGCGCTGGCGGCGCGATTCCGCCAAACGCGACGTTAGTGTTCGAGGTGGAATTGCTGGAAATCCAGTAGCCAGCACCCGCTGACCGGCGCGCGGGCGCATTTTTAGAACCGGGGCTTGCCCCGGTTCTTCGTTTTTGCGTTCGGTAATCGCTGTCGCTTCGAGTCCCCATTAAAATCTCTCGCTTGCGTTAGCGGCTATTGCGACACATGCTCGGCTTGGGGGATGAGTTATGGCTGAGCAAACAAGTACGACGTCTATCTGGGGCAACCAAACTTTTCGGGCCTACCTAGGCTCTACAGGATTTTCCGGCATGGCCTTGGCCATGCAGCAATTGTTGTTGAGTTGGATTCTGATCGGGATCCTGCATTTGCCGGCGGATCAGGTGGGACTGATTCAGGCCGTTATCGGCTTGCCGGGTGTGTTTCTCATGCTCGCTGGCGGCGCTAGCGCCGATCGGGTTGATGCGCGGCGTTTGCTGATTCGGATCTATTTGCTGGCACCCTTATTCCCGCTGTTTTTGGTCACCATGGAACAATGGCAGTGGCTAGGTGTCACCAGCGTACTGTTCTGGGGCCTGGGTATGACTGTGGTGCAGTCGTTTTCCATGCCTGGCCAACAGGCGTTGCTCAATCGAATTGCTGGCAGCGAAATTCAACAAGGTGTGACGGCAGCAACCGCCATCGGTTTTGTGGTTCAGGTGGTGGGCTTGGTGCTGGCCGGTCAAATCGATGAGGTGGGCGTTACGCCTGTCTTGCTCGCCCAGGCCTTGGGTTTGGCCTTGGCGGGAATCATGATGATGCGCGTGCCCGCGGTTCAGCCGCCACCGGCCGCAGAAAATACCGCAGATAAGCCCGGTGCCCTTGCCGGTATTCGTCAGGGGTTAACGGCGACCTATCAGCATCCGGTTATTTTTAACGTGCTGACCATTACCTTTGCCTCCAGCATTTTTAACGCCGGGGCTTTTATTACCGTATTCCCCTTTATCGTGGTGCGAATTTACGACGGCTCTGCCTGGTTGCTGGCGGTGTTGATGGCTATTTTCTACGCCGGCGCCACCGCTTCGAACATCCTGCTACTGCGCTATCAGCCCTTGCTGCGACCGGGCAAGCTGTTCTTGATTATGCAGCTATCGCGGATTTTGGTGGTCTTTCTGATGTGGATCGAACCACCGTTTTGGCTCTTTGTGGTGGCCACCATCGGCTGGGGCTTGAACATGGGTATCACCACAAACTTGGCCCGCAGCATCGTCCAAGAATCCGCTCCCAAGCCCTATCTTGGGCGCATCTTGTCCGTGTTCAGCATTGGTTTGGTGGGCAGTGCGCCGCTGGGTGCCATCGTGCTGGGTTGGCTGATTGAAGCGACGGGTACGCTGAATGCGTTGATTCCGGCCATGCTGCTGTCCGCCATTTTGTTTGTTTATGGCGCCATGTTTTCCCCGGTCTGGGGGTATCGCAGCAATCAGCATGAACAGGCGGCCGCCGCAAACTGAATGAGGCGACAGAGGCGTTAAGTACTGGTCTGTGAGCAGCCAAGGGCATAGTCTTGCCCCAGTTCGCCACGGAGCCCGGAATCAATGTCTGTCAAACCACCCACTAACGACGACCAGTCCATCGCTGCCCTGCGCCGCGACTATCGATATGGGACGCTCAGTGAGAGTGATGTCGCTGCAGATCCGCTGACTCAGTTCCAGCGCTGGCTTGGGGAAGCAGAGCAGGCTCAAGTGTTGGATTACAACGCCATGGCCTTAGCCACTGCTGCTGCAGATCAACCGTCGGTGCGAACGGTGTTGCTCAAGGGTGCTGACGCTCAGGGTTTGCGCTGGTTTACCGATCGGCGCAGTGAAAAAGGTCAGGCACTCACCGCGAATCCTCAGGCTGAACTGCTCTTTCATTGGCGCGAGCTGGATCGGCAGATTCGGGTGCGGGGGCGGGTGGTGGTGCTGCCCGAGGATCAAAGTGACGCCTACTTTTATTCCCGGCCCTTAGACAGTCAGTTAGCGGCAGCTACGTCGAATCAGAGCCAGCCCGTTGAGGATCGGGGCGTGCTAGAGCGCCGATACCAGGCGTTGGCCGATACCCATCACGAGCATGCGCTCAGGCCTGAGCAGTGGGGTGGATATTGCTTGGAGCCGAGTCAGTATGAGTTTTGGCAGGGTAGGGAAGGCAGGCTCCACGACCGTATTCAATACTTACACCAAGACGGCGGCTGGATCATTCGACGCCTGCAGCCCTGATCAGCTCACGATTAGCCTCAGATCAGGGACGTTTGAAAGTCCCTGATTAGCTGGGCAAACAGATCCGGCCGATAAAAAGGCGAGCCGTGTCCCGTCATGGGCATAGCCGCAAACTTTGCCCCGGGAATCTGGGCTGCAATATGACGAGCGGCGGATAAATTCATGTCCTGCTCACCGCAGGCTACCAACGTAGGCGCGGTAATCGCCGCAATCATGGCCGTCGTATCCGGTTCTCGGGTGTGGGCGGTATGACACAGTAAGGCGGTGGGCCGATTTTCATAAAAGCGCCAGTATTTTTGCCGCACCGGCATAGCCATGCCTGCTTGGGTCAGCATTTGCCGAGCCTCCTCGCCTAACGCGCCTTGTTCCGTTTGGTCCACCGGTGGTGTCAGAGCCACATCAAACATGCCCAGTCCGCTGAGTCGCTGGGGATGACGCAGTCCGAACTGGGCGGCTGTGCGTGCGCCATAGGCCACGCCCACCACAAAGGCGCGTTGGATAGTTAAGTGCTCCAGCAGGCCAGCCAAGTCGTCGGCGTATTGGGCGAAGTTAAAGGTGTCTTCGTCGTCGGCCCAACCGGATTTGCCTGTGCCCCGCAGGTCAAAGCGCAGTACCTGAAAGTGTTGCAGTAACTCTGGCAACACGACTTCCCAGCAGGTGAGGTTATGGCTAGCCATATTAATCAGGGCCAGAGTCGGGCGCTGTGCATCGCCTTCCAGCACATAGTGCAGGTCCACACCGTTGATGCGGACCATGCTGTGGGTTTGGTCGTATGGAGTGGTTTGTAAGTTGCTCATCAGTCTGGCAATCCCAAGACACGTTTGGCGATGATGTTCATTTGGACCTCCTTGGTACCCCCGGCGATGGTCAGAGATTTTTGTTTCAGCCAATCGCGAGTGGTGCTGAGTTCTTGAGCAGTGAACGCATCGCCCTGCCAGCCTGCGCCTAAGGTGCCCATGGCAGCCACTAGGATTTCGTCACCCTCTTGGGTGATCAGCGCATTGGACAGTTTTACTGCTGATGAGGCGAAGCCCGGTGCACTGGCCTCGGTTTCTTGGATAACCCGCTGCTGTGTCAGCTGTTGGGCTTTGAAGGCCAGTTGGTGATCGATGACGCGTCGCCGCAGCGCTGGCTCGCTGATACGCCCGTCGGCATCACCGTGGTAGCGCTGCACCAGTGCGGGCAGGGGGCTGGCTACCGAGCGGCCGCCTTGAGACCCGGAGGTGTTAATGCCTGCGTGGGTAGAACGCTCGTACTGCAGCAAACGCTTGCCCGCAGTCCAGCCCTTGTTGACTCCACCAATAACGTCATTCGCCGGAGCCAAAGCGTCGTTGAAGACGGTTTCGCAGAACGGTGATTCTCCAGAGATCAGGCGAATCGGGCTGACTTCGACGCCGGGTTGATCCATGTCCACCAGAATGAGGCTGATGCCTTCATGGCGAGGGGCGTCCGGGTCCGTGCGAATCAGCACAAAGATGTAGTCACAGTCCATGGCGTCTGAAGTCCAAACTTTGCGCCCGTTGATTTGGTATTGATCGCCAATCAATTCGCCGCGACAGGACAGGCTGGCCAGATCAGAACCTGCGCCGGGTTCGGAATATCCCATGGCCCAGCCGCCTTCACCCCGGGCAATACCCGGCAGCCAGCGCTGACGCTGTTCTTCGCTGCCCAGCTCTAAAATCGTTGGGCCAATGTAGTTGACGCCGCGGCCGGTGAGCGGTGTGCGCGCGCCAATGCGTTTGAGTTCGTCGATTAGGATTGGGTATAGGTCTTTGTCCAAGTCGGCGCCGCCATAGGCTTTAGGCCAGGTAGGCACTGTCCAACCACGCTCAGCCATACGTTCCAGCCACAGGGCGCTGTCACGCTCTAACGTGATTTTGCGGCTGCCCCAGGGCGTTTGACCTGGGCCCCGGGCGCCGTCAGGACAGTTTTCTTGGAGCCAAGCCCGAGTGTCTGCACGAAATTCTTTTTCTGACTGTGTGTCCATAGCGATTGCTCGTTCTTCGATTTGCCTGAGTTGACCGGTTTTGTGTTGCGCCGGTGCCGTCACTTTACAGGCACAGGGAGGCGACTTTTTGTCCGACAAGGGTTAAGCATAGCTCAGCTGAACACGCCGTGGCGCGGCGATCCAGCTCCGCACCGCTGACCTGATCTTGCTGCATGAGGTCCCCCTGCATGACGGAACGGCTGACCCGGGCATCGATACAAACCGGGTATTGGTAAATGCTGGGGTCGCGCTCAACCATTTGGGTGTATGCGCCCTGCAGGCGTAGACGCTGTTCTTCCGCTTGTTGATCCGTGCTTTGGGCCTTGGCCCGTTCAGCTTGGCGAGTGAGCTCGGTGAATAGGGTGTCCGAGCGATACCAGTACACTCGGAACCTGTCGTCGTCACGCTTGAGCACCATGCCCTCTTTGATCGCTGCCCCCGAAGGGTCCTGGGTGGTGAACCACAGCTCCGCGAAATCGCCGCAAACTTCTTTGGCTCCAGTGCCAAAACACTCTTGCAGACGAACGCTGTCTACCCGCCGGGTTGACGCATCCAGCCGAGCCGCGTGCTCAATCATTTCGGCGCAGCTAACGTCGGGGAACTTTAGCAGTCCAAATGCATGACAGCTTGGAGCGGGAACTTCCTCAGGGGTGGTCTGGCTGGCTTGAGCCGATGCAAACCAGAGGGCTGCGGCTTCAAGCGCCTGATTTTGGATGTCTTGTGGGCTTGGGCCGCAGGCAGGGAGCCAGAGCAGCAAAGAGATGGCTAGCCATCGGGTCAACCGAGCTGACCCGATGGTGCGTTGGTTATGGCATTGATGCCGAGTGATCAAACTCGCTCAATGATAATGGCTGGAGCCATGCCACCGCCCGTGCACATGGTGATCAGGCCAGTGTTGAGGTCCCGGCGCTCCAATTCGTCCAGCATGGTACCGATGAGGATTGAGCCGGTGGCGGCAATGGGGTGACCCAACGCCATAGCGCCGCCGTTCACATTGACCTTGGCTGGATCCAAATTCAGATCACGAATGAACTTGGCTGCAACAACGGCGAAGGCTTCATTGATTTCGAACAAATCGATATCGTCAGTGGTCATGCCAACTCGCGCTAGGGCTTTTCTGGCCGCAGGCACAGGCTCGTTCAGCATAAGGGTGGGGTCACCGCCCACGGTTGCCATAGAAATGATGCGGGCTCTGGGCTTCCAGCCCACTTTGTCCGCATAGTTCTTGCTGCTCAAAATCAACGCCGCAGCGCCATCCACAACGCCAGAGCTGTTGCCCGCATGGTGCACGTGGTTGATGTCCAGATCTGGGTATTTGCGCGCTACCAGATGCGCAAAGGTCTCGCCGGTGTCATCGATTGGTGCGTCCATAAACTGGGAAAATACCGTCGGCAGTGCTGCTAGGCTTTCCAGGGTTGTGCCCGGGCGCGGGAATTCTTCCCGATCCAGTGCTACGGTGCCGTCGTCGTTGAAGACCGGCATAACGCTGCGATCAAAGTAGCCTTGCTCGATGGCGTGCTGAGCCCGGTTTTGTGACTCGACAGCCAAAGCGTCTAGCTCTTCGCGGCTGAAGTTTTCCAGGGTCGCGATCATGTCGGCGCATACGCCCTGATGAGGCTGTGGGTGGATGTCCCGCAGATGCAGGTTGCCGCCGTCCACGGTGCGGTTGTTGTTTTCTGGGATGCGCGTGGTGGTGTAAGACATCATCTCAACGCCACCGGCAACGCACAGATCGTCCATGCCGCTCATGATGTTCGCCGCGGCCAAATTCACTGAGGTAATGCCAGAACCGCAGAAGCGATCTAAGGTGACTGCAGATGCAGAGGTATCCCAGCCTGCATCCAACGCGGCCATCCGTCCGACACAGGAACCCTGTTTGCCCACCTGAGAGCTGCAGCCGACCACCACGTCGTCGATATCTGCAGTGTTTAGATCGTTGCGCTGACCAATGCCCTCAAACACTTTGGCCAACAAGCGGCCAGGGTGAAATTCGGACAGGGCTCCTTTGCCTGCCTTGCCGATGCCCCTTGGGGTGCGGGCTGCGTCGATAATGTATGCGTCTGTCATGTTGGTCTCCCTGTGTCGCGCTGTCAGCGCGGTTATTTAAATGGGTGGGGTTAGCGCCCGGTGAATTCTGCGGGTCGCTTCTCCATAAAGGACGCCATTCCCTCTTTGAAATCTTCGGACTGAAATAGCGGCAGCAACTGCAAAAATACGTGGTGCACGTGATCGTTAAAGTTCTCGTCCATGCCCATGCGCATCATGCGCTTGGAAGCCTGCACAGCCATGGGCGCCTGAGCTGCCACGCGTTTTGCCAGTTCCATGGCTTGATCGCCAACTTCGTTGTTGTTGACCACACTAGAGACTAGGCCCATCTCTAGGCACTCGTCCGCGGTCAGTGTTTTGCCGGTAAAGATAATTTCGCTGGCCTTAGCCCAGCCGATGAGCCTGGGTAAGATCCAGGTGCCGCCGGATTCAGGAACGATGCCGCGCGCCGTGAATGCGGCTGCCAGTTTGGCGTTGTCGGCCATCACGCGCATATCGCATCCCAAGGCCATGTCCATACCGTACCCGGCCGCCGAACCATTCAGCGCAGCGATGGTGGGTGTATCAATGTTGTGCAAAATCGTTGGCGGGGTGTTGCGTAGGTCCAGGGTTGGCGAAACACGTCTGCTGCGGTCGGAAAGGCCGTCGGTGATGTCGCTGCCACGCAGATCTAGACCTGCACAAAAGAACTTGCCGGTGCCGGTGATAACGATGGCGCGCACGTCTTCGTCCGCATCGGCTTCCAGCAGCAGCTCACTGAACCGCGACAGCATGTCCCGAGAAATGGTGTTCTGCTGCTCAGGCCGGTTAAAGGTGATGGTGGCGATGTGGTCCGCCACTTCGTAAAGCATGTCGTTATTGGATGTCTCGGTCATGTCTCCCCCAGAGTTGACTGTTTGTTTGCGGATGGCAGCTTGCCCTTGGCTTGGTGCTGCTGGCTCCCGGCTAGCGCCTGTCTATGGTCAGCTTATGGTCAGCCCAGTTAACCGGCCCGTTCGGGCATTTTTTCCTCGCTAATGGCATAGCCAGCTTCGACGGGGATACACAGGTAATTGCCGTCCTCGCGCTTTTCTGTCCATGGCAAGACTGGGATGGGTTTCGTTTGCCGAGCGGCTTCGATGGCAGCTTCCGGCGTACTCCAAGTAGCCAACTTTTCGATGTTGCGCAGCGTTGGAAAGATAATGGTGTAGGTGCCGTCGGCTGCACCTTTAACCGCTGCTGCTGGATCAATCCATACCGAGTCCACGGATTCGTAGCCGTCGTGCACAGCAATATGGTCCGCTGGCGGAATCGCCAAATAAAAGTGGGTATCAAAACGCTTGGGCATCATGGGCGGCGTAATCCAATGGGCAAAGTGAGTCAGCGTGTCACAGGCTAGCTCCAGCTTTTCTTGTTGCAGAAAATCCAAAAGCGGGATCTCGCCTTTGTTCATGGGCTCCCGGGCATGCTGTAGCGCAGCCAAGCGTTCGCCGCTGATGATCTCGTCGCTGCCGGCTTCTCGGGCCAGCAAAATGCCACATTCTTCGAAGGCCTCGCGAATAGCGCTGACTTGGGCTGCACGCATATCCGTGTCTTGCTCTGCGCCGCGCAGATAGGGAATCAGAGCTTCATCGAAGTCCTGAGGGTCGGCTTTGCCGCCAGGAAAGACTAGGGCGCCTGAAGCGAAGTCGATTTGATGGTGTCGCACGACCATAAATACCTCGAGATTAGAGGCGCCCGGACGCAACAGCAAAATAGTGGCGGCAGGTTTTGGTGTAGATGGGCCTTCAGACATAGGTTATTCCTTACTGATGTGATTGGACAGGCAAGTGCCTCAAGTGACAATTGCTAAACACGCTCCCCCCAAAGGAACCTAAGGATGTTCGCTTATGCTGAGGCCTATGGCAAACTGCGCCGCGTCCAATCCGTCGCCGGATAAAGGCACTTGCGGCGCTGACCCCCGGCGAATCCTGGCCCTACGAGGCGAAAAAGTTGCGAGGCAAAAAACTGCGAGGCAAATGGCATGTCTGTACTGATCACATTGTTGGTTATAGGGCTGGTGGTTGTTTATCTGCGCAGCAATCGCAAGGCGAGACAACGGTGGCTGCAACAACTGGATTTGCCCGGCCAGTGGGAGTCGCGTAACAACGACGGCATGTTGCGCCTATCTGGCGGTTTGAATGCCGGTGACTTTGAGTGGCGTACCCAGACCGGTGTAAGAAAGGGTCGCTGGCAATATCGCGGTCACAGTTTGATCCTGGGCGATGGGGAAGAGCGGGAGTTCGCGGTGCAGTTGTTTCAACCCGGAGTGATCAGTTTGACGGATCCCAGTGGCAACGCAGAACTGTTTCACAAGCAATCAACCAACGTGGTGCAACTTGGAAAACGATAACAACCCAGCGGTAGCAGAAGGCTTATGGCCAGAGTTGATGCGGCGAGTGCTGGCATTGTTGCCGGTTCCTCAGCGCTTGGACTGGCAACATCATCACGCCGGCGCCTGGATGCCTGGACGCTGGGTGTCTCAGCTTGTCGGTTACGGTCAAACCAGCGCCATTGCCTTGGACGATCTGCTGCATATCGACAGTCAAAAGCAGGCCCTTGCGCAAAATACCCAACAGTTTCTGGCGGGATTGCCCGCCAATAACGCATTACTTTGGGGCGCTCGGGGCACCGGCAAATCTTCGCTGATCCAGGCTCTGCTGACCCAGTATGCTGGCAACGGGTTGCGCATGGTTGAGGTGAACAAGGACGCCCTGGCGGATTTACCCTTGGTCATTGAGCAACTGTCCGGTCAGCCCTATGCCTTTATCGTGTTTTGTGACGATCTGTCTTTTGAGGAAGATGATCCTTCCTATAAGTCGCTGAAGAGCGTGCTTGAAGGCAGTGTGCTGGCTCGTGCCTCTAACGTCTTAATTTACGCTACGTCGAATCGCCGGCATCTGCTGGCCGAAAAAGCCTCGGACAATGCCCAAAGCAAGTTAGTGGACGGTGAGTTGCATCATGGTGAGGCTGTGGAGGAAAAGATTTCCCTGTCCGACCGCTTTGGTCTGTGGCTTTCCTTTTATCCTGTGCGTCAGCAGGAGTATCTGGACATGGTGGATCATGCCATCAAGCGACTGATGGACAGTCAGGGGCAAGACATCCAAGAACAGCCAGATTTTCAGCACGATCACTATCGGGCGGAAGCGTTGCGTTGGGCCTTAGCTCGAGGCGTCAGAAATGGCCGCAGCGCGGAGCACTTTGCGCGGCACTGGGTTGGGAAAACCCTGCTAGCCGCCAACAACATCACCAACAAATAATCTAAGGTTAAGTATGTTTCGGGCGTCTTTTGCGGCGGTAGCGCTGCTATGTGCCGGTATCAGTGCAGCTGATGTGGTCATCATGAATAACGGGGACCAATTGTCTGGGCGACTGGATAGCATCACCGCAGGTGTCGCCATACTGGATACCCCCTACGCTGGCAGGGTACGAATCGAGGTCAGTCAGATTCAGTCGCTGCAGACCGATGAAGCCTTCGATGTCAGTCTGCCCACAGGAAAGGCCAAGGGCGTTTTTGTTGCGGTTCGTGATGGCATTGGATTGCAAAACCCTTCGAGCGTCCAAACATTTACTCCGACAGATATCCGATCCGCTACCCAACGTAAAAACGAACTGACTCGCTTTGCCGCTCAGTGGGGAACTCGCTTGGATCTCGCGCTGTCGTTGGCGGACGGCAATACCACTGCCGAGGCCTACAACGTGTTGCTTGAAGCAGACTATGCCAACGAACTCAACGCTCATGCGATAACCACACTGTTAGCTAGGGAAGAAGGTGAGGGACTGGTGACCCGGGACCAGTTGAGCGTCGATTATGGCTACAAGCGTTTTGTCTCAGATCGCTGGTTTGCGGCAGCTAATGCTAAGTACTTTCAAGATCCTCTGAAAGACATCGACTCTCGTATTACCTTGGGCGCCGGTGTGGGTGTGCAGTTCATAGACACGTCACTGGAAAACCTCAATTCAGACTTGGGTGTGAGTGCTGTTCGGGAGGATATCGGTGCCGATACCGAGGTTAGGCCAGCCTTGCGGTGGAGCCTGGACTATCAGCGGTTTTTGGCTGCCAAAACGCTTGAGCTCTTTCATAGGCAGTCCATCTTGCAGTTGTTAGAAGGCGAAAAAAATCAGGTGATCGCCTCGTCCACAGGGCTGCGATACGCCTACAGCGAGCGCATTGATACCACTTTTCGCATCGACCTAGCCTATGAAAGCGATCCGCCCCTAGATAACAAAAAAACCGATACCACCTACAGCCTAGGCGTTGGGATTAAGTTCTAACCTCAGGCACCCGCGGGTGCCCACTCAGAGGTCCCAAGTTCGGGATGCTGGACAAAACTGGAGTCTCGGGTTTTTGCCCGCACATCTGTCCCCGCAAGTCCTTGACGGAGCCCCAGCACGCTCATAGAATGCGCCGCTTCGTCAGGGTTGGTGGGCATATCACCTCCCTTGATGATCGGACTTTGTCCCCATCGTCTAGAGGCCTAGGACTCCGGGTTTTCATCCCGGCAACAGGGGTTCGACTCCCCTTGGGGACGCCATCTTCAAAACCGCTTAGAGCGTAGCTCTTAAGCGGTTTTTTTATGGGTGGTACAAACCCCAACCGAGGAAAGCTACTTCCCCAAGTCCCCGTTCGGCCAGAGATTTTGTTCCAGGCGCAAGTAGGCAATGCGCTTGGTTTTGTGCTGGAATTGAGCGCTGAACCAAACGATGGGGAGAGTCATCATGAGCGAACAAGCAACGGCGCAAAGCTGCGATGTCGTCGTAGTCGGAGCAGGATTTGCCGGCATGTATGCGCTACACAAGTTTCGGCAGTTGGGTCTAACGACTTGCGTGCTTGAGGCGGGTAATGATGTTGGCGGTACCTGGTATTGGAATCGTTATCCCGGTGCACGCTGTGACGTGCCCAGCGTGGAGTACTCCTACAGTTTTTCCAAGGAACTCGAACAAGAATGGAACTGGACGGAGATCATGGCGGCTCAGCCCGAGATCTTGGAGTACGCCAATCACGTCGCTGATCGTTTTGACCTGCGCAAAGATATTGAGTTCCAAACTCGAGTGGCCAGCGCCACCTTTGACGAGGACAGCAATCGCTGGACGGTGACCACGGAAGCGGGCAAGCGCTACACAGCGCGCTTCTGCGTAATGGCCACAGGTTGCTTGTCCGTACCAAATACGCCAACCATCCAGGGCCAAAACGATTTTGCCGGCCCGGTGTACCACACCGGCGATTGGCCGGAACAAGGCGTCGACTTCACTGGCCAGCGTGTAGGCATCATTGGTACTGGCTCTTCAGGCATTCAATCCATTCCGGTCATTGCAGCACAAGCCAAGCACCTGACCGTGTTTCAGCGCACGCCGAATTACACCATGCCCGCCGCGAACGCACCGCTGAAGGATGAGTTTTTGGCCGAGGCCAAACGTAATTACGACAACATCCGCGCCGAACAGCGCGCTTCTCAAGTTGGTATCGTGGGTTATGGTTTTGGCTTTGGCGGGGCAGAGAATGTGGAGCCCACGGAAGAAATTCTCAAGACCACGGAAGCCGAACGTCAGCGGCTGGTTGAAGAGGAGGGCTTTTTGGCCATTCGTCGTTACGCGGACGTGTCCCTGGATGAAAAAGCCAATGAGCTGGCCTGCGACATGTATCGGGCCCAGGTGCGCCGGGTGATTAAGGATCCGGATACTGCAGAAGCTCTGATGCCCAGAGATTACCCCATGGGCTGCAAGCGACCGGTGATCGATACGGACTATTACGAAACCTACAATCGCGACAACGTGACCTTGGTAGATCTGCGTCGGGGCGGCATCGAGTGCATTACCTCGACTGGCGTCAGTACTAGCCAAGGCGACTACGAGTTTGATGTGTTGGTCTACGCCACGGGCTTCGACGCCATGACTGGAGCCTTGGGCAAGATTGATATTCGTGGGCGGCAAGACCAAGCCCTGTCCGAATATTGGGAGGCGGGCCCTCGCAGTTATCTGGGTTTGCAGGTGGCCGGGTTTCCAAACCTATTTACCGTTACCGGACCGGGTTCGCCCTCAGTGCTGAGCAACATGATCGTATCCATTGAGCAACATATCGATTGGATCAGTCGCTGCATTGCAGATTTGGATAGCCAAGGTGTGCAAACCATCGAAGCGACCACAGCCGCCGAAGATGAGTGGATCGCTCATGTAAACGATGTGGCGAAGGACACCATGTTTACCGCCCAGTCCTGTAACTCCTGGTACTTGGGCGCCAACATTCCCGGCAAACCCAGAATCTTTATGCCCTACGTAGGCGGTGTTGGCGTGTACCGAGAAAAATGTGACGAGGTCGCCGAAAAGAACTACGAAGGTTTCTTGCTGCAAGCCTAAGGCCCAAGCTGGCAAGCCAACGCAAGAAATTACCCTGGGGCGAAGGCCCTGGGCTGAGCCCCGGGGCTGAGCCCCCGGTTTCCTGCCTACGGTGGGCCCGAGTGCCCAATGTCAGGGGCGTTTGAGCGTCATCGCCGTAACCGTTAGCGAGTATTATTCTGAACGAAAAACGAACTTACCTGATTGCCATCTCAACCTGGTTTGCCGCCTTTGGCATCCAGTCAGTGGTGTTTGCCTGGCTAGTCACCATGTTGCTGCGGGAACCACCCGAGCGTGTGGGCCTGGCGCAGATGAGCATTTTGCTGCCCGGTATGCTGTTGATTTTGCTCGCCGGAGCCATTGCTGATCGAGTGGGTCTGCGTCGACAGGCCCTTTGGGCGCAGCTTTTTGCCGCCCTAACGCCGCTGCTGTTGATTTATTTTCTTGCTCAGGGGGCCCTAACCTACGGCGTGGTGATTGTTTACGCGCTGTTGATGGGTCTTGCCCAAGCTTTTGTCACCCCAGCTCGTGATGGCCTGCTGAATCTGGTGGCAGGCGACGACGTGCAACGCATGGTGATGCTCACGAGCCTCTGTCAGTTTGGCTTTCAGATCATCGGATACAGTTTGGCGGGATTCGCAGACAACGTAGGTCCGATCTATATCTTGGCACTTCAGTGCGTCATTTTGCTTGCCGGATGTGGGGCGCTGATGGCGATGAAGGGCGTGGGCAAGCCCTTGGCGGATCCGGACAAACAAAGCACGGTGCTCAGAGACTTTTTGGAAGGTGCCACGGCGGTGGCTGGCAATCCGCTGCTGCGGGCCGTGATGATTCAGAATGTGGCCATGGGAATCTTTTTTATGGGTACATTTATCGTTGCCTTTCCCATCGTGCTGCGCGAGGTCTATGACGGCACCTCGGCTGATCTAGCCTCGTTAAACGCGGTGAATTCCCTGGGGCTGGTTCTGACCATTGTGGTGCTGTTGCGGCTTGGGCAAATCGAGCGCGCGGGCCGGGCACTGCTACTGGCCCAGTTTGTGGGTTCCTGCGTGCTGCTAATGTCGGGGCTAGTGGTGCAAAAAAGTTTGTTTATCTTTTTTGTGTTTCTTTGGGGCGTGTGTGGCGGCTTAGCCATGCCCATGTCCCGAACCATCATGCAGCAAACGGCACCGCCAGCGCTGCGGGCGAGGGTGATGAGCTTCTACGCCTTTTCCTTTATGGGGGCCGGGCCTTTAGGCGCATTGTGGGCAGGGTATATGGCCGATGCCTACGGACCGCAATTGGCCATCGTCATATCTGCGGCAGGTATGGCCATGCTGGTGTTGGTTATGGCCTTTGTTAGCCCGCTTTGGCGGACTGCGATGAAGCAGGAGCAAGCCCAACCGTCCTGAGGATATGTCGGAATGGGTTCGCTTCGATGCCTGAACGTCAGACATAAAAAAGGCCAGCGCGTGGCTGGCCTTTCTGCTCGTATTAGAGGAGCAACTCTTAAGAAGGCTGTCCCTCAAAACTTGCAATAGATAACACTGATCACCTCCTTATAAGTTGTTTAGGGACCCTGATTATGTCCCAGCATCGGGCGAATGCAAGGCTGAAAGTGCAGGTTTTTCGTCGCAGAGTCTGGACGCAAGATCACTTTTGTTGACGTTGTGGCCGCTGTGGATCATTCGCGGGGAAACCGGCGAGGGCTTGTGCGGATAATAATTGACACGCCAGTGGCGTGAGCTAAAATGCGCCGCTCGGTATCCAAGCCGTCTAAGCGGGAATAGCTCAGTTGGTAGAGCACCACCTTGCCAAGGTGGAAGTCGCGAGTTCGAGTCTCGTTTCCCGCTCCAACTCCCCCTTTTTAGCTTCAACGTTGTATGTTTCTATCAAGTCGCTACGCAGCGATAAAGGGAAACGAGACTGTCGGCGCAGATCTCACCCGCGAGTACGCGGCTGAGGCGCCGCCACCGCCGGAGCGTTGCTCCGCCGTGTTTCCCGCTCCAATCACCTCCCTACTAGTTTCAATCTCTAATCTGCATAGCTGTGTCTACGCAGCGATAAAGGGAAACGAGACTGTCGGTGCTTATCTTGGTCGCGAGCACGCTCCCAAGGCACCGCCACCACCGGAGCGTTGCTCCGCCGTGTTTCCCGCTCCAATCACCTCCCTACTAGTTTCAACCTCTAATCTGCGTAGCTGTGTCTACGCAGCGATAAAGGGAAACGAGACCGTCGGTGCTTATCTTGGTCGCGAGTACGCGGCTCGCGTTCGCCTGGTCTGTACAAATCGATGAATTACAGCGGTTACTCCATACTTGCTATGGAACAGTTGCCTTCAATCTTGCTGCTTTGCTCGATCAGCTGAGTGTGGCTCCTTCGGTGTCGGGCGTTGGGGTTTGCGAGAGCCTCTCCTTCGATTAGAAGCTGGCGTAATTTCTCGAATCGTGAATCTCGTCGTTAGTAGCCGGTGTTTTCCCCATATTTTCAGTTTCCCCAATGCCAGAATCTTTGATCTCAGCGATACCTTGTCTACGACAGGGCTGTACGTATGAAGCCCCGAAGGTGTCATAAAACTCTTACATCGAAATCTGAAAATTCAAGGAAGAGGAGTCACGCTCGTCTTTCAGTGCGACCCTCGGGCTTTGGCCGGCGATGAGGTTAGGAGGAGCATCGCTGTTGTGACGCTTCTTTCATTGTAGGTAATACAGCAAACCAGATCGCAGTCACTGGTGCTAAAAGTCCAACGTAAGCGAAGTGTTTGAGCTGGCGCAAAAAATTTTGGTTGCCCCTTCAATGAACCATCTGTTGTAGGGCGTTCCAACTATCGTTAGCTGACGAAATGGAATACTTGTTTGGAGGTGAGAATTGATAACGCGACGCCGTTTTATTGAGCGCACGAGTGGTGCTTTTGCTGCGCTAACGCTGTTTGCTTGCTGGGATGCTGTGAATAGCCCGATGGGCCATGAAAATGGTTATGGTCTACTCAAGGAGGATCCCAATGGGCTCCTAGACTTGCCTGATGGGTTTAGCTACCAGGTTCTGTCCGAGTTGGGAGACTTGATGGACGATGGCGCAAGGGTGCCGGACAAAGCCGACGGCATGGGGTGTTTTCAGGGTTCGAACGGCGAACTGATTCTGGTGCGTAATCACGAACTACGGCCCAACGATGATGACGGCGCGTTAATTCCCCGTGGTTTCGACGCTAAGGGCGGACGTATTCTGCCTGGAGGAACAACCCACATCGTCCTGGATGGTCAGTCTATGGCGGTTAAACGGCAGTTTAGGTCTCTCGGCGGCACCATAAGGAATTGCGCTGGAGGCGCTACGCCGTGGAATACCTGGTTAAGTTGTGAAGAGGCTCCGGTAAATCCGGGGGAGGGCTATGGAGCAGGCTTGGGCCAGGCCCACGGTTGGGTTTTTGAAGTGCCCGCAGATGCTTCAACTCTGCTCAATCCGGCACCGCTGCGAGCGTTAGGCCGGTTTAATCATGAAGCCGCTTGCGTTGACCCTAAAACGGGTGTCGTGTACCTCACCGAGGATCGGGAAGACGGAGTTCTCTATCGATTCGTACCTCAGCAATGGGGCAGTCTGCATCGCGGCGGGGTGCTTCAGGCAATGTCGGTTGAGGGTGTTGCCGATACGCGCAACTGGCAAACGCGCACGATGCAAACAGGAGAAACGAGAAAAGTAAGCTGGGTCGATCTAGACGATGTGGAGTCGCCCCAGGATGACTTGCGCTATAGAGCGGCTGCCAATGGCGCCACTCTAATTGCTCGCGGCGAAGGCATTTACATGGGCGATAGTGAAGCATTTGTGTGCTCGACGAGCGGAGGACAGGAAAGGTGTGGCCAAGTTTTTCGTTTAACGCCTGGGCGTTCAGGAAATGATGATGAGTTAGCCCTGTTCTTTGAAAGCAGCTCACATCATTTATTTAATAGCGGCGATAACCTCACCGTCGCTCCTAACGGTCATTTAATTGTTTGTGAGGACCAATACACTGCCAAAGTCGACAACTATCTGCGTGGCCTTACACCGACTGGGGCACCATACAACTTGGCAAGGCTGAGATTGCAAACCGAACTGGCGGGAGCTTGCTTCTCGCCTGACGGTGCTACTCTATTCGTAAACGTATTTTCACCAACGAAAACCCTTGCAATTACAGGCCCCTGGGAACGCCTCACCGTATAGACTTGGATGCGACGCGTGGAAGCGAAGTAGTGCACTAGAGGAGTGTATGTACCCCCAATCTGCCCCATAAGGGACCTAAACGAGCACTTCAGGCGCAGACTATCGGCGACTTACCGTTGCTCATTGCCCAGCGTTACGCTGGGCTCGGTAATCGTTTTCAGGCTTCAAAACTGCCAACTTGACACTTAAGTACCGAATCGCTTGTGCCACTGGACTGCTCAACGTAGAAGGTTGTGTTTTGGCGAACTCGCTTGGCTGGGATATTTAAATTCAAACCCTCGCCGGACGACAGGGTTTTATTAAATTGCGACAGCCCACACAACTTGGGTGACACTTTGATGGTCTTGCCAGATTTGGTTACCAGTAGCAAATGATCTTGGGAATAGCCCCAATGTTCGATTAGTGAAGTCTTGATGCTCGTTTGTGCTGCAGCGCTAATGCTCGTTAGCGCAAGGGCTACCGTGATAAGTATCCTCATATTTCCTCCCGCGGTTTGTCGGCAAAAAATGTTGTGTTTTTGTTTGTTTTCCTGCCGTTGTCATATTCTTGAAACAATTTAGGTGTAAGCGCAAGCCTTTTTTGATGGATCTCAAGCCACAACTCTTCACTTTTAGTGGTCATGCTTGCATGTTCCGAGTCAGCAATAGCCACGCTAATGGACGCTTTGCCTATGCTTGAGACTTCTCTGAGGTTTCACAAAAAATTCATTAATCCGTAGCAGAACCGTAAGAAAAAAAGAGGAAATTAGGCAAAATTCTAGAGATCGGACGGTTATGAACACACTTGCTCGACCTGTATTTACCCCTAATAAGTACCGCTCTATTTTTATCTCTGACGTCCACCTTGGAAGCTACGGCTGTCAGGCGTCAAAACTCCTCGATTTCCTTAAAAACAACACCTGTGACCAACTCTTCTTGGTTGGCGATATTGTCGACGGCTGGCAGATGCGCGGGAGGGTCTATTGGCCCCAATCTCACGAGAGAGTGATGCAGCATCTTCTGCAGCGCGCCAAAGAAGGCACTAAAGTCAGATACATTACGGGCAACCACGACGAGTTTTTAAGAAACTACGGCGCGCTAAAGTTCGACAACATCGAGATTGTCAACGAGTACCGTCTACGAAACAAAGATGGGCGAGATTTTTTGGTGATCCATGGGGATCAATACGATGTGGTGACCGAGCATGCGCCCTGGATCGCCACCTTGGGAGACATTGGCTACAACCTACTGCTGCGCTTTAACCTCGTGCTCAACAAGATCCGTTCTCAGTTTGGATACGATTACTGGTCGCTGTCCAAGTGGGCCAAAAATACGATTAAGCAAGCGGTTAGCTATATGGGTGATTTTGAGACCACAGTAGCCGAAGAATGCAAGCGTCGAGATTTTGCGGGGGTCATTTGCGGCCACATACATAAGGCCGCTAACCGCGAGGTTGTCGGAGTTCACTACCTTAACTGCGGTGATTGGGTTGAATCTTGCACGGCCATTGTTCACTCCCATGACGGCGAGTTTGAAATCGTGGAATACGAGCCAAGCGCAAGTCACAGCGAGTCCAAGGTAACTAACAGCCAGGCGCCCAGCATGGCGTTTGAGCAAAAAGACATAGCATAGGTCCAATGATGAAAGTGCTAATCGCTACCGATGCATGGAAGCCCCAGATCAACGGAGTCGTGACGACGCTGGTCCACGTAAAAAGGTACTTAGAGTCCAAGGGCTGTATGGTTCGTGTAGTCGAGCCACAAGACTTCAGGACGCTTGCTCTACCGGGATATCGAGAAATCGCTGTCGCCTGGAATGTTTGGGAATTTGGCCGCTTATTCGAAGATTTTCAGCCCGACTCCGTCCATATTGCGACGGAGGGCCCAATCGGTTTGGTAGCGAGGCAGTACCTTAAGCAGCGCAGGTTGTCGTTTACTACCTCTTTGCACACAAAGTTCCCCGAATACGTAAACGAGCGTATCGGTCTTCCCGTCAGCTGGGGCTATCGATTTTTTCGCTGGTTCCATCGGGCAGCTGCATCCACTCTGGTGACCACACAGAGCATGAAAGACGAGCTAACAAACCACGGGCTGGACAGGCTCGTGGTCTGGACCAGGGGTGTTGATACTGATTTGTTTAATCCGCTCCGGTGCCCGCCACAAATAGATGCCGCGACGAAACCCGTCTTGCTCTATGTGGGGAGAGTGGCAGTGGAGAAAAACATCGAAGCCTTTCTTGAACTGCCGATTTCGGGATCAAAGGTCATTGTTGGTGACGGCCCTGCCCGTGCAAAGCTAGAAGCTGCTTTTCCGGATGCCCAATGGGTTGGTTATCAAACTGGTGAAGATTTAGCCAAGTACTACGCCAGTGCCGATGTCTTCGTGTTTCCATCCCGCACGGATACCTTCGGCATTGTAATGCTTGAAGCAATGGCTAGCGGTGTGCCAGTGGCCGGGTATCCCGTAACCGGCACCGTCGATGTGGTGCAAGAAGGGATTAACGGGGCTATTGACGAGGATTTAGAGCGAGCCGTAACCCGGGCGTTGACGGTCTCCCGGGAAAGCTGTCGTCGCTTTGCGCTGACGAAAAGCTGGGCCGCCGTCGGTGAACTGTTTTGGCGAGAACTGGTAGCCCTGGCGCCGTCACACAAGCAGGCCGCCGCGGTTAAATGACCCAATGTAAACGCCGTTTCAGCTATCTGTGTTCGATATCAAGGCCACAGGTTATCGGCGGTGCATTTCCAGCTGCGCGATCCAGGCGCAGGCAATTACTGTTCGACGCTGAACGTTGCTGCGACGTCGCGCCAATCAATCAATTTAAAGTTTTGGTTTGCTGAAGAACCGTTGCTATTGGTATTGAAACCGTCTTGGACAACCAAGATACCTTCCGGGTAGTCAGCCAGAGCAGCACCGGTCACGGCAATGCCGTCAGTGTCCTGTACACCATCGACGCCCGCATCAGCGGCTGCTCCAGGTTCCGCGCCGGTTCCGGGGGTTACCGAAAATTTAGCGAGCACTTCAGCGGTCGCTAAATTATAAGCAACAAAAGTACTGTCGCCCTGGCTAGAGGCAATCAGTACTCGGTCACGGTCGTCAGTATATATGTCTAGACCTTCAACATCTGCGACTAGGACTGCGTCATCGACTGATGCAAATAACTGCGGAGCCGAGTCGCTGTTGAGATCTACGCGCCAGATACTGGTCGTTTCTTCCCCGACATATAGGTGACCGTTTTCTGTATCGACTACGCAGCCCTCGGTTTGTGATTGGAAGGTATAGCTAGCTAGTGGCCCCTGGCCGTCCCAGCTCCAGGCTTGAACCAAACCGTCTTTATCACTGACGAAAATGCGCGTGGGAGAGACGCACAGTCCATAAGGTTCCGCCAGCGACACATCGAAGGATCGCTCCAACTCAATAGCGACGGGCGCCGTGGTGACACGATACACATCCACCTGAGTGTTGGTTCGGTTGCTTCCTGCCAGCAAAAAAGTTTGCGATGCCGCGTCGAATACGCCGTCGACATTGTTTACTCGACCACTGTCAATTGATCCCAGACGTTGCCCCTGAAGATCATAGAGTTCCACGCCGCGACGTTTGTTGGTGCCAGCGATAATGGTGTCGCCGGTCGCCGTAACCATGATGTAGGGGTCATCGGCAGCATCATCATAGTCTGGCACCGGCATGGTTTCGGCAAAGGCATGGACAGTAGCTACGTTCATCGCACTTTGCGGAGCAATATCCGAAGTGTCGTCGGTGCACCCGGTCGCTGTCAGGGCAGCGAGAAGGAGAGAAATAAAGTTGGGTAAGCGCATAGGATTAGTCCCATATTTCGTGCAAAAAAGGGGGCGCCGCTGCACCCCTTATCTATTGCACCATCGTCAGATGGTCTGGCTCGAATTGCTACAGCTTATATGTGAAACCCAGAGAGTAGCTTGAGCCATACTCATCATATTGGCTTAGGCGACTCTTCTGACCCCAATAATAGTATTCGGGTCGGTCACCAATATTGATCGCCTCAAACTTAATGGTGACATTGTCCGTGGCAGCGTATTTGGCGGTGAGGTCCCACTGGACATGGCTGTCAACGAAGCGCGAGTTGTCTACAGAGACAGTATCGATGGCACCTTCTTCGTCGGCCAACCAGTCTAAGTACTCGCTGCGATAATTCATCGCTAACCGCACATCCCACTGACCTTTGTCGTAACCGACGCTAAGGTTAGCGGCATCTTCTGCAAGCTTGCGAAAAGGTGTGGTGAAGGTCTCGTCGTCGTTAAAGCGGAATGTGCTTTCCGCGTCGAGGGCGTGGGTAATGTTTGCGGCAACGAATAAACCACTGTCCCAGCCGTACTGCACATTGGCCTCTAAACCGGTGATTGTCGACTTGTCAGCGTTGATCCATGTTTCCACGCCGTCATTGAAGGTTACGCCGTTCACAGTTGCGCTTCGCTGGATGGTCTTGTAAATCGCGTTGTCAATGTCCTTGTGGAAAATGCCGACGCTGGCGAAGGTCATGCCTTCCCCGTACAGCTCCAATGCCAAGTCAAAGTTATTTGATTCATAGGGCTCTAAGTTCGGGTTGCCAATTTTTCCAGAGACGTCTTCGCCACTTACCTCAAGCTCCAGCGCTGGTGCGGTGGCGGTAAAACCTGGTCTTGACAGGGAACGCCAAGCTGCCGCTCGTAGCACGAGCTCTTCGCTAAAGTTGTGTTTAACCGTAACCGAGGGCGCCCAGAAGTCGTGATCGCTTGACGCCGTGGTCTGGTTGCCGTCCTGATCGAACGCCCGACTGTCGACTCGGGTGTCTTCGTAGCGCACACCGGCAACGATACGGGTGTTTTCAATGACAAAGGTTCCCATGCCGTACACGGCGAAGATTTCCTCGTCGGTCACAAAATCCTCGACGAAGGTTTCTTGGCCGGCAAGCTCCATGCCCGCTGGCAGCGTGCGGAGTGCATAAACCGCAGCGGGGTCCGCCTGCTGGCTAAAGGTTTGGTTAGCAAAAGGCCAGCTAAGAGACTGTGGGTTAAAGTCCACCATGGTTTTACCGTCGAACACATAAAAATCTTTATTGATGTCCCGATCTTTCTCGCGAGAGCGGAATTTGGCGCCGAACTTCAGTGTACCGAAGTCGAATTCCTGCTCTGCATTGACTGCGAAAGCCACTTCTTCATCTTTAGAAACGGCATTTTCGAATTCGGCCTCATCGAATTCTAGGTTTGCCGGGTTGCGTAAGTTCGGATCCAGCGCATCAACATATGGCTTTTTTGGGTTTCCCCAGTAGATGTTGCCGCCTAGATCTCTGTCGTAATTTCGGAAAGTTACATCGACGTTATCGCTGTCGTCCTCTTCTGCGAAAGAGAAGCTGAGACTTGCGTCAGTAAACCAGCCGTTAAGCATGGTCTCTCCACCAACGCTGAAGGCTGAAATGGTGCGGACTTCTTCTCGCACTCGGGTTTCCGCATCGTGGCGAATACGGTTGGTCGTCATGCCGTTCGTAAGTTCGGCAGTGCGGTCGAGTTTGCCGTACTCGTCTTTCCAACGCAGCTCATCGTCTGTGTACTCGTTCCAAAACGCGTTGAAGTAGACCCGCGAATCGTCGGCAAAGGCGTAATCGATTTCGTAGGTGACACCTAACCGTTCTCGGGTGATGTCGTAATAACGCATCTCATAATCGTCGTTCATGTAGCCTTCAGAATCCCAGCCGTAGCCGGTCTCATTGTTGTAGGTCTCAATTTCTTTTCTTGAGTAGGTCAGGCCGAGGACGTGCCCAACGTTGTCGCTAAGCTTGTCGCCGTAGGTGACTGAGAAACGAGGGCTATTGGCGCTTTCGGTTTGGTCGTTATAGGTGGTGTCCAACTTGATCTTCAGCAGGGTTTGTTCCAAAGACGCTGGGCTCTTGGTCTTGAAATCGATCCTGCCGCCGATGGAGTCTGCGTCCTGATCCGGCGTCAACGACTTGGAGACGGTGATGGAATCCAGCAGCTCTGTTGGTACACCGTCAAGAAGCACTGACCGATCGTTTTCAGGGGCAACGATCGTGGCGCCGTTAACTGCAATGGAGTTGAGGTCTGATGACAGACCGCGAATAGTGACGTAGCGCCCCTCACCCTGATCGTTTTCGATAGAAATGCCGGAAAGCCGACGTATGGCTTCGGCGGCAGTGGTGTCCGGGAAGTCGCCCATAGCGTCAGAGTCGACGACAGAAATAAGGCCATCGGCCATTTCCTGCTTGTCGATGGCAGACATTAATGATGCCCGGGTACCGACGACAATAGTTTCTTCCATAATTTCAGTTTCCGCATGCACGTTTGCGGTAATAGCGGTGGCCAGAAGGCCTAATGCGAAAGGCGCAGCTTTCATCTTTTTCTCCGGTTGTGAAAGCGGGCATTCTCGTCGTGTTAGATGACGGTTGAATGACCGAATGGTTGCAGCTTGGTAAAAAAGAGTGAGGAGCGGGTAACTGCAGCGTCTAGTGGCCAGACTTGGCAACAGCACCGAAGTGAGAAGAAATTGCACTGGACGTTGATCGCCCCAAAGCAAACAAAGGGTTGTCAAATTAACATTACAATGTAAGGCCAGACTTCGGGGGTCGTTATGGCAGTGCATGAGGTTATGAATTGAGAAAACGAATAGCGGTTAACGGCTTTGGCCGCATTGGCAGGCTAGCGGTGCGCCTTGCTCACACCTTTGACGACTTAGAGGTAGTCCACATCAACGAGGTGGCAGGGGACGTAGAAATGGCTGCTCACCTACTGGAATTTGACAGCGTACACGGTCGGTGGAATGTGCCGGTAAGCGTCGCTGAGGGCGCCTTGAACGTAGCGGGCAGCCGCATCTCGTATTCCTCCAATCAACGACTGCAGGATACGCGATGGCGCGATCTGGGCGTCGATGTGGTGGTCGATTGCACAGGCAAATTCAAGAGCACCGATGATTTGCAGCCTTACCTTGAGCAAGGTGTCGACAACGTTGTTGTTTCGGCGCCCATCAGTGGTGACGTTCTGAACGTGGTCGTTGGGGTCAATGACGAACAGTATGACCCAAGGAAACATCGGCTGGTAACCGCGGCTTCTTGCACTACCAATTGCATAGCTCCGGTCATCAGCGTGCTGCACCGGCAGTTCTCGATTGAGCACGGATCCATCACTACGATCCACGATATTACGAATACCCAGAGCGTGTTGGATGCCTTCCACAAGGACCCGCGTCGCGCTCGCGCCAGTGGGTTGTCGCTGATTCCTACCTCAACGGGCTCGGCTACGGCTATTGCCGACGTCATCCCGGAACTCAGGGGAAAGCTCGATGGTTTCGCTATACGGGTTCCCCTTGCTAATGCGTCGCTAGCCGATTGCGTGTTTGAAGTGAAGAGCAAGGTATCGGCTGAAGTTGTCAATCAAGCTCTTGTTCAAGCGGCTGACAGTCACCTGAGGGGAATTTTAGGTGTAGAAGATCGCCCCCTTGTTTCGGCTGATTACCGAGGCGACTTGCGTTCAGGCGTTGTGGACGCGCTGTCAACCCGAGTGATTAATGACCACCAGGTGAAAGTCTTAGTCTGGTACGACAACGAAACCGGCTATGCGCAGCGGATGATGGAACTCGTGAATAAAGCTGCTACCGCCTAATGAATAAGCAGCAATATGCTCTCATCACGGGTAGCTATTGGGCGTTTACTCTGACCGATGGTGCGTTACGTATGCTGGTGGTGCTATTTTTTCACGGCCTTGGCTACAGCCCACTGGATATCGCACTGCTTTTTTTGTTCTACGAATTTTTCGGAGTCGTAACGAATCTGGCTGGCGGTTGGCTTGCTGCGCGCATCGGTCTCGCGGCGACTGTGGTGGGCGGTCTTTTTCTCCAAGTTGCTGCTCTTGGCATGCTTTTAGTAGACGGATCCTATTTGACCGTGGGGTACGTAATGGTTGCTCAGGCTTTGTCGGGCATAGCTAAAGATCTCAACAAAACTGCTGCGAAAAGCAGCGTGAAACTTGTTTCCGGCGATAGTGAAAGTCGGCTTTATCGATGGGTGGCTTGGCTTACCGGGTCCAAAAACGCTCTTAAAGGTGTCGGGTATTTTGCTGGTAGTGCGGGACTAGGCTTGATCGGTTTCACGGCATCTATAGCAACGATGGCTATCGGACTTGGCGTTGTGGGTCTAGTGAGCCTGGTGCTTTTAGATAAAAGCATGGGCCGCGCCTCGTTCAAGCCGAAGTTTTTAGATCTTTTGTCTAAAAACCGGCGGATCAATCTTTTGGCGGCAGCGCGCCTTTTTTTGTTTGGCGCTCGCGACGTTTGGTTTGTGGTGGCGCTGCCGGTTTTTTTGCAGCTTGAGCTAGGCTGGTCCGCCGTCGCGGTTGGCTCTTTTTTGGCTATTTGGATCATCGGTTATGGCGTTGCTCAAGCGCTGGCTCCAAACGTAACCGGCTTGTCAAACTCAGAAGTACCCGACGGGCGTTCTGCTCTTCGATGGGCGCTGGCGTTGGCGGTGATTCCCGCAACCATGACAGTCGGTCTGCATAAGGGTGTTAACCCCGAGATGATCTTGATATCTGGCCTGATGATCTTTGCAGCAGTTTTCGCCATGAACTCAGCTGTGCATTCTTACTTAGTGGTTTCTTACGCGAACTCAGATGGCGTGTCGTTGGATGTTGGCTTCTACTACATGGCTAATGCTGCCGGTCGCTTATTGGGCACCGTTTGTTCGGGTTGGATTTATCAGGCATATGGGCTGTCGGCATGTTTGGCGCTGTCGGCGGTTTTTCTTAGTTGTGTTTTGGGCATTTCCTATGCGCTACCTCGGCGCGGCGACAGCCGGGGTACGATCGCGGACTGAGAAACTCCGCGTCGTCCTTGATTGGCAGAGTGTTAGGCCAAGAGAATAAGTGTCACATAATTGCCAAGAACATCATTTAGGGTGCGGAGATGTCGATGCGGAGATAAAAGTGACGCAAACGAATCTCAAAAACCCAAGCTACTACATCAATCGAGAGCTATCACAGCTCGAGTTCTGTCGCCGTGTTCTTGCTATGGCCAAGACCCAAAGCGTACCGCTGCTGGAGCGGTTGCGTTATCTGTGTATCACGAGCGAGGTGCTAGATGAATTTTTTGAGATTCGTGTTGCTGGCCTGAAACAACAGGCGGCTTATGGTGCCGTACAGCTTGAAGCGGACGTGCTTTCCGCCGACGAGCAACTGACGGCTATAGCGGATATTACGCAGGAATTGATTGAGGATCTTTATACAACGTTGAACGAGGATCTGCTGCCAGCGCTTAAGTCGGAAAAAATCGCCTTACTGCGTTCAAGCCAATGGAATGAGGAGCAACACACCTGGTTGAAGCGTTTTTTTTCTCGAGAAGTAGCTCCCATCATCGCGCCGGTGGGGCTAGATCCTGCTCACCCGTTCCCGGAACCGGCAAACAAAAACCTAGCGTTTATCGTGACTCTTGAAGGCCGGGATGCTTTTGGCCGAGATAGTCGCCGGGCTATTGTCCAAGCGCCTCGTTCGCTACCTCGTGTTATTGGGCTGCCTGAAGAGGTGAGCGGCGGCGAGTCCTGCTTCGTGCTGCTCGCGTCGGTGGTTCGGCACTTTGTTTCTGATTTGTTCCTAGGCATGAAAGCGACTGGTTGTCATCAATTCAGAGTCACCCGCAACAGCGATCTTTTTGTGGATGAAGAGGCGGTTGATGACTTGCTCCTCGCGCTGGAGGGAGAGTTGTCCGCGCGACGATTTGGTAACGTCGTGCGGCTTGAGGTGGCGGCAGATTGCCCAGCGGACGTAGCAGAATTTTTAATGGCGCAATTTGGTTTGACCCAGCGTGACGTATATTTTTGTCAGGGCTCGGTGAACTTAGGGCGCATGGCAGCAATTCCTGAATTGGTTCTTAGACCTGACCTAAAGTTTCCGGGATACATGCCGCGGGTGCCAGATCGCCTGCGCAATTCGGACAATATTTTTGAGACTATTAGTGCGGGCGACGTGCTGCTGCATCATCCTTACGAGTCGTTTGCGCCTTTTGTAGAATTTTTGAACCAAGCAGCCAGCGATCCTCAGGTCGTTTCCATCCGTCAAACTCTTTATCGAACCGGCTCGGCCTCGAGAGTAGGCGAAGCGTTAGTCAAAGCAGCGCGCTCAGGTAAAGATGTCATGGTGGTCATCGAACTGCGGGCACGCTTTGAGGAGGCGGCTAACATTGAGTTAGCTAATGCCTTGCAGGCAGCTGGGGCGCAAGTGGTCTATGGCGTAGTGGGCCTCAAAACCCATGCAAAAATGAGCATGATAATTCGCAGAGAGGGGCGTCGTTTGGTTCGCTATGTGCACTTGGGCACTGGGAACTATCATGAGGGAACGGCTCGAAGCTACACAGACTATGGTTTGTTCACCTGCGACCAGGAGTTAGGTCAGGACGTACAAAGAATTTTTCAGCAGATTGCGGCTCTGGGTAAGGCTGGCAAGCTAAAAGCGCTGCTGCAGAGTCCATTCACCCTGCATTCGGGGGTTTTGGAGCTGATCGAAGAGGAGCGTCTGAAAGCAACAAGAGGCGAGCCTGCGTTGATTCAAGCCAAGATGAACGCGCTGACTGAACCAGAACTGATTCGTGCCCTCTACCAAGCTTCGCAAGCGGGAGTTCGTATCGACTTGATCATTCGCGGGGTGTGTTGCCTGCGGCCTGGTGTTAGCGGAGTGTCCGAAAATATTCTCGTTTATTCAGTGGTCGGGCGTTTTCTTGAGCATATGCGGGTGTTCTCTTTTGGCGTTGGGGAGAGTCGCAGGATCTTCTTGTCCAGTGCCGACTGGATGGACCGCAATTTTTTCCGCAGAGTGGAAGCCTGTTTTCCGGTGCGTGATCCCGCCCTCGCGAAACGCGTCTATCGGGAAGCGATTACCAACTATATTAGCGATAACCTGCAAAGCTGGGAGCTAATGAAAGATGGGCGTTACCGTCAGCGAAAGACCCGGGGCAAACCTCATTCGGCGCAAGCGGCATTGCTGGAGGAACTTACGGATTGGAAATAGCCCTCAAGCGGCTGTGATTTCCAGGCTGATGCCCACAGCCGCGAGTAGTTCAACCTCGTTTTGCAAATCCAGACGAGTCAGCGGGTGCTCTTTAAGATAGCCCCGGTTAATGGTTAGCGCGATACTCGCCTGGCTTCCCTGGACTTGGCCGTTAACGAACATGACGGGCCGGTCCGCAGTGATACGATGGCGGTGGAGTAGTGCAGCTAAACGTAATAGCAACCCTAGTTTTACAACCCACGGAGGGCTGGGCTCTAGCATGGAGGGCTGGAGCTTGCGCCTGTGCATGCCGACCAAGGTAGCCAGTTGAGCCTGTTCAGTTCTCGAAAATCCTGGCATGTCCATGTGTGACAACAAATAAGCACCGTGTTTGTGATACGCGTTGTGCGAGATATCCATGCCAATTTCATGCAGTTCGGCGGCCCATTTAAGCAGTTGTCCCGAAGTATCGGGATGTAGCTCCCAATCGGTGTGTATTTGTTCAAAAAAGGCAGTAGCTGTCTGCTGAACTCGACGAGCTTGTTGTTGGTCGATGGCAAATCGCTTGCACAGATTCGTCACGGTTTGACTGCGAACGTCGGAATTTTGCTTGCGTCCAACTAGATCGTAAATCACGCCCTCGCGAAGTGCGCTTTGAGATGCCTCCATGGAGTGCAGTTCAAAGGTGCGAAATATCGCGATGAGAATGGCAAGCCCTCCAGCGAACACATCGGCCCGTTCCACAGATAACCCCTGTAGGTGTTTGGCGCTGCCCTGTTCCACTATTTCCTGTTGAATTCGTAGGAGATTCTCTAGCGTGATTTCGGTGCCAAGATCGAGGGACGCCTGTACTGACGCCACGCTATTAATGGTACCTGAGGCACCAATGACTTGATTCCAGCCAGACTGCAAATAGGTTTGCGCAATGGGCTCTAATTCAATTAGAGCTTCGTCGATCGCTCGTCGAAAGGCTCGGTTCAAGTTCTTCTCGGACGTAAAGTGCGTGCGCGTCATCGATACGCAGCCCATATGGAGGCTTTCCAACGCACTAGGAGCGAAGTTATGACCGATAATGAGCTCGGTGCTGCCGCCGCCAATATCGACGACCAACTGCCGCTTGGTGTTCTCGCCTAGGTTTTGACAGACACCTAAGTATATGAGCCTTGCTTCTTCTCGGCCCGAGATGATCTCGATCGGATGCCCCAGAATTTCTTCTGCCCTGGTCACAAAGGTGTCGTCACGGGAGAGCTGGCGAAGGGTATTTGTTCCTACGACGCGAATATTTTCAGCGGAAAGAGATCTCAGTCGCTGTGCTATTCGCGCTAAGCACTCTAATGCTCGATCGCTAACATTTTTTTCTAGACGTCCCTTTCCAATCAAGCCCTCGCCTAGCCGAACCATCTCCTTGTATTTGTCAATGATAACGATTCGGTCACCAGTCCTTTGCGCGATTAGTAAGTGGAAACTGTTGGAACCTAAGTCTAGAGCCGCTAGTTGCGCTGAATTTGTATTTTCGTCGATGTTTCTTGTATTCCTGCAATGGGGTTGGCCCCCATGGTAGCAATTTCAGCAATGAAAATCGGTAGGCGAACCTGCGCCATCGTCAATTTCCCGCTAACGGTTCGCCGGTAAGCGATCATTGGGTAAATCGCAGGTCGGCAGTTGCTAAGGCTTGGGTAGCTCCGTAGCGGGGGTTTATTGCGCAAGCCCCGTTAATGAAAGAGTTTTGCTAAGAGTGGAGGCAGTACTCGACCGGAGCATCTTTTTTTGTAGAAGTCGCCCCTGATGCCGGTCATCTTGATTGGCGAGATCTCTTATTAGGGGAACATCCAACGTTTAGGTTCGCGCCCGTAGGAAATCTCGATTTCGTGTTTGTGGTGGGTGATACCAATAGGCATGTTTTGCAACCAATCTATGTTTGGTCAACGCTTACAAGTTACTGCTTCTGTGTCAGAAATTTTTACCCAATCATCACCTTGCGAAGGAGGAAGTTGAGGGTACGCGGCCAAGGCGCCGCCGCTTACTGGCTTCAGCGTTTTCTATTTCTGTCAACCTGATCGACCTGGTAACAAGGAGTTTCAATCAGGCTCACCGCAAAAGGTGTTCGACACTGGCATAGAAATGATCGAAATCACGTTTGCTCATTCGTCGATGAGTAGGATTATCCGGCGGTTGCAACCACTGGTCTATCACGTTACTGGGCCAGCCTAAGTGTTTTGCAATATCTGTGCTGGTTAGCTGGTTATCAAAGCAGATGGTGCGCATGCGCTCATTGTAATCGCCCTGACGATCTACCTCTTTTTCACGCTCGATTGTCTGCCAAATTGAACGCAATTCGCTTACGTCACGCTCCGTTATTGCATCATCCACAGCTGCACCGAGCCAAATGCTGCCGCTTCGATTGTTAACATGCTGCATATACTTGGCGAGAAGACGGCGATAACCCATCAATGTACTCCGATTGTTGGTGGAGACAGACCTTCCCTCGCGAATATGAACTTTTAATGTCAAATTGATGACAAGCATCTTGTCTTTTCGCCCAAACCTTCACCTTAGGTTAACCGTCGATAACCCACTTCGCTCCAGCAACGCCACTTGGTCGAACCTTCCACTGGCCGTCACAGGATTGTTACCTGAGTGTCATGTTTATGTAATTCCTACTGACTACGCTCCTAGTTCGTCGACCAATCGACGTGCATAAAAATCATTACTTTGGGGATTCGAAAATGCAATTAGGAGATCGAAAAGCCGGCAGAGCTTTGCTTTTGGTTGGCGTGGTCGCTGGCCTTCTCGTTGGTTGTGGCGGTGGCGGCAGCGATATCAACATCGCGCCAGTGACGTCTGACAATTCAGTGGACAACTCGTCGACCAATAACGCCCCAGTGGAAAGCGTTAACCCTTGCGCTTCATACGTTAACGAAGCCGGGCAGACTCTACAGGGTGTCTTCAATGCGCCCAATTGTTCCTACGCTGTGTCTTTTGCCGATGCGGGTAACAACATAAAGACCGACCTAACCATTCCAGCTTTAGAGAACGGTGGCGCACACATGTTCGACGGCAGTCTGTTCATCGGCGAAGCGCACAGTAACAACGCTGAATTAGCCGCGGCGGGCATCGCCGAGGGTGGTGATGGTCCTCAATTGACAATTGAAGCGGGCGCGACCCTCGCTTTTGCCTCGCGTCTGCAGTTCGTCATTATCAATCGCGGTTCTACGCTTTTTGCTGTCGGAGCGGCGGACGCGCCGATTACCTTTACATCATTCTCTGATGTGAATGGCACCGCTGAGTACAACGCGGTTCAGCAGTGGGGCGGCATGGTCATAAACGGTTTTGGGGTGTCCAACAAGTGCGCTTACGCGGGTACTCGAGGCGCAGATGGGTTTGCCAAGATTGGCGAATGCAATATCGCTGCTGAAGGCGCTGAAGGCCTTGACGAAAGCTTTTACGGCGGAGACAACGACGCCGACTCCTCAGGCCGAATGGAGTATGTGGTCGTTAAGCATACCGGTGCGGAGGTAGGCAACGGTGACGAACTCAACGGTATTTCTTTCGGTGGTGTTGGCAGCAATACGATTGTCAAGAACCTGCAAACGTATTCAACCTATGACGACGGTATCGAGATGTTCGGTGGTGCGGTCAACTTTGAGAATTTTGCTGCTGTCTACGTGCGCGATGACTCTATCGACATCGATGAAGGCTACATCGGCACTATTACCAATGCCCTTGTGATTCAGGCAGAAGACGATGGTAATCACTGTATTGAGGCAGATGGTATTGGCTCCTATTCGTCAAAAACGCAGGCTCAAATCGATGATTTCATAGCTCGCGGCTTAAACAGTGCTCCAACCATAAAAAACCTGACCTGCATCATTTCACCGAACGCTACGGGAACTCACGACCCGGGTGCTGGTTGGCGCTTGCGAGAGGGCATCGAGGCAACCATCGAGGATTCATTGGTCATCTCTTCGTTTATCGCTGATGCGAAGACTGACGCCGATGGCTCAAATGACGCTGACGGTAACTACTGCTTCCGTCCGCAGGACTACGGCACCAACAACACTATTGACGGCGTCATCATGGCTTGCCAGGACAACTTCAAAGGCGACGGAGCGGCAGTTTCGGCAGCTAACGATATGCAGTTTGCCACGCTCACAGCGGGTGCAGCGACGGATCCAACTGCTACTGCCGATACAGGTTTGGTTATCGTCGAAGGTGCAAAGAAGATCTCGTCTGTCGCACTGGCTACTGCGTTGATTGACGATGCGGTCCCCACGATTACAGCAGCAGGAGCAGGTGCGACCTATATCGGTGCGATCACTGATGGCGTTGCCAACCCATATGAGGGTTGGACAGTCGGAATTTTTGAAGCTGATGCTGAGCCGCTTTGGTTCGAATAGTAAAAACGAACTGCTTCTCAGCGCACTGAAACCAGTGGCGCATAAGTAGTTATGAATGGCCAGGGGATGGCGGGCGATGACGGAGGCGCAAGCCATTTCGCTGGCGCATTAGGTTTTGAAGAACCAAATTGGGGAATGCAAACATGCAAAGATCGTACTTCAGCATAGCGGCCACTGTAATGGCGCTCAGTGCCTTGAGCACGTATGCAAACGCTGAGGAACTGGCAGGCGGACCAGAAGAGATGGCGCGTGCTGACAGTGACGTGATAGAAGAAGTCGTTGTTCTGGGCCGAATGCAATCGGCAGCGCAGTCATTGCTGCAAGATCGTATAGAGGACGACGCGTTGGTGGACTCTCTGGACTCAGAGACTATGAGTCGGATGGGCGATTCAACGGTAGCAGCCACGCTGCGGCGGGTGAGCGGTCTTACCCTGGTAGGGGGCAAGTTCGTGTATGTGAGAGGCCTCGGCGAGCGCTATTCCAGTACCTCGCTTAATGGTGCTTACATACCTTCGCCGGATCTAACGCGAAACGTGATCCCGCTGGATGTTTTTCCTTCTGCTATTGTGAGTTCGTTAGTGGTTCAGAAAACGTTTTCGCCGGACATTTCTGCGAATTATGCAGGTGGTGCTGTCGATATCGTGACCACACCGTTTCCGGACAAAGGCCTAAATTTCTCCGTAGAAGCGGGTGGTGGCTGGAATTCTGAAGCAGATAACTTGAAAAGTTATCCCGGTGGATCGGATGATAAGTGGGGACAAGATGACGGCACTCGCGCCTTACCGAGTCAGATCATCCAAGGCCTGCAGGCATACCAAGGGTCGATCGGTGTGCAGAGCATTTTGCGTGGTTTGAACCGAACTGCAGGTGGCGGCACATCGGACCAGGCCATTGAGATAAACAACGCGTACGCGCTATCGCTCAACAGAAATCTCGCTATATCGGATAAAGACGACACCCTGGATAAAGACCTCCGCGTCACCGTCGGCAATACCTATGATCTCGCCTCAGATGTGGAGGGCGGCTTTCAACTCAGCGGAGCCTACGCGAGCAAGTGGCGAAACACCGAGCGTTATCAAGCCATTTTCTCAAATCCGGACGAGCAGTTTGAAAACGAGGACCAAACGACTCAATCCATAGACATGTCTGGCACCGCAACGTTCGGTCTAAGGTATTTGGATGAGCACGAAGTGACCGTCGCGTCACTGTTCCTGCGCAACTCCGACGACGAGCTACGGATAAGTGATTTCCATAATGAAAACCGTCAATTATCCAGCGGGCTGGGCTTCAGGGACTATCGCCTCGAGTTCGAAGAACGCGAGATGCTTGTAAATCAAGTCAAGGGTGAGCACTTTTTGGGTCTGAACACGAAGGCTCTGCTGGGTGGCCGGTTCGATTGGATACCAACGGACGCACAAATAAATTGGTTCTATTCTGATGCGACGGCGAACAGTGAGATACCCAACAGGGTGACAATGGCATTCGATACAGTGGTCGATCCCGCTACTGGGGCTACGCAGAGCGAATCATTGAAGCGCGATGCTTCTGCTGTTGATTTTCGCTTCTCAGATCTCGAGGACGAGGTTCTTAGTTATGGCTGGGGTGCGACGATTCCATTTGATCTAAAGCGATCAACTGTCGACGTGAAGTTTGGTTATCAACATGATCAAAAAGCGCGAACCTACTCGCAGCGAGAATTTGGCTTAGGTTCTGTCGATGCCAGTGACGACGTGTTGCAAGGAGGCATCGTCGCTGTACTGTCGGACGCCACCATCGGGCTGATTGACAATGGTTTTCGCGTTCAAGAGCAGGGTGCAGGATCCCGCAGTTATATAGCGGCAACGATGGTAGACGCTACCTACGGCATGTTGGACTGGACTCATGACGAGAAGTGGCGGATCACCGCTGGCGCGCGTTACGAGGATTATCGCCAAGTGGCGCTTCCTTGGAATGTATTTGGCTACACTGCAGACCAACCACAGATTTCAACAGACGTCACAACGTTGGCTCGTGCAACGTTTGCGGATGATGCATTTTATCCATCTTTGTCGTTGGTATATATGGGAGACTGGTTGGCGGAAACGTTCCAGTTAAGGTTTTCTATCAGCCAAACCACGATTCGCCCGGATTTGCGCGAAGTGACCGATTCTAGCTACCAAGACCCGATCACTAATGAACTGGTCAACGGTAATCCCGATGTCGTACCTTCAACGGTAGACAATATTGACCTGCGTGCTGAATGGTTCTTTGCTAACGGTAACAATCTGACGATTTCCGTGTTCAGCAAGGACATCGCTGATCCTATCGAGTACTTTGAATCACCCGCTAGCGACACCAACATCGCTCGCGAAATAATCAATGCCGCAGAGACGACAATTACCGGTTTTGAGGTTGACGGGGTTTTGGCACTTGGATTTTTAGGCGGCTGGGGCGAGTCATGGTTCTTACAGGGGAACGCGACCTTCCAAGATACTGAAACGATCGCTGGTCCTAATGCGGACGCGCCAACTAATAACGTCCGTCCCGCGACCGGTGCCTCAGATCAGGTTTTCAACTTGATGTTGGGTTACGACTCGATGGACGGCAGCCATTCCGCTAACTTGCTTTACAACGTTTTTGGCGAGCGACTTTATGTTGCAGGTCGACTGGGTGCGCCGGATGGTTATGAACAGCCGTTCAATTCGCTCGACCTGAACTACAGTTTCTATCCATCAGACAACTGGACCCTAAAACTGAAGGTGTTGAATTTGTTGGACGAAACGATTGAAATCGAGCGAGCCGGAGTTTTGACGTTTGCAGAGAAACCGGGAGCTGCCGTGGCGCTGAAGTTGAAGTACGACTTTTAGCGAGTTGGCAAACTGAGAGGCCAATGTGTGTGGCTAAGTTAAATCGCCGCCTCGCACACAGCAGAGCCCGATAGCGGTTGATCGCTAGCAATCTGGCTCAATCGCTATACAGCCGCCTCTCATTCCCGCATCTCAATAACTTTGTCATTTTCTAACTCTCTACGCAGACCCTTAACAGCTTCGATGTAGGGAGTAAGGGAAACGAAACTGTCGGTGCTGACCTAACTTATGAGTCTGCTCCCAAGGCACCGCCACCGCCGGAGCGCTGCCTGAAAGGGTCCAGCACCTCTATTTCGAATAAGGTGCTGGATAAAAAGCGTCAATGTCGCTGAGTCAATCGCAAGTACTGCCGTCACCAGGATTGCTCTGACAAGGCCTTAACTCTTCGCTGGTAACAATGGGAATCCAGTTACTGCCTCCGTTTCCGTCAAACCCCCAAGTAGGAATTTGGAAGTCATTGGGCAAGAAAAATCCGCCAGCGATTCCACCACCACCGCTAGTGCTTGGGCTCGGTGAATTGGTGTTGGAATTTTGGTTTTTCTCGTCGTCTTTGAGTTCGAGAAAGATCTGGTCTTCATTGAATTTTACGTTTAGCTCTATCGTGTCAGTTGTGTTGTCGTCGTAGACGATTCGAAACACCAATACTGCGCCGTTTTCGCTAGCAATCTGGCTCAATCTCGCTACAGCTGCCTTATCTACCCGCATCTCAATAACTTTGTCATTTTCTAACTTTATACGCAGACCCTTAACACCTTCGATGTAGGGAGTAAGGTTGATGTACCCCAGATCTTTGATGTTAACCACGCGGTTTTTTCCGAAGATCATGTTGGATGCAAACTTGGCCGCATTTATCTGTTCCGTTTCGGACAACGCTGCGCCGCACTGCGGGCAACTGAACTCGCCCAGATGATTTAGCGTAAGGGGGCCGTAGGTCTGACCGAAGTCGGGTAGTTCACTAGCTTCGCTGTTCAAACGATCGAGAATATCGAAAAAGTTGAAAGGGGATGGCAAGGTTATTTGAAATGTTTGAGCTGAAGCTGATAAGGGGAGAACTGCCAGCAATAGAAGAAGTCGTTTACGCATCAAACAACTCCTTCAGGCTCGTTGAACCTAAGGTCATTGTTTGTTGATTCGCTAGCGATTCGGCAATTTGACCCGAGAGCGCTTTTAGTCTTTCTTCGTCTAACGAAAAGTCTTCGGGTTTACTTTCTGCTTCTGCAATTAGCGGGCGGGGCGTATACCCCATCTTTTTTGCGACCCGTTTCAGCGCGAAGTACAAATAATCGGATTCTGCCGGCTCTAAATCTGCGTCTAGTTGTTTATCGATTGCTTGCGCAATATCAAGGATCGGCCCAGGCTTGCCCGACAGGGCAGCAGCATGGAAAAGCAAACTGATTCCAAGGTTTTTATCTTCCCCAATCAATCGGTCTGCTGAAATTTTTGCCGCCAACGCATCGTCGTAGGCTAACGCTAGGAGATCCTCCGTGGATGCGGAGTAATAGTGATGACGTGGGAACTCCCAAGTCCTTTCAAATCGCTCAACACCGTCATTAGACTCATTCGCGGAGTAGTAGCGCGTATTACGCACGTTCCAAGGCTCTATGTTGATCCGCTCGTAAGCCTCTCTTTCCGCTTTGTCGCTAGCCTTGCGCTGAGCGTTCCAATATTCTGAGGTGCGTTGCTGCTCCCCAGCGAATGAGTTGAGCGCCGTCATGAGCTTAGATATACCCTCTTGGCGTTGTTCCTTATTTAACGCGGGCGTTTCGTATGTCTGGGGTGGCGAGTTGGTCGATGCCGCCGCGATCTTGTCGGGTGGCGGTTCATACATATAAGCAAACATGGCGGCGGCACTAATGCCGATTGCCAGCCCGTATTTCAGGGTCTCTTTCATATCAATACCTCCATTTGCGTAGGTATTGGTGAAAAGACGCTTGTCGGATTGCGGGGGGCAATAAAAATCGGACGAAAGGTATCTTATGTCCGCCTAAAGGAGGTTTTGGCTGTCTTTAGCTGGCTGTACGCTGTTGATGGGGCAGTATCGGGCTGTACCAGAGACGTTTTGATTACCCGGTCATTGTCCAGTCAGTGGCAGTTGTTTAGCGTGCCACCATGAAATTCAATACTGATGACACACGAGTCACCGGCTCCGAAGAAATGTAGGACACCCGACCCTTATCCCGTATTGCGCATTCCCGCGGCTACGCCTGCGATGGATACCATCAGGGCGCGCTTCACGCTTTCATCGTCTTCCGTGCGGCCGCGACGTAGCAGTTCGATCTGCAGCAGGTTAAGAGGGGCTGCATAGACGTTGCGCAAGCCAATGGATTCAAGTCCCCAAAGATCGTCGGCCAGCAGGGTGTCTACATCGAGGATGTGCTGCAGGGTTTGAATGTCTTTCGCCAGCTGCTCGCGTAGGTCTTGACCGAGGCTCTGTAGGTCTTTGTCAACGAGGGTAGCGTCGTAGAGCTGGTTAATCACGATATCGGATTTCGCGTAGACCATGTCGAGCATGGACAATCGCGAGGCAAAAAAGGGCCATTGCTCGCGCATTTCTCGCAACTTAGCCAGGCCGTCATCAGTAATCGCTGCGTCACGCAAGGCTGCTCCCGCGCCGAGCCATGCCGGTAGCATCAGTCGGTTTTGACTCCAGGCAAATATCCACGGGATGGCGCGCAGGGTCTCGATGCCACCATTTTGGCGGCGGCGGGCGGGCCGTGATCCTAGTGGCAGGCTGGCAAGCTCTGGTTCCGGGGTGGCCTGCCGGAAGTAGGTGACAAAGTCTGGGTTGCCCCGTACCCAATTGCGGTAGCTATCGCAGGCACTAGCAGCGAGTGTGTCCATCAGCTCCCGCCATTCCGGGGCTGGCACCGGCGGCGGGGTGAGATTCGCTCTTAGAATGGCGCTGGTGTATTGACCTAGGGTGTTCACGGCCAAGGGCTGCAGCCCCAGTTTGACGCGAATCATTTCACCTTGTTCGGTGACCCGGAGGCCTTGCTGCAGTGATCCCGGCGGCTGCGAGAGCAGGGCTTGATGGGCGGGGGCGCCACCTCGGCCAATGGTACCGCCTCGTCCGTGGAAGAGCTGCAGCTTCACCTGGTGCTGGTCGCATACGGCGAGCAGCTGCTCTTGGGCCCGGTACTGGGCCCAACCTGCCGTGAGCATGCCGGCGTCCTTGGCGCTGTCGGAATAGCCGATCATCACCACCAGTGAGCTGTCGATGCGCGCGACGTAGTCGTCGTCCTGGAGCAGGGCGCTGATGGTGGCCGGGGCGCCGTCTAGGTCGTCGAGGGTTTCGAACAGGGGTGTCACGGGCAAATCCACAGGGCCGCCGGTTGCCTTGAGCAGTAGTTGCACCGCCAGTACGTCCGAGGGTTCGGATGCCATGGAAATGACGTAACAACCCAAGGCTTCTCGTGGTGCATTGGCGATGACGGTAAAGGTGTCGAGGACTTCTCTGCTGGCATCGGTGCATTCAAAGCCGATGGGGATCAACGGGCGTGGATCGTTGATTTCCTTGGTCAAAAACGCCTGCTTGTCGCTCTCGGGCCACTGCCGGTAATCCCCAATGCCTAGGGCTTGGGTTATTTCGCCCATCACATCGCTGTGATAGGTGCTTTCTTGACGAATATCCATGGTGACAAGATGGGTGCCAAAGGTTTCCAGCTTGCGAATGAGGTCTAGCAGTTTGCCGTTGGCGATCGTGGTCAGGCCTACGTCGATCAACGATTGCCGGCACTGCATCAACGGGTCTTGGATGTCCTGGGTGCTCAGTGGGGTTGGCGGCGTTGGCGATGCTTCGCGTAGATACAACCCAAGCTGTTCCCGCTGAGCCCGAACGGCATCGCGTATCGGTCGCAGCAGCACGCGATACGGTTCTCTGGCGTATTGAGTCAACTCATGCACGTCATCGGTGGCCAGCGTCACCGACAATTCCTCATAAACCACTCCGAGGTCTTGGTCTATAAGGTCTGCGGCCTGCCAGCGACTGAGCAGCATGGCTTCTGCGGTAACTTTCGCAGTGACGTTTGGGTTGCCGTCTCGGTCACCGCCGATCCAGCTGGAAATTCGTATGGGCTCGCGGGAGCTTTTGGGGATGTTCAGCCCATGGTTTTGGGCCACATGATCGATCTCCCGCAAAAAACGTGGGACGGCGTCCCACAGTGAGTTTTCGATCACGGCAAAGCTCCAGCGCGCTTCATCTAGGGGCGTCGGCCGCTGCTCTAAAAATTCCTCTGTGTGCCATATCTGTGCGATCAGGTCTGTCAGGCGCTGGCGGGTAAGAAAGTGGTCGCTATCATCGGCTTCCAAGGCGGTAAGGCAGTTGTGGATTTCGCCGTGCTTGTGAATCAGCGTGCGTCGCGTAATTTCTGTCGGGTGTGCGGTGAGTACCAGATCCATGTGCAGTTCGCTAAGCGCTCTTTCTATCGCTTCTTTTGCCACTGTGCTTTTGAGTTCGCCGATGGTGCGTGAGACTAGGTCTTTGGCGCCAAGACGCTCGCTCATGGCAGCCGAGGTTGTAAACTGTTGGTCCGCGATATTCGCCAGATTCAGGAATTGGGCGAATCCTCTGGCAATTAGCAGTACTTGTTCAGAGTCCAGCGCCCGCATTTGTTCAAACAGCGTCTCTGTCAATTGAGCATCCGTGGCCGACTTCGATGCCTGTCGTATCGATTCAATGTTCTGAAATACGCTTTCGCCTGCCGAAGTGCGAATAACATCGCCCAAGGCGTCACCCAGCAAGCGGACGTTCCGCCTCAGCGTCGATGTGTCCGGTATGGCTTTCGTAGTGGCGATCGAAGTCATGGAGGCGTTCATGGTTTAACTCGTCGGGTAGCGGGTGTCTTTTAGGCTGTCTTTGATGCGAGCCAGATAGGGAGTAAAACTTTCGCCGCGCCGCAGCGTCACGCCGGCGGCGAGCACGTCGAGGATAACCAGCTGTACTAAGCGAGAGGTCATCGGTAAGTAGTGGTCGGTATCTTCTTCTACATTGACATTTATGCAGCAGTGGCTGCGCTCGGCTAGAGGTGATCCTTCATGGGTCATTGCCACTACGGTAGCTTCGGTGTTGCTGGCGATTTGCGCCGCCTCGACCAACGCCTTGGTGCGCCCGGTATGAGAGATAAAGAAAAACACATCGCCAACGCCGCCGGATGCAGCGAGCATTCTCAGCATTAACGGATCTTCATGGGTAATCACTGGGACGTTAAACCGAAAAAACTTGTGTTCTGCATCTCTGGCCACAGCTGCGGAAGTGCCTAGGCCGAAGAAAATCACGCGTCTAGCTTGAGAGATGTGATCCACAGCCCGCTCGATCGCCGCTAGAGGCAGATCCTCTCGGGCTGTCACTAAAGCGTTAATGGCGTTATCGAATAGTTTGCGCGGAAACGTCTGTATGTCGTCAGAAAATTCTACTGCCCGACTGACGTACCGGACGCCGGAGGCTAGCGCGCGCGCGAGTTGCAGCTTGAAATCTGGAAAACCCGAGGCGCCAAACGTCTTACAAAATCGATTAACGCTGGGTTCGCTAACGCCAGCTACGCCTGCCAGGCTTGCAATGCTGGAGCGAGTCGCTTCTTCTGGATTTTGCAAAATCGCTTCAGCGACTTTGGTCTCCGATTTGTTTAGGTCCGGCAGTTTGCGCTGAATTGTTGCGAGCAGGTTGGATTCGGTCGTCATTGGGGTATCACCTTTTCGGAGCTTCGAAGCAATAGACCATCGGTGGTCGTAACAATCCTACAAATTGTGCCCTATATCCCGGAAATCGGCATCCTCGCGCGAAGGTTAAGTGAAAAGACGTAATAAAACTAATAAAAAATGACTTTTATGCAAAATTTGGGTTAAATTGAAGGAAAATTACGTAAATAAATTTCCTGGGAAGCATCATGATTAACGTTGCTATTAATGGCTTTGGCCGTATTGGACGCAATATTTTACGCGCGCTGTATGAGCGGCCCGATATTTACGCGCAGCTCCGGGTGGTAGCTATCAATGACCTTGGAACGCCGGAGATTAACGCGCACCTGCTTCAATTCGATACAACACACGGGCGGTTTGGTCACAAGGTTGAGGTCATCGACGATGGCCTTCGGATCGGCGGTGATCAAATCAACGTCTACGCGGAGCGGGATCCCAGTCAATTACCTTGGGCAGATCACGAGATTGATGTGGTTTTCGAATGCACGGGTATTTTTACCTCCCACAAGGCCGCATCCGCGCACCTTAAGGCTGGTGCGAGAAAGGTTCTTATCTCGGCTCCCGCTGCCGATGCTGACCAAACCATCGTCTATGGAGTCAATCATCAAGGCCTAAGGGCTCAATCGCAGATCGTATCCAACGCATCATGCACCACGAATTGCCTAGCGCCGATGGTTGCGCCATTGCAGGCTGAAATAGGCATTGAGCAGGGTCTGATGACGACAATTCACGCTTTCACCAATGATCAGAATCTCAGCGATGTTTATCATTCAGACCTCTACCGTGCGCGCTCGGCGACTCAAAGCATGATTCCCACCAAGACTGGCGCTGCAGCTGCCATTGGTTTAGTCATGCCGGAGCTGGATGGTCGCCTTGACGGGCTGGCCGTTCGAGTGCCTACCATTAATGTGTCACTGGTAGATCTCACCTTCACCGCCCAGCGCGAAACGTCCGTGGACGAAGTGAACGCAATTTTGCGTTCAGCGGCAGAGCGAGACCGCAGCGGCGCGTTGTCTTGCAACGAACAGCCGTTAGTTTCTATTGATTTCAACCATAACCCGTATTCCTGCAATTTTGATGCGAATCACACACGGGTAAGCGGTCGTCTGGTCAAGGTTCTAGCGTGGTACGACAACGAATGGGGCTTCTCCAATCGCATGTTGGACACTGGCTGTTTGCTCGGCGCTTTATCGATGAACGTGCACGCCGCCGCCTAGCGTTTAGATTTACGCTGGCAATTGCAGTTGTCTGTAATGACGAGCTGTTATGCGGCAAAAGATTTGTCGGAGCGAAGCTTGGTGGTTTAGCATCGCCGCCATGAAATTCAATACTGACGATACTCGAATCACCGGCACCGCAGAAATGCGGGATGCCCAGTCCTTGCTGGACGAAATTCCACTTTCAGAGCAGGGCTCTTCTTTTGTTTTTAATACCCGTAAGGCCTGCGGCGATATTTTAACCGGGCGGGATCAGCGCTTGCTGGTGGTGGTGGGGCCCTGTTCCATCCACGATCCGGCTGCGGCTATGGAGTACGCTGAAAAGCTCTCGGCGGTGTCGCGCCAATACCGGGACGAGCTGCTGATTTTGATGCGGGTGTACTTTGAAAAGCCGCGGACCACGGTGGGCTGGAAGGGGCTGATCAACGACCCTCATTTAAACGACAGTTTTGATATCAACACTGGGCTGGAAACCGCGCGTCGGTTGCTTCGTGACATTACCGAGATGGGGCTGGGTTCCGGTACGGAATATCTGGATCCGATTACGCCTCAATACATTGGTGACCTGGTGTGCTGGAGCGCTATTGGCGCCCGCACTACTGAAAGCCAGATTCATCGCCAGCTTGCCTCGGGGTTGTCCTGTCCCGTGGGCTTTAAAAACAGCACTCTGGGTGATGTGAAAGTGGCAGTAGATGCGGTGTTGTCTGCGCGGCACAGCCACATTTTTCCTTCCGTGACCAAGGCTGGGTATTCGGCAATTTTCTCCACCACTGGCAATGAGGACTGCCACGTGATTCTGCGGGGCGGTACCGAGACGAACTTTGATGAGGCTTCGGTTCAGGGTTGCTGCGAGCTCCTCGCCGAGGCGGGATTGCCCCAGCGGGTTATGGTGGATCTCAGTCACGCCAATAGCGCCAAAGATCATGAGCGTCAAAAAATCGGTGCTTCGGCCATCGCGGAACAGCTGCAAAGCCAATCCAAGAATGTGTTGGGCGTGATGATCGAAAGTCACTTGGTGGCAGGCAAGCAGTCTTTGAGCGATGACTTGGTCTATGGCCAGAGCATTACCGATGCGTGTATTGGCTGGGACGATACCGTTGCGGTGCTGGACCAGTTGGCTGCAGCCAACGCGGTAAAGCGAGGAAAGAGCTAGCGCCCGGCGCAGCAATGAGCGCTGCTAGGTGGTAGAGTCCTCCGCGGAATTCATCAGTGCGGAGAACATCGTGGAGCATCTGGACGTTATTATTGTTGGGGCGGGGATTTCGGGCATCAGTGCTGCTGTGCACTTAAGCCGGGCTTGCCCTCAAAAGACCGTCGGTATTTTGGAACGACGCGAGAACATCGGCGGCACTTGGGACCTGTTCAAGTACCCGGGCATTCGCTCAGACAGTGACATGCATACCCTGGGCTTTTCCTTCAAACCTTGGAAAGCGCAAAAATCCATCGCTGACGGCCCCTCCATCATGGAGTACCTGCAAGAAACCGTTCAAGAGTACAAACTTCTGGATAAGGTGCGTTTGTCCCACAAGGTGATCGCCGCCGACTGGTCGTCATCCTTGGGGCGTTGGGAACTGACGGTGGATCAAGGTGGTGCAGTCAAGAAAATGAGCTGTAACTTCCTCATGATGTGCTCGGGCTACTACAGCTATGACGAACCCCACGACGCAAAAATCGCGGGTCTCGAGAGCTTTGGCGGCCAAGTTGTGCATCCTCAGTTTTGGCCGGAAGATTTGCAGTACCAAGGTAAAAATGTCGTAGTCATTGGCAGTGGGGCGACAGCGGTTACCTTGGTGCCTAGCCTGGCGAATGCCGGCGCCCAAGTAACCATGCTGCAACGTTCGCCGACGTACATGGTGGCTCGGCCCGATCACGATCCCATCGCGAATTTTCTGCGCAAAGTGTTGCCAGACGCCCTGGCTTATCGGCTGACTCGTTTTAAGAACGTCACCATGCAGGGCTATATCTACAAGCAGTCTCGGAAAAAACCGGAAAAGATGCGTCAGCAATTGCTGGGCTTTGTGAAGAAACTGCTCCCTGACGGCTACGACGTGGACAAGCACTTCACTCCCTCTTACAACCCTTGGGATCAGCGTTTGTGCTTGGTGCCCAATGCGGACCTCTTTAAAGCGATAAAGCAGGGCTCGGCAGATATTGTGACTGACGAGATTGATACGGTGACGGCAAATGGCATTCGCCTAAAGTCCGGGGATACCCTAGACGCGGATATCATCGTCACGGCTACGGGTTTGAAGCTGGTGGTGTTGGCGGATGTACCGTTTACCGTTGATGGTGAGGCGGTGGATTTCCCCAATTCCTATACCTACAAAGGCATGATGTTCTCAGGTGTGCCTAACCTGGTCAGCACCTTTGGCTACATCAACGCCTCCTGGACCTTGCGAGCAGACCTGACCTCAGAGTGGGCCTGCCGCTTGCTGCAGCAGATGGATGCTGCGGGTGCGGATCAGGTGGTGCCGGCTCTGCGTGACGAAGATGCGGATATGGAATCTCGGCCTTGGATTACGGATTTTCCTGCGGGCTATATGCAGCGTGTGATGCATCTGTTTCCTAAGCAGGGCAGTGGCCCATGGCGCAACACTCAGGATTTTGCCTTGGACCAGAAGTTCATTCGTAAAGCGCCCGTGGCGGATAGTGTCCTAGTGTTCTCTTCCAGTGCTGATCTTGGAGGCAGTGCAGAGGAACCGCTACAGGCCCAGTCCGCTGGCTGAGGCCTTGCTCTAGTCCTGCTGCTGGCTAGGTCTGGGAAAGGACCTAGCCCGACTGGCGCGACATGCGGTGAATTTTCTCCGGGTCTGCACTGAGCATGCGCAGGCGCAGGGCCACCATCATCGCGACGGTGGCCAGACCTGCCGTGATGCCCAGCCAATGTTTCAATGTTTGGGAGCCGTAGGTCTGACCGCAGTCGGGTAGTACCCATGCTTCGCTGTTCAAACGATCGAGAATATTGAAAAAGTTGAAAGCGGATGGCCAGGTTGTTTGAAATGTTTGAGCTGCAGCTGATACCGGAAGAACAGCCAGCAATAAAAGAAATCCTTTACGTATCAAATAACTCCTTCAGACTCGTTGAACCCACGGTCATTATTTGTTGATTCGCTAGCAATTCGGCGATTTGATTCGAGAGCGCTTCTAGTCTTGTTTCGTGTAACGAAAAATCTTCGGGCTTACTTTCTATTTCTGCAATTAACGGGCGGGGCGTAAATCCCATCTGTTTTGCGACCCGTTTCAGCGCGAAGTAAAAATAGTCGGAATCTGCCGGCTCTAAATCTGCGTCTAGTTGTTTGTCGATTGCATATGCAATATCAAGGATCGGTCCCGGCTTGCCCGACAGGGCTGCGGCATGGAAAAGCAGGCTGAGTCCAAGGTTTTTATCTTTCCCAGTAACGCGGTCTGCCGAGATTTTTGCCGCCAACGCATCGTCGTAGGCTAACGCAAGTAGATCCTCCGTGGATGCGGAGTAATAGCGATGACGCGGGAACTCCCAAGTCTTTTCAAATCGCTCAACACCATCATTGGACTCCTCGGCGGAGTAGTAGTGCGTATTACGCCCGTTCCAAGGCTCGATATTGATCCGCTCGTAAGCTGCTCTTTCTGCTTTATCTTCGGCTCTTCTCCGAGCGTCCCAATATTCTAAGGTGCGTTGCTGTTCCCCAGCGAATGATTTGAGCGCCGTCATAAGCTTAGATATACCCTCTTGGCGTTGTTCCTCATTTAACGTGGGCATTTCGTTTGTCTGGGGTGGAGGGTTGGTCGATGGCCCCGCGAGCTTGCTAGGCTGCCGTTCGTGCAGATACGCAAACATGACTGTGGCGACGATGCCGATAGCTCAGGCGTATTTCAAGGTCTGCTCATACCTTCGTCCACACTGCTCAGGAACCAGTGAAAAGAACCCTATTGAGTTGAGGGGGCAAGAAAAATTAGACGAAAGGTAGCTAAAGTCGGCTTGGCGGAGTTTTGGCTGTTTTTAGTTCGTTGGGTGCTTTTGTTGGAGCAATACCGGGCTGTACGGGAGAGGATTTGAGTCACCGAGCAATTGTTCCGCGAGTGGCAGTTGTCTTTCGGGTCCTATGAAAGCCGATACGTACAAAACTAGCTTTCAAGGGTTCTGTTGTTCGTCGGTGAAAGCGTTTTTCAACAAAAATCTTGGTTCTGCTGCCTAGATTTTTCCTGCTGATAGGCGTGCTCGTTCTCACTTTCTTTCAATCCAAACCTCACAAGTCCACGTGTCGAAGCAACCTTTGAGCGTCTGTTTTGATGCTCGGGATAAAAAATCAAGTTGAGGCCTACCTCACAATTATAAGAACTGCTGGGGGGCTGGGGCGCACCATTGTTGTTAGCATTTTTTGGGGTGCCTTCAAAGCAGGCCAGAGATTCGACGAAGAATTTTTGCGACACGCTTCCCCAAAGCCATGAGCGGGAACGACTAAGGTGTTTTATGGGGCGCGTGAATTTCAGGGATGTTTGCTGGTTGCTAGTCCGCTACCTAAAAAATCGATCCCCGCTATTTACAGGTATTGAATATGTCTGAAATTTTCTATTACGTAACGAATGCAGAGGGCTCCTATGTGGAGTGGTACTCTCCCTTCGAAGAACTTCCCATTGTCGGCCAACTTGCGGTGGTGACAGGTAACATCGGGCGTGATTGGGTGTATGTAGGGCCTGGCGCATCAGCAGTATTGTCGAATCTGAGTCTGGGAGAGGACAGAGTTTACTTTACTGGGAATCTCACCGATTACGATCAGACGATTTCTGGTAACAGCTACACATTCGCGCGCAATGTTAATGGTGCATCAGAGCGCGTCGTCGTCACCATTCAAAGTCACACCGACAGATTGTTTTTCGCCGACGGTTCGGTGTCAGTCAGCACTGGTCTGCTGCTGAATGCGGAAACCTTTGAGTACAGAGCACTTGTGCCAATTGATCTAAACCCATCAATTTCGACGCCGGCGCTAACTGACCTTGTACCCCCAAACGAGGGTAGCGACCCATTGCTCGTATATATTACTGACGCTCAGGGTAGCCATATCCCTGGTATCAACGCGGGTGGCAGTGCGCGTATTTCAGGCAATATTGGCGATGATTCGGTGTACGTGACATCAGGAAGCGCTATTGATGCTACGTCTCTTGGGTCGGGTAGAGACCTTGTGTACTTACGAGGTTCTCTCGCGGACTACACACAAATCATTACCGGCAATACGTATGTATTTACGCGGATGGTAGATGGCGTCAAAGAAAGCGTCAGCATTTCTATTCAATCGCATTCTGATCAATTGGTTTTTGCTGACGGGGCTGTAGAAATCAATACGGCGTCATTTCTTGACGCGGGAACTTTTGCATACCGTATGATTGAGAACGCGGATTTAATTCCGTCAGTGACAACGCCAGTGGGTTTTCCGACGATATTAATTAGTAGCGACAACGTCTCGCCTCTGCTCGAAGGTCAAACGGCGACGATTAGCTTCATTCTTAGTCGAGATTCTACCGATTTTACTCTGGCAGATATTGATGCTTCCGCTGGTAGTCTGTCTGGGTTTTCGGGTTCTGGTAGCACCTATACGGCGATGTTTGCACCGACGCCGGCAACGACTGGGATTGCAACCATAACCGTTGAGTCTGGAAAATTTACTGATTCAGCGGGCAAAGAAAATGTTGGGAACTCGCTTTCACTCAACGTGAATACTAATTTGTTTCCGGTACAGATTAGCGGCTCTGGTGGGTCTTACAGCAGTGCAAATCGAATCACCTTCGAGTTTTCGCACGGTATCCTCGATGAGTCATTTACAGAAAGCGACATCATCGTCGCGAATGGAACGTTAGTCGCTGGCAGCCTAGCTATGGCAAGCGCCACGGAGTACACGGTTTCGGTTAGGCCGGATCTCCAAGATGGGCATACCAATGTTGCTGTCAGTCTCGCCGCCGAGGCGGTTACAAGTGCCAGTGGGCTTAAAAATGCGGCAGCGCGTAATACAACAACGCTCCAAAGGCTCTTTGGGTCGAGTGGTTCTCCGAGTGCTGATATTACCGACTGGGATACTTCTCATGTCACAAATGCCAATGCTGCTTTTGCTTACAATACATCGTTCAATCAGGATATAAGTTCATGGGACGTTTCTAGCGTAACGAATATGTTAGAAATGTTTTATTACGCGGAAGCATTTGATCAGGCTATTGGTTCTTGGGATGTGTCCAGTGTCACGAATATGGCAGGGATGTTTGCTTTAGCAAAGGTTTTTAATCGACCTATCGGCTCATGGGACGTGTTTAGCGTAACGGATATGAGTCGCATGTTTGATTCTGCTTTTGCGTTTAATCAGGCGATTGGTTCTTGGGATGTGTCCAGCGTTACGAATATGAATCGGATGTTTTATGGGGCGAGAGCTTTCAATCAAGCTATCGACTCTTGGGATGTGTCCGACGTAACTAATATGAGTAGTATGTTCGCAAGAGCCTCGGCTTTTAATCACGCGATAGGCTCATGGGACGTGTCTAGCGTAACGGATATGTCTGGGATGTTTTTTAATGCTACGGCCTTTAATCAGGCGATTGGTTCGTGGAATGTGTCCGGCGTAACGGATATGAACCGCATGTTTCTGTCCGCTTCGGCTTTTAGTCAGGCTATCGGATCATGGGATGTGTCTGGCGTAACCAATATGAATAGCATGTTCGCGAGAGCCTCGGTGTTTAATCACGCGATAGGCTCATGGAACGTAGCTAGCGTAACAGACATGAGTAGCATGTTTGATTCTGCTTCTGCGTTTAATCAGGCTGTCGGCTCTTGGGACGTGTCCAGTGTTACGAATATGGCTGGGATGTTTGCTTCGGCAGAAGTTTTTAATCGACCTATCGGCTCATGGGACGTATCTGGTGTAACGGATATGAGCCGCATGTTTTTTTCTGCTTCTGCCTTCAATCAGGATCTAAGCTCATGGGAGGTATCTGCCGTAGAGGATATGAGTCGAATGTTCTATGGCGCCCAAGCGTTTGATCAAGACCTAGGCTCGTGGGATGTGTCTGGCGTAACCAATATGAATAGTATGTTCGCGAGAGCTTCGGCCTTTAATCAGGCTATTGGTTCATGGGACGTATCTGGCGTAACGGACATGAATAGCATGTTTTCGAGAGCCTCGGCTTTTAATCAAGCGCTAGACGAATGGGATGTGTCCAGTGTCACGAATATGGCGGGTATGTTTTATGACGCACTGGCCTTCAACCATGATATTGGCTCGTGGAACGTATCAAGTGCGACAAGTATGCGCGTTATGTTTTTTCAGGCTTCGGCTTTTAATCAAGCGCTAGACGAATGGGATGTGTCCAGCGTCACTGATATTGCGGGGATGTTTTCTGGGGCTTCGGTTTTTAATCAGGCTCTCGGTTCATGGGATGTGTCTAGTGTAACGGATATGCAAAGCACGTTTTGGGGTGCTTTGGTCTTTAACCAGGCTCTAGGAACGTGGGATGTGTCCGCTGTGACGAATATGTCGGGCATGTTCCGATATGCATATGCCTTCAATCAGGATATAGGCTCATGGGATGTCTCAAACGTGACGACAATGTCAAACATGTTTTTTTTCGCCCAAGCGTTTGATCAAGACCTAGGCTCATGGGATATTTCCAGCCTAAACAATGCTACGGATATGTTTTATCGCTCCGGCATGAGCACTGCCAATGTTGATGCAACCTTAAGAGGTTGGGCCAAGCTCGACACCGCTGCTGGAGAAACAGCTATTCAAAATGACGTAGGGTTCGGCGTTAACAGTTTTTCTGACGCCACAGCCCGACAGTATCTGATCGATACCTATTCCTGGTCAGTGTCAGGGACTTTTGATGACGCCGTCACAGGGCAGGGTACGAACAGTGCTGACACTGTTGCGCTGACCAAGGCTGTGTATCACGGCTTAGGAGGCAACGATGTGATTACTGGCTCTGTGTCAGATGAGTTGATTGTCGGGGGTGCTGGCGACGACACCATGACCGGGGGTGGCGGGGCCGATACCTATGACTATGGGTTCTCCAATGCTGGCAACGACACCATCACCGACTTTGTGGGAGGAACGGGGTCTGATGCAGACACCTTGGACATTCGCGATTTGTTGATCGGTTACGGCGATACTGACTATGGGGTCGAGATAGGTGATTTTGTCACAGCTTCCAGTGCTGGCGGTGGCGCCGACACGTTGCTAACGATTGATCACGATGGACTTGGTGGCTCATCCACCTTGATAACAATCAAACTGTTGGGTGTGGCTTATTCTGCGACCGTGGTTGAAGATTTTGTAAGTGACGGGGCGATAGTCTTTTAAGTTTCGTTGAATCGGGTAGCCGAGGTGAGGATTGCTGACTTGGTTTATATCCTCGGCTAAAACCTGCGGCTAAGAGGTTTGGCAGAAAAAAGGAGACGAATGCCTGCAATATGAGCAGCTCAAGGTTCTGGCTGCGTCCGGAAAGGACCTAGCCCGACTGGCGCGACATGCGGTGAATTTTCTCCGGGTCTGCACTGAGCATGCGCAGGCGCAGGGCCACCATCATCGCGACGGTAGCCAGACCTGCCGTGATGCCCAGCCAATATCCATAAACACCCAAGGCGTCGTCCGTGAATGCTCCAATAGCCAGTGCATAGCCTAGGGGCAGCGCCAGTACCCAATAGCCGACCAGGCTGATCACCATGGGCACCGTCGTGTCTTTATAGCCGCGCAGGGCGCCAATCATCACCGCCTGAGTATCATCCACCAGTTGATAAACGGCGATCAGAATGAGCAGAGTCGCGGCGACCTCAATGACCTGGATGTCCGTGGTATAGATCTGCACCAGATGCAAACGCAAGACGATCAGCAACACACTGACCACTAGGGCGTAAACCACAGCGAACTTCAGCACCGCGTAGGCAGTGATGCGTGCTGCCAGCAAATCACCCCGGCCCACCAAAAAGCCCACCTGAATACTGGCTGCCGCCCCCATGCCCATGGGAATCACATAGGTTAGCCAGTTGAGGTTGCCGGCAATGCTGTGAGCGGCCATGGGTACAACACCTAGGGCGGCGATTAAAAAACTGACAACGGCAAACATGGCCGTTTCCAAAAATATGGAAATGCCAATGGGCACGCCCAGCTGCAGAATTTTCAGCAGGGCCCGTGGGTGGGGGGCGTCGAATGAGGCAAACAAACCGGTGGCCGTGAACTGGCGCATGCCTAGGACCAAGAGCATGCACGCCAGTTGTACCCAGAAGACAATAGCGGTGGCCCACCCGCAGCCTACGCCGCCCAGTTCTGGCGCTCCCCAGTTCCCATAGACAAAGGCGTAATTAAGCAGTGCATTTAAGGGCAGCACACTGCCCGCAATTATCATTGGCGGGCGCGTAAGTCCTAATCCCTCTGAGGTATGACGCAGCGCCACATAAAGGATGATGGGCGGGATGCCCCAGCTGATGGCGCGCAAATAGTCGTAAGCGATGCTGGCAATGATCGGTTCTACATTTGTTAGGGCAAAGAGTACGTCGGCATTGAGCAAAATTGTCACGAGGATTACGCCATTGGCCAGACACAGCCATAATCCTTGGCGTACCTGATAACCAATTTCTGCGGTCTTGCTCGCCCCCCTTAACTGGGATGCGATGGGGGACAGGGCCATGGTGATGCCGGTAAGCAGCATGAACGCCGGCCACAGCACGTTGCCGGCCAGAGATACCGCGGCAAGGTCTGTGGCGGAATAGCGCCCGGCCATAACGGTATCCACAAACCCGGTGCCCATGATGAAGAGCTGGGTCAGGATCATGGGCCAACCCAGTACGACCACGGGTTTGATGGCGTCTCGAAAACCCGGAGCGGTTCCGCTTAATGATGGTTGGATAGAGGAGGTCATGGGCGCGCAGCATGACAGCTTGACGAGTAAATAAAAGGCCAGCGGGGGGCGAAGCTAGCCGCAGTGGCGTTGAACTCGCTAGTTTATTCGAAGAGCTTTGACGCCTGCCCGGACTTGGGCAGGCGATTTCGAGAGAGCCGATGGCCGCAGCCATCGGCAATGGACACTACTCAGGCAGGCCCAAGACCCGCTTGGCAATGATGTTGGCTTGAATCTCATTGCTGCCGCCGTAAATGGTGGTGGCCTTGGTGTGCAACCATTCTTCAACGCTGGTCAGTTCCATGTCGCTAAAGTCTTCGCCCTTGACGCCCAGACCCTGAAAGCCCATGAGCTCGCGCTTCAACTCGGCGCCGTCTTGCTGCAAGGCTGCGCCATAGAGTTTGAAGATGGAGGTGGCTGCACCCGGCGTGCCGGATTTGTTTTCAGCATTTGCCCGTTGCGCCGTTAGGCGGAAGGAGGCTCGGTTCATATTTAAGGTAGTGACCTTTTCGCGGATCGCGGGATCGCTGATGCGACCATCCGCCTCACCCACGTATTTTTTCGCGATGTCAGGCAACGATGTGCCGGCTTCGGATGGCCGTGCGCCGCCGCTAAGGCCGCCAATGCCCGAGCGTTCAAACTGCAGCAATCGTTTGCCCACGGTCCAACCTTTATTCAAATCACCAACCAGATCGTCTTTCGCCGCAACGGCGTTATCCAGGAAGGTTTCGCAGAAGGGCGATGAACCAGAGATGAGTCGGATGGGTTTAACCGTGACTCCAGGCTGATCCATAGGCAGCAGCACAAAGCTAATGCCGTCATGCTTGGGTGCATCGAAGTCGGTGCGCACCAAGGCAAACATCCAGTCCGCGGTATAGGCGCCAGAGGTCCAGATTTTTTGGCCATTGAGCAAGTAGTGATCGCCCTTGTCTTCAGCCCGAGTGTTCAACGCCGCTAGGTCCGAGCCGGCGTTGGGTTCAGAGTAACCCTGACACCACTGCAGTTCACCGCGGATGATTTTTGGCATGTGTCGTTCTTTTTGGGCTTGGGTGCCGTATTCCAGCAGCGTCGGCCCGATCATGGTCATGCCCATGCCGGTCAGTGGGGTACGCGCATTGGCTTTGCCCATTTCTTCGTAAAGCACTTTGGCCAGTTCTGGGGATAAGCCGCCGCCGCCAAATTCCGTGGGCCAAGTAGGGGCGGTAAAACCTTTTTCGACACAGCGTTCCAGCCACAGGGCTACGTCTTTTTCCAGTTCAATCTTGGTGCTGCCATTGGCCATCTGGCCAGGGCCCTTGGCTCCGGCGGGGCAATTCTCGGCTATCCATGCGCTGACATCGCGACGAAATTCGGCTACTTCACTCATTCCCTTTCCCTAAAAGATTTTGCAGCCCCAGAGCGTACTAGGGTTAGACTGTGAAACTCAACACTCTGCGATGACATAGATTTAGGGAGGGTAATGTGGCCTCAGTCCCGGCTTATCAATTAACAGACCTGACGGGACAAACCGTCGCTAGCCCGGCCAATGAGCGGGCGCTGGTTTGCTTCATCAAAGAAGACTGCCCCACCTGCAAAGAAGTGATGCCGGTGCTGGATGCATTGCACCGCCGCTTTGCGGGGCATATGACGATGCAGGTCATTGGTCAAACTCAGGACGGCAACGCCGCTTTGGCCAAGGAATTTGCGCCGGGCTTTAGCATCCTTGACGACAGTGAACTTCAGGTGTCTTTTGCTGCGGACATCGAAACGGTACCTACATTGCTGGGTTTGGATGACACAGGACAGGTCAGCGAAACCTTGGTGGGTTTTGTTAAAGAAGAATGGCAGCAGCTCGCAGCCCGCTTGAGCGCCAGCCTAGGTGTGGATGATGTGGATCTGGATTGGGGCGCTTTGCCAGATTGGCGGCCGGGCTGTGGTTCGTTATCCGTAGATCCCGCTAATGAGCCACGGCTGCGCGCCATGGCCGAAGGCAGCCCGATCAGAGCCCGCCGCATCGATATTGGGGTCCAGGATGACGAAGTGGAATTCATGTTCGATCAAGGGTTTTCGGATGGGCTGCCATTGGTGCCGCCGACCCCAGAGCGGGTGTTGGCCATGCTGGGCGGGACAGCGCGAGATGCCCAAGAAGTACTGGGCGAAATGGCACCGAATATGGGTATCGTCACCGTAGAAAAAGTGGCCATCAACGCGGTGATGGCGGGGTGCAAACCTGCCTATTTGCCCGTGGTCCTAGCGGCGGTAGAGGCCATCCTCACAGACGATTACAACATCCATGGCGTCATGGCCACCACCATGGGGGCCAGCCCGGTCATCGTGGTCAATGGCCCGATCCGACATCGCATTGGCATGAATATGGAGTTGGGCGCCTTGGGCCAAGGTAACCGAGCCAATGCCACCATCGGTCGTGCGGTTCGGTTGGTGGTGCGAAATGTGGGTGGTGCCCGACCTGGTGAGACCGAGCGTTCCACCTTGGGTAATCCGATGAAATTCACCATGTGCTTTGCTGAATGGGAAGAGCGCAATCCCTGGTCACCGCTGCACGTTGAGCGCGGGTTTCAGGCGGAAGAATCCGTCGTAACGGTATTCACCATGAGCAGCGGGCCGACGTTGATTGTGGACCAAGATTCTCGCAGCGCTTCGCAGTTAGCAGGCACCCTGGGCCAGGGTCTGCAGGCGGTAATGGGCCCCAAGGCTTACTTCGCTACGGATTGCTTACTGGTGGTGGTGCCTGAGCATGTGGATACCTTTATGCGCGATAACTACTCCAAGGAAGATATTCGTCGGCGTATTCAGGAGGTCAGCGCTCGTCCGGTGCGGGAACTGGTGGCAGATGAACGGTCCGCCACAGGGATAAAGGCAGAAACCGCAGCGAAAATGGATGACACCAGTCTGGACAAGCTAATGACCAAGTTTCGACAAGATGACGATATCCACATCGTGGTCGCAGGCAGTGAAGCCGGTAAATTCAGCGGCGCCTTTCATGGGTGGGTGACTGGCAGTGTTGGTTCGATTCCGGTGTCGAGGAAAATCGAAGAAGTTTCCTGACCCGAAGTGTAGTAAAAAGGAGAAAGCAAGGTGACCCTGTGTCTGGGACTCAGCGTCCAAGACACTGTGTCAAAGACCCAGCGTCAAAAACCTTGCGCCAGATCAATGGTCGAGCGTTGCAACAGGAGGGATGATGACAACGATATTGGACCCCACAGACGAACGGGTGCCGGTGACCCGGCAACTCACCCCGCGTCCACAGCAGATCACCGGTCGGGTGGCGTTGCTGGATATTTCTAAGCCCCGCGGCAGCGTGCTGCTGGATCAGCTCGAAGAAGTATTGGCTAAGCAGCTACCGGGCGTGACGTTGACCCGTTATGCCAAGCCCACGTTCTCGAAACCAGCTCCGCAGGCGCTGCGGGAAGAAATACACAACGATAACGATTTTGTGATTGAGGCTCTGGCTGACTGAGGATCCTGTACCACGTGCAGTTTGCATGACACGGTATGGTTTGAGATTCAGGGAACCCCAGCGGTTTCCATTGCCTCATCAGAGTTCGTTACCGCCGCAACGGCTCAGGCCGACGCGCTGGGCATGCCCGATGCCCATCGGGTCTTTGTGCAGCATCCCATTCAAGATGCTACCGACGCAGAGATGCGCGCTAAAGCGGATGCGATTGTTGATCAGGTGATGGCGGCGCTGACCACCTAGCCGACCAGCTCACGATCTCGGCGCTTGCCCACAGCAAGCGCCGCATTAGGAACAGTTTTTTGACCGACTCCATTCAACGGCCCCGTATCTACTATGGCTACTATTTGGTAGCTATCGCCTTTGTTTCACAGTTCATCTCTACCGGCATGTACAGCTATGTTTTAGGGTCTTTTATGGAGCCTATGACCCTAGAGCTGGGTTGGAGCCGAGCGGACTTCACCCTGACTCGCACCCTGGGGCAAATGATCATGGCCATTGTGGGAATCTACATCGGCTCCCGGGTGGATATGTATGGCGGTCGCCCCATCATGCTTTGCGGTAGTTTGTTGTTGGGCTCGACGTTGGCGCTAACCAGCTTGGTGGACAGCCTGACGTCTTGGCTAATTCTCAACGGCGTCATGGTCACCATTGGTTGCGCCATGTTGGGCAATCTGGTGGTCAACGTGACCTTATCCAAATGGTTTGTGGAGCGGCGGGGCATTGTGATTTCCATCGCCGCCATGGGCGTATCCTTTGGCGGGGTGGTGTTGACGCCCTTAGCCACATGGCTGGTGGATAGCATTGGTTGGCGGGATGCCTGGATCTGGCTGGGCGCTGGCGCTACCGCGTTGACCCTGCCCCTAGCGTTGCTCATGCGGCGGGCGCCAGAAGATCATGGGCTGCATCCCGATGGTTATTCTGCTGACCAAATCGCACAGGGCATGGGCGAACGCGCCCGACTCGAACTGGCGTCTTCCTTTACTCGCTCCCAGGCCATTCGTACCTTTTCCTTTTATGCATTGGTCGTGGCCTTCGGCTTCTTCTCCATCAATATTTTTGTGCTGCTTATCCATACCGTGCCGTTTTTGTCCGATTCTGGCCTGACCCGCAACCAAGCCTCTTTCGCCATGCTGGTGGCGTCGGTTCCGGCCATGATCAGCAAACCGGTCTGGGGTTATTGGATTGATCGAAGCCCGGCGAAGCCCTTGGCGGCGGTTTCAGCGTCGGTTACCGGTATCGCGCTTTTTCTCATCGTCTTTGCGGCAGCGTCTAGAGAAGTGCTTTGGGTTTATGCTGCTTATGCCGTGTTAGGCCTCGGTTGGGGAGGCATGATCCCCATGCAGGAAGTGATTTGGGCCTCGTTTTTTGGCCGGCGTTTTCTCGGCGCCATTCGTGGCGCGGGTATGCCGTTTGCCCTGGCGCTGAGCGCCTTAGCGCCATGGTTGGTTTCGATTTATCGGGATACAATCGGCGTTTACGACGGCGCTCTGTTGATTGTCGCTACTTTGAATGTGATGTCAGGAGTGCTGATTTTCTTTGCGCCACCGCCGCAGCGCAAACCAGTGGCGAATGCCGGCGACAGCAGCGCATAGCCGTTGCGGTAGTGCGAAAGTCATGAGGGTTGGGGGAATCCGATGAGTGAACAACTAACGATAACCAGCATGGGAGCGTTGGGCGCCAAGGTTGAAGGGGTGGATCTTTGCCAAGTAACCCCTGAGCAGTTAGCCCAACTTAAGCAGGCTTTTGCCGATTATGAGGTGTTGTTCTTTGAGCAACAGGATTTGCCGCCAGAGGCTCACTTAGCTTTTGCTGAACGCTGGGGCGAGATCAACGTAAACCGTTTTTTTGCCCATGTGGACGGCCATCCGGCCATTGCTCAGGTGGTTAAAGAACCCGAGCAGCAAGCCAACATTGGTGGCTATTGGCACACGGATCACTCCTACGATCAAATTCCTGCCTTGGGGTCCATGCTGTTGGCTCGAGAGGTTCCCCCAGTGGGCGGGGACACGCTGTTTGCATCCTGTACGCGAGCATTTGCGACCTTGTCCGAGGGCATGCAGCAGACCCTGCGTTCCCTGCGAGCGGTGCATTCGGCTCGCCACGTCTTTGGAGAACAGTCTGCTTATATGGACACCATGAAAGGTCGCTTGGGCAACACCCAGGCGGCAAATCTGGATGCTGTGCACCCTGTGGTGGTGGAACATCCGCTGTCCGGCAAACCCGCGCTCTATGTGAATCCCGGATTTACCTTGCGTTTTGAAGGGTGGACCGAAACCGAATCCGCGCCACTACTGAACTATTTGTATCAGCACATTGGTCGGGCCGAGCATACGATTCGCTATCAGTGGAGCAACGGCGCCCTAGCGTTTTGGGATAACCGCGCTACCTGGCATTGGGCGGTCAACGACTATCAGGGCAGTCGGCGCGAGATGCATCGCATCACCATTGACGGTGAAGCGCTGCATGCTGCACCGATGACTGGCTAGGGCTGCGGCATGGCCGCAAAACAATCCCGAACTTCGCTGACGTAAATCTGCGGCTGTTCAAAAGCGGCGAAGTGACCGCCAAGGTCCTTGTCTCGCCAGAACACGATGTTTTTATAAACGGCACTAGCGAAGCGCTGACTGGTGCGAAAGATCTCTTTTGGAAAGATCGAAGCGCCCATGGGTACTTCGACCGGTAGCGCGTTGGCGGCCGCCGCACCAAAGCTCTCCCAATAAATACGGGCAGAAGACGCGCCGGCACCGTTGAGCCAATACACCATGATGTTGTCGAGCAATTCGTCCCGGCTGGCGACATTTTCTGGGTGCCCGTTACAGTCCATCCACTGATAAAACTTCTCGACGATCCAGGCGGCTTGACCACTGGGACTGTCCACCAAGGCGTAGCCCAGGGTTTGGGGTCGCGTGGACTGCTGCTTTGAATAACCGGAATCCCATTCCTGATAGAACTGCCATCCGGCCAAGGCTGAGCGTTCGATTTCCGTCAGATCCGTTGCGTTTGCATCTGGCGGTACCACCACCATATTGATGTGGATGCCGAGGCAGTGCTCTGGATCTCTGCGCCCGATGTGTGAGGTCACAATGGCGCCCCAATCCCCACCCTGTGCAAAGTACTTGTCGTAGCCAAGGCGCGCCATCAGGGCGGCCCATGCATCGGCGGTTTTTTCTACCCCCCAGCCGGTGGTCTCGGGTTTGCCCGAAAAACCGAAGCCGGGCAGGGATGGAATAACCAGATGAAACGCATCTTCCGGCGCACCGCCATGGTCCTGTGGCTCCGTCAACGGCCCAATGACTTTGAGAAATTCCACAATGGAACCAGGCCAGCCGTGGGTCAGTAGCAGAGGCCGGGCGTTCTCGTTGCTGGAGCGCACGTGAAGAAAATGAATGTCCAGATCCATCAGCGTGGTTTGAAAATTTGGCCAAGCATTGAGTTCTGCGGCCAGACGCTGATGGTCGTATTCCTCGGCCCAATAGCTTACTAGGTCTTTGACGTAGCTCAGGGGTACGCCCTGATTCCAGTCCTGGGTGGTTTCTTTGTCAGGCCAGCGCGTTTGGCGCAGACGTTGTTTGAGGTCGCTGACCGCCTCTTCGCTGACGGTTATGGTGTAGGGACGGATATCGCTCATGGAGCCTCCTGTATTCGGTGGTTAAAGCGAAGCGCAGATATGGCCGCCGTCCACCACGAGGATAGAACCGGTCATATAGCGGGACGCATCGCTGGCCAGCAGTAACAATGGCCCATCAAGGTCCGGGAATTCACCCACTCGGCGCATGGGGATGCCTTTGACGAAATCCTCGCTCATGGGCGATTCCAGCAGGATTCGGCTGACGTCGGTTAAAAAGTAGCCCGGTGCCAGGGCGTTGACGCGGATGTTGTACTTAGCCGCTTCCAACGACATGACTTCAGTCATTCGGGTCATGCCGCCCTTTGAAACCGCATAAGGAAACTGGCCCTTAATGGTGCGAGAGTCGGTGATGCTGGAGATCATGATGATGTTGCCACCATCCTGTTTATGCTCAACCACCCGGTCGGTATAGAGCTTAGAAACCAGCCAGGCTGATTTCAGGTTGGTGTCCAACACGAAGTCCCAATCGTCCTCGTCAATGGTGTGATAGGTCTTGGCGCCGGCTTCCACGCCGGCGTTGTTGATGACGCAATCCAATCGCCCATAATGTTCATAGGCGGTGTCGAGAAAACCAGCGATGCTGTCTCTTTCGCGCACGTCTAGGGCCACGGCCATGGCTTCGCCACCTGCCGCTTGAATTTCTTCCACTCGTTCCGCCAACTTGTCCGTGCGACGTGCACCCAAGATGACCTTGGCGCCTGCTCCCGCCAGTACGCCTGCGAAGTGATGGCCAAACCCCGAAGAGGCACCAGTAATGGCGACCACGTGACCGCTGAGATTGAATGGTTGCTGCATGTTTCTTTCCCTACCCGTCGATGAAGTGCAAATGCTAATGCAAATTGAGCCTAAGGGTGGCACTTTAGCCCGCGGTCAGGAAAGCGAATTTTCGCTTTGTCCCAGCGCCCCAGCACTGCAGGCTTTGCCGCCGACCTTTATGCTTCACGTCGGTGGTGACAACAGGCTTTGTTGACTACCCAACCGTTTGCCAAGGAGAGCTTCTATGTCGGCTTCTGCTGCTGTTATTCCACGCCGTTCGCTGCTGTATATGCCCGGCGCCAACGCCCGGGCGTTGGAAAAGGCTCAGTCATTGGATTGCGATACCGTGATCTTTGATCTGGAAGACGCGGTAGCTCCGGATGCCAAAGAAACCGCCCGTGCGCAGGTGCTTTGGGCGCTGAACAATCATCACTACGGGCACCGAGAATTGGTGGTGCGCTGCAATGGACTTGATACCCCATGGGGTGAAGACGACCTGCGAGCTTTTGCCGATCAAAGACTAGGCGGGCTTTTGTTCCCAAAAATTGAGAACCCGGAGCAAGTGCTTGCTATCAAAGCTCTGCTAAATGAGTGCGACTCGGCTTTGCCCATCTGGCTGATGATTGAAACCCCAACGGCGGTGCTGCAGCTGGAGCATTTTGCTGGCGACGATCAGGTCGCGGCCTTGGTGCTAGGCACCAGCGACTTGGTGAAAGAGCTGCGCGCCACCCATACGCCATCTCGAGACAACTTGAGCTTTGCTCTGCAGCGCTGCGTGTTAGTCGCTCGTCATTTGCGCAAAGAAATTTTCGATGGGGTGCATCTGGATTTTCGCAACCTGCCGGATTTGCGTCGGGTGTGTGAATCAGCCCGAGCCATGGGCTTTGATGGCAAGACACTGATCCACCCGGATCAAATCTCTGTCGCGAATGAGGTGTTCGGTTTTTCCGCCGACGAAGTCGCTCATGCCGAAGCAGTGCTTGAGGCTTGGCGTCAGGCCTTGGCTGAGGGTAAGGGCGTTGCGGAGCTGCAAGGGCAACTGATTGAAAATTTGCACGCGGAAGAAGCTCAAAGAGTGGTTACCTACGCGTCAGCGTTGAAGCAGCGGGTGTCTGGCTGAACATCAGTAAGGCGAGAGCGAGCGGGCAAAGGCAGGGCAAAGGCAGGGCAAAGGCAGGGCAAAGGCGGGACCATCGTCCCGCTGGCGACCTTAGCTTGGATGTCGTGGCTTCCACATGGGCGTCCACGGCCAGACTTAAGCGAACTGGTAGTTTTAGCGCCGCCTCAATTAGAATCGCAGTACAGCAACAGGCAGCGGTTTGCTGGAGTTGCCAACAGACGATAAGGCCCTTCCAGGATGGATAAAAAATTTTCGGGTTTCCTGCAGGTGAACAAACTGCGCATGTATGTCGAGCGCGGCGGGCAGGGAGATACGCTGCTATACATCAGTGGCACCGGTGGAGATTTGCGCAACAAGCCCAATCAATTTGATTCGCCCTTTGCCAAGCACTTCAATTTGCTGTGCTTCGACCAACGGGGTCTGGGTCAAACCCAGAATCCTGATGGTGAATATTCCATGGCGGATTACGCCCAGGACGCCGCAGAACTACTGGAGCAGACGGGCGAAGACTCAGTGCGAGTAATCGGCGTGTCCTTTGGCGGCATGGTGGCTCAAGAACTGGCTATTCGCTTTCCAGAAAAAATCCGCTCCCTAGTATTGGCCTGCACGTCCTCTGGTGGTCCCGGGCGTCCTTCGTTTCCGCTGCATGAGCTAGAAACCCTGCCTGCCGACGAGCGTATTCGCCGGAATCTGCAAATTTCCGATACCCGGCGTACCGATCAGTGGATTGCTGATAATCCCGAGGCCTGGCAAAAATTGGTGGAGATCTCCCGGGCCGGCAGACGGCCTGATCGGGATGAGGATGGGGCCATGAAGCAGCTAAACGCGCGTAAAACTCACGATACCTTTGATCGGCTTCAAGCCCTGACCATGCCGGTTTTGCTCACCGGTGGTGCCTATGACGGCATTGCGCCGCCAGAGAACATGCAAGCCCTAGCTCAGGCGCTGCCTCATGCAGAGCTGCGCCTGTACGAAGGCGGCCACCTGTTCTTTATTCAGGATCGGCGCGCGTACCCTGAGATGATCCAGTGGCTGCAAGCCCATTGATTGGTTGGCCTTATCCCGCTGACTCTGATGCCAGAGTTGCTTGATTGCTGGAATCTGCAGGGATACCTCGAACACGTCGAATCAGACTTTTAACCTGATGAGGAATAGCCAGCATGGCTGGCGTCGTCACCAGAGTGAGCAGGGTGGCAAAGGTCAGGCCCGACACAATGGCTTGGGATAGCGGCACCCAAAAGCTCGACAACATGCTGCCGTACTCAATGGTGCGATTCACCAGATCGATGCTCAAATTACTGGCCAAGGGCAGCAAGCCAAAAACCGTGGTGATGGTGGTCAGCATCACTGGGCGTAGACGCTGAGCACCGGTGCGCACAATCAAATCCACGTAATGCATGTCAGGGTTGTTATCGCGAATTTCGTTGTAGGTATCGATGAGCACGATGTTGTTGTTCACCACGATACCCGCCAGGGCCACAACCCCGACGCCAGTCAAAATAGCGCTGAAGGGACTGTCGGTAATCAGCAAACCAATCAGTACTCCAGCGGTGGATAGGACCACGGCAAACAAAATCATGGCGCTTTGGTAGAAGCTGTTGAACTGGGTAACCAGCAACACAAACATCAGCAGCAACGACAGGCCAAATGCGACGCCTACAAAGGCCAAGGATTCTGCTTGTTCCTCGTTTGCCCCGCGGAACTCAATGTTCAGATCTGACGGCCATTCTTGGGTGTCGATCCAGGCCTGAATTTCTTTCACCTTGGTGTCTGCCAGCACGCCGGGGCCGACGTTAGCCAGAATTTTCATGATGGGAACGCCGTTCACTCGCTGCAGCGTGTCCACGTTATCTGAGGGCTGGACGTTGACGAAGTTGGACAGCGGTACCAGTCCGCCTGGGGTCACGATTTGCAGCTCATCTAGGGCCATGACGCCCCGCTGTTCTACGGGATAACGTACCCGAATATCCACGGCATCCTCGGCGCGATCCGGTCGGTATTCACCAACCTTGATGCCATTGGTAACCATCTGTACCGCCACGCCAACCTGGGTGACATCCACGTTATAGATGGCTGCTTGGGCCCGATCGACCTCGATTTTGAATTCCACCCCAGGCAATGCTCGCGTGTCGTCGATATCCCGCACATCCCCCAATTCGTAGGTCATGAAGTCGACGATTTTTTCCACGGCAGGTTCGATGGAGCCACGATTGAAGGACGACAACTCGATTTGAATGTCCTTGCCCACAGGTGGCCCCATGTCCATGGGCTGCAGCTCTACGATGACGCCCACCATGTCTTGGGTGCGACGGCGTACTTCTTCCAAGACAGTTTCAGAATCGAAGCGCCGCTCAGAGCGGTCGTAAAGCTCAAGGAATACGGAGCCGATTCGATCCGTGCCGCCATTGCGGGCAGGGCGGCCTGAGAGCACGGTGTAGGCATTAACGTGGGCAATACCCTCAACGTCCAGAATGCGGTTTTCCACTTCGTTAAGCAGGGCGTTGGTTTCATCCACGCTCAAGTTGCCCCGGGCGCGCAAATTGACCTGAGCGAATTTGTTTTCGCCGTCAGAAAAGTAAATCAGTCCGCCGCCGTACTGGCCGTATGCCCAGAACGTGGAAAACAAGATAACAACGGTAACGACTAGGGTGCTCAGAGCGTTACGGGTGGCAAAACCCAGAACCCGGGCATATAAGCCGGTGATGGACTTCAGCGTTCGTGGATCGCCATTTTCCAGAACCTCCAGCTTCTTTTGGGCGCGTTTATCAACGCTGCCGGCCTTACCAAAGAGAGACCCAATGACGGGTCCGAAGATCAGCGCGTACAGCAGACTGCCGGACAAAACCGTGAACACCGTTACCGGCAAAAAGCGCATGAACTTACCGGATACCCCGGGCCAGAACATCAGCGGCAAAAACGCGGCGAGCGTGGTAGCGATAGAGGCGGTGACAGGCCAAAACATGCGCTGAGAGGCCATGATGTAGGACTGCTGGGCGCCATAGCCTTCGGTCATTTTGCGGTCTGCATACTCGGTCACCACAATGGCCCCGTCGATAAGCATGCCCAGTCCTAACAACATGCCGAACATGACCATGAAGTTGAAGGAATAACCCAGCAGATAGATGAAGATCAGCGAGAACAGGAATGATGAGGGAATACCCAGACCCACAATGATGCCGCTGCGAATACCCATGGCCGCCACAACAATAACCATGACCAAGCCCAATGCGGTCACGATGTTGCCTTCAAGCTCCACGACCTGGCTCTCTGCGTAGGGAGCCTGATCTTGGGAGTACATCAGCTTGACCTTGGCTGGCAGTTGCGGCCGAAACTCCTCGGCGACTTTTTTGGCGTTGGCGATGGCGTCAAGCACGTTGTAGTTGGTGCGTTTGACGATTTGCAGGCTGATGGTGTTGCGGCCATCAACCCGGGCGTAACTGGTACGGTCTTTAAACGTGCGCCGAACTTGGGCCACGTCGCCGATGGTAATCACGGTATCCCCAGCGGTTTTAATGGGGATGTTCAAAACGTCCCGAGGGTCTTCGATGATGCTGGGCACCTTGACCGAGAACCGGCCTTCGCCGTTGTCTAGGCTGCCTGCCGGGATCAATCGGTTGTTACGCACAATGGCGTTGATGATCTGATCCGACGACAGTTGGTAGGTCTCTAAGATCGTTGGATCGATGATGGCTTCCATCAGTTCTTCACGCTGACCAATCATGTCGGCGGATAGGATCCCCTCTTGGGCTTCGATGGCGTCTCGTAGATCCAGGGCGATGTTGTAGAGCATGCGCTCGGGGACTTCGCCGATGAGGTTGATCTGCAGGATTGGGAAGTCAGAGGTGGTTTGTTCTTGGACGATGGGTTCTTCAGCGTCGCTGGGAAATTCCACTTTGGCTCGGTCAACGGCTTCTCGGGTGTCCAGCAGGGCTTGGTCCAAATCAAAGTTCGCGTCGAATTCCACCATGACGGTGCCCGCGTTCTCAGAGGCGAAGCTGTTGATCTCTTCCACGCCTTCAACCTGCCGCAGTTCAATTTCTAGCGGCATGATCAGCAGCCGTTCGGCGTCCTCCGGGGATATGCCCTCGTGTACTGCGGTAATGACGAAAAATGGCACGTCGATTTCTGGGTCGCCCTCAACTGGAATCGCTAATCGGGCGATGGATCCGGCCAGCAGCACCATGAAGAGAATCAGCAGTGTGGTACGTGTTCGAGAAATGATGGCAGCGAGTGCTTTCATAGATTTAACCGTCTAATAACAGGACCCGATAGTTGTCGGGAACAAACTCAGTTCTTTGGACCGTATTCGGCGAGCTAAGGTACAGCGCCAATGGGCAGCCAGTGGCGTCCCGCAGACTAAACAATGCTCAACTGCCGGATTGCTGCGACGCCGCCGGTGCCGAAGTCACCAGGGCGTCGGCGACATATACCGGCGCCACGCGTTCGCCGGTGACCACTAACTCCTGACCCACGGTGATGATGTTGGTGGTATTCGGTAGTCCTTGAACCCAGACACCGTCAGCGTCTTCGGCAACGATGGAAACCGTATGGAATTCCACTAGGTTATCGTCATTCACCACTTTGACCCCGTAGCCACCTTGGTCATCCAAGCTGAAAAGGGCTGGGGATACCTTGTGAGCCAGAGCCTGCTCAATGGGGATACGGATCTCGGTGGTCAGGCCTGAGCGGATGTTGCCGTCACGATTGTTCAATTCAATTTCAATGGCGTAAGTGCGAGTGGCTGGATCGTCTTGCTGGCCCACAAAGGTAATCGGGCCGCTAACAATGCTGCGATCGCTGAGGAGACCCGTTGCAGTAATGCCCGGGGCCACAGACTGAACCAGTCGCTCGCCCACTCGTCCGACCATCAGCATGGGGTGTCGGTCTACCAAGGTAACGCAAGCATCACCGGCCTTAACGTAGTCGCCTAGCTCCAAATGCGTGTCTTCCACGAAGCCAGCGAAGGGCGCGGTGATGCGCGTTTTCGCTAAGGTTAACTGGCGGCGGGTTAGCTCGGCATTCGTGCTGGCCAATCGGGCTCGAGCGGCGGCAATGGCACTTTCAGAATTGTAGCCCTTGGCCTTTAAGCGCATGGCGCCTTCGTAATCGATCTTGGCTTGCGTGACCTGTTGTTCAGATTCTTCCAATGCAGCCTGGCGATCCTCAATGGACAAGGCGCAAAGGACTTCACCCGCTGCCACAGACTGGCCTCGCTCTACGCTGCGGCTGACCACTCGACCAGCAATCTCCGCTCGCACTTGGACGGTGCGTTTGTTTTGGGTTTTGCCGCGCACTGATGCGGTGCGGGTTTTTTCCTGGGCCTGTGAACGCACCACTCGCACCTGAGTCGGGGCTTGGTCGCTCAACAAGGATTGTTCCATGACGTTGCGCTTGGCAATGGACTCGTCGAACACGACTTCTTCTTGATCCAGTTGCCCAGAACCCAGCCAAACAACCAGTGCGGTAGCAATGGCGATAGCCCAAAGGTAGGTCGCTCTCATGGTTTCGTCATCCTATCAACGGTGTGGTTGTTCTGATTTGGGTATTCACGCCTAAGCGTCGGCGCGTATGGTACTCGTCACGGCAACAAGGTGGTACCAAAAGTAACACTGCCGCTAACCCTGTCGCCCAGTTCGGCTTGGCGATGGGTCGTCACTCCCGACTTGGAAAACCGCCGAATCGCTTATTGTTGCTCGGTTAATGCCGGGCTGCCGGATTTGGCGCGGATATTAGAGTGATGAAGTTCAAAGTATTGTGAATAAATGAAACAAAACCCGGATATGTCGGGTAGGAACAACAGCGATTTTTGCCGCTAATGGGACTGATTTTGTCCACTGCTGGCAACGGTTACGAAGCTTTTAGCGTGTGAGGATCCGGTGTGAGGGCCTTGTGTGAGTACCCAAGGTTGATTGCCGCTGGGTCCAGCGGGTAGGTCTGGGGCGGGGGTCTGGTGTGAACCTGCCGGACTGGCCCCAAGGCCAGTCCAACGGCGACCCAAGGGTCGCTGGGAGGTCGGTATTAGGCCTGGGCGCTGGGGCGTTGGCCCATGCGATCAAACCACGCTTGCACGTGAGTGTTATCGGGATTCACCGGCTGCCCAACCCCGGCGAAAAATACCATCATGGAGTACAGCAAGATGTCCGCCATGGTCAGCCTGTCGCCGGCAATAAACTCTCTGCCATCGCTCATTTGCTCGTTCAGCCAGCTCAGCTTGTTCTGGGCGATACGTTTCAGACCGTCTGCAGCTTCAGGCAAGGTGATCATGCGGCTTTCGAAGATTTGCAGGCCTTCGGCATAGCGAAAACCATTACTCATGGGCTCGCTGATGTTCAAATCGACCCGGCGGGTCCACATGTGGGTAACCGCGCGTTCTGTCGGCGTGTTGCCGATGAGAGTTTTGCCTTCGGTGATGTCATCCAGGTACTGGCAAATAGCGGTGATCTCGGCAATGACCGTGCCGTCATCCAGCTCTAGCGCTGGCGATTGGCCAGAAGGATTTTTGCTCAAAAAGGCTGCTTGGCGGTTTTCGCCGCCCATCAAATCCACGTCTTCCAGCTCTAGCTCGATACCCAGTTCTGCTGCATACATTCGAACCATGTGGGGGTTCGGGCCCATGGAATTGTAAAGTTTCATTTTTATTCTCCGTTCAGTTGTTGGTTAGGCGATTGGGTGAATTACCATTCGCCAATGTTTTCCATGCTCTGCCATGGCTCGGCCGGCGCCAATGCCTGACCGCGCTGCAGCAATTCGATAGAAATTCCGTCCGGGGAGCGGACAAAGGCCATGCGCCCATCTCGAGGCGGGCGATTGATGGTTACGCCGTTGTCCGCCAAGCGTTGGCATGTGGCGTAAATATCGTCTACCTGATAGGCCAGGTGACCAAAATTGCGCCCACCGTCGTAGGGTTCTGGATCCCAGTTGTGAGTCAATTCCACCTGGGCGCTTTCATCGCCCTCAGCCGCCAGAAAGACGAGAGTAAATCGCCCCTCTTCACTGTCGTAGCGCCGCAGTTCCTCAAGTCCCAACGCCTGACAGTAGAATGCCAAGGATGCGTCGATGTCGGTGACGCGCACCATGGTGTGCAAGTATTTCATGTCAATACTGACCTCCCTCCCAAATGTGTCAGGCAGTGTATCTCAGTCTGGCCTCAGGGTGTGGATGTTGTGATGGGGTCGATAATCACCGACGCCCAAATCTCTTGATTGGAATCTTTGTGAAAGTCGATCCCTCGCAGTCGCAAAAAATCCAGCAGGGCGTCCTCTGAAACTTGGAAGTGTTGGCAAAGCTCCGGACCCCGAAGAACCATCTTGTTGCGGGTACGAGTTCGGCGTTTGGCGCGTCGGCTCAGGCGTTGCAAAGGCATTCTCAATAACTGTATAAAAATACAGTCTAGGTCTGTCGAGAAGTCTCGGCAATATCTGGCAACCCGCTCTACAACATCCTCCGTAACGTCCTCTATGTAAGGGCGCGCAGCTTGCTGCAGGGTGTCAGCGGACTACTGAGTCCAGCCACCGCTGAAAGGGATGGCTTGGCCAACGAAGAAATCGCTCTCAGCGGATGCCAGAAAGAGGGCGAACAATGCGTCTTCTCGCGCCGTCGCTAGTCTGCCCAAGGGCACCTGTCGGGCGAGAGATTTTTGGAAGGATTCTTTCTGCCGCAGTTCCGGGGGGTAGTAGACCGGATTTTCCACGTAGTTCTGGGCGATCAAGTTCGCTTGTACATTATGCTTGGCGACTTCCACCCCAAGGGAGCGGATGTAGCCAGCCTGGGCAGCCCGCGCGGCGCTGTAGGCGGTGACTGTGGGCATACCCTTCATGGCGGTCGCGCTGCCGTAGACCACAATTTTGCCGGACTGCCGTTCGATCATTTGCGGCACGACGGCCTGACATAGCTCATGCAGTGGATGCACCATCATGTCGAAGGTGCAATGCCAGTCTTGTGGGGTAAGGTCGGTAACCGCTATGCCGGTGAAATTGGGTGAGGCCAGATTCGCAATCAGCACGTCGATAGCGCCACTCTGTGCAATCAGTTCAGCGCAGCGACCGGGCTCAGTCAGGTCTGAGTGATCGGCAATGACCTCGGCCCCTTCTTCCCTGAACAGTTCGATGGTTGCAGGCCCCATGTAGTCTTCAGCCTGAGTCACCAAGACACGCTTCCCCGCTAGTCGTCCCGCCATGTCTACCCTCCTGTGTGTGTTGTCCTAAAACACTAGCATAGATGCACTTGGCAACTCATGGCGCCATCTAGCGGTAAGGCAATACCCAGGTCGCTGGTGGATAGGGGCGGTTTTGGCAAAGAAGAGCGGTTACCCGCAGCAAATAAAGCGCTATTCCACGCAATTTGCATCCCGGTGACGATATACTGCGCGCAAATTTTCAGCCTCATACAGGACAAGAGATGTCACAGAGCAGAGTGAAACGCGGCAACTTACAGGTCGCTGCCGAATTAGATCAATTTGTCGCCGAGCAGGTGATTCCCGGAACCGGTGTCGACGTTGATGCCTTTTGGGCTGGGCTGGAAGCCTGCGTCAGTGAGCTAGGACCAGTGAACCGAGAATTGTTGGGCGTTCGCGCCAGCCTGCAGCAGCAAATTGATGACTGGCACCTGGCGCGTAAGGGCCAGCAGCTGGACGAGGCCGAATACAAAGCGTTCTTGCAGTCCATCGGTTACTTGCTGCCAGAGCCTGATGATTTTTCGATTCAGGTCAGCAATGTAGACGACGAAATTGCAAAAATTGCTGGGCCGCAATTGGTGGTGCCAGTGATGAATGCCCGCTATGCGTTAAATGCGGCCAACGCCCGCTGGGGCAGTTTGTATGACGCTTTTTATGGCACCGACATCATTCCGGAAGAACCCGGCAAAGAAAAAGGTTCAAGCTACAACCCCGCTCGCGGCGAGTTGGTGGTGGCGCGAGTGGCTCAAGTGCTCGATGACGTGGCTCCCCTGGCCCATGGCAGTCACTCAGATGTGGTGACCTATGGCATTGGTATCGACCCTGAAGGTGTGGCGCACTTACGCTGCATCCTAGCGGATGGGGGCAATACAGCACTGGCTGACGAAGCTCAGTTTGTCGGCTATGTGGGTGAGGAAGATCCCAGCAGTATCTTGCTGGCCCACAACGGCCTGCACTTGGATATTTTGATCGACCGTAATGACCCAGTAGGTGCGGTAAACCCGGCCGGGGTCAAAGACGTGATTGCCGAATCCGCGTTAACCACCATTCAAGACTGCGAGGATTCCGTGGCTGCTGTAGACGCCGAGGACAAGTGCGTGGTGTACGGCAACTGGCTGGGCTTGATGAAAGGCACCCTGGAAGAGGTCATGGAGAAAGGCGGCAAGCGTATTGTGCGTAAGCTGAACGCGGACCGGCACTACACCTCTGTGCATGGCGAGGATCTGGTGCTGCACGGACGCAGCCTGATGTTGGTGCGCAACGTGGGCCATCTGATGACGACGGATGCGGTGCTGGATGGTCAAGGTGACGAGATACCAGAGGGCTTTTTGGATGGCTTTGTGACCGGTCTGGCTGCCAAGCACGATCTGCTCAAAGGCGCAGGGGATCTGCGCAACTCTCGCACCGGCAGTGTTTACATCGTAAAGCCGAAAATGCACGGCCCAGATGAGGTGTCTCTTGCGGTGAATGTGCTGGCGCGGGTTGAGGCCACCATTGGTGTGGCAGCCAACACCTTGAAGATGGGCATCATGGACGAGGAGCGACGTACCAGCGTTAACCTCAAGGCCTGCGTTGAGCGAGCCAAAGATCGGATCGTGTTTATCAACACCGGTTTCTTGGACCGAACGGGAGATGAAATTCACACCAGCATGGAAGCGGGTCCGGTACTAGAAAAAGAAGTCATCAAAGCGCAAACCTGGATCACCGCCTACGAGGACAACAACGTAGACGTAGGCCTACGTGCCGGTTTTCAGGGCAAGGCGCAAATTGGCAAAGGCATGTGGGCGAAGCCCGACGAAATGGCTGAAATGCTCGCGGTGAAGTCTAATCATCCCAAGGCTGGCGCAAGCACTGCTTGGGTGCCGTCGCCAACCGCGGCGTCATTGCACGCCCTGCATTATCACCAGGTCAGCGTTGCTGCGATTCAGGATGACTTGCGAGCACGGGTGCCGGCCAGCGTAGACGACATTCTTAAAATCCCGCTGTTGGCAGGCAAGAACCTGTCCGCGGAAGAAGTGCAGGCAGAACTGGACAATAACGTTCAGGGCATTCTGGGTTACGTGGTGCGCTGGATTGACCAGGGTGTGGGTTGCTCCAAAGTGCCGGACATCAATGACGTGGGGTTAATGGAAGACCGAGCGACCCTGCGGATTTCCAGTCAGCATATCGCCAACTGGCTGCACCACGGCGTTTGCAGTGAGGAGCAAGTGCGCTCAACCATGGAACGCATGGCGGCGGTGGTAGATCAGCAAAATGCGGGTGATGCGGAGTATCGCAACATGGCGCCGAATTTTGACGACAGCGTCGCCTTCCAAGCAGCCTGTGACTTGATCTTTGCAGGCACCGAGCAGCCCAGCGGTTATACAGAGCCGGTGCTTCACGCGCGCCGCCGAGAAGCGAAGGCAAAGTTTGGCGGTTAGCGTTTTTGCGCCCTAGGCCGGAGAGGCAGTTATGACGAGTCTGGAAGGCAAATTTGCTTTGGTTACCGGCGCTGGTCGCGGCATCGGTGAGGCCACCGCCAGAAAACTGGCCAGCTGTGGCGCTCGAGTTCTGGTTAATGATCTGGATGGTGATGTGGCTGAGGCGGTGGCGGGGTCCATTCCCGGAGCCGTCCCGTTTCAGGCAGATTTAACGGAACCGACCGCCGCCGATCAGGTTGTTGACGCGGCCATAGCAGCATTCGGTGGTCTGGATATTGTGGTCAATAACGCCGGTTACATTTGGCACAGCGCCATCCACAACATGAGCGATGAACAATGGGACGCCATGCTCGACATTCACGCCAGCGCCCAGTTTCGTGTGTTGCGGGCCTATGGACGCTGGTTGCGAAACCATGCCGGGCCGGACGCTCCCATGCGCAAAGTGGTGAATGTCTCTTCCATCGTTGGCATTCATGGCGCTGCCACCCAACTGGCCTATGCCGCGGGTAAGGCCGCGGTGGTGGGTATTACCAAGACGCTGGCCAAAGAGTGGGGTCGTTTCAACGTAACCGTCAACGCCGTAGCGTTTGGTGCCATCGAAACCCGGCTTATCAGCCCATATGACAAAGAGCCCAACATCTCCATGGTCAAAGGCCAGCCGCGCAAAGTGGGATTGAGCCATGAGCAAATCGCGATGGCCAAGCAGTCCTCACCCTTGGGTCGCCTTGGCACACCAGAAGATGCCGCCAACGCTATCTATTTGATGTGCGCGCCGGAATCGGATTGGATCACCGGTGAGGTGATTCTGGCCAGCGGTGGTGCGCGCTCCTAATTCCGATCACAAAAACGCCCGCTTAAACGTCTTTTGTGCCGATCCGCTATCGCCCGCGAACCAGCGCCGGCCTAGTGATCTTGTGGGCGGTTCACGCCGCTGGGAATGCGGATGTTGTCCACCATGGCAAGTACCGAGACCGGGGCCGGGGCGGTGCATCGCGAGATCACCATAGCCAGTGTGAAGTTGATAACAGCTCCCACAGTGCCGATGCCTTCCGGCGAGATACCAAACAACCAGTAGTCCGCATGGTTGGTTTCAGGTGAAACGAACTTGAAGTAGGCGATGTAGATCAAGCTGAATATTAGACCAGCAAGCATGCCAACGATGGCGCCTTCCCGGTTCATGCGTTTATCAAAGATCCCAAGCAAGATGGCAGGAAACAGCGACGCAGCGGCAAGACCAAAGGCAAATGCCACCACTTGGGCCACAAAGCCGGGTGGGTCGATACCCAAATAACCCGCGATACCAATGGCGGTAACCGCCGCCAGTCTGGCGGCAAACAATTCTTGTTTGTCCGTTAGGCCTCTGGCAAAGGTCTTCTTCAACAGGTCATGAGATACCGATGTGGAGATCACGAGCAGCAGTCCAGCGGCTGTGGACAGTGCCGCGGCCAAGCTGCCGGCGGCGACTAAGGCAATGACCCAGTCGGGTAGGGCAGCAATCTCTGGGTTCGCCAGTACCATGATGTCTCGATCGACATAGACCTCGTTATCGCTGGCGGTTGGCGTATTCAACACGTCTCTGGAACCGTCCGGTCGGCGCTCCGGTCCAAAGCTAGGCTTGCCCTCAAAAGGCGCGCCCGGGTGGTATTGGATGCGACCGTCCTGGTTTTTGTCCTCCCATCCAATCAGGCCAATGTCTTCCCAGCTTTTGAACCAGCTAGCCACATCTGAGTACTGGGTGTTGTGTATGGTGTCGACAAAGTTCAAGCGCGCAAAGGCGCCAACCGCCGGGGCGGTGGTGTACAGCAGGGCGATAAAAATCAAGGCGTAGCCCGCGGATTTTCGCGCGTCGGATACTTTGGGCACGGTAAAAAAGCGCACGATCACGTGGGGCAAACCAGCCGTGCCAATCATCAGCGCCATGGTGATGGCGAAGACATCAATGGTGCTCTTTGCGCCCTGGGTGTAGGCCGCAAAGCCCAGCTCAGTGAGGGTTTGATCCAGTTTGTCCAGCACTGATAGTCCAGAACCGTCTATGACCTGGGCACCCAAGCCAAGCTGGGGTATCGGTATGCCGGTGATCAACATGGAAATAAAAATGGCGGGCACAAGATAGGCGAATATCAGCACGCAATATTGGGCGACTTGGGTGTAGGTAATGCCTTTCATACCGCCGAGCACCGCATACATAAAGACAATGGCCATCCCGACGATCACGCCCCAGAAAATCGGGATGTTCAAAAATTGCGAAAACACGATGCCGACGCCGCGCATTTGACCGGCCACGTAAGTGAAGGAAATCAAGATCAGGCAAATCACCGCTACCACACGGGCGGTGGTGGAGTAGTACCGTGTGCCAATGAAGTCCGGCACGGTGAATTGGCCGAACTTGCGCAAGTAGGGTGCCAGTAGCAAGGCCAGAATGACGTAACCGCCAGTCCAGCCCATAAGGTAAACGGTGCCGTCATAACCCATGAACGCGATGATGCCAGCCATGGAGATGAAGGACGCGGCGCTCATCCAGTCCGCAGCGGTGGCCATGCCATTGGCGATGGGGTGAACGCCGCCGCCAGCCACATAAAACTCGTTGGTGGAGCCGGCTCGGGACCAGATGGCGATGCCGATATACAGTCCAAAGGACAGCGCCACGAAGAGATAGGTTAGACCTTGAGCATCCATCAGGAGTCCTCCTGATTCGCTTCGGCATCATCGTCGTCAGATACGCCGTAACGTCGATCCAGCTTTTGCATCAGATGGATGTAGACAAAGATAAGCGCCACAAAAACGTAGATAGCGCCTTGTTGCGCCCACCAAAATCCCAGCTTGAAGCCAAAAAACGGAATTTGATTCAGTTCGTCCACCAGCAAGATGCCAAAGCCAAATGACACGATGAACCAGATGCTGAGCAGCGCCCCCAGAATTCTTAAGTTAGCTTTCCAATAGCCTTGTGTGTCTTGTTTCAAAACGATCTCCTCTCCAGCGGCAAATACTGCCCTAAGCAATGGCTTGATGACAGGTCTTGTCAGTCCTGGGCGAGTGGATTTATCCCCAGCCTTGCTAGTATCAATTAGGCCAACCTTGTAGCCTTTCGGTTTGGTAATTTTTGGTATGCCCTATGTCCTCAGCTTTTGACCTGGATTTTCCCCAAGCACCGGTCCAGCCCATTCGTCCAGCCGCTACCGTTATCGTGGTGCGCGAAGCTCCCAGCAGTTACGAAATTTTTATGCTCAAACGCACCTCCAAAGCGAGCTTCGCCTCGGGGATGTATGTCTTTCCTGGCGGCCGTGTCGATCCAGACGATCATCTACATGCCTATGACGCGCATCGTCATGGTCCCACCGAAGGGCAGAAGCCTCAGGTGACGGCGCTGGGTGATGAATGGCGGGGTTTTTGGATTGCTTGCATCCGCGAAACCTTTGAAGAGGCCGGTTTGATGCTGGCCTATACCCCCGAGGGTGAGTTGGTGTCTTTTGAGGATTCTGCGGTGCAAGAGCGCTTTGCCGCCTATCGTGAGCCCCTACATGACGGCAGTTTGTCCCTGTTAGATATTTGCCAGCGGGAAAATCTGAAGTTAGCGGTGGATCACATCCACTTCTACAACCGTTTTATTACGCCCCTAGGTCGACCCAGACGCTTCGATACCCGCTTCTTTATTGCCGCAGCGCCGGAAAGTCAGCGCGGCAGCCACGATGAACAAGAAACAGTAGACAGTATTTGGATAACGCCCCAAGAAGCGCTGGAACGCCATGCGGCAAAAGAGTTTGATTTGATGAACGTAACTCGCATCCAATTGGAAGCCTTGGCGAAATCCCCAGACAAAGCGTCGCTGCTGGATATGTCAGTGAATAGGCAGCACTTTCCCACCCAAAGACCCGTGCTGCCAAAACAAAAGTAACCACAGGTTTAGACATGGCCCACGACATTAGCATCGAGATTAGCGATTTTGACACTGAGCAAAACCTAGCGAGCACAGCGTGTTTAGCGGTAAATCATGGGACCGAAAGGCGTGTGCACAATCAAGGGCAAGGGATGACCGTGTTTTTGCAGAAACAACGAAACGTGTGGTCGTGGTGACTGATGAGGTGGAGTGGCCGGTGCAGACTTCAGCAGTGCTGTGGGCAGCGCTGGATTGGGCAGTTATGCCAGACCCGAGCAGAAAATGCTGGTGCCTGACGGCTTGAGTGTTCGCAGACGATGCTAGTGGCTGATCCGCAGGTGTTAGCGGCATTGGGCTGGAATGATTATTTCGCCGCTCAGCTGCCGCTTGCAGAGCAGGCGTTGGCCCGCAGCGGTTCCACCGAAGCCCAAGTGGGACAGGTAGCCCGGGTCGTCGGGGTTGAGCGCACGGGTTTGACCGTTGCGCCCCAAGGAGAGCTGTCCTCGGATCAAGTGCCGGTAAGCGGTAAATGGTTCCGCGGTGATGAGTCCACTAGGCCCACCATTGGTGATTGGGTGGTCGTGGACACAGAGACCGGATCGTTGCTGCAAATGCTGCAGCGGCGCAGCGTTATCCAACGCATCAATCCGCTTGGCGCATTGCAGCTCATCGCCGCCAACGTGGACGCCGCGTTAATCGTCACCTCCTGCAACGCTGACTTTAGTCCTGAGCGATTAGAGCGATATTTGTCCGTGGTCCTGGAAGCCAGCATCGAGCCGGTGTTGGTGCTCACGAAAACGGATCTCACAGATCAAGCCGGCGAATTCGAGGCAGTCTTGGCGGAGCGGTTTCCAGACGTTGCAAAAGTATCGGTCAATGCCCTGAATCGGGATGATGTGCAGGCACTGATGCCTTGGTGCGGGCCGGGCCAGACCCTAGCGTTGCTGGGTTCTTCTGGCGTGGGCAAGTCCACCTTGGTGAATACTCTGATCGGTGCCGATGTTCAGTTAACCGCAGCCATCCGTGAAGAAGATGCCAAGGGTCGGCATACCACCACCAATCGCACTCTGCATCGACTGCCCTCTGGTGGTGTCATCTTGGACAGCCCAGGTATGCGCGAACTGCAGTTGGCAGAGGCGGAAGAGGGCTTGGATCAGTTGTTCGCCGACGTTGAAGCCCTGGCCTTGTCCTGTCGGTTTAACGATTGCACGCACAACTCGGAGCCTGGTTGTGCAGTGGCCGCCGCTTTAGCTTCCGGTGATTTGGACCCGGAGCGTTTGCAGAGTTATGACTCGTTACGGGCGGAGGAGGCGCGAAATCGCGAGTCCCTGGCCCAGCGCCGCAATCGTGAGCGGGCGTTTGGGAAAAAAGTTCGCTCGTCAATGCTCCGCAAAACTAAGGGTAGGAACGGCGAAGACGAGTAATCGATCTGTTTTCCTGTCTGGTCTTTTTGCCGTTCTCGCCTTGCCACGATTCAGTCCCGCCACCATTGGTTTGCTTAAACCCCTGATCTGATTTGGCCCAGTTGATAAGCCCACGATCGAATCGATATCCGTGCCCACGGTTTACATATCCCTTGCATGACAAAGAGTCCGCGATCTCCGCGGATGAACTGTCGTTCCGGTAAAAAACGGCACCCAAAAATCAAGTTCGTGATGCATTGCGCATTGGCAACCGGTTGTTGCATTTTTTTCGGTAAATCTCTGTATCGAAACTCTAAACTGCGGCAGGAATAAATGGAGGGTTTTAAATATCCGATTGATTTCAATCGCACGGCCAGAGGCTTGGAAATTTTTTCGCAGATATTTTTTATATTTAACTGGCTGCGACATAAATCAATACGGGTTGTAAAACGCCCATTTATAAAACTCAAATGTGGCTGTTCTTGTCGTATAAAAGGCCTCGCTTGCTTAATTTTTTGATAGCTTGATTTCTTAATAGAGAAAATAAAATAGCGAAAAAATAGAGAAAACAGAGGAAGAGGCATGTACCGAAGAGACTTAAATATTCTATTGACGAATAAAATTCAGACCGCCGTATTAATGACCTTAGCCGTGATCGCATGTGTTGTCGTAACAAATGATGCTCAGGCGTTCGGTGATCATAAGTTACGGACCATCGTTTCATATGACACAGGCAAATGCCTGTCGGCAGTACGGGGTGACACAAGCAAGCTTGTTATGGCTGACTGTGAGCAAAGGTACAGCACTCTTGGTAAATGGGAATTTTCCGAGCATACCTTGCAGTTTAGAAACGTCTATTACGGACTTTGTATAGATATCCACGGCAGCACTGGGGAAGTGCAGTTATGGGGCTGTAAGCCCAGTCATTCTACGAGTTTGATCAATCAACAGTGGTCTCTTGATCGCTCGTCAGGCCAGTTGGTCACGAACTTTAATACCTCTCCATCACCCGGAAAGCGTTGCCTAGACTTCGATCCGAGAAAAAACAACAAAGTAATCGCCTATGCCTGTAAGCAAACCGGGAGTGCTGGATGGGTGCAGCAATCTATTCGTAGTCAGCAGTGGGATGTCCAAAAGGTTGAGAGTAACCGGGTTTTCAGTCTCGATACCCCGCTCGTCGCAAGAGCTCAGGACAAAGGTGCCTATTTCGTCCATGGGCATAATCTTGACAATTTTCCGTATACGGGTGGTAGCAACGGCTGCCTCGGCGTCACCCCTTCGGTTTCCCCCAAGGGCAAGTCGCTTATAGCGGCAACGGATTGCATCGATGAAATTAAAAGGCGTGGTAGCGTATTCGCTATTATTGCTAAAAAGACATGGGGCTGGAGTTATGCTCCCCACGGTGAGAATTGGATGGCATTACGCATTAACCACGACGACAATTCCCCCGCACTTTGCGCGGATGTTTTCGGTTGGGGTCATTCAACAGGAGATCAAGTAGGCGCTTGGGAATGCAACGATCAATATAATCAAAAGTTTGAGTTTTATACTATTTTGAATGACCCTAAAAACGTGAATCCTTCGGGAGATGGGATAAGTTACAATAATTTTATTAAACCTCTACATGCCCTAGATATGTGTTTAGAAGTGCGTAATCACAATCTCAGTCCCCAGCTTCTTCCGAGTCTTCACCTAGCAAGATGTAATATTAATCTGGCGGCCCAGCGGTTCGATATCATCCCGATTGACACATATTGAGCAGTTGTATGATGTGCGCCTGAATCGTTACGACTTTGTAATTTTCGTTGGCAAAGAGCGTAGTCGAATAAGCACAGTCGAATAAGCACAGAGTGCTGGGAGTGGCCAGTGCTCCTGTGCGTTGCCGATGCTCGTGTGGCCTGGAGCCTATGGCTTTGGGAGGTGTCGGGGCGACTGGTCAATTGCTCCGGAGCGAGGCCGTTATGATTAAACAAGGAAGGGCACAAGCCACGGCCAGACGGCATGGGAGAGATGGGAAGGAAGAGACGGGAAGGAAGAGACGGGAAGGGAGAGACAAGAAGGAAGAGACGCGGCACGGGATCAAAGATCTCGGATTGGCGCATCCCTGATCCAACAAGTGGCGGAAAAATCAGATCATTTTCTGGGGCATACTGATCAATGGAGCGGTCACCGCTTCTTGAGTTCGGCCGACGATAAACGTCACTCAGGCATGGCGGTTTAAGGCCATACACAGCATCGACAGCGCGGTCTAAAGCTCCTAAAGTGTCCGGCTACCGCTGCCTTCCGGCAGCGGATTCTTTTGGTCTTTTTGGTTGATGAGGTAACAGTGACAAATCTGGTCGCGCCCAAGGTTCAACAGCAAGCGGTTTCGGTGACGCGCAAAATGTCAGCGTCTTTGCCTGGCCTGCGAGAAATAGCCGCTCAGCGCGGCCTGAAAGTGCATCATCTGGGAGCGGGGTACCCCCATCCTGAAGTGACGGATCCCCGTGGGTTTTTGCAGCACCAGCAAGCCTATTTCAATTATCTCGGTGATCAGGAAGGACTGAACGATCCGGATGTACTGCCGGAATACCTGCGCGAAGCCTATTCTTACACCGACACCCTGGGGCCGGTTTCCGCGCGTCAAACCTTTGCCAACGTCTATGGCCGGGATTGGAATCTAACCTTGGATCCAAGCAAGCTGATTCCTACGGTTGGGGCCTCCGGGGGCATTAACTTGATTTGCTCCATGTTTGAACACACCGGCGAGCCTGTTGCCTACATTACCGATGCGCCGACCTATGCTGGCTTTACCGCGCGCGTGGCCTTGTGTCAGCACGCCACCATCTTCAGTGTGGATATGGATGGCGAGGGCGCTAAGCCTGAAGTCATGCGCGCGCAGATTCGAGCGGCACGAGAGCAGGGTTACTTCGTACCGTTCTATTACACGGTGCCGGATGGGCACAATCCTGGCGGGTTTTCTTTCACTCAGGCCCGCCGCGAGGCAATTTTGCAGGTGGCGCGAGAAGAGGGCATTTTGATCCTCGAAGATGCGCCCTATCTCTACATCAATTTCGCCAAACCCGAGGATCGGGCCAAGCCATTTTTCAGTATGGCGCCGGATCAAACGGTGCATTTGTTTACCGGATCCAAAATCGGTTTCCCCGGCCCCCGAGTGGGCTTTTTGTACAGCGAAGCTGAGCTGGAAATTGAGGGCGGAAAAAAGGTGCCGTTATCGGAGCTGGCGCTGGTTGAGTCCAGCAGCGAGCTGTTGTTTCACAGCCCTGGGGCTTTGCGCGGATTTGAGGCCTTGTTGCATCAAGCAGACGACAAAGACGGTTTTGTTGAGCGTCAGAGCATTTGGCCTTTGGCCGAAGAAAAACTGGTGGTGTACCGAGAAAATCGCGAGATCTTGCTAGAGGTGTTCGAGCGCGAACTGGGTTCTCACAAGGACCATTTCAGTTGGACCATTCCAGAGGGTGGCTTCTTTACGGTGTTCACCTTTTTAAACCAGCCCGGCAGGGAGCCGGTTCGCACTGACGACGCCATGATCGAACGCATGGTGATGGAGCATGGTTTGGTGGTCATACCCATGTACGACTTCTACCCACGAGATGCTCGGGAGCGTGATCCCGGTGCTGGGATGAATCAACTGCGTTTGAGCTTTTGTTTTAGCGAAAGCGCGGGGCAGCAGCGTCGTGACGATATGCGCGAAGCGGTAGAAGCTTTTTGTCAGGCCGTTAAGACCCTGGTGGGCATTGCCTGATCCTTCGCGGCTTCAGGCTAATCTGTGATGCTCGATTTTCGTGCACAGATTGGCCACGCAAGCCAGACCTGCGCTGCGCGCTAACGTTAATGCTTCCTCGTGGAATACCCCCAGCTGTAACCATAGGCCCTTAGCGCCAACGGCCACGGCACTCTGGGCAATCGGCAAAACCGCATCTGATTGACGAAAGACGTCCACCAAATCCACAGGCCCTGGAATCGACTCCAAATCTGGATAGCACGGTGAGCCCAATATGGTTGATTCACTGGGATTGACCGGGATCACGTCATAACCCGCGGCCATCAAGTACCGAGCAACGCCATAACTGGGACGGGCCGGATTGCTGGACAGACCGACCACGGCAATGCGTTTGCCGGCCAAGCACTGCTGAATGTCCTCTGGTTGTTGCCAGTCGTCTGTGTGATTAGTGGTCATAACAAGGGGTGCCGCCGCTGCGCCTTGGTTGGCTTCAAGCAAAGGTTGGGACTGCAAGTCCCTGCTCGGCGAGAAAGGCCGGGTTATACAGACGGGATTGATACTTACTGCCGCCGTCGCAAAGGATGGTCACGATGGTGTGTCCAGGCCCCAGTTGTTTAGCGATTTTTACCGCGGCTCCTAAGTTGATGCCTGAGCTTGAGCCAAAAAACCAACCTTCCTGATGCAGCAGTCGATACACCATGTCCACCATGGCTTGATCGTCCACCTGCACGGCGTCGTCGATGGTGGCAGTGGCCAAGTTGTCAGTGACCCGTGAGTTACCGATACCTTCCGTCATAGACGGGCCGGGTGTCATCACCGCCTCGCCAGTGGTTACCCAGTTATAAAGCGCGCTGCCCATAGGGTCGGCCAAGACAATCTTAACGTTGGGGTCCTGGGCTTTGAGATAGGCAGAGGTGCCGGCCAAGGTGCCACCGGTGCCGACAGCGCAAGTAAAGGCGTCTAGGCGGCCCCCGGTTTGGGCCCAGATTTCGGGCCCGGTCGATTCAAAATGCGAAAGGCTATTGGCGGTGTTGTCGAACTGATTGGCCCAAATGGCGTTGTCCAGGGTGGCGGCAAAGCGGCCCGCCTGCTTTTGAAAGTTCGCGTCATCGGCATAAGGAACCGTAGGCACCACTCGCACCTCAGCGCCTAGGGTGCGCAGCAAATCCACCTTCTCTTGGGATTGGTTGTCCGGCATGTAGATAACGGTTTTGTATCCGCGATTGTTGCAGACGTGCGCCAAACCAATGCCGGTATTGCCAGCGGTGCCCTCGACCACCGTACCTCCCGGCCGCAACGATCCATCTTTTTCCGCCTCTTGCACCATCCACAAAGCCGCACGATCTTTAACGGATCCGCCTGGGTTCATGAATTCCGCCTTGCCCAATATTTCGCAGCCGGTTTCTTCGGACAGGCTGTTGATGCGGATCAGAGGGGTGTTGCCGATAGAGTTGATGAGACCATTGACGATGGGCATAGGTGGGCCTTTCAAAAAACAAGTGGCAGTTTAGGGATGACGGCTGCTACGGGCAAATTTGACAATTGCCAGATGGTCATCCAACCGGGTGGTGCGTAATCTTAGACCCCTGTAGATCAGCTTCCCATTAGGAATTTTGTATGACGACGTCAACCCAAGAACAGCAAACTCGGATCCAATCTTTTGGCCTCGATGTCGAAAAAGTAGAGGCTTTGCTGGCAAGAGCTGGAAAGGAAGTTGAGGAAGGCCTGCTGCCCGGGGCTCAGCTCGCCATTGCCCGTAACGGTGAAGTGGTGTTTCAGCATCAATACGGCAGCGCGCAACCCGACTCGCTGACCTGCGTATTTTCGGCCACCAAGGCCATTACCTCGTCGGCGGCTTGGCTGCTGTTTCAGCAGGGCGAGCTAGCCGAAGACGAGCGCGTGGTGGATATCATTCCAGAATTCGATACCAACGATAAAGACAAGGTGACCGTTGGGCAGCTGTTTGCTCATACCGCAGGTTTTCCTAGCGCGCCCTTTGCGCCCTTGGATTGGGACGATCGGGAAAAACGCTATGGCCGTTTTCGCCAGTGGCGACTGACTTGGGAGCCAGGGAGTCGTTTTGAATACCATCCCTCATCGTCCATGTGGGTCATCGCAGAGATCATTGAGCGTCGCTCGGGCCAGAGCTACCGCGATTTTGTCCGTACGCGGGTGCTGGAACCGCTGCAACTGCAGGATCTGTACGTTGGCTTGCCGGGATCCGAGCACGAGCGGGCATTGCCCTGCGTCTATGTTGGCGACGCCATGACGCCAGAGGACTACCAAAAGCTTGGTATGCCGGTGCCGCCAGAAACCGAGGTCACCGAGGAAGCCATTGTGTCGTTTAGTCGCCCAGAGATTCAGGCGGTGGGTGTGCCTGGTGGCGGGGCGTTTGCAACGGCGTCTGCCATGGCGCTGTTTTATCAGGCGTTACTGACCGGAGGGAATGAACACGCCACGTTATGGTCCGAGGAGACATTGATGGACGCGCGGCGGATTCGTTCCGGGGACTTTACCGACTTGATGTTCAAGAAGCCGGCGAATCGCGGTCTTGGGATCATCATCAGTGGCGACGATAGCCGCCGCTTCCGAGGCTTCGGGCGCACCAATTCTCCGTCTGCCTTTGGACACAACGGCGCTGGCGGACAGTTGGTGTGGGCGGATCCAGAAACCGGCATCAGCTTTGCTTATCTGACCCCAGGACATGATCGAAACTCGGTGCGTCAGGGCAGTCGTGGTGTGGCGATCAGCAGCTTAGCCGCGGTTTGTCTCAGCGCGTAATTTGAACGGTGGCGGCAACGAAATAGCCGCGGATGGCGTGTCGGTTGATGAACCAGAACGCCTAGGAGAGAAGATGAACAGACGTTGGAAAACTGCGTTGACCTGTGCAGCGCTAGCTGTGGCCCCGGGTGTGTCCGCAAACGATCACTCCCAGGCAAAAATCGCCGAGCTATCCGATCAGGCGGCTGAGTTGGCCCACGCCCAAGAGGCCCAGGGCGTTAATTTGGCCGAAGCCATCTGGGGTCTGGCAGAACTGGGCTACATGGAAGTTGAGAGTTCCGCACGACTTCAGTCCTACCTTGCTGCCCATGATTTTCAAATCGAAACCGGTGTGGCGGATATCCCCACGGCCTTTGTGGCGACCTACAAAACCCCCGGGACTTCGAACCAAGATCCCACCATTGCCATATTGGCGGAATTCGATGCGCTACCCGGACTGAATCAGGCGGCGACACCGCGACGAGAAATTACTCAGGAAAATGCACCGGGCCATGCCTGTGGGCATCATCTCTTTGGTGCAGCGTCAGCCACGGCTGCGGTGGCGGTTCGGCAATGGTTAGAGGCAAATGACTTTTCAGGCACGATTAAACTGGTGGGTACACCCGCGGAAGAGGGTGGCTCTGGCAAGGTATATCTGGCCCGGGCTGGGGTTTTTCAGGACGTGGACATTGTTCTGCACTGGCATCCCGGTGACGCTAATTCCGCATCGCCCTCCAGCACCACGGCAAATAAATCTGGTCGTTTTACCTTTACCGGCAGGGCTGCTCATGCGGCCTCGGCCCCGGATCAGGGGCGCTCAGCCCTGGACGGTGTGGAGGCCATGAACTTCATGGTGAACCTCATGCGCGAACATGTGCCGCAAACCGCGCGGCTGCATTACGTGATTACCAACGGCGGTGCGGCTCCGAACATCGTGCCAGAGACAGCCCAAGTTTATTATTACGTTCGGCATCCGGAAAAAGATCAGGTGGTTGCGTTGTTCGATCGGGTGGTGAAGGCAGCCCAAGCGGCGGCCATGGGCACCGGTACCGAAGTCAATGTAGAGGTGATGCATGGAAACTATCCGGTGTTGCCGAACCAAACCCTGGCCGAGATGGTCCACGGCAATCTGGTTGCCCTCGGCGGCATTCAATACAGCCCCGTCGAGCAGGAGTTTGCCCAGACACTGCATCAAACCCTGATTAACCCCCGACGGACTCTGGGTTCAGAGCAATCAGTGGCCGCCTTTAAAGTGCGTCAGTCCATGGGGTCCACTGACGTGGGTGACGTCAGTTGGCTGGTGCCCACCGTGGGCTTTACCACGGCTACTTGGGTGCCGGGCACACCAGCCCATAGCTGGCAGGCGGTGGCGGCAGGGGGCATGAGTATTGGTCACAAAGGGATGGACCTGGCAGCTCGCTTGCTGGCCAAGTCAGCAGCTCAGCTTATGCTGCAACCGGATCTCATCGCTAAAGCCAAGACTGAATTGCAGCAGGCTCAAGGACCGGATTTTGTTTATGCGGCTTTGCTCGGAGATCGTGAGCCGCCCTTGGACTATCGCAAATAGGAGCCGCTATGTCTGGGATGAATATCGGCGTACTGCACCCTGGCGCCATGGGCGTCACCGTAGCCCAAACCCTGAAGGACAGCGGTCACCAGGTGGGTTGGGTGTCTGCTCAGCGCAGTCAGGAAACCATGGAGCGGGCACAGGGCCTGATTGGTTTCTCCTCTCTTGACGATATCGCCGCCTGGGCGGATGCGTTGATCAGCGTCTGCCCACCCCACGGCGCTTTAGAGCTAGCGCAAGCGGTGCACAGCACGGGCTTCACTGGACTGTATGTGGATGCCAACGCCATCGCTCCCGCCACCACCAGATCGATTGGGGAGATCATTGGCATGAGCGCCTTCGTAGATGGCGGCATCATCGGGCCGCCAGCGCTGAAACCCGGAACCACCCGACTGTATTTGTCCGGGCATCACGCACCAGCAGTGGCCTCCTGGTTCTCAGCGGGCAGTTTGCAGGCCATCGCTTTACCCGTAACCCAGCGCTCGGATTCCGCTGTTGCCGCCTCCATGCTGAAGATGGCCTATGCAGCCTATAACAAAGGCGCCAGCGCCTTGCTGTTGTCGGTTAACGCCCTGGCAGAAGCAGGCGGCGTCTTGGATGCCTTGCATCAAGAGTGGGCGATATCGGCTCCGGATTTAACCAAGCGAAGCGGCTATGCCGCGGCCGGTACGTCGCCGAAAGCCTGGCGATTTGTTGGCGAAATGCTGGAGATCTGCGAAACCTATACCGATGCCGGTTTGCCCGATGCCTTTCACACGGCAGCAGCGGATATCTATGAACGTATGAGCGGCTTAAAGTCGCTGCCGCCTCAGTCACTGGATGCGGTAGTGGCCGCGTTGTTGGAGCAGGCGGGGGAGGGCGGCTAGGGCACACTCCCGGCACTGGGGCTATTGAATAATATCCGTCAGCTTTGCATAAGAACGTAAGCGGTATTGCTCAGTGCTTCGATTTGTTTGCCCGCCGTATACGACAATTCCTGTTTCAGAGCGTTCACCCAGGACATTGCGGAAGTAATCGATGCCCTTCAAAAACGAGCTGTGCCAAGTTTGGGACGCTTTTATTTCGATAGGCAGGAGCTGGTTTTCTTGCTGAATAACTAGGTCAACCTCATTGCCATGACTGTCGCGGTAGAAAAACAAGCGAGGATCGCGGCCCCGGTTCAGTTCCTCTTTTAGCACGTCCATCACAACTAGGTTTTCGAAAAGACTGCCTCGTAGAGGGTCGCGTTGCATTTGCGTTTCCGTTTCTATGCCCATTAACCAAGCGGCTAGGCCGGTGTCTACGAAATACAATTTGGGCGACTTGATTAGGCGTTTGCCAATATTCTCATAGTAAGGCTGCAGTCGATAAACAATGAATGATGCTTCCAGAACTGATATCCAGTCATTAATGGTATTTGCGGATACACCAACATCATTGGCAAGGGAGGCTTGATTGAGCAGCTGTCCAATCCTGCCGGCACACAGACGAACGAATTTTTCGAATTTGGCCGCGTCTTTCAAATTGATCAACAAGCGAACATCGCGCTCGATATAGGTTTGAAAATAGGAGCGATAAAAACGCGATGTATCTACCCGGTCAGCATGTTTGCCAGGCATGAATCCAGTCAATAGCAGCGCATTCAGCTCTTTTTGGTCGATGTTGGTTTCTTGTCTAAGTTCTTGCATGGAAAGTGGCAGCAGGTTCAGCAGCGCCGTCCTGCCGGCCAGTGATTGAGCAATCGCCGCACCAAGTTCCAGCTGGTGGCTCCCTGTCAGAATGAATTGGGCCTTTTTATTGTCCTCGTCAACAATGGTTTGAATGTAGGAAAGTAACTGAGGAACCCGCTGAATCTCATCCAAAATCACGTTTTCTCGATACTCGCTAAGAAAACCGCGTGGATCCTCGCTTGCATAAGCTCGGGTATCGGGATCTTCCAGTGATATGTACTGATAGTTTGGAAAAGCCATTCGGCACAGTGTGGTCTTTCCAGACTGGCGTGGTCCCAGAACAGAGATTATGCGGAAGGTCGCTGCTAGGGCCTTAATTTCCTTGAGGATGGTTCGTTTATACATTTGACGCCAAAAGACTGTGCAAATCTGAAGTTGAACTTCAGTATTGCACATCGCTTTGGCCGCGGCTACTGCGCGAATGGGCGAAGTGATCGTGCCTTCCTCTCGGGTGGAGGCTCGCAAAACCTATGAATGTCGTTGCGGCGGCTTGGTTAAAGAAGAATGAAAGCAGCCTTTGAAGCGGTGCTTCTGCAAAAAAAGTCGATCAATTAGCACGGCCGAAAATCAAGCCATCAACCCAATGGCGCGGCATTTCTAGCTTCGATAGCGTCTAGCCGGCATTACTTTTTTGGCATCTGGTTCGCGGGATCAGCAGCGCCGTTATTCCCACCTCCCGTGTGCTATGCCATGGACGCAAGAGCTGTGACAGTTGCTTTCGAGGGGTTGGGTCATGGATGAATCTGGTAGCGCTCGTACACCCAAATCATTCGCACAAAGGCGGCTCGAGGCTATATTCGCCACCGCCGGTATTGCTTTTAACGGCGCCAATCCTTGGGATATTCAAGTCCGCGACCCTAAGTTCTATCAACGTTTGTTGCTAACCGGATCCTTAGGCTTGGGCGAAGGCTATATGGATAAAGCCTGGGAATGTGATCAGCTTGATGAGCTGATCAATCGCATACTCAGAGCCAACATTACTGCGCGCCGGGCGGTTATCGGTCATTGGTTGGGGCAACTACGGGCTTTGATCTTCAATCTTCAGGACCATACCAAAGCCTTTGAGGTTGGCGAGCAGCACTACGATATCGGCAACGATCTGTTTGCCGCCATGCTGGACGAGCGCATGGTCTACACCTGTGGCTATTGGGCAGACAGCGATAATTTGGCTGCAGCCCAGTTGGCTAAGCTGGATCTGGTTTGCCGCAAGCTAGACCTAAAGCCCGGCATGCGGGTTTTGGATATCGGCTGTGGTTGGGGCAGTTTTGCCAAGTTCGCAGCCGAGCAGTACGGCGTGGAAGTGGTGGGTATTACGATTTCTAAAGAACAGGCAGAGCTGGGCCAAGAGCTATGCCGAGACTTGAATGTAGAGATTCGTGTTCAGGATTATCGGCAAGTTAACGAGCCCTTCGACGCCATTGTCTCCATCGGTATGTTTGAGCATGTGGGCCATAAGAATTACCGCACCTTCATGGAGGTGGTTGATCGCTGTCTGCGACCAGAAGCGAAATGTCTGTTGCACACCATTGGTAAGAACTACAGCCGGTTGGGCCTCAACCCATGGACAGCTAAGTACATCTTTCCTAACGGCGAGATACCGTCCATGAGACAAATCAGCAAAGCTGTGGAGTCTGTGTTGGTGGTGGAGGACTGGCATAACTTTGGGCCGGATTACGACAAAACCTTGATGGCCTGGTACCGCAACTTTGATGGGGCTTGGTGGCAATTGCGCCAGCGCTACTCAGAGCGCTTTTACCGCATGTGGAAATACTACCTGCTGTCCTGTGCCGGGGCGTTTCGCGCCCGGGATCTGCAGCTTTGGCAGATCGTGTTGTCTAAAGGTCTGTCCCAAGAGACCTATCGGCGCTCATCCTGAGCTTCGGACCGTCCTGCGAATGCCAGCGTTCGTGCTAGCTTTTCATGCCGTAGCCTCCGGGTTTGGTGATCCGGGGCCAATAGTCGCCCGTGGTTGTGCATTGGTGGATGTCCGACGGTTATTGCTACATTAACGGCTCCAACCAGAGAGAAACGTTATGAGTGTGGTAGCCAGTACAGAACAAGGTGTAACCCGTTTGCGCCTAAATCGGCCCGAGAAGCGAAATGCCTTTACTCGCGAGATGGTCGATCAACTGCACCATGAAATCAGTCGCACCATGGCTGATCCTGAGAGCCGGTGTTTGATTATTGAGGCTGAGGGCGAGCATTTTTGTGCGGGTCGGGACTTACAGGATTTCGCCGGGGATCGGCCTTACGCAGAACTGGTAGCTGCGGACCAGCGTTGGGCTGAGATCTTTCGCCTGCTGGATCAGGGCGATACGCCCTCGGTTGCCATCGTCCGTGGATGCGCTTTTGCAGGGGGTTTTACCCTGGCCATGGGCTGCGACTTTGTGTTGGCAGATAGCTCTGCTCAGTTTCAAGTGTCTGAAATGCGCCACAATTTTCCCGCAGCGATCAATACGCCGGTGCTATCCAAGTTGGTAGGCCCTAGGCGGGCACTTGAGATGGCCATACTGGGCGACACGCTGTCGGCCAAACAACTGTTTGATATGGGGTTGTTGAATCGCCTCTGTGACGATGCCCAGTCGTTGGCAGCGCAGGCCGAGGCCTTTATCAACACCATCGTGGCTCGCGATAGCATCGCCGTGGCCCAGACCAAACAACTGCATCGGGCTACACGCCAGAATGGTCTTAGCGAGGCGCTGAACATGGGGGCGTTGGTGAACACTCAGGTAGCGCTGAACGGCAAGTTTGCCCAGGCTAACGCTGCGCTCAAGAAGTAGGTGGCGAATAGAAAGTAGTCAAGAAAGGCGCTCGGACGGCATCGATTGACCCTTGGTCATTCGACAAAGAGCTGTGACGGGATTGCCGGTTAAGGAGTAAACAGCGTGGAACTATATCAAGTGGTCTTCGCAGTGGATGACATCCAGGCCAGAGTCCCGGTGTTTGAATCGGTCTTTGGGGTTGCGGCTGAGGTTCAGGATGATTCTGCTCGTCTTCTAGGGCCTGATGGCACGTTGCTGACCTTAATGCTTGGTTCCGAGTCAGGTATTTGCGAGGTGGGTTTTAAAACCGACGCCCTAGAGCAGTGCAAAGCCCGGCTGGAGGATGCGGGTATCGTCTATACCCTAGATGCCGATGACCTTTGCCTAGCGCCCCAGCAAGCCAGTGGCGTTCGGGTGCGTATTGTTGATGCCAGCACAGCGCCAGAGGGGCTGGGTGGTAGCGGCGACGCTTATCTGGATCATGTTGCGTTGGGTGTTCGAGATTTAGAGCGAAGTACCGAGCATTGGTCTGTGGTGCTCGGCGTGCCTAGCGAGATGATGGGTGTGCATCCGGTTTCTGGCGGTGCTTTTACCGCCTCTCGGCTCGCACTGGGCAGTCGTATGATTGAGCTGATTTCCCCGGTGCCCGGACAGCCTTCCAACATTGCTAACCGGTTGGCCTCGCGCGGCGAGGGCCCAATAGTCGTGGCCATTCCCGCCGTGGATATAGACGCCACGTTAGCCAAACTTCAGGCTCTGGATGTGCGGTGCATTTGGCAGGACCCTCATTGGATGGTGCATCCCAAGGATTCAGGCGGCATTTTGATTCAGCTGACGCCTCGGGTTCAGCACTAGTCGGCGGACTGGCCTCGACCAGGGCGCTTCGACCGGGGCGCCTGGCCCACGGCGCTTCGTCAAGGGCGCCTGGCCCAGGGCGCTTAGCCCAAACCTGCCGCCAGTCTAGGTCAGTTGTCCGCTGCCCGTATGCAGGGTGCTTTGCACATGCAGGTTGTCATTGAAGGAACGTACCTTGATGCCCTGATCGTGCATGACGATTCGGGAAATCGAACCATTGTCAGCGCCGTTAAAGGCGAAGGGCGAGGCGCCGGTCGCGTGGGCCAAGATGTGGCCGATGACGCCGCCGTGGACCACGGCCACCACCTTTTGGTCGGGATGGGCTTGATAAATGCGCGTCAAACCGGCGGTGATTCGCGCGTTAAGCGTGTCCCAGCTTTCAGCGCCGGGAATGACGTCCCAGCGCTCTTCCGCCTGCATTTGCACAAACAGTGGATCTCCAGCAGCGGCTTTCATACGCAGCACGCCGCCTTCCCATTCTCCCAAGCACACTTCGCGCAGATCAGCCTCGACTTTTGTTGCCAACCCTAGGTGTCCGGCTAGGGGCGCGGCGGTTTGTACCGTGCGCTGCAATGACGTTACGTATATCGCCTTAATGTCTTCGTCTTTCAGGCGCTCACCGACGGCAATGGCCTGATGCTCGCCGTTGGGGTGGAGCTCTGGGTCACCGTGTCCATCCACTAAGGGAAACGGATTTTCCTTGGTAGCGGCTCGGGACTCACCGTGCCGGACCAAAATAATTTCGGTGGCGCCGGCTGGCGGTTGGTATGAATGCTGTCGAAAACCTTCCCTCATAGTACTTCCTGCTGTTGAAGGGTCTTGGGGCTCTGGGTGTTAAGGGCGATAACCAAAATTCGGTGGGGTCACCCGCAGTGCTTTGCGCGCTAAACCTGCCCACCGACACAGATAGGCCCGGGTCTTGCGCGGGTCGATGATTTCTTCGATCTCAAAATACTCCGCTGAGCGAAACGGCGAGCGCAGGCGATTCAGGCGTTCCTTGATTTTCGCCAGATGAGCGTCGGGATCCTTGGCTTCCGCGATTTCGGCTTTGTAGGCCACTTCAATCCCGCCTTCGATGGGCAGCGAACCCCAGTCTCCTGACGGCCAAGCGGCACGAAAATGATGGCTGCCGGGCTTATGGTTTGAACCCCCGGCCACCCCGAAGGCTTTGCGAATGACCACGCAGCAAAATGGGGTCGTGAGCTGGCCCATGGCGGCCAGGGCCGTGGCGCCCACTCGAATGGTGCCTTCTTCTTCGGACTGTTTGCCGATCAAAAAGCCCGGGCAATCCTCTAGGTGAATGACCGGCAGGTGGAAAGTGGAGGCGAGATCCAGCAAGCGGATCAGCTTGCGTCCGGCATCGGCAGTCCAAGCGCCGCCATAAACCCGGGGGTTTTCCGCAAAGATGGCGACCGGGATGCCATTGAATCTGGCTAAGCCGGTAATGATCGAGCGGCCCCACTTTTTACCAATTTCAAAGAACGAACCCTGATCGCAGACCGATTCCAGAATGGTGTGCATTTTGTAAACCTGCCGGGGATCCTTGGGCACGATTGACAGCAGTGCTTCGTCTTCCCGATTGGCGTCGTCGCTGGCAGGTGTGACCGGCGGTAGTTCGTCGACGCTGCTTGGCAGATAGGACAGAAAGCGACGCGCCATTTCAAAGGCCTCTTGCTCGCTGCCTGCCTCATCATCAATAGCGCCGTTACGGGTGTGTATTTTGTAGGATCCCAGTTCCTCTTTGCTCACGTCGCCAAGGCTTGCCCAGTCTACGAGGGCGGGGCCTGCGATCATCATTTGCGCGCTGTCTTTGACGATCACCGAGTAGTGAGAGGTGGCGACCCGAGCGGCACCGATGCCCGCGACAGAGCCCAGTGCCAAAGACACCGATGGCGCAATGCCCAAGTGAGAAACCACGGTTTCCCAGCCGCGCAGTTCTGGAATGTAGGTGCGGCCAGCGGTTTCAATGGTTTTGACTGAGCCGCCGCCGCCCATGCCATCCACCAAGCGGATATGGGGCAGTCGCAGCTCGGCGGCCAGACCTTCGGCTTGGGTGCGTTTGCCTGCGATGGATGCGTCGGCAGAACCGCCGCGGACGGTGAAATCGTCACCAGAGAGGATGACCGGTCGATCATCGATCTCGGCGGTGCCAAAGACAAAGTTCGAAGGCGTGAAGTGGGTGAGATTGCCATCGTCATCGTATTGGCCCACACCAGCCAGTTTGCCCAGCTCGTGAAAGCTCTCTGCATCGGCTATGTGGCCAATGCGTTCACGAATGGTCATCTTGTTGAATTCGTGTTGCCGGGCGACTTTTTCCGGTCCCCCCATGGCCTCAGCCATGGTCGATCGTTGTTTCATCTCATCCAGTTCAGTTTCCCAGCTCATTGTCCCCCCTCGTCTTCTGATCGGTTGCTGTTGTCATTCGACAGCCGTCCAGTAAAAGAGAAGTTGCCGAAAGCTGCAATAGTGACATTGCCTGACATCTCCCCTCCGGAAATTTGCGCCTGGCACTTCAAGGTCATGGGAATGGGCCGGGCCAGACTCAGGGTCCATTCCAGGCTGTCGCCGCTGCGCTTACCCTTTTCCAGCAGTAGCTCTCCGGCGTCGCTGAAGAGTCGACCGCTGCAGGTGTCTTGCTGCAGTGCCAGTTCCAGTGTTCCCTGCTGTTCGCCGGTGGGTGTGTTCACCGTTATTTGCCAACGCGTACTTGAGTTCATAGTGCCTGCTCCTGCGTTCAGTATGGCATAGGCCATTGGCTCCTTGGCTGGTGCCGTAGGTGCCGCCGGCGTTAAGCTCGGTCTATGGCGAAAATTGGCATGTTAAACGAGGGCGCGCTGCATGCGGCTCTCAAACAAGATTACCTAGGAGACAACGGCGCAGCGGAAGTGCCTTTCTCCGGTTTCGTTGCCGATGTGGTGCGTGACGGGGTGATCTACGAAATCCAAACGTCCAGCTTCAGCGGTTTGGGTCGCAAGATGCGGGATCTGGCCGAGCGAGGACCGGTTGTTCTGGTTCATCCCATCGCCCAACGCAAAACCCTGGTGCGTTTGCAGGATGCGCAAACCGGAGAAATCACCACCAGGCGATCTCCCAAACGAGGTGCTCTGGTCCATATTCTTCGAGAGCTGGTGTATCTGCCGGACATGCTCGGTCATCCAAATTTTGCAGTTGAAGTGGTGCTGACCGAAGAAGAAGAGCAGCAAGAGTTCGATCCCAAGGGCCGTCGCGGTCGCGGCGGCTGGCGGCGCAAAGGTCGTCATCTGATTCGCGTTCTCGAGCGGCTGCGCATCAACACGCCGGAAGATCTGTGGGGGTTTGTGGGCCAGGAGTTGCCCGGGGTTTTTACCACTCGGGATTTGGCCCAGGCCATGGGGCAAACCGCTGAACTGGGTCGTCAGCTAGCCTACTGTTTGCGTCACCTGGGGGTCATCGAGGTCTGCGGGAAAACGGGCAACGCCATCAACTATCGCTGTATCGGTTAAATAGCTTTGCAGCCGGCCAATGTCCTCTGGCTGCATGCGTAAGCCCAGTTTGGTGCGACGAAAAACAATGTCCTCGGCTTGCCGTGCCCATTCTTCTTGCACCAAGTAGTCTACTTCAACTTGATACAAATCGGCGCCAAAACACTGGCCCAAATCTGCTTGGTTGTGACAATCGGCCAACAACAGCCATAACCGAGTGCCATACAGTCTTGCCAGACGCCGAATCAGCGCACCGTCCAAGAAGTCGAAATCCTCGGCAGCACGACTAACCAGATCTTCAAAACCCGTTACTGGAAAGTCTCCACCGGGTAAGGGTGCGTCGGCGGTCCATTTGTGAGTGCGCTTGTTGGCTGCGCGATCCACCAAGGCTAGTACCTCTTCTGCCAGCTTGCGATAGGTTGTGATCTTGCCGCCAAAAATGTTGATGAGTTGGCTGCCGCTCTGGGTGTCGCGGGTAATCACGTAGTCGCGGGTGGCTTCAGTGGCTGCGCTGGCGCCGTCATCAAACAAAGGCCGCACCCCGGAAAAATGCCAAACCACATCGGCTGGAGTCACTGGCTCGCGCAGGTACTGAGAAGCCACATCGCAGAGGTAGTGGATCTCCGCTTCAGAGATCTTGGGCGGTTCGTGCAAGGACACGTCATCGTTGTCCGTGGTGCCAATCATCAAATGGTCCTGCTCGTAGGGAATGGCAAAAACCACTCGGCCGTCGGCGTTTTGAAACATGTAAGAGCGGTCGTCTGGCATCTGACGTTTGATGACGATATGGCTGCCGCCGACTAAACGAATGTTGTTGGTGTCGTTGCGTCCCAAGGCTTGGCGCAGCACTTCGTCTACCCAGGGGCCCGCGGCATTGATTAAGGTTGTCGCTGTTAATTGTTGCTGCTTGCCGTTGCTGCTGTCTTCTAACGTAAGACGCCAGCCGTCCTTGTGATTTACCGCGTTGACCAGTTTGGTGCGCGGCATAATTTCAGCGCCGTTGGTCCAGGCGTCTTTGAGGTTCAAGATCACCAGGCGAGAGTCCTCTACCCAGCAATCGGAATATTCGAAAGCCGTGTCCAAAGTGGGCTGCAGAATTTCTCCGGCAGGATCGTTACGCAACGCCACTCGATTGGCCTTCGGCAGTCGTTTGCGTCCACCCAGATGGTCGTAGATAAACAAGCCCAAGCGCAGCAGCCACTGGGGTCTTAGCCCCTTGTGATGGGGCAGTAAAAAGCGCATCGGCCAGATAATGTGCGGCGCCAGCTGCCACAAGCGTTCTCGTTCTCGCAGGGATTCCGCCACCAGCCGAAATTTGTAGTGCTCTAAGTAGCGCAAGCCGCCATGAATGAGTTTGGTAGATGCCGAAGACGTACCCGATGCAAAGTCGCCGGAGTCGCAGAGCGCAACGCGATAGCCACGCCCAGCCGCATCTCGAGCGATGCCCGCGCCGTTGATGCCGCCGCCCACCACAAAAAGGTCATAGTGCTCTGAGGCAGCGGAAGGGACCGAGGTGGAGGAGGGCGGAGCTGTCATGAAACGGGTTCTGGGATGCGATTAAAGAACCACTCTACCATGTCTGAACCAAGACGCTCCTTAGCGCTTGTCATTTTCGATTAAGGGTTGGACTTGTTCTGGCTCAGCGCAATACCGCCTACGATGAGCAGGACCGCTAGGGCGTCTATCCAAGATCGGGGTTCGGCGTAGAACAACCCGCCGACAACCATGGCCCCGACGCCTTCCAGGCACAGGATGATCGCAGCCAGGCTGGCGCTGAGACTGCCGGTTCCATAAGCCACTAACCCCTGACCCAGCAAATGCGCCAGCAACCCTAAGGCGGCCACACTGGCCCAACCCGTTGCCGAAGAGGGTATGACCGCTTCGCCAGCGACGAAATTCGCTGCCAGGGCCAGAGGCAGCAAAAACGCTGCGCACAGCGCCGATGAATACAGCATGGTGTCTGTGGTGGACAACGTTTCTCGGCAGCGGCGTATGGCCAAAATATAGCCGGTGAAGAAAAAGCCAGTGATCAGTCCGTAGCCATCGCCTACCCAGGTGCTGGCATCGAAGGACAGGTGCGCGCTGACAAGAATTCCAGACCCGGCCAGCGCACCTATCAGACCCACGAAGAAGCTACGGGAGGGCGCGACCCGGTACAGCGCAAAAACCGTGATGGGTACCCACAGACTGCAGAGGGTTGCCAAGAATGTAGCATTGCCCAAGCTGGTGTGAGTTAGGGCCAGATGCCAGAACACTAAGTCACCGGCAAAACAGCCACCGGCGATGGTTAGGGTTCGCCACTGGCTAGCCGGTGGCCAGCTGAGGCCCTCGCTGGAGTTTCGAGCGTTGACTGCGGCGAAGGCCAGCAGGAAGGGCAGAGCCAGAGCAACACGCCAAAACCCTGCGGCGGTGCTGCCCACATCGATCTCCCTTAGGGCTGCGGTGGTGGCCCCCAGGATCAAGGCGCCCAGCGCAACGGCGGTGACAGACCGAACGGTTGTTGCTGGGCGGGTCACCGTACCGGGGCGCGGCTTAAATGGCGCTCAACGCAGGCTCAGTCGGAAACCAGACCTTGCAACACCGCTGCCTCTTGGCGTACGAACTCTGGCGCGCCCAGCCATTGGCGGTTGGCCCCGCAGCGTTTGAACCAGTAGTGCAGCCCCACCAAGTCTGTGAAGCCCATGCCGCCATGCACTTCGGTAGCGGTCTTAGCCACAAATTGAGCGACCTCAGCCAAATGGGCCTTGGTATGGCAGGCGGTAATCCGGGCCTCTTCAGGCAGCTCGGCCAGGGCATGGCCAGCAAACCAAACCATGGACCGGCAGGGTTCAAGCTGCGCGGCCATCTCGGCGCACATGTGCTTAACCGCCTGAAAGCTGCCAATGGGGCGATTGAACTGCTCGCGCTGCTTTGCGTACTCCACGGCTTGGTCAAGCATGTTCTGAGCAGCGCCTAAGGTGTCAGCGGCAATAGCGACGCGACCGATATCCAGTGTGGCCTCAAAGACCGCAACATCCGTGCTGACGCAGGTTGCTTGCACGTCGTCATAGGCAAGCTCTACCGTGCGTCGGGATTTATCAACGGTGGTTAGGTGCACGCGCTTCAACCCCGGGTCATCAGCGGCAATCAAGTACAGGTGTCGATTCTGGTCCGCAACCAAGTAGGAGTCGGCATCGGCATCGAAGGCAAACAAAGATTTGCCGAACATGCGCTCGCCTCTGACTTCCACATGGGCGTCGTTACGTCGTTTGATCGCTTCCCCGAAGGCGATGCCCACCCGGTGCGTGCCAGCCGCGATATCCGCCAGCAACTCTTCGTGCTGGCCGCCGCTGGCGACCAAGGCGGTGGGAGCCATAATTGCGGTACCCAAAAATGGACTGGGTGTCACATGGGCGCCCAGGCACTCGGCAACGATGGCGGCATCCAACGGTGCTAAACCAATGCCGCCTTGTGCTTCCGGTACCAGCAACGCCGGAACGCCCAGCTCGGCAAGGCCCGCCCAAATGTCGGCGTCGTCGCCGCCGTCGGCATATGCTCGCACCCGATCCAGAGGCGCATTGTCATCCAAAAAGCGATTGACGTTGTCGCGCAGAAGGATTTGTTCTTCAGATAGTCCAAATTGCATGTCGACTCCTTAGCTCGCTTTCTCAAATTTGGGTTCGCGAGGCATGCCAAGGCCGCGTTCGCTGATGATGTTCTTTTGGATCTGAGAGGTGCCGCCACCGATGATCAGACCCAGGAAGTACATGTAGTCGCGTTGCCAGCTACCGGCCCCGCGCAGATAGGGGTTGTCGTCATAGGCCAGACCGATTTCTCCCATGATGTCGATGGCCAGACCTTCTAGGTCATGACGTAGCTCGGTGCCTTCTAGCTTGGTAATCATGCGCGACAGACCTGGATCCTGACCGGGATTCAGTCGCGCCGACAGCACGCGCAATTCGTTAAAGCGCATGGCCATAACCTTGCTTTGAATCTTCATCAGTCGATCCCGATAAACCGGGTTGTCGATCAATCGAGCGCCGTCAGCGGTTTCGTTCCTCATCAGTTCGATCAAGGCGTTCACCCGAGTTTGCGCAGTGTTGGCAGGCGCGAGGGTTTCACGTTCGTGTCCTAGAATGGCGTTGGCAACCTGCCAGCCCTGGCCGCGTTCGCCAACGATCTGATGTTTGGGTACCCGCACATCGGTGAAGAAGGTTTCGTTAAAGTTGGCTTGGCCGGTCATGTCCACCAGCGGTCGGACTTCGATGCCAGGTGTCTTCATATCGAAGAGCAGGAAGGAAATACCCTTGTGCTTGGGCGCGTCAGGTTCGCTGCGCACAAGGCAAAAAATCCAATCCGCGATGTGGGCGGTGCTGGTCCAAATTTTTTGACCGTTGATGACCCACTCATCGCCATCCAGCACAGCGGCGGTGGTGAGCGCCGCTAGGTCGCTGCCGGCACCGGGCTCGGAATAGCCCTGGCACCACAGCATGTCGCCCATAATCGTGGGCCGAATGAACTGCTCTTTTTGTTCTTGGGTGCCCATTTCCAGCAAGGTTGGCACCAGCATGGAAATACCTTGGCCGCCCAGACCCGGGTTGACTCGGGCGTTGGAGAATTCTTCGGCGATGATGCGAGACTTGATGATGTCCGGTTCAGCGCCATAGCCGCCAAACTCCTTGGGGATGGTGCGGCAGGTGTAGCCGTTTTCGATCAGCAGCTTTTGCCAGTCTTTCGCTTTTTGACCGCGTAAATCGTTACTCTTTGGGGCCTTGTCTGCGTTGTTCTCGAGGAATGAAACCACCTCCTGGCGGAAGGCGTCGTATTCTGGGCCGAATGATAAATCCATGGGCACTCCTGGGCAGATTTTGCCGACTGATGAAGACTGATGAAAACGTGTAAGCAAATAAGGCTAACCACTTGTTCTTGGGCGAGCAACACATTGGATAGGGCAGAGCTGGCGCAGTTTAGGTAGGCTTCGGGGTTAGCAAATCCATCAGGTGAATTCCTATGCCCACATCCGAATCCTCGGCGTCAAACTCCAGTGAACGCCTCGCCATGCTCCAAACCATGGCCAGCATGCAGGACGAGCACAACACCCTGGTCCACCCCCAGTGGCGGCAGCAAGGTTATGAGTACTACCGCGCTATGTGGGTAGAGTGTGCCGAGATGCTGGATCATTTCGGCTGGAAGTGGTGGAAAAAACAGGATCCAGATTTAGATCAGGTAAAGCTGGAGTTGGTGGACATTTGGCATTTCGCGCTGAGTGAAATGCTGCGTCAGGATACGGTGACCCCAGAGATAGCCGACGCTCTTGCCGCAGTAGAGCCCATGCAAGAGGCAACGCCCGAGGCTCAGGCCGAGTCCTTCCGCTTGGCAATCGAGGCGCTGGCGGCGTCGTGCTTACAAACGCGCTCTTTCGAATTGCCTCCGTTTCTCAATGCGATGGCGGCGCTGCCGATGGATCTGGCAGAACTGTACGCTTTGTACATCGGCAAGAACGTGCTGAATCGTTTTCGTCAGAGCAACGGCTACAAAACCGGCGAATATCGCAAACTATGGAATGGCCGTGAGGACAACGAACACTTGATCGAGTTGCTTGAAGATCTGAGCGTGCCCGCTCAAGAGTTGCCCGATGAACTTTATGCCCAGCTTCAGCGTCGATACGACGCCGGATAGATTCCTTGCTGACACTCCAGACACCCTGGTGCGAACACTGGCAACCGGAAATGATCGGCACGCTTTTGTTCCTCGTCGTTCAAGATCGGGTGCTGCTGATCGAAAAAAAGACTGGTCACGGCAAGGGCAAAATCAATGGCCCCGGGGGCAAGTGGGAAGTCGGGGAATCACTGCTGCAGTGTGCTCGTCGAGAAACGTTAGAAGAAACCGGTTTGGTTGTGGAGCCACTGGGTTGTGCCGCGGAACTGCGCTTTGTGGAACAGGACGGCCCCCAGTGGTTGGGCTACGTTTTTGTCGCCAAGGACTATCAAGGTCAGATGGTGGAAACGCCAGAAGCGAAGCCGTTTTGGTGTTCAAGGAGCGGTATTCCCTACCGGCAGATGTGGGCCGATGATGCCATTTGGTTACCTCAGGTGCTGGAACACGGCATATTGACCGGCCAAGGCGAGACAAAACCCTTGGTACTAGACTTACTGTTTACCGCAGGGGAACTGGTGGCGCATCAAATCAGCGAGCAAAGCGCCTTGAGCCTGGCCGTGGATCTACCGCGACAAGCATCGGCCTAGACACCGTCAAGGGCAGAGACGCGGTCAAAGGTACAAGCACAGGCACAAGCACAGACACAGGCACAGGCAAGGACACAGATTAAGAGGCAATTCATGCGCATCGGCATATCCATTCAATCGGCTTATCGGGTTGCAGACCCAGCCACAGGCGCGCGCTACATGATCGAGCGCGCTGAGGCGGCTCGCCAAGCAGATTTGGACAGCTTGTTTGTGGGCGATCATCACGTTACCGATCATGCCTACTACCAAAATGCCCCGATCCTGGGGCGCATGTTGGCCCATTGGCACAACAAGCCCGCCGGGGCGCTGTTTCTATTACCGCTGTGGCATCCGGTGCTATTGGCTGAGCAAATTTCCACCCTCGCGGCCATCATGCCCGGCCGCTTCATCATGCAGTGCGGGCTCGGTGGCTTGTCGGATCAAAGTGCGGGCATGGGCGTAGACATGAGCAAGCGTGCCGCCATGTTTGAAGACTCGCTGTCCATTATGCGACGCCTGTGGGCCGGCGAAACCGTTAATCATGACCGCTTCTGGCAGCTACAAAACGCCCATATAGGTCCTTTGCCGGCACAAGAAATTGAAGTGTGGATTGGCGCCTCTGCCCCAGCAGCCATCAATCGCACCGCGCGCATGGCCGAGGGGTGGCTGGGCACACCGTCCACCACGCCGCAACAGGCCAAGGATCAGCTCAATCAATATCGGCAGGCCTGCGCGGAGCATCACCGCCAACCCAGAGCCGTCGCCCTGCGCAGAGATGTCTTTATCGCCGGTGATGCAAAAACCGCAGCGGCGTTTAAAACCAAGGCTGTGGCTAAGGGCTATCGGGGTTTCCCCGAGGAGTCGTTGGTGTGCGGGGAGCCTGGCGCCGTTGCCGAGCAGTTTGCGAATTTTGCTGAAGCGGGCTTTACCGACATCATCGTGCGTAATATGTCATCGGACCAGAGCGAGGCCCTGGCCACGATCGAGGCGCTGAGCGATGTGCGCAGACAACTGAATTTATAAAAAACGCTGGGGATAAGAGGAGAGAACCATGCAAAAGCTGTTAATCGCCAATCGCGGAGAAATTGCGATACGTATAGCCCGAGCCGCAGAAGAGGTGGGCCTGATCCCGGTGATGGTTTTTGCCGAAGACGATGCGCAATCCGCTCATGTTACCCAAGGCGCGGAAGCCATAGCCCTGACCGGTCGAGGGGCAGCAGCCTACTTGGATATCGACGGCATGGTTGCCTCAGCACAAAAAGCCGATTGTGACGCGGTGCATCCGGGATACGGTTTTCTCAGTGAAAATGCGGAATTTGCTGCTGCGGTGGAGGCTGCCGGGATGACCTTTGTGGGCCCCAGCGTAGAGACCCTGGCGCAATTTGGCGATAAAGCCAAAGCCCGGGCGCTGGCTGAAGCCAATGGCGTACCAGTGGTGGCGGGTTCTACGGAAGCCATCAGCGAAGACCAGGCTCGAGAGTTTTTTCAGCGTCATCAAGCCGACGGTATTTTGCTCAAAGCTATTGCCGGGGGCGGCGGTCGCGGCATGCGCGTGGTGAAGAACCTTGACGAACTCAGCGATGCCTATGCGCGCTGTGCCTCAGAAGCCAAGGCAGCCTTTGGCGACGATGGTCTGTATGCCGAGCAGTTGGTTGAACAAGCTCGGCACATTGAGGTGCAGATTATTGGCGACGGCAGCGGTGCGGTCAGTCACCTGTGGGAGCGAGAATGCAGCGTTCAGCGCCGGCATCAAAAAGTCATTGAGATCGCCCCCAGCCCGACACTGGATTCAGCAATGCGCCAAAGCTTGTGCGCGGATGCGGTGAAGTTAGCAGCGGCCATTAATTATCGCGGACTCGGCACCATAGAGTTTTTGTTAGACGAAAAAACCGGCCAGCACTATTTCATCGAAGCCAATGCGCGCTTGCAGGTCGAGCATACGGTGACGGAAGAAGTCACCGGCGTGGATCTGGTGCGTGCCCAGCTTAATGTGGCTGCCGGACGCCGTTTGGCGGACTTGGGGCTGGTGCAGGCGGACATTCCCGACCCTCGCGGTTTTGCCATTCAATTACGCGTGAACACGGAGGTGGTAACCCCCAGTGGCGAGTTCAAGCCCACCGGCGGCCGCCTGTCCCAATTCTCGGTACCCACAGGGCCTGGCTTGCGTACGGACACCTACGGTTACCCGGGCTATACCACCAACCCCAACTACGATTCGTTGTTGGCCAAGCTGATCTGCTACTCCCCAACCAAGGACTATGGCGACGCCATTGTGCGAGCCCAGCGGGGGTTGCGGGATTTTTTGATCGAAGGTGTGCAGACCAACATTCCGTTGTTGCAAAACATCCTGGGAGATCAGGCTTTTCAGGAAAACCGTTTCACGACGCGATATCTAGACGAGCACCTGATGGAATTAGCACCAGCCCAGGCTGATACCGCCCAACAGGTTCAAGCAGGGGCCGCGGCGAAAAGTAACGATCCCTTGGCAGTGCTCGAACACGGCAAAAGCGGCGGCGGCACGGTGCTGCAAGCTGGCCCGGAAATCGCCTTGGTGGCGGAACAATTAGGCAGCGGTGAGGCAGCTATTGCTGCCCCTATGCAGGGCACGATCGTGAGCTTTGATGTGCAGCCCGGCGACGAGGTCTATGCAGGCAAGCTGGTGCTGGTCATGGAAGCCATGAAGATGGAGCACGAAATTCGCGCGGACATCAGCGGCGTTGTCGAACGACTGGGTGTGGCCCCGGGAGACACTGTGTTCGAAGGGCATCCACTCATTGTGCTGCGGGAACAGGATGTGGCTGCCGCTGACGAGGAAGCCAGCGAGGATCTGGATCTGGACTATATCCGGCCTGACCTGCAGGAGGTTTTTGATCGCAAAGGCGCTGGCTTCGACGAGAACCGGCCCGAAGCCGTGGCAAAGCGACATGCCACCGGTCGGCGCACGGCCCGTGAAAACATCGCCGATCTTTGCGACGAGGGTACCTTTATTGAATACGGTTCCGTGGTTTTGGCGGGTCAGCGCAGACGGCGTTCCATTGAAGATCTGATCAAAAACACCACTGGTGACGGCATGGTCGCCGGGCTGGGTCAAGTTAACGGTGCCCTGTTCGAAGAGGACCGCAGTCGAGCCATGATTATGTCCTATGACTACATGGTGCTAGCCGGCACCCAGGGCATGAAAAATCACGACAAAAAAGACCGCCTGTTCGAGGTAGCCGAGCAGTTTCAGCTACCGGTGGTGCTGTTTGCGGAAGGTGGCGGCGGACGGCCCGGCGATACCGATGGGTCTGGAGTGGCGGGCTTGGACTGCCTAGCCTTTACCTACTTTGCGCGTTTGTCTGGCTTGGTGCCCACGGTGGGTATCACCACCGGCCGCTGTTTTGCCGGTAATGCGGTGCTGTTGGGCTGTTGCGACGTCATCATTGCAACGGAAGGGTCCAACATTGGTATTGGCGGCCCGGCCATGATTGAAGGCGGCGGTCTGGGTGTGTTCACCCCCGACGAAGTAGGCCCCATGGATGTGCAAGTGCCCAATGGGGTGGTGGATATTCAGGTGGCAGATGAAGCTGAGGCGGTAGAGAAAGCCAAACAGTATTTGTCCTATTTCCAGGGCAGCGTCGATGAGTGGGAAGCGCCAGATCCGAGAGAGTTGCGATTTATCGTGCCCGAAAATCGGCTGCGCTATTACGACATACGCAAGGTGATTGAAGGCATTGCAGATATTGGCTCGGTGTTGGAACTTCGCGAACACTGGGGCATTGGAATCATCACTGCCTTTATTCGTGTGGAAGGGCGGCCCATGGGCGTGATTGCGAACAATCCGGCCCACCTGTCCGGGGCCATTGATGCGCCCGGCGCGGACAAAGGCACTCGCTTTATGCAGCTGTGCGACGCCTTTGATATTCCCATTCTTTCGTTGTGCGATTGCCCGGGGATCATGGTCGGGCCAGAAATCGAAAAAACCGCCGTGGTGCGACATGCGGCCCGCATGTTTGTCACCAGCGCGAACATTGATGTGCCGCTGATGACGGTGATCACTCGCAAAGGCTATGGCCTAGGCGCCCAAGCCATGGCTGGCGGCAGCTTCAAGGCCACCTTGTTTACCGTGACCTGGCCCACAGGGGAGTTCGGTGGCATGGGGCTAGAGGGCGCAGTGAAGTTGGGGTATCGCAAAGAGCTGCAGGCTATTGAAGATCCCGATGAGCGAGCGGCGGCCTACGAAAAAATGGTGGAAGACATGTACCGCCGGGGCAAGGCGGTAAATATGGCTTCCCACTTTGAATTGGATGACGTCATTGACCCTGCGGAAACCCGGCACTGGATCGTGCGTGGGCTGAGGTCAATTCCTGCTAAGCCAAGGCGAGAAGGCAAGAAGCGGCCCAACGTCGATACTTGGTAGCTTCGCGCTATTGCAGCCAAGGAGCTCTGGCGCCGATGCGGCGCTAGGGCAACAGAGCGTCAAAATTGTTCTGGCATACTGGAGATCCTGCTGGGCGAATCAAGACGAGGCTTTCGTCGTTTTAAGATCTCCCGTGTAGAAATCTCTTATAGGGAAATGATGGATGTCTGGTTAAGATGCCCTCACACCTTGAACTCGGTCTCTTCAACCCATTCCGCTCGCTCAGGCGAAGGCTTGGATGGCAAACACAAAGGAAAAATCAATGGTTACGTTTCGTTTAAACGGCGAGGAGCAGACATTGAATGTCGATCCCAGCATGCCCCTGCTATGGGCCATTCGCGAAAATCTGGGTCTCACTGGTACAAAATTTGGCTGCGGTTTGGCTCAGTGCGGTGCTTGTACCGTGCATGTCAATGGCAACGCCATTCGATCCTGTGTGACGCCTGTGGCGGCGGTACAGGGCGCCACGGTCACGACGATTGAGGGATTGTCGTCGAGCGAGCAACTGCATCCGCTGCAACAAGCGTGGATCGATGAACAGGCGCCTCAGTGCGGTTATTGCCAATCAGGGCAAATTATGTCCGCTGCTGCGTTGCTGGCCAGTAACCCCAATCCGGACGATGCGGCCATCGACCAAGCCATGTCCGGCAACATCTGCCGTTGCGGCATGTATCAACGAATTCGAAAGGCTATCAAGCGCGCTGCTGGCAGCAATGCAGTAGTGGGCATTTTTGACCCGGCGGCCTCGCAAAGCACGACCAAGGAGGCAGATCATGTCTGATCAAGCACAAGAAATGAGGGCCGCGGGCAAGGAACCTTCGGGTTTAGCGAAGTGGACTCGTCGAGGTTTCATATCTGCTGGAGCCTTAGTCGGTGGTGGCCTTGTGGTGGGCGTCGCTCTGCGTCGTGGCGACCGGCGGGATCAAGTAGTCGATATGGTGACCGAGGAAGGCGAAGCCCTGTTGAACATGTGGGTCAAAGTGGATGAGGCTGGCGGCATCACGGCCATCGTTCCCCACAGTGAAATGGGACAAGGGGCCCAAACAGTGTTGACGCAAATGTTGGCTGACGAGATGGACGCCAACTGGGCGGACGTGAGTTTTGTTGAAGCACCTGCCGAAGTGGAATACGCCAACGGTGATATGGCCAAGGGCGTTTTGTTTCCCGGGGCAGACATACCCAAAGTGTTACTGCCAACCTTGAACGGCGCTATGTATCACGCAGCAAATTCGCTGGTGCAACAGATTACCGGTGGTAGCTACAGCATTCGTTCTACGGGTCAAGCCGGCATGCGGGTGGCAGGAGCTGCAGCGAAAGAAATGATGGTGAAAGCCGCTGCTGGCAAATGGCAGGTCAGCGAATCGGAACTGACTACGGCGAACAGTGTCGTGACCCATAAAGCGTCAGGTCGCAGTGCTACTTACGGTGAGTTAGCCAGCGCAGCGGCTCGTTTCGAACCCTCCGTTAAGCCGACGCTGAAACAGCCTGAAGAGTTTACGTTGATGGGTAAAAGCCTGCCCAGACATGACATTCCAGCCAAAGTAACCGGCGAAACCGTGTTCGGTATTGATGCTCAAGTGCCTGGCATGCAGTACGCGGCGATTCGTAACGCTCCAGTGTTTGGTGCTCAGGTTCAGTCCTTCGACGAAGCGGCAGCAAAGACGAAGCCCGGTGTTACGCGAATTGTGAATTTAGGCAACGCCATTGCCGTAGTTGCCACAAGCTACTGGTTTGCAGAGCAGGCACTTAACGCTGTGCAGATTCAGTGGACGAAGACCGATAACGATAAGGTCAGCAGCGCGACCCTCACTGAGCAGTTCCGCGGAGATTTGGCTAAGGCTCGGGTCAGTGGCGGCACCGGTGCAGATGTAGAAATCGGTGATGTGTCTGCTGCTTTTGCGAACGCGGCCCAAGTGGTTGAAGCGACCTACGAAGTGCCATTCCTTGCCCATGCCTGCATGGAGCCTATGAATGCCACCGTACGTTTTGCCGATGGGAAATGTGAAATTTGGACAGGAACCCAGAATCCGTTGGGCTCACGCTACGAAGTTGCGGAAGCCCTGGGCCTGGATACTGAAGATGTGATTTTTCATCAGCACCCGATGGGTGGTGGTTTTGGCCGCCGGTCGCAAAGCGATGTGCAAGTTCAGGCGGCACAAATCGCCCGAGAAGCTGGGGTGCCGGTTAAGTTGATCCTGTCTCGCGCAGAGGACACACAACACGATTTTTATCGTCCTGGTGTCGCGTCAAATTTCCGAGTTGCCCTAGATGGAGCTGGTCAAATTCTTGCTTGGGACAACGTGTATCATGAAAAGAAAGAGCCAGTCGAAGCCCCGGTGATCCCTTATGAGGTGGCGGCCCAGCACATTCACTATACCGACAGCCCTACGCACATCCCCTTTGGCGCATGGCGCAGTGTGGATCACTCTCAGCATGGATTCTTCACCGAAGCCTTCTTTGACGAAGTAGCGGAAGCTGCAGGGAAAGACCCCTATCTGTTGCGTCGAGAACTTCTCTCCAACAAACCTCGGCACCGGAAGCTGCTGGATCTTGTCGCCGAAAAAGCGGGCTGGGATCAGCCCATGCCAGAAGGGCGCGGACGGGGCATATCGCTGCAAGAGTCCTTTGGGTCGCTGGTCGCTCAGGTGGTCGAGGTCACCGTAGATAAAGGCGAAGTGGCTGTCGATCGAGTGGTCGTGGCTGTGGATCCCGGATTTGCTGTTTCCCCAGACGGGCTAACGGCCCAGATGGAGTCCGGCGTGATCTTTGGTTTGAGTGCAGCCCTGTACGGTGAGATCAGCATCGAAGATGGTCGAGTGGTTCAAAGCGCCTATAAAGACTATCCGGTTGTTCGTATGGTTGATGCGCCAGCGATCGAAACCCACATCGTTAACAGTGGTGAGTCTTGGGGAGGTGCTGGCGAGCCCGGTACCCCCGGTGTGGCTCCGGCCTTAGCAAATGCTATTTTCCAAGCAACGGGCACACGCATAAGGCAGCTGCCAGTGTCCCGGTATGACCTCAACTTCACGATGAATGAGCCGGAAGAGGTGATCTAGTCGGGGATTTCCTCAGACGTGAAAAAGCCAGGCAGATGCCTGGCTTTTCATTTGGGCCGCGGTCCTAGGTCGTTGCAGGTTCTTTGCCAGCTGCTCGGCCTATCCGCTAATCACCTCAAAAGTAACGCCTGCACTCTGCGGCAATCGCTTGAGCAGTGCGTCGCCCATAGCAGAGGCTGGCGTCCAAAACCCGCCTGCAACGGGTAAGTCATCCTGGGCCAGGGCTAGGGCGCTTTCTGCGATCATTTTTGACGTGGAACCATAGCCTGGGTCTTTATCGCCTTTGACCCTGATGCGCATGTTCTTGCTGCTGTCGCTGGGATGCAGGCCCAGTAACTCGATATCGAAAAAGCCGCTGTTGATGGCTTCCTCGGTGGGTCCCTCGCCGGGTTTGGGCAGGAATTTTTGCAGCAAGGGGCGCGTCAGTGACATGGCAGCCAGCCCAGCAAAAATGCCGGAACCGACGCCAACGCCGGTGGCACCCAAAAATCCTCCAGCACCCTTACCGGTCAGGGTGCCTTCGTTGTACTGAAAATCTGGTCCGTACAGGCCGTCGAGCAGTTCTGCACTGCGGCGCACGACGCGAGTATTAACGCTGGCCATAATGAATGGCCCGATCCAGGAGTCGAAGTCTTCGTCGAAGTACGCGCTGTTGCGATCCGGTCCGTCCATGCCACGGGTACGGTTGTTCAAGACGTAGGGATCCGCCAGGGTTTTGAAGATGGTTTTATCGGTTTTGGCCTTCTCCATCATCGCCATCATGCTGTCGATGGTGCCGCCACTGAAGCCGCCGCTAAACCCTCGGGGCCGGTATTTGATTTGTCGGGCAGGCACGCCATGTTTTTCGAGCATGTGCTTTTGCAAAAAGTAGACGCCCAGATCCGAAGGAATGCTGTCGAAGCCGCAGGTATGCACAATGCGTGCACCGCTGGCTGCAGCTGCGTCTTGGTGGGCGGTAATCATTTCGCGCATCCAGTGCACCTCGCCGGTGAGGTCACAGTAGTGGGTGCCATGTTCCGCACAAGCCTCAACCAACGACGAACCGTAGCGAGCATAAGGTCCCACGGTAGTGAGAATGACCCTGGCCTGCTGCACAAGACGGTGGATTGAGTCCCGGTCATTGCTGTCTGCCTGCACAATGGGTAGGTCTCGGCCACCGAGCACTTGTTTCAGCTTGGCCTCGTTGCGGCCCGCCACCGCCCATTTGAGATTGCTCGCCCCGTACTGGGTCGCTAAATAGTCCACCACGAGCTTGCCGGTAAAACCGCTAGCTCCCCAGACGATGATGTCGTATTGCCGTTCCATAAATTTGCTCAGTCGATTCCAGAGCGGAAAATGTTGGCACGCCAGTTGTGAGGTTTGGGTGAAACTGGGTCCCAGTCACAAGGGTTTTTGGCTCGCTTTCTAGCGATACCTGTTGAGTGCCAGGTCGGCACGGAATGGAGGATTTATGCGCCGCTCAGCGATGGTGCATTTGGCGCGAACTGACGCTTAGGAAAATGGATCAGACAGCCCAGAGTCTCGCGTTTGGGTTCAGCAACCGGCAGTCCAGCCACCACGCGATCGATAGCCTCCGCCGCATAGTGATGCGTGGCTTGTGGCTTTTGTCGTTCGTAGCCTTGGCGGTCGTTAATGGGACCGCGATAGGCGATGGACCAGTTTGCTGGGTTGATGATTAACACTTCAGCGGTGCGAATCAGATTCAGCGACTCACCCACCTGTTGGGTTTTATCGTGCAAAACTGGCAGATCAATCCCATAGGTGCGGGCTTCGCGCAAAATGGCGTCGGCCTGATCCTGCAAGTTCGCGTTGAGCATAAAAAACTCAACGTCTTTGCCGGTGTAGGTGTCCCGCAAAGCACGGAATTCCCCAAGGGCGTTGCGCACAATCGGGCAACCATTGCCTTGGATCATGATCACCACCGCTGCTTTGTCTTTGTGCTCATAAAGCCGATGAATGGTTCCGTGCTGATCCGCCAGCACAAAGTCACTAACCTTGTGGGCACTGTCCTGAGCGTCGGCAAGCAGGGCCATAGGCATCAGGCAAAAGACTGTCAGCAGCAAACGAAGCATGTGCGTCTCTGGGGTGGTTGGGGCTGACGATGATACGACACCGTGCCCGGGTCGCAACAGCGCTGAGGGCCCTCCGGCCTGTGTTATCAGGCTTAGCGATGGACGAATCCGTTCCCATTTACATCAGTTAAGCGGCTATCATTCTGCAACAACAAATCCAGTTAGAAGAGGGCAGCCCACGCTGTCATGGCATTGAGAGGAGAGGCTTGATGGAGAGGATAGAAGGCATCGATGTGGTTGCCGTAACGGCTTGGCTTGCTGAACGCATTCCGGGGCTTGCCACGCCACTGGACTTTGAACTGCTGGCGGGTGGTCATTCAAATCTCACGTACCGAGTGACTGACCAAGACGGCAATGCCTATGTGCTGCGACGGCCCCCGCTGGGTCATGTGCTGCAAAGTGCTCACGACATGGGCAGAGAGCATAAGATCGTGCAAGCGCTGCAAGGCTCCGCGGTGCCGGTGGCCAGTACCGTAGGTCTGTGCGATGACACCTCTGTTAACGATGCGCCTTTTTACGTGATGAATTTTGTGGCGGGACCGGTGCTGCATGACCATGACGCCGCGGCTGCTCAAAGCGAAGAAAACCGCGCGGCGCTGGGTCTGCATGTGGTGGACGTGTTGGCAGCACTGCATCAAATCGACCCGGACACGGTGGGACTGGGTGATTTGGGCCGCAAAGAAGCCTATTTGCAGCGCCAGATGAAGCGCTGGATTACCCAGTGGGAAGCGACCAAAACCCATGAAGTGCCCGCCATGGACGAAAGCACTCGACTGTTGGCCGAACGTATGCCCGAGCAGATTGGCTCCGCTATCGTGCATGGGGACTATCGATTGGGGAACATGATTACCAACGACGGCAAGGTCAGCGCGGTTTTGGATTGGGAGCTGTGCACCTTGGGCGATCCTCTGGCTGACGTTGGTTACTTGCTGAACTCTTGGGTCTCGCCCGGCGAGCGCGAAGAAGATCTAACCCCCACCTCCGCTGGCGGGTTTTGCAGTCGCGAAACTTTGGCTGAGCGGTACGCGGCAAAGACAGGGCGGGATCTGAGCGATATCAACTATTATCGAGCGTTCTCTCACTGGCGTTTGGCTGCCATCAACCAAGGTGTCTACAAGCGCTATCTGGTCGGTGCCATGGGCGAGGGGCATGACGTGGATTTAGACGCCCAAAAGCAAGGCGTGACCACGCTGTCTGATGCGGCTCTGGAGCTGCTTTCCCAAGCCTGAGTACTAAATTCCTCATGGGACGGGGTTGGCTAGCGAATGCCAGCTCCATAGAACGGTTCGAATAGCCCAGACATTCGCGGTTTGGATCAAAGGATCGAGCCGCGGCAAGGCGTTCGACCGCGCTTTGCCACTGCACTAAGGAAAACGGCCCTGGAGGGTGAAAAGCCAAGCAAGCACAGCGAACCTGGTTGAAACTAGGTTCGGGTACTTACCGCTGGCAGGGCGAGAATAAAAAAGGCGTGTCAGATAAATTTCATCTGAAAACAACTGATCTTTCTTTGGGGGGAAGGACGTTGTAAGGAGTTACAGTTAAGTTGTTCGCACGCCTGAAACTGGTTCGATGGCGTAAATGTACAGTACAAAACAACGAAAACAACCCCTAATTTGCAAATTTCCTTAAAAATTTACAGATTTTGTACAGATTTGGCGCTAATGGGTCAGATTGGAGGGGTTTGGCCCGGTTTGGGCACCGCTGGTGCCCACAGGTCCAGGGTCGGCGGCAGAGGTTGTAACACTGTGCAGGGCAGATTCTAAGTAGGCCCGAGCGTAGGCTGCATCGCCGCAAGCTTCTCCCAACGCGTCAGCGTCAGAGGAGCCTGACCGTTGTTCCTCGGCGCAGCTTTGTAAGTACGCGGACAAGGCGTTGATCTGATGAATGGCTTCTACCAGATGCTGGGTGGTTTGGTTGGGATCGTCATCGCCCACCGACAAGGCGATCAGCTCTTCGTCGCTGTAGCGTCGAGGTACATAACCGACAGTTTTTAAATGCCTTTTCGACTCTTCTAGGCAGGTATATTCGATTTCTCGCCAATCCAAGGGCCATTTCAGGACCGGTATGTCCGCAGACTGACAACTGCTCAGCTCTGCGGCTGTGGCAAATTGATAAGCGCTGATGATCTTGCAGCCCGGTAGGGCTTGCTCCGCTTTCTTGATTTCCTGCAGGCTCAAAACCGGCACCTGCAATATCAGCACTTCTGGCGGTTCTTGGGGGTGCCCAGGAGCCAGTAGGGCACCTAAATTTGCCCAACGGGCAACGATGTTGAGTCTATCTGTGGGTTCTTGACGTTGTTCTAGCTGAAGTAAGTTAGCGCCGACTAACCCCACCTTCGGAGGATGCAAGAAGAACGGATCTGGCGTTGCCGGCTTAACGTCCGCATGGTCATTAAGTCTCTGATTTAATTGAGATTCGGTCAGATTGATAACGCTGGAAACCGTCTGTCCACGATCGATGAGGTGTTTGATTTTTTTCAGCCGCTCCAGCTGACTTGCGCTGTAAAACCGGGTGCGCCCCTGTTTATAGGCAGGCGTGAAGCCAAAGCGCCGTTCCCAGGCGCGCAGACGTTCAATGGCAACGCCGGTTAGCGCGGCAACACTGCCTATTCGATAGTGGTCATCGGGTGTTTGCATGACAATTTTTTGTACAGGTACAAAGGGTGAACAAGAATACGGAAATAATTGCCCGTGTCTAGTGCCCCTTATCTGGTAACCCCGACTACTTTCCACAACAATACAGGCCAGTTTTTACGACCAATTGTCCAACCTCACAGGGGAGAAGTTGATATGAAAAACAATCTGGGTCTGTTTTTATCCAAACGCGCATTTTTGTCGCCAACTCGGGAAGCCTATGTGGAAAGCGACGGCAGCCTGCGCTTGACCTATCGAGAGTTGAACGAGCGCTGTAATCAATTGGCTAACGCCTTCGTGAACTCGGGTATTACTAAGGGTGAGCGAGTTGGCCTATTGCTGATGAACTCCAGCGAGTTCATGGAAAGTTATTACGCTTTGGCCAAAATCGGTGCAGTCGTCGTGCCGCTGAACTGGCGGTTAGTGGCGGATGAACTGGAGTTCATCCTGAAAGACAGCGGCACCACACGACTGATCTTCGACAACGAATTTGTCGATACCGTTGCAGACCTCCACAGCCGTGGGGACAAAACCGATATTCATCAGTGGCTACACGTCACCCACGACGAAGAAGCGCACTTTGCCGAGAACTATCGAGGCTTCCGGGATGCCGGTGCCACTGACGAGCCGGTCATTGCTGCCGCAGATCACGACATGCTTTACATCATGTATACCTCGGGCACCACCGGACTGCCCAAGGGTGTGGTGCATACCCACCACACCTCGATCTGGGGCCTGCTGACCATCGGCGGAACTGCGGTTTACCACGATCCCGAACGTTATCTGGCCTGCTTGCCCATGTTCCACGTCGGCGCTCTGACCCCGCTGGCAGTGAATGTATACATGGGCGCTACCTCGGTGGTGATGCGATCCTTTGATCCGGTAGCGGCCTGGCAAATTATTGAGCGGGAAAAAATCACCAGCGGCTTGGCGGTCCCTGCCATGCTGAACTTCATGTTGCAGGTGCCCAATTACCAGCAATTCGATCACTCCACGTTGAAGTGGATGATGACCGGTGCTGCGCCGGTACCACCCTCGCTGGTGCAGACTTTTCACGAAATGGGTGTGGGTATTCAGCAGGTATACGGCCTTACCGAAACGTGTGGTCCCGCCTGCCTGATGGACAGCGAGAACGCCCTTAAGCATCCCGCGTCTACGGGTAAAGCCTTCTTTCACACCGAAGTGAAGATTGCAGACGACGATGGCAACGAGGTACCCCGAGGCACCGCTGGTGAAGTGTTGGTGAAGGGCGAGCACATCATGGTGGAGTATTGGAACCGCCCAGACGCCACTGCAGAAACCATCAAAGACGGTTGGTTGCACACCGGGGATGTGGCCATCATGGATGAAGAAGGCTTTGTCAGCATTCAGGATCGGATCAAGGACATGATCATCAGTGGCGGTGAAAACGTCTATCCCGCTGAGATTGAAAGCCTCCTAAGCACCCATCCGGGTATTCGCGAAGCAGCGGTAATTGGTCAAAACAGCGAACGCTGGGGAGAGTCTCCTCTGGCCATCGTCGTGAAAAGTGATGACTCGCTAACCGCAGCGCAAGTGCTGGAATTTTGCCAGGGCAAGCTGGCCAGATTTAAACAGCCCCAAGTGGTGGAATTTGTGGATGAAATTCCACGCAATCCCAGCGGTAAGATTCTGAAGCGGGTGCTACGAGAGCAGTTTGATCGCAACGCGCCGGTCTAGGCTTTAAGGCATAGCGACGGCTAACGTCGCAACGTCGTATTCGCAGCCAAGACCGAGGGGGATAGGGGAGAAACATGGAATTAGATGAATTACGCCAGCGCCTGACGGGGTTTTGCGCCGCCCACTACCGTGAACCCAGTGAGGTCACAGAGGTGGTAGTCATGCCGGGCCACGCCGGTTTCGCCTACGGGTTTCGCGTGCTCTGTCAGGGGGTTACTGAGTCGTGGTTTATCCGCCTGCCGCCACCGGGAGTGAAGTGGGTAGGCACTGCAGACGTGTTGCGCCAAGTGGCGGTGCTCAACGCACTGGATGGCACCGACGTGCCTCATTGCTCGGTGAAGTGGTCTGGGGACGATCCTCAGTGGTTTGGCTCTCCCTACTTCATTGTCCCTTGGCTGGAAGGCGACGTGATGCGCATTGGTCCCGAAGACTGGGGTCAGCAACTCAGCCAGGCTCAATTGCTGGAATTCGGCCGTCAGTCCATGGCGGCGCTGGCGGGTTTGCATAAAGTGGATGCGTCCAAGGCGTCTTACTTAGGGGCGCCGGTGCCTTTCGCCGAGGACGTGACACGGTGGGACCGGTTTTACGAAAAAGCGGCAGAGCCTCAACGCCTCGCCGATGTCCCCAAAGTGCGCCAGCGGCTGCTGGATACCATGCCAGAGAATGCGCCCATTGGTATTTTTCATGGCGACTTTCAAACCGCGAATTTGTTTGCGTCCAAAGACGCGAATTTGTTGGCGGTGATCGATTTTGAGCTCACGGGCATTGGCGCAACCCTAAATGACGTAGGCTGGATTTGTACCTTCAGCGATCGTGAGGCGTGGGACAGCGATTCACCCAGAACCATGTTTTTGGATCCGGATACGCTGATCGATTTGTATCAGCAGGCCTACGGCGAAGAAGTCAAGGATTTGAGCTGGTATCGCGCTTTGGCGGCCTACAAATTCGCCATCATCAGCGGTCTGAATTTGAGTCTGCATCGTCGCGGCAAGCGCGTGGATGAGATTTGGGAAATCACCGCCCTGTCGATGAAGCCATTGATTGATCGGGCGCAAGCGCTGCTGGGTTGATCTGCGTCGGCGCCGTGAGCCGTGCCTCCGGATAGATCCTGAGACTGCCTCGCTAGTGGGCGTGGCCGTGATGATCGTCTGGGCATGGCCCCAGCTCCACCTGGATGGTGGAGTGCTCAATATCAAACCGTTCTTTCAGTAGGGTTTTGATGTCGCTAACCACCGTTTGAACCGGCGCGTTTTCGGGAATCAACGCATGCAAGGTGAGCAACGGCTTCTCTGCGGTGAGGCCCCAGGCGTGGACATGGTGAACACCGTCAACGGCGTCAATTTCGTTGGTTAGTGTGGTTTTGATGGCGGCCAAATTGACCCCAGCAGGCACGCCCTCCAGCAGAATATGCCCGGATTCCTTGAGCACCCGGTACGCGCCCTGACCCAAGATGACGACAATGCCCAACGTCAGCAGTGGATCCGCGTATTGCCAGCCCCAGGTCATGACCGCCAGCGCCGCGACGATGGCGGCGGCAGAGCCCAATAAATCACCGAGTACGTGCAGCGCAGCGCTGCGGATGTTGGTGTTGCCGCTGGTGTCGTGCAGCAGGCGAAAGGCGATGAGGTTTACCACAAAGCCCAACGCCGCGACGATGAGGGTGGGCAACGCATCCATGCTCTCTGGATTAAGAAGTCGAGTTACGGCTTCGACAAAGATCCAAACGATCAACGCCACTAAGGTCAGGCCGTTAACAAAGGCGGCCAAGACCTGAAAGCGGTGGTATCCATAGGAAAGCTGGTGATCAAATCCGCGCTTGGTTAAATGTGCGGCCCACCAGGCCAGACCCAGGGCGGTGGCATCCAAGAACATGTGTCCGGCATCGGCAACCAACACTAGGGCGTTGGCCCAAAGCCCCACGGCCAATTCCACAAACATAAAGGAAGTGATCAGCAGGCAGGCCTTGCGTAGGGCCGAAATATCCGTGTCGTTATGATGGTGAGTGTGAGCCATGCGGCACTGTAACAGCGGCAAAATCGCGCTGCCAGTAGGTAGGGGCAAACGTCGGGGAGAAGAAAGCGGGCACGGGGTTGGCCATGGCGAGGCATGCGCACGGACTGGGTCTTTGGCTTCCCAAGGTGCGCCAGCGGCAGCCATCCGGTAACCTGCGACAGTTAACCAATGATAATTGAGGGGATGATATGGAACGCATGAGTTTGGAGTTTGTCGACCGCGTTGCGGTGCTGAAGTTTAACCACCCAGAAGTGATGAACGCCGTGGGCGGACAAATGCTTGAGGACTTTGCCGAGGCGGTTAGCCAGATTAAGGCGCGTGGCAGTGACACTCGCTGTCTGTTGCTCACCGGCGAGGGTCGAGGCTTTTGTGCAGGCGCAAACCTTAACGACGATAGCGATAAGCGTCGTAAGGGCGGCGCCGGTGATGGTCTGCGTCACACTTACCACCCTTTGATGTTTGATCTGCGAGGATTAAATATGCCCATCGTTACCGCGGTGAACGGCGCTGCTGCTGGCGTGGGAATGAGCTTTGCGATGATGGGCGATATCGTTTGCGCATCACGCCAGGCATATTTCCTTCAGGCGTTTGCTCGTATTGGCCTGATTCCTGACGGCGGCGCGACATTCTTGCTGCCGCGCTTGGTGGGCTGGGGCCGGGCCATGGAGCTTTCTTTGCTGGCAGAGCGTCTGCCCGCAGACCAAGCCCAAGAATGGGGCCTGGTTAATCGCCTATTCGACGACCAAGAGTCGCTGATGGCGGGCGCAATGGAAGTGGCCAATCGCCTAGCAAATGGCCCTAAATCGTTGACCCTAATTCGCAAGGCCTACTGGAAAACCTGGTCCAATTCCTACGAGCAGCAGCTTGAGTTGGAGTCAGACCTGCAAAACGAAGCGGGTTCCAGCACAGATTTTAGAGAAGGCGTGAATGCCTTCCTAGAAAAGCGCGACGCCCAATTCAAAGGCGAATAATTCAGCGTAAAAACAGCAACTTAGGATAACGCACCGACGGCTTAAGCGAGTCGGTGCTAGCAAAATTGGGGAGTGATATGACGGGATCAGTAGCGGGCCGAGTAGCCCTAGTAACCGGCGGTGGACGAGGCGTGGGCAGGGGTATCTCTATGGCCTTGGCGGCTAGTGGGGCAACCGTGGCCGTGAATTATCGACGGGATGCCGAAGCCGCGGAAGAAACCGTAGCGGCCATTACCGCCGCTGGTGGCAAAGCCCAGGCTTACGCGGCGTCGGTGGATGACTATGAGCAGAATGCAGAAATGGTGGCAGCCATCGAAGCCGATCATGGCCCCATTGGCATCTTGGTGAATAACGCCGGTATCGCCAGTCGGGGGCAAAGCGTGGAGCAGACCGATCCGGCAGAGTTACAGCGCGTGGTGGCGACTCATGCCTTTGGGCCCCATTACCTGAGCAAGCTGGTGCTGCCCAAAATGCGCACCTTGGATCGCGGCGACATCATTATGATTTCCAGCGTGGCCACCCGATCGTTAAGTGGTTTTGGTGCGCCCTACAACATGGGTAAAACCGCCATGGAAGCCCTGGCCTATACCTTGGCCAAGGAAGAACGCGCCAATGGCATTCGCGTGAACATCGTGGCGCCGGGCTTGGTGGATACCGATATGGGCCAGCGGCTGATGAATGCGGTGCAGGGGGTGGACGATATCCGCACGTTGGATAAAAGCATGCCCTGGGGACGAGTCTGTCAGCCCGAGGATGTGGCCAATGTGGTGCACTTCTTGGTCAGCGACGCCAACTCGTATCTGACCGGTGAACGCATCTACTGCGATGGCGGTGGCCAGGATCTAGGTCGCTAATCACCGCTGCGAACTGCGACGGGGTAACAGGAGCAGGGCCTGAAGTGGTTTCAGGCCGCTGTTCTTCTAAGGGTGCGTCAGGCCGAGGTATCGGTACCGTCACGGCGTTAACCCCGGACAAAGCCACCCACGACACCCCCAATAAAATCGAACCGAAGATAGGTTGATGCCGCCAAAAGGCCCCAGAGCCTCACGCCAAAACCAATCCTTGTTACGCTAAAACCAAGTCAGGTTTATGCGAGGGCCTGCAAATGGGCGGTCACCGAACGCGCCAGGGCATCCAGGTCGTAACCTCCTTCTAAGGCAGAAACTACCCGACCGCTAGCGTATTGATTTGCCATGGCAACGATGAAGGTTGTCACCCAGTCGTAATCCTCTTCCACCCAATTGAGATTGGCTAAAGGGTCGTCCTTGTGGGCGTCGAATCCTGCGGACACAAAAATAATGTCGGGTTGGTGCGCCTCAATAGCCGGCAGCCAGTCGCGCTCCACCGCCGCCCGAAAACTGGCTCCGTCACTGCCCGCCGGCAATGGGCTATTGACGATGTTGGGTTGTACGAGGTCATCCAGACGGTTGGGGTAAAACGGATGCTGGAAGCTGGAACAGACCAGAATCTCCGGATGATGGCGACAAATGTCCACGGTGCCGTTGCCGTGGTGCACATCGAAATCCAACACAGCCACGCGGTTCACCTCTGCGTGATCCAACGCAGCGATAGCGGCAATGGCTACGCTGTTGAGCAGGCAAAACCCCATGGCACTGTCCGCCTCAGCATGGTGGCCAGGTGGTCTGACGGCGCAGAACACCCGCTGTTCCAAGCCGTTAAGTACACAGTCCATGCCCGCAAACACCGCTCCTGCAGCCAGTCGGGCGGCGTTCAAGCTGGCTGGACTCATCCAAGTGTCTGGGTCCAGTGGCACCATGCTGTCCTGGGGCAGTGAAGCCGCCAAAAAGTCCAGGTGGGCTTGGCTGTGGGCGGCAAGAATTCGTGTGTCAGCGATGGCCTGAGGTCGGCAAACCTCAAAGTCTTGAGTCAGGCCAAGCTGCTGGAGGTGATTCATCAGATGACTCAAACGCTCAGGTCGTTCCGGATGACCGTCCATCACTAAATGATTCAGATATTCCGGGTGGGTGTATATGCGCATCGTTGTCCCAGGCAGTCGTTTGGGCTTAAGGCTACACAAGAGTGATGGCCAGGCCCATGACGGTGTTCGGGTGTTACTCTAGGGCCTGAGCAGGGAGGATAGCTTTGAACACGTTGGTGCTTTTTTTGCGAACCGCAGTCGCCGGATGCGCAGGCATGCTGGTCTGGGTGCTCGTTGACCAGTCCATAAACGCACCCCAAACCTTAGTGGGTGTGTTGGTGCCGGTTTGGGTTGCAGGATTAGCCGGTGGAGTGGTCAGCTCACTGTTTTCTCCGCGTCAGGGTATCGCTATCGCCTTCACCACCGGGGTGATCATGGCGGTATTGTTTTTGGCCTTTCGGCACATGTATTTGAATTTGCCCATGGGTTCGAACACGTTGGTGACGTTGTGGCCGGCTTGGTTCCCCGTGGCTTACTACCTGGGTGCGCATGGGTATCTAACCTTGTTGCAGTACCTATACCGCTCCTGACAGCGCCGCTCCTGACAGCGCCTACGCCGAACAAAACTACACAACTAAGGATCAAACATGCAGCAGATTGTCGATCTATTGAAGCCAGGCCAACGCGTCTACGTAGCCGGGAGCAGCAACGAACCTACGGGCTTGCTGCAGGCGTTGAGTGAGTGCGAACTACCGGAGGATCTGTCGTTTATCCAGTTTCCTCTGCCAGGTTTGAATCAGACGGACTTTACCCAATGGAACGCCAGCGCCACGGCAACGACTTTTTTTATGTCTGCAGCGTTGGCCGCTGGTGATGGGTCTCGCGTGCATTACCTGCCCATGCAAATGCGCACCACCTATGACTATTTGGGTGCAGGCGTCGACGTTTATCTGCTGCAGGTGGCCTATGACCAAGACGGTAAGCTGCGAGTAGGGCCCAACGTCGACTTTCACGATAGCGTTATGGCCCAAAGTCCGGTGGTCATCGCCCAGCTCAATCCGAACCTGGTGGCGCCTGCCGGATGCCCCTTGATCAATCCATCCTTGATCCACGAAATGTATACCAGCGACGTTGCGGCGCCGGCCATGTCTGCGCCGACCATTGACGCAGCGGCGTTAGAAATTGGTCGTTTGGTAGCTGGGCTGATTCGCGACGGCGACTGCCTGCAAACCGGCATCGGCGCCATACCAGCGGCTATTCTGGGTCAGCTTGATAACAAGAACGATCTGGGGATGCACGGTGGTCTGATTGACGATGGTGGAATGAATCTGATTGTGAACGGCAATCTGACCGGCAACCGTAAGAAGATTGATACGGGCAAGCATGTGACCGGAATGGCCTTGGGCAGCGCCCAGCTCATGGACTGGCTGGCAACCCGTCGCGACGTGGTCTTTCGTGGGGCTAACCACACCCATGAGGTGAGTGTTATTCGGCAGCTTGAGGGGTTTGTATCCGTCAATTCGGCGGTGCAGGTGGATCTGTTTGGTCAGGTGAATGCCGAGATGGCAGCAGGCCGACAAATTTCTGGAACCGGCGGCAGCGTAGACTTTATGCGCGCAGCTAAGGCCTCAAAGGGCGGGCGTTCTATTGTTGCCATGAACGCCACCGCGCGGGGCGGCACGGTTTCGCGGATCGTGCCTAAAGTTGAAATGGCCACGGCCCTGCGCACAGATGTAGATACCGTGGTGACGGAATTCGGTGTCGCCCAAATTAAGGATCTACCGAATCAGGCTAGAGCCCAGGCGCTGATCGAAATCGCCGCGCCCCAGTTTCGAGATGAGTTGCGCGATGCGCTTTAGTCTTTCAAGTGCAGCAAAAAGAAGGCGTACTCTTCAGCTAATTCTTCTAACGCCGAATATCGACCAGACTGGCCGCCGTGGCCTGCGCCCATATTGGTTTTGAGCAGCAGTACATTGTCGTCAGTCTTGGTGTGGCGCAGTTTAGCCACCCACTTGGCGGGCTCCCAATAGGTCACTCGGGGATCGTTCAAGCCGGCGGTAACCAGCATGGGCGGGTAGGCCTGGGCGTTGACCTGATCCACCGGAGAATAACTGCGGATATATTCGAAAGCCTCTTTGTCCTCAATGGGGTTGCCCCATTCCGGCCACTCCATTGGCGTCAGCGGCAGGTCTGGATTCAGCATGGTGGTCAACACATCTACGAAGGGCACATGAGCGGCCACGGCACCGAAAAGCTCTGGAGCTTGATTAATCACGGCGCCCATCAGTTCGCCTCCAGCACTGCCGCCACCAATGGCGATTTTCCCGGCGCTGGTATGCCCGGCTGCAATCAGATGCCGGGCGCAGTCGACGAAGTCGTTAAAGGTGTTGGTGCGCTGTTGCAGCTTGCCTGCTTGATACCAGTGGTATCCCAGATCGTCGCCGCCGCGAATGTGCGCGATGGCAAAGCTGAAACCACGCTGCAACAACGAGATAACGTTGCTGGAAAAGCTGGGGGGTATGGCGTGTCCATAAGCGCCGTAGCCGTATAGGTAAATGGGCGCCGTGCCGTCTACCGGGGTGTTTTTGTGTCGTACCAAGCTCATGGGTACGCGAGCGCCATCGCGTGCGGTGACCTCTAATCGTTCGCTCACATAATCTTCCGGGCTGTAACCGCCGGGGATTTCCTGAACCTTAAGGGTCACCAGTTCATCCTTGGACCAGTGGTAGTCAAAGACCGTATGAGGGGTAACCATGGAGGTGTAGGCGATGCGCAGAACTTGGGTGCGATAGTTTGGATTGGTGCCAAGGTCCAAGCTGTAGGCGGGCTCCGGAAACTCAATTTGTTGAATGCCGCCGTCGCTGACAATTTGGATTTGATCCAAGCCATCAATGCGCAGGCACACCACCACGGCACCGGCAAAAGCCACATGATCCATCAGGTAACGATCGTGATCGCCACGAAGGAATATGGACCAGTGGTCCTCTTCCGACTGCTGAACCGCAGCGGTAAACAAATCAAAATTGGCGTGGTTGCGATTGCTGCGAATCAGCAGCTGCCCCTGATCTGGCGCATCCCCCTGGTGATCTACCTGATATTCGTGGCCGTGACGCCGCTGAGCGATCAATTGGGCTGGGGCCAGTAAGTCGCTACGGGGCACAAAGCGCACCTCGCTGGTGACATGATCGCCGGTGCTGATGAACATCAGTTGTTCAGACTGGCTCAGACTTAAGCCGACAAAAAACGCCTCGTCTGGTTCTTCGTAAAGCAACGTGTCGTCGCCGCTGGCTAAGTTCCTAAAGATTGCTTTGTCCGGTCGCCATTGCTCGTTGACCAGCCGGTAGGCAAAGCCGTCGCTGGCCGCGTTCCAGACGACGCTGCCAGCGCAGTTTTCAATGGGTTGGGTCAGCTCTTGGCCGGATTCGATATGGATGACGGTAAGCGTGAAGCGTTCGCTGCCGTTGGTGTCCGTGCTGTAAGCCAGCTTTTGCCCGTCTGGGCTTACCGCAAAGGCGCCAAGGCGAAAGTACTCCTGGTCTTTTGCCAGTGCGTTTTCGTCCAGCAACGTCACCCATGGGTCAGAATCGTCGCCGATGGGTTGACGCAGCCACACCCGATACTGACCGCCAGCTTCAAAACGCCATTGATAGCGATGGCCGTTTTTTTCGTAGGGCACGCTTTGATCTTGCTCGGGTTTACGAGCTTTGAGTTCCTCAAACAGCGTCTGCGTCAGCGTTTTGTGGGGCGCATACCAATCCTCGAAGTAGGCATTTTCTGCGTTCAAGTAGGCCAAAACGTCAGGGTCATCCACGGTGGGGTAGTTGGGGTCTTGCAGCCAATAGTAGGGATCTTCCAGGGTCACGCCATGAAAACTCTGGCGAAAAGGACGACGTTGGGCGATGGGTGGATTGGCTTGGCTCATAGGTTCTTCTTAGTTAGCGGGTCCGACTGGCTATGTAAATCTTCGGCTCTGTAGGTCTGCCGGTAAGGGCGTTTCGCCCCCTGTTAGGGCGGGCAGCATTCCCCAGCTATCGAGACATTGCAATTGCAGCGTCGAAGGCAAACCACGACAGGCTTCCAACTTGTGATGAGGCGGGTGAAGATGTCTGGGCATTGCCGCCACACGAGGAGTCGCTTATGGCACATCTGCCACCGTTGCAAAGCCCAGAATTGGATGAACTGAACCCAGTGCTCGCCATGGCTGAAGCCACCATGGGGTTCGTTCCCAACAGCACCAAGACCATGGCTCATATGCGTCAGTTACCCGCGGCGTTTTCGGTGTTGTTCGGTACGGTCATGGGCGGCGATACCAAGGCGTTGCTGGAAACGATGTTGAAGGTGGTCCCGGAACAAAATGCGCCGGAGGAAAATCTGCCGGCGGATCTGCTGCAGCTGGTGGCTTATTGCGTCAGCCTCAGCGCCGGGTGTCGATATTGCCAGGCTCATACTGGGCACAATACCCAGCGCATGAGTGCTACCCCGGACGCTCAGGCCATCAAACGCTCACAGGTCTTGAACTACGAAAGCGCAGATTGTTTTAGCGATGCAGAACGTGCCGTCATTGCCTTGGCGCTAGCCGCAGGGCAGGTGCCAAACGGTGCGACTCAAGAACACTTCGATGCGCTGAAGATTCACTATACGCCGCGTCAAATCGCGCAGATCGTTGCCGTGATATCGGCGTTCGGTTTTTTGAATCGGTGGAATGACACCATGGCCACGGCGTTGGAAGAGCTGCCCACGGACTTTGCCCAGCGTGAACTGTCCTCGGGAGGGTGGCAGTTGGGCAAGCACGGTTAGCCAGATATGTGCGGCCGGCTTAACGTCCAAGCTACCCAATTGACGCGGCTGCTGACCGCCATTTTGCAGCAGCCGTACCCCGGCGAGGATAATGCGAATGCCGCCCCAACCGAGACTTTGCCGGTGATCCGCATGGGCGAGCACTGGCAATTAGAGTGCGTGCCCATGCGTTGGTGGCTGACCCCCAGTTGGTCCCAAGGACCCTCCACCACCTACAGCATGTTCAATGCCAAAGCCGAAACCGCCGCAACCAGCCCTGCTTTTAAAGGTCCATTCGCCAGCCGCCGCTGTGTGCTGCCGGTTTCTGGGTATTTCGAATGGCAGCGACGATCAGGGCAAAAGCAGCCGTTTATGATTTCAGATCAGGCGGGTGAGGGGCTGTTGCTGGCGGGTCTTTGGGATGCGTGGAAACCTCGTGGCAATGCCGGAGATGCCGCGGAGCTGCTGAGTTTTACTTTGTTGACCACCGCGGCCCATCCCAGCCTTAAAGAACTGCATCATCGCCAACCGGTTTTCTTACAAACCGAACAGGCGTTGGCGTGGTTGGATAAGGGTATTCCCACCCCCGAGCTGCATTCACTGTTGCAGCCCGACCTGCCGGTGCCATTGCAGTTAGTGCCGGTCAGCACGGCTATGAACAATGCTCGCAACAAAAGCGCGGACTGTATTCAGCCGCTGGGGACTCCGCAGTTTGTTAGCACGGAATTAGCATACAATCCCGAATCGAAGCAGCCCGCGGCGGGCGAGCAGATGACGCATCAGGAGAGCATCGTTGTTGATACGTAAGGGACTGTGGTCAGCCAAGGGTAGCGTGGTCTTTGAAGGCAGCAGTCTGGGTGTGCCCGTCGAGGTGGATCTGGACATCGTTGAAGATCAGGATGGCCTGACCCTCACGGGTACCGTGCAAGGTGCGGGCAATGGTGATGTGTCCATTCGCATTGGCGCGGATGAGGTGGGCACCTATGTACTGGATGCTCGGGTGTGTTCCTTCGCCTTAGACGGAATTGCCAAGCTCGAAAGCGAACCTAATGTGTGTCTGTTGTGGAACGAAGGCCAAACACAGTCCGCCACCGCCAGTTTGTTCTTGGTGGATACCGGCATTGGCTGTCGAGGCTTTTTCCGCGAAGGGGGTAAGACAGTGACCTGGGAAATTCTCTTTCGTCCCACCCAGCAGGTAGTTTCTGGCGACAACGTCGTGTCGCTGATGCGAAGACGCTAGGCAGGGGTCAAGTAAGGCCTCACCAGTTGCGCGCTTTGTTCGGCCAGTACCGCCTGTAGTGCGGGATAATTGGCGTCGGCAAACATCAACCGTTCCCCCGCGCTGTTGGCGATGCAGTACAACGTGTGCGCCATGAGCTGAATGTCCACGTCGCTGCTGAGCTGGCCCATGCCTTGGGCCAGGCGTAGCAGTTGGTAGTAATAGCTGTCACCGCTTTGGTCCATCAGCTCCATGATCGAACCCACGCCCTGAATGCCAACGCGCCCAAGGGTGAAATAGCTGCTGAGCAACACCCACCATTGTGGATCTGTGGCGGTAATTTGTTGGAAGCGCTGATGGTTGATGGCGTTGATGCACTCCAATACGTCCCCGCGATAATTTTTGATGATCGAGAGCATGGCGTCTTCAGAGCCTGGGTTGGCGTCAACGATGATGGCTCGAACAATTTCAGCCTTGGACGGGAAATAGTTGTAGAGGGTTTGGTAACTGACCTGGGCCTGCTGGGCAATGTCCCGCATGGTGGTGTCCTGCCAGCGGGACTGAGCGACCAGTGCCTTGGCGGCGGTTAAAATTGCAGCGCGCTTTTTCTGACGATTGATTTGTCGAAGAGACATGCGGTCACCCCAAGTTGCCGGGGCGTAAAATTAGACCGAGTACATTATTTTCGCAATTGCCCGGCTGGGGCGTCGTACGTAAATAGCCCGGATTGAGGGTGGACCGTGTGCCGATAGGCAGGGGTTGACCGAACGCTGCCCAATCTCTAGCCGAGTACGACTCATTGGCAATGTGTTGGGGTTCACAACTCCACTGTCGAGGTGCGGTTAACTGAGGCTATAACTTGTCTTGGCATAAGCCGGTGGTAGTCTGCGCGCCTATGAAGTCGATTCCACAAACAACGCTTCACTGCGCCATGATTATTCAGGCTCTCACCGCGAGGTGGGCTGCCTAGACCTGTGCGCGTCTGGTAGCCGAAATGGCTACTAGGTTCAAAAACTCCTGTGGCCATTCGGCCAAACTCAACAGGAGAAAACGATGACTACCAAAACCCCTAAGCCGTTTCTTGAACGCGTCGTCTTGCGCGCGTTAGAGCCGGAGGACTACGCGGCGATGCGCGAGATATTTGCTCAGCCCAAGGCGTTCGCGGATACCATGCATATGCCATTTCCCTCCAAGCAGATGTGGCAACAGCGCACGGCCCAAGCATCGCCAATCCGCCACTCATTAGTGGCGTGTGTAGATGATCTGCCCATCGGGAACATTGGCCTGATCGTCAGCGAGCGCCCTAGGCAGCGTCATATGGGATCCGTAGGCATGGGGGTTCATGACGACTACGCGGGTCGAGGTGTTGGAGAGTTACTGATGCGCGCCGCGCTAGACATAGCCGATAACTGGCTGAATTTGTCCCGTGTGGAACTAACGGTCTTTGCAGACAACGAACGCGCCATCCGTCTTTATGAGCGAACGGGCTTTGAAACTGAGGGGTGTTTAAAACGCTACGCCTTTCGTGAGGGCGAATTGGTGGATGCGCTGATGATGGCTCGACTGACCTAGCGTCTTTGGTGGTTCGGTAGGATCATCAGTGGCGACAGGGATTCAACGTCGCCACTGATCTTGCCCAATTAGGCAGACACCGGCGGTTCGGATTCCACCATGGTCAGCGCCACCTCGTCGGGTATGCTCATGGTGGCTTCGTAGTGGCCGGGCGGGTAGTTAGTCATGTGTGGGCCGGTGGAAGCTTCATCAATGGCTGGTTGGCCCACGCTGCCGCCACTGCCTGAGAAGGCTGCGGGGTTTTTGTAGAGGGCCAGCTCGTCGGCGGAGATGCCCGCCAGTGCCACTACTTCAGGGTCGATCCACTGTTCGTTGTTTATCGGCTCCACGGAATAGGACAGCTCTAGGGACAAGTTCTCTGGGCCAGCAAAATACATGCTGACGCACATGCCGTGATCCAGCGGCCCCAGTACGGGTACGCCTTTGCTGCGCAGCCGGTCGCGCATGGCCATCATCTCGTCGTGATCTTTTACCTTCAGGGCCAAGTGCTGCATGGTGCCCGCGGCGCTGTTTGCGCCAGGGTTGCCCGCATGGGTGACCCCCATTTGTACTTCGATACCCTGAATGTCTGGGTTGCAGACAAAGGCGATAGAGCTTTCGTCGTTTAAGCGCAAAAACCCATGCCAGGTGTTTTCGACGCCGTGCATCCAGTACAGAGCTTGAAGCTCCATGCCGAGTTTGTCGGTGAAAAATTCGATCTGACTTTTCATGTCTGCGGTGCAGATCGCCAGATGGTGCAGTCCTTCAACTTTGTTACTCATCGGATTTTCTCCTTCGCTTCTAGCCGTTAGCTAACGATGGGTTTGGCTGACGCATCAGCGGCGTCCATGTTGGCTTTTTTCGCTTCCATCAGCTGGGGCACGATGCTGTCCAGTTCTTCTACGGACCAAACGCCCTCGGATTTTTTGAACTGCTTGATGATGCGTGGTTGCTGCATGATGGCTATGCCGCCCCGAGCGGCGTGGAAAATCTCTGCAGTAATGCCTGCGGATTCTTCACCAGCCAGCCAAGCGCAGATGGGAGCGATGTGCTGAGGACCGCCAGCTTCAATATCTGACTCGTCCACGGTTTCGCCGCGATTTTCTCGCAGGGGAATGGTCATTCGCGTTAGCGCCCCTGGCGAGATGGTGTTGCTGGTGCAGCCGTATTTGGCCAGCTCCAGGGCCATCACTCTAGAAAAGCCTGCGATGCCGGCCTTGGCCGCGCCGTAGTTTGCCTGTCCAAAATTACCGAACAGTCCGGATACGCTGGAGAAATTGATGATGCGGCAGCCGGTGCGGTTTTCTGCGCGTATGTAGTTGGCAAAAGGCCGGGTGCAGCAATAGTGGCCTTTCAGGTGCACCGCGAGCACGGCATCCCAATCCGATTCTTCCATTTTGAAAATGGTTTTATCCCGCAGAATGCCGGCGTTGTTGACCAAAATGTCCATGCCGCCAAAGGCGTCGATGGCGGTCTGGATGAGGCGTTCGCCGCCTGCAACCTCTGCAACGGAGTCGGTGTTCGAAACCGCCTCGCCACCAGCGGCTTTGATCTCCGCTACCACGTCGTCTGCGATCATGGTGGATCCTGTACCGTCGGTGTTGGCCCCCAGGTCGTTAACGACAACTTTGGCGCCTTGGGACGCCATCAATAGCGCGATCTCGCGCCCGATGCCACGGCCTGCGCCGGTGATTACCGCCACGCGGTCTTGTAGTCTGCCCATGCTTATCTCCCCTCAACTCATGACCTTGGGATAGTATTACACCTTTCAACACCAGTGCAGCCTATGAATACCCACTACAACCAGCCGGAAGATACCTATGGTGACGCGACCGCGCGCCTGACCGAAGACGTGTTTGCTGACGGGGTTGATCGGGCGGTACTGTTGATGCGTCATTCAGCCCGGGAGTATCGACGGGATGTGCACGACCTAGAGAATCCGCTCACCGAGGAGGGCAGAGACCTAGCCAGCCGTTTCGGTTCGCGCCTGCCCGACGTGAATCTGCGCGGTTATGCCAGTCCAGTGAAGCGCTGTATCGATACCGCCTCACTAGCCATAGGCGCTTCGACAGCCGCTGCCCGGGGCGGGGTAGTGGAGCAGGTGCGCTCTATCGAGGCTTTCGGTGTTTTTTACGCGCTGGATCAGATTCGCATGTGGAAAGGCCTGCATCAGTCTCAGGGTTTGGCGAGCTATGTGGGCTCTTGGTTTGCCGGCGACATTCCCCAGGCGGTGATGATGCACCCGCGCCGGGCCGTTGCCATGGTGCTGGAAGTGATGCTGGACAAACTCAGGGCACCGGCTATGGACCCAACCAAACCCCAACTGGATCTGTGCGTCACCCACGATATGACCGTCTTTACCATGCGCCATGGGGCGGGTTTGGAGCCGGTAGATGCTCACGACGTCAGGTTTATGGACGGTTTGGTGATGTTCGAAAAAGCGGGCAAGGTATTTTTTGCCAGTCAGCACGGCGCCGTGATCGAGGTAGACGACAAGCTGTTGGCCTACAGTCGCTAGATCCGGGTTAGGCCTGTGTTAGATCTGGGTTAGGCCTGCTCCTGCATTTCCTCCAGCTCAATCCAGCGCTCGGTAGCCGTGTCTAGGGCTTCTTGGGTGGTCGCCAGTTCGTTGAGTATCGGCTCGGTGACAGAAAAATCTTGGTTATAAAAGTCTGGGGCGCTGGTTTGCTCGTTAAGCTCCGCCAGCTTGCTTTCTAGGTCAGCGATGGTGGCTGGCAGGCCATCTAACTCGCGCTGAAATTTGTAGCTGAGCTTTTTCTTGGCAGCGGGTTTGGTGGCTCTGGAAGCCGCTGGTGTCGGCGGGGTGGACGGCTCGGCAGGCACTGGGCCAGTCGCTGGGTCAGGTGCATCGCCGGGTTGCTGCTCAGCGACGGCTAACTGCCGACCGCGCTGGGCCCAGTCGCTATAACCACCCTGGTACTCAATCAGCTCGCCGTTTTCTTCAAACACCAAGGTGCTGGTGACGACGTTGTCCACAAAGTCTCGGTCGTGGCTGACGACGATGAGGGTGCCGTTGTATTCCACCAGCTTTTCTTCCAGTACTTCGAGCATCTCGATGTCCAGATCGTTGGTGGGTTCGTCCAGAACCATGAGGTTATTGGTCTGAGTAAACAGTTTGGCCAGCAGTACCCGATTTACCTCGCCACCCGACAGATGTTTGATGGCAGTGCGCGATCGCTCTGGGGTAAACAAAAAGCCTTTGAGGTAGCCAATGACATGGCGATCGCCGCCGTTAATGGTGATGTGATCTTTGCCGTTGCCCACATTAAAGGCCACGCTTTTGTCCCACTCCAAACCTTCGCGCACTTGATCGAAGTAACCAATGGTCAAGTTGGTGCCAATCTTCACGGACCCGGTGTCCGGCTGAAGCTGGCCCAGCAAAATGCGCAGCAGGGTGGTTTTGCCAACGCCGTTGTTGCCAATAATGCCGATGCGATCACCGCGCATGATCTTGAGCTTGAAGTTGTTGAGTAGCGGCTTGCCGTCGTAGCCATGGGTAATGGCCCGTGCTTCGATCACTTTGCGTCCAGATTCTTCGCTGGCGGCAATTTGAATTTGTGCCTTGCCCTGTTTGCTCAGGCGTTTGCTGCGCTCGTCACGCATGGCTTTCAGCGCTCGCACTCGGCCTTCGTTGCGCGTGCGCCGGGCCTTGATGCCCTGACGAATCCACGCCTCTTCTTGGGCCAGTCGTTTGTCGAACAAGGCGTTGCGGGTTTCTTCTTCCTCTAGGGCCTGTTCTTTGAGCTGCAAGTAGTTGGCGTAGTCGCCGGGCCAGCTAATGATGCGGCCCCGATCAATCTCCACGATGCGTGTAGCCAGTTTTTGCAGAAACGCCCGATCGTGGGTGATGAAAATGACGCTGCCCTGGTAGCCGCGCACCTCGTGTTCCAGCCATTGGATAGTGGCGATATCCAGGTGGTTAGTGGGCTCGTCCAGTAGCAGTAGATCCGGCTTGCTCACCAACGCTGTGGCCAGAGCCACACGCCGCCGCCAGCCGCCAGACAGTTCGCTGAGCAAAGCATCGGCGGGTAGTGCCAGTTGGGTCACGATGGCCTCGACCTGTACCTCGGGTTGCCAGCCACCCAGAGTGTCGATGCGGCTTTGCATCTGTTCTAGCGCCTCAAAGTCCTCGGCAGACTCGGCTCGAGCGCTTAGCGCTTTGTAGTCCGCTAACAAGTCTGTTTGCGCAGACAGTCCCTGAGCGACGGCATCCCGCACACGCAGGTTTTCGCCTTCCGGCAGCGACTGTTGCAAGACGCTAACCCGCAAATTGTCTTGGTAATGCACGGAGCCGCTGTCCGGCAGAACATCACCGGTAATGATCTTCAGCAAGGTGGATTTACCCGCGCCATTACGACCGATCAAACAGACTCGTTCGTTGGGCTCAATGGAGAAATCCGCCTCGGTTAAAATGGAGCGGTCGCCAAAGTGAATGGATAAATCGTCGCAGCGGACAAGGCTCATGGATGCTCGATGGCTGGTTTAAAGGCGGTAAGTATAGCGATCAAAGTCCTTGGGCGGAGTTGGATTCAACGCGGGTTAAGCCTTGAACACGTTGTCGATGTGCCGGCACCCCTGAAACCGAGCAAATTCCACCAGAGCGGTTTCCAAAGCGTGTTTGACTTCGTTGGTGTCACAACCCTCCTCAAAGCACAGGCTTCTGACCTCCAGCACTTTATCCCCTCGATGGGCCTTGCAGTCCATGCGCCCAACAAACGTTCCTCGGTAGAGCAACGGCAGCGCCAAATAGCCGTATTTACGTTTTGGGGCCGGCACGTAGCACTCAAGCTGATAATCAAAATCAAACAAATCCAGTAGTCGTTTGCGCTGTATCACCGCGTTATCAAAGGGGGACAAAATCCGCAGTCGGTTGTCCAAGCGGGGCAAGGGCTCATCAAGGTGCTGAGGCTTTAGGTAGTACACGCTGTGGTTGGGCAGAGTCACTTCGGCAAGCTCGCCGGTGCTCAAACGCCGGGAAATCTCCTTCTTTATGGCTTGGCGCAGGACCGCATCCTTGCGGCCATAGGCAGCCCCGATTTGGCTGACTAAGCCGTGGCATCGCAACTGCTGATCCAGTAGGTGACAAGCCCGATCTTGGGTCGAAGGTGGTGTGGTATTGATGTCTTTGGGTAGAACTCGCTCGGTTAGGTCGTAGGTTTTTTGAAAGCCCGCTCTAGAGCTGATCATCAGCTCACCCTCTAAATACAGTGCTTCCACGGCTTTTTTCGCTGGCTTCCAATCCCACCAGCCGTTGCTCTTGGTGCGTCGATCCTCCAGATCCTTGGATGCCAATGGGCCCTCATCGGCGATGCGCTTGAGGATTTGCCTCATGAGCTTTCGGTCTCTGGGCAAGCCCTTGCGTAATGTGCCAGCTTTAACTGCGGCCTTATCGGCGTGGGAATAGCGAAATTCGCTGATGGGTAGGTAGGCAGCGGCGTGGGCCCAGTATTCAAAGACCTTGGCTTCTTCCAGCAATCGATTGCTGTCGGCCGGTTGAAAGTCTGGCACTCGGCTATGCCAGATGTGGTTGTGGGCGCGCTCGATGACCGAAATGCTGTCCAGCTGAATGTAGCCCAAGTGGTCAATGGCTTTAGTGGCGCCTTCCAGACCTTTGCCGAAGGGAGCACGGCGCAACAGTCCCTGTTGTTGCAAGGCCAGGCGCCTCAGTCTTTCCATGTGTTTGGCGTTTTTGAAGTGCATACGTTTCCTAGGATTTAGCCGCAGTTTCGCGGGCCGCCGAGTTGTGGACGCTAACACCTTTTAAAAAGCAGAACACCGCCGGTAGTTGCTCCGACACTTAGCATTGGTCATCATTTGCCGCCTTCTGATTACTGGTGTTCGCCATGTCCTATCTTCGTGCCTTACTTGCGTCTTTCATCGCTCTTCTTGCTTCTACGGGCTTAGTGTTTAGCGGTCCCGCTGTTGCCAAAGCGCGGGTAGCGGAGCTGGCTGAAAGCGGCATGGTGGCCACCCGTTCGTCTTGGGCTTCTCAAGTAGGCGCAGACATCCTCAGTCAGGGTGGCACCGCGGTAGATGCGGCGGTGGCGGTGGGCTTTGCGTTGGCGGTGACCTACCCCTCAGCAGGCAACCTCGGTGGCGGTGGTTTTATGGTCATTCGGTTGGCGGATGGCACGGTGATTACCAACGATCATCGGGAAAAAGCACCGGCGAGCGCCACTAAGGACATGTTCCTGGATGAGGACGGCGGCGTGGATCGAGCCTTGGCCCTGCGTTCGCACCTGGCCTCCGGCGTGCCGGGCAGCGTCGCCGGTTTGCTGGATGTGCTGGAAAAATACGGAACCATGACACGTGCCCAAGTCATGCAGCCCGCAATCGACCTGGCGGCCAAGGGCATTATTCTCGACCGGGATATGGCGGAAGGGTTTGCCGAGCATGCCGATGAGTTCGCGACCCATCCAGCCAGCCAAAAAATCTTTAGTAACAAAGGCAAGCCCTACCTAATTGGTGATCGCTGGGTTCAGCGAGATTTGGCAGCGGTGCTTGAGCGCATCAAAAAACACGGTAAGGCGGGCTTTTATGAAGGCAAGACAGCGGACCTGCTGGTTGCCGAGATGCAGCGCGGTGGTGGTTTGATCAGCCATGACGACTTGAAAAACTACCGCTCGGTATGGCGTCAGCCCATTCGTGGCACCTATCGCGGTCACGAAATCATCTCCATGCCTCCGCCTTCATCCGGCGGGGTGTTGCTAGTGCAAATGCTGAATATGCTGGAAGTCCATGACCTCGCCGCCATGGGCTATGGCAGCGCACAAGCCATACACACCATCATCGAAGCCGAACGACGAGCCTACGCAGATCGAGCAGAACATCTGGGCGACATGGACTTTTACCCGGTACCCATCGAGCAATTGATTGATAAGCGATATGCCAAGGCGCGATTTGCAGATTTCGATCCCAGCAAGGCGGGTGTCAGCGAGAACATAGGCCCGGGCCCAGTGCCTTTCGAAAGTATGGAAACCACCCACGCATCCATTATGGACGCCCAGGGCAACGCGGTTGCCTATACCACCACCCTGAATTTGTCTTATGGAAGCAAAATTGTCGTCGAGGGCGCCGGTTTTCTTCTCAACAACGAGATGGACGACTTCTCGGCCAAAGACAATGTGGCCAACTACTATGGGGTAATTGGTCGGCAAGCCAACGCCATTGTGCCAGGCAAGCGCATGCTCAGTTCCATGACTCCCACGATTGTGGTGAAAGACGACAAGCCGCTGTTGGTCACCGGCTCCCCTGGCGGCAGCACCATCATTACCACCACCATGCAGGTGATATTGAACGTTATCGATCATCAGATGAGTCTTTCTGACGCAGTATCCAGTCCCCGGTTCCACCATCAATGGCTGCCAGACCGGGTCATGGTCGAGCCCTTTGCCTTGTCGCCGGATACCCGCGCTGCGTTGCAAGCCATGGGTCATCGTCAATTGATGGATTTGGGCGGTCGCTTTTATTTGGGTGATGCCAATTCCATTTTACGCACCGAGCGGGGCATAGAAGGTATGGCGGACCCGCGCAACGCGGGTACGGCAGTGGGTGTGGGTCCAGTCGCTCCGTAAGGTGCGGCTGCCTGACCCGCAGATAGACGTGCTATGAGCGCTGATATGACGCTTCGAGATCGGTTGCGAATCATTATCTTTGAAGCGGATACCCGGGCTGGTCGCCGCTTCGATGTAACGTTAATCGTGCTGATCTTGCTTAGCGTGCTCACGGTGATGCTGGACTCGGTGCCTCAGATCAATGCGAAATACGGTCAGCAGCTGTATTACGCGGAATGGTTTTTCACCGCGCTCTTTACCGTGGAATATCTGCTGCGCCTTTGGTGTATCGAGCATTCTTGGAACTATGCCAAGAGTTTTTACGGCATCGTCGACTTGCTCAGCGTGCTGCCTACCTACATCAGCTTGTGGTTTCCCGGAGCCCAGTTCTTCTTAGCCATACGTATTTTGCGGGTGCTGCGGGTGTTCCGCGTGCTGCGCATGGTGCGCTACGTGGGGGAAGCAGAACTCATCACCCAAGCTCTAGCGGCCAGCCGCCGTAAAATCATCGTCTTCATTGCGTCGGTGCTTGCGCTGATGGTGATCTTTGGCTCCCTCATGTATGTCATTGAGGGCGGCAGCAATCCGGCTTTTGCCAGCATCCCTCACAGTATTTACTGGGCCGTTACCACGATGACTACTGTGGGTTACGGCGACATCACGCCCACCACGCCCCTAGGCCAGTCTTTGGCGTCATTCATCATGATCATGGGTTACGGCATCATCGCGGTGCCTACGGGTATCGTGACGCTGGAGTTGAATGAAGCCAATCGGCGTCAGGCCAATACCCGTACCTGCGCAGATTGTGCGGCCGAGGGGCACTCCCGGGAAGCGAGCTATTGCTGGCGCTGTGGCGCGGCGCTGTATCAACGGTCGCGGGACCGAGTGGCAGAGGACAGCGAGGTTGCGGATTAAGGAAGTTTCTGGGCTTGCCATGGCCTGAGGAATTGAACGGCGCGAACCACGAAGCCGGCGGTTATCCACGCGGCAACGCATCCAGTGCTCTACAAAATCCACCAACTAGCGTAGAATTCGCGCCTCTTTGGCGAGCCTATATCCGCCAATCGTCACCGAATCGAAGGAGTAATGATCTGTGTTAGAAGCCTATCGTGCCCACGTACAAGAACGCGCTGAACTGGGAATTCCCCCCAAGCCGTTAGACCCAGAATGGACCGCCGAACTGGTAGAGCTGCTGAAAGCGCCACCGGCTGGTAAAGAGGAATTTTTGTTGGACCTCATCGCCAATCGCGTGCCGCCAGGCGTGGACGAAGCCGCTTATGTGAAAGCAGGGTTTTTAAGCGCCATCGTTATCGGCGAAGCCAGTTCGCCGCTGATCGATGCGGCAGCGGCGGTCAAGCTGCTGGGCAACATGCACGGCGGTTACAACGTCTCTACGCTGGTGAATTTGTTGGATGACGATGCCCTAGCTGCATCCGCGGCGGAAGAACTGAAAGGCACCATTTTGGTCTTTGATGCGTTCCACGATGTGGCGGCAAAGGCGGATGCCGGCAACGCCCACGCTAAGGCGGTGATGCAGTCTTGGGCCGATGCCGAATGGTTTACCTCTAACGATTCGGTGCCTGAGAGCATCAAGTGCGTGGTATTCAAGGTGACCGGCGAAACCAATACCGACGATTTGTCTCCGGCACAGGATGCATGGTCACGACCAGACATCCCTCTGCACGCACGCGCCATGTACAAGATGCAGCGCGAAGGCCTGAATCCTGAAGTCCAGGGTGAAGTGGGTCCTATGGCTCAAATCAAAGAACTGCAGGAGCGTGGGATGCAAGTTGCCTTTGTCGGTGACGTGGTTGGCACCGGTTCGTCACGTAAATCTGCGACCAACTCGGTGTTGTGGTTCTTTGGTGAGGACATGCCTGGCGTACCAAACAAGCGTTCTGGCGGCATCTGCATCGGCAGCAAAGTAGCACCGATTTTCTTCAACACCATGGAAGATGCGGGCGCTCTGGTGTTTGAAGCCCCGGTGGAAAAACTGGGCTTTGGCGATGTGATCGAAATCCGTCCCTACGATGGCAAGATCCTCAGCGACAGCGGCGAAGTGCTGTCTGAATTCGAATTCAAGTCCGACGTGATTTTGGACGAAGTCCAGGCCGACGGCCGTATCAACTTGATCGTGGGTCGCGGTTTGACCCAGCGGGCCCGCGAGCACATGGGGCTGGCTCCTTCTGATCTGTTCCGTCAGCCTGCTGCTCCAGAGGCTTCTGACAAGGGTTATACCCTGGCTCAGAAGATGGTCGGTCAGGCTTGTGGTGTCGATGGTGTGCGCCCTGGCGCCTACTGCGAACCCAAGATGACGACGGTAGGGTCCCAAGATACGACGGGCCCCATGACTCGTGATGAACTGAAAGACCTGGCCTGCCTTGGCTTCTCTGCGGACTTAGTGATGCAGTCGTTCTGTCACACCGCCGCGTATCCCAAGCCGGTAGACATCGACACTCAACACAGCCTGCCGGATTTCATCATGAACCGAGGCGGTGTATCGCTGCGACCGGGCGACGGCATTATTCACAGCTGGCTCAACCGTATGCTGCTGCCGGATACCGTGGGTACCGGTGGTGACTCGCATACTCGATTCCCTCTGGGCATTTCGTTCCCAGGCGGGTCCGGTTTGGTGGCCTTTGCTGCAGCCACCGGCGTTATGCCTTTGGATATGCCCGAGTCAGTGCTGGTGCGCTTCAAGGGCGAAATGCAGCCTGGCATCACGCTGCGAGACTTGGTTCACGCCATTCCTTACTACGCCATTAAGGAAGGTCTGCTGACGGTAGAAAAGCAGAACAAGAAGAACATCTTTTCTGGCCGAATTTTAGAAATCGAAGGCCTGAATACGCTAACCGTCGAGCAGGCGTTTGAGTTGTCGGACGCTTCTGCTGAACGCTCAGCGGCTGGCTGCACCATCAAGATGTCCGAGGATTCGGTGGCGGAATATCTGCGTTCTAACTGCACGCTGCTGCGCTGGATGATCAGCCAAGGCTATGGCGATGTGCGCACGCTGGAGCGTCGGGTGCAGAAGATGGAAGAATGGTTGGCCAATCCTTCACTGATGAGCGCTGACGCTGACGCCGAGTATGCGGCGGTGATTGAAATTGATCTGGCCGACGTTAACGAGCCCATCGTTTGCTGCCCCAATGACCCAGACGATGCCCGACTACTGTCCGAGGTATCTGGCGCGAAGATCGACGAGATCTTTATCGGCTCTTGCATGACCAACATTGGTCACTTCCGGGCTGCGGGTAAGCTCTTGGATAAGGCAGACAACGTAGACGCGCGTTTTTGGATCTGCCCGCCGACTCGTATGGATGCACATACCCTGATGGAAGAGGGCTACTACAACATCTATGGTCGTGTTGGTGCACGTACCGAGATGCCGGGTTGCTCCTTGTGCATGGGTAACCAAGCACGGGTGCTGGCGGGCGCTACGGTGATGTCCACATCCACTCGCAACTTCCCCAACCGTTTGGGCGACGGTGCGGATGTCTATCTGGCCTCAGCAGAGCTGTCTGCGGTGGGCGGCATTCTGGGTCGTCTGCCCACACCGGCGGAGTACTTGGAATACGCGAATAAGCTGGACTCCATGTCTAGCGAGATCTACCGCTATATGAACTTCGATCAAATCGAGTCATTCCACAATGCCGCGGAAGAAGGCAAGTTGATTGCCGCCGCGCAAATTGTGGAGGTGTCCTAGGGAACCGGAGCATCAATGGCTCTTGATCTGACCCAACGAAAACGACCCTCCGGGGTCGTTTTTGATATGGACGGTACGCTTCTGGATACCGAAGGCCCGGCCCAGCTGGCGTTCGCTCGGGCCATCGAAGAACTGGGGTTTGCTTTCGACCCGGTGGCCTATGCCCGCTGTTTGGGAACGACGTTTGTCGAAACTCAGACGATTCTTACGCAAGCCTATGGTGAAGGCCTCAACACCCAGTTGTTAGGAGAAGCCTGGTCTGCCCACTTTGTCTCTGCCAGCGTGGATTCGCCCATTCAGTTGCGCCCGGGTATTGGCGACCTGCTGACCCGGCTGGCTGAACTGGATGTGCCCATGGCTGTGGCTACATCGAATCAGCGCGACATTTGTGAAGAATCACTGGCTGGCTGCGGCATTCGTCATCACTTTATGCATTTGGTGTGCGTAGACGATGTGCGCAACGCCAAACCCGCTCCGGATCCTTATTTGCTGGCGGCGGCTAAGCTGGATTTGCGGCCTCAAGGTTGTTGGGCTCTTGAAGATTCGGATATTGGCACCCGGGCGGCCCATCAATCAGGCATGCGTACCTTTCAGATCCCCGACGCAAGACCGCCCAGTGAAGCGGTGTTGGCGCTTGGTCACGAAGTTTTAGTCAGTGCTGGGGAGCTGCTGGTATTGCTGGAAGATGAGAGATAGCGCGGGAAGGCGCTAAGAGAAAACGCTAAAAGAGATAGCAAAGCCTGCAATGACGCCGTCATCGCAGGCTTGGGTTCATGTGCTAGTCCGCTGACAGGCCAGCAATTTGGGCGGGGGTCAGTTCCAGCGCCCCAGCGACGTGGTTGAAGAACGTCACCTCATAATCGCTGACTCGATCGTCTGCACGAATAACTTCCAGCAACGCATCCAAAGTAGCTTTGCGATCAGCCGCGGTGAGCTTGCGCGAGCACTTGTGCAGGTAGCGTTCAAAGGGGGCTTTTTCGTAGAGGCGAGAATTCGCAGCTACTCGAACATTAGCAGCGGTGAATTTTTCGCCGGTACGCTCTTTCAATACGGCTCGAACCTTGTCGACTTCCACCGCTTTGATGTTGGAGTCGGCAGAAGTGGCCCGGGCTAGGGTCATGAGCATGACTTCTTTGGCCAACTGCTTTTGCTCCGGGCGCGTCAGCGATGAACCACCGAACAATTTTTTGATCTGGGCTAGTTTTACAAGGCTCATGGGGTCTCCCGTTGCGAACAGATTCGGCGGAGTATACCCGAAACCTTCGCAGGTGTAGGGGCCTGGATGCGCGTCATCCCCAGCTTCAGAGAGAAAGTGTTCACTTGATGGGCGATTGAGCCCAAGCCTTAATCAGATGATGGGCAATAGCCCCGGGTCCCGGAATGCGAAGGTCTGGGTTCTCGCCAGCGATGGCGGCCAGCACGCTGGGGCGATCAAACCAAGCGACGTCGGCCATTTCGTTTGGATCAATAACAATGTCTTGGTTTTCCGCAATGCCATGGCAACCAATCATCAGCGAAGAGGGAAAGGGCCAAGGCTGGGAGGAGTGATAGCTTACCCGGCCGACCCGAATTCCTGCTTCCTCCATAACCTCTCGTCTAACGGCCTCTTCTAGGGATTCGCCTTGATCGACAAAGCCCGCCAGCGCCGAATAAAAATTGCTGTCTGCCATGCGGCCTTGAGATTTACCCAACAAACACCGATCGCCTTTGGGACTGTCTTGGATCAGCATAATGGCTACTGGGTCCGTGCGCGGAAATATGTGTTTTTCGCACTGGGCGCAGTGCCGGATTTGGCCGCCTCGGGCTGAGCGGGTGGGCTGTGCGCAGACCGCGCAGTAGGGATTGCGCTGATGCCAATCCAACATCGCTCTAGCCTGGCTGACGATACCGCCTTGAGCCAAGCTTAGGGCGCTGGCGGCCTGCCGGCAGTCGGTGAATTCATGAATCCCTGGAATATCGATGGGGTCAGGTACACTGCCGGCGAATCGCCCACTGCCTTCTTGTAGTCCCAAAAAAACCTGAGTGTGCACGGATCCCGGCAATTCTTGGGGGGATATCCAGGCTAAATCGCCCTGTGCGTCAGTGGCTACTTTTAGTTGGTGAAAAAGCAAAAATCGGCTGTCGTCGGCTTGGCTCACCGTGGCCAGTTCGCCATCATCTTTGCGAATTTGCTGTCCTCGGTCGAGGGGGTTTCCAGCGAAGGTGTGAACGAAGTTTGAATCAACGGTGTACATCGCCTCAGCCTAACAAGACATGACCTCTGGATCACAGGAAATTTGCCCACACCCTTGGCGGTGATTTCTCATCCGGCGAAATGGGGTATTCTGTGGCCTACCGCCAACTCAATGGAGCAGCAGCGCCGTGACAGACACTATCCAACGCATCCCTTTTGGGAACACTGGCCACCTCAGCAGTCGGGCCATTTTTGGTGCTGCCGCGCTGGGCGCCATGAATCAGGACCGGGCCGATCGCACCATCGATCAAGTGGTCACCTGGGGGCTTAACCATTTTGATGTGGCTGCCAGCTATGGGGATGCGGAGTTACGTCTTGCGCCCTGGCTCAAGCACAATCGTGATTCGATTTTTTTGGCCACCAAGACCGGTCATCGCACCTATCAAAAAGCCAAAGATCAAATTCAGGCGTCACTGGATCGTATGCAGGTTGACCAGATCGATTTGATCCAAATGCACAACCTGACTAAAGCAGATGAGTGGGAAACCGCCATGGGTCCTGGCGGTGCTCTGGAAGCCTTGGTGGAAGCTAAGGAACAAGGGTGGGTGAAGTATCTGGGGGTGACTGGCCACGGTACCTATGCTCCCGCCATGCACATGCAAAGCCTGGAAGCCTTTAACTTCGATTCCATCTTGGTGCCATACAACTTCACCATGATGCAGCAGCCCCAATACGCCCAGGACTTTGAGGCGCTATACGCCATGTGTCAGGCCCGGGGCGTTGCGATGCAAACCATTAAAGGAATAGCTGCTCGCCGCTGGCAGGACAGCGATGCCGAAAAGCGTTTTAGCTGGTATCGGCCCATCACTGATGCCCAAGCCATGAAGCGGGCCATCGACTTTGTCCTGAATCGGGAAAATTTATTCATCAACACCAGTAGCGATGCCACATTGCTGGAGTCGGTGTTAACCGCTATCGCCGAACCTAGGGCAGAGGTGGATTTAGCGCTGCTGGCTGAAGATGCGCAAAGACTGGGTATCGAGCCGTTGTTCGTGCGCGATGTATCTGACGATGTCTTCATCAGCGCCGGTTAGTCATCGCGACGGCTAAGACGCATTACACATTTCGGAGGGGAAACATGACAGCACACAATCAATGGCAAGTTCGCCGCCTAGCAGGATCCCTAGGGGCAGAAATCATCGGCCCGGACCTGAATGAAATTGCCGCCGGCGATCAGGCAGGCATTGACGCCATCATGGACCAGCTGCTCGAGCATCAGGTGATCTTCTTTCCGGGCCAGCAGATGGATATTGATAGCCATGTGGCCTTGGGCAAGCGCTTTGGCAAAATTGAAAACCATCCAAACCTGAAGAACCCCTTTACCCAACACGACGAAGTGTTTGAACTGGCTGCGACTCGGGGGGGTGTGGCAGACGAGTGGCATACCGACATTACCTTTGAAGATCAGCCGTCGATTATGTCGATTCTGCACATGGTGACCTGCCCTGAATTTGGTGGCGACACCATGTGGACCAACTTGAACCAAGCCTACGAAGAGTTGTCACCGCCCATGCAAACCTTGTGCGATGGTTTGACGGCGTTACACGATGCCCATCCGCACAACCGAGAAGACATCATGGCCATTCATCCGGTGGTGCGAGTGCACCCGGATACGGGCAAAAAAGCGCTATACGTGAATGAGCATTTCACCCGTCGCTTGGTAGAGATGAACGCTACTGAGAGTAAGGCGGTTTTGGAGTACCTGACAGATTGGGTGAAAAATCCTCGTTTTACCGTTCGCTACCACTGGACCCCGGGCACCATCGCGATTTGGGATAACCGCTGTACGCAACATTTTGTGCTGAACGATTTTGAGGGTGAGCGCATTATTCAGCGGGTAACGGTCATGGGTGATCAGGTGCAAGCCGCCAAGCCCAGCCCTTGGGAGCCATGGGTCAGACCAGGCCGACTGTCTGCCACCACTCGGCTTGATCGCCAGCTTAATCGCTACATGCGCAATAAGGCGGAAGCAGCGGACTGATCCCGCACTAGCGGTTACTTATTCGCTCTCGGGATACAACTGCACCGTTGGAATCTTTTGCAACGATGCCTGGCTGCCCAGGCCCTCGTTAAGAGACCCTGAGCGGAAGCCGCCCAGATCCAACGCCACAAAGCGATAACCCAGTGCCTGAATGTCTCGCTGCAGGGCCTCGTGGTGGGTAATGGCTAACTCAAATTCCTCGGGCAAAATTTCTAACCGCGCCACTTCACCATGGTGCCGAACGCGGAATTGGCTAAAGCCCTTCTCGGCGAGAATGTCTTCAGCCGCTTCAACCTGAGCGAGTAAGGCCTGATTGATCGCCGTGCCATAAGGAAATCGACTGGACAGGCACGCGGCCTGAGGCTTGTCCGCATTTTCTAGGCCCAGACTTTTCGCTAGAACGCGTATATCCGCTTTATGAAAACCCGCCTCCACCAATGGCGCTTTGACCTGATGATTGTCGGCGGCAATCAGGCCGGGCCGGTGGTCCCCTAGGTCGTCCAAATTCGTGCCGTTCAGGATATGTGCGTAGCCTTGGTCCTTGGCGATTTGCGTAAGCTCGGTATACAGCGACGTTTTGCAGTGAAAGCAGCGGTTGGTGGGGTTGGCCCGATAGTCCGCTTTATTCAGTTCATCGGTGACAATGATTTGATGGGCAATGCCCCAGTCCTGGCTGAGTTTTTTCGATAGGGCCAGGTCAGTGCGCTTGAGGCTTGCGGAACCCGACGTGACGGCAACAGCCCGGTCCCCTAATACCTGTCCGGCCACGTAGGCCACTAAGGAACTGTCGATACCCCCAGAAAATGCCACAACAACGCTGTCGTAAGCGCGGATTATCCGCTGCAGTTCTGCGTATTTGCTTTGTAGTTGGGGCGTTAGCGTCATGATTACAGCCTGTTGATTCGATTTGCCAAAAACCCGGCACCAAAACCGTTGTCGATGTTCACCACGCTGACGCCCGAGGCGCAGCTGGTCATCATGCCCAGTAGTGCGGCAACGCCATCAAAGGCAGCGCCATAACCCACACTGGTGGGTACGGCGATAATGGGTTTATCCACTAATCCACCCACGACACTGGGCAGGGCGCCTTCCATGCCGGCGACAACAACCAGCACGCGAGCTTGTCTCAGCTCATCCAATCTAGCCAGCAGGCGATGCAGGCCCGCCACACCCACATCGTAGATTCGCGTCACAGGATTGCCGTAGAACTCCGCGGTCAAGGCGGCTTCTTCGGCCACTGCCATATCAGAAGTGCCAGCACTGACCACGGCCACGGTGCCGGTCAGCGGTGCCGGTGGCGCCGCATGCCACCAAAGTAGCCGCGACGGTGCGTGGTATTGAGCCCCGGAGGGCAAGCCCGTTAGCTGTCCGTAGGCTTGTTCGTCCAGTCGCGTGACCAGAATATTGGTTTGCGCCGCGGACATTGAGGCGACGATATCGGAAATCTGTTCTGGGCTTTTGCCCTCACCAAAGACCACCTCTGCTGCGCCGGTACGGCGAGCACGATCTGTGTCCAAAACCGTGTGGCCCAGATCGGTAAAGAACTGCTGGCGAATTTTTTCAGCGGTTTCCTCAGCGCTTAAAGCGCCGCGGTTGAAATCCGCCAACAGGGATTCAATGTCCATACGTTGGTCTGCAACCAGCCTAGCGCTGGCCTATGGTCCCCGCATCTTTTAGTGCGGTAATGGCAGCGTCGTCCATGCCAAAATCCCGCAGGATTTGTTCGCTGTGTTGACCGATCAACGGCGCAGGCCCTTGGGGTTTGACGTCTGCGGTGGCAAAACGCATGGGAATGTTAACGGTGGTGTAGCTGCCCAATTCCGGGTGTTCAATGGTAGGAAACATGCCCAGTTCTTGAGCATGGGCGTCTTGGGGCACTTCGTGCAGGCCCATCACCGGGCCCCAAATAAGCCCCGCCTCATCGAAAATCTTGCCCCATTCGTCACGAGACTTAGCCGCCAGCGCGTTATCAAAAATATCAATAAGCTCAGCCATGTTGCGGTAGCGGGCTTTCGAGTCCACAAAACGCTCGTCCTCAATGATGTCCTGCAGACCGACGGCCTCACACAAACGCGACCAGTAGGCGCTGTCCGGCAGCATGTTGAACACGACCCAGTTGCCATCGCCACAGGGGAAGCGGTTGCCAGTAATGGTCAGTAATTCATCGCGTCGGCGCTTGCGCACGGGCATGTGGTCGACAGCCGTAACCGCGTAGTCCGAGGCTTGGGTCCAGACCGCTGTTTCGTACAGGGATGTTTCGACGACTTGGCCTTCGCCGGTTTTTTCCGCCATGCGTAATGCGCCCAGAATGCCGCCAACCATGGCCAGCCCCGTGGTGTGGTCACCCTGAGCAGGACGGGCCATGGGTACCATGCCTTCATCGCCCTCGCGCATGGAGTCGTAGAGACCTGAGCGACCGAAGAAAGCGGTTACGTCATAGCCGGGACGCCAGGCATCGGGACCCGAGGTGCCATAACCCGTCAAGGTGGCGTGGACCAGTTTGGGATTTACCGCAAACAGGCTCTGGGGATCGAGGCCAAATTTCTGCTGACGTTTGGTCAGCAGGTTGCACATGAAGATATCGGCTTTTTTCGCCAGTTCTCGCACCAGCGCGGCACCTTCTGGCTGGTCTAATGCCACCGCAATGGATTCTTTGCCCCGGTTGTCTACATCGAATTGGAAGTCGTAGTCGGCAAACGCAGCGTCAAACCGGTCGCCTTTCACCGGGCGGCTCATGCCGCGCATGGGATCGCCGCTGATGGGCTCGATTTTGATTACCCGAGCACCCATGTCCGCCAGTATGGCGCCAGCGCTTGGGGCCGCCATCCAGTTATCAATTTCTAAAACCACGACGTCGTCTAACGGTGCCGGCATTCCCATCTCTCCCTATGAAATTCAAGGGCAGATTACAGCGAAGGGGGAAGGCTGGTGCAAGCGGAATCCGGTGTTGACATGGGTCTGGGCGCTCCTTGGGAGGCTCAATGCGGTGGTTCTTCGGGCTTTGTCATACAGGGCACCGCCCTGGGAGGTGGCTATTTGACTGTCAAAGACGTGTCTAGTTTGGCTGTTCTTGCCGAATGCCATGATAGAATGAGCGGCTTAGTTTTTCGGCCACACCCTTGCAGCACTCTACCTTTGAAAAAGCCAAACCATTTCTCGGTTGGAAAATGGTCATGGTCGCGTTCTTTATCGACTTCGTTGCCGTGGGATTTTTCTTCTATTCCTACGGCGTGTTCTTTAAAGCCATAGCCGCTGACTTCGGCGGGTCTCGGCTGGGCGTGGCTATCGGCCTCACCGTCACCAATGCCGTTGGCGCCGTAGCCGCGCCCTATGTGGGCCGGGCTTTAGACAAGTACCCGTTGCGTAACGTCATGGGCGTGGGCGCGCTCTTTATGGCGCTGGGGTTCTTAGGCCTGTCCTTTGTGCAGAACGAACTGCAGTTTTATCTGGTGTTGGGGCTGTTTATTGGCTTTGGCGCTAGCAGCATGGGTAACCTGGCCACCAGCAAATTGGTCACCAATTGGTTTGATAAACGGCGCGGTACTGCACTGGGAATCGCTGCGGCTGGGGTTTCACTTTCAGGGGTGATCATGCCCTACATCAGCGCGGAGCTGATTGAGAACTTTGGCTGGCGTCAGGGCTTTTTGGTCTACAGCGCGTTTACGTTTTTGGTGGTGGTGCCGCTGATCTTTAGGTTGGTGATTTCCCGGCCCGAGGATGTGGGTTTGCGGCCAGATGGCGCGATGCCGCTGCGGGCTGATGATGGCTCCCTAGTGCCCCCAGCGCCAAGACCAACGCTGCCTAAACTCGGGATGCTAGAACTGTTTAAGCAGCACAACTTCCGCATGATTGTGCTGACCTTCTCGCTGCTGTTCTGCTGCATGAGCGCAACCTTGACGCATATGATTCCTAGGCTGACCGACTTTGGCTATTCCTTGGTAGAAGCCTCGTTGGTCATGTCCATGTGCGCGGGCTTTGGTGTTGTGGGTAAGCTGAGTTTTGGCTGGTTAAGCGATCGTTTGAGCGTGCGTAAGGTCATGGCCGTGGTGATTTTTATGCAGTTCACCGGCCAGTATTTGATGTACAGCTCTATGGAATATCTGACCTTCGCCATTGGCGCTAGTATGTTTGGTTATGGCGTGGGCGGAGTTGTACCCATGCACGGCGCGGTGGTGGGTAAGACCTTTGGCCGGGATCGGTTTGGTGCGGTGCTGGGTTTGATGCGTCCGGCCATGTTCCCCATCCAGATTCTTGGCGTGCCCTTCGCCGGCTGGATCTTCGACATCAGCGGATCTTACGATTTGGCGTTTCAGGTGTTTCTAGGCCTGTACTTCTTGGCGGCACTGGCCGTGTCCTTTTACCGGCAGCCCGAAAAGACGGTCACCTGAGTCGTCGCCCTTAGAAGCGGGATTTCAGCAGCTGGATTTCTGGCTGTCCCGCAGCGCTGCAACGCATTCGCACCGCATCGCCCAGTACATGTTCCGCCACGTAGGGTTCGAAACTCACGGTAGAGAAGGGTTTGATGTCGTCAAATTCCAGCTCCACAGAAAAACCCTCTACCACCGGTAGCACGGTAATCGCACTGACGTGGTTGAGCATATCGCTCAATTCGGCCTGCAAAGCCTGCTGGGCGCTGCGATCGGAATTGACCCCTCTAACGAGATATTTCAGCAAGCAGGGCTGTTTTTGCGTTGGCATGCTATGGGCGCGTGGCGGTCACAAGACGGCTAGGCGTTTTTCCAGACCGGATCGCGTTTTTCAAGAAACGCGTTGACCCCCTCGCGCTGGTCTTCGGTGCTGAACAAGTCCACAAATTTTTGGCGTTCATAGGGCAGGGCTTCGCCCACGGCGTTGTCCCGAGCTTGATGAATGAGTTCTTTGCAGTACGTCACCGAAATTGGGCTTTGCTGGGCAACCTGAGCGGCCAGCTCCAGCGCCCGCTCCTTGGCCGTTCCGGTTTCTACGACCTCTTCCACCAATCCAATGCGTTCTGCGGTTTGGGCGTTCACCCGCTCGCCACACAAAATCATCTTTTTCGCCCAGCCTTCGCCCACCAGCCATGACAGCCGCTGGGTGCCACCGGCACAGGGCAGCAAACCCACCTTAGGTTCTGGTAGCGCCATTTGCGCTTGGGTTTCGGCAATGCGGATGTCACAGGCTAAACAGGCCTCCAGGCCTCCGCCCATGGCAAAGCCGTTAATGGCGGCGATGGAAACCCCGCGAAAATTCGCCAGACACTCAAAGCCTTTGCCAAAAAATTCCGCCATTTGTCGGGCGTTATCCGGATCGCCGTCGGCGAACAAATTCAGATCCGCACCGGCGGAAAAAAACTTCTCGCCTTGGCCGGTGATGACCAAGGCAAAAATATTCTTGTCGGCATTCAGCGCTTCAATCAACGCCGCTAGTGCCGGCAGACTTTCGGTGTCCCAGGTGTTAGCGCCAGGATTATCAATGGTAATCAAGGCCGTGTGATCGAGGATCTCAACCTTGAGTTTGTCTGATGTGCTGATGCTCATTGAATAACCTCCAGTGCGCCGGCCATCATCATGCGCCGGGAAATGATGACCCGCATGATTTGATTCGTGCCTTCTAAGATTTGATGAACCCGAGTGTCGCGGACGTATCGCTCCATGGGGTATTCGCGTAAATATCCATAACCGCCCAGCAGCTGCAGGGCGTCATTGCAGACTTTGAAACCCGCGTCTGTGGCGAAGCGTTTGGCCATGGCGCAATAGGTGCTCGCTTGGCCGTCACCGGTATCCAGTTTGCTTGCTGCCAGTCGCACCATCTGCCGGGCCGCCACCAATTCGGTGAGCATGTCTGACAAGGCAAATTGAGTGGCTTGAAAATCCGCAATCGCCTGACCAAATTGCTTGCGGTCTTGGACGTAAGCGGTGGCGTCTTCCAGGGCACGCTGTGCGGTGCCAACACTGCAGGTGGCAATATTGATGCGGCCGCCGTCTAGGCCGTTCATGGCAATGGCAAAGCCTTGGCCCTCTTCGCCAAGCCGATTTTTGACGGGAACCCGGACGTCCTCAAAGGTAATGGCCCGGGTAGGCTGGGCGTTCCAGCCCATTTTTTGCTCGTTTTTGCCGTAACTGACACCCGCTGCGTCTGCGGGTACCAAGACCGCGGTGACGCCCTTGGGTCCTGCATCACCAGTGCGCAACATCACGACCAGTACATCGGTTTCGCCAGCCCCAGAAATAAACGCCTTGCTGCCGTTGATTACGTAGCTATCACCGTCAACCGCAGCGCTGGTGCGCAGGGCTGCCGCATCAGAGCCTGCGCCGGGTTCGGTGAGGCAGTAGGAGGCTAGCTTGGTGCCAGCAACCAAATCCGGGCACCACTGGTCGATGACCTCTTGCTGGCAGTAGCGACCAATCATGTTGGTGGCCATGTTGTGAATGGTTAAGAAGGCGGCGGTGGTGGTGCAGCCCTTGGCCAGCTCTTCAACGATCAGACTGGCATCCAGCCGGGGCATTGCCAGGCCGCCAGCGTGTTCGGGAGTGTACATGCCCATAAAGCCCAGTTCGCCAGCTTCACGCAGGGCGTCCTTGGCAAAGTGTCCTTGGGCATCCCACTGGGCGGCGTAGGGGGCTAACTTGTCCTGAGCAAAGGCTCTGGCAGTGTCCACGAAACCTTGTTGTTGTTCTGATAGCGCAAAATCCATGGGCGCTCCTTACGGGTACTGTCTAGCCGCGGCAGTGTATTACAGCTGGTGGAGAGCGGCATCCCCATCCGCTGGGATCTGATCTTGGATCATCTTGGGCGGCTTAGCGAACCAGAAGCACAGGCCACCGGCCAAAGAGCAAAAAGCGATGCAGGTGAACGCCAGGTTGTAGTTGCCGTAGATATCAAACATCACGCCGGAGAATAACGGACCCACGGTCATGCCGATCATCACGATCAGCGACGAAATGCCCATGATGGTGCCAAAGGATTTGGGGCCAAAATAATCTGCCCGCAGCGCCACCATCAGCGGAGCCCTGACACCCCAAGCCAGGCCATGGGCCACGGCAAAGACCAGTACTAAGGTGGGCTCAGCGCCATAGGTCAGCGCGAGAAGACCGGCAAAATGCCCCATCATGCATAGGGTGCAAATGGTGCGTTTGTCGAAGCGGTCGCCGATGATGCCGCCCAGAAACAGCCCCGCCATTTGTAAGGCGGTCATTAAGGCAAAGACAAAACCCGCGTTCACCGGGGTGTAGTTCAAGTCAAAGGTCAAATAAGGAATCAGGTGGGCAAGCATGGACGATACCGTGAGCAGCGATAGCCCGTGGCCCGTTGAAATGAGCCAGAACGATGGTTCTCGCACCGCCTGACGCCAAGTCAGGCTGATTTGCGGCTGTTTGGTGGTGGTCTCTTCGTCGTCATGAGCATCGGTTTTGCGAATACCATCCGGCACTTCGCCGTAGTCCTCTGGCCGGTGCCGAACCAGGCTGACCAGGGGGATGCCCACCAACAGGATCAGAATGCCGGAGTACATGGCCATTGAGCGCCAGCCGAAGGTTTCCAGCCCCATCATCACGAAGGGCACGCACAACCCACCAGCCGAAAAACCAATCTGCGACATGGCCACGGCCTTGGCGCGGTGGGCGTCAAACCAGCTGACAATCGACACCATGAGCGTGGCAAACCCGCCCAAGCTGGAACCCAAGGCGATCAGGATAAACGCAACGAAATAGGTGGTGATGGACTGCACTGCACTGAACAGGAAGAAGCCAACGCTGAAAATCACCGTGCCGATAATCAGAATGCGCCGCGGGCCGTAACGGTCCACGAGCCAACCTTGCAGCGGGCCTAATAAACCGCTTTCCAATCGTGTTAGCGCAAAGGCCAGAGACAACACCGACATGCTCCAACCAAAGTCGGCCTGTAGCTTCAGCGCGTAGCCGCCATAGGAATGCATCCAAGTCAGAGCGGCGAGCCATTGCACGCCGGCACAGGCCAAAACGATCCACCAGCCGTAAAAAACCTTACCGCTTGGGCGCAGAATGCTATTGAGTTGTTGACCCAGGCCGGGTGGGGATGTGGACATGGCGGTATGATACGCAGCGCCGACTGGTACAGACATACTTGACAGGGCATTCTTTTGACACTTCGTTTAACGGGCTTGAAGGATTCGCAATGAATCAAATCGAGGATTGGAAAAACCTCAACGCTGGCCAGGCTCTGGTGCTTTCTGGCGGCGGCGCCCGAGCCGCGTATCAGGTGGGTTGTTTGCGCGCCATCGCCCAGAAGTTGCCGGGCTATCGGCCACAAATTCTCACCGGCGTATCCGCTGGTGCCATTAACGCCACGCACTTGGCGGCGTACCAGGGGTCTTGGCAGGACAGCGTCGAGGCACTGGTTTTGTTGTGGCAGCACATGCGTACCAACAAGGTCTACCGCACCGGGCTGGGCGCATTAGTCGGCCGCATGAGTCGCTGGGGACTACACTTCGTCAGCGGCGGCAGAATTGGCGGCAAAAACGTGCGTGGCATGGTGAATAACGCACCGTTGCGCGCCTTTTTGCAGGAGCATCTGGCTTCCCAACCCGGTAGCGGAGAAATTCTAGGGGTGGATAAAAGCCTCGCCGACGGCTGGCTGCAGGCACTGGCGGTGGTGACCACGAATTACGCCAACGGGCACTCGGAGGCTTGGGTGGACACGTTGGCTGAGCAAATTTGGAGCGGCAGTCAGGTCACCGGTCGACGCGCCTCGCTGACCATCGAGCACGTCATGGCTTCTGCAGCGCTGCCGTTTTTCTTTCCTTCAGTGCGCCTGCAAGGCCAGTGGCATGGTGACGGCGGGGTGCGCTTAGCGGCGCCGTTATCGCCAGCCATGCGCTTGGGCGCGAAGCGTATTTTGGCGGTCTCGCCGCGGGTGCTGCCTAGCCAAGAAGAACCGCTGATGCCGTCGAAATACCCGTCACCGGGGCAGATTGCCGGGGTTATGCTCAACGCGGTGTTTCTGGATTTGCTGGATTTTGACGCCATGCAAATGCAGCGCATCAACGATCTGTTGCGACGCATTCCTCAGCAAAATTGGGGCGAGCAGCGTCCGGTGGATGTGATGGTGCTGCGGCCCAGAGAAAATTTGGGTCAAATCGCCCGTCAATTTCAGCCCAAGATGCCCAGAGCCTTTCGTTTTTTCTCCGGGGGTTTTGGCAACAAAGAAGAACCCACCGCCGATGCCTTGAGTATGGTGAACTTTGAGCCGGATTATATTGGTCAGCTGATCGCCTGTGGCGAGGAAGACACCTACGCTCGAATGGATGAAATAGAGGCGTTTCTGCGCGGTCGGTAATATCAGCGGCTTGGGGCGCTTAAAGGCTGGGCGCATTGAGCTTTCTAAAAAGCCAAGAAAAAAGGCATTTCTTCATGCAGCGTGTATTGGTTTTGCAAAGCGCTCAAGACGCTATTCCCGGCTGGCAGCAGCGCTGTTTGACGTCGGTACATGCCTGGGCGTTAGCCCAAGGGTATGACTACCGATTTTTAGACGACGAGTTGTTTGCTGAGGTGCCGGACTGGTACCTGGCCAAGGTTCGTGGCCGCATGGCCATTGCTGCGGATTTGGGGCGCCTACAGTGGGCTCAGCGCCTGCTGCAAAACGGCTATGACTGGGTGCTTTGGTTTGATGCTGACACCCTGATTTTTGCCCCAGATAAGCTAACCCTTACGCTGCAGCAGGACTGCCTGTTCGGGCAGGAACATTGGGTTCAGCCTAAGTCGCCGGAGAGTCGCCAGTGGCAGGTGCGAAAGAACATTCACAACGCTTTTGCTGGGTTTCCCAAGGACTGTGTGGTGCTGCCGTTTTTGATCAAGCTGATTCTGAGCATGATGGCGCGAGTAGACCCAGCCCACATCGCGCCACAAATGATGGGTCCCAAGCTGCTCAGCACTCTGCACAATCTGGCAGATTTTGATTTTTTGCCGGAAGTCGGCGCGCTATCACCAGCGGTGCTGTTGGATTTGCAGGGCCAGCCCGAATCCTCGGGTCCTTTGGCGGTCTTGTGCCGGGCCCAACCCAAACCCCTGGTAGCAGCGAATTTGTGCGCGAGCTTGTTGGATCAGCTGAACCCCGATCCCAGCATGGCCCAGCAGCAAATCGATCAAGCCATCGATCGGTTATTGGGATGCAGCGCTGGTTTGCGTAGCGTTGACGACGTTGGTGCTTGATCCCAGCCAGCTCCTTACATAGGCTGACGCACCCGAATGATCACCATCCAGGAGACTCGAATGTCAGGCACACCTATCGAAAATGCCATTGAGAAGCTTAACGCCCAGATTGGACAATCGTCTGAACCCACCGATTGGTTCGAAATCACCCAAGAGCGGGTGAACACCTTTGCCGATGCCACTCTAGATCAGCAATGGATTCACGTGGATCCAGAGCGTGCGAAAGCGGGACCGTTTGGTGCACCCATTGCCCATGGCCAGCTGACGCTGTCGATCATGAGTTTTCTTCCCGGTGGCTCAGGTGTGGGTCTGCCCGCATTGGATGGCATGAAGCTGGGCATCAACTACGGTTGGAACAAAGTGCGTTTTATGAACCCGGTTCAGGTTGGGGCAAAAATTCGCACCGTCGGTAAATTGGTCAGCGTCGAAGAGAAGGGCGGAATGCTCGAGGTTATCAACGAAATGACCGTCGAAATTGATGGCGCTGATAAGCCAGCCTGTGTGGCTGAAAGCGTGTTGCGCATCGTTTTCTAACTTGACCTTTGCCTGAACATCCGCTCGGCAGCAACGCATGGTTATGCGCTGACGCCGGGAATCAGGCACTATGGATGCCATGTTTACCTATCTAAATCCCGACGTGCGCAAGCGCTTAATCGACGACGGCAAGCTCACCCGAATCGATGCCAACGGGCAAACCATTGATGTGGATCAGCAAGAGCCGCCAAACGAGCTGGCCATCAACCTCATGGGCCCGATCCCGCTGCCTATTCGCCTGCCCGGGGTGCATACCACGGTGCAGTGGTACGCGGCGGTGCGCAGCACCGAGCTGCGTGGTGTGGAAGCGCTAGCGTCTGAGCTCAACGCCAGGGGCGGTCAGCATTTGTTTGCCCACTTGGTGTCGCCGCTGGCGGTGAACAGTGTGCTGGTGGTGGGGGAACCTGGTGACAATCCGCTGGTGCGCGTGCACAGCAATTGCCTAACCGGCGATGTCTTTGGCTCCGAGCGCTGTGATTGCGGGCCCCAGTTGGCCCAGGCGATCCATCGCATCGGCGAAGAAGCGTCTGGAGGGTATCTGATCTACATGGCCGGGCACGAAGGTCGGGGTATTGGTTTGTGGGCCAAGGCCGCAACGTACTTGTTGCAGGACGCCGGAGAAGATACCTATCAAGCCAATCGCAGTTTGGGATTACCCGATGACTGTCGGGACTTTACCGATGCGGCGGTGTTGTTGAAGCGATTTGTTGGCGCTAAACCTTTTCGTTTGCTCACCAACAATCCCAAAAAACTGGACGACCTAGCGGCGCATGGCTTAACCCAAGTCACCCGGGAAAAGCATGTCACCGGTGTTGGCGAGTGGAACAAGCGCTACCTCAACGCCAAGCGAGATTGGGGACACGGTCTGGCTAAAGAGGATCTGCAGTAATGAGAACCTGGCTGGCGGCCTTGTGCTTGCTCAGCCACGTCACCCTGGCCGGGGCGGATTCGGGTTTGCGAATCAACCAGATCCAATTTGTGGGCAGCCACAACAGCTACAAGCAGCCCATGTCCTGGGTGTATCACACCGTCCTTTCTTGGGTTGATCCCGATGTGGCGCTGAGCCTGGATTATTCCCATCCCCCGTTGGAGCAGCAGCTCGATCTTGGGCTGCGTAAGCTGGAACTGGACGTTTTTTATCGCCCAGATACCGGCGATTTTGCCGTGGGTCATGTGCAGATGATCGATATGAACAGTCACTGTGCAACGCTAAGAGCCTGTTTGACCCAGTTGCGGCAGTGGTCTGAACGCCATCCTCAGCACGAGCCTATTTGGATCAGTTTTGATGCTAAGGACGAAACCATTTCGCCGTTGCCGGATCCCGTGCCTTTTGACGCCGCAGCTTTTGACGCCATGGACCAAGTGCTGGAAGCGGTCCTAGGGCCCAAACTGATTCGCCCTCGCGACGTAAAAGTACCCGGGCAGCCACAGCCAGTGTGGCCGCTATTGGATTCTGCTCGTGGCAAGTTTTTGCTCATTTTGGGTGATTCGGGTCCCAAGCGAGATCGATATGCGGCCAACTGGCGCCAGCGGCCCATGTTTGTCAGCGTTGGGCCCGAGCATCCCGCAGCCGCCATCATGATCGTCAACGACCCGGTGGTTGACCATGAGCGGATTCGTCAGCTGTTAACGGCGGGCTTTATGGTGAGAACTCGGGCAGATGCGGACACTCTGGAAGCCCGTGCCAATGATACTCGCCGCCGGGACGCGGCTTTTGCCAGCGGCGCTCAGGCGGTGAGTACCGATTACTATCAGCCGGTCAATCCATTCGGTAACAGCTACCGTGTCTGGCTACCTAGTGGTATTCGCTGTAACCCGGTCACTGCCGGCAAGGACTGTTACCGGACATTGTCAGAGGCTGAAAATTGAGCAAAAAAAACCCGCCTTTAGGCGGGTTTTTTTGTCGCGGTTGCGCGCCTTACTTGATCACCAACTTGTCGTCGATGGCGGTATAAGGCTGGCCTTCGTACTTACGTACTTCGTTACGGCCAACAACCATGTGATGCACCTCATCCGGTCCATCTGCCAAACGCAGAGTGCGCTGGCTGGTGTACATGCGAGCCAGTGGGGTCCACTGGGATACACCGGTAGCACCATGGATCTGGATCGCTTGGTCGATGATGTTGCACACCTTCTCTGGAACCATCGCCTTGATGGCGCTGACGTAAACGCGAGCTTCTTTGTTACCCAGAGTGTCCATCGCTTTAGCAGCCTGTAGGACCATCAGGCGGCAGGCGTCGATTTCGATACGAGCGCGAGATACCCATTCCAAGTTCTTGCCAAGCTGAATGATGGGCTTGCCGAAGGCGTATCGGGTGGTAGAGCGTCGGATCATCAGTTCTAACGCGCGTTCTGCAACACCGATTGAGCGCATGCAGTGGTGAATACGACCAGGGCCTAGACGCAGCTGAGAAATCTCAAAGCCTCGGCCTTCGCCCAGCAGCATGTTTTCCTTGGGTACCCTCACGTTGTCAAAGTGAATGTGCATGTGTCCGTGAGGCGCGTCGTCGTGGCCGAATACTTCCATGCCATCAAGGATGTTCACGCCTTTGGCATCGATGGGTACCAAGATTTGCGATTGCTGCTTGTGCGCAGGTGCATCCGGGCTGGTCTTAACCATGGTGATCATGATTTTGCAGCGAGGATCGCCGGCACCAGAGATGTAGTACTTCTCACCGTTGATGACCCATTCGTCACCGTCCAGAACCGCTTGGGTGCTGACGTTCTTGGCGTCAGAAGAAGGCACTGCAGGTTCGGTCATGGCGAAAGCAGAACGAATTTCACCGTTCAGCAACGGCTTTAGCCACTGCTCTTTTTGCTCTGGGGTGCCAACGCGCTCAAGCACTTCCATGTTGCCGGTGTCTGGCGCACTGCAGTTCAAGGTCTCAGAAGCCAGTGGGCTTTTGCCCAGTTCGTTGGCGATGAAAGCGTAGTCTAGGTTGCTTAGGCCTTCGCCGGTTTCAGCATCTGGTAAAAAGAAGTTCCACAGACCTGAGTCTTTGGCTTTTTGCTTAGCGGTTTCCAGCAGTTCAAGCTGGCCGTCGCCATAACCCCAGTGTTCTTTGCGTCCTTCGCCCAGGCGATGATATTCCTCGGTGATTGGATCAACGTTTTCCTTGATGTGTTTCTTCACCGCGTCGAGAAGCGGCTGCGCTTCGTCGGACATGGTCAAGTCAAACAGATCTGGATTCTCCAAAACGGCTTCTGTCATGAGCTTTCCCCTCTTGTGGTAATGAATCGAACCCCCGGATAGTACCCCAAGCCTGAGCCGCATGGCAGGTTGATCGACGAAAACTTAGTGAGAAATACCTCGGACAGGTGGGTCATGGACATTGTTCTCGTCGGGCTTAGGTTTGGGTTTGGTTTTAGATTTAGATTTAGCTTTGGCTCTGGGCCGCGCCACCATCACGATCTGCTGCGGTTAACCAATCGCGCCAGCGCGCGCGTTGCTGCAAAAAGTCTTCCACCATCAGGTACAGGCACGGGACCAATAACAGCGTAATCACGGTGGCAAACAGCACGCCCCAAGCCAGAGAAATGGCCATGGGCAAGAATGGCGCGGTGGCTGGCGTGCTGGAGGACATCAGCGGTATCAAACCGACGAAGGTAGTGACCGAGGTCAGAATGATGGGCCGAAACCGCACCGAGGTGGCGCACAAGATGGCTTCCAGTGCGTCCATACCCTCCAGGCGTTTGCGATTCGCGTAGTCCACTAACACCAAGGAGGCGTTCACCACCACTCCAGACAAGGCGACAATGCCCAGGGCGGAAAAGAACATCAGCTGCTGATCCAGCACATAGTGGCCGGTGATTGCGCCGACGGCGCCAAAGGGAATCACGCTCATGATGACCAGGGGCTGCAGGTAGCTTTTCAACGGAATGGCCAGCAGGCCGTAAATAATCACGAGAGAAAACAGCGATCCAAGGGCTAAGCCACCTAGAGCCTCAGCCCGCTCTTCCTGTTCGCCGCCCAGTTGCACATCAATGTTCGGGTAGCGGGTGCGGAACTCGGGAATCAATTCAGCGCGCACGGCCGCACTGACTTCTTCCGGGGTCACGGCGGTGCGATCAACGTCAGCTCGCACTTCCACCTGCCGGCGGCCATCTAGGCGATTGATGCGGGAATACCCGCGCCCGATCTCGAATTGGGCTACGGAATAAAACGGCACCTGAGAACCGTCGGGAGTACGAATGTACATATCTTCCAGATTACCGATGGATTTGCGCTCTGCTTCCGGAAAACGAACCATGACGCGCACGTCATCTTGGCCGCGCTGAATACGCTGAGCTTCGGCGCCGTAAAATGCGCCCCGGACCTGATTGGCCAAATCACTGAGGGTCAGGCCTAGATTCCGGGCCTCGGGCAGCAGCTCGAGCTGCACCTCTTGTTTGCCCGAGCGGAAAGAATCGCTGATGTCGAAAACCCCATTAAATCGCGACAACTGCGCTTTAAGGTCTTCGGCAGCACGCCGCAGCTCGTCCACGTCGTCGCCCCGCAGTTGGTAGGCGATGGGTGCGCCGGTGCTGTAAGTGTCCGCATCGAAGCGCAAGTTCACGGCGTCGGGAATGGCACCCACCGCTTCGCGCCAGCGGTTGGCCACCACTTTGGCGGACAGGTTGTTGCGTTGTTCCAGCACAACCAGATCAATAACAACCTCGGCGATGTTGCTACGCCCAGCGGTCATTGGTCGGCCGGGGCCGTTGCGATCCACTTCTTGGCCCACACTGACCAGCGTGTTGCTGACTAGAGGCTCGCTCAAACCAAGCTCTGCGGTGAGTTCTTCGTTCAGTCGTTGGGCCGCGCGTTCAATACGTCGAGCAGCCTTTAGCGTGGTTTCTGCGGAGACACCCTCAGGCATCTCTAAACCCGCATATACCCGGTTACCTTCCACTGCCGGGAAGAAGCCAAAGACCACGCGCCCGCTCAGAATCATGGCCAAGGCGATGATGAGTAATCCAAGGCAGACTGCCGCCGCTGCGTAACGCCATTGGGTAACAAAGCGCACAAAGGGCTGGTAGCGATTTTCGGAGAAGGATTCCAAGGCATCGGCAAGTCCGCCCTGAAAATCGTTCCAGCGTTTACTCAGGCCCCGGGTAGCGACTTTGGTGTTCCGGTGGGCTAAGTGAGAGGGCAGGATCAGTTGTGATTCGATGACGCTGCAGATCAGCGCAAAAATGACCACCCAACCGATGGGGGAGAAGAACTCAGCCATGCGGCCTTGAACCAAAATCAACGGCAGGAACGCCGCGATGGTGGTCAGTACCCCGAAGATCACCGGCACGCTGACTTCCCAAGTGCCATCAATCGCCGCGTCTAGGCGCGATTTGCCCATTTGTTCATGGCCGTAGACCCGCTCGCCCACGACGATGGCGTCGTCTACGACAATGCCCAGCACCAAGATAAAGCCCATCACGGTCATGGTAGAGATGGTGATGTCCATGCCGGGCAGAAAGGCCAGGGTGCCCATTAACGCTACGGGAATGCCAATGGCAACCCACATGGCCAGGCGGAACTGTAAAAACAGTGCCAGGATCAGTAACACCAAGATCAAGCCGCCGCCGGCATTTCGAGTCAGCACGGACATGCGTTCTTCCAGTTCCAGCGACGTGTTGATCCAAATGTCGGTCTTAACGCCAGCCGGTAGTTGGCTTTGATAGTCCTGCACGACTCGCTTAGCGTCTTCGGCAATCTTAATCAAATCCTCGGAACCCACTTGGGACACGTTCACCATGGCCGCTCGGGCGCCATTGAATTCCGCCATCAGGTCGCCTTCCTGAAAAGTATCGCGGATTTCGGCAATGTCACTGAGCATGACCCGGGTGCCGTCCTTGCGCGTCAGCACGACCACATCGGCAAATTCCTCACCGTAGTAGGCTTGGCCGGTGGTGCGTATCAGAATTTCGCCATTGCGCGAGCGGATGGTGCCGCCGGGCATGTCAAAAGACGATTGCCGAATCGCTTGGCTCACCTGATCCAGCGTGATGCCATAGGCCCGCAAGGTTTGCTCGGACACTTCAATGGAGATTTCGTAGGGGCGGATATAGTCCACGCTGACTTGGGAAATGCCCTCTACCGCTGCCAGTTGATCCCGTAGATCTCGGGCAATTTCTTTCAGCATGCGCTCGCTGGCCTCGCCGCTCACGGCGATTTGTACCACCCGCCGGGCAATGGTGAGTTTGGATACGATGGGTTTTTCGGTTTCTCGAGGAAAACTGTTGATGCCGTCCACACGGCTTTTAATCTCGTTCAAGACGAGGATTTCGTCCGCATCGATTTCCATTTCAGCAAAGATGGAGCACATGCCCTCTGTGGCATCGCCCATGATTTTTTTGACGCCCTCGACCCCTTCGATGGCTTCTTCGATTCGAATGCAGACGCCTTTTTCGACTTCTACCGGAGCGGCGCCAAGATAGGGCACGTTGACCGTGACGGCGGGAATGTCGAAGGACGGAAATTCTTCTTGGTTTGTGATGAACACGCTTGCAGCGCCGCCCAGCAGCAACAGGATCATCAGCAGATTGGCAGCGACGGGATTATGAGCGAACCAGCGAATGGCTTTATGCATGGTGGCTTAAGCTCCCTGAGCGCTGGTGCTGTCGGTATCGGCAACAGGGTTGACGTTCATGCCCTCAATGGCGGTTTGCAAAGGCGAAACACAGACCCGGTCACCTGCCTTTAGTCCTTGCGAAATCAGCACGCTGTCCTGGTACAGACGCAACGGAGTCACCGTGCGGAAGTGGATCTGATTGGCTTCATCCACCACCAGCACCTGATTTTCGTTGCGCAGCGAGGATCGTGGCAGCACCACAACGTTGTCCACGGCAATGCCAGAAATCTCTGCGTTGACGAACAAGCCCACGGATAGGTTGGGTTGGTCCTCTTGGGTTTCCACCCGGGCGACCAGTTGCACCATGCGACTGGATGTGTCGATTTCGGCTTCGGTGCGAACCACCTTGCCGGTCCAATTCAGCGTGCGCCCACCGTATTGGGCGCTGAGGTTAACCACCGGTTGCTGGCTTGGGGGTAGGTTGCCGGTTCGCAGGGTAGGCAGATTTAAAAAGGCCAATTGTCGGTCGGCAATGGGTAGGCGAACCTCAACCACGTCGCTCGCATACAAAGTGGCAATGGCCTGGCCCCGGGCGGCAAATTGCCCGATATCCACATTTTCGGATTTCACCAATCCGCTGAAGGGCGCCCGCAATACCGTGCGGTTAAGGTTTTCCTCGGCCTGTTCAAAGTTAACCTTGGCATCTTCCAAGGCGGCCTGAGAAACGCGATATGCGCGCAGTCCGTTTTCCAGCGCAGAGCGCGAGGTGAGTTTTCTCTCCGCCAGGCTTTGCAGGCGGCTGTATTCAAAGCGAGCGTGTTCGGCTTCAGCACTGGCGCGGTTTAACGCTGCTTTAGCCCGGTCTCGCGCATTCTTGTAATCTAGCTCGTCGATGCGTGCCAGTTCTTGTCCTTCGGTGAAGTAGCCTCCCGCCACTAAGGCCGGGGAGGTCCAGACAACCCGGCCTGAAACTTCAGGAATGAGCTGGCTCACCGTTGATGGCACTACCGAGCCTTGGGAATGAACTTTGAGCTGAATGGCCTCTAACTCTACATCTTGCACTCGCACGGTGATGGGTGTGGGTTTGATGCTGGAGGGCTCCAGCTGCGGTGCCGTGGCCATCAGGGTTGCAGCCCCAAAGAGAAAGGCTATGACAATGGCGCTGGGAATAATAAAGGTGCGAATCATCGTGCTAGGGCCTCCTGGGCCGTTTCTAGAGCAAGCTTCTGCGCGGTCACAAAAGCTCGAGTCATGGTTTCTCGATTCAGTTCGGTAAATGCATCAAAGGTGCCGCGCACGGCGGGAATGTCGCGCTGGCGCAGGGCGTTGTCTAATTGGCGGGCGTAAATGGCATACCGCGCCCGATCCGGCACCGCGAATTCAGCAACGGCGCTGATGTTTGGGGCGAACTGCTCGAAGAGAGTTCGAGCGATCAGCTGTAGCGGCAGGTTTTCACTGGTTTGCATGATGTGCTGCATCAACGCAAAACGCGCCTCGCCGTGTTCTGCATCGGTAATATCGCCGCTTTCTAACGGCGTCAGCAAAGCGCGTATTTCTGCGATCGCTTGGTCCGAAGCGCTTTGTGCGACTTGGGTTGCGGCGAGGGAAACCAGGTTACTGATGACCACCAGTATCTGATCCACCAAGGCAGGGTCGGGCAAAGCGTCTTGGGACAGCAGATAGCCGATGACGTCTAGGCTGGCTAGTTCCCGCTCGCGCACCCGGGCACCGCCGGGTAGCACTTCCGCCAAACCAAGCTGGGCGACTTTTGCCATGGCTTCGCGCACTGCGCCGCGGTTCGCTTCAAATCGAGCCACTAGGTCGCGTTCCGATGGCAGCCGCTCGCCAGGGCGATAGTGGCCGCTGAGAACGTCACCGATCAGTGCATTGGCAACTTGATCACTTTTAATGCTCATGACGAGTCAGTCCAGTAACAAATCGAAAATAGGAATCTTGGTCAGTCCAAATTGGTCAGACCGGATGGCGAGTCTAGGGCGAATATGTGCACTCGCGCAACTGATTGTTACGTCAAGTAACGCGAATTCGCTTAGGTGGGATGCAATTAGTGGTCACTATAGACGGCGATAGCAGACATCCCAGCCGTGTTTGCTGGGTTGTATCGCCCACACCGATTATTTATTGATCGACGAACGCCCGTTCTAGGACGTAATCCCCAGGCTGACCCTGACCCGGAGAAGCTACGAAGCCTCGCAGATCCAGAGCCGCGCTGACGTCGCGCAACATGTCTTGACTGCCGCACAGCATCACTCGATCCGTTGCGGGATCTAAATTCAGCGTGCCGTCATCCATCAGGTGGGTGATCCGTCCCTGGGTCTCAAAGTCCTCACGGGTAACGGTGGGCAAGTACGTGAGTTTGGGGGCAATCATCTCGCCCAGCACTTCATCGTTAGGCAGGGTCTGCTTGAAGTAGTCGTAGTAGGCCAGCTCGCTTTTTTCCCGTACGCAGTGCACCAGCAGGATTTCATCGAAGCGCTCGTAGGCTTCCGGATCCTTGGTAATGCTCAGAAAAGGCGCCAACCCGGTACCCGTTGCCAGCAGCACCAGGCGTTTGCCAGGATTCAGATCGTCGATCACCAGCGTGCCGACGGGTTTTTTGCTGACCAGTACCGTGTCTCCGACCTGCAAATGTTGCAGTCGGGAGGTAAGGGGGCCGTCTTGCACCTTTATAGAGAAGAACTCGAGGTATTCGTCATAGTTGGCGCTGGCAATGGAATAAGCCCGCAGTAGCGGTTTGCCATCAACTCGTAGGCCGAGCATCACAAAATGACCGTTTTCGAAGCGAAAACTGTCGGACCGTGTGGTTTTGAACGAAAACAGTGTGTCGTTCCAGTGGGTGATGTCTGTGACGCGTTCTTCGACCAGTGCCGCCATGGGATGATTAGACCGTGATTGAGTGGGCGGCGATTATAGGGATCTGTTGGCCTAATGCGAGGGCCTGAACCTTCCAAATGGTTATAAGGGTATGCCATGAACTCGGGTTTGCTTTTTTCTGCTTGGCTCTTTCGTCCCTTGGCTCGACAGGGTAGCCTGCGCAGCCCGGCCAATACTGGCTTGGAGTAAAAACCACAACACACTTGGAGACGTCGATGAAAGTCGTTTTGAAAAATGATGAGTACACCATTTACCAACGCCGTGATGGCCGCTACGCCGTTGAGGGCGCAGATAAGAAAGCGATAAATGGAGATGACAAAGTAGCGATTTTGGTCGCCAACGAACTGATTAAGGCTGCATTGCCACCAGCGCCGGTTGAAGAGCCCGTAGAAGAAGCCCCAAGCGAAGAGGCGACGGAAGCTGCTGCCGAAGAAGAAGCTGCGGCAGAAGAAGCACCTGCAGAGGAAGCTCCTGCAGAGGAAGCGCCTGCAGAGGAAGCACCTGCAGAAGAAGCTCCTGCAGAGGAAGCACCTGCAGAAGAGGCTCCAGCGGAAGAAGAAGCGCCTGCCGATGACGCTGGCGAAGACTCCGCTGAGGAAGCCAAAGACTAACGATCTAAAAGGGTGACGGAATCTTCACCAAAGATCGAGGTTGTCAGCGACTTTAAGCCCGCTGGCGACCAACCCCATGCCATCGACACCTTGGTCGAGGGCATCGAAGCAGGTCTGGCCCACCAGACCTTGCTGGGGGTCACCGGGTCTGGAAAGACCTTTTCCATCGCTAACGTCATATCGCGCCTGCAACGGCCCGCATTGATTATGGCGCCCAACAAGACTCTGGCGGCTCAGCTCTACGGCGAGTTCAAAGAGTTCTTCCCAAACAACTCCGTCGAGTACTTTGTTTCTTACTACGACTACTACCAACCTGAAGCTTATGTCCCGGCTTCGGATACCTACATTGAGAAAGATTCATCGGTAAATGCCCATATCGAGCAGATGCGGCTGTCTGCCACCAAGGCGCTGCTGCAACGGCGCGACGCCATCATTATTGCCTCGGTGTCTGCTATTTATGGTTTGGGAGATCCACAATCCTACCTGCAGATGGTCCTGCACTTAGATCGGGGTGATCGGTTGGCCCAGCGGGATCTGCTGCGGCGATTAACCGAGCTTCAGTACGAGCGCAATGACGTGGCGTTTCAACGCGGTACGTATCGAGTGCGCGGGGATGTGATCGATGTGTTTCCCGCAGAATCCGAGAAAGAGGCCGTGCGTATCAGCCTTTTCGATGATGAGATTGAAGAGATATCCCTCTTCGATCCACTCACCGGAGAGGTGCTGAACAAGGTGCCGCGCTACACGATTTTCCCCAAGAGTCATTACGTCACGCCTCGGGAGCGAGTGGTGCGAGTCTTGGACGAGATCAAAGAAGAGATGGTAGAGCGGGTAAAAGAGTTGACTGAGGCCAACAAACTGGTGGAGGCCCAGCGGCTAGAACAGCGCACGCGCTTTGATTTAGAAATGATTCAGGAGCTGGGTTACTGCTCTGGCATTGAAAACTATTCCCGCTACTTGTCGGGGCGTGGCCCCGGCGAGCCGCCGCCCACCCTGTTCGATTATCTACCCGAAGATGCGTTGCTGGTGCTGGATGAGTCCCACGTTACCGTGCCGCAAATTGGCGCCATGTTTAAAGGCGACCGCTCGCGCAAAGAAACCCTGGTGGGGTACGGTTTTCGTTTGCCCTCAGCGTTGGATAATCGCCCCTTGCGTTTTGAGGAGTGGGAGCGCTTAGCGCCGCAAATGATTTTTGTCAGTGCGACGCCGGGCAAATACGAAACCCAGCAGAATGCACCCATCGTTGAGCAAGTGGTCAGGCCTACAGGCTTAGTAGATCCGCCGGTTGAGGTTAAGCCGGCCACGACTCAGGTCGATGATCTGCTGGGTGAGATTCAAAAGGTCATTGCCGGTAACGAGCGGGTGTTGGTGACTACCCTAACCAAGCGCATGGCAGAAGATTTGACCGACTATCTGGGCGAGCACGATATCAGGGTGCGTTACCTGCACTCGGATATCGATACCGTCGAGCGCATGGAAATCATCCGCGATCTGCGCTTGGGCGAATTCGATGTACTGGTAGGCATTAACTTGCTTCGCGAAGGCCTAGATATGCCCGAAGTGAGTCTGGTCGCCGTGCTGGACGCCGACAAAGAGGGCTTTTTGCGTTCGGAAGGTTCCTTGATACAGACCATGGGCCGGGCGGCGCGAAACGCCCAAGGTCGGGTGATTTTATACGCCGATCAAATCACCGGCTCCATGCGCAGAGCCATGGACGAAACCGAAAGGCGCCGAGCCAAACAGTTGGCTCACAACGCAGAGCACGGCATTGTTCCTAAAACCATCAACAAACGTATTGCCGATGTGATGGAGGGGGCTCGGTCTACCTCGCCCAAGCGCGGTAAGGGCGCAGCGAAGAAAGGCGCTGCAGCGAAACCTGTGGTGGTGCCGGACAATCCCAAGGCCCTGGGTAAGCTGCTGGAGCAAATGGAAAAACAGATGTTGGACCACGCGCAAAATCTGGAATTCGAAGAAGCCGCTCAGTTGCGTGATCAGCTGCTGCAAATCAAGCGTGAGAACTTGATCGGCTAAGACCGAGCCGACGTTTCTGGTTAGGTGGTCTCATCCCCCAGACCAGGTCGAAACCAGAGCTCAGCGCAAAGGCGAATCCGTTGCGCGCATCTGCCACACATCGCGCACAAAGAGCACTGCGATGGTGGGTACCACCACTAGCACACTGGTCAGGATCAATGTGATTGTGGGTCCAAGCTGTTCGTATATCAGGCCCCCGGCCAGAATGCCCAAGGGTGCCAGGGCAATGGAGCCCATGTGGTCATAGGCGCTAACCCGGGACAACATGGCCGGAGGAATACGCGTTTGTAGCGTGGTGTACCAGATCACTGAAAATTGTTGGTCAGCGACGCCGACCAACAGCGCAAGAACCATCAGCACGCTGAGATCCAACGGCGCGATCATGGCCAAGGGCAGTAGCGCAAAACTCAAAATACAAATCACGCCAAAACGCATGGGATAGCGTGGTTTCAACCGCATGGCGATAAAGCCGCCCAAGACCGTACCGATGCCAAAACTGGCGACCAGATAGCCCCAGTCTTTGCTGCCGTTCATGTATTGCTGGGTGATGGCCGGTCCGATCAGACCAAAGAATGCCTCCAGCGCCGCGACCAGCAAGGCAAATTGCAGCACCACCGTCCACAGCCAGGTGTGGGATGTGAACTCTTGCCATCCTTCGCGCAGTTCCGTTACCACCGTCACCGGCGCATTTTTGGTCTGAGCCTGGGGTCGCATGGACAGTACCAGCACAGCAGATAAGCCAAAGGAGATGCCGTCCATCAAAAGCGTCCACCCCGGCCCAACGGTGGCTACCAGCAAGCCGCCTAAGGCCGCGCCCAGTGCCAGCGCACCATGACGCGCCATTCCCAAAAGAGCGTTTATCGACTGCAGTTGATGCCGCTCCACCAGTTGGATAATCAGGCCCGATGACGCCGGGGAATGAAAAGCGATGGCGGCGCCGTTGATCAACATTAAGACAATGAGCAGTGGCAGGGTTGCTTGCTCGCTGAGGAACAACCAGCCCATGGCCAACTGCGCCGCCATGGCCACAACCTCAGCGATCACGATGACCCGTTGCCGAGAAGTGCGATCCGCAACGACGCCGCCAATGAGCAGAATGATCGTCGCCGCAACAGCTGGGGCCGCAATGACATAGGACGCGTCAGCGGTTGATCCGGTAAGTTCTAAAACCCCAAACGCCATGGCAATGGGGGCCATGGCGGTGCCGGTGAAACTGATCAGGTATGCGATAAAAAGTTTCAGCACATTGGGGTTGGCTAACAGCGCCAAACCTTCGCGCAGGGAATCTTGCTGCATAGATGCGTTCTCAAGGTTAACAATCCGCGTTATGGCGAATCATTGGCAAGCTGCGCTGGCCGATTTGTCGGCGGCTGCATGTCGGGCGCACCTTAGCTAAGTTTTCGGTTCAGGTCTGCGTTGCACTCGGCAAACCAACTTCTTTTGTGAATGCCGCGGCACGAAGTTTGTTGGCCTTATGGCTAGGAATGGCTGGTGTCCAAGCCGTCGAGGGCGATATACTGCGCCACCAAGAGTTCATAGGACCATAGCTCAGTTGGTTAGAGCGCTACCTTGACATGGTAGAGGTCGGCGGTTCGAATCCGCCTGGTCCTACCAATAAAAAGCCCCGCTTTAGCGGGGTTTTTTATTGGTTTGCTGGGCTGGACGAGATCGCCGACGCGGTTCGACCAAATGCGAGCTGGCGAGCATTTAGCACCGAGCGTCGCAGACGCGTAGCCCGGAGGGTCAAAACAGCAATAAGCTGTTTTGAGTAATCCGCCTGGTCCTACCAATAAAAAGCCCCGCCTTGGCGGGGTTTTTTATTGGTTTGCTGGGCTGGACGAGATCGCCGACGCGGTTCGACCAAATGCGAGCTTGCGAGCATTTAGCACCGAGCGTCGCAGACGCGTAGCCCGGAGGGTCAAAACAGCAATAAGCTGTTTTGAGTAATCCGCCTGGTCCTACCAATAAAAAGCCCCGCTTTAGCGGGGTTTTTTATTGGTTTGCTGGGCTGGACGAGATCGCCGACGCGGTTCGACCAAATGCGAGCTTGCGAGCATTTAGCACCGAGCGTCGCAGACGCGTAGCCCGGAGGGTCAAAACAGCAATAAGCTGTTTTGAGTAATCCGCCTGGTCCTACCAATAAAAAGCCCCGCTTTAGCGGGGTTTTTTATTGGTTTGCTGGGCTGGACGAGATCGCCGACGCGGTTCGACCAAATGCGAGCTTGCGAGCATTTAGCACCGAGCGTCGCAGACGCGTAGCCCGGAGGGTCAAAACAGCAACAAGCTGTTTTGAGTAATCCGCCTGGTCCCACCAACAAGCCCCCCAAGTCAAAGATTTACGGTTGAACCCACCATCCTTGGTCGGACAACAAAACACTAACCTGTCCAAAGACGGACGGTGGGGCGCTGCTCTGTGGGGTTGGAAAAGATGAAATGTGAATCTTTCTTGGCTAGTTCGTCAGCGTTGACGTGTGTATGCGTATTTTCTCTAACTGCTCTACCACCGGTTTCTACATTAGCAATTCTCGGTGGTTGGGCTCTTCTCTATGACTGGCTTGGGGGGCGGAGGAATTTGCTGATCCTGTTGGTGGGAAGAAGAGTCTTTTCGAGTCATTTGTGATCTGGCTCGATGTAAATCAAAAGTTCATACTGACTTCAGGGTTCCTGAAGGGGTTTTCGATGCGTTTTTTGATATCTGCTATTAGTTTTCTTGCACTCTCAGCTTGTGGCGGCGGTGGTGGTGGCGGTACTTCATCAACCCCTTCGACACCATCACCGACAACAAATACTGCGCCGACCATTAGCGACCCAGGTGATCTCTCAGTTCGTGAAGGGAGTACGGCTGTCGCTACGCTCAGCGCCTCTGATCCAGAAAACGATTCTCTGATTTTTTCTATCCAGTCTGGTGATGACCGAGATCAGTTTTCGATTAGCGAGGCCGGTGTCCTAACTTTTGTCGCTGCTCCAGATTACGAGGTCGCGCTGGACGCAAATACCGACAACACATATCACGTAACGATACAGGTATCCGATGGCTCGTTAATCGATACGCAGGCCATCACGGTGAATGTCACAGACGCTTTCGAAGGACGGGTGGTTGACGGTCCTATTGCCGGTGCGACAGTCGTGATTGATTTGAACGGCAATGGCCAAGCGGATGATGGAGAGATTTCCGCTCAAACCGATGAGAACGGCTTTTTTAAGGTCGATGCTCTCCCTGTCTCCGCGGTTACCCAGGCAAAAATTATTGCCACGGGCGGCACTGATACAGCCACTGGCAAGGCCTTACCGAATCTAACGTTGATATCCGACGTGCCGGCAGATCCGACGCTTCCTGCCAACATTACACCTTTAACGACGGTGCTTTCTGCTCTAGAGACCGAAGCAGAAAAGGAGCAAGCCCTGACGGCCCTGGGAATTACAGCCTCTCCGGAAGATCTGTTGACCACCGACGGTTGGGCCGCAGCTGCAGGCGGAGACGAGAGTGCCAAGGCAATGCAGCGCGTTAACCAGCAGATCGCATTGCTGCTTCAAACCGCCACCACGCTTACAAACGAAGATGGCTCGAACGCTGACGTTTCGTTGCTGGTGGCTGAAACAGTCGCCGAGCAAATCTCCAATGCCGCGGTAACTAATGGCACCGTGAACTTGACCGCGTCAGTCTTTGTTGAGGCGCTGCTGGTGGAGTGTTTGGCGGTAGCGCCGCCAGATGAGGCGGTGGATGCGAACACCCTAGCTTCGGTGGCCTCCTCAGTCGCCAATGTAAATGCGGTGATCACCGATCCAAACCTCGACCCTATGTCTGAAGCGGCTCTGATCGTTGTTTTGGGGGGGCAGGATAGGCTGCAGGACAATGTCGCTGCCTTGGTTGCTGGCGCGGTGAGCGTTGAAGACTTCGAGGCACAAGTGGCGACAGATGAATTATTTGTCGACCTCGTTATTTCAGATGCACCTGATACGGATAACGATGGTGTTCCAGACGCCGTAGATACAGATGACGATGGCGACGGTGTCGCCGACACCCAAGACGCTTTCCCACTCAGTGCTTTAGAAACACTGGATACTGACTCGGACGGCATTGGTAACAACGCCGATACAGATGACGATGGCGACGGTGTCGCCGACACCCAAGACGCTTTCCCACTTAACGCCCTAGAAACACTCGACTCGGACGGTGACGGTGCCGGCGATAATAGTGATCCAGACGACGACGGTGATGGTTTTGCTGATGCGGTTGACGCGTTCCCGCTGCTGGCAAGCGAATGGCTGGATACGGACGGAGACGGTGTTGGCAACAATGCGGATAACGACGATGACGGTGACGGGATAAACGATAGTAACGATGCCTTGCCGCTGAGCGCAGCTAACTTAGTTGATACAGATGGCGATGGTGTGCTGGATGTTAACGATGTACAGCCAAATGACCCCAGTATTAGCAAGGCCTTGCGGGTGGATTTTACGGGCGTCGAATCTTTAGGCCTCGGCGAGGCAATTGATGCCACTGCTGAGGTTGCCGCAGCGCGTTTTGAACGCAACAACAAAACTCTAGGCGATCGTCTGCTTGCCGCCTTCTCCCAGATTTTGGCTCCACGGGCTCACGCGAATGATGAGCTCAGCGCGCAAACTAATGCCATTAGCTGGGATGAAAATGGCAACATTGTTGCTGCCTCGATTTTGTCGTCTGAAACTTTGTTTGTTGCCGAAGCTAACGTTTCGCCTGACGGCAAATATGTGTATCTACTGACGAGCGCGCATATTCAGAGAGCCATACCCAGTTTGGATGCTGAGGTGTGCTCCATGTATCGAGTTCGCGTTGCGGATATGACGTTTACTTGTTTGTTGACCCCTGCCCAGGGAGATATTGAGCCCAAGTCACTGATTAGAACCCAAGCGACGGATTTTGCCCGACGAGGAATTGCATTCCGCGCTGATGGTGCAGCGCTAATGCAGGGCTTTAATCGCGATTTACCGGAAGGCGTTGACGGTGGCACCGCCAGTACATCGGCTTGGTTTATGAGCCCTAGCGGCGAGGTCACACCAATGCCTCTGAATCCGCCCTATTTTGCATTCGGTGTGTTTTGGCTGACCGATGATAAGTTCGCGGTTGCGGAGTTCGCTTTCACCGAGGCCTTAGAAGCGGGTATGAGCCAAGAGCGTTTCGTCATCTACTCCGCGGATACCTTGCAGCAAGTGGCTGTGGTCGTGGATGGTGTTACCAACTTCGGTAACGCCATGGTGCGCAAAGGAACCGACGTCTATTGGAATTCGTATGTCTTGCGCGGCGAATCACTCTTGGTTGAGAGCAGTGGCGGTGAGGGGTATCCATTGCTTGATACCTCTGGTGAACGCATGCTGTTTTTGATCGATTACATTCAAAGCCAGAGAGATGAGGCAATCGCGAATAGTGCGCGCAATCGTATTTTTAGCATCGATGGCAGTATTGAGCTGCCTTTGTCTGAGGGCACCGCTGACTGGTACGAGGGCGTAAAGCAAAGCGGCACCGGGACCGATATCAAATATCCGCCTGTAGGGTTTTCTCAAACCCATTTGGCTTATCGAAAGACTTATGAGCCTGCTGAGCCAATTCAAACTCTAGCGGGCGAAACCTTCGATAACTTCACGACTTATCAACTGGCCAATGGTCAGGGCAGTATCGAGATACAGGCCGCAACGGATATTTTTTTGGTTCGGCCCGACGCTGATCATTCGGGCGATATGACCATTGACTACGAAGTGAGGACGTCAGCTGGCGCGTTAGAAGCTCGCATTCTCACCATTAGTGGGCAGACTATTGCGAATTGGCGTGCTGATGGTCGCCCGACTTCAGATAGTGATTATCTGATTTGGGCCTCTCCAAGCGCTCAGCGCGAGGGATTCTGTGTCTATGAGTTTGCTTCAGCGCAGCAGCAGTGCGTCAATTTCACTGACTATCAGTCGTTGGCCGTAGACATGGAGTATTTCCGCGTAACCCGCTATGACGACGCGGCAGTGTATCCAGATGGTCGCGGCAATGCTTTTCCAGGTATTCAAAATACGTTGTTGGTGGGCGACGAGCTGCGGGTCTTTTTTAAGGATTCCGTCGACCACACCTATTACCAAGCCCAGGCGCAAGTAGCCGATTTTATGCAATCTGGTCTTAGCGCGTTGACGATTACACCTGCAGTGAACGGGGCTGGCGATTCCAATATTGTTAGTGATGCCATTGACCTGTTGCCCGCCGCCTTTGTAGAAATTACGGACGCCGTTCTGGAAACCGGTGCTAACGACTCGGTCACCGTAGACTTTGGGCGTTCACTATCCGACTACGCGGCGTTGCCCGAGTTGTCTTTGGTGCAGGATGGCACGACCCTGCAGCTAACCAACGAGATCGCTTGGTCTGACGACAAACGTCGCGCAACGTTAAGTTATTCCCGCTTAGGTGTAGAAGCAGGCCGTGTTGTTACTCTGCAGATTGATGGCCCGATCTTTATGCCGAATCAAGTACGTCGCCACCGTTTGGCATCGCCCTTGTCCTTCGAGGTGACGGGTATAAATGCTTTTGTGCTGGCGAAAAACGAAATTGAAGTTGGCGATTACAGCTCTGACATCGATGGGCTAAGAGTCGATACGGTTGAGCTGACTACAGCCAATGGCATCGCCAGCGTGGATGCGCGCAACGCGCCCTTGAATCAAGCAAATCTAACGTCGGCGATTGAAGGAGGGGCCTTTGTGGCACCCAGTTTATCCTTGCCTTTGGCCACCTTGCCGTCGGGTAACGGCTCGGCTTCGATCGCTATGGTCGTGACCGATGGCATCGACGGGGATCGGGATTCTGGGGAGCGGCAGATCTCTTCGCGAGCTGACATCACTTGGTCGGGCGATGGCATTCGTGGAACCATTACCGCTCCTGCGCAAACGGTCAATGCATCCTACGTTACCTCCAGCGGCGCCACGGTCGATTTGGAGGTTGAGAACTTTAGTGCCGATGTGCTGCAGGTTGCGAGCAGCGGCGTGCAGGTGCCTACATCTCTTAATGTTCGCATCGCATCGTTGCTTGAGCGTTTTGACGCGCTGATTCCAGAGTCATTGGTCCGCGCTGGCGACTACCACATAGCCATTAGCACCGATTTACCGTTAGTAGACGCAGACGGTAATGCTATCACTCAGCTACGACTGTTGATCTCAATTGGAGATTAGCAGGGTGATAGCTGGGGCTTTTAGCCGCTTCGCCTTGGGCGTGCTCCTAGTGTTGCCCAGTGTTGCTAGCGCGCAAGGCTTGGGTATTGCGCTCTGGGCCGATGCTGCCAACAGCAGCCAGACCGTGAGCGTTGAAGAGAAGCAGCTGCAACTGACCACAGGCGCGCTGGGGCTCCGGGCCACCCACGAGGTGCCGTTTCTTGGCGAGGTATACATTGATGTGGGGGCCGGATACGCACCAGATCGCAATGCATCTTTTAGCGGCGCAACGCTTGAAGGGGATGCAACGCTTAAAGTGCTGGGGCTTGGTTTTCGGCACGAGTTGGCTTTGCCAAATAAGCCTAACTTGGTGCTCGCTTTTGACGCACGGCATTTGTACCAGCAGATGCAAGGTGATTTTGGCGGCCAGTTTGGGAGCCTGGAGGCCAACGCAGATATGACGGCAACCTTGAGAACTACCGACTTCGAAGTGGCGCTGCGTCGTTTGGTAGAGCGCCGATCCTTGGGCGTGGGTATTGGTCTGCGGCATTGGGATGTTAATGCTCGAGCGAATGGGCAGTTGGGTGAGTCCATTCGAGCTAGCTCCGAAGCTGACTTTACCGATACGTCGATTTTGCTCTCGGCAACGATCATGTTTCCCGTATTTGAGCGAGATATGACCCTACGCTATGAGTGGGCGCAGATTCCCGCGGACAAATCAGTGGATATAAACCGGCTTGTCGTGCGTTGGCGGCTCAAATAACCAGCCTTCGTTAGTATCCTTGGGCTAGTCCCATGCGGCGTCTGCTAGGAGTTTTGCCGAAAGGGAACTGGTGAAAGCAATGGATTTTGTAACGGTACTGTTCGGCTTCTGGATGACCTCAGGCGGGTTTGCTTGATGATAAAGCCGATGAATCGCTTCAGGTCCATGGAATTTAGACGCCCATGGTGAAAAGGTCCCTTTTTACCTGCAATACCCCGAGCGCATTTGGATCTTGGGGGGCGATTGTTCTTCTAGTCCTTCGCTAACTTTGTGGCTACACTTTTGAAGATAGTCAACTTTTAGTTGCCGGTTGAAAGAGCTGAGGAGGAGGGCTCCATGATAAAAAGAACCATCGTTGGCGCGTTGAGCGTTGGGTTTCTTTGGGGATGCGGTGGCGGTTCTTCCTCCAGCCCTGTTCCAAACACGGCCCCTAGCCTGGAGGAAATTGGCGCGCTAACCATTCAAGAGGGCAGTATCGCTGTCAAAACGATCTCAGCCTCGGATCCGCAAAATGATGGCCTGACCTTCTCCATTGCATCCGGTGAGGACAAAGACCTGTTTTCCATCAGCGCCGGTGGCGCCCTCGCTTTTTTGTCGGCGCCGGATTTTGAGGCCGCGGCAGACGCCAACGCCGACAACGTCTATCAGGTGACGGTTCAAGTGTCTGATGGTTCCTTAAGCGACTCCGAGGCCCTGCAAATTACCGTAACCGACGCCTTTGAGGGTCGGGTGGTTGACGCTCCTATCAAAGGCGCTTCCGTATTTATCGATCTCAACGACAACGGTGTTCAAGACGAAGCTGAGCCAGCTGGCGTGACAGATGACGACGGATTTTTCAATGTCGCCATGTTCACGTTGACGCCGGGGTCCTCAGCAAAAGTCGTGTCGAAAGGCGGTACCGACACCCTCACGGGTGAAGCGCTACCGAACCTAGCGCTGATTTCCGACGTGCCTGCAGATATCACCAAGCCGGCGAACGTCACACCGTTAACGACGGTGTTAGCAGTCATTGAAACTGAGCAAGAGAAGGCAGATCTGCTGGCGGCAATGGGCATAGAGGGTACGCCTGAAGCGCTACTGACCAGCGACGCGTGGGCCGCTGCCGCTGAGGGTGATACTGCTGCCCAGGCCACCCAGCGCATCAATCAACAGGTGGGCCTTTTGCTGCAAACTGGGTCGTCGTTGATTGACGGCACCGGGGGCGGCGAAGACGTGTCCATTGCTCTAGCCAAAGGCATCGCCGCAGAGATCAAGCAAGCCGTGGTATCCCAAACCGGACTGGATTTGTCTTCGCCAACGGCGCTGCAAGCCGTGTTGACGGATGCGTTAGACGCCGTGGCGCCAGAAGCCGGGATTGCAGCAACAGTTTTAGCCGCGGTGGCGGATTCGGTGGCGGTCGTTAATGCGGTGGTTGCAGACCCTACGTTAGACCCGTTATCGGACGTAGCGGCGGACATTGTCAGGACGGCCCAGGATAGCCTTCAAGGCGCAGTAAAGGATTTAGTCGCTGGTGAGGTCAGTGTAGATGACTTCACGGCAAGCACCGGCCCGACAACCTTGTTTGAACGGGTGACGCTGCCCGCCAATGCGCCGGATACCGATGGTGATGGCATCGCCGATGCGCTGGATGTCGACGACGATGGTGACGGTGTTAATGATGGCGTCGATGCCTTTCCCAAAGATGCGACCGAGACAAAGGACGCAGATAACGATGGTCTTGGCGATAACGTCGACGATTTCATTCCCGGAAACTTCGACGAAGCGTTTTTTGATGAGTTTGACTGGTCTTAAGAGTAGGAGAGAGTGATGAGGTATTTGCAAACACTGATAGGAGCCTGCTGCATAGTGTTTAGCAGCTGGGCGGCTGCGGAAGAGGCGATTAAAGTCTTTGAGGCCGGCGAACGTGTAAAAGCCGCAGAAATCAACGCCAATTTCCAGGTGCTTTTGGATGAGATCACCCAAGCACGGGCCGAGATCGCAGATGCGGTGTCCTTTGAAGGCATCGAAGACGTTTATAACGGCTTGGACGATAGCTCCGACGGTGATGCTGCGACGGCACAGTTCAACGCACGTTCCGGATTAAAGTCCCTTCCTGGCTCGACCCTGAAGCCGACGGCATCCTCGGTGGTGGCTTGTTCCGAGGAAGACACTTCGTGTGTCATCGTGGGTAACAAAGCCTCAGTCACCTGCACAGCAGGCGAGACGGGTAAACTGCAATCTGTATTGGCGTCGCCACTCGCGAATGCGGCTTTTTTGCTGGTAGAAATTGATGGCGACTGCGTCGAGGACGACTTGCTAGTGACGCGCGGGGCTGCGTTTTTTTCTAACAGAGCCACCGCGGCTAAAGCCAGTATCTCTGCTGTGTCGGATACCGCGGCGACCTGTGTAAATAACTATTGCTATTTCGGCAATATCGACATTAACGGCAGGATCACCGCTGCACGCGGCTCTAGTGTCATTCTGCAAGAGAACATTACCTTCACCGATATTACGCCTAACGTCTCGCCGACGGTTTACGCCGGTGAAGGGGCGTTTTTGTTGTTTGGAACGAATATTGACGTACAAGGGAACTTGTATGCTGAGGGCGGTGCAAGCCTCGCGGTGTACGGGCCTAACAACACGATCGAGAAGAGCATGTATCTAAAGGGTGCGGATTTGGTGGCCCAAATTGGCGGTTTAACAGTGCCAAGGTTTACGGCGGACGTGGGTGCTAACGTACAGATGAAATACGGCACATTTGATATTGACTACATTAATGTGACCGGGGGCTCGAGTATGGATGTCTACATGCCGGCGGGCGTGCCGGGCCAGCTGACCACGAAGTCGATTTGGGTTACCCAAGGGTCGGAGTTTAGGGCTCAGCTATTAAATGACAGCGGTTTGGACATGACGGCCATTGCCGATGGGACCTGGCCCCAGCCAGGCTTCCTCTATGTCTGGGACTCCAGCACCAGCTATTTGTCATTTACCAGCGGTGTGCAATTCAGGGGCATGCATTTGGACGGAGGCGGGTTGCTACGATTGGCGCCTCAGGGCGAAAACTCCATTTCCGTGGGCTCTCTGGAGCTGCAGCCGGGCTCGCAGATAAAGTCCAATAATGCAGGCTCACCAAATATTGTCGTGACTGACTCGCTGACCGCAAAGGCGAATACCGTCATTCAATACGGAGCCGTCGACGCCACGGGCGCAGTTTTGGATATTGCTGATGGTTGTGCATCTAATGGCTTGCATGGCGACCTCTGCCCCTAGTCGATCCCTTAAGCAACAACGCATTTCTTAGCCAGAATACGGGTGCAGTATGCACCCGTCTGGCGTGTCGCCGAGGCGTTGGGTAATTTTGCGATGACGGGTCCAATATCCCATAGGCTCGTTGCCAGCGCTTTTGATTCCCGCCGAAATTTGGTCTGAAAGCCCAAGTCTCAACCCAAAGCTCAGGCTTTGCGCCAGTTCACTAAACGTCGTATTACCCGCTAAAACGCTGTGTTTCTTTCTCTCTCTTACCTAATGTTTGAGTCCCAATAGGGTTTAGATTCGACGGGTAAAAAGGGAGTCGGCGTGCGGGTCAGTGGATCGATAAATAAGCGGACCGCTATCTTAGTCTTGGGGTTGTTGGTTTCTGCGTGTGGCGTCAAAACGGAAGAAAAACCTGTGTCTGCCGCCAAAACCGTTCACAGCGTAATCTCGCCCGGTGGCTATAAGGCTACGGCGATTCCCAATCCCGCAGCCGAAGGCGAAGGAAGCACACTTCTGACAAAGGGCGAATCCCGATTTGGTGAGTTGCCGTCGGCTTACCCGGTGTCCTTCAGCCCCGTTGCCGATATTTTGTTGGTTCGGGAGTGGGTGGCTGCTGACGACACACGCCATTATCTGTTGAATATTGGCGCCGGAGAAATGCAAAAACCGACGGGCAGCCCCCATCGTGTTTTTGGTGGGCGCTATGTGAAGGCGGTCCATTGGTCACCGGATGGGGAGAAGATTACGCTCTACTACCATGAGGATTTAGCTGGATTAGCCTCAGAAACCTTCCACGTTAACGATTTGCTCTAGCGGTAACAGGGCTGGGTTTTGCCAAGACCTCAGGGCTCTGAGATCAAAGGTCAGCGATTAAAGACCAGAGATCAAAGCCCAGAGATCAAAGCGTCTGGCGGATGTTTGAGTTTTGGGTTGGGTTTGTTTTGGCAGCAATTGAGCACCACTGTTTGCCCTCGTCGCTGCCTTGCTTCTGCCGCTTCCCTCTTCCCTGTGTTTCTCCCGCTATCTCTGTCCTTGTCCTTGTCCTTGTTCTTGCCCTTGCCCGTAACCCTCCGCGGTCTTAGCGGCAAAATCTAGACGCATGGAGGTCCAGCGGTTTCGCGCACCACTAGACAGATAAACGTTTCTAAAGGCGTTTTCCGTGATCGGCCTAGTAATAATGATAGACATTAGTGCTAGCTTCTGAGAAAAATGCCAAGCAAGAAAAAACCGGAGGCAATTATGCAAGTTACGAACAAAGTCATGCCCAACGAGCAGCAGCTGAAGGAGTTTATGGAGCCGGGCCAGGACGGCCCGATCTACATGTTAAATCTGCTCAAATTCAAAGATGCGGCGGAGTATTCGGATGGTCGCCAAACCGATCTGACCGGCGCAGAAGCCTATGGGATCTATGCAGCCGAGGTAGTGGAGCACCTGGCCGAGGTGGGGGGCGCCCCCCTGTTTGGCGCTCAGATAGAGCGGTTAATGCTCGGCGAAGTGGAGGAACTTTGGGATAGCGCCGCCATCGCCATGTATCCGTCCCGCCAAGCCATGATGACGATGATGATGTCTCCCGACTATCAGGCCAGTGCCGTGCACCGAGAAGCAGGGCTTGCGGGTCAGCTCAATATCGAGTTGGTCCGGCCCACGGGCATGTGGTTTGGTAGCGGCGAAGAGCAATAACGAAAAGCTAAAGCCGAGAAAAATTGGCCAAGCGCCAATCAAAAAAAGGCCAAACAAAAATAGGCTAATCAAAAAAAGCCCAATCAAAAAAAGCCAAACGATAGGTGCCTCAAGCCCTTTGGGCCTGGCGAACCCCAAAATTCAATAAGCAAATCCACAGGAACCCAACACCATGAGCGAAGCCATTGATGTTTACTGGTCTTTCCGCAGCCCTTATTCCTATCTGGTGACTCCTGATCTGGGGCGCTTGATCGATGACTACGACGTGGATGTGCGCATACGCATCGTTTATCCCATTGCCATTAGAAATCCGTCCTTGGTGTTTGATGCAGGGAATCTAAGCAAGCCCCGTTACATTGGCATGGATGCCAGACGACGGGCTGAGTTTTTAGGTTTGGCTTTCGTCGGTCCGCGTCCGGATCCCATTGTTCAGGACATGCAAACGCTGTCGGTGGCGGCAGAGCAGCCCTACATTCATCGGCTGAGCGCCCTTGGGATCGAAGCGCAACGGCGCGGGCGAGGTTTGCCCTTTGTTACCGAGGTGTCCGCGTTGATCTTTGGCGGCACGCCGGATTGGGACCAAGGCGAGCATTTGGCTCAGGCAGCGGCCAGAGCTGGCCTGAATTTAGCCGAGTTAGAGGCGGCTATTGATGGCGGCGATCAATTGGCCGAGCTTGAGCAAAATCAGCAAGCGCTGACTGACGCCGGGCACTGGGGTGTGCCAACCATGGTGGTGCGCAACGAACCTTTTTTTGGCCAAGACAGAATCGATACGCTGCGATGGCGGCTGGATCAGTACGGGCTGGCCCGGCGGTAACGTTTGTCGTCGGCGCGGCGTTGGGATCGTGGTTTGTTGCTGGTCAGGATTCAGTTAGCGCTTGGGCTGCAAATTTTGCAGTTGCGCCAAAATCTGTTGCTGATTGGGTAATGACGATTGAGCGCCGGAAGCCTGACACGCCAGAGCCCCAGCAACGCAGCCCCACTGCAGTGCTTGTTGAAAGGAATGACCAATATCCATCGACGTTGCAAAAGCCCCAGCAAAGGCGTCGCCGGCTCCTACGGTATCAACAGGTTCAATAGACAGGGTAGGTATTGGATACACCTGGCCTTGGTGCCAGGCTAAACAACCCGCTGCACCTAGGGTGACCACAAGATCGCCATGCAGTTCCTTAGCGACTGCGGTTCCCAGTAGTTGCGCAGGGTTTTCCTGTGTCGCCTTTGTAGGATTGGTAGGCGTAATGCCAAGAAGCTGGCTCAGGGCGATCAGTTCGCTTTCATTGACCAGCACAACATCTACCGCTGTGAGCGTTTCAATGGGCGCGTCTGGCATGGGCGCCAGATTCCATATCACTTTGGCGCCGGCAGTTTTGGCGTGCTGGATGGCTAAGGCCATTTCTGCCAAGGGTATTTCCCCCTGAAGCAGCAGGGTGGTGTCCTTGGATAACAGCCCATCCAACTGCTTGTGGCTAACCTCGCTATTGGCCCCTGGCGCGACAATGATCGCGTTTTCACCCTGAGTATCGACGCTAATGGCTGCGGTGCCGGTAGGCAGTTGGGTTTGTTTGATGCCGCTGATGTCCACGCCAGCAGCCTCAAGGCCCGCCACGGCAATATGCCCTAAGCCGTCCTTGCCCACGGCGCCCACCATTCGCACCTGTGCGCCGGCCTTTGCGGCGGCCAACGCCTGATTCGCGCCTTTGCCTCCGGGCAGCACAGTCAGGTTAGCAGCCAGCAAGGTCTGTCCTGGCGCAGGGATGTTGGGAACCTGAAACACGTAGTCCACATTGAGTGAGCCAAAAACGACAATCACGGGGTTAGATCTCCTGGCTTGCGCCGCAGGGCGGTTGGTGTCAAAGCCAAAGCATACCCATATTTGCGTGATGTGCCGGATTGCATCTGACTGCGGCGCTCGTTGCGGTGTTGCCTAGCCCATGGCTACACTCGACAGGTTGTCGGCGCCTGTCGTCGTATTTTTACATTTCAAGGATTTGACCCATGACGGAGAAAAGTACTCCCTCCCGGGATTTGGACGGCGTATCCAATGCCGAAACCCGAGCACGCTGGAAAATCGACCCTGCCACGAATCCTGAGGATCGGTCCCTTGCCGAGCTGGACCCAGGCAATGGCGATTGGTTTGAGCAGGACAAAGAGCTGGCGGTATTCGAACGACTGCGTCGTGAGGCGCCGGTTCATCTCACAGAAGAAAGTCAGTTTGGTCGCTACTGGTCTATCACCCAGTTTAACGATGTGAAGTACGTAGACACGAACCAACACTTATTTTCCTCGGACATCATGAACGGTGGTATTCGCTTGGGCGGACGACCCTTGGATGAGCCGCCGCCGGACCTGTTTCATTTGCCCATGTTCATCATGCAGGACCAGCCGGTACACGATGTGCAGCGCAAGACCGTGGCGCCCATGTTCACTGCCACTCGCTTGGCGACCATGGGTGAGCTGATCCGTCAGCGCGCGAGCGCAATTTTGGATGGCCTGCCCCGGGGCGAGAGCTTCAACTGGGTGCGCCATGTATCCGTGGAACTCACGGGCCAGATGTTGGCCACGTTGTTCGATGTGCCCCAAGAAGATCGGCACAAGTTGATTCACTGGTCCGACACCGTTGAACGCATCAGCGATCCGGATTATTTCGAGACCCCGGCTGAGGGTTTTGCGGAAATCTGGAAGTGTTTTGAGTACTTCAATGAAATTTGGCAGGAACGCCAAGCGGCGACGACCCCGGGTGAGGATCTGATCTCCTTCTTGGCTCACGGCGAAGCCACGAAGAACATGGCCCCCAACGAATTCCTGGGCAACGTGCTGCTGCTGATCGTGGGCGGGAATGACACCACGCGTAATTCCATCAGCGCCGGGGTGCAGGCGTTAAATCGTTTTCCAGAGGAGTACGACAAGCTGCGCGGGAATTTGGATTTGATTCCCAACATGGTGTCCGAAATCGTCCGCTGGCAAAGCCCGGTGGCGCACATGTGCCGGACCGCCCTAGATGACGTAGAAATTGGCGGCCAGTTGATTCGTAAGTGGGACAAGCTTGCCATTTGGTACCTGTCCGGTAACCGCGACGACAACCATTTTAGCGATCCCAATCGATTGCTCATTGATCGGCCAAACGTGCGACAGCATCTGTCTTTTGGCTATGGCATACACCGGTGTCTGGGTAATCGCCTGGCAGAAATGCAGCTCAGAATTCTCTGGGAAGAGATCATGAAACGATTCAGCCATGTTGAAGTGGTGGGCGAGGCCAAATACCTGAACTCCAGCTTTATTCGCGGCATTACCGAATTGCCGGTGGTGGTGCACGACCGCTAGGGACAAGTCGCACCCGTCCATGCCCGGTCACCGAGCCGGGCAGAAACAAACTCAACAAACAACGCGCAGTAGGGAAAGAGAGGGAAAAAGCATGCTGGGTTACGAGCTGATAGACGACGTGGCGATATTGACCATGGACGATGGCAAGGCCAACGCCGTAGGGCACGCTTACATTGACGCCCTGACCGAAGGGTTGGATCGAGCTGAAAAAGAAGCCAAGGCTGTGGTGATTTTGGGTCGCCCAGGGGTCTTTAGTGCCGGTTTTGATTTGAAAGAGATTGGCAAGGGTGCCGCTGAAAGCCAGGCCCTGGTGAATCGCGGCGCAGGGTTGCTGTACCGACTCTTCACGCTGCCGCTGCCGGTGGTGACCGCCAGCGCGGGCCATGCCATTGCCGCCGGGGCCTTGCTGTTGTTGGCTGCGGATACGCGCTTTGGTGTGGCCGGCGATGCTAAGTACGGCCTAAACGAAACCGCCATTGGTATGACCCTGCCGCCATTCGGCTTGCAAATGGCCCTTTGCCGGTTGTCCAAACGTCACCAAACCGAAGCGGTGATTCAAGCCAAACTCTACGACGGTGACGGCGCGTTAGCCGTGGGCTACCTGGATCATGTAGTGGCCCCTGAGGCACTGCATCAAGCTGCTGTCGATAAAGCCGCGGAACTGGCCCAATTGCCGGGTAGCGCCTACGCCGCGATGAAGCTGGCCGCGCGCAAAGAGTACATCGATATCATCGCTGCCAGTTTGCAATAACAGCAGCGTTGCAAGCTGGCGATGCGCAAAAAAGTTAAACGAATCCGCAGCTTAAGCCTGAAAAAGAGCCTGATGGTTGCCACAGACAGGCCTTGAAGTAGGCGCGGAGTTGGCAGTAAAATGCGCGCCCCTTGAGTCTGGCCTCGGCCAGATCTGGGGAATGCTATTGAGCAGGCGAAAAATGCTCACCCTTATCTGGAAATCTGGAGACGCCCATTAAGAAAGCAAGCAAGCGAGTTGATCGCTCGTTGTTGAATGACGATATATCCGCCGCAAACGTGCGCCTTGTCGGTGCCGACGGCAGTCAGCGAGGCATCGTATCGAGAGCCGAAGCGCTGGCAGAAGCGAGAGCAGCAGGACTGGACTTGGTACTGGTCGCTGTGGATGCAAATCCACCCGTCTGCAAAGTCATGGATTATGGGAAGCACTTGTTCGAGCTGAAAAAAACCAAGGCAGCTCAGCGCAAGAAGCAAAAGCAGATCCAGGTAAAGGAAATGAAGTTCCGTCCTGGCACGGAGGAAGGCGACTATCAGGTAAAACTACGCAACCTGAAGCGTTTTCTCGAGGAAGGGGACAAAGCGAAGGTGTCGTTGCGCTTTCGTGGTCGTGAAGTGGTGCATCCCGAAATCGGTATGAACCTCATGAAACGTATCGCGGAAGATCTGGACGACTTGGGTTCGGTGGAAGCCGAGCCGAAGTTTGAAGGTCGGCAAGTCATCATGGTTTTGGCTCCCAGAAAAAATAGGAAGGCGCAGGCTCCGAAAGAAGCCTCTTAGAAGCAACGCCGGGAGGCGTCACTTGTTAAGCGTCGGTTGATCCAAAACAGGCTCGCCTGGGATTAGCAACAAAGAATACGGGCGCAAGCTCGAATAAGAATCGCCTCGATCAGCCCTGTGGCTGGTCTTGAAGGCAAAAGATGAATCGCGTGGAGAAGGCAATTGCCAAAACTGAAGACTCACCGGGGAGCAGCGAAGCGTTTTCGCCGCACCAGCACCGGTTTTAAACATAAGCAAGCGAACAAAAATCACATCCTCACTAAGAAGGCGCCTAAGCGAAAGCGTCAGTTGCGTGGGATGGAAGGTGTAGCAGCCGCTGACGTGCCAGCCTTGGTACGCATGTTGCCCACTAAGGCTCGATAGGAGGAGTTATGCCCAGAATTAAACGAGGCGTAGCTTCCCGAGCACGCAGAAAGAAGATCTTAAAAGCCGCCAAAGGCTATTACGGTGCCCGCAGCCGGACTTTTAAGGTTGCCAAGCAAGCCGTTATCAAGGCGGGACAATATGCTTACCGTGACCGCCGTCAACGCAAGCGTCAGTTCCGTCGTCTTTGGATTGTGCGCATCAACGCTGCTGCGCGTGAGCATGGCTTGTCCTACAGCCGCTTTATCGCTGGTCTCAAGGAGGCAGGGATAGAGGTTGATCGTAAAGTGCTGGCGGATATTGCCATGCACGAAAAAGATACCTTTGCAGCATTGGCCCAGCGGGTTAGTGCGGTAGCTGCGAAAGCCGCGTAATCGCAAAGGCATGAGTCCGGGGTTAGATAGGACCCCGGACAACATCAACGACAGAGATAGCTGCCTTCAGGAGACCTTAATAGGGTGTTCTTCCTGGCGGCTGCCGGACAAAAAGGGAAGAACATGAGTTCTTCCCTTTTTTTCTGCCCAAATGGGGCCGGTGGGGAAGGATCGTTGAAATACGGTGATAGCCAGGATGAACAATGGATATTGAGAACGTTTTACAGCAGGGAATCGAGGCCGCTGACGCAGCAAACAATCTGCGCGACCTAGAAGATGTGCGGGTTGGCTATTTGGGCAAGAAAGGTGGCTTGACCGAATTACTCAAAGGTCTGGGTAAGCTCGACCCAGGCCAGCGTCCCCAAGCCGGTGCAAAGATTAACGAGGCCAAGGCTGAGCTGCAGGAACATTTGGCTGCCCGTAAAGCGCAGTTGGAAGCGGCAGCCATGGAGGCGAGCCTGGCCCAGGACACTGTGGACGTGACCTTACCCGGCCGACGTCAGGCTGCTGGCGGGCTACACCCAGTGACCCAAGCCATGTATCGAATCGAATCCATTTTTACCGGGGCTGCCTACGAAATCGTCAGCGGACCGGAAATCGAAAACGACTACTATAATTTTGAAGCGCTCAACATTCCGGCCCACCATCCGGCCAGAGCCATGCATGACACCTTTTACTTTGGCGATGGCACGCTGTTACGGACTCATACCTCCCCCAGCCAAGTGCACACAATGGAAACCCAGCCGCCACCGATTCGTGTGATCTGTCCTGGCCGGGTCTATCGCCGGGATTCCGATCTGACTCACAGCCCCATGTTCCATCAGGTGGAAGGTTTGGTGGTGGATCAAGGCATCAGCTTTGCGGATCTGAAAGGCACCGTGATCGATTTTCTGCAGCGCTTTTTTGAGCAAGATCTGCAGGTACGTTTTCGACCGTCTTACTTTCCGTTTACCGAGCCGTCCGCAGAAGTGGATGTGCAGTGCGTGCACTGCTTGGGCGACGGTTGCCGGGTCTGCAGTCACACCGGTTGGTTGGAAGTGATGGGCTGCGGCATGGTGCATCCCAACGTGTTGCAAATGTCCAATATCGATACCGAAACCTATTCCGCCTTTGCTTTTGGTTTTGGTGTGGATCGTCTGGCCATGCTGCTTTACCAGGTGGACGATTTGCGCCTGTTTTTTGAAAACGATCTGCGCTTCTTGCGCCAGTTCAACTAGACCCAACTCAGGAACAACGAATGAAATTCAGCGAAGCATGGCTGCGCCAGTGGGTTAACCCGGCTCTTAGCAGCGACGACTTATTGTTTCAGATGACCATGGCTGGGCTAGAGGTGGACGGCACTGAACCCGCTGCCCAGAGTTTTAGCGGCGTAGTGGTGGGCGAGATCGTCAGCGCAGAACCGCATCCAGACGCAGACAAGCTGCAAGTTTGTCAGGTGAGCAACGGCACGGACACGGTGCAGGTAGTGTGCGGTGCTCCCAATGCTCGCGCGGGGCTCAAAACTGCCTTCGCTCAGGTTGGAGCGGTATTGCCTGAGAACTTCAAAATCAAAAAAGCCAAACTGCGGGGCGTGGAGTCCTTTGGCATGCTTTGCAGCGCTGAAGAGCTGGGTTTGGGTGACGACGCTGACGGCATCATGGAACTGTCTCACGCGGTTGGTTCCGATTTGGCCGCCATCGCCGGGGCAGATTTGCCTTTAGACGACCTAACCGTAGACGTTGACCTCACCCCTAATCGCGGCGACTGCTTGTCCCTGAAAGGACTGGCTCGAGAAGTTGGGGTACTAAACAATCTGGAAGTGACCTATCCCCAGATCACCCCGGTTCCGCCGGTGACCGACCGAACCTTTGCGGTGACGCTGGAAGCCAAGGCCCAGTGTCCTAGCTATCTTGGGCGCGTCATCGAAGGCGTGGATCTGAGTCAGCCCTCACCACAGTGGCTAACGGAACGGCTGCGACGCTGTGGTTTGCGCAGCATTGATCCCGTTGTTGATGTCACCAATTATGTGCTGATTGAACTAGGCCAACCCATGCATGCCTTTGATTTGGCGCGTCTGGATACCGGCATTACCGTGCGCATGGCCAAGCCCGGCGACACCTTGGTGTTACTGGATGGCCAGGAAGTGACCCTAGATCCTCAAACGTTGGTGATTGCCGATGCCAGTGGGCCAGTTGCCATGGCTGGAGTCATGGGCGGGCAACACAGTGGGGTGCAACCAGACAGCACAGATATTTTCCTTGAGTGCGCTTTTTTCGCGCCCATCGCCATTGCGGGGACAGCCCGTCGTTACGGTTTACATACCGATGCTTCCCACCGTTACGAACGCGGCGTGGATTTTCAGCTGCAGCGCGAAGCGCTTGAGCGCGCTACCCAGATTCTGCTGGATGTGGTCGGTGGCCGCCCAGGTCCGTTAGTAGAAACCAGAGATGAGGCTTCCATGCCCAGTCAGGCTCGAGTTCGGCTGCGCGAGTGGAAGTTAAATGCAGCCCTGGGCATCACCATTAATGTGGATCAGGTGGATGAAGCCCTGCAGCGACTGGACTTTACCGTGTCGGCCCGTGAGGTCAGCGATCAAGGGGTTGAATGGGAAGTGATTTCGCCTACCCACCGTTTCGACATCGCCATCGAAGCCGATCTGATTGAAGAAATTTGCAGGATTTACGGTTACAACAATGTGCCGGTTACCCAACCTCAAGTGCGCTTGCCATTGGCGCAAGTGGCGCTGCAGCGGCATGGTGAACGGCAGTTGCGCGAGCGTATTGCCAGCTTGGGGTTCCAAGAAATTATTACCTACAGCTTTGTGGACCCTAAGGCAGAGCAACTGCTGAGTCCGGAGCTTCAGGCCAAAGCCCTGGCTAACCCCATGTCCTCGGAACAATCCGTCATGCGCACCAGCTTGCTGCCTGGCTTGATTGACGCAGCGAAAAACAACATGGCACGCCAGCAGGATTCTGGGCGCCTATTTGAAATGGGCCTGGTATTCCGGCCGGCTGAAGAGCTGGAGCAAGACTTAACGGTGGGAGGTGTGCTGTGGGGCAAACAATCACCCGAGGCTTGGCACAGCGATAACGCCAAAGCGGACTTTTTCGACATCAAGGGCGTGGTGGAAGAGTTAGCCAGTTGGGCAGGTTTGGACTTGGTGTTCACCGCCCTTGAGGACCCGGCCATGCACCCCGGTCAAAGCGCCGCTGTCTGGTTGGGCGAACAGGCCATCGGCAGAGTCGGTCGGCTGCACCCAAGGGTCGAAAAGGCCATGGACGTAGAGGGATTGTTTGTCTTCGAGCTGGATGCTCAGGAGATTTTGCAGCGTCCCAAGCGTGCACATGGTCAGGTTTCCCGTTACCCCGCCGTGCGCCGTGACATCGCGGTCGTCGTGAACCAAGAGGTGAGCGCTCAGCAGGTGATCGATGTGCTGGCCAATGGCATGGGCGCCCTTTGTCAAAACATCACCTTGTTTGACGTTTATCAAGGCGAGGGTATTGATTCTCAAGAGAAAAGTTTGGCTCTGGGCTTGACCTTGCAAAGTCAAGAGAACACCCTAGGCGAGGAAGAAATCAATGCCGCAGCGCAGACCGCGGTAACGCTGTTGGAGCAACATTGCGGCGCACGGCTCCGATAAAAAACGGCGATAAAAAGCGCTGATAAAGAGTGCTGATAAAGAGCTCTGATAGAAAGCGCTGATAAAAAGCTCTAATAAAAAGACTGCGATAAACCGATCGGACAAAGCGTCCCGCAAAGGCGCTGAACGAAAGACGTTGAATACTGGGGACTAGGTGTGAGTGCACTGACCAAGGCCAAGATGGCCGAGCAATTGTTTGATGAACTTGGGCTGAACAAGCGCGAGGCCAAAGAAATCGTCGAGCTGTTTTTCGGCGAAATTCTGGATTCTTTGGAAGACAACGTGCAGGTCAAGCTGTCGGGTTTTGGCAATTTTGATTTACGCGAAAAGGGCGAGCGCCCAGGGCGTAACCCCAAAACCGGCGAAGAAATTCCCATCAGTGCCCGTCGTGTGGTGACGTTTCGCCCAGGACAAAAACTCAAGTCTCGGGTAGAAGCCTTCGCTGGCAATGCCGCGGTAGCGGAGATCTAGGGCCTTATGCTCGAAACCAGCAACAACAATGAGTTGCCGGCCATCCCCGGCAAACGCTACTTCACCATCGGTGAAGTCAGCACCCTTTGTGACGTGAAGCCCCATGTGCTGCGCTATTGGGAGCAGGAATTCCCTCAACTAAAACCCATGAAGCGGCGGGGCAATCGTCGCTATTACCAGCGCCAAGATGTCATCATCGTGCGGCAAATCCGCGGCTTGCTCTACGAGCACGGGTTTACCATTGGCGGCGCGCGTCAGCGATTGGGCGGTGAAACCGCTAAAGAAGATCGCACTCAGTCCAGCATATTGGTGAAGCAAATGATCACCGAGCTGGAAGATCTGCTCCGCGAACTCAAAGCCTGAGGCGACGCAAACAAGGCGCTTGGTGATGTCCAAAGTGAGCTTGTTTCCAGCACTGTCTTTTTTTCTTCCCAACGGACTCTCTCGGTTCTGGCAACCATTGGGACTGGCTTTGGTGGGTTTGCTGACCTTTCAGGCCGCCATAGCAGAGCCTGGCCCTGCGGGGATTCCTACTGCGATGTCATCACAGAATTTCTCCTACCAAGCCCAGATCGGCGCGTTGGTGGCAGGGGATCTGGATTTCAACCTTCAGCGAGATGAGCATCGTTATGGCTTGCTGGGTCGTTTCATCACATCGAAAACCTTAAGCGCCTACTACACCTGGACCGGTAAATTCGTGGCTAACGGACGTTGGCAAGACGGTCGGCCCCAAACCTCGACCTACCTCGTGCAAAGCGAAAGTAAGGACGAAGACTACAAAGTCGTTGTGATGAGTGAGAACGAAACGCAACGGCTGAAGGGGCGGGATGGCGAATTTGAGGTCTTGCCCAAGCCCCGAGGCACCGACCTGATTTCGGCACTGATGTTCACGCCCCAGTGTTATCGCGGTGATTACATTCACGACGGTGAAGATGAATATTTCATCACCCTGATCAAAACCCGCAGCGCTAAGTTATCCAAACGGCGCGGTTTTTATTCCGGCCCGGTAACCCGGTGCGACTATCAGGTAACCACCCGCCGAGACAAGAAACGGCGGGTCAGCGTATCCATGGCAGAAGTTGACGGCCTGTGGGTGGCGGCGGAAGTTCGCATACGCCTGACCCTGTTCCCAGATCCGATTTTTCGCTTGCGCGTCTGACGAGCAAGGCATCGGTTTTTCACCGGAGAGTTAGGGCGATAGCGGAGAACTGGCCTATTCGGCAGCCTAAGTTGAAGAATAAGCAGTATTAGAAGAACAACAAGCATCACAAGAAAAAGAAGAGTCAAAACGAGGAGAGCAACATGGCAGAGCAAACGGAAACCCAGCAGCCTTGGTTTTTGCGCGGCAACTGGCAGCCCATGCAAGAGGAGCGTACCGAGACTAATCTCAGCGTAACCGGGAACATTCCGCCGGAACTCAGCGGCGTGTACTTACGCACCGGTCCTAATCCCAAGTCAGGCCAGGGGGAACATTGGTTTCTGGGGGACGGCATGGTGCACGGTATTCGTCTGAGTAACGGCCAAGCCCAGTGGTATCGCAACCGGTTTTTGCAAACACCAGACATCACCGATCCGCTAACCGATCCCAGTGCTGGGTTGGGCGATCTGCGTCGAGGCAAGGGCAATACCCATGTGGTGGCCCACAACAAAAAAATTCTGTGTTTGGAAGAGGCTCACTGGCCCTGGGCCATTGATGCGGAACTCAATACCTTGGGCTGCGAAAATTATGGCGAAGCCCTGACCTGCTCCATGACCGCCCACCCCAAGGTTTGCCCGGTGACCGGCGAGCTGCTGGCCTTTAGCTATTTCAATTTTGCCCAGCCCTACTTGAACTACATTCGCATCGGCGCAGACGGGCAGTTAAAACAGCTGGAAGGCATCGAACTGCCGCAAATGGTGATGATGCACGACTTCAACATCACCGAAAATTACGTGGTGTTCATGGACTTGCCGCTGGCATTGGACCTGGATTTGCTGGCAAGCGGCATTCCATTTCGGTTTAAGCGTGAGAGTGGCGCAAGGCTGGGTGTGATGCCCCGCAATGGCAGCGGTGCAGACGTGCGATGGTTTGAGATCGACCCCTGTTACGTCTTTCATCAGGTCAACGCTTGGGATAAAGACGGGGTGATTACGCTCTACGTATCTCGGCAAAATTCCGCGTTCGGCGCCGATTCTGGGGACTACTCCGAGGTGTCTCGTTTGCACCGCTGGCAGATTGATCTGAATGCCGGCACCGTTTCCGAGCAGCCAGTGGACCAGCGTCCAGCCGACTTCGGTCGCGTGAACGACAGTCTGGTAGGGCTGGAGTCCCGCTATGGCTATCTCATGGCCTTGGATGGCGAAGGTAATAGCGAGGAGCCTGTGTACGGCCCCATGCTCTATCAATATGACCTGCACAGCGGCAGCTGCGCGGAGCACGCCTTGGGGCAGGGTACCCGTGGCGCCGAGCCGGTGTTCGTGCCCGCCGCCAATGCCACAGCAGAGGACGAAGGCTGGGTGCTCAGTCTGGTGCACAGCGAAACGACGGGTAAATCAAGGCTGATTATCATCGATGCTCAGAATTTTGCCGGCCCGCCGGTGGCCACCGTGGAGCTACCGTTTCGCGTGCCTTACGGGGCTCACGGCAATTGGGTGGCAGACAGCCAGATGCAATAACTGCAGCAGGGAACTTTCAGCGGGCAAAGGCATGAGCTATCATGCCGACCCTCTCGGGGCGTAGCGCAGTCTGGTAGCGCACTTGGCTGGGGGCCAAGTGGTCGCAGGTTCAAATCCTGCCGTCCCGACCAATTACTACTTAGATCAAAATCCGTACTGGAAAATCTTCAGAGGCGACCACTCATTGTGGGTGTTGGTGGCTGATCTATTCGTAGAGGAAGACACCGCTGATCCTGTCGGATCAGAAGGCACCGCCGATCCTGTCGGATCAGAAGGCACCGCCGATCCTGTCGGATCAGCGTCCGACCAATTACTACTTAGATCAAAATCCGTACTGGAAAATCTTCAGAGGCGACCACTTAATCCGGGTGTTAATGGGTGCGCTATTCGTACAGCAAGGCCCCATAAAGCCAAGAAATTTGCGGATTTGGGGGTTTTTAGGGAATAACTACTATGAAGTTGAGTGGTTTGCCTCATGATTCTTTTGTTGAGATCACTCAGATTTAGTGGCGTTATAGCGCCGTATCCGTTGTCCGGCCTTTTTGCGGCGGTGATCCGCGGATATTGCGCCTTTGAACTTATTCCAATCGGAAAATCACAATAAAAGTCATGGGGTAGAGCGATGATAAAACACCACTACGGCAAGGGTACTTTTCGCCTGAGCATCGAATTTTTGGCTTCGCTGGGCCTGGCGCTGTTGCTGGTTGCCTGCGGTGGCGGGGGAGGCGGTAGCTCCGCAACGTCGGATACTGGCCAGCAGGCGTCGAATCTCGGCACGACCACGACACCACCTGCCAGCAGTACCACTCAGACCTTTACTAAGGCCGGCACCATCAGCGGCTTCGGCAGCATTATCGTGGACGGTCAGCGGTATGAGACCACTAGTGCTACGACATCCGATAACGGCATTGAAGGGCCCGATACCCAAGGCCTGGGAACCGGTATGAAGGTGGTCTTTATCGCTGAAACCGACGCGGACGGCGTCAGGTCAGCAAGGCAAATTTATTACGACGCCGATGCCAAAGGCGTGGTTTCTGCGATTGATAGAGCCAACAGGCAGTTAACCGTTCAGTCGATTACCGTGGATTTTGATGATCTGACCCATTTTCGGGGCACGACAGAGGCTTCTCTGGCCGTGGGTGACCTGGTGGAAATCAGCGGCTACACCCAAAGTAACGGCATTTTGCTAGCCACCTATATTGAGGTTGAGACGAACACGGTTTGGGAGGCCTCTCAGGTTTTGCGTTCTGGGTTTGTCAGCGGCTTGAATACCACCGCACAAACATTTTCCCTCGGGGAAATAGCGGTGAGTTACGCCAGCGCAACCTATTCATTCTCCCTTGATAACGGACTGGGTGTTCGGGTGTTGGGGCAGATGAACAACAGTGTTCTTGAAGCGTCAGAGATAGAACCCCTTGCCAGCGACGATTTGTACAGCGGCTCGGCACGTGACGACTATGGAAGTGGGCACGCTGAGATCGAAGGTATTGTGACTGCTTACAGCAATGCGCAGGGAACGATTGCGGTAGATGGCCGGCCTTTCTCCTTGGCTTCTAACGTCAACATCGTTTCTGTTAGCGGCACTGTCTCTCTAGGTAATTTGGTCGAAATCTATCTGGATACCACAAGCAACCAAGTGATCCGTATTGATGTGGAAAACGACAGACGACAGGTTGATGGGCGTATCAAAGGGCAAATCGAAGTGATCGACGCGGCTTCGCAAAGTGTAACGGTACAGTCCCGGGTGTATCGAGTGAGCGCAGACACACGATACGAGGACGACGATGAGCGTTACTTTAATTTTGCCGAAATCCAGGTTGGGGACTATGCAGAAATTAGCTATCGAGAGGATAACGGCACTCTCTACGTGCAGCGGCTCGAGCGAGAGTATGCCAATGAATATGTGGAAGTGGGTTCCCTGGAAGGTCGTATCTCCTCCTACAGCAGCAACAGCCGCCAGCTCATCATTAATGGGGTAACCGTCCAACTCGGCGATACAACCAGTTTTCACTTAGACGATTCCCCGGTTACCGAGAGCGCCTTTTACACCGCCATCGATGCTCAGCAATGTGCTTACGAGGTGGAGGTTAAGGGCCAGTATGCGACCACCGGAATCTTTCAGGCCCGATTCGTGGAATGCGATGATCAATACAGGGATTTCCAATCTCAGGGCTCTAGTGAGACCGGAGGTGATGGTGATGCAGACAGTTCAAATGACGCTGACAACTCAAATGATGATGACGGTCAAAGCGATCGACGCGGTTATTTTGAACTTGAAGGCCGAGTTTCTCAGGTCGCTAGCGAGTCAGCGTTCCTGTTGAACAGTCGCGAAATACGCTTCGACGGCAATACGCGTATCGAGAACAACGACCAATACATCACTGCTGCCCAATTCAGAGCGCTGCTAACCTCTGGTCTACGGGTTGAAGTGGAAGGTTATTGGACCAACAGCGCTTACGTTGTGGCCACCGAGATCGAAGTGGAAAACGACTAAGCCACCTCTATTTGGACAATCTGGATTGCGGGGTGTAGCCTGACGGCTCGCTAAACCTCGCAATCCGTCATGACGAAAGACCTAGTTATCACCCTCTGTTTGTTGCTGATCGTCACCCTAAAGTTCATGGATCTGTTGGTGGACATAGACCAAGCGGTGAATGTGATGCACATCGCGCAGGAGGTTGCGCTGCTGGTGCTGTCGGGTGGGCTATTTGTTTATCTGGTGTACGACATCCGCATACGCACAAAGAAGTCTCATGTCCTATCGGAAAGATTGACGTTATCGGAAATCGAGATTAAGTCCCTCGAACAGGAGATGTTCGAACACAAACTGTCGCTTTTTCAAATCATCGACAGATATTTTGACACGTGGGAACTCACAGCGGCTGAGCGTGATGTGGCGTTACTGTTGATTCGCGGCTATAGCACGCAAGAAATCGCCGCGCTGAGGAACAAGTCGGAAAAGACGATAAACAACCAGTCGTCGTCGATCTATCGAAAGGCAGATGTGCAGGGCAAATATGAGCTTTCTGGGCTGTTTCTTGAGAATTTTCTTACCGCGCCTACGGACTAGCCTTGTTCTTGTTCACGGTCGCCTAGGCTTTGTTCTTTGTTCTTTGTTCTGGAGCCGTGAGTGGGACTGCACTGAGCGTTAATTTTCTGCTCAGAAAAACACCGCGCAACCCTCCAGATCTTGACCTATACCTAGTTAGTTTTGACGCCGTGGCGCGATGCTTTTTGCCTGTGGCTAATCTTTTCCAATGTTGGCAAACACCCCGTGTAGGATCGAAATCGGCAGCTTGGGTGTCCGGTCAAAATACAGTAATCCATTGATCTCTTGCTGTATGTCCGTGAGCTGAGTCCACACAAAGCCTTGCAGGGTCGACGCACTGTTAACCATGGCGGCTACCGCCTTAATGCTCTCCTCCAGGGCGTCTTGGGTTGTCGGTATGTCTCCATAGCTGAAGTCGCTGTCGCCAAAGGAACCGTACCCGATACCTCCGCATTCGGTGAGCAAAATAGGCAGCCCCGTCACGTCGGCATGGGGCAAGGCGCCGGGGCGAGGCTGGCCACCGTAGGCGTCGGTGACGGATTTGCTTGGGTCCACCATGAGTTCGGACAGGCGTGTGGCCACATCCCGATGTTCTGCGTACAGGTGTAGCGTCCAAACATCGCCAGACGAGTATTCCCAACCATCGTTGCCTACCACCAGTCGGGATTGATCCAGGGCCTTGGTGAGAGCCACTACCCCATCCACAAAAGCCCGCTGCTCAGGGCGTTGGGCTTGGTGCCAGACCCCCCAGGATTCGTTGAAGGGCACCCAAGCAATGACGCAGGGATGGGCCCGGTCGCGCTTAACTAAATCCATCCATTCGGCGGTTAAGGTTTCGACCAACTCAGTGGAGAAGATTTTTCCTGACGGCATCTCGGCCCACACCATCAGCCCCAGCTTGTCCGCCCAATACAGGTAGCGGGGGTCTTCCGCTTTTTGATGTTTGCGGGCGCAGTTGAAGCCCATGGCTAGGGTGAGCTCCACGTCGGTGCGCAGGTCATCATCGGATAGGGCGGTATACCAACCGCCGGGAAAATAGCCTTGATCTAATACGCCGCGCAGGTAGCGCCTTTTGCCATTCAAGTGCAGCACGCCGTTGTGTACAGCCACCTCGCGCAGGGCCAGATAGCTGTGAACCACATCGGTTTGTTGGTTGCTCGCATTGTGCAACCTCAGCTCAACGTCATAGAGGTGGGGCGTTTCTGGTGACCACAGCTGGGGCTGTTCAATGTTGAACGTTAGGCGGGCTTCTCTGCGCAGGTCGATGTTGCTGGAAGCGCTGGCAACCTGTTTGCCCTCGGTGTAAATCGTCGCCGTCAGTTCCCCCGCAATTTGCCCAGAGAAGCAAACGGTATAAACCAATTCGTTGGTGGCGAGGTCATAGCTTGTTGCCGTGGACTCCACGCTGACTGCCGGTAGCGGCTCCAGCCACACGGTTTGCCAGATGCCGGTAACGCTGTCGTAGTCGATGGGCCAGCGGGTTGTGCCGGCCTGTTTGCCTCGGGGTTGTGTCCAAGACAATGAGTCCTGCACCCGAATGACGATTTGATTGGTTCCAGGCCGCAGCGCGTGGTCTACGTCCAAGGCAAAGGGTGCATAGCCGCCCCGGTGCTGGCCCACTTCCAAGCCGTTGATAAAGACTCTAGACCAGTGATCGCAGGCGCCGACGCGCAGCACCACCCGTTGGTCCCAATCCTCTGGGAGCCAAAAGTCCCGTTGGTACCAGACCACGTCGGCAGGCTGGATGTCGTGTATCCCAGAGGCCTCGGACTCAACCGGGTAGGGCACCTGTATGGCTACCGGATCGGGCAGCCCAGACCTGAACCATCCTGCACGCATGCCTTGGTTGTCAGGATCGGCTTGAAACTGCCAAGGGCCATTCAGGTTTTGCCAACGCTCCCTAACCAGAATTGGGCGCGGGTATTCGGGTCTGGGAATGCTTGTTACGGGCTCCGTCATGTCTGACCTTTTTTGCTTTGGGTCGCCATGCCACCCAAGTTGGCGGCACACGTTAGCGCTAAGTGTTGGTTGTTTGGCGCGGTTTTTCTAGACGCTTTTTCGCGAATGCCCGCTAAGTTTTGAGCCTGCGCGCTCAGGGCCTTGACCAAGGTTCGACAGGGCGCAAAATGCTCCACCGAAGAAGTAACCCCCGCCGTGAGAGTCGTTCTTCGCTAAGGAGCGTTTTCGTGCAACCCCGCAGACCCGGTCAACAGCAACCCCATCCAGATCTTGAAGCCATTGTTAGGAATCACCTCGACGCTCCTTGGCGCCGGCCTATCGCCGACCATTCGGCTCAGGCTTTTGCTGAGATTCGACATCGGGTAGAAACTTCCGGGCGGTCTTTGATTTTGGATTCCTGTTGCGGCACTGGGGACAGTACCCGGTATTTGGCAGCCACCTATCCTCAAGCTTTGGTGGTTGGGGTGGATAAGTCAGCCAGCCGCCTGAGCCGACGTCGATCTGGGGATCATGATCCGGATGCGGCGGACAATTACGTGTTGGTTCGCGCCGACGTAAACGACTTTTGGCGATTGGCTGCGGATGCCGGTTGGCGGCCTGAACGGCATTTTTTGCTGTATCCCAACCCCTATCCCAAGGCCTCGCAGTTACGCAAGCGCTGGTACGGTTCTCCCGCCTTTGCTGCGCTGATCGATCTCGGTGGGCAATTGACCGTGCGAACCAATTGGGGGCTGTATGCAGAGGAATTTGTCCTGGCACTGCAGGCGGCGGGCTTTCACGCCAGCCAGCAAGTGCTGGCAAATCCAACCCTTATTACCGCCTTTGAAACCAAGTACTTTGAGCGCGGGCATGACCTGTATGAACTGGTCAGTGATCTCAATCGTCGGTGCTGACTCGCTGTCGGGTGCAGACCAATACCCTGGGTGGTTCAGTCCAAGGGCAGCGATCGTGCCTTGGTTTTTGGGGGCTCAGGATTTCAGAATCTGGATGTTGTAGGTCGTTCTTAGCTCGCTGATTTTGGTGTCCAGCATGGCATCGGTCACGTCGGAGTGAGGCCATTTGCGATGCATTTTGCGCACGCGCATCAGCCATATCCAAAAAAACTGCGGTAGATATAGAAACAGTGCTTTCAGGATGCCTAATGCGCGGCCTCCCAGTAATTCCCGGCCTTCGGCATTGAGGCGCTGGACCTCTGGGTCCGCGGCATAGGTTTTTAGCTCCGCCATGTTGATGGTGGTGCCGAAGAGGATCCAGGGTTTGAGCAAAATCTCGCCCGTTAGGGATGTATCGCAGCCAAAGATCACATGGGTTAGGTCGTGGTCGATAAAGATCTTGCCCTTAACCTTTGAGACGGCTTCAACCTCTGGGTTGGATCGATAGAGCTCCGCCAGTCCTTCCCGCAGGGTCAGCTCACAGTTCTGCTTGAGGATTTGCATTTGTTCTTCTCTCTCAATGCGTGCGCTGGAAGCATAGTAGAACCACCGTTAGCTGCATAGATTCCATCAAGACCCGTTTGCGCTGGCGTCCTGCTCCACTTGCAGCAAGATTTCCTCGGGTAGGGCGATGGCATTGCGCTGGGCAATCCAGGTGTTGCTCACGCGATCAGCAGTCAGGTCGCCGTAGTAATGAGGAAACTCGCCCGGTCGATTGCCCGTTAATGAGGTCTCCCAGCGCAGGTTTGCACCTAAATCCGGCGGCAACTGCAACACCACAACAGCTGCGGCGTCTGAGAAGTAGCGCTGCAAGGTGCCTGCTAGCTGCGCCGCGGTGGACAGATGCACAAAACCGTCGGCCAGATCGACCGGGGCGGCCAGAGAACCTGAGTGCTGAGCCTGCTCCCATTGCTGGGTGGTCAGCACTTTGTAGAGGTGGCGTGACGGCATGGTCTTGCAGCGATGTTAGCTGCCGAGTTTGAGTTTGCCGATAAAGTCCATCTTCCCGACTGGAGCGCCTTTCATACGCAAGATGTCGTAAGCCGTGGTGGTGTGAAAGTAGAAATTCGGCAGTGAGAATGACAGCGCGAAATTCCGGGCGGTAAAGGGCATTTCATTTTTACCCAGCTTAAACAGAATGCCGTTATCCGCCATGGCGTTGATGGTCTCTGGGTTTTGAGCCTCCATGGTGGCCAGGCTGTCTTTCGTCATTTGTACGAGGCCATCATAGTCCCGAGGCTCGTATCCCAGCGGCGGCACAAATTCCCCGGAGGTCAGCGCCGCGATGGTCTGGGCAGAATGGTGGTTGAAGGAAATCACCTGCATATGAAAATCCCACATGTCTTCGATCAGTGACGCCTTAAGGATCTCGTTTAGGTCCACCCCTTGCTCGGTAAAGTGAGCCTGGCTTTTTTCTAGGGTGCCTAGGGCACCGCGTAAAATTTGCTCGTAAGTGCCGACGGTAAGATCGTAAAAGCTAATGGACATGGTGGAACTCCTTGCTTAGTTGGATTTTGTGATTGGTTGCGTGTGACTCAAGTTTGCCGGGGCCGTTGCTGTGGCCCCAAGGCCTCACCCAACACAGTCGGTGGTGAAGGCAATTCTGTCAATGGCGGCCAAAGCACCGGCATGCCCTCGCCGCGTAGGGTTTCACCCAGTTCGATGTTCTCCCGATCCAGCGGAAAACAGGGCCAAGGCTTAACTCGTTGGGCGTGGCTGGCAATGTAGACCACGGTAAAAACCCGTCGGGTTTGGTCGCTGCGGTTGGGTGCGGCCTGATGCACCGTCAATCCGTCGTGCCAAACAATGGCGCCGGGCTCCACGTTAACCCATTGCGGTTGTGCCCCGCCCAACAAGGGGTCGGCCAAAATATCGTAGGGTTCGGACTGGTGGGTAATGTCCACGGTTTTGAGAGCCCCGACGCGATGGGAGCCGGGCACATAGGCCATGGCGCCATTGTGCTTGGTCACTGGGTCGAAGGGTATCCAGGCGCTAATCAGTGGGGCGTCGCCCACGGGCCAAAAAGTCTCGTCCTGATGGGCGGTGGTTTCTCGGCCGCCGGGTTCCTTGTACAACGCTTGGTCTTGCCACAAGCGCACGCTAGGCACTCCCAGCAGTTGTGCGGCAATGCCTGCTAGACCCGCATGACAAGACAGCTCGCGAATCTGCGCATGGGTTTCCCAGAGGCGCATGCACTGGATGAAGCTTTGCTCATAGGTGTTTTTTTCTGCCACCGAGCGTGTATCGCCAGCGGTCCGATGGGCCACTTCGTGATCCACCGCCGGGGCGTAGTAGGCCAGTTCGTCTGCAGACAGCACGTCTTGTGTTTTGACAAAGCCATCGCGTCGAAAGTGATCGATAAGCTCGGGGTCGATGACGATGGGAAATGATGGTTCGGCCATAACCTGTTGCTCGCTTAATGCAGTAAAGACCAGTCGGGTTCGCTCTCCGGATCGCTCAGTTCGCCAAAGGCGTTACGCACCACTCGTCGTTGATTGTCTAACCAGTGCTTCCATTCGGTGCACGCTACCAGTTCGTCCCGACGTTTGGCCTGATGTTCGCGCAAGCGTTCGACCATTGCAGTTTCTGCCGGGTTGCCGGTGCCCGCTAGATTGTTCATTTGCAGCGGATCATCCTGCAAGTCGTAAAGTTCCGTTTTGCCGTTGAGCCACTGTGCGTAGGTGTACTGGTTTGTGCGGATTCCCCGCCATTCTGCCCCGTCCTGAAACCAATCAAACCACTTGGAAAAATTCATGATGAAGGCGGAGTCGTCGATATGGGCGCCATCCAAAATGGCCGGGGCTTTGCTCCGACCCTCAATGCTGCGAGGTATGGGAATACCGGCTAGTTCGCATAAGGTGGGAAACCAATCCACCATCGAAACAATGCTCTGATTGCGCTGGCCTGGGGCCACGGTACCGGGATAACGCACAATGCCGGGAATATGGATGGAGGCATCGTAGGGGTTCTTTTTTGACCAAGGGTTTACGCCTTGGGCACCGCCCTGGGTGCCATGATCCGAGGCAAAAACCACAATGGTGTTGTCCGCTAAACCTTTGTCGTCCAAATAGGCGAGTAAGTTCCCCAGCATGTCGTCTACCGCCAGAATCATGGCTAGGTAATGGCGATACATGTCCAAAGCAGATTCTCGCATTGCCTCAGGTACGTTAGGAGGCAGCGTTAGCGTCTTGGGCAGGCGCTGATAGTAGGACTCGGGCGCGAAGGTAAAGGGCGTGAAGTGAGGCTGATGAGGGGACAGAAATAACAAAAACGGATCCTCTCCGGCACTGTCCATGAATTCCTTGCCGTAGTTGAGTAGCCCATCGGTTTCGTAACCGTCCCAGCGCTCGTAATTCCAATCGTCTTTGTGCACAAAGCCGTCGAAGTACACCATGTGCTGGTTGTACGCGCGCCAATAGTCAAACCCCAGCCGGTCCCGGCCCTCAGGTACCCAGTCTGGGTGTTGAGGCATGCGATCCAGCGCTGGCCATAACCCCGTATGCAAATGCCACTTACCGACCCAGGCAGTTTTGTAGCCTTGATGGGCGAAGGCATCGCCTATGGATATCTCGCTGTGCCGGGTGCGGGTGGTATTGATTAGGTGGCCGGTGGTTTGCGGGTAGCGGCCGGTAAGCAGCATGGCTCTGGCTGGCGTGCAGACCGGGCAGTTGGATACAGCCTGGTCGAGTACGGTGCCTTCTCGGGCCAGGCGGTCAATGTGCGGGGTGTCAATTTGCTGTTCGCCAAACAAGGGCAGGGATTGAGCCCGCAGTTGATCCGGAAACAGTACCACCACGTTGGGACGCTTATTCATGCTTGGGCCTCGGTGAGCCGTTTCGTGACTAAATCTAAAAACGCCTCCTGGTCGCGCCAGTTCATGGCGCACTGCACCGGGCAGCCCCCATCGTCGACCAAGGTTTTGCCATCCGGTGTGACCAGAACGGGCAGGGTTTCCATCTCGAGCAGAGCATCATCGAATCCCAGGTAAACCGCCACCAAGTCGTACAAGATGGAACTTTGCCGCTGGGGATCCATGCCCTGCAAAATGGGCCAGTGGGCAACGGCCTGAAACCAGGACAGATGATTGTCCATGCAAATCCCGGCGGCGCTGGTGGGCCCATCTCGGTCCGCCGCCTTGGCAATGGCGTCAAAACGCTCGCCCTGAAGAATAATGTCGCCGCAGGTATCCAGTGGCGTGATGACTTTTTCCCAGTCCGCTTCAAACACAGCTTTGCATGCCATGGCGTGAAGTTTGACGTTGAATTCCCGCATGGGTTTGGGCGCGCCCAAGTAGCCCTTGCGGATGCTGCCGTGCATGCCGATGAACTTGGCCTGGGAGGTAATGCTTGGTTGCCGGGCTAAGGCGGCGGCGATGTTGGGCAAGGGACCAATGCAAACTAACGACACGGTTTGCTCAGCCGCGGCGATGGTGTCGCAGATGGCGCCAACACCGTCTTCGATTACGGTGCCTTCATAGTCAGCCAGTTCGTAATCCGCCAGCCATTGGTCGTGGGTATGGGGGTTGTCATCTAGGGGAATGCCAATGCCGATGGGAATATGCGTGCAGCCCATAATGTCCAGTATTTTTGCCACCAGTTGTGCTCGATACCTGGTGTCACCCGTGGTGGTGGTAATCAGCTTTACGTCCAGTTCGGGGCAGCGCAGCAAAAACACCAGCGCCCATACGTCGTCGACGTCGTGGCCGATATCCGTATCCAAAATGGTGGGTATACCCATAACAAATCTCGTCTAAAACACTGTGCAAAAACCGCGGGCGACGCCTATGGATCTAAAAAAAGACGTAGGATCGCACCACGACATTTTTGCGGCACCGCGCGTCTGCTGGGGCCGTGGGATCGATACAGGCTGAGTGGAAGGACCAGCGGGACACAGATCCGTCGGTGATGGAGTCGTAGCACTTAAGCATGGAGACTTCGTTGGGCTGCTGCTGGGGCAGCCAGTACCACTCATGGCTGGGACGGTAGGTAAAGCGGGTGGTTTCGCCCACACGGTCGTCATAAACCCGATAATTGTTGATGTAGGGCTGATCCGCAAAGGATGGCCAGGCGCACAGCACAAAGGGATTTTGCTCCACGGTTTCCATGGGCTTGGCCAGATTGATGGACATAAAGCGGCGCGACATCTTGGCGTCTGCTTCTGCCTCGGTGTAATGCTGCTCGCGGCCGAAGTTGCGCAGATTGCGGGTCAGCAATTCCCGGCAGCGTACTCGGCCACTGTTGTCGTTCAAGTCGTTGTGCACCAGGTTAGCGTACTGGGCGTTAACGCCGGGGTTTTTAGCGTCCTGATCTTCGGTTCGGTCACCCTCATAGTCTTTATCAAAAACATCGTGGTTGTAGACGAGGGCATCGGTGGCATCGGGAAAGAACTCCAGCAGCAGTTTTTCCATTTCTGCATAAAAAACCGTTCGAACTTCTTCCGAGTCATAAAAATTTCGGCATTGGCTGTGGTGATGCGCAATCGAAATCCCCAGCGCATCCATGCACTCAGGGGTGTTAGGCGACAGGTTCGGGTAGTACTCGGATATGCGCCGGGCGTCTCTCAAAACTTGGGGGAAATAGAGGCTGCGGCGTGCGTTGTCATACTCGTCTTTGGCAAGCTTGGCCGCTTCGTCTTTGCGTGCAGGGTCCTGCCATATTGCGTTGGATGGCACCACGGAATAGGAGGGCGCCTGAAAAATCGTATAGCGCAACGGCAGCGCGACGCCGCCTTCCGGAACCTGTGGATCTTGTTCCTTAATGTGATCCATGCACTCTGCATAGCGCCTAAAACCAAGCCCCCAGTCGGTTTCGATGGGGCCAGGTTGAGCATTTTCGATGAGATCTGTCACCGTTTGCCCGTCGCCGCCAGCTATTTGGGTTAGGGCATCGGCTATTGCCGCAGTTGTGCCCGCATCGCCGTCGACGTCCAGGCTGTTATAAGCTTTGCCCTGATTCGCAGCGATAGGAGCGGGCTGGCCTGCGGTTAGCTCTACCTCGGGCACGTAGGGTTTTGATGAAGCGACACCCATGAACGACTCCTCTCCAAGCGTTTTGAGCTCTGATAGTGTCAGAAAGCGCATAGGGTCTCTAGAGGATGTGGCGGTGACAATGGCTAGGTCAGCCATAGGCGTAAGAGAAAACCTCGGGGTTCTCGCCACGAGGAACGTTGACAAGAAATGTTGGGTTGAGAGGAAACGATGGTTCGACTGAGTGACCTTCCAGAGTATGAACAAGCGCATCTTTTGGCGAAGAAGCTGCCCGCCATGACGCCGCCCCAATGGGTGGCGCCCAGCAAACCGCTGAATCAAATGCGCGTGGCCCTGATTACTACCGCCGGGCTGCATACTAGGAATGAAACTGGGTTTAACTTTTTGGATGCCAGTTTTCGTCCCATTGCCAACGAAGCCAACGGGGCTGACTTGGTGATGTCTCACAGTTCCGTGAATTTCGATCGTAGTGGCTTTGTCGAAGACGTTAACTTGGTCTTTCCCATCGACCGTTTTCGAGAGCTGGAACAGCAGGGCCAGATTGGATCGCTTGGCGATGTGCACTACAGCTTTATGGGGGCAGGGCATACACCGGATGCCTACGAGCATGGGGCCGAGCAGGTGGCGGGTTTGCTGAAAAAAGACAAGGTCGATGCGGTATTTCTCACCCCGGTCTGACCTAACTGCACCCGCGCCGTGTGCGCGCTTGGCTACTACTTGGAGCGAGCCGGCATAATGACCGTGAGCATCGCGCTGGTGCGCGAAAACGCTGAAAGTCTGCAGCCGCCCCGCAGCCTTTGGGTCAGCTTCCCCTTGGGGCGGCCCTTGGGCGTACCAAACGATGCGGATTTTCAGCACCGGGTCATCGACGCAGCACTGGCTTTACTGGCGCGAGAACGGGGCCCGGTGTTAGCAGACTACGGCGAAGATGTGCCTGATCTTCCTATAGACAGCGCGCCTGCTTGCCCGGTGTCGTTTCCCAGCGACGATTCGAATTGGCAAAACCGGTTAGCCCGGGAGTTAGCGGAGCTGCAGCCTTGGTATGAAATTGGCTTACGTCGGCGGGACGGCAGAACCCTAGTTGGTGTTAGTGATTCGCCATTGCAGGACGTCATGCAAAGGTTGGCCGACGATTTAGATCATCAACGACTGCCCACAGATCTGGTGTGGTTTAAGTCTGCGATAGAGGACGCTAAGGCCTACTACTTAGAGGCCCTGACAGCCCAGCCCGGCGAGTATGATCAGCACGCGCTTTACCAAACCCTTTGGCATGACACCCAACTGGGGGCAGGGCTTCGCTGGTTTTACGAGCAATTCGCGGCAGACGATAAGTTGTCAGGTTTTGCCGTCATCGTATTACCCAGAGAAGCCCTAGAGGCACCAGGTGAAATTCCGGCCAGGAGATCCAAAGATGAAAATTAGTCCATTAAGCGAACACTTTGTGGCTGATGTCGAAGGTGTCGACATCGATGCCATGAGCGATGAGGACTTTGAGGCGGTTTATCAAGCATGGCTGACGTTCGGGGTGCTGCGTTTGCATAACCAGCCGTTGGACGAGGAAAGTTTGCAGCGTTTCAGTAGTCGTTTCGGTCCCCTAGAGGAACGCCCCATGGGGCGTTTGTCCGCGGAAGCGAGAGCAAAAGTAAAAAACCGCTACGTGACTCAACTGTCGAATATTGTGGAAAACGGCAAGCCCATCGGTGGCTTGGGCAATGCCGAAGCGAATTGGCATTCGGATATGACCTATGTGGAGACACCGCCGCCGGCCAGTATTTTATTGGGTATTGAAATACCCGCAGTCGGAGGCGACACCTACTTTGCCGATCAGCAAGCGGCCTATGAGGCGTTGCCAGAGGCTCTGCGAGCCCGGGTCGAAACGCTCTCGATCAAACACGACGCGGCGCACACCAGCGTAGGCACTCTGCGACCGGGCTTTGAGGCTTTTGATGACCCGCGGCAGGCGCCGGGTGCCGTGCACCCAATCATCCGCACCCATGAAGAAACCGGTAACAAGGTGCTTTATTTGGGACGGCGGGAATGGGCCTTTATTCCAGGTTTGTCCTTGGACGCCAGTGAGGCCTTGCTGGATGAGCTGTGGTCCCATGCTGTGACGGGGGCAAATACTTGGAGTCAGCAGTGGCGGCCCGGTGACTTGATTATCTGGGACAACCGGCGGGTGCTGCATCGGCGGGATGACTTTCCTGCGGATTCCAGGCGACTGATGAAGCGATGCCAGGTGTTGGCTCGCCAATCTCATACTGACGCGGCTTGTCCAAGCTAAGCAAAAGCATGCTGCAGTCACCGCGACATGGTTCGGTCGACTTGGCCCTTCTGACGTTTTAGGATCCAAAGCGTCAAATCAACTAGGCCAGTGGTGCCGGGAAGCAAACGATGAAAACGCTGAATGTGAATGGTCAGGTGGTGACCGTAGAGGCTGAAGACACGACGCCACTGCTCTGGGTTCTTCGAGAGCAATTGGGTCTGACGGGTACGAAATACGGTTGTGGTATCGCTCAGTGCGGTTCATGCACCGTGCATTTAGATGGGGTAGCGGTGCGCAGCTGTGTGATGCCCCTTGCCGCAGTCAACGAGAAGACCAAGATCACCACCATTGAAGGCTTGTCCGCAGACGGCAGCCACCCGGTTCAGCAAGCTTGGGCCGAATTGGATGTGCCCCAGTGCGGTTACTGTCAGCCCGGCATGATCATGGCGGTGGCGGGGATGTTGAATGCATCACCGGACGCAGACGATGCGCAAATAGATAGCCAAATTACCAACATCTGCCGTTGCGGCACGTTTCAACGGGTGCGCGAGGGGGTCCATCTGGCTAAAGAAGTGGCGGGCAAAAGCGCCAAGGGTAAATCTGCGGGAGAAGTAGCATGAACGACGCGGTTAAAAACGTCATGAGCGTTTCTCGACGCGGATTTTTAGTCACCACGTCTACCCTGGGCGCAGGTTTGGCCCTGGGCATGACCACCCGCCCATTGTCGGCCCAGACAAAGGCCTTGGATGAAGTGAATGCCTGGGTACACATCGCCGCTGACGACACCGTGACGATTCGTATCGCTCGGTCAGAAATGGGCCAGGGCACGTTGACGGGTTTGGCGCAACTGGTGGCCGAGGAACTGGATTGCGATTGGGATAAGGTGACCTACGAATTTCCCACCCCCGGGCAAAACGTGGCTCGAGAGCGTGTGTGGGGCGATTTTTCTACTGGCGGCAGCCGCGGGCTGCGAGCCAGTCAGCAATACGTGCGTGAAGGCGGTGCCGCAGCCAAGCTGATGCTGATTCAAGCCGCCGCCGATGCTTGGCAGGTGCCAGCGTCTCAGTGCAGCGCCCGGGACAGCATCATTACTCACCAACAGTCTGGTCGCACCACAACTTACGGAAAGGTTGCCGTTGCCGCGGCGTCGGTACCTGTGCCAGAAAAAGTCACCCTGCGTGATCCAGCCGACTGGCGGATCGCGGGCAAGCCGTTAAAGCGCTTGGATACCGCTGAAAAACTCACCGGCCAATTGGTTTACGGGGCCGATATCCAGCTGCCTGGCATGCTCTGCGCCAGCATCATGGATTGCCCGGTCATGGGCGGTTCGTTAGTCAGCTTTGATGACAGCGCTGTGGGCAAAATGCCCGGCGTCAAAGGGGTGGTGGCGGTAAAAACCAGTCTAGGCACCAACGGGGTGGCAGTGGTGGCAGACACCTGGTGGCATGCCCATTCGGCGCTGAAGCAGTTACCCATCAAGTGGGATCGGGGCCCCAATGCGGATATGGACGATGCCGCAGTCACCCGGTTGTTGGAAGATGGCTTGGATGCAGACGATGCCTACCCGGGTAACTGGAATGGCGACCTTGATGCAGCCTTTGCCAGTGCAGATACCCAAATCGAGGCCGTCTATAAAGTGCCCTCGCAAAATCACGCTCCCATGGAACCCATGAACGCCACGGCCCTGTACACCAAGGATCGCTGTGAAGTGTGGTGCCCCACCCAAAATGGCGAAGCGGCATTAGCGGCGGCATCTGAGGCGTCGGGATTACCCCTGGGTCAGTGTGAGGTCTACAAAACGATTTTGGGTGGCGGCTTTGGCCGTCGCGGCGCCGGTGACTACGTGCATCAGGCAGTGGAAATCGCCAAGGTTTTCCCGGGCACGCCCATCAAGCTGCAGTGGTCTCGAGAGGAAGATCAAAAGCACGGCTTTTATCACCCAACCACCATGGCCAAGATGCGTGGCAGTTTAGATAAAGACGGCAATCTGACCGGCTTGCATATGCGGCTCTCAGGCCAGTCCATTCTGGCTGGCTTAATGCCTCACGCTCTGGTCGACGGCGCGGACTATTTGGCCTTTCAAGGGGTGGTCAAAGAGGGTCTGAATCCCGCCATGGACGATCACACCATTTGCTATGACATCCCCAACCTGCTGGTGGACAACGCCATGCGCAATCCGCCCATCCGACCCGGATTTTGGCGGGGCGTGAACATCAACCAGAACACCATTTATATGGAGTGTTTTTTGGAGGAGATGGCCCACGCCGCCGGACGCGATGCGTTGGAGTTCCGCTTGTCCTTAATGAAAAACCAGCCCAAGAGCGCAGCGGTTTTGTCGGCAGCAGCCAAACAAGGCGGCTGGGGCAGCAACGACGGCAAAGCCCGGGGCTTAGCGGTGCTGCACGCTTTTGGCAGCTACGTGGCGGCCTGCGCTGAAGTGACGGTGGATGACGACGGCAAGCTGCACATGGAGCGTATTGTCGCGGCCACAGATTGCGGTACCGCGGTGAATCCTCAGCAAATTGAGGCGCAAATCCAAGGCTCATTCGTGTATGGCCTGTCTGCCGCGCTGTACAGCGAAAGCACGCTGGCTAACGGCGAAATGCAGCAAGACAATTTTCATACCTACCCATCCATGAAGATTGCAGAGATGCCCAAAGTCGAAGTCATTGTCATGCCTTCCGGCGGATTCTTTGGCGGTGTCGGCGAACCCACCATTGGTGTGGCGGCTCCGGCGGTGCTGAACGCGATCTTCGCCGCCACCGGCAAGCGTATTCGACAGCTGCCGATTAAGGATCAAAGTCTGCGGGCCTGATCCATGCTTAAGCCCAATGCCATGGTGCTGCTGGTCGGCTTGATGGCGTCGGCTCAGGCCGATACACAGCCAGACCCGCTGGGGGCCACCGCCGCAATGGCGGCGGTGTGCTCGGGGTGCCATGGGGAGAGCGGGTTAACGGTACCTAGCCTAGCCGGGATCGACGCCCAGACCTTAGAAGTCCAGATGCGTCAGCTTCGGGACAGCGATGGTCACACAGCCATGCACCGTTTGATCAAGGCTTACGATGACGAAGCCATACGCGGTATTGCCCAGGCATTGGCCTCGAGACGAATAGCGCCATGAAACACTACCCCCGACGTGATGTGCTGGCCGCCCTAGCGGCGGTTGCTTTGACGCCCATGGGGGCGAGGAGTGCCATGACCCAACGGTCTGCTGGGCGCCTGGTGATCGTGGGCGGGGGCTTTGCTGGCGCAACGCTGGCGCGGTATGCCAAATCACTAGCGCCAGATCTCAGCGTAACGCTGATAGAGGCTAAGAAAAGCTATCTAGCCTGCCCCATGAGCAATTTGGTGATTGCGGGACAACGGGAGTTGGATGAGCAACGTTTCAGCTACCAGCCTCGAGGCTTTGCCGGAGTCAACGTGGTTCATGGTATGGCTCAGGATGTGGATGCGGCGAACCGCACCGTTACCTTGGCAGATGGCAGTCGAGTCAGTTATGACCGGTTAGTGCTGGCACCGGGAGTGGCTTTGAAGCTCGACGCTCTGCCTGGCTATTCCGAGCAGGGCGCCAAACACATGCCCCATGCCTGGCAAGCGGGAGAGCAAACCCTGCTGTTGCGTCGCCAACTGCAGGCCATGCCAGAGGACGGACTGGTCGTGATCAGCGTGCCGCCTGCGCCGTACCGATGTCCGCCGGGGCCCTACGAGCGCGCCAGTTTGATGGCCAGCTATTGCCAGCAGGCCAAGCCCAAGGCGCAAATTCTGATTTTGGACAGCAACGATCGTTTTTCGAAGCAGGCGCTTTTTCAACAAGGCTGGCGCCGTCGCTACGGCGATAGGGTTCGCTGGCAGAGTGGTTCCAACGACGGTCGGGTGATTCGCGTAGAGCCCAAGGCCATGCAGCTGCACACGGACTTCGAGACCTATCGGCCGGATGTGGCCAACGTCATACCCCCGCAGCAGGCCGGGCTGATTGCCCACCGAGCAGGTGTGGCGGATCGTACCGGCTGGTGCCCGGTGGACAGCGTTACGTTCGAGTCCACCTTGCAGCCCAACATTCATGTGGTGGGTGATGCCGCTATCGCTGCGCCAATGCCCAAGTCTGCCTTTGCCGCCAATGCCCAGGCCAAGGTGTGCGCCATCGCCCTAGTTCGATTGTTTCGCGGGCTGACGCCCCTGCCTACCACCCTGGCAAACACTTGTTATTCCTATCTGGCGCCTGGCCACGCCATATCGGTCTCAGGGGCTTATCACACTCAGGGTGGTGGATTTACTTCCATTGCCGAGGCCAGCGGCACCAGTCCGTTAGAGTCGCCGGAAGGACTGGCGGCCAGAGAAGCCAGTCACGCTATGGATTGGTTTCGCGCCATTACTGAGGAAACCTTCGGCTAATGGGCATGTTGCGGCTGTTATTACCATTGCTGTTGCCCGGACTGCTGTGGGCTGAACCCTACCAAGTGGTTGGGGATGCCATCGAAGAGCCATTGGTCCCGGTAACGGGATCGCCAGACCTGGGCAAACAAATCTTCGTTCAGCGCGAGGCAGGTCACTGTGTTCTGTGTCATCAGGTCGCCGGTTTGGCGGCGCCGTTTCAGGGTAATGTGGGCCCGGATTTGAGTGATGTGGGGCAGCGGTTGTCCCCGGGGCAACTGCGACTGCGCATCGTTGATGCGTCGATTATCAATGGCGATACCATCATGCCTCCCTATTATCGGCTGCAAAAGCTGCACCGGGTGGCGGTCAACTATCGCGATAAGACTGTCCTCAGCGCCGCGCAGATTGAACATCTGGTTGCCTATTTGTCACAGCAGGGGAGGTTGGAGCCATGAAGTCCAGGCGGCGTATTTTGCAGGCTTTAGCGTCGTTGCCAGCAGCGGGGTTTTTGCGCCCGTTGGCGGCACAAGGCGCTCTTGATACCGCCCAGTTTGACCAAGCGGTCGTTGAGATTTTTGGCCCTGGGCAGCGGGTAACTCCAGGCCGGGTAACCGTGTCGATTCCGGCCATTTCTGAAAACGGCTACTCCGTGCCCTTGGGGATCGAGGTGGACAGTCCCATGACCCAAGCCGATCACGTGCGCGAATTGGTGGTGATCTCACAGTCCAATCCTTTGCCGGTGATTGCTCGGTTTCAGTTCGGTCCGCGTTCAGGGCTGGCAAAAGTCAGCACCCGAATTCGCCTTGCAGATTCTCAGCGGGTTTATGCGGTGGCGCAGATGAACGACGGTTCCCTCTGGTCCGGGTACGGGCACAGCATTGTAACGTTGGCGGCCTGTGTCATATGAGCGATAGTCCCACCATTCGCCTATCTGTACCGTCGACTGCCCGGGCGGGAGAGCTCATCGAGATTAAGGTGATGATTCAGCATCCCATGGAGTCAGGTTATCGCCGTGGGGTGATGGGCGAGCGCATTGCCCGCGACATCATTAAGTACTTTCGCTGCAGTTTGGATGGCGAAGTGATTTTTCAAACAGAGTTCTATCCCGGCGTGGCGGCCAACCCGCTGCTGAGCTTTTATACCCGAGCCGAGCAAAGTGGCACGTTGCTGTTCGAATGGATTGATCAGCAGGGTGTGACCTGGAGCGAGCAAGCCGATCTGATGGTGGAGTAGGGGTGATTGTGCCGACTCAGATCCTGCAGATTCTGCTAACTGCGCTGTTGGTCGCTGGAGTTCCTACTGCCATGTCTCAACAAAGCCCAGAACTTCCCCAGCAGGCTTCGGTATCCGGCTACGTTTTTCTGAATCCACAGACCCAGGCGCTGCAGGATGATGAGTTCGCCAATCCAGGCTATTTGTGGGTGACCAAAGGAGCTAGGGCCTATGGCGAAGCAGTGGGCGCTGGCGCCTGCGTCGGTTGTCACGGCCAAGACGGCATGGTGGGTGTGGCTACTCGGTATCCGCGTTTTGACCCGAAAGCGGGCACCTTGCTGAACCTTGAGGGGCGCATTAATCGTTGCCGCACCGAGCATCAGCAATTACCCGCGCTGGCGTTAGAAAGCGAACCGCTGTTGGCCTTGAGCAGTTTTGTGACCGAGCAATCCAAAGGGATGGCGACTCAAGTGCAAATTGATGGAGCGGCGGAGCCTTGGTTTCAGCAAGGCCAAGATTATTTTTTTCAGCGTCGCGGTCAGTTGAATTTGGCCTGTCATCAGTGTCATGACGAATCCTGGGGTAAGAAGCTGCGCGGCGATCGGATCAGTCAGGGCCAGCCTAACGGTTTTCCTGCTTATCGTCTGGAATGGCAGACCTTGGGGTCGTTACACCGCCGCTTGCAAGATTGCGAAAGCGGCGTGCGGGCGCAGCCGCAAGCGCTGGGATCTGCTGCGTATTTGGGCCTGGAGCTCTATCTGGTTTGGCGGTCACAGGGCTTGGCGCTGGAATCACCAGGGGTGCGCCGCTAGGGCTATTCGAGCTATGGTGAGGGGCGTTTGCAGGGGGTAGACCTTGGATACAGTCCCAGGTCTAGGGCGATAACGGCCCAACCTCAGGAGTAGCCAAGAACAAGACAAAACGGGGAACTTCATGACGGACTTAGTATTGCGCCAGGATATCGATGGCATAGCCGTGCTCACCTTAAATCGACCTGACAAGCTCAACGCGCTAAACGTACCGCTGTTCAGCGAGCTGGAAGCTCACGCCCGGGATATTGGTAGTCGCCCGGACGATATTGGTTGCGTGGTGCTGCAAGGCGCCGGTCGGTGTTTTTCTGCGGGCCACGATCTTGGCGATATCGCCACCGGTGAGAAATTACCCAGACCTAACTTTCAGGCCAAGGTCATTGAGACCCTGACCCAGCTGCCCCAGCCGGTGATCAGCGCGGTTCACGGACACTGTTATACCGGCGCATTGGAGCTGGCTCTGGCCGGTGACCTGATTCTTGCCAGTCAAAATGCCAAATTCGCAGACACTCACGGCAAGTGGGCCTTGCAGCCAGTTTGGGGAATGAGTCAGCGTCTGCCGCGTAAAATCGGTAACGCCAAAGCCACAGAAATGATGCTAACCGCGCGCACCTATAGCGCTGATGAGGCGCTGGATATGGGGTTGGTGGTACAGGTCTTTGCCGATGAGGACTTCTCACTCCAGGTGTTAGATTACTGCCGAGAAATGCTGCAAAACTCTTGGCATTCACTGCGCGGCTACAAAGCGTTGTTGAACGCTACAGACGGGTTGAGTCTGACCGAAGGCTTGGCCTATGAGGTCTACAACGGTAGCGGCACCGGGCCTGATATGGCCGAGCGCATTGCCGGATTTGGCAAAAAATAGTGGCGACTGGCGTTTTTCGCGACAAGTCCAGAGTAAGTCCTAAATGAGCAGTCCAGAAGATCCGGCCAAGGCGTCGCGTTTTCGTCTCAATGGCTGGTTTGTGGTTTTTTTGATCGCCCTTACCGCCACCGTGGGCCATGCCTTTGGACGCTTCAGTTATGGGGTTTTGCTGCCTGCGATTCGCGACGACTTAGGCATGAACAACACCCTGGCCGGTTTTATTGGCGGCGTTAATGCGGCCTCTTATTTGCTGGGTACGGTGTTGGTGTCCTGGTTAGCGGGGCGCTATCGGCTGCTAGGCATCTTGCGTCTGGGATTGTTGCTGGTTGTAGCGGGCTTGTTCACTGCGGGTATGGCAGCGTCGCCCTGGACGTTAACCGCTGCCCTGGCGGTGACCGGCATCGGCGGCGCGTTGCTGTGGATTCCTGCGCCGGTGGTGGCCGCCGATGCTCTGAGTAGCGACAAGCGTGCCCTCGCTGTGGGTCTAGTGGGCTCTGGTATTGGGGTGGGAATAATGTTGGTCAGCACGATCAGCGGCGAATTGCGAGCCATGGCAGGAGACAGCGCCTGGTCCACGATTTATCAGGCCCAATTTGCCGTGGGTGTGGTGGTAATGGCGTTGGTCATTCTACTGGTGCGGCACCAACAAGAAGCCCCTAAGGGCGGCGGAGGCATTGGTGGCTTCTCGGCTCTGGGGCGCATGCCTGGATGGTTGGCGCTGGTTTGTGGCTACGCTTGCTTTGGCTTTATGTATTTGTTGGTGCTTGGCTTTTTAACTACGCGCCTAGAGGACGACAGTGGCTGGGCGTCTGCAGATGCGTCTTTTGCTTACTCCCTGATGGGGTTCGCGATGATTTTTGGTGCCCCGCTGTTTACGGCTATGGCGCAAAAATTTGGCGTTCGAAGGGTGCTCTGTACCGCGTTCGCGCTCTGGCCTGTGTTCACCGGCGTCGTGCTCACCGGTCTATCGATACCGGTGTTGATGGCCTGCGTCGGCATCGGCGTGTTGTTCAGCGCCTTGCCCAGTCTGTTTACGCTCTATGTGGTGGAAAACACCAGTGTTCAGGACTATGGGGCCAGCTTTGCAGCCGCCACCTTGGTATTTGGCGTAGCCCAGAGTCTTGGCCCGCCGGTGGGTGGTTTGATTGCCGATGCGGCAGGTTCCTTTACTGGGGTATTTGTTTTGTCGGGCTTGATTAGTCTGCTCGGTTTTATGGCCACCTGGCGACTGCCGGTCCACCAGCCAGATTAAGTCACAAGATCTGGCGCTGGCTGAAAAGTTGAAGTAGAACAAGGCAAGGTAACGAGAAAGCGCTAAGCCTAAGGCTTGGGCGTCGGAGTGAAAGAAGACAGATCTGGAGGGCAGGATGAAACCATTAGAAGGGGTAACGGTACTGGAGTTTTCCACCATGATTACCGCGTCGTTCGCAGCGATGATGCTGGCAGAGCAGGGCGCTAGGGTGATCAAGGTGGAGCCCATGAATATGGGTGATCCCATGCGCTACATTGGCGCCAACAAGGGCGGTATATCCTCGTTGTTTGCCAACTGTAATCGCGGCAAACGCTCCATCCGCGTTGACCTGAAGAATCCCGCAGGACAAGAGCTGATTCGGGAACTGGTGTCAGAGGTCGATATTTTTATTCATAACTTCCGGCCCGGCGTTATGGACAAGCTCAACCTAGGCAGTAAGGCTCTTCGTGAGTTAAATCCCCGGCTGATTTACGCCGCCATATCGGGTTTTGGCAAAGCAGGTCCGCTAGGCTCGGCACCGGCTTACGACCCTATCATTCAGGCCCACGCTGGCTTGACGGCCACCCAAGGCAAGGAAGAGCCGGCATTTTTCCGTACGCTGATTTGCGACAAAATCACCGCTTATACCGCCTGTCAGGCGGTTACCTGCGCGCTGTATGTGCGCGAAAAAACCGGGTCCGGTCAGCATATCGATCTGTCCATGTTAGACGCCGGCTTGTTCTTCGTTTTTCCCGATGGCTTCCAAAATCACACTTTGCTGGATGCGGATCACGAGCCCGGACCGCTCTTGATTGATCTGCTCTATGAGCTGACCTTGACCAAGGACGGGGCCATAACTATTTCAGCGGCAACAGATGAAATGCAAATGCGCTCCTTGATAGCCATCGGTATGGAACACCTACTGACGGATGAGCGCTTTGATTCCTTCGAAAAAATGGTAGCTAACCTTGATGTTTTTCAAGCAGAGGTAGCCCAGGCCTTTCTTCAGTTGACGACGGATGAGGCCTTGCAAAGGCTGCGGGACGCGGACGTTCCCTGTGCGCGTTGCCTGGACAAAGATGAGGTGTTGGCCCAAGAACAAGTCGTCGCTAACGATACTGTTGAGGTGATTGAGCATCCGGTTATGGGACGCATGCGCGTCGTTAAATCCCCAGCTCGGTTCGGCGGGGATCGCTTAGCGCCCGGCCGACCCAGTCCGGACTATGGTGAGCATACCTTGGAGGTGCTGACGGAATTTGCGGTGTCAGCGGACAGAATTTCCGCTATGACCGAAGCGGGGGTTATTGCTTAGTCAGAGGCAGCCCGAGGCGGGCGCAGCCAGATCATGGCGATGCCCGCTGGCAGCATGATCAAGGCCAGCGCAATCAACGCCACATCGTAACTGCCGTAGAGGTCGTAAACCCAACCCGCGCCGATGGGGCTCACGGCGCCAGCCATGATGGTCAGCATGCCAAAGCCCATGACCCGCCCGAACGACGCCACGCCAAAACGAGAGCTGTACATCAGGCCCATGAGCGGCAGGATACCCCCACCAGAAATGCCGGTAGCCACAGTGGCGATAACCAGCACCGGCAAGGTCTGGGCGTACATCACCATCATCAGCGCAATAACCGTGGCCACGTTGGCGACCCAATACAGTTTGCGATGATCGATTCGATCTCCTAGCACGCCGAAAAAGAGCTTGCCCGCCACCATGGAAACTGAGGTGAGGGCGATCAGGTTGCCAGTAACCGTGGTATCCAGGCCGATGTCTCGAACAATAATGCCGAGATTAAATTGCAGGGTGCCGAAGGCCATGCTTAACGGCGCCAACCCGACAAAGGGAATCCAAAACAGGCTGGTGGTTAGGATTTCCCTAGTCGTCCACATGCGCTGGTCGTCGCCCTGGCTGCTCGCAGAGGTCGCTACTGGCGCTGGCTGGCGGCCAAGTACGATAAAGGTGAGGGGTACGATTAGCACCACGGCCAGTATCACGAGATTGTTCAAGGTGTCCCGCCAACCGACCTCCAGTAACCAAGCAGAAACCAAGATAGGCAAAATGATACCGCCTACATTGGTGCCGACGGCTGATACGCCCAAGGCTAGGCCACGATTGTCGGTAAACCAGCGGCTCACCAGCGTCTGGGCCGCCAGGGTTCCCATGAGAGTCATGGTCAACGGCATTAGGGTTGCGTAGACCAACCACAGATGCCAAAGCTCGGTGGCCTGTTGGGCTAGCGTCAGGCCCATGGCCATGCAGCTCAGCCCGGTCAGAATCACCCATTTGGTGGGGAAGGCGTCCAGCGCCCGACCTGCGATAGGGCCCAGTAGGCCCCCACCGATTTGTAACAACGCAATGGTCAGCATTAGGTCGCGTCGACTGGAGCCGAACTCTTCCAACCAAGGCAGCGTGAACAGGGCGAAGCAGTAGATCAGTGAGCCCACGCTGATGGCCTGGAGCATGACGCCGTATAGCACCACAACCCAGCGGTAGTAGTGGTCGGGGATCCAAGGTTGCTGAGCGGTGATGTTCATTGGTGGTGCATGCTTTTGTTGTCTGCCAAGGCAGGCATCTGACGTGATGCCCGAAAGCATAAGAGTGTACGCGCTAAATCTGCTTATGGCTTCTTTACGGAAAAAACGCTCGCTAGGTAGGGGTGGGCTGCGCCGAGGGCAGAGCCGAGGGCAGTGCCTAGGGCAGAGCCGAGGGCAGTGCCGAGGGCAGAGCCACTTTCTGTGATCGGCCATGCCAGTTGAGCCTAGACAAAGGCGTGCCTTGCAGCGAAGGCGCCGGTGGCGGCGACTAGCATCCAGCCGTTGAAGTCCGCTGTCCTTGCTCAAAGCCAGCCCAAGGGTTTGTGTCCCAGCGAATACCCATTAATCTAACAGCCAAATTCGGAAACTGACTTGTAGGAGAGGCTTCTTGAAGGGCTGGCAAATCGCAATATTGGTGGTCATCGTGACCGCGGCGGCAGGGTACCTTGGTCGCTATAACATCCTTCGAGGTATTGATGCCTATGCCTACGAGCCTACCTTGCAAGCCTGTGTTGGCGTCCTTGGGTGGGTAGAGCCCACGCGATTGCAGATTGAACTGCGCGCCTTTTGCAACGCGCAAATGATTCAGCTCGCAGCCCAGGCCGCTGAAGCCGCCGACTCTTAGAGCAATCGTTAGTTCTTAGCTCCCAGGCTCTTGTCCCCAGCCCCCAGGCCCTAGCCCTCAGCCTTCGGTCCTGTCCTCAGGCTCGCCGTTAGTCAGGTAGCAACCGCTTACGGCAACAGGGCTATTGGTTGCCTTAGCTGTTGCCTTGGTTATGGCAACAGCGCCAACGCTTGTTCAGCGGCGGCGGTGCCGCTGGCGATTGCGCTGTCCACGTCATTACCCAGGCACCAATCTCCGGCGCAAATCAGTCGGGATGTCGGTGCGACCAGACAAGCTTGTTGGGCTGGATTGGCGACCCCGGCATAAAGCCAGCGATGCACCTGCTGGTGTGCAACTTGATCTAGATCCGCCTCAGGGATCTGTAAGGCTTGCATGACGTTCTTGGCGATGAGCTCTGGGTCGCCGTCAATGTGTTGCTGGCTCCAAGAACGCGAGGCTTGGATGGTGTAGGTGTACCAGTCACCGCGACTGGCCCGGTCTTTCGTATGTTCGTGGATCACCCGATCTACCACGTCGTTGGCAGTCTCCACATCGGTTAAGGCATCGATGGGCTGTCGAGCAGCCATCATGATTGTCCAGCAGCCCTGGGGTCGAATGTTTGTCAGTTGCTCAACAAGCTCTTGGATATGGTCTTGGGCATGGTTTTGAGCCTGCTGTCCCAGAATCGCTGCGGCCTGCAGCGGTGGTGTGGTAGTAATGAGCAGGTCAAAGGAGCCGAGGTCTTGTTGGTTTGCGTCTTCTAACTGCCAAGATTGGTTGGGCTGATCGTGGTGGGCTGCGCTAATGGTGGTGCCAGTTTGCACAGTTAGGGAGGCGGCCAAGGTTTTGCCCACGCCATTGATGCCCAAGGGGCCAGCGCAGAGCGGTGATGATGCCCAGTTGGCTTGCCATGGTGTCAGGCCTAGGGTGTCGATTAACGACTTGGGCTCTTCGGTTGCCGAAGCCAGGTTCAGCAGCTGGGATAGTTGTTCTAGCTGGGCGTGGTTTAGGGCTGGGGTGCCGTGGTCGAAGTACAGGGTGGTGTCCTCCACCGTCGCGCGTCGGGTTGCTACGCGTCCGCCGACACCGCGGCTTTTATCGAACAAAACACAAGAGACCCCATTGGCCTGCAGATGCTGACCGATGGTCAGGCCGGTGATCCCGGCGCCGATTACCGCCACATGGATGCCATTCATTTGGGATCTCCTTGGATGGGTTCTTGTTGGGACGTCAGAACGTCCTGGCCGCTATATGTCTAATAATAACGTAGACAAAATATCACTAAGTACGAAAATATGCCCGATATGACACGAATATCCAATAAATGTCTAATTAGATGCTATTCAAAACTTTGACAATGCGATGGAGTGCCATGAATATACCCCTGAAGATTACGGACGGCCTCAGGGAGTTCCTGCAAGGCATGCAGATGCTAAGTCGGTACAGAGATGCCTCAAAGGCACACAATGAATTCGGTCCCTCAAGCGCTCGCCTCGCCCCTCCTCCTCCCCTTGGGGCGAGCGCTTCTTTTTACCCAAAGCTAAGATGAAATCTAAAGAAATCGGATTGTCCCTGGTCTGGGAAAACAACTTATCGGCTGCGGATTTGCCCCGCATTAACGCGGTAATCGAGGCGTCGGTGCAAAGCTGGCCCACCACGACCCGACTGAAACGATTGGCTATGGCGCCACTGCAGTATCGGGCGCTGGATCTTCAAGATTTTGAATTTCTCTTGTGTTATAAAGCGCACGCTTGTTTGGGCATCGCTGTTTGGCAACCCAGCTGTCCGTTGCGTTTGGAACATGTTTCAGGCGATTTGGACGGTGCGGCGGGGGGAGAGGCCAGCGCGGTTCTCTTGCACGGTTTGTTTGTAAGCGCGAAAGCGCAGGGCCGTGGCATCGGGGGTATGTTGCTTGACGAATTAACTCGTCGGGCAAATCGGGAGAAATTTGCTGGCCTGTTTGTGCGGGCAGAACGATTTTCGACCAGCTTCTTCGAGCATCAAGGTTTTTCTCTACTCACCCATGAGGAAGAGCAGGGCTTTCAGCCTATGTCTTATCCTCATCGTTACGTGTTGGATTTAAGCCGGAGCGAGGGGTCGCATAGGGATGCGCCGGAAATAAGCGCCTATAAAATCAGCGGTTAAAGGAAAACGCGAAATGCTCAGAAAAGTATTTGGTATTCGGGTTGCTGCCAGCTTCTGCGCCATGCTGCTAGGAGGGCTGATTAGCTCCACAGCGCTAGCAGCAGATGCGGGTGAAAACGCAGCTTTTAAACATCATTGCGTTACGTGTCATGGATACGACGGCAAGTCCGGCGCAGCCCGTTACCCGAATTTAGCGGGGCAGAACGCTCCGTATTTGGTCAGTCGTCTGAAGTACTTTCGCGATGCAGAGGAGCCGGGCAACCAGATGAATGCTCAGGCCGTGCTGTTGACCGATGAAGAGATCGACCTGTTGGCCGAATACTTCAGCAAGCAAGCGAACTAGGAGATAAACATGAGCATGAAAAAAGCACTCCTGAAAGGCGCTGTTGTAGTCAGTGTGGGTCTCCTTGGGGCTTGCGGCGGTCATGATATTGATGGCGCGGCGCTAGCGGCAGAGAAAGGCTGTGTGGCCTGCCACGGTACCAAGGGCAAGGCGATTGCGCCCATGTACCCCAACCTGAACGGTCAATGGGAAGCTTATCTGCGCAAGCAGCTGGTAGCCTATCGTGACGGTACGCGTAAGAATGCGATCATGGCGATCCAAGCACAGAACCTTACCAATGAAGAAATCGCGGCGCTGGCGGCCCACTACGGCAACTAGACCTGCGGTCTTTGGTCAAGACCTCAAGCGGGGAGAGCCAGTCAGGTTCTCCCCCTTTTCATTTTTGTTGCATTTTTGTTGAATGAGCTTAGCGAGCAACATAGCGCCGCGTGGCGGCTGGTTGCGTTGTCTGGTCATCATTCTGCTTTGCATCGCGGCTCTTGGGGGTTGTGATCGCTCCCCAGAAAACGCTCAACCAGCGGCCACGATACCGTCCTCATCCTCACCTCCATCGCTAGATCCTTCCCTTGTCGAGGTAGCTACTGGCTATGTGGGTTCCAGCACCTGCGGCAATTGTCATCAACAGGCGTTTCAGCACTGGCAGCAGTCCCATCACGCCATGGCCATGGCGGTACCTAACGAGCAGAGCGTTGTTGGCGATTTTGGTGCCCCACCTCTGACGCTGGCGGGCCAGAACATTACCTTTCACCAAGCTCAGGGGAACTACACCATCACGCTGGATAGCGATGACGGATCCCTGCAGGGCTTTCGGGTGGCCTATACCTTCGGCGTTTCACCGCTGCAGCAATATTTAACGGATCTGGGTAACGGCCGACTGCAAGCTTTGCCGGTGGTGTGGGATAACCGGGGAGACGGTCAGCGGTGGTATCACCTGCAACCCTCAAGCCTGGGCAAGCCAGAGGATGTGCTGCATTGGACCGGGTCGGGCCAGAATTGGAACCATATGTGTGCAGACTGCCATGCCACCCAAGTACAAAAACGCTTCGACCCAGACACCAATGCCTATGACACATCCTTCGCGGAAACTGGCGTGGGGTGCGAAGCCTGTCACGGCCCAGGGCTGGCTCATAGCCAGCAGCCCCAGCAGTTTCCGGTGGTGTCGTTAGCAGATCCCAGGCAGCGGATGGACCTGTGCGCGTCTTGTCATAGCCGACGCACCCAGATCGCTGAGGGATTTCAGCCCGGCAAGCACTACCTCGATTTCTACTCGCCAGCCCTGCTGGACGACGGGCTGTATTTCTCTGACGGTCAAATCCTCGATGAGGTCTTTGTTTACGGGTCCTTCCTGCAAAGCAAAATGCACGGTGCCGGGGTGACCTGTGGTGATTGTCATGATCCTCATACTGGGCAGCTTCAGCGTTCTGGCAATGAGGTTTGCACGGCCTGTCACAGTCCTAATGGCGCTGGTCGTTTCCCGGGATTACAGGCCAAAGTCTACGATTCGCCAGAACATCATTTTCATAGCGGCCAGGCGTCCCAGGGTGCCGCCGGCACTGCATGTGTGGATTGTCATATGGTCGCGCGGACCTATATGGGCATCGACGGCCGCCGTGATCACAGTTTTCGCGTTCCTCGTCCGGACCTGTCTGTGGCGCCAGAAACACCAAACGCCTGTACAGGATGCCATCAGGATCGAGATGCGGGTTGGGCAGCGCAACGGCTGCGGGATTTAGGCGTTGAGCCGGCTGAACACTACGCATCGGTGATCGCATCCGCACGGGGCGGTAAGCAAAGCGCGCAACAACCCTTGAAAGCCTTGGCGGGTAACGCCGAGGGTGCAGACATTGTTCAGGCTACGGCGCTGAGTCTGATGACGGCCTATCCGCCATCCCCGGTGCTGGTGGAGGCTCTGGCAAACCCCCAGCCCTTGATACGACTGGGCGCTTTGCGTGGTCTTGCCAACTCAGCCGCCCAAGTTTGGCCATCGTTAGTGCCGCTGTTGGATGACCCTTTGCGCGCCATACGCTTTGCGGCGATCACCGCCTTGCTGCCGGCCTATGAGCAAATGACTGCAGTGGCCCGGAGCAGGCTGGATCAATCCTTAGAGGAGTACCTATCTTATTTGGCCTCCAACGCTGATCGTGCTGAAGCCCTAACGAATCGTGCTTTAGTGCATGGGGCCCGTGGGGACCGAGAGGCGGCCCAGGCAGACCTGACCCTGGCTTTGCAGCGAAATCCCAGTTGGGTGCCCGCCATGGTGAACTTGGCGGATTTGTACCGGGCCACCAATCGGGATGCCGAGGCTGGCGAGCTGTTGCAACGGGCCATGGAGCTTTCTCCTCAGACGGGACAGGTGCGTGTGGCCAAGGCGCTATGGCATGTGCGTCAAGGTGATGTGACCAGGGCCATCGAGCTGTTGGGCCAAGGGCACCAGCAACAGCCCCAATTGGGTAGCGGCTACATCTATGCGGTTGCGCTGAATTCAGTGGGTAGGCCGGAACAGGCTTTGGACGTTATTGATGACCTGATCGCGGCGGATGTGTACTCCGCCCAATTGCTTCACTTGGGGCTAAATCTGGCCCAGGAATATCCGCATCCAAAGCGTCGGGCGCGCTATCAAAAGCTGTTGTCTTATCTCTAAGCCGTCTTAGTTTTTTGTTTTCGGGGCTTTTTGTTTTTGGGGCTTTTGTTTTTGGGGCTTTTGTTTTTGCGGCTTTTACGATTGCTGCTGCTGCTGCTGCCGCCGTTCTGCCAGCAGCAAGCGGATACCCAAAAAAATGCGGCCGTTGAGCAGGGCTAACAAACCGTCTATTTGCCCAAAGCTGGTTTTACCCTGCTGAAACAACACGATGGCCCGCAACGGCATGTGATTGGCCATTTCCTCAAACATCTTGCGCGTGGTGGGGTCGGCTTTTTCCAAGCCCATGCCGCCTAAGAACCCCGCCATGGCCTTGTCTTTAATTTTGCGGCCGAGCCAAGTAGTGCCGATTTCTGCTAGGGATGAATTGCGATGGAATGGCCTGATGGGCTCGCCTTGGGGCGGCGCTGCGTTGAGCATTTTGCCAAACAGTTCGTCCGACACTTGGATCGGCTGGGCTTGTTCTGATGCGATGTCTGCCGACGCAAACGCCGGAGCGCCAGTGGACTGGGCAACATCACTCAACACCTGATTCGACACGACATTGATCGTATGGATCAACCGAATGTCCCGGCTGGAACTTCCCACTCGCAGTTTTACCGGCCCTGCTTCCAGCACCCACTGTTGGGCTCCGTGATCGAAGGTGCGAAAGTTGTCCGCATCAATGGGGATGTCCACGGTTTGTGTTTCACCGGCTTGCAGCATCACCTTGGCAAAGGCGCACAGCTGTTGGGTCGGTTGATGGGTCGCGCTGGATTCGCCGTCCCGATACACCTGAATCACCTCCGCGCCAGCCCTGGTCCCTTCATTGCGCAGAGTGACCTGTAGGTTCAGCGTGCCTTGGGCGGTAACCGAGTCATTGCTCGCATCCACAGTCAGATATTCAAAAGACGTGTAGCTCAGGCCGTGACCGAAGGGGAACAGCACTGGGCGTTGGGCGGTATCCACAAAGCGGTAACCGATGTACACGCCTTCACGATATTGCATTTGACGGTTTGCGCCGGGGAAAAACCCGGTGCAGGAAACGTCGTCTAGGGAGAGCGGGAAGGTCTCGGCTAACTTGCCGCAGGGGTTGTGATCGCCCAGCAGTACATCGGCAATGCCGCCGCCGCTTGCTTGGCCGCCCAGGTAGCCTTCGAGAACGCTGGCGACTTCATCAATCCACGGCATGGTCACTGGCGCGCCATTGGCCAGCACCACCACGGTGTTTGGGTTGGCGGCGCAAACCGCACTAACCAGGGCGTTATGTTGCTCCGGCATGTCTAAGTGAGTGCGGTCAAAGCCTTCGGACTCGTAAATGCCGGGCAATCCCACATAGACGATGGCCAAGTCCGCTGCTGCGGCCTGACTTGCGGCTTCGTCAATGAGTTCAGCATCCGCGGCGCTGAATACCGGGTCGTAGCCCGGCGCATAGGTCAGGGTGGGCACTCGCTCGCTTAGCGCTTCAAACAGCGTTTCTACTCGGGTAGGTCTGACTTGAGAGCTGCCGGCGCCTTGGAATCGTGGTTTTTTGGCAAAGGCGCCGATCAGGGCGACCCGGGCGTTGGGGTTCAGCGGCAGCAAATCGTCTGTGTTTTTGAGCAGCACGCAGGACTGGGCTGCTGCGGATCGCGCCAATGCGTGCTGGCTATCGAGGTCCAGCGCCCCGGCTGGCTTCTGGCGTTGCTGGCTGGACAAGCTTAGGGCGATGTTACGGGTGATGGCTCTGTCTAAAATGGACTCGTCTAGGGTTCCTGCGGTGACGGCCTGGGCGACGAGAGCATCATTTACGCCGCCACTGCCGGGCATTTCTAAATCCAACCCCGCTTGGATGCCCGCAGGTCGATCGTTGGCGGCGCCCCAATCCGTCATCACTGCGCCATCGAATCCCCATTCCTGCCGCAGGACGGTATTTAGCAGCCAGGCATTTTCGCTGCAGTAGACGCCATTGAGGCGGTTGTAGGCGCACATCACCGTCCACGGCTTGGCGGTTTTGACCGCAATTTCGAAGCCGCGCAGATAAATTTCTCGCAGGGTGCGGTGGTCGACGATGGCGTCCATGTACATGCGGCCCAGTTCTTGGTTGTTGACCGCAAAGTGCTTTAGGCATGCGCCAACGCCCTGGGACTGAATGCCGTTGACCAGGGCGGCGGCGATATGGCCGCTGAGTAAGGGGTCTTCAGAAAAGTACTCGAAGTTACGACCGCACAACGGGCTGCGCTTGATGTTCATGCCGGGTCCCAGCAGTACGCTGACGTCCTCATCGACGCAGGTTTGTCCCAAGCTTTCGCCAATACGCTGCATCAGCTCTACATCCCAGGAACTGGCTAGGGCGGAAGCGGTAGGAAAACAGGTGGCGGGAATGCTTTTGTGAGCACCCAAGTGGTCAGCGTTTTGACCTTGCTTGCGCAGACCGTGGGGGCCATCCGTGACCATGATGCTGGGTATGTCTAGGCGCTCCAGGCCGGGCAAATGCCAAAAATCTTTGCCGGAGCAAAAATCGACTTTTTCGGCCAGGGTCATTTGTGCCACCAGACGCTGGGCCTGGTCTTGCAGTTCGGGATTCAATGGATAACTCACGAGGCTTACTCAGGCTGTCAGGGCTAGGCAAGGTTCTCAAACATCGCCGCTCATGCCTAGTGGCAAGCAGGGTGTCTTTTATCGTCCAGGTTTCAGTCTAGTGGCAGATTCTGGCGGCGACATGGTTCAAGATGGACGCTTTCGTTATCGGCATCGTGAGGAGTCCCTGTTGTACAACCCCAAACAAGACTATCCATCAGCTCGGTCCCCGGTTGCGGCGGACAATTTGGTTGCAACCTCTCAGCCCCTGGCCACCGAAGCGGGTATTCGAGCTATGCGTGCCGGTGGCAATGCCGTCGATGCGGCGCTGGCAGCGGCGATCACGTTGACGGTGGTGGAACCAAATAACAATGGTCTGGGTAGCGACGCGTTTTGCTTGCTGTGGGACGGCCAGGAAGTGGTGGGTCTAAACGCCTCTGGGCGAGCGCCCATGGGTTGGAACCTTGAGCGATTTGCCGGTTTGTCGCGCATGCCCGAACTGGGCTGGGATAGCGTTACCGTGCCCGGAGCGGTTTCCAGTTGGGTGGCCTTGAGTCAGCGTTATGGCAAATTGCCTTTTGCTGCGCTGTTCGAGTCGGCCATTCACTACGCTGAGCAGGGCTTCTTAGTTGGGCCTAAAAGCGCCTTTTATTGGCAGATGCTTGAACACTATTACGACGATTATCCGGATTGGTATGCGCATTTTGGACCAGCGCCCAAGGCCGGGGAGCGTTTTAAGCGACCGGATATGGCTGGCAGTTTGCGGTTGATTCGCGATACCCAAGGCGAAGCGTTTTATCGGGGCGAATTGGCCCAGGCCATGGCCGCTGCTAGTGCATCCGCCGGCGGCGCGCTGACTCTGGCTGATTTGGATGCCCATCGTTGCGACTGGGTAACGCCCACTCGGCAGGCTTATCACGGCGTAGAGCTGCACGAAATTCCTCCCAACGGCCAGGGTTTGGCTGCCCAAATTGCTTTGGGAATTCTTGGCAATTTGCCGCTGCATGAGCTGGATTCCGTTGACAGCATTCATCAACAGATCGAAGCCATGAAAATCGCCGTGCATGCGGCCAACGAACATTTTGCCGACGCCGATGCCATGGTGTTGTCGCCAGAAGCGCTATTGGAGCCAGGGTCCTTGGCCCGGGCTGCCAAGAGTATTGGGCCCATGGCAGCGGCCTTGCCGCCGGTATCTCTGCCGGTAGGCCACGACACGGTTTATCTCACCACGGCGGACGAGCAGGGCATGATGGTGTCGTTTATCCAGTCCAACTTCCGTGCATTTGGTTCCGGTATCGTGATTCCAGAAACCGGCATCTCCATGCAAAACCGTGGTTCAGGGTTTTCCTTGGATCCCCAGCACCCGAATTGCGTTGGGCCCGGTAAAAGGCCTTTTCATACCATCATTCCCGGTTTTGTCACCCAAGGCGGCAAGCCAGTGCTGAGTTTTGGCGTGATGGGTGGACACATGCAGCATCAGGGGCATGTGCAAATGGTGAGCCGTATTTTCGATTACGGACAAAACCCCCAAGAAGCCAGCGATGCACCGCGTTGGCATGTGTATCCGGATCTTACCGTTGGGCTAGAAGAAGGATTGCCGCAAAGCGTGTTTGATGGGCTGAAGGCTCGAGGACACGACGTGCGCTATGAGCCCTTGGAGAGTGTCTTCGGTGGCGCGCAGCTGATTCAAGCCTTGGGATCTGGTTATGTGGGTGGGTCTGACCACCGCAAAGAGGGTTATGTGGCGGGTTTTTGATCTGTCGCAAAATGACAAATGTGAATAGTAAATAGCAAAAAGGTCTATAAACCCTAAATAAATCGACGACAAATACGGCATACTGCATTTTTCGACAATATTGGAAGTCAGTGTGATCGATACCTCGACGTTGATCAGCCAAATGCAGCAAGCCGGTGGGGTCTGGGACGTCAAGCGCGTCCACGGCCTGCTTACTGAAGCCGGAGTGCAACAATCCCAGCGCTCCACAGAGCGGGTCTTAGAAAGTCTTGGCGAACTGCCCAGCGCCCTGAGCCACGACGAGCTGCGGGATGAAGATGGCCGCCCCTTGAAGACTGCGGTCGTCAACCAATTCCAGAGCGAAGCCAAACGCAAACGCAATCCCAGTCTGATTTTGCAGATGTCTGCTGCAGAAAACGTCACGGTCTGCGCCGTCAATGACGGTCGCATGGGGCGTCGTTGGGTATGCACGACCCCTGGGGACGACGGCGTGGATGCTCGTTTGCAGACCCTGATCCACAGCTTGGATCAGTTGATTGATCCGCAAACTCAGGCGCTTGTCTGGCCTCAGGGGGAGGCGCTGGTACTTTGCCGTCACTGGCTTGTGATTCAGGGCCAACACCAAATCCAGTTGCCCAGGGGCGGGCGCATTCAATTGGCCTTGCCCGCATACCACCAGCCGAAGGCAGATTCCGGCGCCGGTGTGCTCAGCCAACGCAGCATGACTGGCGCCCGCAAAGCCGCTGGATCTGACATTGCTGCTGGGCTTTCTCATTTAGATCGGCTGGAAGCCGAGAGTATTCACATCATGCGCGAGGTGGTGGCCCAAGCGGAAAATCCAGTGATGCTCTACAGCGTGGGCAAGGACAGCTCGGTCATGCTGCATTTGGCGCGCAAAGCTTTTTATCCCAGTCCGCCGCCGTTCCCGTTGATGCATGTGGATACCCGCTGGAAATTCCAAGCCATGTACGACTTTAGGGACTACATGGCCCGGGAAAGCGGCATGGATTTGATCGTGCACATCAATCCCGAAGGCGTCGCGAAGAACATCAATCCCTTTGATCATGGCAGCGCCATTCATACGGATGTGATGAAAACCCAGGGTCTGAAACAGGCTTTGGACGCGCATGGCTTCGATGTGGCCTTCGGCGGCGCTCGGCGCGACGAGGAAAAAAGTCGCGCCAAGGAGCGCATTTTTTCCTTCCGCAACCCGGCCCATCGTTGGGATCCCAAAAATCAGCGGCCAGAACTCTGGCGTCTATACAACGGACAGAAAAATCCTGGCGAGAGCATTCGGGTATTCCCGTTGTCCAATTGGACGGAACTGGATATTTGGCAGTACATCTACCGGGAACAAATTCCCATCGTGCCCCTCTACTTTGCGGCAGAGCGGCCGGTGGTGGCTAAGGATGGCATGTGGATCATGGTGGACGACGATCGTTTGCCTGTTGGCGCGGATGAAACCGTGCAGATAAAACGCGTGCGTTTTCGAACCTTAGGCTGCTATCCCTTAACTGGTGCGGTGGAGTCTGACGCCGATGATCTGTCGTCCATCGTGCTCGAGTTGCTCAACAGCCGCACCAGTGAGCGTCAGGGTCGGGCTATCGATTCCGACTCTTCGGGCTCCATGGAGAAGAAAAAACAGGAAGGGTATTTCTGATGAGCGCTAATGAGCTGAACACAGCGGCAGAGGTCGACGCCTACCTCAATCAACAAAACGAGCTGGAACTGCTGCGTTTTATTACCTGCGGTAGCGTAGACGACGGCAAGAGCACGTTAATTGGCCGCATGCTTTACGAAGCCCAGCTGATTTTTGAGGATCAGGTGGCGGCTTTGCAAAAAGACTCCAAGAAGCAGGGCACCCAGGGTGGTGATATCGACTTTGCCCTGTTAGTGGATGGTTTGGCCGCCGAACGGGAGCAGGGCATCACCATCGATGTGGCCTACCGGTTTTTTGGCACCGATCGACGTAAATTCATCGTGGCGGACACCCCGGGCCACGAACAATACACCCGCAACATGGTCACCGGCGCTTCCACCGCTGATGTGGCGGTGATCCTCGTGGATGCATCCCAAGGCGTGTTGACTCAAACCCGCCGTCACTCCTTTTTGACTTCGTTACTGGGCATTCCCCATGTGGTACTAGCCATCAACAAAATGGATTTGGTGGATTATCAACAAGACGTCTTCGATCGCATTGTCGCGGAGTATCAGGACTTTGCCGCTAACTTGACCTTCGACAGCATTACCCCAATTCCGCTGTCGGCACTTCAGGGCGACAACGTCATCGAGCGTTCCCGACAAACGCCCTGGTACGCCGGGCCCACGTTATTGGGATATCTCGAAACCGCACCCATTGCCCAGCAAAGCACCACCAGTCCTTTTCGCATGCCAGTGCAGTGGGTGAACCGACCCAACGCGGATTTTCGCGGTTATGCCGGTACCGTATCGGCGGGTTCTATCGCTCCCGGAGACACCATTCAGGTGATGCCCAGTGGATCCCAAGCGGTGGTTCGCGAGGTGCTGCTGTTTGAGCAATCCCTGCCCAGGGCCTTGCCCCAGCAAAGCGTCACGCTGACTTTGGATCGAGAGGTGGACGTGTCTCGGGGCGATGTGCTGGTGGCAGCGGAAGCGCCCGGGGAGATATCGGATCAATTCGACGCCTCTCTGGTATGGATGGATACAGAGCCGGGCTATGTGGGCCGCGGCTACGAGTTGATGTTGGGAGCCACCCGCATCGGTGCGTCGGTGACGGAGATTAAGCACAAGGTCAATGTGAATACCCTTGAACAACTGCCGAGCCGAAGCCTGGAGCTGAATGACATTGGTCGGGTGGCGTTGAGTCTGGATGAGGCAATTCCCTATGCGGCCTATCAGGAGTGCCGAGATCTTGGCTCCTTTATCTTGGTGGATCGCTATACCAAGGCCACCGTTGGCGCGGGCATGATCAACTTTGGTTTGCGCCGAGCCCAGAATTTACACCCCACTGCTTCCACCATTGATGCTCGGGGCCGGTCCGATTTGATGGGGCACGCCGGTAAGGTGATTTGGCTGACAGGGTTAAGCGGATCAGGTAAGTCCACGGTGGCAGATGCCCTGGAGCGCAGGCTGCACGGCATGGGCATCCACAGCTACATCCTCGATGGCGACAACATTCGTAGTGGCTTGAATAAGGACCTGGGTTTTACCGATGCGGATCGGGTTGAGAACATTCGCCGCACCGCGGAAGTGGCCAAGCTCATGGCAGACGCGGGCTTGGTGGTGATCACGGCATTTATTTCACCCTTTAGATCCGAGCGAGATATGGCTAGGGCCTTGTTTGCCCCTGGCGAATTTGCCGAAGTATTCCTCGACGTTTCTTTGGAAGTAGCCGAGTCCAGAGATCCCAAAGGCTTGTACAAAAAAGCCCGTCGGGGCGAGCTGCCACACTTTACCGGCATCGACTCGCCCTATCAGACGCCAGAAAGCGCTGATCTCACCCTGGATACCAGTGAGTTAACCGTCGAGCAGTGCGTAGACAAGCTGATAGAGCTGCTATGACCGCTGTTCCTGACTCGGATGTCAGAGCCGTGGGGGCGTCCCGTTGGCACAGTCTGCTCAAGGCTTTTTCCTGGCGGGTGGTGGCTACCTTAACCACCGCCGGGATCGCCTATGGGGTGACCGGCCAAGTCGATACGGCGTTGCTGATCGGCGGCGTCGAGTTCTTTCTTAAAATCGCCATTTTTTATGTTCACGAGCGGTTGTGGCTGTATGTGACATGAGTCTTTTGGCCCGGCAGCCTGTGCTGTTAGGCTAGGCCCATGTACATATCTTGGATGCGCTCCATCCTCCTTCTGCTGGTTCCTTGGCTGCTACTGTCGTGTAGCGAAAGCCCGCGCACCCTAGCAATTGCCACCGGCGGCCCCGCCGGTCTTTATTATCCCTTTGGCGGAGGCATGGCCTCGCTGTGGTCGCAAGCCCTGCCCGGGGTGAATGCCAAGGCTGAGGTCACCGGGGGCTCGGTAACCAATGTTATCCAAGTCGCCCGAGGCGAAAGTGACCTGGGTATTGCCATGGCCGATGTGGTCAGCAGCGCCTATGCGGGCACTGGGCGCTTTCCAGAACCCTTGCCCCTGCGAGTGTTGTTCACGGCCTATCCGAATATCGTGCATATTCTGAGTTTGCGCAGCAGTGGCATTAACGCCATCGGCGATCTAGTGGGCAAACGGGTGGCCATAGGGGCACAGGGATCCGGTACAGCGGTGGCCGCCACCAACGTACTCCAAGGTTTGGGTCTGAGCCTGGCGGATATCGCACCCAGGTATCTGAGTTTTGGCGAGACAACCTCCGGGCTCAAGGATGGGACCCTAGACGCGGGTTTTGTGGTCGGTGGTCTGGGTATCGCTGCGGTAACGGAATTGTCGGTCACTCGGGATATCCAGATTATCTCGCTTAGCCCTCAAGAGTTGTCAGCCATCACGACCCAATACCCAGCTTATTCCGGCTACACCATCCCGGCGGGTACCTATACCGGTGTGGATGAGCCTCGGCAGGCGCTAGGAATCTGGAGTGCGGTGGTGGTCCATGCCTCCATGCCTGAAGATCTAGCCTTCGCGCTGACCTGTTCGGTGTACGCCGGGCATAAGCGGCTGCTGGGGATCTCACCGGTGGTCAAAGACATGACTCTAGCCAACATTCACCAACTTGCTGCGGTGCCCCTGCATCCGGGCACCCAGCGATATCTGCGCAATCCCGACGCGGATTGCGTGGCGGTGGATCAGATTTCAGTGGTGCCTTAGCCCATGTCGAACCAGCCCAATTCTCAAGGACTGTGGTCCAAGGGCGTCATGGTGGCGGCTACTTGGGTGGCGGTGACCCTGTCGCTGTTCCAGCTTTGGCAGCCCTTGGTGGGCTTTCTGCCCGTGGGCAGCCTGCCGCTGGAGAGTATTCTGGGCCAGCAGCCTGCCACCTATTTTCGGCCCATTCACCTGGCTTGGGTCTTGGTGCTGGGGTTTTTGGTCTATCCCATCTCCCGACACAATCCGGTGCTCAGGCTGATGGATGCCGTGGCGATTCTGGCGGTCCTTTGGGCCGTGCAACGTATTCTCAGTTTTGACTATCAATCCATTGAGCACTTGCTGAACGGTTTGCAGCCAGCGGATTTTGCCGCGGGTCTGGTGCTGATGATCGCAACCTTAGAAATGGCCCGTCGCGCGGTGGGCTCGGTGATGATGTGGGTAGGGCTGGTGTTTTTGCTTTATGCGGCGTTTGGCAACCTGCTGCCGGATGTGCTGGCGACCAAGGGTTTTAGCTTCGAGCGCATCATTCGCTTTCAGGTTTTTACCGGGGCGGGTTTGTTCGGGGCGCCGCTGGGTATCGCCGCTGGTGCTGTCTTCAGCTTTGTGCTGTTTGGTGCTTTTTTGCAGGTAACCGGTGCGGGTAAGTTTTTAATCGATCTGTCATTTGCCGCGGCAGGCCGCTTTCGCGGTGGTCCGGCCAAAGCCTCGGTTCTCGCATCTGCTGCCATGGGGTCAATCTCCGGCAGCGCCATTGCGAACACGGTGTCCACGGGGTCCCTGACCATTCCTATGATGAAGGAGCTGGGCTACAAGTCTGAGGAAGCCGCCGGTATCGAGGCAGCGGCATCCACTGGCGGGCAAATCATGCCGCCGATTATGGGTGCCGGCGCTTTTGTCATGGCGGAGTACACCAAAACCTCCTATGGCGACATCGTCTGGATGGCCCTAGTGCCGGCCCTGCTTTATTTCTTATCCGTCTTGCTGTACGTGCACATTCTGGCGGTGAAGGGCGGATTTAAAGGCATGCAAGGCCAAGCTGGTGCTTGGCGGGTGCTGGTGGACGGGCTACATTTTTTATTGCCCCTGGCGTTGATCACCGCGCTTTTGCTCTGGAACTACTCGCCGGTTTTGGTGGGGGTGGCAGGCAGTGGTGCGGTGCTGCTGGCTAGCCTGCTACGCGCCCATACTCGTATCGGTTTTGCCCAACTCGTTGACGGCCTGCGTCAGGGCGCCATGTTGGCGGTATCCATTTCTGTGGCCTGTGCCGTGGCCGGCGTGGTGGTGGGCACCATTGGTCAAACCGGTATTGGCCTGCAATTTACCGAGTCGGTGGTGGCCTTGAGTGGTGGTCAGCTGTGGTTGGCTCTGGTGCTGGTGGCCTTAGCTGCGCTGGTGTTAGGCATGGGTTTACCGGCCACGGCTGCCTACATTGTGCTGGCGGTGATGACGGGCCCCGCCTTACAGGAACTGGGATTGGCCCTGATTACCGCCCACATGATTATTTTTTGGTTGGCCCAAAGCTCTAACGTTACCCCGCCCATCGCTCTGGCGGCCTTTGCCGGTGCTGGGGTAGCCGGAGCCTCTCCCATGGGCTCGGCGGTGGAGGCGGTGAAATTGGCCAGCGGCTTGTTCGTTATTCCTTTGATGATGGCGTTCTCGCCACTGCTGCTGTCCGCGGAATATGGTTGGACGGGTGTGTTGGTGTCAGCCGCAGTGACAGGTTTGTTGCTGCTTATGCTGATGATGGTGATGCAGCGGTATTTGTTTGCATCGGTATCGGCAGCGGCGCAGTTGGCTGCCTTGCTGGCTGCCGCTTTGTTGGTTTATCCGTCTGGGCTTACCCGGATGTTAGGAGCGCTGCTGGCAGCGTTATTGATGGCCATCAATTATCGACAGGGGCAAGCCGATATCTCGGTCTAGAGCGTGAGGTCAAAGCAGGCTTCAGCTAAAAGCCTATCCTCAAAGCCAGTCGAAACGCGCTGAGATTTTCAGGCAGTGCCTAGCCGCCGCTGGCAACTAGGGTTGGGCGCTTTGAGCTTCGCGATCCGCTAGCCACTCCTCATGGGGGGTGTACTCGCCGTTGTGCCAAAACCCCCAATCGCTGGATTTGCTGCCGGTGATGATGGCCGTCCACACCGGACGATCTTCCACCAGCTGGACAATATGCTGGTGCGATGCGGGTCGAAAATGCGGCCGCAGGGCTTTGACCAGGGTTTGAGGTGCATCTGGGGTTTTTTCCAGATAGGGCTCAAAGGGAAAGGTGACAAACCACCAGGGGTGGTCGTGATAGGCGCGGTCGTCATCGCCCTTGTGGAATTTGTGCAGGCGAATGGTAAAGCCCAGCCAAAGAATCCAGCGTTCCAAATAGGGTTGTCCGCAGTCGTAGACTAGATCGTGAGTCCAGCCGAAGGTAAGAGAACCAAGAGAGAAGAGGCGTTCGGAGTAGATCACTTGGCTGCTGGTTCCCTGATGGAAAACGGTAGTATAAAGACAGGTGAATCTCGGGTTAAGTTCTACTTGTCGAAAGGGGAGAAATGCATGGAAGTTTTTACACAATCACCGGGTCTAGACAACGGCTTGGTGGACGCATCCAACTGGGCCAGTGAAGAATGGGTGCACCAGCAGTTTGCCTGGCTGCGCCAAAACGCCCCGATCAAATACTTGTCCCCAGAGGGTTACCAACCGTTCTGGAACATCACCCGCTATAACGACATTAAAGAAATCGAGGGCCAGAAGAGTCTGTTCATTAACGACCCAAGACCCACCTTGAGCCTGGAGGTCATGGAACAGGTTGTGCAACAAATGACCGGGCGCAAGCACCTGGTTCGCAGCCTGGTGCAAATGGATGACCCGGATCACATGAAATACCGCATGCTCACCCAGGGCTGGTTCATGGGCAGCAACCTGCGCAAGCTGCAGCAGCGGGTGGATGAACTGGCAGATCTCTATATCGATCGCATGGCGGACTTGGGTGGCGAGTGCGACTTTGTCAAAGATGTGGCGATTTGGTACCCGCTGCGAGTGATTATGAGCATCTTTGGTGTGCCGGAAGAAGACGAGCCCCTGATGCTCAAGCTCACTCAGGAGCTATTTGGCAGCACCGATCCCGACGTCACTCGTTCGTTTGAGCCCGCTGAATTTTTGAACGTGGTCAAAGATTTTGAAGACTACTTTGCCAAGCTGACCGAGGCTCGGCGTGCAGAACCCCAGGATGACTTGGCGACCATCATTGCCAACGCTGAGATTGATGGCGCGCAAATCCCAGATCTAGAAGCCAATGGCTATTACATGATCATTGCCACCGCAGGCCACGACACCACCAGTGCGTCGACGGCGGGAGGCTTGCTGGCGCTAATGAACAACCCAGAACAAATGGCGGCGTTCCGGGAGGACCCGGAAGGACTGATGCCTACGGCGATTGATGAAATGATCCGCTGGGTGTCGCCGGTTCGCCACTTTATGCGCACCGCCACGGCGGACACGGAAATTGGCGGCCAAAAAATCAAAGCCGGGGAGTCGATGATTTTGTGGTACCCATCGGCAAACCGTGACGAAGCGGTGTATACCCGGCCCAACGAATTCCGCATTGATCGCAAAGAAAGTAAGCAAATTGCCTTCGGGTTTGGTGGCCATGTGTGTTTGGGTCAACACCTAGCGCGCATGGAGATGAGTTCACTATTTCGCAAACTGCTGCAGCGGGTAGAGCATATAGAGCTGGCCGGAGAGCCCCAGTACACCCAGGCGGTCTTTGTGGGTGGGCTCAAGAGTTTGCCCATTCGTTACAAAATGAAGTAGGCGTTGGCGCCAGATACTTCAACGGTCCATCTGAGCTGGCAGGATTGGACCGCTGTCATCAGCCTGCAGGGTGGGGGAATCCTGACTCTGGAAAGAGGGAAGCAAACGCTGATGGTGCCGGGAACACTGCCGCCCCAACTGGCCAGTTTCACCATGGTGCCCTTTTGCAGCCGGGTGGCTCATGGGCGCTTTGAGTATCAAGGTCGCCCGATACAGCTTGCGCCGAATTTTTTACCAGAGCCTCATGCCTTGCACGGTTTTGGCTGGGAGCGTCTATGGCAGCTTAGGGAGCAAACGCCTCGATCATGCACCCTGGGGTTTGATCACGATGAACGCATGTCCCAGGCCACCGGCTGGCCCTGGGCATTTTCGGTAGAGCAGTCTTTTACGCTGGATGACCATGCCCTGACTGTGAGTGCAACGGTGTGCAACCTGGCGTCTTCGCCGATGCCTGTGGGTCTAGGCTGGCATCCACATTTTCCCATCACGGCAGATACCGATGTGCAGCTTCAGTGCGCTGGGGCGATGTCTCTGGATCCCAAGTTTTTGGATGCTCAGTTTTTCGATGCTTCTGGGATGCCAGTCTCAGGGGCCCGGGAGCTTCAAGACCCGCAATCACCAGCCCAGCACAACCCCCTGGCGGCTAGACCATGGACCCAGCGACACTTGGACGATATCTATGTCTGGCGCAGTGGTACCGCCAGTATTGCTTGGCCTAACCAGCCTTGGTCGTTGAGCATTGAGCCAGATTCAAGCCTGCCTCACTGGGTGGTTTATGCCCCAACGGATGAAGGCTTTATGTGCATCGAACCCATCAGCCATTTGCCAGGGGCACTGAACCTACCCTTCATGGAAGCTCAGAGCGGGTTGAGAGAACTGGCGCCGGGTGAACACTGGTCAGCGGCTACGCGCTTTGTTACCCGTCCAAGCTAGGGTTTGGGGCTGAGTTCGGGGCTGAGATAGGGGCCGGATAGATTTTTGCCGCTACACCTGTCCTAGGCCTGCAAGCGCGCCAAAGATCGTGATAGATTCATGGCAATAACAACACGTTGGAGAGAGGTTCAAGATGGCTGAAGCAGTGGACTATAAGCAAATTGGTACACGACCCGTGCGCCCTGATGGCTTCGATAAAGTAACGGGGCGAGCCCAATTCGGTGCTGACATCAACTTACCCAACATGATTCATGGCAAGGTGCTGCGTAGTCCTCATGCCCACGCTCGTATCAAGAGCGTTGACGTCAGCGGCGCCTTAGCGATACCCGGTGTTTATGCGGCAATTTCTGGAGCCGATTTTCCAGGCGGCCGATTGGAAGGCGAAGCCAGCGGCGAAGGCGGTGGTTCCATGGACGACATCGCCAAAAACGTCATGGCCCGATCCAAAGTCCTCTATCACGGTCATGCGGTTGCGGCGGTGGCAGCTTCTACTGCTCAGCTCGCGAAGCAGGCCCTGGATGCCATTAAGGTGGAATACGAAGTGCTGGAGCCGGTCTTGGATGTGGTCAAAGCCATGGATCCCGGTGCCACTTTGGTGAACGAAGACAACTACACCGCACTGCCAGAAAAGCCCGAGCATCCATCGAATATCGCCAACGTTGGCAGGCTAGAGCGCGGCAATTTGGAAGAAGGCTTTTTGGCTGCTGACGTCGTGGTCGAGCGTGAATACACATGCCCCATGGCTCATCAGGGTTACATCGAACCCCACGCCTGTGTTGCCAGCATTGATGAACGCGGTCGCGGCACGGTTTGGTGCTCGACCCAAGGGCACTTCGAACATCGCGCAGCCACCTCAAAGATGCTGGGCAAAAACATGGCGGATCTGAAATTTGTCGCTACAGAAATTGGCGGCGGGTTTGGCGGTAAAACCGTGGTTTATCTGGAGCCTCTGGCAACGTTGCTGTCAGAAAAATCCGGTCGTCCGGTGAAGATGACTATGTCCCGTGAAGAAGTGTTCCGGGCCACCGGTCCCAGCTCCGCTACCGTGGCTCGAGTTAAAGTGGGTGTGCGCAAAGACGGCACCATCACCGCGGCACAATCTTGGATCGCCTTTGAGGCCGGTGCCTTTGCCGGTGCACCCTATATGCCCGGTGCCATGTCCATTTACGCTCCCTATGAAATCGAGAATTTTTTGGTCGAGACTTTTGATGTCTTGGTGAACAAGCCCAAGGTGGCGGCTTACCGAGCCCCCGGCGCACCCCAGGCCATGCACGCCTTTGAATGTGCCTTAGACGAGGCCGCACAGTTGTTGAACATGGATCCCATCGATCTGCGTTTGGTGAACGCGGCAGATGAAGGAACTCAAGCACCTTATGGTCCAAAATTTCCTGCCATCGGGCTTAAGGCTTGTTTGCAGGCTGCCAAGAATCATCCCAACTACACTCGCCCGGTACCCGAAGGCGCAGGGCGCGGTGTGGCAGTTGGCTTCTGGTTTAACGTTGGTATGCAGTCCAGCGCCGAGGTGAACATCAATGAAAACGGCTCGGTGATGATCATCGAAGGCAGCCCAGATATCGGTGGTTCACGGGCCTCAATGTGCCTGATGGCTGCTGAAACCTTGGGCGTAGACTACGACGATGTGCGTGCTCAAGTCGGCGACACCGAAAGCACCGGGTTTTGCAACGTAACCGGCGGCAGCCGCACCACCTTTGCTACCGGTATGGCGGTGACTCAGGCCTGCGAAGCGGTGATCGCTGACTGTAAACGCCGCGCGGCCATGACCTGGGGCTTGGATGAAGATCAGGTGGAATGGGAAGACGGACATGCGGTGCCTGGCCCTGGCGTCAACGCGGACGTGAAGCCCATGAGCCTCGCTGAGCTGGCGCGCAAGGCGGGCAAAACCGGAGGACCCATCACCGCTCGTGCCTCGTTGAATGCCCAAGGAGCCGGGGCGGCGTTTTCCGTGAACTTTGGCGATATTCGCGTGGATCGTGAAACCGGTAAGGTCGATGTGCTGAGCTATACCGCCATTCAGGATGCCGGTAAGGCGATTCACCCTGCCTACGTGGAAGGCCAATTGCAGGGCGGGGCAGCTCAAGGTATCGGCTGGGCGCTGAACGAGGAGTACATTTTTGACGACAACGGCGTGTTGGAAAACGCTGGATTCTTGGACTATCGGATCCCGGTGGCGTCAGACCTGCCCATGATTGATACCCAGATTGTGGAAGTGCCAAATCCCAGCCATCCCTTTGGTGTCCGCGGTGTGGGAGAAACCCCAATCGTTGCGCCTTTGGCGGTATGCGCCAACGCGGTCTCGCGTTCGTTAGAACAGCGGATTACCGATCTGCCCATGTCACCGCCTCGTCTGCTCGATGCGATTGAAGGCTAATCATTAGTCTTTGATCCCGGTGCAACCCATCAACCACACAGCAAAACCCTGCCGAATTGGCGGGGTTTTTGCTGTTAGTCACCGAGGACTGCATGGTTAGGGTTGTGCTGGCCAATCCCATGGTGGAAGTGACTCAGGGGCAGCGAGAAATGCAATTGGCCGTCGACAATTTTCGCGAGTTGACCTTCACCCTGATAGAACGCTGGCCGGCGATACAAGAATTGTTGGAGCGCAGCGCCGTGGCCATTGACGGGCAAATTTATCAGGACGCCTTTGCGGAGCCGCTAAGGGCCGATAGCGAAGTATTTTTCATGCCGCGAATCGAAGGCGGTTGAGAGCAATAAGGGGAAGAAATGAACATCAGTTTTGGCGGTGAATACGAAGATTTTCGTCAGGAGGTTAGGGCGTTTCTGGATGCAAACCTCACCGATGAACTGCGTGACGCCCAGCGCTTTTGTCCGGGTATTTTTCTGGACTACGAACACAACATTGCCTGGCACAAAATCCTCTACAAGCAAGGTTGGGTGGCGCCAAGCTGGCCCAAGGAATTTGGCGGCACGGGCTGGGATCTGATGCAGCGGTATATCTGGTCAATTGAAAAAGCTCATGCCGGCGCGCCAGACACCGCTCCGATGAGTTTGGGCATGTGTGGGCCTATGTTGATCGGCTGTGGCAGTAAGGCCCAGCAGGAAGAGTACTTGCCGAAAATTCTCTCCGGCGAAGATTATTGGTGTCAGGGCTACTCCGAGCCGGGTTCAGGGTCGGATCTGGCCAGTTTGAAATTGAAAGCGGAATCCGACGGCGATCATTATCGATTGAACGGGAGCAAAATCTGGACCAGCCATGCGCACTACGCCAACAAGATGTTCTTGTTGGTGCGCACCAACGATCAGGGTAAGCCCCAAGAAGGCATTACGTTTTTGCTGTTGGATATGGCGACCCCAGGTATTCGGGTTGAGCCTATTTTGTTTGCCTCAGGCACTCATGAGGTGAATCAGGTCTTTTTTGACGACGTACTAGTACCAAAGGCCAATGTGGTTGGTGAAGAAAACAAAGGGTGGCAGGTAGCCAAATATCTGCTGGAGTTTGAGCGCGGCGGATCCACTGGCAATGCGGCGCGTAAAGTAGGTTTGCAGCGTCTGCGTAATCTGGCCAAGTTGATACCTCAGAACGGCGCAACGTTAGCGGACGATACGGACTTTATGCGCAAACTAGACGAAACCGCCGTGCAGCTTGAAGCCATTCAGTTTACGGAATTCCGGATGATGGCTGCCTTATCCAAGGGTCAAAGCCCTGGCCCGGAATCCTCGGTGCTGAAAGCGCTATCTGCCGAAACCCAGCAAAAGCTCACCGAACTGGCGGTAGAGGCCATGGGGCAATACAACGCAGTTCATCAGCCAGAAGCCCGCACCGTAGGCACGAACGTTGCGCCGGTAGGGCCTGAAGATGGTGTGGTGGCGTTTTCTCGGTACTTTAATCTGCGTGCCAGCTCTATTGCCGGCGGCAGTAACGAGGTGCAGCGCAACATCATGGCTAAACTGGTACTGGGCTTATAGCTATCGCCAAGATCCGGGCATGAGGAGGGCCAATGGCTAATCCATCCACGTCACAGCAGTTGTTTCGCTCGTTTGCAGCGCAATCAAAACACTATTTTGATCGACCCCATGTGGCGGTGCCCGATCAGGCCCTAGATACGCCAGCGGCTTGGTTGGGCCGGGATCTGCGTACCCAGCTACAGCAGGGTAGTGCATCCTGGTGCTACCAATTGTCCGCTAGGGACCTAGCCGAGCTGCAACAGGCCGTTGATGCTGCGCCAGCAGACATCACCCAGATCAATAAAGAGAATTTTCCTTTGCCCGGTTTGGCTGACCGTATTCAGCAGTGGCGTGGGCAGCTGGATTCCGGGCTTGGTATTCAGGTGATTAAAGGCTTTCCAACGGATCGATCTGAGGATTGGGTACGTCGAGGCTTTTGGGGGCTCGGCCACCACCTGGGCGAACCTGGTGCGCAGAACCCCCAGCAGGAGCTGTTGGGGGAAGTGAAAGATTATGGTGAGCAGGATCCCAATGTCCGTTTGTACCGAACGCCCCATAACATCAACCTGCACTGTGACGCCGCGGATGTGGTGGGCCTGCTGTGCCTGCGTACCGCCGCTGAAGGTGGGCATAGCAGAATTGTTAGCACTGTGGCGCTGTTTAATGCGCTGCTGGCAGAGCATCCAGAGTTGGTGCCGGATCTATTCGAGTTGTTCAAGCTGGATGGACGGGGTGAGCGTCCAAAGGGCGCGTTGCCTTACAGTGAACTGTATCCCTGCCGTTTCGATGGCCAGCGTTTAAGAACTTTTTATCACAGCGACTACATGCGCTCGGTGGCCCGGCATCAGGGCGTGAGCTTGTCGCCGGCTCAGCAACGCATTTTGGATTTTTACGATGCCAAGGGGCTGGACGAGGAGTTCTTTCTGGATATGTGGTTGGAGCCGGGTGACATACAACTGCTTTCCAATCACACCGTGGCCCATGCACGAACCGCCTACCAAGACAGTGCCGAGCAGCGCCGACACCTGCTTAGACTTTGGCTATCCCTCTAACGCGGGATCTTGAGGCCCCAGCCAGCTGGGTTCCGCTAGGACTCTAGCGCGATTGGCAAAGTCCTCGGGCCATTGCTGAACGCTGGCTTCAAAGCCCGGCTGATCCTGCCGATACAGGGCGCGCATGGCGTCTTCGTAGTCTGGCAGGTCCCCGCAAAGCGCCTGACAGAATTGGAAGGTCAATTGCTGAGCCTGGCGCTGTTTATCTCTGGTTTGTGTCTTTGGATCCCGGCGCGCCTCGTCAATGAGTCGGCGCAGTGCCGCTGACGGGTTGCCTGGCTGTTGGGTCAACCAATCCCAGTGTCGGGGCAGCAAAGAGACTTCTCGGGTTGAAGGGGCTTGAGCTTCGGAGCGCTGTCCGCTAACGGGATAGTGAGCGGCTTTGCGTGACACCAATTCAAGGTCGCCGCTGAGGTCCAGGTCTACTGGCCGACACGTTGCGTCGTCGAGTATTAAAACCTGAGCCTTGGGATGCGTATCCAAAAAGTGCCTGGCGGCCACGGCAACCTCAGTGATCGAACCTTGAGCGATGCAGGCGTCGGCGCTAAAGACGGAAAAGGCGTTTACGCCGTCGGGGTCAGTGCTCATGGCTGCAGCTTGGATTCCAGTTCGGCTTCCAGCTGGGCTTTGCGCTCAACCATTTTGGCTTGTTGAGCCGGGTCTGCCCAAATTCGATGGTTGCCCTGGGCATAGGCTTGGCCGTTGTCAAAGTAGGCTAAGGCGTTCAGGCGATTGGCGACAAAGTTATTTCGAGTCACCTTAATTTTGCCCGGCGCGCCCGCAACGATGGAATTCGGGGGTATGACCGTATCCTCGGTAACGATGGTATGACCCGCGACGATGCTGTTCTCACCGATAACCGCCCGGTCCATGATGGTGGCGTTGATGCCGATCAAACAGTTATCACCGATGGTGGCGCCATGAATGGTGCAGTGATGGGTTATGGAGCAATAGGCGCCGATGATGGTGGGGACATCGGCGATGTGGATCATGGTGAAATCTTGGATGTTGGTATAGGCGCCAATCTCGATGTAGTCCGATTCTGCTCGCATCACCACATTGGACCAGATGGAGACCCCTTCATGAATGCGAATGTCGCCGTATATCTCGGCGCTGGGGGCCTGCCAGATCGCTTTGTTCATGGGTGTCTCCTCAGTCGATTGATGGGTTTCGTTGATTCGGTAGCCGGTCGATTACGGGTTCACTGTGTGGTCGCCACAGGCTCCTAGGTTTTGCCGACGCCGCTACATCGATGCCGTTGAGCACCGGTGACTACTGACTCGGTGGCTGCTGCATCTGGGCGCGCTTTTCGCCTCGGCGCTGTCGCATGACAAAAACCAGCAGGGGCAGATAGACGGCAAAGGTAAACCAATAGGGTAGATCCGGTGAAATCTGATAGAAAAAGCCGCCCAGCAGTGGGCCTAGGGTAAAGCCCAAGGGACCACAAGATCCTGCCAGTCCAGCAACGGCGCCTTGTTCGTGGGGCTCCACAGCCAAGGATGCACCCGCAGAGAACGCCGGGCCGGCAACCCCCATGGCGGCGCCCTGCAGCACCATGGCAAACATCATCAATCCTTGGGTATCAGCAACGGCAAGACAGGCAAAGGCCACCGCCAGCACTGGCAGCGCGATGCGCAACCACTGAAACGGCGTCAGGTTGATGCGCTGCATTAAACCGATCTGGCTGGCGAGCGAAGCGGCTGCTGAACAGCCCATGGCCAGCCCAAAGGTTTGTGCGGTTTCTACGGCGGTGAGTCCCAACACATCCTGAAAGCGAAACGCCAGGGTTTGCTGCACTAGGGCCATGCCCATGAACATCAGCGCCCCAACAATGATGTAGGGCAAAATGCGCGGGTCAAAATAACTGAGTTTCTTGGCTTTTGTGGATTCCGATTGGCCCACCGGCGGCTGACTTTTCGGAATGTCCGGCAATAAAAAGATGACAAACAACGCCGTGGTCAGAGCCACCCCGGAGGCCACCCAGAGCGGGGTCAGTAGTGTGATGCCGGCCAACATGCCGCCTAGGGCCGGGCCTAAAATACTGCCGAAGTTGTTGGCGGCGCCAACGGCGCCCATGCCTTTGGTGCGCGTGCTGACCGACGTGATATCTGCCATATAGGCGCTACTGGAGGGCATGATGGCTGACATGACGCTGGCGTGCATGACCCGGGTCAGCATCAACAGCAGGTAGCCCGCCACAGGAAGCAGCAGGCCAATCATGGTGGCGTGAAAGACCGTGGCAAAGAGCAGATTACCCACGGCATAACCAAACAAACCCAGCACCATCACGCGCTTGCGTCCCCAGCGATCGCTGAGACGCCCCCATCGCGGACTGGCGAGAAAGACCACCAGCGAAGACGTGGCAATAATGGAGCTGATTTGCAGTTCGCTCATGCCCACTTCCCGGCCCAGTGGCCCAAGAATGGCGAACAAAACCGTGAAGCCAAATCCCACAGCCACCAATGCCGTTAACAAAATGGCCCGAGCGTAGCGAAACTCGGTAGGGCTAAGTAAAGAGCCTGGCGCCGGTGGTGAGTCGTTGGAAGTAGAAGACACGAAAGTCCAAATTGCGGAACTGCGGGGCGAGGATATTAGCCGAATCCGCTCTTTAAGCGTAGAGATTGTCTCGCGGCGTTGATCGGGTTGGGGGACAATAGCCCGCCACTATTGCAGTCAGAGCAGAGAGGAGTCATGAGCAACGATGGACGGCACCGGCAATCTACCCGGGCCAGCGAGCGTGTCGCGGTTCAGCGCAAAAACAACTATCGCACCCTGCGCACGATCTTGCTGGGCACCGTAGCCATGATTGGTGGGGTGATTTGGTTGGGGGATCAATACGGCGTCGACCGGCAAGAAACCCTGAATTTGCTGATGACCAGTGCAGGCTTTGTGGTGGTGTTGGCCTTGGCGGGTCTAGCCGGCGCCGTGGCGATTTGGTTGGTTCGGCGGATGTTCAAATAACGCCCAGACAGAGAATCTACGGCGAGCTGTCCGCGCCTGTTAGAGCCGGGTGCCGAAGCGCCAGCGCGGTAGGTAGTAGTGCTGGGGGTCTAGGGAGAACAACACCCGGTAGGCTTTGCCAGTGATAGCGGTTTCGCTAACAAAGCCGAAGACTCGAAAATCGCCGCTGTTATCGCGATTGTCACCCATGACCAGGTAATGTCCTTGGGGTACCAAGGTGGCGGAAAAGCTTCCGCTAACGGTATCTGACGGCTGTGGATCCCGAAGAATGTAGGCGCTGTGCTTGCCTAGGGTTTCGCGAAATAGGTTTTGGCCGTGCAGAGCTTGGGCCCAAGCCGAAGACCAGTCCTCAGCGGGTATGGCCGCATAGTCCGCTTGTTGGTCATTGATGCGTAACCGACCTGATTGCCAGCTCACCGTATCGCCGGGTAAGCCGACCACGCGCTTCACCATCAGCACGCCGGTTGTGGGGGCTCGAAAAGTCACAATGTCCCAACGCTGGGGTGTGGCCCAACGCAACAGAGCCTGATTACTAAAGGGTAGGGTCACAGCAAAAGCGAGTTTGTCGACCAAGATACGATCACCGGGCAGGATCGTTGGCGCCATGGAGCGAGAGGGGACGTAGTTCCAGTCCACTACGCTGGCGCGGACCAGTAAAATCACGAGCAGTAGAGCCAGTAAGCCCTGCCAGGTGAATGAGGGTCTGGCTATCCGGCTCTGCATGTGGCCCGGGTTACTTGGCGTTGGCCTGCTCCAAGGCCGCAAGTTGTTCTGGCGTCGCCTCGGTCTGGTAGGTGCTCTTCCAGGTGTCGTAGCTCATGCCATAAACCGCTTCCCGAGCCTGCTCTTGGTCTACTGCTATACCCTGTTCGTCGGCGGCGGCTTTGTACCATTTGGAAAGGCAGTTGCGACAAAAGCCCGCCAAAATCATCAAGTCGATATTCTGTACGTCTTTGCGCTGATCTAGGTGCGCCAACAACCGACGGAACGTGGCTGCTTCCAATTCGGTTTGCTGCTGGGTGGTTAGTCCCTGTTCACTCACAATCGTTCTCCGTTAAAGGGCAATTCAGGCCGGGTGGCGGGTAAAGATCCATTCGTCGTCACTGGACAGGCCCTCGTTGAAGGCATAACCCTCCACATCAAAGGCCTGTAGTGCGTCTGGGGTTTCAGCACGTTGATCGATCATGTAGCGCGCCATCAGACCACGAGCTTTCTTGGCAGAAAAAGACACGAACCGATAGGCGTCTCGACGCCATTCTTTGAAGTTGATGGTAAGAACCCGGCCCTCAATTTGGTCGGGTTGGACGACTTTGTAGTATTCGTTGGACGCTAGGTTGATAAGCACCTTGCTACGTTGTTCAGCCAGCCCTTGATTCAACGCATCGGTGACTTTGCTGCCCCAGAATTCGTACAGATCTTTGCCCTTGGGATTGTCCAGTTTGGTGCCCATTTCCAGTCGGTAGGGGTGAATGCGGTCCAGCGGTCTAAGCAAACCATGCAGCCCGGACAGCACCCGCAGGCGTTTTTGCGCCCAAGTGAAATCGCGTTTGCTCATGCTTTGGGCGTCCAAGCCCTGATAAACGTCACCTTTAAAGGCCAGGATTGACGCTCTGGCGTTGCTGTCGTCGTCAAACTCCGGTGACCACTGGGCGTAGCGATCGTGATTTAGCGAAGCCAGTTTGTCGCTGATACTCATGAGGCTGCCGATTTGTGCAGGCTCCAATTTTCGCAGGGTGCGAATCAACGCCGTCGATTCTTGAGTGAATTCAGGCAGTGAATGTTGGTCCGTGACTAAGGGGCTCTCAAAGTCCAGAGTTTTCGCGGGAGATAAAATGGCCAGCATGGGTTTTCACCTGTTTTGGTACATCAGTGCGGTAACGCATTGCCAGATAATATACCCCATCGAATTTTGCGTAACAGTCAGCAACTCACCCTTGTCGAAAAATGCGCCAGCTTTCCCCGACCAAGGCTGACCGTTAGACTGCCGGCTCCGTCGGACAGTCAGCGGTTGTAATCGCTTCGGAGAAAATACGTGGAAATGGCCGCTCGCAGCCACGCGGGTCTGGTGCGCATGCGCAACGAAGATGCCCTGGAAATCGACCCGGACTGCGGAATCGCGGTGCTGGCAGATGGCATGGGCGGACTCATGGCCGGTAGTGAGGCCAGCAAAGTGGTGGTGGAAGAGGTGATGACCCAGTTGCGCCAGGTAGCAGACATGCACCAGCAAACCTTGGCAACAGCCATCGAGGCCGCACATCAAAGCGTATTGGCGGTAAGCGCTGCTAAGGAAATGAAGGCCCAAATGGGAAGCACCGTGGTGATTTGGGCAGCCGCCCAGGACCAATGGGTAGCGGCGCATGTGGGAGATTCCCGGCTTTATCGGTGGGCAGACGAAACCCTAGAGCAGGTGAGTCGTGACCACAGCTTGGCTCAACGCATGCTGGACAGCGGCGAGGTCGAGCCAGGGGTGGATGTGGAGGCCCATTACGGGCATGTACTCACTCAGGGTATGGGATTGCGCCAACCCTTGGATCCGGGCTTTTATCAGGGCGAGTTGGGTCAAAGGCCCCAGCGGTTTTTGCTTTGCAGTGACGGTCTTAGCGATATGGTGCCGGAGGAAAAAATTGCTCGCGCCATGGCCAATAACGATTTGCAGGGGGCTGCTGATCAGTTGTTAGGAGATGCTCTGGATATGGGTGGTAAAGACAATATCAGCCTGATTTTGATCGATCCCTGAGCCGTCTCTATACTGGCGCCGCCTGAAAATGGGGTGGTAGCAGCGCCGCGGCTAAGAGCTTGAGGAAAGAGTTTGAGGAAAGAGCCCGAGGAAAGAGCCCAAAAAAGGGCTAGATAAAAAAGCTAGAGAAAAGGGCCCCCGAAAAAGGCTCAAGAAAAGAGCGAGTGACAAGAGCGAGTGAAAAGAGCTTTAGATTGTGCAGTTGACCCCTCTGCCAAACCTTGCCAAGGATAGACTTTGAACAGACAACAACGAATCGAATCCGCCCTGTCTCAAGGGTTGGAGCTACAGCACCTAGAGGTGCTGGACGAAAGCCACGGCCACAACGTGCCTGACGGCGCTGAAAGTCACTTCAAGGTGGTTGCGGTGAGTCCCGCCTTTGACGGCAAACGCGCGGTGCAGCGACATCGCATGATCAATGAACTGCTTGCCCCTGAGTTTGCTGCTGGCATGCACGCCTTGGCCATTCATGTGTATACCGCCGATGAGTGGCAAGAGCGTTTCCTGCAGGCGCCCATGTCGCCACCGTGTGCACACGCAGATGACGACGCCAACGCCTCGGCCAGTGAAGGGTCAAACTGATGCGTCGAGTGCTGGCTTTTTATCAGTTTGTTCCCTTGACCGATCCCCATGGAGAAAGTCAGCGGCTGCAGTCCTTGGGCCAAGATCTGGGTCTGCGGGGCACGATATTGGTCGCGGAAGAGGGCGTGAATGGCACCGTCGTTGGGGACGTTCAGGCACTGCACGAACTGTCTCAGTATTTGACCGAACACTATGGCGTTAAGTCGCAAAAGTGGTCGGATCTGATGCCCGGCAATGACGGCTTTCACCGCTTCAAAGTTCGGGTAAAGCCCGAGATCGTCAGTTTTGGCGTTGATGATTTGGATATGAGCGAAACCGGCGAACATGTAGATGCTCAGACGTGGAATGCGCTCATTGATGACCCAGAAGTCATCGTTATCGATACCCGCAACGATTACGAAATTGATATTGGCACCTTTGATCGGGCTGTTTCGCCCCACACAGAGAGTTTTCGGCAATTCCCGGATTGGGTGGCAGAAAATCTGGATCCAGAAAAGCACACTAAGGTCGCCATGTTTTGTACCGGCGGCATTCGTTGCGAAAAAGCCTCATCGTTTTTGCTCAACCGCGGCTTTGAAAACGTTTATCAGCTCAACGGCGGCATTTTGCAGTATCTGGAAGACACCCAGCCTGAAACGTCGCGTTGGCAGGGTGAGTGCTTCGTTTTCGATCAACGGGTGTCCGTCAACGCAGACCTGCAGCAAGGCCAGTACAAACAGTGTTATGCCTGCCGCCATCCCTTGTCTGCTGAAGAACTGGCCAGTGACGATTTTGAGCACGGCGTCAGTTGCCCTCACTGCATCGATAACACCAGCGCCCAACGCCGTGAGCAGTTTCGCGAGCGACAGCATCAAGTCAGGCTGGCGGCAGAGCGGGGTGAGCAACACATTGGGCAAGATCAGAAAGCGGCGCGTAACCTCACTAAGCCCTCTGCTGATTCGTCGAATCAACCATCAACCTAGCCCCAGCGCAGGTAGAGCCTTCGCTGGTAAAACCGTTGCGGGTTTAAATCGACTGAAGGGAATGGGTGGGTCGAAGTGATGTTGAGCCGGATATCGCTGGGCTACTCAGCGCTAGAAATCAGTGGCTCTAAGTAGGGCAGAAAGCCCTGGACCAACAGGGGTTGGGCCTTGGCGGTTGGGTGAATGCCATCGCTTTGCATCAAATCCTCGCTAACTGCTAGCGCTTCAAAAATGAAGGGGACTAGGGTGGTTCCCGTCGCAGCGGCAGCGTCGGCAAATACCCCCTCAAAGGCTTGGGTATAGCGCGGACCGTAATTTGGCGGAATGCGCATGGTGACGATAACCGGTTCTGCGCCCGCAGATTTAACCAAGTCGATCATGGCCAGCAGGTTGTCCCGTATGCGCGAGGCTGGGTAGCCTCGAAGACCATCATTGCCCCCCAGTTCCAGCACAACAATTTCAGGTTGGTGGGTGGTCAGCAGGTCCGGTAGCCGGCGCAGACCGCCGGTGGTGGTCTCGCCAGAGACACTGGCATTGATCAGCCGCCAGGAAGATTCTCGTTCGGCCAGGGTTTGATTCATTAGGTGAACCCAACCATCTTCAATGTCCATGCCGTAGCCAGCACTGATACTATCCCCCAGCACCAAAATTCTGGGCGATTTGGTCGGGGCAGACGTTAGTTCAGCCGCCAAATCGTCCGGCTCATGACTGATCACCGTCATCGCCGTAGGCGCTATTTTTGACGTTTCTTGGAGAGGCGTTGCGTCAGTATTCCCAAAGGCCAGCCCGGGAACGCCAGCGGTCAGGCCTATAACGCTCAGGAAACTTAACAAACCCAAGTAGAAGGAACCCATGAGTCGAACCGTCGTTAGTGCTGAAAATGTGGAAAAAGTTGTGCAGACCACTGCGGGTCCGTTGGTCATCTTGGATGGCATTGATTTGGAAATCAATCAAGGTGAAACCGTGGCCATCATTGGCGCCTCAGGGTCAGGCAAGACCACGCTGCTGGGTATTCTTGCGGGTCTGGATACGGCTTCTGCCGGTGCGGTGCGCCTGTTGGATGCCAACCTCAGTGACCTAGACGAAGAGGCTCGGGCCTTGGTTCGCGGGCAGCATGTGGGCTTTGTCTTTCAATCCTTTCAACTGCTGGCGTCGTTGACGGCGCTGGAAAACGTCATGCTGCCGGTGGAGCTGCGAGGCGACACCCTGGCCCAATCCCAGGCCCAAGAACTGCTGGAGAAGGTGGGGCTTGCGGATCGGCTGGATCACTACCCGCGCCAGCTTTCTGGCGGTGAACAGCAGCGGGTGGCCATTGCTCGGGCTTTTGCCTCCAACCCCACGGTTTTATTCGCGGACGAACCAACGGGCAATCTCGATACCCAAACCGGCGATCGTATCTGTCAGCTTCTGTTCGACTTGAACCAAGAATTCGGTACCACTCTGGTCATGGTGACCCATGATCAGGCGCTGGCTGCCCGCTGCGGCCGTACCATTGCCATTGCCGGCGGAAGCATTCAGGCACCCGCTTGCCAAGCCCAGCAGGCGTCAGCCTCATGAATGCCAAGCTGGTTGCTCGAATGGCCTGGCGGGATATTCGTTCCGGTGAAATGGGGCTGCTGCTGGTAGCTCTTTTGGTGGCGGTGGGCACTGTCACGTCCATCAGTCTGTTCGTGGATCGCCTGCAAAGTGCGCTGCTGCAAGAGTCCTCCAATTTTCTTGCTGCGGATCGCCAGATTTCCAGCAGTCGCGCGATTCCAGAAGAATTTTCCGACCAGGCGCGACAACGCGGTTTGGATACGGCTCGAACGCTGGTCTTTCCCTCCATGGTATTCGCCGGTGATTTGAATCAATTGGTCAGCGTTAAGGCTGTTGATGCGCATTATCCACTGCGCGGCAAACTGGTCACCGGCGAAGAACCCTTTCAGCCCGGTGCGCCAACCCAGGATGTGCCGGAACCAGGAACCGTCTGGCTGGATTCCCGACTGTTCCCAGCCATGGGTTTGTCCTTGGGCGATACCGTGGAGGTGGGGTTAGCCGAGCTGAGGGTGACCCGGGTGCTGTTGGCGGAGCCGGACCGGGGTGGTTCTTTTTTTGATTTGGGGCCGCGCTTGCTCATGAACCTGGAAGACGTGCCGCAAACGGAAGTGGTGCAGCCCGGCAGCCGCTTATCCTACCGGCTGTTGCTGGGTGGTGATGAACAAGCGCTGGAAGCACTGCGGGAATCCTTACCGTTGGAGCCGGGGTATCGATGGGTCAGTGTCAGGGAGAGCAGTCCGCGTATTGGCCGAGCCTTGGATCGAGCCGAAAGTTTCCTATTGCTGGGCGGCTTGCTGGGTGTCTTGTTGGCGGGCATCGCCGTTGCGCTATCAGCTCACCGATATGCACAGCGGCACTTTGATCACGTCGGTGTTTTGAAAACCTTGGGCGCTACGCCCACGCAGATTCTGCGCGGCTTTATGTCGCTACTGCTGTTGGTTGGTATCGCCGCCATCGTCGTAGGGCTGCTGTTAGGCTCGGCGCTGCACGTGATTATCGTACAACTGCTGGCGACGCTGATTGCCGTTGAGCTACCCAACCCCAGCATTCGGCCGTTTTTGCTGGGTGCTGCTACTGGGCTGATTTGCGCTATGGCCTTTGCCATGCCGGCATTCTTGCACTTGAAAAATGTCGAACCCGTGCGCGTTATTCGGCGTGATCTGGGGGTGGCGCCGTTAAGTCGCTGGCTCTCCTATGGCGCAGCGGCGGCAGGCAGTTTGTTGCTATTAGCCTGGTACACCAAGGATCTGCTGCTCACGGTTTGGACGCTGATGAGTATTGTGGGCATTTGCCTGGTGTTCGGTTCACTGGCTTGGGTGCTGCTAAAAGGCGGCCGCCTAGTTGGTATGCAGGCGAAGAGCGGCTGGCGTCTGGCGCTGGCGGGTCTGCAGCGTCGTCGCACGGAAAGTACGGCGCAAATTCTGATCTTCGGCGTAGCCATTATGTTGCTGCTGGTGTTGGTATTGCTGCGCACCGCGCTAATCGATGAATGGCGCAACCAAGTGCCAGAGGGTGCGGCGAACCATTTTGTGATGAACATTGCCGAAGACGAAGTGGAAGGGGTGCGCAGTTTGGTGCGCAATCAAGCCACGGAAGGGGAATTCCTGTTCCCCATGATTCGCGGCCGGGTTTCTCAAGTAAACGACCTGACCGCCAAGGCTTGGCAGGAGACCCATCGACCGAATGACGGTGGTTCTCAGCTAACGTCAGAACGCGCCCTAACCTGGGCGGTTAGGCCGCCAGAGAACAACGACATCGTTGCTGGTCAGTGGTGGTCGCCAGACAGCCAGGAAGCCGAGGCCTCCTTAGAGCTGGACTACGCCCAGGACTTTGGTCTGGAGCTGGGTGATCGCATGGAATTCGATGTGGGTGGTCAGCGTATTTGGGCCACGGTAACCAGTATTCGTACCCTGGAATGGGAGAGCATGACGCCGAATTTTTTCATCATCCTGTCCCCCGGAGCCCTGAGAGACTTTCCCGCTACCTACATGACCAGCTTTTATTTGGAGCCGGGCGAGAAGGCGTTTTTGAATACCCTGCTCAGCGCCTATCCCACCATTACCGTGATCGAAATCGATGCGCTGATTGCCCAGGTGCAAAAAATTGTTGGCCAAGTGAGCCAGGCGGTTGAGCTGGTGTTGGTGCTGGTGTTGTTCAGCGGGGCATTGGTGCTGATCGCGAGCATTCAGGCGAGCCGTGATACGCGTATGGCGGAACACGGCCTGATTCGTGCCCTTGGCGGCACCCGGACCCTGATAGGCGGTTCACTGACCGCTGAGTTTTTAGTGCTGGGGTCCTTTGCCGGTATCGTTGCGGTCTTTGGTGCTGAGCTGGTGGTGGCCATGCTGCAAACACAGGTCTTTGAGCTACAGCTGGAACTGCATCCGTGGATTTGGTTGCTGGGGCCCGTCGCTGGAGCTTTGATCATTACCGTGGTGGGCCTAGCAGGCAGTCGCAGCTTAATTGACTCTCCGCCAATGAGCGTTTTGCGTGGGCTATACTAAGCGCTTATTCCGGCGTCGCAGCCGATCTTTGCTAGACAGTACGAGCCACAGTTTATGACCTCAGCGGTAGACACCTATTTGCCAGAACAACCTGACCCATCTCGAGGTAAGGATCCGCGTAAGAGCAAATACGAAAAAAATAAATGCCACAAAAAACTGCGTAAGTTAGTGGGCGAGGCGTTAACGGACTACGGCATGCTTGACGACGGCGATAAAGTGATGGTGTGCCTGTCCGGGGGCAAAGATTCCTACACCCTGCTAGATATGATGATCAGCTTTCAGCAACACGCGCCGATCAATTTCGACATCGTCGCGGTGAACTTGGATCAAAAGCAGCCGGGTTTTCCAGAGCACGTGCTGCCCGCCTATCTGCAAGCGATGGGTGTGGCCTACCACGTCATCGAGCAAGACACCTACAGCGTGGTCAAAGAGCTGACGCCAGAGGGTAAGACCACCTGTCCGGTTTGCTCTCGATTGCGCCGGGGCATCCTGTACAGCCACGCCAAGAAAATTGGCGCCACCAAAATCGCTCTGGGTCATCATTTAGACGATGTGGTGGAAACCCTAATGCTGAACATGTTTTACGGCGCCAAATTAAAGGCAATGCCGGCAAAGCTGCGCAGCGACGATGGCCAAAATATTTTGATCCGGCCCCTGTATTACTGCCGGGAATCCTTGATCCAACGTTGGTCAGATTTTCGTCAATACCCCATCATTCCCTGCAATCTCTGCGGCTCTCAGGACAATTTGCAGCGTCAGGTCATCAAAGAGATGCTGGCGGGCTGGGATCGCAGTCATCCAGGCCGGGTGGACAACATTGGCAGAAGTATTAACAGCGTGACTCTTTCTCACCTGGGCGACCGTCGGCTGTTTGACTTTGCCGGTTTGCAACCAGACACCTCGCGCATCAGCGCCCTGCAGTTGGACTGATGGCTGGAATTCGCATCCCACCCAGTGAATTGTCAGAGCAGGCGTTGCTGGGTGTGATCGACGCCTTTGTGTTGCGCGAGGGCACCGACTACGGCCATCAGGACTTTACCCTGGATGAAAAGCGCCAGCGGGTTAAAGTGCTGTTGGATCAAGGTCAGGCAGAAATCTGCTATTACCCGGAAAACGAACACATTGATATCGTGTTGGTAGAGTAGGGCTGGTCAGCGTGTTGCTTAAAACTCCTGTTAGAGTTGTACAGAAGATCCGGTAAAAGCTGAAAAGCAAAAACGACAAAAATAAAATCGATAAAACAGAGTCGATAAAAAAAGCGATAAAAGCAAAGTCGATAAAAGCAAAGTCGACAAAAAGAAGAACGAGAAGACAAAGAAGAAAAACAAGAGAGATGTGCCGATGACCTGTGTCAGACAAATACCTTGGCTGCTGCTGACCCTGCATGCTGCTCTAGCGCTACAGGCGCCAACGGCGTTTGGCCAAGTGCTTGATCCAGGAATGAAGGACACCGGTATCACGATCCAAACTCAGATATATCGGATTCGTGAAGACGGCTCCAAGCAGGCGTTGGAGAACCCCGTCCCTGTGGAGTCTCCTGGAGAGCCGCTTCTTGGAGATCCGTCCGTTGAAGAGCCGCTGCTTTCGGAGGAGGGTCTTGTGCAACCTTTCCCCGAGGCTGGCCAGGCGGAACCTGAACGGATTGACGCGTTGGCGGCCGCAGAAATACAGCCCCCACAGCCGGTTTTGTTTGACTCCCAGCGTGCAGACGACCAGGCCAGTCTTGGGGTGCCTACTGCTGGTATTGCCAATGATCGAGCACTTACCGATGTCGGTGGGGGCGGCCAGCACGGCGCCAATGAGAACCTTGGCGTTGATCAATCAGAACCCGCTGCTGACCGAGTCAGACTGGGTGAGCGCTTGCACTATGCGCTGACCGTCGAAAACACTAATGACTTTTCGATACCTGCCGGGGGACTAGAAATCGTTGAAGAGCTGGCCCAGGGTGTGATGCTACAAAGCTTGGAATCGGACCTCAGTACCGAGGCGTTTGTTGGCGCGATCGCGCCAGACGCCCAAGAGCCAGCCCCGGAAATCGCCACAACCAGTCCAGTCCAAGGGCAGCAAACCCAAGCCTTTCCTCGGGTTGGGCCTCAGGTCCAGCCTCAGGTTCAGAGTCAGGTCCAAGCCTCCGCTGAGCCTCGAGCCATGAACCCGGCCATGACCCCTGCCACGACCCTGCGTTGGCAAAATTCCCGATCCATAGCGCCTGCAGAGCAGTTGGTTATGAGCTATGACGTGGTGGTGGTGGCTCTGATTGCTCCCGAGGTTCCGCCGGCCGCCGAGCCTGAGGCGACAGCAGAACCGGTAAATGGGCTGGACTCCTCACAAACTCAATTGCAACTGCCATAGTAGGTCAGTAAGGTTCGCCGCCACATAACGACGGTATTGGCAGAATCGCGATGCAACAGATTGATTTGAAAGCCATTTGGCTCGGGCTTGCGTTAGTAGTCGGGGGGCAAGCCCAGGCTGATGTGGCCGCGGACGAAAACGCCCAGATCGAAGAAGTGGTGGTTCAAGGCCTTTCTAGCCTGCAACAGCGTCTGGGAGAAAGTGGCAGCATCAGCGTGATTGACGCCGCAACGGTGCAGGCCGTTGGCGCGACGCATCCCAGCGAGGTGCTCAATCGCGTGCCTGGGGTGTGGATTAACCGAGGGTCTGGCCAAGAGCACCTTACAGCCATCCGCTCAGCGGTTTATACCGGCGCTGGCGCCTGTGGAGAGTTCGCGCTGCTAGAGGACGGTATTCCTCTGCGCCCTCAGGGTTTTTGTAACATCAACAATCTGTTTGAGCTCAACACCGAGCAGGCCCAAGCCATTGAAGTCTGGCGCGGTCCAGCCAGCGCGGTGTTGGGCGGAAACGCTCTGCACGGCGCGATCAATGTGATCAGCCCGGTGCCTCAGCAAAATCAAATCGGCGTCGAGCTTGGTCGCTACGATTACGCTCGCTTCACCGCGTCCGGGGGCTTCAGTACCCAAGCCCATACCTTTGGGGCTAGCTTTGTCGGCACCACCACCAATGGTTATCGTGCGGACACAGGCTACGGCCAGCAAAAGCTCTCGCTTTCTCATCTGACCGAACAAAGCGGCTGGAGCGTGAAGAATCAGTTCACCGCCACCCTGTTGAATCAAGAAACCGGTGCCTATGTGCGTGGCTTCGAGGCTTACGAGGATGCCAGTCTGCGTCGTACGAATCCGAATCCTGAGGCGTTTCGAGACGCCTGGTCCATGCGCGCCAGCAGCGAGTGGGTGCAGGGTCAGTGGACGCTGAAGCCTTACTTGCGGCGCAGTCAAATGACGTTTTTACAGCATTTTTTGCCTGGGCAACCGCTAGAAGAGAATGAACAGACCAGTGGCGGCCTCATGGTGAGTCGCTCGTCGGAGGTTGGAGCCTTAACCGCAAACCTGGGCGGGCATCTGGAATGGATGAACGGCGGGTTGACTGAATTTCAGGAAGGCCCAACGACCGGCAGCGCGTTTTTGGTGGCCACTCGACCATCAGGCCTGCATTACGATTACGACGTTGATTCTCAGTTAGTGGCTGGATTTTACGATCTGCAGTATCGGCTGAATGCCAACCTGCGGGTTCTGCACAGCCTGCGTTTAGAGCACTTGCGCTACGACTACACGAATAATCACATTAACGGTAATACCCAAGATGACGGCACGCCCTGTGGCTTTGGTGGCTGCCTATACACCCGACCCGCCAGTCGGGACGACTCCTTCACCAACGTGGGTGTGCGTTTGGGTATCGAACGAGATCTTGAGGCCGGGTTGCTGTACGCCAACGTCAGTCGTGGTTTTAGACCACCCCAAGTGACCGAACTGTATCGCCTGCGTGGTGGGCAAACTGTTGCTGATCTGGACAGCGAAGCACTGACGGCTTTTGAAGCCGGGTTTAAAAATCAAAACGTTGCCCTGGCGGTGTTTGCCCAGCGCACTCGAAACTTCTTATTCCGAGACTCGGAAGCCTATAACGTTAGCGACGGACGGACCCGTTCCTTTGGCGCGGAACTGAGTGTGCAGCATCAGATTGATCGTCATGAATTTCAGCTGGCTGCCACCTATGCGCGGCACCAGTACGATTTTGATCGCTCCGCGGAAGGCCGGGAAGAGATTGCCGACGGTAACGATCTGGATTCTGCGCCCAGGTGGATTGGCCATGCCTCCTGGAAGATGGCCCTCACCGAGATGCTGGATCATGAGCTGGAAGTGCAGCGCGTGGGTTCCTATTTTCTGAATGCCGCGAATACCGCCAAGTACGACGGACACTACGCGGTCAATTGGCGTTTGCAGTGGCAAGCCAGCGAGCGCACCCAGGTGAGCCTTCGCATCATCAATCTGCTGAACGAGCGCTACGCCGATCGTGCGGATTTTGCCTTCGGCGGTTATCGCTATTTCCCGGCAATGCCTCGCCAGGTATATCTGGGAGCGCGCATGACGCTGGATTGACGGCCCTAGGCACGGAATTTCTGCAATGCTAACCATGCAATCATTGGTCTGTGAGCGCGGTGGTCAGGGATTATTTGATCCTGTCTCCATGGCTGTGGCGGCCGGAGACTGTGTGGAACTCATCGGCGCTAACGGCGCCGGAAAATCTACCCTGCTGCGCACATTAGCGGGTCTGCACTCTCGTTACAGCGGTTCCTTCGACAGTGCCGACAGTCTTTTCCAAGGCCATCGGCTGGGATTGGATGGCTTGCTGACACCCCTAGAAAATTTAGCCTGGTTTGCGGGTCTGGAAAAACAACCCGTGGAACAAGAGCGCTTTCTGGATGCCCTGCAGCGTGCCGGGGTGCTGGCCAAAGCTTACGCACCCTGCAGCGAGCTTTCTGCGGGTCAGCAGCGCAGAGTGGCCATGGCGCGGTGGTTAGTGAGCAGTCGCTCGTTGTGGTTGTTGGATGAACCCCTCACCGCACTGGACGTTAGCGGTCAGGACCTGCTGGCCCAGGTGATCACCGAGCATTGCGCCCTCGGCGGTGCCGTGGTGTGCGCCACCCACAGCCCGATTAAGGTAGCCAACAAACGCACCTTGGCGTTGGCGTTCACCAGTAGCGAGAACCAGACTGACAACGGTTATCCATCGGAGGATCCCTCCGAATGAGGGCTTTGCTTCGTCGTGAATGGCTGATCGTGCTGCGAGCCAAGGGAGCCGTGATCAATCCCGTGGCCTTTCTGTTGTTGAGCACCTTAATTTTTGTCATCGCAGCCCCGGACGCTGTAGGCTCCCAAGCGGTCCCGGGTATTCTCTGGACCTTAGTGTTGTTGACCCAACTGCTGGCGTTGGATGGGATGTACCGGCGCGATTTCGACAGTGGCGTGCTGGAGCAAACCTTGGTGACAGCCCAGGTACCTTTTGTCGCAATCCTGACGCGAATATTCATGCAATGGCTCAGTGCCGGGTTTATCATAACGATCCTTGGCCCTGGCCTCGGTTTAATGCTGGGTTTGCCAGTGCACGTTGCCGGTGCGGTAGCGCTCTCCATGTTGATAGGAACCCCAGCTCTGAGTCTGCTTGGCAGTATTGGGGCTAGTGTGACTGTCGGCTTCAGCCGTGGCGGCGTTATTTTGGCGTTGCTCGTGTTGCCGCTGTTTTTGCCCACGCTGATCTTCGGCACCGGGTTGGTGGAAGCGGCGCTTAGCGGCGGGAATTTGATGCCGCAGATCTATGCCCTGAGCTTGATCAGCTTGGTGGCCTTGGCAATCGCCCCATTTGCGACGCTAGCCGGGTTAAAAATCAGCCTGGAGATGCAGTAGCGGGGCACCGTACTGGCATGGCGCCAGGGTGGCCAACGGGCAAAATCAATCACAACGTAACGTTGGAGTCTTCGTGGATACGCAAGCAAACAGATTCTGGAGTGCCCTGTGACCGAGTCCGCACTAAAACGGTTATGGCATAAGCTGGGTTCGCCGCGGTGGTTCTTTGCGCTGACCACCTCTTGGGTCACGGTTCTGGGCTGGGTTGCCCTAGCGCTGTTGCTTTGGGGTAGCGTATGGAGCTTGGCTTTCGCTCCTGCCGACTACCAGCAGGGCAACAGCTTCCGAATTATGTATGTGCATGTCCCAGCGGCCATGTTGGCTCAAAGCCTCTATATCGGCATGGGTGTGGCTGGATTTATCGGTCTGGTATGGCGCATGAAGCTCACCGACGTGGCCATTGCCGCCTGTTTGCCCCTGGGTACTGTTGTGACCGCCTTAGCGCTATTTTCAGGCAGCGTTTGGGGGCGTCCTACCTGGGGCAGTTGGTGGGAATGGGATGGCCGCACGGTATCAACACTGGTGTTGTTCTTTTTATACGTGGGCATCTATGCCCTGAGAGAAGCCATTGCGGACAGCGATTTACGGGCAAGGGCCAGCGCGTTGATGGCCATGGTCGGCACCATCAATATTCCGATCATCAAATATTCAGTGGAATGGTGGAATACCTTGCACCAGCCTGCGTCGTTTAGCCTGATGGAAAAGCCCGCCATGCCCAGCGAAATGTGGGCACCGCTGTTGGTGATGGTGCTGGGTTTTTACAGCTTTGCTGCTTTTACCGTGTTGTTGCGTATGCGCACGGAGATTTTGCACCGGGAAATCAATGCGCGATGGGTGAGAGATTGGATTCAAGGAAAGGAGAGCCACTGAGTGTACTTCGACTCGTTTGAGGCCCTGCTACAGATGGGCAAGCACGGTTTTTATGTTTGGAGCGCCTGGGGTTCAACGGCGCTGGTGCTGCTGCTGAGCTGGTTAAGCGCCCGGGCCGGATTTAACAGCGCCGCGCGCCGCCTGCAGCAACAGCTCCTGCTCAGCGAACGCGAAGCCCAGCAACCGTCCACGGTGAGGAACGAATCCGCATGAATCCCAAACGCAAACAGCGACTGTATCTGACGGTGTTTTTGCTGCTAGTCGCTGGCGGCATTACCGCATTGTTGATCCAGATTTCTGGCGAAAACATGAATATGTTTTATCCACCAGCAGACGTGGTTTCAGGCAAGGCTCCGGTAGGTCAGACACTGCGTGCTGGCGGCATGGTGCAGGAAAACAGCGTGCAGCGAAGCACGACGGATCTGGGCGTGACTTTTGTGCTTACCGATCATCAAGGGGCAGAGTTTAGCGTGCAGTACACGGGCATCCTGCCGGACTTGTTTCGGGAAGGTCAGGGGATCTTGGTGGAGGGTCAGCTGACGCCCCAAGGCATTTTTCAGGCCACGGAAGTGCTGGCGAAGCATGACGAGAATTACATGCCGCCAGAGTTAATGGACCTGCAAACTCAGCCGTCTGCTAACCCAACACCCTCGGGATCCGCTTATCCATCGGCCACGGGTATGCAGTCGGACCCGAGTCTGGGGAGTGCGTATGATTCCTGAGCTTGGGAATTTCGCTCTGGCGCTAGCCGGGGCCTTGGCTGTAGGCGGCGCGGTTTTGGGTCTATACGGCCCGCGTCAGCCGGTATTGCAGCATGGTGTGCTGTCCATGGTCTTTGGTCAGTGGGGCTTCAGTCTGATTGCCTTTGTCGCCTTGGTGTATGCCTTTGCCGTGGATGATTTCAGCGTGGCCTATGTCGCCAACCAGTCCAATACCCTGTTGCCTTGGTACTACAAGATCAGCGCCACTTGGGGCGGCCATGAGGGTTCTTTCTTACTCTGGATTCTGATTATGGGAACCTGGATGGTGGCGTTTAGCTTGCGCTCCAGCCAATTTCCGCCCCACTTCGCCACCCGAGTAATGGGCACGCTATCGTTGCTGAATCTTGGTTTCATATGCTTTGCCCTTTTCACCAGCAACCCGTTTTTGCGTTTGATACCCCTAACCCCAGCCGAGGGTGCAGACCTCAATCCGCTGCTGCAGGATTTTGGATTGATCGTGCACCCGCCGTTGTTGTACGCGGGCTATGTGGGTTTGGCGGTTCCCTTTGCCATGGCCGTTGCCGCCCTGTTAGAGGGTCGGATTGATGCCACTTGGGCCCGATGGTGCCGCACCTGGACCAACATGGCCTGGGCGTTCCTAACCTGCGGTATTGCTCTAGGCAGCTGGTGGGCGTACTACGAGTTGGGTTGGGGCGGCTGGTGGTTTTGGGATCCGGTGGAAAATGCCTCCTTTATGCCCTGGCTCGCGGCCACGGCCTTGGTGCACTCCCTTTCTGTGACAGAAAACCGGGGCACCTTTAAGAGCTGGACGGTGCTGTTGGCCATTACCGCCTTCTCGTTTTCGTTGTTAGGGGCGTTTATTGTGCGCTCTGGCGTGCTCACCTCGGTGCACTCCTTTGCCGTGGATCCTGAGCGGGGCATGTACATTTTGATTTTCCTCGCCTTAGTGGTCGGCGGATCCCTGGCGCTTTATGCCGCGCGAGCCGGCCAAAACACGGCAAAAGTGGGCTACGAATTGCTCAGTCGTGAATTTTTTATGCTGATCAACAACGTGATTTTGGTGGTTTCCTTGGCGGTGGTGCTGTGGGGAACGCTGGCGCCTATCGGCTATGAAGCACTGTCCGGAGGTCGCATATCCATTGGCACGCCATTCTTTAACGCCTTTTTTGTGCCCCTGGGTCTGCTGCTGCTTGGGGCCTTAGCTTGGCTGCCGGTGTTGAACTGGAAGCGCACCCGGGTCGAGGTTTTCACCAGCGTTTATCAAGCCTTGGGCATTGCAGGGGTGTTGGGCGGATTGGTTTGGTTCGCGCTGGATCCCGCATCGTTGTTGGTTGCTGGCGCGGTTGCTCTAGCACTTTGGGTGCTGTTGACCCATGGCCGCCAGCTCTGGCTGCGCTGGCGTAAAGGCAGTGTGCCAGCGGCGTACCTGGGCATGACCTTGGCCCATGTTGGCTTTGCACTGGGTACCGTGGGTATCGCCATAACCTCTACTCAATCTGTGGAATCCGATGTTCGCATGACGCCTCAAAGCAGTATGGAGCTGGCGGGCAAGCAATTGATTTTTAACGGCATCGTTGAGGTGCAAGGACCGAACTATGCCGCCAAACAAGGCCTGTTTGAGGTCATCGATGGTGAGCGTCGCTACACGCTGCGGCCGGAAAAACGCCAATATTTCGCGGGTGGTAACACCATGACCGAAGCGGCCATCGCGCCAGGACTGTTTGCTGACACCTATGTGTCCCTGGGCGAACCCCTGGAAGGCGACGCTTGGGCCGTCCGAGCACACTACAAACCTCTGGTGCGCTGGGTTTGGTTAGGCGCGCTGCTCATGGCCTTCGGTGGCGTGCTGGCGGTTTTCGATAAGCGCTATGTGCGCCAGCGACGCAGGTTACAGGCGCCGAATGCGGAATCGGTGACCGCATGAGTCGGGCCAGTTTTTATATCCCCTTGGGGGTTTTTGTGCTGATTTTGTCCCTGGGCTACGTGGGCTTCGATCTCGGGGCCCGTAACGATCTGCCCTCAGCGTTAATCGATAAACCTTTTCCCAATTTCAATGCGCGGCTGCTGGATGATCCAGAGCAGACAGTGACCCGAGAACAACTGCTGGGTCGGCCTACCTTAGTCAACGTCTGGGCCACCTGGTGTCCAACCTGCTTGAGCGAACACGAGCAGCTGATGCTGATTGCGGCGAACACTGACGTACAGCTGGTTGGGGTGAACTATAAAGACCGGCCTGAAAAAGCCCTCCAATGGTTGGCCCAATTCGGCAACCCTTATGACTTAGTGTTAGATGATCGAGATGGCTTGTTGGGCATTGAAATGGGCGTCTACGGAGCGCCAGAAACCTTTTTGTTGGATGCCAATGGTCAAGTGGTCTACAAGCGGGTGGGTGATATCAACCCTCGCATCTGGCGCGCCGAGTTGGCGCCGAGATTGAAAGCGCTGGGGGTCGCCATCACGGACACCGCCGAGCAAGATTCTAAGGACGCTTCTTGATGACCCGGGCGTTCGGTATTCGGGCCGTGTTTGTGCGGCTGGGCCTGCTGGTATGGCTATTGGGTCAGGCCAGCGCGGTTTTTTCGGCGTCGCAAATTGACACGTTTGAGTTTGCCAGCGCTGTGGAAGAACGCCGGTTTAAAGCCTTGATCCAGGAGTTTCGCTGCCCCAAGTGTTTGAACACCAACCTAGCAGGAAGCGATGCGCCCATTGCTCAAGATTTGCGTAAGGTGGTTTATCGCCTGGTGGTTACTGAAGGCATGACCGATCAAGAAGTCCGTGACTATCTGCAAGCTCGATACGGGGACTTCGTGCTTTATAACCCTCCGTTTACCTCTCGAACCTGGTACATCTGGATTGTGCCGTTGGCGCTTGGGGGGCTGGGCCTGCTGGTGTTGTTGCGGTTGCGGCGTTCAGTGCCCAAGCACACTGGGGGGCTAGGCCCCAGTGAGCAGGCGCGGCTAAAGCGCATTGTGGGCGATACTCAGCCGGACGGGGTGGAGTCTAAGCAGCGGTGATTTTTTTCTTTGCGTTGGCCCTGGTGGCCTTACTGTGCGTGCTGGCGCCAGCGTTAATCCGACGACCCGCGTCGGAGCAATCCGGTGACAGAACGGATGACCAGAATCCGTCCCAGAATTATGGCCGTACCTGGTATCAGGATCGCCTGCAGGAGCTGGCCAAGGAAGATATCGACGCCAGTGATCGCAGCGAGCTGGCCGATGAATTGGCGGCGGTGTTGTTAGCCGAGTATCCAGAAGACGCCAGCCAAGCGGACGCGGCTCCTTTGCCTGCTGAGGAGCCTGCCCGGGTGAGGCCCGGCAATGTGCTGCTGATGTTGGGTACCGTTTTGGTGATGCTGGCCGGAGGCGTTTATCTACAGATTGGCAGCTTTGGTGCGTCAAGCATCCAAGGTGCCCAAGTGGTGCTGTCTCTGGCGCCTGAACAAGCCAGTGATGAGCTGCGAGCCTGGCAGGGCCGGTTGGGTGCATGGCTACAAGACCAACCTGAAGACGCTCAAAGCTGGTATCTGCTGGGTCATGCCCATTTGAAGCTGGGCGAATTTGCCCAGGCCAGTCAGGCTTTTGCGCAGGCACATGAATTTGCCAATGGCGATGTGTCGGTGAAGTTTTATTGGCTGCAGGCCCGGTATCTGGAGCGTCAAGGCGTGCTGGATGAAACCAGCCGGCAATTGGCTGAGGAAATCCTTGCAGCAGATCCCAACAACCCCCAAGTGCTGGAAATGCTCGCCGTCGCCGCTATCAGTCGGGGCGACTCTGCCGAGGCCATTACCTTGCTCAATCTGACGTTGAACAGTGAGCAACGCCCGGACCGGATCAAGGCCACGGTGGACGCCATCCGCGCCCTGCGCTCGGCCTATGCCAGTCAAAGCGACAGTCCCGGGATAAACGTTCGTGTGGAGCTTGGGTCATCTCAGTCGACCCAGCCCGAAGGCGTGGTGTTTGTGGTTGCTCGTCCTATCGGCGGTGGTATGCCTTATGCGGCGGTCCGGCGGCCCAGTTGGCTGCTGCCGTTTGCGGTGACCTTGGACGATCTGGTTAGCATGAGTGGCGAGCGGCTATTGTCCCAGGCGGAGGATTTTGAAGTGCTGGTGCGGGTGAGTACCAATGGTTTGGCGCAGGGTGAAGCGGGTGATTGGCAGTGGCTTTCTGGGCCCTTAAGCCTCGGTGCTGGGGGTGAGTCTAAGACCCTAGTAGTGACACTGACGCCAACGGCAGCCGCTGGATCCTAATCAGGTTGTTGGCAAGTGCTGGGTAGGGATTTCAAGAGCCAAAACATTGGTCTGGGTCACAAAAATATGACGCAGACCGGCCGGATGAATTAAGCTATTAGACTTTCGAGGGGCGTGCGAAAGATTTCATGAGATTGAAGCAAATCAAGCTGGCTGGGTTTAAGTCATTCGTTGACGCTACGACGGTGACGCTACCGGGCAATCGCTGCGCCGTAGTGGGCCCCAATGGCTGTGGTAAGTCCAATATCATCGACGCCGTGCGCTGGGTGATGGGGGAGAGCTCGGCAAAGCAGCTCCGAGGCGAGAACATCACCGACGTGATTTTCAACGGCTCCGGCACTCGTAAGCCGAATAACGCCGCCAGCATCGAACTGGTGTTCGATAACAGTGATGGCCGTATCGGCGGCGAATACGCGGCCTATGCGGATATTGCCATTCGTCGAGAAGTCAGTCGGGACGGCCAATCCAACTACCTGCTCAACGGCACCCGCTGCCGCCGACGTGATATTCAAGACATTTTCCTAGGCACCGGTTTCGGTCCTCGCAGCTACTCCATTATCGAGCAGGGCATGATCTCTCAGCTGGTGGAAGCCAAGCCCGAAGAGCTCCGCGTGTATTTGGAAGAGGCCGCCGGTATATCCAAGTACAAAGAGCGCCGCCGCGAGACTCACAACCGTATTAAGCACACCCGAGAGAACCTCGAGCGCATCAACGACATTCGCGAAGAGTTAGGGCGTCAGCTGGACCGATTGCAGCGCCAAGCTCAGGCCGCTGAACGTTATCGCACGTTAAAAACCGAAGAGTCCTTGCTTAACGCACAGCTCTACGCCCTGCGCTATGCCGCGTTGAAAGACAGTCTGACCCAGCGCGAGCAAAAAATTTCCACCTTAGAAGTGGATTTGGAGCGGGCCATCGCGGAGCAGCGCCGGTTAGAGGCCCAAATCGAGGCGAAACGCCAAGCCTATACCGCCCAGTCAGAGCAAGTGAATGCGGTGCAAGAGCGTTTCTACAAGGTCGGTTCTGAGATCACGCGTTTGCAGGAAACTCTGCAGTTCAATCGCCAGCGTCTGGCCCAGCTCAAAGAAGAAATGGAGCGTATTCGCCAGCGCACGGTTGACGCCAACCAGCAGGTATCCAACGACGACGCGCAAATCGCAGCGATGCAGCAGGAGATGGCTGGATTAGAACCGCAGGCCGTCAGTTTGGCTGAGGCGGACCAAACGGTGCAGGCTGCGTTGGCAGAAGTGGAAGAACAAAACCGGCAATGGCAGCAGCGTTGGGACGCGTTTATCCAAGAATTTTCTGCCAACGAGCAGGAAGCACAGGTGCAGACTTCTCGTATCGAATATCTGCAGCAACTCACCGAACGATTGAATGCTAGGGCCCAAGAGCTCCAGCGCTTAGCGTCGGAGCAGCCGGAGCAAGAAGGCCAGCTGGTTGAGCAAATGGCGCTAGAGATTGACGGGTTAGAAACCCAGAGCCGATCTTTGGGAGATCGTATTGCCGAATGCCGACAAGACCTGGCGCGAGCCAAGGAAAGCGCTCAGGGCCTAGAACAGTCGGTGGAAAAAGCCCGTGGCCAAGTGCAGCAATTGCGTGGCGAGGCGGCGAATTTACAGGCGATTCAGGACGCTGCGCTGAGCAGCAACGTGCCTGAGGCGGAATCCTGGATTCGAGACAACAACCTGCAGGATGCGCATCGGCTAGGCGAGAATTTATCTGTGGTGCCAGGCTGGGAGCGGGCTGTGGAATCTGTTCTGGGCCGATTTATGCAGGCCCTGCAGGTCGCGGATCTGTCAGAATTTTCTGACACCCTGAGTCAGCTTGCTGATGGCGATTTAGCCCTAGTAGAAGCCAGCGTGGTGGATGGTGAGGATGTACGCAACGAGGCCCTAGCATTGCCGTCGGTACGTTCTTTGTTACGAGCCCATTCCTTAGCCGGTAGCTCGCTGCTGTATGGGGTCTTTGCTGCCGAGAGTGCCGAGGTTGCCCTGAGTAAGCGTCAGCACTTGGCCCCGGGTCAAAGCATCATCACTCGAGAGGGCTTTTGGGTGGGCACGGATTGGATGCGGGCGCTGCACGATGAGGATCAAACCCAGGGCATTATCGAGCGCGGTCAGGCTCTGGAGTCGCTGGCGCTGCAAATCGAAGACGCCGAGGCGGCCCTAGCCGAGACCCAAAACCAATTACAGGCCACGCGGACTCAAGTGGAAACCCTTGAAGCCAAACGCGAAGAACTCCAGCGTCAGGCCAACGAACTGAATCAAAACCTCAGCAACCGTCGCACGGATCACGGCGTCACCCGGGTCAAGCTAGAAGAAGCGGCGGCGCGACAAGAGCAAATTCGCAAAGAAGCCGGTGAAGTGGCAGAGCAAATTGCTCAGGAGAAGAACCGGTTACAGCAGGCCCGGCAGGCGCTGCAAGATGCAGAGCAGGTGCGTGAGGCACAAAGCGCGGTCAAAACGGACCTCACGCAAGAGCGAGAGCAGTTAGGAGAGCGTTTACAGCAGGCCAGGGATGCTGCCAGAAACAGCCGCGACAAGTTTCACGCGGTGAATGTGCGGCTGGAATCCTTGCAGTCCCGACTCAAGGTAAGCGTAACCGCTCGTGAACGGTTGGTGGACCAGCAAGGTCAGCTTGGTGAGCAATTCAAGTCGGTCGAGCAGGGTATTGCTGACAGCGAGCAGCCGCTACCTGAGCTAGAGCAGCAGCTTACTGGCCAACTGGAACAGCGGGTACAGATCGAACAAGAGCTGCAACAAGCGCGTAGCAAACTGGGCGAAGTGGAAGCAGAGATTGCCAGTTTGGACGGTCAGCGAGGTGGTGTGGCCGAAGGCGTTTCAAAGGTGCGTGAATCCTTAGAAGACGAACGCGTCCAGCGCCAAGGGTTGAGCGTGCAGGAGGGCAATCTGCTGGAACAATTGGCGGCTACCGGTCATGAATTGGCAGCGGTCCAGCAAGAGATGCCAGAAGGCGCGTCAGAGTCAGCCTGGGTGGAAGAGATTGAACGTATGGCCCGACGCATTCAGCGGCTGGGGGCCATCAACCTAGCGGCCATTGAGGAGTTCGATACCGAATCCGAGCGCAAAAACTACCTAGACGCCCAGGCGACGGACCTTGAGCAAGCCCTAGAAACCTTGCTCGAGGTGATGCAAAAGATCGACAAAGAAACTCGGGTGCGTTTTAAAGAGACCTTTGAGGCGGTGAATAGCAAGCTGGGCGAGCTGTTTCCCAAGGTATTTGGTGGCGGCAGTGCAACTTTGGAGCTGACCGGGGACGATATGTTGGATACCGGCGTGTCGTTAATGGCCCGTCCGCCCGGGAAGAAAAACTCCTCTATCCATTTGTTGTCGGGTGGGGAAAAGGCGATGACCGCGGTAGCGCTGATCTTTGCCATCTTCCACCTGAATCCCAGCCCTGTGTGTCTGCTTGACGAGGTGGACGCACCGCTGGACGATATGAACGTTACGCGTTTTGCTGGGCTGATCCGTGAAATGTCAGAATCCGTGCAGTTCTTGGTGATCACCCATAACAAGATCACCATGGAGATGGCGGACTACCTCATGGGTGTGACCATGCATGAGGCCGGGGTGTCGCGACTGGTGTCGGTGGACGTTGAGGCCGCTGCCGCACTGGCGATTGCGTGATTATCCGATAAGAAGAGTGCCATTTCTGTTGATCGGAATGGCGCGGAGTCGCTAGCTCAGGACGCTCAGGCTATCCCAGTCAGGGCATCAAAGGTGCGAAGAGAAAATTGCGGGGTGTGTTTTGGATACAAAAGATCTGATCATCATTGCCGGTAGTATCTTTTTTACGCTGATCGTAGCTCACGGTTTGTGGGTTGCTAGACGCGGGCGAATGAACGACATTCGCATGGACATTAAGCCCGGAACCTCGGATACAGACGATACCGATCCGCCCACTTCTGCGGAGCTGCCCAACGGTGGCGCTCGCGTCATCAGTCAGGCTCTGGCCACAGAAAGGGGAGAAGCCATTGATGCCCCACAACGCTCAAACCCAGCCAAGGCAAAAGCGGGGACAGGTGCGGGGGATCCAGAAGATGGAAACCCAGAAGATGGAAACCCAGAAGAAGGCAACCTGAACCCAAGAAAGGAGCCGGATTCCCAAGGGCGAGAAAGCTCCGATACAGAACCTTATGTTTCTAGAGCCGCGGATAAGAAAACTGCGGTAGAACCCCAGATTGATGATCTTTTCGCCACCGATCCCAGCGCATCGGGCAGAGGTAGAGGCAAAGACAAAGACAAAGATAAAGACAAAGAAAAGACGGCCGGGTCTCGGTCGAGAGCGGGTCAGGCAACCGGCGGGGAAACCTCGTCCAGAGGCAACGACACCCGAACCCAGCGGGGTGAGCCGAAGCTCGAAGACCTACTGATTTTGGGCGTGCTGGCCAAAAATGGCAGCAGTTTTGGCGGCGAAGAGCTGATCGCGGCACTGCGCGCTCAAGGGCTGAAATTTGGCGACATGGGTATTTTTCATCGAGCGGAAATTCAATCCGGCGAGCGTCTTTATAGTGTGGCCAATGCGGTGGAACCGGGTACCTTTGATCTTTCTGATCTGGAAGCGCTGCAAACCCCGGGTTTGACCTTTTTTATGCAGTTGCCGGTCCCCGGTGACGCCTTAGAAACCCTGGATGAAATGGTACTGTCCGCCCGCACCGTGGCGGCGACGTTGGGTGGCGACGTCAAGGATGACGCCATGAGCGCCTTGACCGGTCAGACCGTAGAGCACATGAAACAGCGCATTGCCGACTTTACGCGCAAGCAACTGACTAACGCGAACAACCCCTGAGGCAGATTTGTGAGTTCCACTCAGGCAGTACCAGAGTCGGTTCTTGATCGGGTAGCCCAGCTACGACAGCAGTTGAATCATCACTTGCATCGTTACCATGTGCTGGATGCCCCAGAGATCGCAGACGCCGAGTACGACGCCTTATTCGATGAGTTGGTGGCCATCGAAACCCAATACCCAGCCCTTTATTCAGATGCATCGCCCACCCAGCGTGTGGGAGCACCCGCTCTGGAGCAGTTTGAAAAAGTCCAGCACGCGCGCCCCATGCTGTCTTTGGATAAAGCCACTACCCCGGAAGAACTGGAACAGTGGATGCAGCGTTGCCGCAGCCGGTTAGCTGCAGACGACGAGTTGAGCTTCACCTGTGAACCCAAGATCGACGGCGTTGCGGTAGCGCTCATTTATGAGCAGGGCGAATTGACTCTGGCCGCCACCCGAGGTGACGGTAACGAGGGCGAGAATATTTCTGCCAACGTCAGGACCATTGGCTCTATCCCCCTGAAACTGCAGGGCGATGTGCCGCCGAAATTGGAAGTGCGCGGTGAAATCTATATTCCTCTGGAGCAATTTGATCGTTTTAATGCCGCTGCCTTAAGCCGGGGTGAAAAGCCCATGGTCAATCCGCGCAATGGTGCTGCGGGAAGCTTGCGTCAACTGGATAGCAAAATAACCGCGGCGAGGCCGTTGACCATGTATTGCTACAGTTTGGGCGGCAGCGAAGGGGACTGGCAGCCGGAAAGCCAGCAACAGGTGTTAGAAACCTTCGCCCAGTGGGGACTGCGCACCAATCCCGCACTGGAGTTGGTGGCGGATCTGGGTCAATGTCTCGATTACATTCAGCGTCTCGAAGCTCGTCGTGATGCCCTTGGCTACGAGATCGACGGCGTAGTGATCAAGGTCAATTCGCTGCGACAGCAGCAGGTGTTAGGAGCCGTTACTCGTAAGCCGCGCTGGGCCATCGCCTATAAATTTGCAGCCCAAGAAGCCACATCGGTGGTGGAGCAGGTGGATTTTCAGGTTGGGCGTACCGGGGCGATCACGCCAGTGGCGCGGCTGCAGCCCACCTTCGTGGGCGGCGTCACGGTCACCAATGCCACGTTGCACAACATGGACGAAATTGCCCGTCTGGACTTACACATTGGGGACCGAGTGATGATTCGCCGTGCCGGTGATGTGATTCCCCAAGTCGCCTCAGTGATTACCAGCCAGCGTCCGGCTGATGCGAAACCGGTCCAGGGGCCGCTGAACTGTCCTTCTTGCGGTAGCACCATCGCCCATCTAGACGATGAGGTGGTGGCGCGCTGCAGCGCGTCTCGAGATCACTGCCCGGCGCAACGCAAAGAGGGGCTAAAACACTTTGTGTCTAGGCTGGCTCTGGATGTGGATGGCTTAGGTGACAAGCTGATTGATCAATTGGTGGACAGCGGTCTGGTGCAAAACGCAGCAGATCTGTTTGCGTTGACGGCTGAGCAGTTGGTGTCCCTGGAGCGGATGGGTCAAAAGTCTGCAGACAACCTGCTGGCGGCTTTGCAGGCGGCCAAACAAACCACGCTGCCGCGGCTGATTTATGGACTGGGCATTCGTGAGGTGGGTGAGGCTACTGCCGCTGGACTTGCCCGCCACTTTGGCGACATTCAGCCACTGGTCAACGCAGACTTACCGGCGCTGGAAGAGGTGCCCGATGTGGGTCCAGTGGTGGCTCGGTCAATCGTTGAGTTTTTTGCCGATCCCGAGCAACGGGGATTGGTGGATGCGCTGCAAAACGCTGGGGTTCGTTGGCCGGTGATGGCGGTAGCGTCCGCCGCAGCGCTACCTTTGATGGGACAAACCTGGGTGCTCACGGGAACTCTGGAAACCCTGTCGAGGAACGATGCGAAGCAACGCCTGATGGCGCTTGGCGCCAAAGTAGCTGGCTCGGTGTCGGCTAAAACGTCGGTGGTGGTTGCGGGCCCTGGTGCAGGCAGTAAGCTGGACAAGGCGCAGAGCTTGGGCATCGAGGTCCAAACCGAGGCCCAGCTATTGGCCTTGCTCGAGTCTAACGAACCTTCGGAGAAGTGATGGTCAGGCTAATCGGCTTAGGCGTGGTGGTGGCATTGTTTATGGGCTGCGCCTCTGGCCGACCATCAGATCCTAATAACATCTGCAGAATATTGTCGGATGAAAAGCGCTGGGCCAAAGATGCAAAAAAGGCCAATAAACGCTGGGGCCTACCGCCCCACATCGGTTTTGCCTTTGTGCATCGAGAGTCTACTTTTCAGGCCAAAGCGAAGCCGCCGCGCAAGAAGCTTCTCGGCGTGGTGCCCCTCGCCAGGCCGTCATCGGCTTTCGGCTATGCCCAGGCGACGGACGAGACTTGGTCTGATTACAAGAAAAGCACCGGCAGGCGATTTGTCCAGCGTGACAATATGGGCGATGCCCTGGATTTTATCGGTTGGTACAACCACACCTCTAACCGTCGGCTAGGGTTATCCAAAAGCGACGCTTACAACCTGTATTTGGCGTACTACAGTGGTCATGGTGGCTACGCGCGAGGAACCTGGAAGCGGTCATCTACCATCAAGGGTTACGCCAAGAAGGCCGCTCGGCAAGCAGCGATCTATCAGCGCCAGTTGCGGCGCTGCCCAATTTAATCAGCGAACGGTGTAGGGGTTCACGCCCCAGCCCACCCCGGCTGTGGGTGCGCTATTAAAGCTGGAATAGGTTTTTAGGTGGCTGCGGCAATTGGTTCGCTTTGCGAATCAGGCTGGTGAGCCACCCAATGTAGGGCTTGGCTTGACGCAGCAGTTTGGCCACGCTGGTGTCGTTTTCATCAGACCGGAAGGCGCGGCGGAATATCGGCGCGTAATACAGCGGTTTGCCGAAGTACACGGAATGACGAGTGAAGTGGTTGCGCAGCTCGTTGAACTCTTCTCGGCTATCCACCATGTTGGGTAACAGCACGATTGGCGGAGGCGGCCCTTCCACGTTGCTCTTCTGACGCATAAACAGCTCTTGGAGTTCTTCGAGGTATTTCAGCGTGGCGAAGACGTCGGCATCGCCCACAGAGGTAGGGACAAAGACGATATCGCAGTGGTTGAGAAACGTGCTGCGAGAGGGCTCGTTGCCGGCGGGGCTGTCGAAAACGATGAATTTTTGGGTCCGGTTGAACGGAAAGTCTGAGCCCATGTGGTTGATCAGATTGCCGTTGTTCGGTGATCCGGAGTTGAGAAAAAAGTCCTCGTTTTCTAGCACGCTGAAGCGGGCGTTTTCGAACCGACGCAAAGAATCGCTGCTGGTTTTTTGCACATCCAGATCGATCAATTCTACCCGGGAATCCGGGTAAAGCGTTGCCAAGCCCAGGCTGGCCATAAGCGCGAGGGTGCTCTTGCCAACACCACCTTTGGAGTTGGCAAAAACCACGCTGCGCGGCTTCGCTAACCCAGGGTGGCGAGCCTCAGTGGTATCAGCAGTGCTCAAGTTGACGACTCGTTCAGCAGCAAGGATTACAGGGTTTCGCCGTTGCCTTCGCCGGCATCATCGTCCTGATCTTGAGCTACAGCGGCAGTAAAGGCTTCCAGTCGGTCTGAGACCACAGGAGCCGCACTTTCACCCACTTCCCAGTCGGTGGAAATTTCACCGACCAGCTTGGCGCCTTCCATGCATTCGATAGAGCCGTACTTAATGTTGCCGCGGATTCTGCCAGAGGCGCAGACCGTCAGTTTGCCTGACAGTTGCAGGCTGTCTTCGACGGTGCCTTCGATTTCGGCGGTTTCGCCAGAAATGTCACCGACAACGCAGCCTGAAGGCCCAACAATCAGATGCTTGACCGCAACTTTACCGACGATTTTTCCGTCAATGCGAGCGGTGCCATCAATGGCTAGTGAAGCACCTTCGAGGTGTGTGGCTGGGCCAACGTAAAATTCGTAGCCTGAGTCATTCTGCGCCATGTTTTTATTCCTTTGTCTGAACTAAAAGTTGTCGTTTGTGTTTCAGCGATATGATGCTGCGTATCGCTAACCCTGATTGGCGGCCTGAGTTTCGGGTTCCTCTACTTCATCTGCCATGGTTACCAGTTCGCCGGTAATAATCGCACCCGGACTGACTGCCAGCTTGTAAAACCGAATCACACCGCTGACTTCGGCGGAGGAACCAATGCTGACGCTGTTGGTGCCCGTGACGTTGGCATCTACTCTGCCGGCAATTTCAACCCGAGGGGCGTTGATCTCGCCAGTGAACGTTCCGCCTTCGAGAATTTTCACGATGCTGGAATCTTCGCCGTTGCACATCACGGAACCGTTAACGGTTCCCGCAATGACCAGCTCTTTACAAAACGTGATGTCCCCGCTCAATACGGTGCCAGCGGCAACGAGGCTGGTGGCGGCATTTTGGCTCTGTTTCGAGTTCATGGCTGTGATTCAGGATAACGTTCAACATTATAGTCGGACGAGTCTACTATAAGTTGACATTAAAATTGCCAAAATGCACAGCTCGGGGCCGCATCGGGTCGGGTTGTGACCCAATGCTGCGCGGTTGTTGGCGTGCTAGGAGTGCTAGGCGGGTTAGTAGCTGACCCCCATGCCAGCTCTGGCGTCGTTGTTCACGCCATAGCTGGGTATGGGATAGCGCAAGCCGTTGCGGGACAAGGCTTCCAATCCCTGAATGATCTTGGGTAAGAAGTGCGGGGGAATGGCCATCAGTAGTTCGTCCTCCATCACCCCACCGTAACGGCGTTCGGCAAAGCAGGGGATAGAAAGACTGGGCTCACCAGTGGACAGGGCTTTGCCCCAGCTGTCTGCGCAAGCGGACTCGCCTACGCAAGAAAAATCCAGTTTTTTGTAGCCCGTCCACTGCAGCCCGTTGATGAAGATGATCATTTGCGCGGGCGTGGCATAAATCAGGCAAATGTCCGGTGGGTTGAGCCGTCCGCTGGCTAGGGGGCTGACCGCCATGGCCTCATATTGCCCAAAAGGTACGACGTCCATGGCTGCTTGATGAGCGGCGGCGTCTTCAGCGGTGCCGTACCAAACACCGTGCATGCGATCGCCAGATAACCATTCGTCGCTGCGCGGGTGCAGGCCAATGACCGTACTGCATTGGGCGCCAACTAAGTCATCGGCGGTAATGCCGACGGTCCAGCCGTTGCGGGCCGCCTGGCCGACGATTTGGTCTGTGGTATGGATATCGCTCGGCCGCCGGATGCGAGGTACTTGGGCCATTTCCTCAGCGGTGGCGAACAATTTCATGCCAATGGGCGTGGTTCGCAATCGCAGTAGGCGATTCAAATCATCGACGACTTTAGCGCCGTCAAAATCCAGTTCACTGGCAATAATGTCAGACATGGCTTCCCCTCTGCTTGTCGTTGGAATTAATTGGTGAGTTTTTCGCTGTAGAAGGCCAGGCATTGGGCCGCCAGGCGCTCTGGTTCGTCGTAGTGCACCATGTGGCCGGACTGTTCAAACCAGTGATGCTCGCAGTCTTGGAAAATATCGATGCGCTGCTGCATTTCGTTTTCGGCAAAACGGCCGTCGAACACGCCGTCACCCATTTCGGCGCCCCAGTATTCGTAGGACAAGCTGCCGCTGATCACGCAGGTGGGTGCTTGAATGTTGCGCCAGAACTTAGCGTCGTTGGCTCGGGAGGCGCCCACGAACACCGCGCTGGCGCGTGAGTCAAAGGCCCAGGACCAGCCGTTTTCTTCTTGTTTGAGCAAATACGGCGCCAGTTCATTGGCTCTGTCGGGTTGCAGTCGCGGATTGTTGCGCTGTAGGCGTTTGGCAGCATCGCTAATGCTCTCGATGGGTCGGCTTTTCGCCGGCTGCTGGCGCAAGCGGTTGAGCATCATGAACTGCAGCATTTGCAGCTCCGCGGCTTCATTCTCCTCGTGGGCCCGATGGGGCGGTCCAAGCCCCTCAACAATGACCAAAGCGCGTATCTGGTCCGGGAACATGGCGGCATATTTGCTGACGATGTGGCCGCCCAAACTATGGCCGAACAAAGAAACGCTGGGCCCGGCCAGAGCTTCAATCACCTCATACAAATCCAGCACAAAGTCGAAAACCCCGTAGGCGTCGCTATGATCGCTACGGCCATGGCCACGCAGATCCGGCAGCACCACATGAAAGCGCTGGGCCAAGTGTTCAGCGATGGGTAGCATGGCCCGGGTGGTGTCCCGCAGGCCGTGCAGCATGACAATGGTGCCGTTGGATTTATGCTCGGGGCTGAGCTCCAGCACGCTAAGCCGGATACCGTTACTGCTGACCCAATGCTCGAGTAGGGTCGAGGTTGGGTCTGGTTGTACTGGGGCTGTCTCTTGTTGCACTGGCGCTTTCCTGTTGCCTTTGCAGGCGGTGTGTTGACGGGTTGCTGGCCTTTTACTTCACCGCGACGCGGCTGAAGTTTGGGGGGCGCTTTTCGATGAACGAGCGCACGCCTTCACGAAAGTCGTCCTTGGTCAGGCTTTGCGCCATCCAGTCGTTGGTTTCTGTCATGGCCTGGGCTAACGGCATGTTCAAGTGTCGGTATACCTGGGCTTTCATGACCTGAAGCGATACCGGCGCGGCACTGCTGGCCAAATTGCGAATGTACTCCTGAGCGGTCTCCAGAGCTTGGCCGGTTTCTACCAAGCGTTCGGCCAGGCCAATTTCCTTAGCCTCGACGCCATCAAATTTGCGTGCACTCCAGAGCAGGTCAAGGGCATTGCCTGAGCCAATCAGACGGGGGAGGGTCCAACTGATCCCGTGTTCCGCGATAAGGCCGCGCTGGGAAAAAGCCGTGCTGAATTTGGCCTGACGTTCCACAACGCGCAGGTCCGCCAGGGTGGCAATGGCAAAACCCAAACCCGCACAGGCGCCATTGATGGCAGCAATGATGGGTTTGCGAACTGACATCAGATAGGTATAGGCGATACGGAAGTTCTCACCCATCTCCGGATCGCCGGGCTCTGCGCGCAGTGCGGATAAGTCGTCGGCGTTACCTCCGTCACCACTGCTCATGGAATCCAGCGCATTCATGTCCATGCCGGGGCAAAAACCGCGGCCGGCCCCAGTCAGCACGATACCCACAACGTTGGCATCTTGTTCGGCGGCTGCTACCGCGTGACGAATCTCCGCCAGCATGCGAACCGTCAAGGCGTTGAGCGCTTCGGGTCGGTTCATGGTGATGGTGGCTACCGGTTCGTTAACCTCGTAGATGATTTCTTGATAGTCCGTTGATGACATAGCAGTGCTCCCCTTGATTGTTGTGTTCTCCCTCGACGAGATTAACGCCGGGGCTAGTCCGCTGCCAAGTTGCAAAAGGCCTGGAAAAAACGCACGTCCTTGAACTCGTCAAATTCACCCAAGTTGGGATAGGTCAGGGCCTGACTGTGGTGGAAAAGCGTAAAGTCCGTGTCGTCGATGGCGCTGATGCGCGAATCCGCGACAATAATATGAGGGGCTAGGCCCTTTACGGTTTGCAGCAACGGATAGTTGCTTTTGTCGTACAGCACATCCGCCATTAAGACCAAGTCAAAGTCAGTGCTGAGGCTGTTAACCTCCGGCGCGTACTCGAGTCCCACGCCATTAATGTCGGCATTGATTTGACTGATGAGCAGCGCATCTGGGTCATTGTCACAGGCCACCACATGGGTGGCGCCAGCGAGTTTTGCGGCGATGGCCCCAATACCGCAGCCACAGCCCACATCTGCCACGCGCTTGCCCGCGACGATGTCAGGATGCGCGAGCAACCATTGCGCCAGCGCCAGCCCGCTGCCCCAGCAAAACGCCCAGTACGCTGGTTTGGCGATGACGGCGTGCATCACATCGGCGGGCAGGGGGCCGGTCTGATAATCCGCATTGATCAGGGCAAGGCGTATTTCTTCGACCCCGGGTAAGGGGCCGGTTTCCAGCCGGGCATCGGGCAGGGTGCGCTGTAAGGCTTGCTGCCCCTTGAGTACTAAATCCAGTGATAAATCCGTCATGGCGGCATGTTACCCGGTCGCACCCAGTTCACAATGAAGATGTTGGGACGATGCTGGGACGATGCATGAATGTCCCGCTATCTGACCGCGCCAACTGGTTTTGCAGCACCAAAGGCCGTAATCTCGCCCACTTGGTTTTAGCAACAGTCGGGGGACAGAATGAGCAGTTCAGATCAAACCACATCACAAGGCAAGGATCGCAGCGGAGCGGAGAGTCTGGTGCAGACTTTCGTGGATGCGGGAGTCAATGTTTGCTTTGCCAACCCCGGCACCTCAGAAATGCACTTCGTGGCAGCTTTGGATAGCAATCCAGAAATGCGTTGCGTACTGGGGCTGTTTGAGGGCGTCGTGACCGGTGCAGCTGACGGCTATGCGCGTATGACCGGTATGCCAGCGGCGACGCTGACCCACCTAGGACCAGGCTTGGGTAACGGATTGGCCAATATCCATAACGCCAAAAAAGCACGTACACCCATGGTTAACGTGATCGGCGACCACGCCACCTTCCACCGCAAATACGACGCACCGCTGACCTCCGATGTCGAGGGCGTGGCCAAACCCATGAGTCATTGGGTGAAGGTGTCCCAAAGCGCGGACGATGTTGCCAAAGACGGCGCCGAAGCCGTGCAGGCCGCATTGGCGCCGCCAGGGCAAGTGGCCAGCTTGATTCTGCCAGCGGATACGGCTTGGAATCGCACCCAAGCCAGTGCGGCACCGCTGCCCAGACTGCAACCCAACCCAGTGAACGCAGACCAGGTGGCCGACGTAGCCAAAGCGCTGCAGTCTGGAGAGCCATGCGTGTTGCTGATGAACGGCATCCTGACAGAAGAACGGCTGGCTATGGCGAATCAGGTGGCTCAGGCCACCGGCGCCAGAGTCATCAGCGATACCTTTGTGTCGCGAATTCAGCGTGGCGCGGGCCGGGCGGAAGCCATGCGCTTGCCGTATTTTGGTGAGCAGGCCGCGGATGTACTGGCGGGCACCAAGCATTTGATTTTGATCAGCACCCAGCCGCCGATTACGTTTTTTGCCTATCCGGAAAAACCCAACTGGTTAACACCGGAGGGTTGCGAACTGCATACGTTAGTTGAGCGAGACGGAGACATTGACGGCTCGTTGCAAGCATTGGTCGACACCCTGGGCGTAGGCCAGCAAGCCATTCAAACAACCGCCTTTGTGCGCCCGGATCGCCCGGTAGGAGATCTCACGCCCCAAGCGGTGGGGGTTTCTTTGGCCCATCACTTTCCGGATGACGCGATTTTGGTGGACGAGGGTGGTACCACCGGTGGCGCTTGCGCCATTGCCACTCAAACCTGCGCCCCGCATGACTACCTGATGTTGACGGGTGGCTCAATCGGCTACGGCATGCCTGCAGCCACAGGTGCAGCGGTGGCGTGTCCAGACCGCCAGGTCATCAATTTGCAGGGTGATGGTGCAGGCATGTACACCTTGCAGGCACTTTGGACCCAAGCACGGGAAAACCTCAACGTCACCACCATCATTTTGGCCAATCGCAAGTATGCGATTTTGCAAATCGAATTCGGTCGTGTGGGTGCTCACAATCCGGGGCCGAAAGCCATGAGCATGCTGGATTTGTCGAATCCAGATCTGAACTGGGCAGCTTTGGCCGAGGGCATGGGCGTACCGGCTTGGCGTGCAAATACCCTGGAAGAATTCAACACGGCCCTAGCCGAATCGCTGAAAACCCCAGGCCCATCGCTGATTGAGGCGGTAGTCTAGGCGACGCCCTAGGGTCTGCTGGAGCAAAACGAGCACCGAGGGAGTGAGACGAATGAGAGCGTTACAGGGCAAGACCCGTTGTGCTCTGTATTGGGTCTTGGTTGGCATCATGCTCAGCAGCCACACTGTGTTGGCTGGGCAAGTGGAACTCCAGCAAACTTTGGATTTTAAGTGGCGTGGTTTAAACGTCGCCACCATGCAGTTTGCTGTGTCGCTGTCGGTAGAAGAGGGTTCCCAGGACGCTTTACTGGCACCGGTGGGAGACATTGCGCTGATCGGAGAAACCAAGGGTCCGTTGTCTTGGATTCAGGACTATCAGGCCACGGTGTCCTACTCGGCGCCGGGTCCCAATGGGGCCAGCAACGTTTTTAACCTTGAAGGCATGGATAACGGCGAACATGAGCGCCGACGGATTGTGTTTGCAAACGGTGAACTACCGCGAGTAGAGGTGTTTGAGGATTCCACTGCCCCCTTACCCCTAACGCCCCGAGAACAATGGCGGGGCAACACCCTTAACCCGATCGCTGCATTCGGGCTGATTTTGCAGGCAGCGGCGTCAGGTAGTCCCTGTGGGTTCGATACTTGGGGGTATGACGGCAAACGTCGCTATCGCTTAGTGTCGCGAGATGACCATGAGAGCGAGGCCGTCGTTAGGACTACTGGGGCAGATGAACAGGCTGCTCGTCATTACATTTGTTCTTTGACGCTGTATGCCCAAGGGCGCGAAACAGCCAATTCTCAGGCTGTTGATGACTCCAAAGGTTGGCGGGGGCGCTTTGCGAAGCTATGGCCTTTCTCGAGTGACGATCGAGAGCTGATTTTCAGTTTGACCGTTGAACCTATGAGTCGCGATGGCTTCAGACGAATGCATATCCAACAGATAACTATTCCCACCCCATTAGGCGCAATATCGGCGAAGGCCCGCTGAGGCGTCCGCTTGGATTGGAAGTGGCCGAATACGCCAGGGTCGATGATCCACATACCTTGTGATCTAGCTTCGAGCTAGATACGTCTGCGGACACTAACCTGCTCTGAACATCAATGGCTTAAGAGTTTTAAGACAATCTCCAGGCTACCGACTGAGTTTGAGATGCGGCATGTTCGCGAACCTCGCGCCGAGTTAGGGATTCCGACAAGAGGCGCACTTTCAGCACATCTATTGCAATGGGTGTATACAAATAGTTGACGAAAGAGTAACTTTCGTGGACCAGTAACAGTTTTTTGAACCGGAGTTTGATTCAATGAAACGCTTTTTGAGCAGTATCGCTATTTTGGCTCTTTTGGTTAGCAGTATGGGCGTTCGCGCCGAAGCAGCTAGTACAGGCGCAGGTGCCAGTGGAAGTGCAGGCGCTGGTGCAGGTGCAGGCGCTGGTGCAGGTGCAGGCGCTGGTGCAGGTGCAGGCGCAGGCGCAGGTGCAGGCGCAGCCGCTGGTGCAGGCGCAGCCGCTGGTGCAGGCGCAGCTGCTGGTGCAGGAGCTGCCGCAGGGATTGCTGGCGGTCTTGCCGGTCTGGGAGCGCTAGGAGCTGTCGCCGTTGTAGGCGGTTTGGTTGCTGTCGGTGTAGCCGTGGCTGACGATGACGACGATGCACCTGCAGCGGACACCACCACAACCACTCCAACTGCGACCACCACCACAACTGCAACAACTACAGCCACAACAACAGGCACATAATACGTATTTGCTAATGTTCTGTGGTAGAAAGCCCTCTTTCGAGGGCTTTTTTGTGTCTGCGGTTATTTTTAGTGTGGATGGAGTAGTTTGAAACAGGCGTTAACAATAATCGTGGTCGCGCTTTGGGCGACCGTTGCTGTCGCCAATTCTAACGACTTCGGTACCAATGGACTCATTAAAATGCCGGATGCCCGAATGGCAGCCGATGGCACGCTTCGAGTGACCGTGGCTAAAGACGAAGTCGCGGATCTCTACAACATCACCTTCCAGGCCTTGCCTCGAGTCCAGGCGACCTTTCGCTACACAATCTTCAATCCGAAAGACCTCCCCCAATCTAACGACGGCTTGCGGGACCGGAGCTATGAGCTGAAATCTTTGCTGTTAAGCGAATCCCAGTGGTTGCCAGCGGTGGCCGTTGGGGCGAGAGACGTCCTGGGCACTGGAGCTTGGGAGGCAGAATACGTGGTTGCGTCCAAGGCATGGAAGAACTTGGATGTATCCCTGGGTATGGGTTGGGGGCGATTGGGCAGTCGCTCTGGCTTTGATAACCCCCTCGGGGTTTTAAACGACCGATTCGATAACCGACCGACTCCACGGGAGACGGGCGGCCGATTTGGTGGCGAAAGCCGCGGCGCGAGTTTCTTTCGAGGTGAAGCGGCGTTATTCGGCGGTATGGCCTACCGATTTTCTAAATACCCGATTACCCTCTTAGCCGAGTACGAATCCGATCAATATGATCGTGAGGTTCGTCTACGCACGCTAGCAAAACCCTCCGCCATGAACTTTGGGGTGGCTTGGGAACCCATTCCGGATATTCGTTTGCGAGGGTCTTGGCTGCGAGGCGATACCTTTGGTCTGACCCTGACCGCCCAATTAGATACCAAGCGCGTGGCTCCCAGAAAAGTCGAGAAACCGCGTCAGTTTGCCGATCTGGACCCAGAGACTGGTCTGCCAAAGGGATACAACCCTCGCTCTTGGTATGACCGAATGGTGTTTGAATCGGAACAAACCGGTCTTAGCTTGCGTGCAGCCAAACTCAAGGCAGGTGATACCAAGGCAACCCTGGAGATTTCCAATCGTTCTTACAACCTCACGGCGGATGCGCTCAACCAAGCCATGTCATTGAGCGAGCGATACCTGCCTGCGAGGGTTTCCAGTGTTGATTTTCTCTTGGAGGAAGACGGATGGGTTGGGCCAACGGTGAACTATTCCCTCCAGCGTGACAGTGAAGTCGCTGCTGAAAGGGCTGGCGTCGTTGTAGCCGCCAGCGACAAGATCAAAATTCTGGCACCGCGCACGCTTCCCGACCCCAATAGGCGGACGGACTTTAGTTATCCCAGTTTGGGTTTTGGCGCGGATCTAGCCGCAAAAGTGCAGTTGATGGATCCGGACGATCCGGCGCGCAGTCAAGTTTATGCGAAGTTAACCGGCAGACTGCAGACATCAGACCACTTCAACATTTGGTTGCGATACGAGCAGAACATCTACAACGACTTTAACACTGACCGCCCGCCGGGTTCGGTACTGCCTAACGTCAGAACCCTGGTCAACCGGTATCTGGTAGAGGGCGAGTCGGGCATTGAGCAGCTTTATGCCGAATACAAAAAAAGTCTGAGCAGCTCTATCCACACCAGAACCTATGCAGGGATCTTGGAGATGATGTACGGCGGAGTCGGTAGCGAAGTGCTGTATGCGCCGTACCTGCAGCGCTGGGCTCTTGGTGTCAGTGTGAACGCTGTTAGGCAAAGAGGCTTTAAGCGTAATTTTGACTTCCGGGACTATGAAACCATTACCGGTCACGTGAGCGCCTACTACGCGTCGCCGTTCTACGATATCGATATGGCCCTTCACGTGGGCCGATATCTGGCAAAAGATCGGGGTTATACCCTGGAAGCCAGACGTACTTTTGACAGCGGTTTTTCAGTCGGCGGGTTCTTTACACGGACCAATGTGTCGGCAGAGGACTTCGGCGAAGGCAGCTTCGATAAAGGGTTATTCTTCCGCATTCCCTTCGATGGGCTATTGCCCGGCAATACCCGAAGTGCCTTCAGCACGATTTTGCGATCCTTAGAACGTGATGGTGGGCGCCGCCTTGATAACTTTGGTGGCAGCCTGTGGTTTGATCGCCGAGCCCTGCGTTACGATGCGCTAGATCGTAATTTGAATCGGATGTTGCCACGATGAAATGTCGATTTAGCAGGTTGCTGTCACTTCTACCGGTCCTTGCCATGGTCGGCGGGTGTGCCGTGTCTTTGCAGTCATCCCAGTACAGTTTCGTGAAGGGACTGTTTGAACGAAAACAGGAGCCGCCACCGCCAAATTGGCAGATAGACTGGAGAGGTGGGGTTTATCCGGTCTATGCAATAAATGCCGGTTCGGACACCTATTTTGCTAACGAGGATGGCTTAGCAGTAAAATTCGACGGCTGGCAGGTAGTCCAGGTGGCCGAGCCAGGTATCGGTTTTCGCCAAGTCGCTGTTATTACACATAAGCCAGCGGCGCAAAGCGGCGAGGTAGCGCTTTTTTACGCTGATGGCAAAGGCCGCCCTTTGCTTGAACATTATTGCGATAGCTGGAAAGAGGTGGATCTTGAGGGCGTGGGCAATACTCAGCTGGCAAAACGCTTCGTTCAGAACTGTGACCAATCCAGGGGCAATTACCGGAACGTTATAGACCTGAATAGCGAATCCCAGCTGATCAAGCTGATATTTACAGTGGTACCGGATGAGGATCCCATCACTATTCGATTCCTTGGGGACTGACCCTTTTGAAAAGTGGTCCATCGAAGATAACTGAGTATGACGCCAAACAGGTTGAGAGGAAGAAAGAAACATCCATGACAAAACGAACCTTATATTCTTGGCGTAAGGCAATACTGGGCTTGGCGTTGCCAGGCGCGTTGTTATCCTCCCTGCTGATAGTCTCGGCAGCCTTCGCTGCGGTGCCCAACATCCCACCGGCAATGCTGGCTCAGCTAAAAAACATGTCCCCGGCGGAGCAGGCAGCGTTAGCGCGTCAGTACGGCATTGAACTGCCTGGCCGCGGAGAAATGGGCTCCGCCTTAGAGGATTCGCCGGTGGGTAAACCCGGAGAAGAGCTAGATACCTTCGAGCGGGTTCAGCGCCGTCAGCTTGAAAGAGCGCTGAAAGAACGATTGCTAATAAAAGAAGAGGAAAAGAACGGGAAAGAAGAGTTGAAGCGCTTTGGCCTTGATCTCTTCGATAGAGAAATCAGCACATTCTCCCCCGTCGACGATTTGCCGCCACCCGACGGCTACCGGATCGGTCCAGGGGACTCGGTGAACGTATATCTGTACGGCAACGAAAATTCTGAGCTGGTACTGCCGGTAAGTCGTGAGGGTCAGCTGATCATTCCGCGACTGGGGCCTATTGCTGTTGCTGGGCTGACTTTTAGTGAGGTGGTCGAGCTTATTAAGGCCAAGGTGGCTGCGCAACTGGTAGGCACAGAGGTCTTGGTCAGCATGGGTAAACTTCGCGCGATTAACGTGTTTTTGGCCGGAGATGTGTATGCGCCAGGCAGCTACTCAGTTTCTGGATTGGCCACAGTACTGCAAGTGTTATACGCAGGCGGCGGTGTCAATGAAATCGGCAGTTTGCGAAACATTCAGGTGAAACGTCGTGGTGAAATCGTCGGTCGGCTAGACGCTTATGACGTTTTGCTGCGGGGGGATACATCTGGGGATATGCGATTGGCGTCTGGAGACACGGTATTCGTACCCACGGTGGATCGATTGGTGGCTTTGGATGGGGAAGTAAAACGGCCTGCCGTTTACGAAATACTGCCCTCCGACACACTTGGGGATGCGTTGGCGATGGCAGGTGGCCTAACCGCGTCGGGATATCGAGAATCGGCCTCTATTCAGCGTATGGGCGCAGGTCAGGCCTCAAAGACCCGCATTCAAGTGGACCTGTCTAATCGACAAGATCTCGCGATGCCGTTGTTCGATGGCGACAGTTTAGTTGTGGCGGAAATAAAGGATGAAGTCACAAACGATGTGTCCCTCCGCGGCGCTTTGGCAAGGCCTGGAGGTTATGCGTGGACCGCAGGCCAGCGTGTTTCCGACCTGATAAAGAGCTTGGACGATGATTTGCTTGCAGAAACGGATCTGTCGACGGGCTTAGTGGTCAGGCGCACGGGAGATGGCTTGGACATTGAAGTTTTGTCCTTGAATTTGGGGGCGGCGTTGGAAAACAAAGGTAGCGAAGCCGACGTTTTGTTACAGCCCAAGGATGAAGTCCTCGTGTTCGCTCTGCCCTATTTGAATGAAAGTTACCAAAAGCTTATTGAGGCACGAGAAGAAGCGGACAACAGTTCAGAGCTATCGGTGCCGAAGCTTGAGTTTGAGGAGGCAAGCGATGGCGAATTCGTGCTTGCTGAAGGGTTGATGTCAACGGTTAGAAAGAACCGGGATAGTGATGCCAAGAAAGGGAACGAACGGCCTTTTGAGGATCGATCAGAGCTGATTGAGGAGGTCGTGTTTCGCTTACAGGCCCAGGCAAAAACACCATCCACCACTCGGGTGGTAGAGATTACGGGAGATGTTCGATTGCCGGGGTATTATCCTTTACTTGCAGATCAAGAACTCAGTTCACTCGTGGCATTAGCAGGCGGATATGAGAATTCGGCCTACCTCGAATCCGCAGAGGTTACTCGATTGGACTTTACCGCCTCGGGCAGTGCGCGAATATCCAGCTTCAAAGTATCCCTGATGCAGTCCGCAAAAGAGCAGGGTTTTCAGTTAGAACCGTTAGATCAGGTGCGTATCAGTCGCATCCCTAACTGGTCCTTGGGAGATACGGTCCAGCTAACCGGTGCCGTGGTATTCCCCGGGGAGTACCCCATCGTTGCAGGGGAAAGCCTCGCTAGTGTCATGAGTCGTGCTGGGGGTGTTGCGGAAGAAGGTTTTCCCGAGGGCGCGGTACTGGTCAAAGTAGAGGCAAAAAAACGCGAGCAGGCGCAACTCGAACGCTTGATCGCCTCGATACAAAGAAATGTGTTGGCCCAGTCTCAGACTCGCGAAAGTGAAGAAAATATCGGCGCCGCCAGCGCCAAGGAAGATCTTGAATTTCTGGAAACCGTGCTGCAAAGCGAGGTCAGTGGTCGCGTGATTATTGATTTGCCGGCAATTCTAGCGGGTGATGCATCGGCGGACATTCAGTTGGAAGCGGGAGACAGTTTGTTTGTTCCCGATTTCAACAACACGGTGTCGGTGATCGGAGAGGTTCGGCAGCCTGGCACCTTCCGCTTTGAGGGAGATCGAAGCGTCGCTGACTACCTGGATCTGGCGGCGGGTGTGACGGTGCGGGCGGATGACCAAGAGACTTACGTTGTACGAGCCAACGGCAGTGTGGACAGAATCAGAAGAAAGAAATCCCTTTTGTCTTTCAGCCCTTCCTCCTTAAGCGTCTTGCAACCGGGAGACACCATCATTGTGCCGGTAGACGAGGAGTACCAGCCGGTGCTGGCCCGCTACAAAGAGATATCAACCGTGGTGTTCCAAAGCATCGCCTCACTTTATCCCTTGTTTAGGCTGTAGGGGCTCGCTATGGAACACAATTCAGAGAGTTTGAACACAGGCGCCTACGACGACGAGATTGATCTGCGGGAACTTTTCAATGTGATTTGGGAAGGGCGCATGCTGATCGTGGCCGGGGTTGTGATCTCCGCATTGATATCTGTATCCGTGGCGCTGTATCTGCCCAATAAATACACCTCGGAAACGCTGCTGGCCCCACGAAGCGCCGGCGCCGGTGGTGCCCTTGGGCAGCTTGCGGGGCAGTTTGGCGGGTTAGCGAGCTTGGCGGGGATTAATCTAGGGGAAGGGGGGCAAAACTCCACCGCCATAGCCATTGAAACGCTGAAGTCTCGGGAGTTCTTCGGGACTTATTTGTACGACCGGGTGCTTGTGGATTTGATGGCGGCGGACGGTTGGGATCGGTCTAACAATACCGTTTCGATTGATGATGATATCTATGACCTTGTATCCAATACTTGGGTTCGAGATGTGAGCGAAGAGTTTTCTGTCATACCCAGTGTGCAAGAAGCCCATGAAAAGTTCTTTGACGAGAATTTGAGGGTCAGTGAGGATAAACAAACCGGGTTTGTAACGGTCTCGGTGACCCACTTTTCGCCGTACGTTGCAAAATCTTGGGTGGAACTGCTTGTAGCTGGTATTAACGAAGCGTTACGGGCCAAGGATGTGGCCGAAGCAGAAAAGTCTATTGCCTTCCTTAACGAACAGCGGACCAGAACATCCTTAGTCTCGTTGACCGAAGTTTTTGCAGAATTGATCGAAGAGCAAACGAAAACTGTCATGCTGGCCAATGTGACGGATGAATACGTATTTCAAGTGATCGAACCGCCCGTGACTCCAGAGCTGAAGTCCGAACCTCAACGGGCGTTGATTTGCGTGCTGGGTGTTTTGTTGGGAGGCATGTTGGCTTTGGTGATGGTGCTGATTCGTCACTATGCAAATCAGGACGACCCCAAGTCGTGAATCGGCAAGACTCTTCACTGCCTCTGCCCAGAGGCACGTCAGGATTGAGTCTTTTGATTCTCGGTGCCTTGTCTGCGCTGGTTGGCGGACTAATAGGGCTGGCCATGTTCGCGGTAATGGTGTGGCTCTGCCGGCACTCTTGGGTTGTGGACAGTGCAGAGAGCCATGGCATATCCGAACAACACAGTTCCCGACTCGGTGGCGTCGCAATTTTTCTAGGCTATCTGGCGTTTATTTTCGGTGCGGGGCAAGCACTTGGGGTTTACGACGAGAGAGGGTGGTGGGTATCCAGCAAGCTCAACCTTACAACGTCAAGTTTCGCAGTCCCCGTTATATTGATCGCTTTGGTGGGTCTGTGGGATGACTTTGCCCACCACTTAAAGCCCGCGCTGCGGCTACTTCTCGTAGGGCTATTGAGTTGTGCAGCCCTGTACGCAAACCCCGATTTCATGCCCGCTTCCGCCTACAGTTGGCTGCCAGAAGCACTGAATCAACCGCTAATTCTTTTGGTTGCCGGCTCGTTGTTGGTGACCGGTTTTGTCAACGCGGGCAATATGGCCGATGGCGCAAACGGTTTGCTGGGAGGCGTGATCATCATCTTTTTGTTGGTCGCAAACTGGTATCAAGGAGATTTTCACCTGCAGGCCTTGGTCATGGCTCTAGTGGTTTTTCTGTTGTTCAATTTAGCTACAGGTCGAATTTTTTTGGGTGACTTTGGTTCCTATGGCCTGTCGTCGCTGGTGGCTTTCTTAGCCCTTGATCTCTACGCCAGAGGTGACTTCACCCTTTGGTTCCTTGGTGCAATGTTAGCCTACCCTTGTGTTGAGATGATGCGGGTTGTGACGTCGCGGTTGGCCAGACATGAGTCGCCGTTCAGCGCCGGCAACGACCATATGCACAACTATGCCTATGAGTGCCTGGTTCAGAGAGGGATGCAGAACATCACCGCAAACAGCCTGACAGGGATAGGGATTGCTTTGATCAGCGCGGGCATGCCCGCGTTCCTCGTGACATCCGGAGCTGTGCCAACTCCTAGCACAGATTTCTGGTTCGCCTACTTTATCGCCTACCTCGTGGTGCATGTATTTGTGGCTCAATGGCTGCAAAGGTGCGTCGAGGAGAAGTAACCGCCTCATCTGCCCGTGCAATCCACAGGTTTAGTGGAACAATCTTCGGCAGAAGCACGAACTCATTCTCAAAAAATAAAAAGACACGTGTAAGTTCCTTGGTGAGCGACTATGATGTTCAGCGCCTGAACAACGTATGTATGCAAAGAGACCCGAGCCAAATGCAAATCCAGCAAGGCGAAACAAATCAATCAACCGAAGAGCTTCAACTGAGGGTCATGCGCGTTATTGCTCGTAATCCGGAAATCTCTCAACGGGCCCTGTCTAAAGAGCTTGGAGTCAGCTTGGGTGGGGTAAATTATTGCTTAAAGGCACTGGTTGAGATGGGTTTTGTTAAGCTAGGCAACTTTACGCGCTCCTCCAGAAAACTCGGCTATGCCTACATCCTCACACCTCAGGGCATCCAGGAAAAAAGCCAAATCACAGCGAGATTCCTCCGGCAGAAAATGCAGGAGTACGAAGCAATTGAAGCCGAAATAGAGCAGCTAAAAGATGAGCTAGACGACGACGCTTATCCGTTATCGGGTCCGAGGGCGGGGTTGTGAAGCCAACGTCTTCGGAAAGGGTGGCAGCACGTATCCATTTGGATTTGGTCAAAGATGAACGTGGGCGGGCTAAGCGCTCGCCCATTTTGCATCGTTCTAAGTCTCTAATACGGGGGCCAGTTTTCTTAGTGCCGATAAGGGCGCTTATCGCTCATCACCCCAAAATACCTCGCGAGAGCTACTTCCAAAGAAGGAGATGTAAACCGGAATCGTTACGGGCAAGCATACGAAGCCAAATTCAAATTACTCCGGTGGATCGCCGAAAGCCGAGATTCTTCAAAAGGTGACCTGGAGGTAAATTGAGGAATGCCTTTATGCAGTGTCGACTACCGTACAAAAACTTTGA